>Ga0272449_1000007_pt1 | contig 390732 bp, 365 predicted proteins | sample YNPCB0241_FD_198679 | JGI IMG/M metagenome (GOLD analysis project Ga0272449, IMG submission 198679) | Hot spring sediment microbial communities from Yellowstone National Park, WY, United States - YNP-CB-024-1 | ecosystem: Environmental > Aquatic > Thermal springs > Hot (42-90C) > Sediment... | reverse complement strand
GAAGAACTACAAATTCGAACTTCCACAGCGAGTAATCCTTGCTCAGGAGGTCGTTTCGGCAATAGAGCACACACTCTTGAGACCCACGGCCACGGAGGAGGAGATAGACAGACTCTGCGACGAGGCGATCCAGTATGGTTTCTACGGCGTATGCGTCAATCCTGTCTACGTTAGAAGAGCCGTGGAAAAGTTGAATGACACCAGCGTCAAAGTAGTGAGTGTGGTGGGTTTCCCGCTGGGTGCCAACACTCAGTGCTGTAAAGCAAGGGAAGCTGAGGAATTGGTGGAACTTGGTGTGGACGAACTGGATATGGTGCTGAACATCTCGATGATGAAGTCCAGAGATTACAAGTACGTCTACGAAGATATCAAGTCAGTTGTGGAGGCAAGCCAGGGCAGGTGTGTGAAAGTCATCATCGAAACGTGCTATCTGACGCAGGAAGAAAAAATCGCGGCGTGCGTGATCGCGAAGCTCGCCGGAGCCAAGTTCGTCAAGACTTCGACGGGCTTTGGACCAAGTGGTGCAACAATCGAGGACGTGCACCTCATGAAATGGTGTGTGCCAGAGCTTGGGGTGAAGGCGTCTGGTGGGATAAAGAGTTATGAACAAGCGGTCAAAATGTTGCTCGCGGGCGCCAGCAGGATCGGAACGAGTTCTGGGGTGAACATAGTGAAAGAGGGGGTTTCAAAATGAGTTTTGAGAAGATGCAGATCAGAGATTTTGTGGAGAAGGTGGCCGACAAGAGCCCAACACCCGGTGGAGGTGCGGTGAGTGCGATAGTGGCATGCTTGGCTGCCGCACTCAACGAGATGGTCGCTCAGTTGACGCTCGGCCGAGAGGACTACGCCGAATGGCATGCGGAGATGGAACGTGTGACCGAGGAGATGGAAGAGATCAGGCACGTTTTGCTTGAACTTGCGGACGCGGACGCGGAGGCGTTCGACGAAGTGATGAACGCCTACAAGTTGCCCAAAGAGACGGAGGAAGAAAAGGAAAAGAGGAGAAAGTGTATACAAGAAGCTTTGAAGCGTGCTGCCCATGTTCCGTACGAGATCTGTAGATGTTGCAGGGACATCGTCAAAGCGGCTCATGTGGTCGCGACATGGGGAAATGTGAATGCGATATCCGACGCAGTGAGCGCAGCCGAAATGGCCTATGGTGCGTTCCAGTCTGCGAAGGCCAACGTCCTGATAAACCTGAAATCGATAAAGGACGAAACCTTCGTTGAGAACATGAGACACGAGCTCAGAACCTTCACAGGAGAGGTGGAAGGAGCGCTGGAGGATGTCAGACAGATTGCCAAGCAACGCGCGGCCATCGAACTTTGAGATAGTTTGTCGCGATGGTCTGGCGAGGTTGGGCAGGCTGAAGACGCTACACGGAACGTTCGAGACACCAATCTTCATGCCTGTTGGCACCAACGCCAACGTTAAGCTCATGAGAAGCGATGAACTGAGGAGGATCGGCGCGACCATAATCCTTTCCAACGCCTATCACGTTGCCGTGAGGCCGGGACTGGAAGTCATACAACTCCACGGTGGCCTTCACAGGTTCATGGCCTGGGAGGGTGGGATCCTCACCGACAGTGGAGGATTTCAGATGTTCAGCTTGAAGAACTTCAGAAAAGTTTCCGACGAGGGCGTTACGTTCGTTTCACCGTACGATGGATCGAAGTTGTTCTTGACCCCAGAATTGTCCATGGATATCCAGAGAACCCTTGGATCGGACATCGTCATGGTTTTAGATCACTGCCCTGCGATCGATGCAGACTACAAGGAAGCCTTCGACGCCACGAGGAGAACGCATGAGTGGGCGGAAAGATGTTTGAAGCGTGGAATCAAAAAAGGACAACTGTTGTTTGCGATCGCACAGGGTGGAGCATTCGAGGATCTCAGAAGAGCCAGTGCGAGGCATCTTTCAGAAAAGGATTTCGACGGTTTTGCCGTGGGAGGTTTGAGTCTGGGTGAACCTTTCGAAATGACGCTTCGGCTCGCTCACGCAACGGTTTCGGAACTGCCGGACGACAAACCCAGGTACTTCATGGGTGGAGGTTCCCCGAGAACCATAGTAGAGTTGGTAGCGATAGGAGTTGACATGTTCGACAGCGTCTATCCCACGAGGTTGGCCCGCCACGGGACCGCTCTGACTTCAGAGGGCAGGTTGAACGTCAAGGCTTCGCGTTACAGAAAAGATCTCTCACCCATAGATCATCGCTGCGATTGCTTGGTCTGTCAAAACTACACGAGATCCTACGTCCATCATCTGTTGAACAGGGGTGAAACACTCGCGGGAATGCTTTTGACCTATCACAATCTGTACTACATGTTCAGATTCATGGAACGTGTGAGAAAATCTATATCGGAGGGTACGCTGGAGGAAGTGAGGAGGGAGGTGGGTGAAATCTATGAAGAACGTCGTGGCGATACTGCTGACGTTCTCTTTGTTGACTACGATAGTCTTGGCCGACGTGGTTGACTTTCCCGGTGATGGTCGATCGGTAACCTCTTCTGGTGTCTGGTCCTTCAGGACCAACCCTGCAGGCATCGTTGAGAACGAAGTCAGGCAGATTTTGCTTTCGAGCACGTTGAGGATCTCCAACATAAGGAACGTCAGATCCTTCACCTTTGCTTTGGTCGAGCCCCCATTCGATACGTTGGCTGGAGTACTGTCGATTTCTGCGGAATTCAGCGACTTCGACCAAGAGAGGATGTCCTTCCTCTATGGTGTCGCTGGCGTTGCTGGTCTGGCGTCTCTGGGCGTGAACTTTGGTATCGAGAGGACCGTGAAGAACAACGCTGTGAACACGTCGGTGGTGCTGGATCTGGGGGCGAAGGGAAAATTCGTCGAGAAGGGTCCACTGGGTTATGGATTGGTGGTTAAAAACTTTAGGGTTTGGTCTTCCGATCCGCAACTCGCCAACCAAGCCACGCTCGGTGCCGGACTATGTCTGGATTACGATCAAATGAAGTTTGCCCTGGACGTCATGTACGGCTTCAACGAGCTGTGGACGATCATGCCGGGAGCACAACTCAGCCTTGAACCGATCAGCCTTTACGTGACGATTCCAGTGTTTTACTCGTCGAACAACGATTCTGTTTTGGCGATCGATGCCGGTGGTTCTTTCCAGATAGGTAATTTGAACATCCAAGTTTCCGTTTTCTATCCTTTCTCCAAGAAAGAGAGCCCGGATTTCTTCAAAGAGCTCAGCTACGATTATCAGATCGACTTCCGCATCGGTGTGAGATGGTGAAACAAATAAGAGTTCTGAGCGAGGAAGACATAAGAAGGTCTCTGCTGAGGATCGCGCACGAGATCCTTGAGAAAAATCGCGGCCTTGAAGACGTGGTCCTACTTGGTATCTTGACAAGAGGAGCGTATCTCGCTCATCGTCTTGCGGACTTCCTCAAATCCGTCGAAAATAGACCTGTACCTGTGGGGAAACTGGATGTTGGACCTTTCAGGGATGACGACAAGAGAAGCGAGCAGGACCTGAGTGAGATACCTTTTGACTTGCGCGACAAAATCGTGGTTCTTGTGGATGACGTTTTGTTCACAGGTAGGACGGTCCGGGCAGCACTCGATGCTGTCTCGAAGCGTGGTAGGCCAAGAGCGGTTCAGTTGGCCGTCTTGGTCGATAGGGGACACAGGGAACTGCCTATAAGGGCAGACTTCGTCGGTAAGAATTTACCCACCTCCAAAGCGAGAGAGAGGGTCAACGTGTGTTTGAAGGAGTGTGACGGTGAGGATGCCGTTTACATAGTGCACTTGGGGGAATGAGCTGTGGATCTCGAAAAGTACGTACGGGCTATAGAGAAGAGCTTAACACAGATGGTTCTACGAGAAATGAACAGTGTAGATGTGTCGGAAATTTGGATAGACACATCGATCCCGGTGGATCTTATCGTCGAGATTCTGAAAACACGCCAGTTGAAGATCCCAGAAGAACTTCAAGCGATCACGAACGCGGGTAAGACCATCTGGGTGCGAAAGACTTAGCGTCGAGCCTCATGGTGTACGATCTTGCCATCTCCAAAGTTCCCCTTCGCCATCTCTACTCCTACAAAAGTCAAGAAGAACTCGAACTGGGCGAGCGCGTCATCGTTGACTTTCACGGAAGAAAGACTATAGGTTATGTCGTGAAAGTTTCAGAGAAGTCTGCCGATCGCGAACTCAAACAGATCACCCAAAGGCTGGATCGAGTAAGTTACATGAACCGATTTGACGTTGAAGCACTGAGAAGGATATCGGAGAGGTTCTTTTCGCCATTGGGATTGCTGTTCGATCTGGCTTTCCCTTCCTTCATCGACGATTATACGGAAACTTTGATCGAATCGCTCACACCACTTGTGGGTTGTGAATCGCTTCCTTTGAAAGAGTTTGTCCAAAAGTACGGTCACGAAGCTCTCAAGAATTACTTGGACAAGGGTTATGTGCGGATGAAGAAATGTTTTGGAAGAAAGACGCCAAAGCCACGCATTTCAAAGTACTACGTGGTGGTCAAAGAGGGTCTGAAAGCGCTGATGCGCGTTCACGATGAGATCGAATACGATGTGGTCGGCTTCTTGCTGACGAACGGGTATGCGACCGTCGAACAACTGATCGAATCCTTTGGAATCAGTACGAAAAGAATCAAACAGATGCAGGAAAAAGGTCTGATCGAACTGACTCAATTTCTCCCGATGGGCGTGAAAAAGTTCGAGCCCATCGAGGATCAGTTGGAACCAGCAGCTGGCGTGACAGTGCTGTCTGGCTCGACGATAGAAGAACGCCTGCGCAGAATGATCGGTTTGATGAAAATGATCATCGATGAAAACAAGAGCGTCCTCATTCTGGTTCCGTTCTCGTCGCTCACGTACATAGTCGCTGGGTTCATCAAGAGATTCATGGACGTGGTTGTGCACGTTTATCACGCTCGAATGTCCAAGGCCCAGAGGGCCAAGGTGTGGCTGGACTCGGTGAACGGTGAAACGCAGGTGGTTGTGGGTACAAGAGTTGCGGCATTCCTTCCGATGAGAAACCTCGGTCTGATCATCGCAGAAGAGAGCGAGGACGATGCGTACTATCAGTTCGAGGATCCAGTTTACGATGCACTCGAGTTGGCCGAAATGAGGGCTGAACTGAGAGGTATTCCTTTCTTGATTTGCTCCTCTGAGCCGCGTTTGACGGATTTTCATCGAAGGGAGCGTCTGAACTGGCTGAGAATCCCCAAGAACGATCGAGGATCGGACGTTTCCATAGTGGATGTCAGGCACAGTAAGTCGATCCTATCTGAAGAGCTCATCGAGAAAGTTCGGAGCATGATCCTTGAGGGACGATCAAGCGTGATCCTCGTGCGTCGAAAAGGGTTTGCCCCTTACGTGGTCTGTTTCGCCTGTAACCATGTTTTGATGTGTCCAAATTGCGATGTTGCACTCAGCTTTCATCGATCACAGAACGTTTTCAAGTGTCATCAGTGTGGATACACGCAAAAAGCTCAATCCGAGTGTCCAAACTGTGGTGCGAGGGCGCTCTATCCGAAGGGTGTCGGAACCGAGAGGGTTGAAAGGTTGCTGAAATACCATTTCCCCAGCGCGAGGATCGTGAGGCTCGAGTCCGAAGAATTCGAACCCTTCGAGGTCCAGGAGCAGTTTTTGAAGTTGCAGGCGAACGAAACAGACGTGCTGATAGGTAGCAAGATCGTGCTTCAAGGTTTCGGTACGGACAGGGTTGGATTGGTCTGCGTCCTCGACTACGATGGTTTGTTGAGCCAACCCGATTACAACACCAGGCTGAGGATGTTCCAGACGATGAGAAAGATTCGCAGTAACTTCACTTCTGCCAAGATTTTGATACAGACGTTCCAGCCACAGGACAGCTTTTTGAGGGAAATCTTCACAATGGACAGTGAGGATTTCTATTCGGAGGAACTTAAAAAGAGACAAGAGGTGAACTATCCACCGTTCTGTGACCTGATCCAGGTGGTTCTCGAAAGCGATCTTCCTCAAACAGGATGGGAGCTCGTTAACTACTGTGTCGAATCGCTCGAAGGCGAAAACGTTCTTGGACCTGTGGAACATCCGATCTTCAAGATGGCTAATAAGTACAGATACCATTTTTTGATCAAGACGAAAGAGCTTCAAAAGAGCTTGTCCAAACTCGACAATGCCTTGGTGAAAATCGGGAGAATCGGTTGGAGGGTGTTCGTCAATCCACCCAAACTGTGGTGAGGTGATGAAAAGATGCGCATCATCATTCTGGCCGCTGGCAAGGGGGTAAGGATGAAATCGAAGTTGCCGAAGGTCTTGCACCCCGTGTGTGGAAAACCGATGTTGCTCTGGGTCATCGACACTGTGCAGGACTTGAGCGAACACGTATGCGTCGTGCTGGGCCACTCTGCCGAGCAGATCAGGCAGGTTCTACCCCCACACGTGGAGGTTCGCATTCAAAAAGAACAACTTGGTACCGCGCACGCGGTGATGAGCGCCCAAGACTTCATAGACCCAAACGACGACGTCATGGTACTGTACGGTGATATGCCCTTAGTGAAGAAAGAGACATTGATGAAAGTTGTAGATCAGCACAAAAATGATGAAAACTATGTGACAATCATCTCAACGACAATGGCAGATCCAACGGGTTATGGAAGAATAGTTAGAGACCCAGTGGGTAGGTTCCTGAAGATCGTAGAAGAGACGGAAGCGAGCGATCAAGAAAAGATGATCAAAGAGATCAACACGGGAATATACGTTTTCAAAGGGAGGGCACTGCTTGAGACGCTGCCGAAGATAAAGCCAGACAACGCGAAGGGTGAGTACTATCTGACCGATACTGTATGTCTTTTGGAGAAGGTTGGCATCCACCGAGTCGATGATAGTAACCAATTCTTGGGAGTGAACGATAGGGTTCAGTTGGCCCTCGCACAAAAGCTGAAGCAACGTGAGATCCTCGAAAGGCTCATGTTGGACGGTGTTACGGTCGTTGATCCAGGCAGTACGTACGTCGAAGCTGACGTGGAGGTTGGTTGCGACACTGTGCTGTATCCCATGACTTTCCTGCTTGGAAAAACGAAAATCGGAGAACAGTGTGTGATAGGACCCATGGCCAGGATCGAAAATTGTACTGTGGGAAACAGAGTGCGTATAATCAGTTCGGATTGTGTCGGTGCAACGATCGAGGATGACGTGTCTGTCGGACCCTTTGCCAGGTTGAGGGAAGGCACCGTGCTGAAGTCGAACGTCAAGATCGGGAACTTCGTCGAGGTAAAGAATTCGAAGATAGGTTCACGTAGTAAGGCGCAACACCTCACTTATCTTGGTGACGCCACGGTAGGAGAAGATGTGAACATTGGAGCTGGAACGATAACGTGTAACTTCGATGGCAAAAGAAAAAACCCGACATTCATAGAAGATGAAGCCTTCATAGGAAGCAACAGTTGCCTGATAGCTCCTGTGAGGATCGGCAGAGGAGCCTTCGTTGCGGCAGGCTCCGTCATAACGGAGGATGTACCAGAATGGAGTTTGGCGATCGCGCGCAGCAGACAGACGGTCAGACCGGGATGGGTCATCAAAAAGAGGGAGGAGTCGTGATATGCCTTTTCAGCGTAACGATCTGAAGTTTTTTGCGGGAAACTCCAACTTACCGCTCGCGCAAAGAGTTGCCGAATACCTCGGTCTCAGACTTGGTGACTGTCAAGTGTCGAGGTTCTCCGATGGCGAGATAAACGTGCGGATAAACGAAACCGTTAGAGGACACGACGTGTTCGTTCTACAATCCTTTTCTCCACCGGTGAACGAGAACATCATGGAACTGTTGGTGATGGTGGACGCGTTCAAGAGAGCTTCCGCGAACAGCATAGCCGTGGTGATACCGTACTTCGGCTACGCGAGACAAGACAGGAAGGCCAAGGGTAGGGATCCGATAACAGCCAAGCTCGTGGCGAACATAATCACTGTAGCAGGTGCCACGCGTGTGCTCACGATAGATCTACACGCTGAGCAAATACAGGGTTTCTTCGACATACCATTGGACAATCTGTACAGTTTTCCTGTTTTCATAGAGGAGATCACGAAGCAATATGGCAATCTCAAGAAAAATATCGTAGTCGTTTCACCAGATGTCGGTGCTGTGAGGCGTGCCAGTAAGCTCGCTGAAAAACTGCAGGTACCGTTGGCGATCTTGGACAAACGGCGTCCAGCAGACAACGTTGCCGAGGTCGTCAATATAATAGGAGATGTCAAAGGAAAAATAGCCTTGATGTTCGATGACATAATCGATACGGGAGGAACCATGATCCAAGGAGCGCAGGCCTTGAAAAAAGCCGGAGCAGAGCGTATACTTGCTTGTGCGACGCATGGGGTTCTATCAGGCAACGCAATCGAAAGGATTCAGAACAGTGAAATAGACGAGGTCTACATAACCGATACGGTCCATCAAAGGAACCTCCCGAACAAGTTCCATGTGGTGAGCATAGCTAACCTTCTGGGAGAGGCTATCATGAGGATCAGAAAGAATCTATCGGTGAGTATCCTGTTCAAATGAGGAGGAGGTGTCTGAATGCAGCTAACGGCTGAGATCAGAACGGAGCACGGTAAGAGACCTGTGAGGCGACTCAGGAACCAAGGCATCATCCCCGGGGTCATCTACGGTCCAGAAATGAAACCGATGGCTATCAAGCTGAAGAAGCAGGAAGTGGAAAAGTTTGTCCATGCGCTGTCCGAGGCCAAACCAGTCACCTTGCAGATCAACGTCGATGGGGAAACACAGAACATAGAAGTGTTCGTTAAGAAAGTCCAGATCGACAAGGTGACTGATGAGATCGTTCACATCGATTTCTACAGACCTGCCATGGGACACGTCATGCGAATCGAAATACCCATACGCGTCGTCGGAAAGCCCGTCGGGGTTGAGAAGGGTGGCATAATGGAAGTCCTACACACGGAGTTACCCGTCGAGACGCTGCCCAGCGCGTTGGTCGAACATATAGAGATAGACGTCAGCGGCCTGGACCTCGGGGAATCCTATCATGTGCGCGATTTGAAACTCCCCGAGGGGATGAAGGCATTGTTAGCTTCAGACGAAGCACTGGTGACAGTCATCGTGCCGAGAGGACTCCAAGCAGAAGAAGTCGTGGCAGCTGCTCCAGCGGAGACCGCGGAACCTGAAGTGATAAAGAAAGGAAAGAAAGCAGAGGAGACCGAAGAAGAGAAAGAGTGATGCATTACATAGTAGGGCTGGGTAATCCAGGACCACGTTATGCCTCGAACAGGCATAACGTGGGTTTTATGTTCTTGGACAGGTACGTTCAGAGAGTGGGTTGCAGCTCAAATCTCGTTCGTGAGACCAACTACGAGTTACTCGAGTGTGGAGAGGTACGTCTGGTCAGACCCTTGACGTACATGAACGTGAGTGGTCTGGCCGTTGGAACATTGGTCGCAAAGTACGGTGTGCCGGTGGATGATATAATCGTTGTGTACGACGACGTCGACTTACCACTCGGAAGGATCAGAATCAGGCGAAAAGGCAGTGCCGGTGGACACAACGGTTTGAAATCCATCATTGAAAATCTGAAAACGGACCAGTTCGTCAGGGTCAGGATCGGTATAGGTCCGAAACCTGAAGGTGTGGGTTTGGCGCAGTTTGTCTTGAGCGATTTTTCAGTCCAGGAACGCTTAGTTCTCGACAAAGTTTTGGACGTCGCCGTTCAAGCCGTGCAAACGATTCTGTCGGAGGGTGTTCAAAAGGCAATGTCCTTGTACAACTCCGTAGAGGTGATCACGTGAGTTGCGATGTGTGCAATACCGAAATCAACGTGAAGGTTTACAGGTTTCTCTCTGATGGGATGCCGAAGGAAGTGCACGTGTGTCCGAACTGCCTCAGGAAGGTGTTGAAGGAGGCAGCTGTTTTCAAACGCGAGAATCTGAAGTACCTCGCTGGATACATGCGCGTCGTTCAGGATTCAGACCTTGGAAATCTTTCTGGAGATCATCTCTCTTCGAAAGATCTCGTTTTCTCTATCGTTCCGGTTGCGGTCCTCAGGGAAATGTTCGGAAGAGAAGGCGAGAGCCAGGTGGAACAGAGGGAAGTAGCCATGAGACATTTGTACGTCCTGAAGCACAGGCTGGAGGAAGCTCTGAAGAGGGAGGATTACAAATCCGCCCACAGGATCAAGAACCAGATCAGCATGATCGAGAAAACCATGTTGGGGAAATGAACATGAAACGCGCTTTAATTTCACTCCTCTTCTTGATCCCTCTGGTGATATTCCTCGCTTACGTGTTTCAGGGTCGCCTGGTTCTGCCTCAATACCTGTTCAGGGTTGGACCATTCGAGCTTCGGTTCTACTCTCTGTTCATTCTGATTGGTGTACTCGTTTCCTATTCGCTCGCGCGCAGACAAGCAAGAAGAGAGAACATCAATTTGGATCAGGTGGATGAACTTGTTTTTTATTCTGTAGTGTTTGGTGTCATTGGAGCCAGAGCGCTGTACGTGATCTCGAACTGGAAGTTCTACTCGAAGAATCCGTCGGAGATCTTTAAATTGTGGCACGGTGGTCTCTCGATCCAAGGGGCGATCCTCGCAGGCATAACGGTCTTTTTGCTGTACTCAACTTTGAAGAAGAACGTCACTTTCAAACCCTTGCAGGCGTTGGACTTGGGCGCTGCGTACCTACCGCTCGGTCAAGCGATCGGAAGGTGGGGCAACTTCTTCAACTACGAAGCGTTCGGAGAGCCCACGAACCTACCGTGGAAGATGTACGTTCCCATCGCTATGAGACCTTTGGAGTTCAAGCAATACGAATATTTTCACCCAACCTTTCTTTACGAATCTGTGTGGGACTTTCTGTTGTTTTTGCTGTTGACACACTATATGGGGCGATACAGGAAGAACTTCGGAGAAGTTTTCTCGTTGTACCTGTGCTTCTATTCGCTCGGAAGAATCTGCATAGAGAGGCTCAGATTGGACAGCATGTATGTCGGATCGATCAGACTTGCTCAACTTTTGAGTGCTCTGTCGATCTTGCTGGGATTCGTCATGTACGTCGTGCTGAGAGGTGGAATGATTGACGTTCGTGATAGGTGACGTACACGGTTGCTCGAACTGTCTGAAGGAGTTGCTCGGAAAATTACCCCTGACCAAAGGGACCAAGCTCATCTTTCTCGGTGATTACATCGACAGGGGCCCTGACAGCAAAGGCGTGATCGAGACACTGTTGGAGCTCTCAAAGAGCTACGACTGTGTCTTTTTGAGAGGAAATCACGAACAGATGATGCTCGATTATCTTCTCAAAGGTGAGAATCTCGATCTTTGGATGATGAACGGAGCAGGGGCGACCCTCAGGAGCTACGGGGGTGTGGACAGAATAACGAAGCAACACATAGAACTGTTGGAATCGACGTTGATCTACTATGTTCAAGGGAACGATCTCTTCGTCCATGCGGGAGTCAGACCGAACGTCCCGTTGGAAAAGCAGGATCGATTCGACATGCTCTGGATCAGGTACGAATTCATCTACAGTGAGAACCCACTGCCAAATTTCAGGATTTTCTTCGGTCATACACCCTTCCAGGATGTCTTAGTGTTGAAGGACAAGGTTGGATTGGACACGGGGTGCGTCTACGGTAACAAACTTTCCGCGATCGCGGTGGAAACGATGAAAATCTACCAAGTTTCGTGTGGAGGTCGAGACAAGTGAAAGCCATATACCCAGGTTCGTTCGACCCGATCACCTATGGACATCTGGATGTGATCCAGAGGGCGTTGAAGATATTCGATGAGCTGTGGGTTGTCGTGATGGTCAATCCCAAGAAAAAACCGTTGCTGTCTCTCGAGAAGCGTCTCGAATTGATCGAAGAACTGCTGAGGGATGAGCCACGTGTTCATGTTGACAATCACAGTGGTCTACTCGTAGATTACGCCAAGAACAAGAACATCAGAACGATAGTTCGGGGACTGCGTGCGGTGACGGACTTTCAATACGAACTGGAGATGGCCATCGCAAACAAACACCTGTGGCATGAACTCGAAACCGTTTTCCTTATGACGGACGAGAAGTACTCTTTCCTTTCGTCGGGGTTGGTCAGAGAGGTTGCGTCGATGGGTGGAGACGTGAGCAACTGGGTCCCACCCAACGTTCTGAAAACTCTGAAGGAACTGTACGGTAACGGTGTGCTATAATATCGCTCGGCCCGTTTTCAATAAATCTTTGTCCGAGGAGGTTCGGAAGATGGAAATCAGCGCTGAAATGGTGAAAAAGTTGAGGGAAATGACCGGTGCCGGAGTGATGGAGTGCAAGACTGCTCTGAGCGAAGCGAACGGTGATTTTGAGAAGGCAATTGAAATACTGAGGAAGCGTGGGGCAGCGGTCGCTCAGAAGAAGGCATCTCGAACGACGAAGGAAGGTATCGTCACCGCGTACGTCCACTTCAACGACAAGATAGGAGTCCTCTTGGAACTCGGTTGCGAAACCGATTTTGTCGCCCGAATGCCGGAGTTCAAAGAACTCGCTTACAACCTCGCCAAGCAGGTGGCAGCAATGAGACCGAGGTACGTGTCGAGAGAGGATGTACCACAGGAAGTCATTGAGAAGGAAAGAGAAATCTATCTGGCACAGCTGAAAGAATCCAACAAACCGCAGCAGGTCATCGAAAAGATCGTTCAAGGAAAGTTGGAGAAGTTCTTCGAGGAAGTCTGTCTCTACGATCAGAAGTACATATTCGACGATACAAAGACCGTCAAGCAAGTCATCGATGAAGCCATCGCCAAGATCAGGGAGAACATCAGGGTCACGAGGTTCGTGAGGATGCAGATCGGAGAAGAGTGAGGATCTACATCCATCGATTGAAACTGAAGAACGCATCTCGGCCTCGGTGATGAACCGGGGCCGTTTTTGTACAGTCTCACGACGTTTCTCTGGAGAGATTTTTCGGACTCTTCACCGCCTCGATGAACGCGCACCTGACGTAGGTCTCATTGTAAAAATACCTATCGAGATACTTCTCCAAGAACACCACAGGTAGAGTATCCTCGGGTGTTCTCGGAATGAGACCGCTGTCATCGCTCACCTTCACGAGTGTGCCACAGAGCTTTCCAAAGAGCTCGAAGATGAGCTTCTTCGAACCAGCGAACCAATCTCTCTCAACCACGGCTTCGATACGCACCAAACCCCTGAGCCCAGGCGTGTCAGAGAGTTTCAGATAGCTCATCACTTTCAAGAGCTCCTCACCCTCCGCGAGTTGTGTTGCGAAACATCTCGATCTCTGTCCCTTCTTCATAAACCCGAAAGTTCTGAACTTTTCTGCATCCACGTAGGGCATGTGTATGTTTTTCACCAAGCCCAACGGACCACGGTCAACTTGGAAAGCAGGCGTCGTGAAGTTTATCGCTCCATCCTTGACAACGAGTCCGTCCTGAAGAAAACGTTCCACGGTTCTTCTCTCGATCTCTTGCATGTACGAGTCCGTTGCATCCTTGGCGGTTGGTCCCACGGCTACATCGCACGAAAGATTTCCTATGCTCACTTGCCCTCCGTTTGGTATGTTCCAACGTTTCGCGATCACATCGGGAACACCGAGCACGAGCTTGACGATCGGGGGTTCGTCGGGAGAGAACAACGGTTTACATCGTTCATTCTCGAGGAGCACCGCACCCGTGACGATCTGAGTGAGCAGCAAAACGTACCCCTCAACTTCTATGGACGTGAACCGCCGCCTCCTACTGTCGACGAAGATGATCTTTTCAGGTCCTTCCGAAACGAACGGTTCTTCTTCCTCGACGAGCCAACAGGGCGAAGAACCAAACTTCACATCCTCTGGCAAGATCTCCTCTTGATACTTGATCATGGTGATCCTCGCATTGAACTCACGTATCAAATTGGCGACATCCATCACAAAGTAGCCTCCTCGACGATCTTGCCCGTCAAAGATATCAAGGAAACTCTCACGACCTCTTCTACCTCCAAGAGTATGAAAGTTGGCTCAGATCCTTTCTTGGGTAGCGAGGGACTGCCAGGGTTGATGATCAACTTGGATCCGATCCAATCGAACCTGGGAACGTGCGTATGACCATACAAGAGAACGCGTGCGTTGTGTTCTTCGAGGAAATGGAGCAGTTGTTCTTCATTTTGAAAAAACTCCCCATGGCTCATGATGAAATTCACTTGACCGAAGCTCACCGAGGAAACTTTCGGGGCTTCAGAAATTCCGAGAACCAGCAGATCGACATCGGCATCACAGTTGCCGCGAATCAAGAAGAGATTCTCGCGCCTCAGTTCCTCCGCAAGCTTGGCAGGGTTATATCCATCGGGTATGGGGTTCCTCGGTCCGTGGTACAACACATCTCCAAGGTGATGAACTTCATCCACTTCACCCACGAGCGATTTCAACCTCTGCCAGCTCGCGAGCGAACCGTGTGTGTCGGAGACAATGAGGATCCTTCTCAACGGATCATCTCCTCCTCAGCTTCAACGATCCAAGTACTACACAGAGTGCAACTGAAACCACGGTGAGCAACGCAATCTTTTTGATGTCATTCAAGATGTCAAGTGCGAAAAGCTGTTGTTTCCTCAACGAATAAATCGTCAGGAAAAGTGGATAGTTTCGTGCGAAGACCTGCAGACGTGCGGGCATCGACGACAGTGGCACAACACTACCACTGAAATAGAAGCTGACCGCAGTCAGAGCGACACTGAACATCGATGAGACCTGCATGTTCGGCGAGATGGCCGAAAGGATCAAGCCAACGCTGGCATGGAACAAAGAGTTCAAAGCTATCAACGTCAGCGTGGTTGGGGTGATGAGTTGCACCTTGAATCGAAGAAGTATGAGGAGCGCGGCCACGGAGACGATCAGACCTATCGATGTGTAGGCCAAGATCTTCGACGCAACATACGTGAACCCTCTCACGTCCATCGATACGAACAACTCCGTCAGTTTCGACTGCTCGTCCATCTGAAAGGAACTGGAAACGATCGCGAGTAGAACGCAAGCACTCGAAAGGAAGACGGTGATGGGTATCAACAGCGAAGTTAAGTTCAAGACCTTCTCTCTCTCGAGCGCTGAAAGTTTCGGTGCGGGATAACCAGGAGAGGTGAACAGAAACCTTATGACCTGTGGGTCGAAGAACGGACTGCCGTTCAGATCTTCGAACAAGGAACGGAAGGTCCTGTACATGACGGTGGAAACCTGCAGATCCACAGGACTCGGGATAAAGATCAATTCGGTTTGCTGTGCTGCGTAGAGTCTTCTGGAGAAATCCTTTGGTATGACAACCACGGCCTGCAGATCACCACTGAGCAACTTCTGCTGATAATCTTCCGACACATAAATGATGTTGCCACCTCTGAACATGGACATCACGACGCCCACAGTCAAGCGCGACAGGGGGTCCGTGTCGAGGTTGAGTATTCCTATCCTCGTTTGCAAGAATCCAAGACTGGAGAATAGCACGATCGCGATGATGGTGATGATCACCGGAACAATCAGTATCAGCATGAGCGAGTAAGGATTCTTCAAAGTTCTCTTCAGTTCTGCTGAAAGCATACTCAAGAACACGTCATTTTCTCCTCCTTTTCTCAAACTCCTCGACGATGAATCGATGCACGGTCAACCTGTCAAGGTCTCCATCGATGAGAACGAATCTTTCAGGTTCATCCTTCAGCAGTTCCAAATAGCCCTGCCTGACTCTGCTCAAGAATTCCTCGCCCTCGGATTCGATCCTGTCGAAATGTTTCTTTCGGGACAACGCCACCCTCACGGGAACATCTATGTAGAAAGTCAGATCGGGTTTCAACCCGCCGGTTGCGAAGTCGTTCAGACGCTTAACGGTTTCAACACCCAGTCCTCTCGCGAAACCTTGGTACGCAACACTCGAATCGGCAAACCTTTCGGTGACAACCAATTTGTTTTGTGCCAAGGATGGTTTTATGACAGTCTCAACCAACTGAGCACGACTGGCTAAGAACAAGAGCAGTTCCGTCTTCGGAATCATGCCTTGCGATGACAACAGGATGTTTCTGATCAACTCACCAACGGGTGTTCCACCAGGTTCCCTCACGTAGACGAAGTCAATACCGTTTCTTTTCAGATAATCCAAGAATAACTGAACCTGCGTTCCTTTCCCACTTCCATCGATACCCTCGAAACTGATGAACACATCCACCACCTCAGTGTACTATGTCGAAACTTCTGTACCCTTGAACGGGAACTTCTTCGACACGAATGTCCGTCACGATGGCCATGGTTGGTCCTCTGCTGACTTCATCCAAGAAACGCTCCAAAACTGCCTCTTCTCCCTCAGCGTGGATCTCCACCGTACCGTCTTCGGCGTTCCTCACATAACCGGTCACGTTCAATCTCTTCGCAACTCTGTAGGTGAAGTGCCTGAAGCCAACTCCCTGAACGTGCCCAAAGATCTTCACGAAGATAGCCTTCAAACTTTCACCCCTTCTTCCCACATTGAAGGTACCAGAGATGCTATAATTCTAAAAAACATCATACCAGAAGGAGGTGTCCTCTTGAAGTACGAAGAAGCACTCACTTTCGATGACGTCCTTTTGGTTCCACAGTACAGCGAGGTCTTGCCTTCGCAGACCGATGTGAGGACCAGGCTCGTTAAAGACATCTGGATCAACATACCGCTGGTCAGCGCAGCCATGGACACCGTAACGGAGGCCGCATTGGCCAAAGCGTTGGCACGTGAGGGTGGGGTTGGAGTCATACACAGGAACATGCCCATAGAGGAACAGGCACACCAAGTCAGCATCGTGAAGAGGGCGGAAAACGGAGTCATATACGATCCGATCACCGTAGGGCCCGAAGAAACCGTTGAGCAGGCGTTGAAGTTGATGTCGACGTACAAGATAGGCGGTTTGCCCGTCGTTGACGAAAAGACGAGGCTGCTCGGTCTCATAACGAACAGAGACATCAGGTTTGAAAGGAACCTCGCCAAACCCGTCAAACTGCTGATGACCCCGCGTTCCAAACTCATCGTGGCGAAGCCGAGCGTCACTTTAGAAGAGGCAAAACAGATCCTTCACGAGCACAGGATTGAGAAACTTCCACTCGTGGACGATGGTGACAGATTGATGGGGATCATAACGATCAAGGACATAATGAGTGTGATTGAACATCCTCACGCAGCTCGCGACAGCAAAGGAAGACTCATAGTTGGAGCGGCGGTTGGAACAGGGGAGGATGTACTCGCGAGAGTCCAAGCCCTGAGGGATGCGCAGGTTGACTTCGTCGTTGTGGACACCGCTCATGGTCATTCGAAAAAGGTCATCGAGACTGTGAAGAAAATAAAACTGAACTTTCCGAACCTGCCGCTGATCGCAGGAAACGTCGCCACAGCGGAGGGTGTGAAAGCCTTGGTTGAAGCTGGCGCCGATGGTGTTAAGGTGGGAGTTGGTCCAGGCTCGATCTGCACCACCCGTGTCGTCGCAGGTGTGGGTGTTCCACAGTTCACGGCCATCGTGGAGTGTGCAAAGATGGCGAGAGAACTTCAAGTGACACTGATTGCCGATGGGGGCATCAGATACTCCGGTGACATCGTCAAAGCCCTCGCCGCAGGTGCGGATTCGGTGATGATCGGTAGCATCTTCGCTGGAACGGAAGAAGCTCCGGGAGAAACGATCCTCTACCAAGGCCGAAAGTACAAGGCGTACCGAGGCATGGGAAGCGAATCAGCCATGAGAAGAGGAAGTGCAGACAGATACTTTCAAACTGAGAATGCGAAGCTTGTACCTGAGGGCGTCGAAGGCATGGTGCCCTACAAAGGTACGGTCAAGGACGTGGTGCACCAGCTCGTCGGAGGACTCAGGTCCGGAATGGGTTATGTGGGGGCTCAGAATCTTGACGAGCTCAGGAGAAAAGCAAAATTCGTGAGGGTAACGCTCGCGGGTCTCAGAGAGAGTCACCCCCACGACATCATAATCACGAGGGAGGCTTCGAACTATTGGACCTCTTCACCGCAGGAGTGATATTCAATCTCTTCGTATCAGCTGCGTTAAGTCACCGACGAGCATGAACAGCTCGTCTATGTTTTTGAGAAAACCGAGTCTGTTTCGCCTTATGTCTTCTCTGTCAACCATGACGAATACTTCGTCGAAGTACTTGTCTATGTAGGGTTTCAGAGAAGACAAATTCTTTATCGCTCCTTCGTAATCGAGCTTCGATAAGCTTTCTATCACCTTTGGTTTCACGGATACGAACTGGTTCAGCAGTTCCACCTCTGCTTCTTCTTCGAACAGAGCACCATCGAAGTGCTTTTCAGGATGGTTCTTCGTTATGTTGTGTACCCTTTCGAAACCTATGGCAACGTTGTTGAAGTCCTCGCTTTGACACGCCTTCGTCAGAGCTTGAGCCGACAGATAACCGCGCAAAGGTCTTGTCCAAAGATGGTTCACAGCGCGAGCTATGTCGAACGAGAAACCTTGAGACAACAAGAAAGCGTAGAAACGCGAGTTCATGAACTCAAAGAGTTTAGTCTCATCGAAATCTATGCTCAAAAGCTTCTTCGCCATCAGCAAGAGCTCGGCAAGATCAATGTCCCATCCGAAACGAACGATGGACCAATAGATGGTGTCGGCTTTGGTCCTCAAACCGTAGGGGTCTTTCGAACCACTCGGAAGATTACCCATCGCGATGTTACCCACGATCGTGTCTATTCTGTCGCACACGCCTATCAACGCACCGAGTTCACTCTTAGGTTCCTGCGAGTACTGATCTTCGAGCGCGAAAGCCACCGACTCGTCTTCACCGTCGAGCAGTGCGTAGATCCTTCCGATGACACCTTGAAGCTCTGGAAATTCGTACACGACGTGCGTTGCGATGTCAGCTTTACTCAGAAAGGCGGCACGCATGGCCTTGTCCAACAACGAAGCCTTGGAGAGTTTCTCAATCACGTATCGAGCCAATTCTCGCGTTCGGACCACTTTGTCGTAGAGAGTACCCAATTCCTTTTGAAAAACCATCTGCTTCAACTTTTCGTTGAATTCTTCCAGTCTGTGTCTCCTGTCTATCTCAAAGTAATACCGTGCATCCTCCAACCTTGCGTTCACGACGCTCTCGTACCCTCTCGCGATGATGGCAGAGTCATCCCTCGGTCTATCGATGAACGCGACGAAGTAACACGTGAGACTGCCATCTTTGCTTGTCGAAAAGGCACTGAGGTGGTGCTTGACTGTCACCGTTATGAGTTCCTTGGGAAGGCTCAGATACTTCTCGTTGAACTTGCCAACGATCGCTTGCGGCCATTCGGTGATCTTACACACCTTTTCAACGAGGAGCGGATCTTTTTCACAGACCAAACCGTAATCTCTTTCTACTTTCGTCAACTGTTCGACGATGAACTCTCTTCTGGTGGCCTCATCGACGATGACCAAATACTCTCTGAGAACCTCAACGTAATCCTTTGGATGATCGATCGTGACCCATTTTTCGAGGTATGGATGAGACATGGTGTATCGGTCAGACCTTCTATCGAATATCCTCAGCGGTATGACTCCATCGTTCAACAGCGTGAGTACCCACTTGACAGGTCTCACGAACTCAAATTTTCCGTCTGCCCAACGCATGGGCTTGGTGAACTTCAAATTCGTGACGAGTTTGACGAGCGTTTCTCCAATAACCTCACGAACATTCTTACCCTCCACGAGTTTTTTGATGTGGACGTAACCATCCTTGACAAACACATCTTCCAATTTGGCACCATTGGACGATAAAAATCCAAGCAGAGCCTTCGTGGGCTGGCCATCAGAAAAGGCCGCTTTCTCGGAAGGACCACGCTTTTCGAGAACGATATCTTCTTGCTTGTCCGAAACGTCCCGCAGTCTCACCGCGATCCTGCGGTTTGTCACGAACACCTCGCAGGAACCAAAAGAAATACGCGCCTCGTTGAACAAGCTCGGCGCGAGAGATTGAAGTTGCTCTTTTATCGAGTCCATTTCGCTCGCAGGTAACTCCTCGACACCGAGTTCGAGCAAGACCCAGTTGTTCATTCACTTCCCTCCTCTGAAAGCCTCGGCGCAACGTCTGGCCATCGACCTTATGGATCTTATGAAGTCCTGTCTTTGGGTGACACTGAACGCGTTCCTCGCATCCAGAAGGTTGAAGATGTGTGAGCACTTCGCCATGTAATCGTACGCGACCAGATAGCATCCCTCTTTTATCTGAGACTCGAATTCCGAGGCGAAGATGTCGTACAAGGTGAAGAGTTTCTCAACATCGGCTGTCTCAAAGTTATATTTCGAAAACTGTTTCTCGTTCTCTCTATAGAGCTCACCATAAGATATCTTCTCGTTCCACATGACTTCAAAGATGTTGCTCTTACCTTGCAGATACATCGCGATCCTTTCGAGGCCGTACGTGATCTCGAGCGGGATCGATTTGAGAACGATCCCTCCTATCTGTTGGAAGTACGTGAACTGCGTGATCTCCATACCGTCGAGCCACACTTCCCATCCTACGCCCCAGGCGCCGAGCGTGGGTGATTCCCAGTTATCTTCGATGAACCGAACGTCATGTTTCTTAAGATCTACACCCAACGCGGACAAAGAATCCAAATAAACCTTCTGTGCGTTGTCTGGAGAAGGCTTGATGATAACTTGGTACTGAAAATACCTCTGCAACCTGTTGGGGTTTTCACCGTACCTCCCGTCCGTCGGGCGGCGACTCGGTTGGACGAAGGCAACCTTCCAATCACCCTCCCTGAGGCATCCGAAGAATGTCGAAGGATGGAACGTACCTGCTCCGACTTCCAGATCGTAGGGCTGATCGATCATACAACCGAGTGAAGCCCAGTATTCGTTGAGCTTGGCGATCACATCCTGCAGATACAACGTGTCACCTCCACTGTTTTGATTATACGCGAGCCTATGGTAGAATAATCACGCGAAAAACTTAACAAGGGGGCGAAATCTGATGGTACTGCGCGTTAACCTAACGACCAAGAGAGTCAGCAAAGAACCCATCGATGAAAAAATCCTGGACCAATTCATAGGGGCGCGAGGACTTGCCGCAAAGATTCTCTGGGACGAGGTTAAGGGTGTAGATCCCCTCTCGCCGGACAACAAATTGATCATCGCGGCAGGCCCTTTCAACGGATTGAGGACTCCGAGCGGAGGAAAGCTCGTCGTCGCAGCGAAAAGCCCTCTCACCGGTGGTTACGGCGATGGCAACATTGGAACCATGGTCTCGATGCACCTGAGAAAAGCTGGTTACATGGCCATCATCGTCGAAGGCGCGTCGGATAAGCCCGTATACCTTTACGTTGACGATGATGCGGTGCACATAATGAGTGCCGAAGGACTCTGGGGACTATCGACCTTCGAAACCGAGAAAAGACTCAAACAAGTTCACGGGAACGTGGGCGTTTTGAGCATCGGGCCAGCGGGAGAGAACCTCGTGAAATACTCGGTCGTGATATCTCAGGAGGGTCGAGCGGGGGGAAGACCCGGCATCGGCGCGGTGATGGGGAGCAAGAAGTTGAAGGCCATAGTCGTCAGGGGCAGCAAAGATGTCGAAGTGAAGGATCGGGAAAGCTTCGAAAAATACACGCGAGAGGTTTTCAAGCTGATTCCAACCTTACCTGCTTACAGCTTTTGGATACGTCAAGGTACAATGGCCACAGTCGAATGGGCGAACAAGAACAGGGCGCTTCCGACAAGGAATTTCACGCAAGTCAAGTTTGAGTACGCGAGAACCGTTGATGGATACGCGATGGAGGCAATGAAAATCTCTCGAAGGGGCTGTCCCAACTGCAACATGGTGTGTGGGAACGTGGTGTTGGACATCGAGGGAAAGGAGAGCGAACTCGACTACGAAAACGTTGGAATGCTCGGTCCAAACACGGGAATAGCCTTCTTGAATAGGGTTGCGCACATCAACAGATTGGCGGACGAGTTCGGGATCGACACGATCTCTCTGGGCGCCGTGCTGGGATTCGCGATGGAGGCTGCTGAGCGCGGTGTTCTGAAGGAGGCTCCGAAGTTTGGAGATTACGAGGGTGCATTGGAATTGACGAAGAGAATAGTCTTCAGGCAGGGTGAATTGGGCAACCTCTTGGCCGAGGGGGTCAAGGAAGCCTCCGAGAAACTTGGACTTGAGGAGATCGCGATGCACGTCAAGGGCTTGGAGGTTTCTGCCTACAACTGCTACATATATCCAGCCATGGCACTCGCGTACGGAACGTGCGCGATCGGTGCGCACCACAAAGAGGCTTGGGTCATTGCTTGGGAGATCGGTTCGACGCCGATGGAGGACTCGTCGGGCAAGGAGTACGTGATGAACTACTCGCCAGAGAAAGCCAAGAAAGTTGTGGAACAACAGAGGATCAGAGGTGGTATGTTCGAGATGCTCACAGCCTGCAGACTCCCGTGGGTGGAACTTGGACTCGATCTCGAATGGTACGCGAAAATTTTGAGCAGCATCGTGGGTAAGGATTACACGCTCGATGACATCTACCTGGCTGCAGACAGAGTTTATTCCCTGATAAGGTCCTACTGGGTGAGGGAATTCAAAGGCGATTGGGACAGAAAGATGGATTATCCACCGAAACGTTGGTTCGAAGACGGTGTGGATGGCCAGCATCTGGATCCTGAGCGTTACGATGAGTTACTCAGTGAGTATTACAAGATACGCGGCTGGGACGAGCGGGGTATACCAACGGAAGAGACGCTCAGAAGACTCGGTCTGGACTTCGTGGTGGAAGATCTGAGACCTTGGCTGAAATGAATCGAAACGCTGAGATAACGAACATTTAATGGCGGATGCCACAAAGTTGTAGTATTTTAGTCATTGCGGTTGATCATTGACAACACGATGCACCATCGCGTATAATTGTCAGGGTCACGGGCCAGCGTAGCTCAAGCGGCAGAGCGGCTGACTTGTAATCAGCAGGTTGGGGGTTCGAGTCCCTTCGCTGGCTCCAACCCAATGGGGTGGTGAGGTGCCCGAGTGGCCTAAGGGGGCGGACTGTAAATCCGCTGGCGGATCGCCTTCGGAGGTTCAAATCCTCCCCTCACCACCAGTCTATTTCTCATCGAAAGAGGTGTAAGGGATGACGGTTAAAATAGCCTTGAAGTGCTCTGTTTGCGGGCATAAGAATTATTACACGGAGAAGAACAACACGAAGAAGACAAAGTTGAGTCTAAGAAAATACTGCCCGAACTGTAACAAACACACGGAACACGTTGAGACCAAATAACGCAGGGCCGTAGCTCAACTGGGTAGAGCGCCGGTCTCCAAAATCGGCGGTTGCAGGTTCGAGTCCTGCCGGCCCTGCCAATTTTTTGTGTCGTACGGAGGGATAGTCGTGGAAAAACTCAAGAAGTTCTTCCGAGAAGTCTGGGGAGAAGCGAAGAGGACCCATTGGCCTAACAGACAAGAGTTGCTCGTCTCCACCTCTGTCGTCATACTGATCCTCGTGGTGATGGGGGCTTATTTCTTTTTACTCGATTTGGCACTCTCTGGTGCCATAAGAGCGATATTGCGTGCACTCGGTATTGGGTGATGTGAATGCGAAAAAATTGGTACATCCTCAGGACGATGGCAGGCCAAGAAGAGACCGCGAAAGAGAACCTACTGACCAAGATAAGGTCGGCCGGATATGAAAGGTTCTTCGGCCGTATTGTTATACCTGAGGAGACGATCATAGACGCGACGGGCAAATCTTTGAAAAGGTTTTCAGTTTCGCCGAACGCAAAATTGTATGTCAAGAGCGGTTCTGATGTGAAGAAGGGTGATCTTCTCGCGGAAGAACCAGCGATCCACGCAAGGCACAGTGGAACGATAGTGGCCGTGAAGAATTGCAGGAAGATAACGATCGAGACCATAGATAAGAAGTACTCGAAGACGTACGTCATCCCAGAAAGTTCCAAACTCGTGGGTGGTATCAAAGTTGGAGCTCGTATAAGACAAGGAATGCCCCTGACCCAAGATGGAGAGCACATCTGTGAAATAGATGGTAAAGTGATTGAGAGCGAACGAGTCAAGCGTGTCGAAGTCCAAAAGGAAAATGGAGAAATAGATGTTTACCACATTCCCTACGAACTCTACGATGCAAACAGGATCTACAAAGGCAAGCAAGTCAGAAACGGCGAGTTGCTCGCTGAGGGTAGAAAAATATACTCCAGCATAGATGGGCGCGTCGAGGTCGTAGACTTGGGAACGCGCAAGGAGATAAGAATCGCAAAAACACAGAAGAAAAGAATGTTCCCCGGTTACATATTCGTCGAGATGATGATGAACGATGATAACTGGCAGTTTGCGAGAACCGTTCCAGGGATAATAGATTTCGTTGCATCCGGTGGACAACCTCTGCAACTGAAACAGCGTGAAGCTCGTGCGATTCTGAGACTGGCGGGTATCGAATCGTTTGAAGAAAAAGCAAAACCTGTGCGCGTTGAGATGGACATAAAGGTAGGAGACGTTGTGAAGATAACTTCCGGTCCGTTCGAAGACTTCGCAGGAGTTGTGAAGGAGATAGATCCCGTCAAACAGGAGCTCAGGGTTGCCGTCACCATCTTCGGTCGTGAGACACCTGTGACGGTGAGAGTTTCTGAAGTGGAGAAGATTCAATGAACGAGTGGGAGGGAGTCGATCCCAGTAACCACAGAGGAGGGAAACTCGAATGGCTAAGAAGGTCGTAGCACAAGTTAAACTGCAACTTCCTGCTGGTAAGGCAACACCCGCACCTCCAGTTGGTCCCGCCCTTGGTCAGCGTGGCGTTAACATAATGGAGTTCTGCAAAAGGTTCAACGCTGAGACTGCGGACAAGGCCGGAATGATTCTACCCGTCATTGTAACAGTGTACGAGGATCGTTCCTTCAGCTTCGTTGTGAAAACGCCACCAGCGTCTTTCCTACTGAAAAAAGCGGCCAACATAGAGAGTGGCTCGGGTGAACCCAAGAGGAAGATCGTCGGAAAGGTTACGAGGAAACAGATCGAGGAGATCGCCAAGCTCAAGATGCCTGATCTGACTGCAAACGATTTGGAAGCAGCCAAGAAGATCATAGAAGGCACCGCGAAAAGCATGGGTATTGAAGTGGTAGACTGACACGAAAAGGAGGAGGCTTTATGCCGAGACACTCCAAGAGATACTTGGAAATCAGACAGAGAGTCGACAGAACGAAGTTCTACAGCATCGATGAAGCCATAGAAACAGTGAAGAAGAATGCAACGGCAAAGTTCGACGAAACCGTGGAACTTCACCTCGCAACGAACATAGACCCAAAAAGGCCAGAGCAGCAGGTGAGGGGAACAATAGTCCTGCCACATGGAACGGGAAGAACGGTTAGGGTGTTGGTGTTTGCCAAAGGTGAGAAAGCCGAAGAAGCCAAGAAGGCTGGAGCTGACATCGTGGGTGGAGACGAGCTCGTCGAGAGGATTCTGAACGAAGGCTTCACGGATTTCGATGTGGCCATCGCCACGCCGGACATGATGAAGTCCGTTGGAAGGCTCGGAAAGATCCTTGGACCTCGTGGTTTGATGCCGTCTCCGAAGTCGGGTACAGTCACAGACGACGTGGCTTCCGTGGTCAAGGAATTCAAGATGGGAAGAGTCGAAGTGAGGAGCGACAAGACCGGCTCGATCCACTTGCCGATCGGCAAATGCTCCTTTGACGCCCAGAAGCTGAAAGAAAACCTGATCTCAGCTTACAAGCAAATCGTGGGCATGAGGCCGGCGGGCATCAAGGGTCAGTTCATCAGAAAGGCTGTATTGACGTCCACGATGGGAGTTGGTGTGAAACTGAATTTGTCCGAGCTCGAGGCTGCGAAAATCTAAATATCTTGTTGTTTGATCACGCGAGTCGCCGAAGAAAGTAGGTATTCTAAAGGGGGTCATCCCCGCCTACCGAGGCGAGCCAAAAATTGGCGCTTTGGTTGAGCGGGGGTCTCTTGTGGGAAGAGACCCTTTTTGTTGAAAGGAGGTGCAACGTTTGCTAACGAAGGAGAAGAAGCAACAAATACTGGAGAGTTTGAAAGACGTCTTTCCGAAGGCGAACTTGTTGGTGTTCGTGAACTTCTTCGGTTTGGACGTCGCAACGATCAGAGAACTGCGCAAAAGAATAAATTCGAAATACGGTGACAATGCCAAACTGACCGTGGTCAAGAACAGTCTCGCTTCCATAGCTCTGAATGAAGCAGGTTATCAGGAAGCTCACCACGAAAAGTTTCTGAAAGGTCCGACGGCCGTTTTCTACTGTCTGTCGGGCGACCCAGTGGATGCACTGAAGATCTTGGTGAACTTCGCCAAGGAGAAAAAGCTTGAAAACTTCTTCAAAGGTGGTTTCATCGAGCGTCAGCCGTTCACTGCCGACCAAGTTGCGGATCTTGCCAACCTGCCAACCAAAAAGGAACTGTACGCGATGGTGGTTGGAAGGATACAGGGCCCGATATATGGTTTGGTCTTCGCTTTGAACGGCGTCATGAGAAAACTCGTTTATGTGCTGAATGCAATTGAAGAGAAGAAGAAATCTGAGAATGTCGGAGGTGTTTGAGGATGACAGTGGAACAGATCGTTGAGGCTATCGAGAAATTGACGGTTGCCGAACTGGCACAGTTGGTCAAGGCACTTGAGGAAAAGTTCGGTGTGAGCGCTGCAGCTCCCGTTGCAGTCGCGGCCGTTGCAGCCCCTGCGGCTGGTGCAACACCAGCAGCCCAAGCAGCAGCTGAGGAGAAGACGGAGTTTGACGTTGTCCTGAAGAGCCACGGAGCGAACAAGATCAACGTGATAAAGGTCGTCAGAGAGATCACAGGTCTTGGTTTGAAAGAGGCCAAGGACCTCGTCGAGAAGGCTGGCAATCCTGACGCAATAGTCAAGAGCGGCGTTCCGAAGAACGAGGCAGAGGAGATCAAGAAGAAGCTTGAAGAAGCTGGCGCAGAGGTCATTTTGAAGTAATGTGAACAAATTTTCTCAACTGCAAAGAGATTGTATCAAACCTATACCAGCTCGGCTGGTATAGGTTGTTTTATGCTATGATATTCGAGCGTGCCTGCGTCATGGGCTTCGTTCAGTTCCCTGCGTTCCCACTCCGTTGATCTGACGAGGTGATAAAATGCGAACTGCTCTTTACGGTAAGCGCGAACGTTTAACGTTTGGCCGCACCGTTGACGCTCTGAAGGTTCCAAACCTGATCGCCATTCAGATCGAGTCCTACAGAGAGTTCTTGGAAAAAGGTCTGATGGAGATACTGAAAAAGTTCTCCCCGATAACGTCCCAGCCTCACAAGGGTGATCTCAGAAAAGGTGAAAAAGGTTTCATACTCGAGTTCGTTTCCACAAGGATCGGCGAACCCAACGCCACGATAGAAGAATGCAAACAGAAAGGTCTAACCTACCAGGTACCCATTTACGCGACCGTCAGGATAACGGATGTCAACAGCGGTGAGATGAGGGAAGAGGAAGCCTTCCTCGGATCGATACCGTACATGACCGAGAACGGAACATTCGTTATCAACGGCGCGGAGCGCGTTGTCGTCAACCAGCTCGTGAGAGCGCCCGGCGTCTATTTTGTGGACGAGATACCGAAGACTCAAGCGGCTGCACCCATATACGTGGCACACTTCTTGCCCGTGAAGGGTGCTTGGTTGGAACTTCTCTACAACACCGCAGACGACATGTTTTATGCGCGCATCGACAGAAAGAGAAGGATAAACCTCTTTTTGCTGTTCAAGGCTCTGGGTTTCGAGAACGACCTCGACATACTCGATCTGTTCCCCGAAGCCGTTGATGCGGAAGACGAGTACACCATGATGAAAGCCGTGGGTTCCATAATACTCGAGGACGTGAGCGTGGATGGAAAGAAGGTTGTCGAACGCGGTGCTGTACTCACAGAGCATGCCGCGAGGACGATCCTCGAATCAAAGATATCGACCATCTTCAGGGCACATCCCGTGGCACAGAAGACTTTGGAGAAGCTCAACAGCGCTTACGGAGAAGTCGATTCGAACAAGGCGTACATCGAAATCTACAGGAAACTCAAACCCGGTGAAATACCAAGGGTGAATGCGGCCAAGGCGTATCTCAACAGCCTGTATTTCACACCCGAAAGGTTCGAACTCTCCGAAGTTGGCCGTTACAAGATAAACCGCAAACTGCAGCAGGCTTACCGGAAATACCTCGTGCAAGTCAAAAAGATGAGCGAATCGGAAGCTGAAAAGATGGAGTACAACCCGACAGAACTCGTCCTCACGCCGATGGACATCGTTCTGGCCACTAGGTACTTGCTCGAAGTGAGCAAGAACCCAGAAATCATGGACACCAAAGACCATCTTGGAAACAAACGCGTGAGAACCGTTGGAGAACTCATCAAGCTTGAGTTTGAGAGGGCTTTTTCGAAGGCGCAACGACTGATTCAAGAAAGGCTGACGCTCTATAATTCTCTCGATAAGATCTCCGTGCAGAGTTTGATCAACATAAAGACCATCATCGCTGGCATCAACCAGTTCTTCGCGACGAGTCCACTCTCACAGTTCATGGAGCAAGTGAATCCACTTGCGGAATTGACGCACAAGAGAAGATTGACAGCGGTGGGTCCAGGCGGTCTCAAAAGGGAAAGGGCGAGGTTCGAGGTCCGTGACGTCCACCACTCCCACTATGGAAGAATGTGTCCGATCGAGACTCCTGAAGGTGCAAACATAGGTCTCATAACTTCACTCTCGGTCTACGCAACGGTCGACGAATTCGGCTTTCTGACGACCCCGTACAGGCGGGTCAAAAAAGGCAGGGTCACGGACGAGATAGTCTATTTGACCGCCGATGAGGAAGAGCATTACTGTATTGCTCCGTGCACGGTCAAAGTCGACGAAAACATGATGATCGTTGAGGACAGAGTCCCAGTCAGATACATGCAAAAGATCGTGTACGTCGAGAAAGAAAAGGTCCAGTTCATGGACGTTTCCACGAAACAGATCGTCTCCGTTTCAACCTCTCTCATCCCGTTCCTGGAGCACGACGATGCGAACAGGGCTCTGATGGGTTCAAACATGCAAAGGCAGGCCGTTCCCTTGCTCAAACCTGAAGCACCTTTCGTTGCGACCGGGGTCGAACACGATGCGGCTCTCTATTCGGGCTATCTGATCGTTGCAAAGTATGACGGTATAGTCAAGAAGGTCGATGCGAGAAGGATCGTCGTCCACAGGATTGACGAGAAGGGTAATTTGCTGTACAAAGATGGTAAACCTTTGCTCGACGAATACAGGTTGATGAAGTTCGTCAGGACGAACCAGGACACGGTCATAAACCAAAGACCAATAGTGAACGTGGGTGACCGAGTGAGACAAGGAGAAGTCATAGCTGACGGTCCTGCGACCGACATGGGTGAGCTCGCACTCGGGCGCAATGTCTTGGTCGCCTTCATGTCATGGGAAGGTTACAACTTTGAAGACGCGATCTTGGTCAGTGAAGAGCTGCTCGAGGAAGACGCCTTCACATCCATCCACGTAGAAGTTTATGAAACTCAGGCGCGCGATACAAGACTTGGACCGGAGGAAATCACCGCGGACATTCCAAACGTCAACAAAGAAGCCCTGAGAAACCTCGATGAGAACGGTATAGTCAGGATAGGAGCGTACGTTGGACCACAGGATATACTCGTTGGAAAAGTCACACCGAAGGGCGAAGGAGAAACCACACCCGAAGAGAAGATCATAAGGTCCGTCTTCGGCGAGAGGGGAAAGGACGTCAAGGACACCTCGCTGAGATTACCGCACGGAACTGAGGGTAGAGTCATCGATGTGCAAGTGTTCGACAAAGAAGATGTCGCAGAGCTTGGACCAGGTGTGAACAAGCTGGTGAAAGTTTACGTGGCGAGCAAGAAGATCCTTGAAGTTGGCGACAAGCTCGCGGGTAGGCACGGTAACAAAGGTGTTGTGTCCAAGATCCTTCCGAGGGAAGACATGCCGTTCTTGCCAGACGGAACGCCCGTGCAAATCGTGTTGAGCCCACTCGGAGTGCCGTCGAGAATGAATGTCGGACAGATCCTCGAGACACATTTGGGTTGGCTCGCAAAACTGACGAACAGTTGGTTTGCCACTCCAGTTTTCGATGGTGCCAAGGAACAAGACATACTCCCGTGGTTGTACAAAGAGCGGAAAGCTTCAGGGTTGGAAGAGGGCGACGATGAGAACGATCCTTCCGGTAAGGTCCTGCTGAGGGACGGCAGAACGGGCGAACCTTTCGCAGAACCTGTCGTCGCTGGATACATCTACATGATGAAGCTCATCCACATAGCGCGAGACAAAATCCACGCCAGATCCACAGGACCGTACTCGCTCATTCACCAGCAACCTTTAGGTGGAAAGGCTCAGTTCGGTGGTCAGAGGTTCGGAGAAATGGAAGTCTGGGCTCTCGAAGCGCATGGAGCTTCCCACACTCTGAACGAGATGCTCACGATAAAGTCCGATGACATCAAGGGTCGAAACGAAGTGTACAAAGCCATCCTTAAGGGCAAGAACATACCTGAGCCCGGAATACCTGAAAGCTTCAGGGTGCTGATAAAGGAACTCAGAGGTCTGGCGCTCGATGTGAGGGTTTACGACGAGAACGGCAACGAGGTCGACATTGACAGGTTCTGAACTGAGCGCCGAGGAGGGAAGAGAGATGGCTATTTCCACCTTCAAACGGAAGATAGCAGCGGTGAAAATAGGTGTGGCTTCCCCCGACACCATACGGAGTTGGTCGAGCGGGGAAGTGAAGAAACCCGAGACCATAAACTACAGAACGTTCAAACCCGAGCGCGATGGTCTGTTCTGCGAGAAGATCTTTGGGCCAACGAAAGATTACGAATGCGCATGCGGCAAATACAAAGGTAAGAAGTACGAGGGAACAGTTTGCGAAAGGTGCGGTGTGAGGGTGGAGTCAAAAGAAGCGCGAAGAAAGAGGATGGGTCACATAGAACTCGCCGCACCGGTGGTTCACATATGGTATTTGAAGAGCACGCCGAGCATTCTCTCCACGCTGTTGAACATCCCGGCACGCGACTTGGAGAACATAGTTTACTATGGGAGCAGACGCATCATAGAAAAAGCTTACATCGTAACGAATCCGAAGAAAACCTCCTTCGCTGAGGGAGATGTGATATACGAGACAGAATACAACATATACAAGAAGGTTCTCGACTTCGAGGCCGAACAAACGGTCATAGTCAAGAATCCGAAGACTCCGGTGATCTCCGAGATAGACGGTGAAGTGAGCTTGAAGACCGAGCGTTCCAACACGGGAAGAGTGATAACTTGGATCACTGTGAGGAATGTTGTCAGGTCTCAAGTGCAACTGTTTCCCGGGATGGTTCTCCTCGTGAAGAACGGTCAGGAAGTTTCACAGGGTGATGTCATAGTCGCTGCGAAAGAAGTTCCAGCGCTCTATGCTCCGTTCGACGGCACGGTCGAGATCGATGAACTCACTTCCAGTCTCACGCTCAAGCCCCTGGCAACGAGCAAGGATCAACCGTTGACGGTTTCGATCCCCTACTGCTGCAGATTGACCGTTAAGAACGGCGCAAAGGTCAAAGCCGGTGATCAGATCTGGACGGCGGGAGTGATCCAAGCCATGACGAGCCCCGCGTCCGGAAAGATCGTGTTCGGTAAGGAACTGAACGTCAGGCCCTTAGAGGATGGTTCTTACGAGGTACTGTCCTCGGGTTCCGTATACGTTGAGCAGGTCGCGATCGAGAAAAAATATCCCATCTTCGAAGGTGCTTTAGCCTACGTCAACGATGGCGAAAAGGTGAAAGCGGGAGACTACTTGGCAGACAGGTTCCTCTTCGAAGATGAGCACCTATCCCTGAGCGAGTACAGAATCTTTCAAGAGTATTACCCAGACCAGTTCACAGTGGAGACAGAGGTTGAGAATGACAGACCGATCCTCGCGATCACAAAGATAGATGAAAACCTCGCCAAAGAAACAGGATTGACCGTCGGTTCCATCATCACCGAGAACGAATACGAAGCGTACAGAGAACTCTATCCTGACAAGATCGAGGCGCACTATGGTGCGGCCGCTGTGAAGAAGTTGCTCGAGATGATAGATCTCGAAAAGCTGAGGGCACAGATAGAAGCAGAGTTGGCGGAACTCCCGAAGAGCAGCGGTAGAGCCTTGAAGTTGCTCAGAAGGTTGAAGACTGTCAAGAGCCTGATCAAGTCCGGTACGAGGCCAGAGTGGATGGTCTTGGAGGCCTTGCCAGTGATACCTCCCGAGCTGAGGCCCATGATCCAGATAGACGGTGGAAGGTTCGCGACGACCGACTTGAACGACCTCTACAGGAGAGTCATAAACAGAAACAACAGGTTGAAGAGATTCTTGGAGTTGAACGCGCCGGAAGTCATGATCAGAAACGAAATGAGAATGCTCCAAGAGGCCGTCGATAGCCTCATATACAACGGTAGGGTTGGTAGACCCGTCGCGGACAGGAACGGTCGACCGCTGAAGTCTCTCACCGACCTGGTCAAGGGTAAGAAGGGTCGCTTCAGAAGGAACCTCCTTGGAAAGCGCGTTGACTACTCTGGTAGGGCTGTCATAGTCGTTGGTCCGGAGCTGAAGATACACCAGTGCGGTTTGCCAAAGAAGATGGCGTTGGAGCTGTTCAAACCGTTCGTGCTCGCCAAATTGCTCGAAGAAGGTGGAGAAAGCAGTAAAACCGCGAGAAAGCTCAAGAAAGCGATCATAGAGCGTGAGATGCCCGAAGCTTGGGACGTTCTCGAAGAAATCATCAAGGGGCAAACTGTGCTTTTGAACAGAGCCCCGACGCTGCACAGGATGTCCATACAGGCGTTCGAGCCAAAACTCATCGAAGGTAACGCGATTCAACTCCACCCACTCGTTTGTCCTCCGTTCAACGCAGACTTCGACGGAGACCAGATGGCAGTGCACGTGCCTCTCTCTGCCGCGGCTCAGGCAGAGGCACGCTATCTGATGCTGTCGAGGTACAACATCATATCCCCGGCACACGGAAAGCCCATATCGATGCCAGGAAAGGACATAATAGTCGGTATATACTACTTGACCGCTGTGAACAAAGACTACAACTTTGCGAGTGTTGACAAGATCAAGTTCAAGTTCAGCTCACCCGAGGAAGCCATCTTGGCCCATTCACTCGGCTTCGTCGGATTGCACACACCAGTGCTCGCGAGAGTCAGGCAGAAAGGCGAAGAAAAAACGGTTAAAACCACGGTGGGACGCATCATATTCAACGAAATCGTACCTGAGGATCTCAGAGACTACTCGAAGACTTTCGGCAAGAAGGAGATAAAAGACCTCATATACGAAACCTTCAAGAGACACGGTATGGAGGCCACGGCCGACCTACTCGACGACATGAAAGACCTCGGATTCCATTACGCGACTGTGTCTGGACTGACCATATCTCTGAAAGATTTGGTGGTCTCACCGAAGAAGAATGCGATCATCAAAGACGCGCTGGAAAAAGTTGAGAAAGTGGAACAGGAGTACGCCGAAGGCTTCCTCACCTACGATGAGAGGTACAAGGAAGTTATAAGGATCTGGACGAAAGCCACGGAGGAGGTCCAGAAAGTCACGTACGAAGCCCTCGGTGAAAATCCATTCAATCCTGTCTTCATGATGGTCAACTCCGGCGCGAGGGGTAACATAGACCAAGTCAAGCAGCTCGCAGGTATGAGGGGTTTGATGGCGGATCCATCCGGAAAGACCATCGAAATCCCCATAATCTCCAACTTCCGAGAAGGTCTGAACTCGATCGAATTCTTCATCTCCACACACGGGGCAAGGAAAGGTGCCGCAGACACGGCACTCAGAACTTCCTCGGCGGGTTACCTCACCAGAAGACTCGTCGACGTTGCTCAGAGTGTCTTCATAACGACGACCGATTGTGGAACGGAAAACGGCATCAAAGCTTTGGAACTCATGAGCGATACTTTGACGGTCCAGAAATTGAAGGATTTCCTGTTCGGAAGGATCTTAGCCAGGGACGTCATCGATCCTCTCAGCGGGGAAGTCGTGAAGAACCCAAACAACAATCGAGAGTATGTGAGAAACAGTATGCTGTCCGACGAGGACTCCGAGTTCTTGGCCAAGTACGTCGTTTCGGTCCCAGTTTGCGTCGAACAAGTTCTCGATCTGCAGAGTCTGCAGCTGCCAGCTTCTTATGCCGTCACCGACGAGGAGATAAGGTTGGAGGATGGCACGGTTTACGAGGTTGGCACCGAAGTCAGCTGGGATCTGGTTCGAAACGCTCGCAACGCTGGCAAGAAGCAGATCAAGATAAAGGTTTATCCAGTGGTGGGAACGATTTCTCAGGAGACTGTTTGGGATAAGAAAGGCGAAAAACAGTTGCTCGTGTACCAGGAAGAGATCGATGAGGTAACGGCGACGGTGCTCGAGCAGAACGGTGTGAGTACCGTGAAAGTGAGACCAAACATCTACGTTAGGTCACCTTTGACGTGCGAAGCTGAACACGGTGTCTGCGCGATGTGTTACGGTATGGACCTGTCGAACCACAAGGTCGTGAACGTCGGGGAAGCCGTTGGAATAATCGCTGCACAGTCCATAGGAGAACCCGGTACACAGCTCACGATGAGAACGTTCCACACCGGTGGTATCGCGACCACGGCAGACATAACCCAAGGTCTGCCGAGAGCTGAAGAGCTCTTCGAGGCACGAAAGAAACTCAAAGAACCTGAAGGCATCTTCAGCATGGTTTCAGGTTTTGTGAAAGACATCAAGGAAGTTGACGGAAAGAAGAAGATCTACATCGAAGATCTCGGTGGCGAAATACACGAGTACGAAGTACCGGAGAAAGTGAAAGAGGTCGTGACACGGGGTCAGAAGGTGTTGCCAGGCCAGATGCTCACGACGGGCGCCGTGAAGCTCAGAAGAATGATGGACGCGCTGGGAGTGGAAGCGACAGCGATGTATTTGCTCAGAGAAACGCAGAAGGTGTACGTGGAACAGGGTGTGGAAATCCACAACAAGCACTTCGAGATCATCATCAGGCAGATGCTCGGTAGGGTCGAAATCGTGGATCCCGGCGACACGGATTTCCTGCCCGGAGAATTGCTGACGCTCGCCGAAGCGATGAGAATAAACAACGAGATACTGAAAGCAAACGCACAAGTTCAGAGCAACAGGAACATGGTCGTGGGTAAGATTCTCGCCAGGAAGATCGTTGCAAAACTCAAAGACGAGGTTGAAGAGATAGCACCGGAGGGAACTGAGGTCACTGAAGATATCGTTGAAAAAGCCGTCGCCGCCGGTGTGAAAGAGATCGTTGTGCTTGAAGACGGAAAACCTGTCACCTACCAAATAGCACCCAAGGAACCTATGAAATACAGAAGAAGGTTGCTGAGGATCACGAAAGCTTCCTTGGAACAAGAAGGTTGGCTCAGCGCTGCTTCCTTCCAGCAGACGCCACAAGTCTTGACAGAAGCGGCCATCGAAGGCAGAATAGACTACTTGCGAGGCTTGAAAGAGAACGTGATCGTCGGTCAACTCATACCTTCAGGAACGGGTCTGGAAATCTTCGCGAACATACAGATCGAGGAAACGCCGCGTGCCGCGGAAGAGGAAAAGATGGCGTGAACGTTGGATCGATGATAAAGGGCCCATGCGGGCCCTTTATCATTTTGGTTCAAAGATGTAGTACCAAGTCCAAATCCCACTGTTTTGAAACTTCAACTTCTTCGACGCCTTGATCTTCAAAATGTGTTCCAAATCTTCTCGAGGGTTCAAGATACAGATCCTCGAATGCACAAACTTGTCCAACAACATCGCAAGCTTTGGGAGAAGATCCTTATCAACACCTTTGAGTCTCACACCATAGGGAGGATTCGTGATCACGTGCACGCTGTCGAACTTTCGCAACTCTTCAAAGGACTTACAGTCAAATTCGACGTTGTTGATAATCTCAGCGCGCATGGCGTTCTCCCGAGCTATCCGAACCATGGAAGGATCTCTGTCGAAACCGATCGCCACCTTCTTCATCTTCTTCTTTTCCCTCATCCCACCGAAGGTGTGAAACTTCGCCTTCATATCCGCGAAAATTGGCCAACTCTGGAACGCGAAGGTTCTCTTGTCGTTCAAGATGCCGAGGGCCATCCTCGCAGCTTCTATGCAGATGGTTCCACTCCCACAGAACGGATCCACCAGCAATTTCTGCTCGTCCCAATTGCTCACGATGATCAAACCAGCGGCAATGGTTTCCCTCAACGGTGCCGCGGACGCTTTCAACCTGTAACCTCGCTTGCTCAGTGCAGTTGGGCCCGTTGTGTCGAGCAACAACGAGACCACGTCGTTCTTCAAATAGACGTACAGAGGATAGATTGTTCCATCGGGTTCGTTCTTCGAACCAATTTTTTCGTAGATAGCCTTCTTCACAACGGAAGCCACCGCACCCGTAGCGGAAAGTTTTGAATTCCTCACCTTCACCTTTTCGATCAACAGTGTGGCCCGATTGTGGATCAGGTCTTGCCAGTGGGCGCTGAAGGTTCCTTCGAACAACTCGTCGAAAGTCTTCGCCTCGAATTCTGCCATCTGAATGAGCACACGCTCTGCGCTCCGCAGCATCAGGTTGAGTTTGGGTATGTCACTCAGTTGGCTGAGAAAATGCACGTGACCCGCGGTGACCTTTGAGATTTTGAAGCCCATGCTTTTCAACTCTTTACAAACTGCTCCTTCCAACCCCGATGTACACAGCGCTACGATCTCCAAGCTCTCACCCAACATGAGTATAGAACGAAGATAAGTACGCACTACGAACTTGAATGGTACAATTTGACTCAGAGGTGATGGAGTTTGCTGGAAGTCAGTTTGGTCGAGAGAGTCATCAATTACGGGGTGAGCAAGGGTGCAGAATTCGTAGAAATCTTCGTCGAGGACAGGTTTGACACGAGAATAACCCTGATCGATGGAAAGATCGATTCGGCAAGCAGCGAGAGAGATTTCGGACTGGGTTTGAGACTGTTCAAAGATGATCAACAAGTGTATGCGTACACGAACGATCCAACCGAAAAACAACTTTTCACAATGGTGGACAGATTGATCGAAGTGCTGCAGATACGCTCCGCAGAACCAAGGGTAGTGAACCTGACGAACCTTGACGTGAAGAATTCGCACATGATCGTCCTTCACCCCTTGGAAGTCTCGAAGATGGAGAAAGCCAAGATCATGAAACTCGCGTACGAAGGTGCGAAGAATTACTCAGATTTGATCTCACAGGTCGTCGTTCGATATTGGGATTACGATCAAAAGGTGTTCATAGCCAATTCTGAAGGGACGATGGCGAGTGATAGACGCATCAAGACCAGGCTCATGGTCACAGCGGTCGCAACCAAGGATGGAGAACAGGAATCAGGCTTCTATGGTCCAGGTGCTTCGATGGGACTCGAATTTTTCAACTTTCATGATCCGAAGGATATTGGAGCAGAAGCGGCCAGAATAGCCGACAGGATGGTCAGAGCCGAGTACGCACCGGCTGGTAAGATGCCAGTTGTCATAGCGAACGAGTTCGGCGGTGTCATCTTTCACGAGGCGTGCGGTCACGCGCTGGAAGCCACATCGGTTGCGAAAGGAGCTTCCCTGTTTGCGAACAAGCTCAATCAAAAGGTTGCCGCAGACTGTGTCACCGCCGTTGATGACGGGACCATACCGAATGCGTGGGGTTCGAGCAACATCGACGACGAAGGAACTTTAACTCAACGCAACGTTCTGATCGAGAACGGTGTGCTCAAGAGTTACCTCGTTGACAGGTTTCACGCAAAGAAGATGAACACCAAGCCCAACGGTTGCGGGCGCAGAGAAAGCTACAAGTACATCCCAACGTCCAGAATGAGCAACACTTTCATAGCGGCTGGCAAGTACTTACCGGAGGAGATTATTTCCGCAACCGATTATGGTCTGTACGCGAAACGCATGGGTGGAGGTTCGGTGCATCCAGCCACCGGTGAGTTCAACTTTGCGGTCATGGAGGGTTATCTGATCGAGAAGGGGAGGATCGTGAAGCCCGTGCGTGGAGCAACGTTGATAGGCAAAGGTATCGACGTCATAAACAACATAGACATGGTTGGGAACGACCTTGCGAGGGGTCAGGGCATGTGTGGTTCCATATCGGGTTCAGTACCTGCAGACGTTGGACAACCGACGATCCGTGTGAAAGAGCTCATCGTTGGGGGGCGAAAGAGATGAGAGAGAAACAGTTCGCCGAGATGGTTTTTTCTTTGGCAAGAAAAAGGGGTTTCGATGACTGTGAAATCCTCATCTTCAACCACAGGGAATTTGAAGTTGTCGTGAGCAAAGGAAAGATCGAGAACTACACCGATGCCTCGTCGAAGCGTGTCACGTTGAAGGCAGTGAAGGATAAAAGGTCCAGTTTTGCAACCACGGAGATCTTGGACGAAACCTCGGCGAGGTTTCTCGTCGAGAGTGCCTACGAGAACTTCATGATCACGGACACGTTGGATGAAGATGACATCTGGGCGGAACGTCCGGCAAAGGAACCCTTCGAATACGAGGATGCGTTCGAGCGTTTGTCTGTCAGGGAAAAGATAGAGCTTGCAAAAACGATGGAAGAAAAGTGCTTATCGTACGACAAGAGGATACAAAACGTCATCATGAGCGCTTACGGACATCAGAGCAGTGAGGTTCGGTTGTTCAACACGAAGGGCTTGGAGTTGGCGGAAACTTTCGGCTACGGGGCGGCCTTCGTCTACCTTGTCGCCTCCGACGGAAAGAAACCCAAGAGGGGTTTTCGAGCGATGTACGGTTCGCAACCGAGCGACATCAATGTTGAAAGAATCGCGCTGGAAGCATCGGTCGAAGCGATATCACAGTTGGGAGCTCAGTCGATGAGGAGTGGGAAGTACAAAGTCTTGCTGCGTCGAGACGTCTTCGCACAGCTCTTTTTTGCCTTCTCATCCATTTTTTCTGCCGAAGCTGTACAAAAGGGTCTTTCACCGTTGAAGGGAAAACTGCATCAAAAGATCGCAGTTGAAAGTTTGAACTTGATCGAGGATCCATTCTTCGAAAAACTTCCAATCAAACGCTCTTTTGACAACGAAGGCGTTCCAACTACGAGGAAGAGTTTTATAGACCACGGTGTGCTCACAACTCTCTTTCATTCCATAAAATCGGCCAGGAAGGACAACGTCAAACCCACGGGGAACGTTTTCAATCAAAGGTGCGTACCGTTGAACGTCGTTTTGCCCGAGGGTTCTCTCGATTACGAGAGCTTGATCGAGAGCGTCGATGAAGGCCTGTTGGTGATCGCGTTCGATGGCCTCCATTCTGGAGTTAGACCCGTGTCTGGTGAATTTTCACTGGGCGCCAATGGTTACAGGATAGCGGGTGGGAAGATCGCTGAACCTGTCGAGCAGTTCACAGTTTCAGGCAATTTCCTCGACGTTCTAAATAAGATCGAACTGATAGGTTCAGATTGCGAGATCGTCTCGGCCAACTGGTTCGGCCCATCGGTCGTGGTGTCAGAGCTGGACGTGGCTGGTGGTTGATCTCAGTCGTTCCGTTTTGACGAGTCGACCTTTCTCCAGAATGATGACGGTGTCCGCCAGCCTTTGTATCTCTTCCGTGTCGTGCGTGGCGATGATCATCGCCACGTTCTTTTCTTTCAGAGTGCTGAGCTGTGTCCAGAAAGCTTGCTTGGCATCCTCGTCCAATCCATTGGTCGGTTCGTCGAGCACGAGTATCTTCGGTTCTCCGAGCAGCGCAATGGAGAGTGAAAGTTTCCTGCGCGTTCCCTTCGAAAGGTTTCTCACGAGTTTCTTACCGTTGGGTTCAAACCGCAGGTTGCTGAGCAACGCTTCATTGTAACTCGCTTTCTTGATCTTGGCAAAGAGGAGAAGATTTTCACGGGCAGTCAGTGTGTCCAGCAAAGCAGGTTCCTCGGGTAAGTACGAGAGGTCCTTTCTGATCAAGTGTGCCTGTCTCACAACGTCGATGCCGTTCAAAAGCACTCTGCCTTCGTCTGGCTTCAGAACTGTGGCGATCAATTTGAGAAGTGTGGATTTGCCTGCGGCGTTTCCACCCACAACGGCTATACACGAAGCCTCGACATCGATCGTCACATCGTCGATCGCTTTCGTTTCCGCGAACTTCTTCGTCACGTGCTCGAGGATCAGTCTCATCGCTCACACGATCCTTATCGGCATCACCACGTAGAGGTAACCTTCGACGTCGAGTGGGTTCATCTGCAACGGGCTGGTGCTGTCTATGAAGTTCAGCTCAACTTCGTCCGTCTCGATGTGCCGCAGTGCCTCAATGAGAAACTTCGGGTTGAACGCCGCGATCATGTCCTCGCCTTCTTTTCTCGCTTCGATCTCCTCCGTCACTTCACCGAAGTCTGGGCTCCTGCTGCTCAGGACCAGAACGCTTTCCATCGCCTCGACTCTGATGGACTCACTGCCCCTCTTGGCTATCACCATGGTCCTCCTCAGAGCTTCGACGAGGGCGTTCGTCGACGCCACGACCTTGGTCTTGAACGCCTTGGGAAGGACCCTCTTGTAATCTGGAAATTCCACTTCGACGATCCTGACCAGTGTTTCCACGTCCGTCGCGATGATTCCGACGCGCTTGCCATCGTACTCGAACCTGAGTCTTTTTTCACCACAGCTTTCGGCAACGCTCATGAGTTCCTTCATACTCTTCAAAGACAGCAGAAAGCCCATTTCACCCTGTATCTCCAACCTCTCCTCAGCCAAGGCGAGCCTGAAACCGTCCGATGCGACCAGCCTCAAAAAGCCGTTGCCGAGCTCCCAGTAGACGCCGTTGAGGTTCCTCATGAATTCGTCCGTAGCGGCACAGAAGATCACCTTTTCGATCATCTTGTGAAGAACGTTGGCATCGATCTCGAAACTCACGCTGGATTCAGAAAGAGACACTTCGGGAAAATCGCTCGGATCGACTACGGACAATTTGAACTTGCTCTTGCCACACTCGATAGACAAGCTCGCCGGTGTGACCTCGAGGCTCGCTCCGACGTCCGTTGGCAACGTCTTGACCACCTCGTAGAACACCTTTCCATCGACCGCAAACCTTCCAAAACCCTCGTATTCGCAGTTCAGCTTTGCCTTCACACCAGTTTCCAGATCGGACGCCAGCAGGAATACCCCATCTTCAGTCAAATCGAACAGAACACAACCGAGGATCGGTTTTATCACTTTGGATGGAACCACCTTCGATACTACAGTCACCTTGTTGACCAACTCCTGCATGTCCACCGCTATCCTCGCCACAATTACACCTCCTCAATCGAGAGTGCATCCTCGATTTCTACGGGCAGATCTTCAACCCAACAACGCAGCACTCTCAAAAGCCCGCGTTGGATAGACCGGTTGATGAAGATCTTTTCAAGCACGATTCTGTTCACCGTATATATGTTATCAAAATCGTCCAACGGTTCCACAACAGCCAGAGGATTTGCCACGCATATCTTCAATCTGTCCTTCAACCTCAGAACTGATCCGGTGGCGATCCCTGAGACGTAGAGCCATTCAAATTTTTCCTCGTTGAACTTCCTGATCGTCAGACAAGAATCCGCAATCTTTGTGAGTTGGCCAGCTTCGGTCATACCCCAAACACCTTCTAAACCGTTGAAGACCGCTTCGATCTCGCGTGGAGGTTTGACCAATTTCGAACCGAAGACTATCTTTTTGACGATCTTCGAACTTTCAGGGCCAACGTTGTGCACCACCAAGAAGATCTTCGCTCCGTCCAAAACACCAGCGTGAACGAGTCGGTCCAAGGCGCCATCGACGAGGATCCTACTGAAATGAAACTTCTCCATGAGCTGTTTGATGATCGTAGCGGTTGCCCCCGCAATGATCACGTTCGTTTCGACGAATGGTCTTGCCAGAACCACGTGGCCTGCGATCGGATTGTAGGAGAAAACGTCCAGCACCTCGAACTTCGACAGGTTCAAGAACCTTTCTCCCGTCAGCACGAAATGGCTTGTGGAGACAGCAACGCGAGGCTTGGGTTCACTCGTCAGGCTGTCCTTGTCCTCGCCGTCCATTCCCACACTCGTGATACAACAACCTTCACACTCCCGCACGAGACTGTTGAGCACGGTAGTTTTGCCGGCACCCTTTTTGGTTCCTAAGATGTAGACGATCTTTTCTCCTTCCATTGTTGAATCCTCCTGGCCCTCTCGAGTTGCTGAGGAAGCAGGTACTTATCCTTTCCGCTGAGCAGTGAGGCCACTCCTTCGACATCCTCGTCGGGTTCGCACTCGCTCTTGTAGTCCGTTGGTTCTTGGTAGACGAAGATTCCTCCCTCGTAATTTCTCAAGATCACTTTGCCTTCTCCCATAGATATCAGATACTGTGGTCCCACGGGTATCTTTCCCCCTCCACCGGGTGCGTCTATCACGTACGTTGGGACAGCAAAACCCGAGGTGTGACCGCGCAGATATTCTATGATTTCTATTCCCTTCGCAACGCTCGTTCTGAAGTGAGAAAGTCCCCTCGAGAGGTCACATTGATAGATGTAGTATGGTCTGACACGGTTCTTCACCAACTCATGCACGAGTTTCTTCATCGTCTTCGGACAATCGTTGATACCTCTGAGCAGTACGGTTTGATTGCCCAACGGAATTCCTGCGTCCGCAAGCATCGCGAGCGCCTTCTTCGAATCTTCGGTGAATTCCTTGGGATGGTTGAAGTGCGTGTTCAACCATATGGGGTGATATTTTTTCAACATCTGAACCAGAGATTCCGTGATCCTCATTGGAAGCACCACGGGTGCGCGTGTACCTATACGAATGATCTCAACGTGCTCTATCGCTCGAAGTTTTGAAATGATCTCTTCCAACTTCTCGTCCGAGAGGGTCAAGGGATCTCCGCCCGAAATGAGCACGTCACGCACCTTTTTGTTTTGCTTTATGTAGTCGATCGCGGCTTCGATGTACTGCTGTGCGAGTGGGGCGTCCATTTCTCCAGCGAATCTTCTCCTCGTACAGTGCCTGCAGTACATCGCGCATTGGTCCGTAACGAGGAACAGCACCCTGTCTGGGTAACGATGGGTCAAACCCTTCGTTGGGGAATCCACGTCCTCGTGCAACGGATCGACCATCTCACCGTCGCTTATGTGCAATTCTTTGGAGGTTGGCACCGCTTGTTTCCTCACAGGACAGTTTGGATCGTCCGGATCCATGAGGCTCGCATAGTAAGGTGTTATGGCCATTCTGAGGAACTTGAGAGAATGCTTTATTCCTTCGCGCTCTTGATCGGTCAAATTGACGACCTGCTCGAGTTGCTCGAGGGTCATTATCCTGTTCGACAGTTGCCATCTCCAGTCCCGCCATTCTTCTTCGCTCACGTTTTTCCACAGAGGAATCTCTTTGAAGTTTCTCATGCATCTCCCTCCTCAAACGATCCTTTCTTTTCTTTTCAATCTCTCGAGAGCCCTACCGTCGATCAAATAAATCTTCTTCACGAACGTCTTGGCCTCGAACTGTTTGGCAAACTCTTTGACCCTCTCAGGTATTTCGTTGTTCGTGACGACTCCCACGTAACCAGTCCCGTATATGGTACCGGCAACAACGGCTTCCTCGACTGCATCCGTGTCGATCGGTCTGTTGTAGTACTTCGCCTGGAGTACGATCAATTTTCCACCGTTCTCTATCAAAAGGTCCGCGCCGAAGTCGTGGGAAAACTTGGTCGTGCGTACTTTGTAGCCAGCCTTCTTGAAGAGCTCACAGAGAAGGATCTCGAACTGTTGGCCGTTTTGAGCTCGTATTTCAGGAACCTTCCTTCTCGAGTTCTTGAGCAAGATGATGAAGAAGATCAGCGTCAAGGAGGCACAAACAAAGAGTTTCACAGTCATGAGGTTCCTCTCCACACGAGGATCATCTTCATCTTGTGAATTCTTGAATTTTTGTTGAAGGAACGTACCGCCTTCTCTGCGTGAGAGGTCATCGACGAGTAGTAAATTTCCGCACGCTTCGCATCGTTCAACAGCGCCAAGATCACCACGCGTTTGAACTTATCGAAACCGAAATCTCTGACAAAAGCCACAAGGATGGAACCCCTTCCACGTTTCAACAAAAAGAACTTTGCGCCGTTCTGAACCACGGACACATGGACGGCCCAACCATCCTTTTTGAACCTCTCAAGAACGATGTTTTCGAGATTTTTCAGCTCGACTTTACGTTTCTCAATTAAAATGAGGAATAGGATGCTCAACCCGATCGCAACTGTTATTTCAATCAAGAGTTCCACTGCGCTGACTCCCAAGCACATTTTACACGATGAAGAGAGGTGGAACCAGTTTGACGCGAGTTTGGATCAAAGTCAAGCCAGGTGCGAAACATGAATCGATCGAAATGATGGACGATGGAACTCTCAAAGTGAACGTCACCGCACACCCTGTTGAAGGCAAGGCCAACGAAGCTGTCTGCGATCTGCTCGCTGAGAAACTGTCTTTGAGCAAGTCCGACGTGAGAATAGTCATTGGTAAGACATCGAAGCTGAAACAGGTGGAGCTACCGTTGAGCTTGGAGGAGATCTACAGGCGATTGAACCGCTCGTCGGAGGGTCGTGTGGTAAAATGAACTGTGGAGGAAGGCTTCGAAGGTGAAGCTCGCAAGAATTTTGGCGATCGTGACTCTATCAGTTACTCTCTCAGCTCTGTTGTTCCTCGCGTTGGTCTGCGGATGGCTTTTTGAATTTTTCTTGTACAGAGAGCCCGAGGTCAACCCGTACTCACTCTTGGTCGTTGGCGTGGACGCGATGATCGAGGGGACGCGTCGAGCGGACGTGATAATGATCGCGATGATAGACCACAAAGAGAGAAAAATAGTGATCAGCAACGTTCCAAGGGATCTGCTCTTACAAAACAGCAAGATAAATGCCGTTTACGCAAGATCGGGAATTTCTGGTTTGAGGCAGACACTCTCGAAGTTGCTCGACATCAACTTCAACGGTGCGGTGATAGTGGATTACGCCGCCTTCAAGTATCTCGGCGACGAACTGGGGCCGGTGGAGATACACGTCAAAGAACCGATGAAATACGTGGACAGTGTCCAGAAGCTTTACATCGATTTTCAACCGGGTGTGTACCTGATGAGAGGTGACGAACTGCTCGCGTACATCAGATACAGAAGAGACGCGATGGGAGATTTGTCAAGGATAGAAAGGCAAAAGCAAGTCCTCATGAAGCTCATTGAAAACGCCAGACGCGTTACTCTTCAGAAACTTTTGTCCATGTTCCAGAATCTGCGGAAGAACATCGATTTGAAAGTGTCCACAGGTGAACTGGTGTATCTGTTCTCAAAGCTGAGAAAGGGTTTCACCGTCGAATTCGTCTCCTTCCCTTACGCGATCAACGAAAAAGGTGATGTGGTCTTGGATGAGAAAAGATTGCCGATTTACAAGCAAACGCTGAAGGAAATGAAGACTCAATCTCAGACATGCACTCTGCGCATCGTCTTGATCAACGCCGGTCTGGACAAGTCCCGGGCTTTTCTGGAGAGACAGACGAATCTCTGGAACAAGGCCGATGTGCAACCAAGCCTCATCGTTTGGGAAGATGTTGGGCTCTCCTTCAAAAACGATACCGCACTCATTGTTGATAGGGGAATACAGGACAGTGTCAAAAACCTTTTGAAAAGTGTCTATCCAGAAAAAACGTTCATGTTCGTTTTCGTTGACGAACCTGGCACGTTGAAGAGTTATTTCGAGTTGGTCGATAAGTTGTCGAAGAACAGGATTTATCCAAAATTTCCTATAGACGTTTTCGTAGTGGTGAGGTGAACATGAACTACAGAAGCCTCCACGCGTGGGACGTATCGGCCGAACGGGCCGTCGAAATCCAAAAACAGCTCAGATCGCTGATAGAATTGACTTCCCTGCCGGATGTCGAACTTGTTGCGGGTGTTGATCTGGCCTTTCCAGACGCCAAGAACGGTGTAGCCGCCATAGTGGTCTTGGACATCGCAGCCATGCGCGTGGTTGAACAAGTGGTTGTGCACGAGAAAGTGAGTTTCCCGTACGTACCTGGTTTGCTGGCCTTCAGGGAGGGCCCGGTGTTCTTGAAAGCCTGGCAACAGCTGAAGGTGTTACCAGACGTGGTCATGTTCGACGGCCAAGGCATCGCACATCCCAGAAGGCTCGGCATTGCATCCCACATGGGTTTGTTCTTGGATCTGCCGACGATCGGTGTAGCGAAATCCCATCTCTACGGCAGCTTCATAGAACCTCCGAACGTTCAAGGTTCCTACACCTTCCTGTACGATAAGAACGAGGTCATCGGTGCCGTTGTCAGGACGAAGGTTGGAAACAAACCTTTGTTCGTCTCACCCGGGCACAAATGCGATGTCCTGTCCGCCTTGAAACTGACGCTTCGTTGTTGCGCAGGGCACAGGTTGCCCGAGCCAACGCGTTTGGCACACGAACTGACGCAGAAGTACAAGCATGTGGGACTCTTTGGCTGAGGAGGTGTCGCCGATGTGGCAGTACTTCATGCCTACGAAGGTTTATTTCGGTCAAAAGTGCGTCGAGCGGGCAAGCGATGCTTTCAAATCTCTGGGTAAGAGAGCTTTGATACTGACTGGCAGAAGATCTTCCAAGGAGAACGGTTCACTCGACGATCTGACGAGGGTTCTATCTCAGATCGGAATCGAATGGGAGCTGTTCGACAACGTTGAGGAAAATCCAAGTTTCGCACTCGTCAGAAACATCGTCTCGGAGTACCGAGACGGTTCGTTCGACTTCGTGATCGGGCTCGGCGGAGGTAGCCCCATGGACACGGCGAAGGCCATCGCCGTGCTCTTGAAAAATCCGACTTTGAACGTAGAGGATCTGTACGATGTATCCAAGTACAACGAAGCATTGCCCATCTGCGCCATTCCAACAACTGCGGGAACGGGAAGCGAGGTCACGCAGTACTCTGTGCTCACAGACGATGCGGGTTTCAAAAGGGGTTTTTCCCACCCAGCCTTGACGTTTCCAAAGATCGCGTTCCTCGACGCACGTTACACGTTGAACTTGAGTGAGTCTTTGACGAGGTCCACGGGTTTGGACGCGTTGTGCCACGCGGTTGAAGGTTTTCTTTCAAAGAGGGCCACGATACTCTCCGATCTCTACGCGAAAGAATCCATCAGGCTCATTGCGGAGAATTTGCCAAGAGTTTTGAAAGATCCAACGGATCTGCATGCGAGAGAGAACATGCTTTTGGCGTCCTGTCTTGCAGGCATGGTGATAAGCCAAACGAGTACAACCATCGCACACGCACTCGGTTATCCTCTCACAACCTTCAAGAACGTCAAGCATGGTGACGCCACAGCGGTATTTTTGGACGTGATCGTCGAGCAGGCTTCGATAGAGGTGCCCGACAAGGTCGGTTTCGTCAAATCGGCGCTCGGTGATGTGGCAAAATTCTTGGAATCCGTTGGCCTGAGCATCAAAGTTCCCATAAACGATGAAGAACTCATGTTGTGGACAAGCAGAGCCAAGAACGCCCCGCACGTTCAATGGACTCGGGGTAACTTCACCGAGGAACTGATCAGGTACCTCTACGAGAGGGTGAAAATGTATTAGAGCGAGAATTTTTTTGAAAAAGGATCAGCGAAATTTTCATCCATGGATATTTCAAGCGGAGATCGCCAAGATGGAAGGTGAGTTCGAGGACGGGGACATTGTCAACGTTCACTTGTCCAACGGAAAGTTCTACGGCGTCGGTTACATCAACACGAAATCTAAGATCACGATCAGGTTGCTCTCGTTACAACCCATGTCCATCGAACAGATAATGGATCAGCGGATAGCCGAAGCGATCCGAAGGCGTGAAGTGTTACCCGTGGGGCGTGAAGCTCATCGATTGGTGAACGGTGAGGCGGATGGTCTACCAGGCTTGGTGGTGGACAAGTACAGAGATTATCTCGTGCTACAGATCAACACACTCGGAATGGAAAAACTGAAGGACTTAGTCGTCGAGAAATTGAAGAAGTACGCAAGTCCGCTCGGAATCTATGAAAAATCCGATGCCCCAACGAGGTTGAAGGAGGGGCTCAAAGAGAGTTGTGGGTGGCTTTTGGGCAATGGTCCAGAAATCATTTACTTCGAGCAAGAAGGATTGTTACTCGCCGCAGATCTGAAAGGCCAAAAGACAGGGGCATTCTTGGATCAACTGCACAACAGTCGCCTGTGCTCAGCGTTTGCGAAGGATCGTGTGTGCCTCGATGTCTTCTCTTACACGGGTAACTTTGCACTGCACCTTCTGAAAGCCGGCGCTCAATTTGTAGTGCTGATCGATTATTCTGAGAGAAGCCTGTCAATAGCAGAACAGCTTCTGCGGTTGAACGGCTTCAGCAACTATCAGATCATCCAGGCAAATGCTTTCGATTGGCTCAAGGAGAACTCCCGCTTTGAACGCTTCGACCTCGTCGTTCTTGATCCACCCTCGTTCGCGAAAACCTCAACCTCGAAGGATTCCGCTTTGCGAGGACACAAGGAGATAAACCTGAGGGGCATGAAAATTCTCAAAAAGCCTGGAATCTTGGCGACGGCTTCCTGCACTCAGGTCATCTCTGAACAGGAATTCGAATCGCTCTTGAACGACGCGGCGAACGACAGCAAAGTTTTGCTGAGCGTTCTGTACAAGGGTGGTCAAGGCTTGGATCATCCCTTCTTGCTGGAAGTGCCGGAAACCAGATACTTGAAGTTCATCATAACGGAGGTCAGGAGGCGATATTGATATGCAACTCTCACATCGTGCCGTCGAAGCTCCAGCGAGTCCCATAAGGAGGCTCATACCTTACGCGGAGGAGGCCGCAAAGAGAGGGAAGAAGATCTACTACTTGAACATAGGCCAGCCCGATATACCGACACCAGCCGTGTACTTCGAGTATGCGGAGAAGTACAAACCTTCAGTCGTGGCCTACACACACTCCGCAGGTCTGTTGGAATTGAGAGAAGCCTTCGCACGATATTACGCGAAGTTTGGCGTGTCGGTCAGCCCCTCACAGATGATCATCACAAACGGTGGGAGCGAGGCTGTGATCTTCGCCATGTCGGTCGTTGCTGATCCGGGAGACGAGATCGTTGTCCTTGAACCGTTCTACGCGAACTACGCAGGTTTCGCTCACCAACTTGGAATAAAGCTCGTACCGGTTCGAACGTATCCGGAAGATGGATACGCCGTTCCAAAGAAGGAGAAGTTCTTTCAAGCGATAGGGCCCAGGACGAAGGCCATAATCTTTTCGAATCCATGCAACCCGACCGGGGCGGTGTACGACGAAACACAGTTGAGGACGATAATAGATGTTTCGATGGAAAAGGACCTCTTCATCATCTCCGATGAAGTCTACAGAGAGTTTGTCTTCGATGGTTACAGGGCCGTCTCGATGCTGACCTTCGAAGAGATATCGGACAGAACGATCGTGGTCGATAGCATCTCGAAAAGGTACAGTGCCTGTGGTGCGAGGATAGGAACGTTCGTGACGAAGAACAAAGATCTCTACGCTGCAGCGATGAAGTTTGCCCAGGCACGCCTGTGTCCTTCGATGACCTCTCAATACGGTACGATCGGACTCTTAACACTCGATGAGAGTTACACGGAGCAGGTGAGACTCGAGTACCAAACGCGTCGAGACGCGGTGTACGAGGAGCTTTCAAAGATAGAAGGAGCCATTTTTAAAAAGCCACACGGTGCCTTCTACATATCTGCGAAGCTTCCGATCGACAACACCGAGAACTTTGTGAAGTTCATGCTCAGCGAGTTCGAAGTTGATGGAAAGACCACCATGGTCGCACCTTTGGATGGATTCTACATCAGCCCGAACGCAGGCATCAACGAGATGAGGATAGCCTACGTTCTGAACCCTGAGAAATTGAGGGACGCTGTCAGGATCCTCGGCTTGGGTATAGAAGCTTACACGAGGAGACAGGCATGACCAAGATTCTCAAATACGGTAGTCTCTTCGCCATCGCAACCTTGGTCTCGAGACTCACCGGTCTGGTGAGAGACGTCTTTCTTGCGAACAGGTTCGGTGTCGGGATAGAGTTCGATGCGTACTCGATCGCTATAGCGTTCCCCTTCTTGTTGAGGCGAGCTTTCGCAGAGGGTGCCATGACTTCAGCTTTCATTCCTCTCTACAAGGAAAAGTCTGACAAGAATGAATTTGCATCAGCTGTCATAACGAGCCTCGGTATCGTGACGATTGGTCTGACACTCTTCGTGGAAATTTTTCCAAATGTTGTACCTTTCTTTCTGGCCAGCGGCGCGAACACGGAGACGAAACTGCTCGCAGCGAAACTCGCACGCATAAGTACCCCTTTCATCGTCTTCATATTCCTCTGGGCCGTTCTCTACGCGATACAGAATTCGAGCGAAAGATTCTTTTTCCCAGCGCTCTCTCCGATGTTCATGAACCTTGGAATCGTGGTTGGAGTGGTTTTGTGCGAGCTCTTTGATCCGCGCATCGTCGGTCCCACCATCGGTTTCACCCTCGGTGGTGCGGCGATGTTCTTCAGTCTGATACCTGGTGCAAAGAAGGTGGGGTTTTCTTACAGACCAACCTTCGTTGGCGTCGGCGATTTTTTCAAGCTCTTTTTCCCCGCTCTCCTCGCCATGACGGTTTCCGAATTCAACGTGCTGATAGACGTCAACGTGGCTGCGCTGATCGGACCTGGAAGTGTTTCCGTTCTTCAATATGCAAACAGGTTCTATCAACTGCCTTTCGGAGTCTTCGGAGTGGCGGTTTCAACCGTGGCGTTGCCGCTCATGAGCAATGAAGACGAGGAATCATCGAAGCATTTGAAGGATGCGATGAGAACAACTTTCTTTTTGAGTATTCCGTCCACCGTCGGCTTGATTGTGCTCAGTGAAAGACTCATCGTTCTCGTCTATCAGCACGGTGCCTTCACTCATTCCGATGCGATCAAGACCGCGACCGCGCTGTTGTTTTACTCTATGGGACTTCCCTTCTATTCGATGATGGCTCTACTTTCGAGGGCTTGTCATGCGAAAAAGGACATGAAGTTACCCTTCAAAGCTACGGTGGTATCGTTCGTTTCCAACGCCGTGCTCGATTTTGTCCTGGGGCTGACGATGAAGACCGCTGGCATAGCCTTCGCCACAGCCTTGTCCGGTGCTGTGGGAGCAGCGTATCTGTTGTTCAAACTGCGCCCAGAGATAGACATGAAGCACTTTCAAAAAGTCTTGCTTTGTTCTGCACTCATGGGGTTGGTCCTCATGATGACAGAACATTTTAGCCCATCGAGGTTCTTCACGATAGTACTCGTGCTACTGGGTGTCGCCGTCTACCTGGTGCTGTGCTTGATATTGAAAGTGGAAGAAGCGTACCAACTGCTGCAATTCATTCGAAAATGAAGCTCGCGTATCCCACAACGTGAGACCTGTCATGTGACGTGTCACCGCTCGTCGCATGTTTCAGCAACTTTGGCTTCGAAAAACTTTGCATGTAGAGTAAGCACGCTACAGGTGAAAGGCCACACATGGTTATTCTGTGGTCCGCGACCATTCTGTACAAACCTTCGGCGTCTCTTTTCAGTATCTCTTCTATGGCAAGCTGGTCCTTCCACTTCGTGGTCGCATAATCCTCGTAGTGGTTGAAATCGCTCGAGACAACGAGCACCGTCGAAGAAAAGTTCTTCAGCAACTCGTCCAACGCATGCGCCAAAGATTTGCAGATCTGCAAACTCGCAGGGAACATCGTTATCGGCAGGATCTCAAAGTCTTTGAAAATGTACTGGAGAAACGGCAGTTGCACCTCGAGTGAGTGTTCAGCTATGTGGCATCTAATGTCCGCTGAGGATTCCTTACACTCTTTCAGCAGCTTCTGTGCTGCTTCCTCGCAAACTTGAACCTCACCCAAAGGTGTGGACCAACTCCCTTCCGCCCAAACGCCAATCCGAGCGCCATAGCCCGTGTGGTTGGGTCCCAGCAGCACGACGAGCTTTGGATTTCCAAGCTTGGCCAATTCCGCGTACGCGTGAGCCGCCACAGGGCCACTGTACACATAACCGGCGTGTGGGACTATTAATGCCACGTTCTTTTCGAGAGGCCTGTCGGGTTTCTTCGGTAGCTCACCCGGTCCAATCTCTGACATGAAGCAAGCCTCGATGAGCTCGATCAGTGCTTTACGCGATGCCGGATAAAAGCTTCCGGCAACCACAGGCTCCCTCTTCACGGTTCAATCACCCGCGCTGTGATGAAGATGAGCAGCTCAGTTTTGTCCTTCCTGTCGGTCACGGATCTGAAGAGCTGACCTATGAAAGGTAGTTCACCGAGCACCGGCACCTTGGCCACGGTCTTCACAGCTTTGTCTTGCACGAGACCACCTATCACGAGCGTCTGACCACTGTTCAGAATGACTTCCGTTTCAGCCTGTCTCGTGATCTTTCCATAAGTGTTCATGCCAGAGAGCGTTCGTTCCTTCACCTCGCTCACCTCAGTGTAGAGCTTCAGCTGTATGCTTCCATCGCTTCGAACGATCGGTGTTATCCTCAGCTGGATACCAACGTCCATGTAATCGATCAAAATTCGTCCAGCCTCGTCAATACCTGCCACGAACGGAACTCTCTCACCTATGAGGATCTTAGCCTCCTTGCCACTGACGGTGACCATCCTCGGACTCGCGAGCAAGTCCGTCAAGCTGTTGGAATTTTGGGCTGACACGTCCAGTGTTGCTTGAGCACCCGCCAGGAGACTCAGCAAGTTCCTGTAATCGACCAGGTCGATCACCGACATCGAGAGGTTCAGATTGCCAGAGCTACCAATGCTCACAGATGCTGAAGGTGCTGACAGCTTAAGATTCGCTCCTCTCGCCAGTTCGTCCGTCAAGGCTCTGTCTATGAATCGGGCCTCTATCTCGACTTGTTTCAGAGGCTTGGACAGTTCTTCGATGAGCTTCTCGACCTCTCGTTTCGCTTCAGTGCTCACGTTCGTCAAGACGAGCAGATCGTTCAGATCGTCCACATAAACCTTGCCTCCGTAGAACTCAACCAAGGATTTGATGCGATCGAGGTTGTGGGAAACTTTGTAGATGAACTTCTGCTCGGCCGTCGTATCCAAAACGGGCGCAGGTTTCAGAACGACGGTCACTCCATGTGCCTCAACAAAGCTGTATCCATAGTTCTTCTCGATGACGTCCTTGAACTGTTCCCAACTCATGGAAGAAACCTTCATCGTGATGATTTCCTGCGGGAAGGACACGAAGACGATCGAGATTCCAAGTTCCTTCGAAACCGCCTCGATGACATCTTTGAGTGCGATGCCGTCACAATCCACCGACACAACGTTTTCCGAAATCTTCTGCACTCTCAAAGGTTTTTCCTGTTTTTTCCTTTCTTCTTCAATCCTTGCTTGAACCCTCTTCAAAAAAGTTTCCACGAACCTTTCGTACTCCGTGGAAGCGATCGAGACCTTTTCTTCCTCACCCGATATGACCACAACGTTCAACGACGCGAACGCTTCGAAATCGACGTCCAAGCCTATTTTCGCGAGATACGCTTTGAATTCGCTTGCTGGGAATTCCGGCACCAGTTCTTTGACGATCACCATGATCTTTTTCGGTTCTTCCGCTTTCACAGGCACGTTCTCTTCAATGAGGGCTACCAGCTCGAGTGCCTTGGAGATCTGAGTCTCTTCACCCTTGACCAAGAGCAGGTTCCCTATGCTGATGATCTCCACTTTCGCAACGCTGCTAACCGCGCGTATCAACGCATCAACGCCGAGGTCTTCCCTGACTTTGACAAGTCTGTAGGTCGTCTCGATAGGTTTACCAACGAGACCTCGCACCTTGTCCAACAGTTGTTTCGCACCTTCCAAAGCCTCTCTCTGCCCTACGAGCAGGTAGAAGAACTGCGTTTTCTCGGATCTAATGCCATAAATTTCCGAAAGCAAAAGCCTCAGATCGTTGAAGTCCACTCCTTCGATCACGGGCACCAGTTCGTGAGTCTTCGAGGGCCTCTCAGACAAAAGTTTCACCACGGACTCGATCTCTTGCGCGGCCAATTCAAGTTGCTGCTTGTCCTCCGAGCTGAGCAAAAGCAGGCCTAGTGATCTCAAGTTCGCTTCCAATCTGACATCGAACGAAGATTCTATGAGGGTTTTGAGTTCGACGAACAGTTCCTGATCCACCGTCAACGCCAAAGCTTTGGTGTGTCTCTCCCTCACGAAGACGTTTATGAATTTCCTTGCCTTGTCGATTTCTTCATTCGTTCCAACGACCCTGAGTACGTTCTCAACACTGTTTGCATCTATTCCATAAATTTGGTTCAAAATCGCGGACACCTGCTGTGCCGTTTCTTTGTCTTTCAAGAAGAAGATCTCCGAAATCCTCGTTGTGGTGAAGATGCGAATCAAACGTTGAGCGAGTTCTTCAGCAACATCTTGTACGCTCTTCGATGCCATCAAGGCAAGGTTGACAACGTCCTTGTCCTCCGAGACTATGATTCGTGAACTCGGTATGCCGAGGATCTGCGTGAACGCGTTCAGAATCTTGTCCGAATGCGCCTTGGGCACGACGAACTTTCTAATCTGTTGAGAGTCGAGAAAACCGAGATCTTCAAGGATCTTCTTCGCAAACTCGAGTCTTTCACGATCGCCAATGATTTGAACCAAACCGAAGGAAATCTCCTCTGCTTGCAACTGGAACTTGTTCAGTATTTCGATCGCTTCTTTCGGATAGACGAGCCTCATCACTTCACTGACCGTTTCTTGAACGGTCCGTGATTCTTGAGTCTCTTCAGCTTTTTGCCGCATCTGTTTTGACTTGATGGTCCGTTCGAGTTCTCTCAAGTATTGGAACACTTTATCCAAAGTCTGGGGGTCAGCCTTCAAAACGAACTTGTTCAAACCTTCCAAGGGATAGTAGTCAAAGTTGTACAAACCCTTCAAAGCATCCAGCAATTTCTTCGCCTCGTCCAGGAAACCTTCAGCGAAGAACTCCTTAGTTTCGATCTGTGGCGTGAGCGAGAGGATCTTCGCTATTATCTCTTGTTCTTGCACATCACCGTACACGAACAGGACCGACTTGTTCGCCAAGTAACTCATGACGACATTCGGCGACAGCAGAGATTCAAGCTTTTGAACGAGACTTTCGTCTTTGACCTCAAAGACGCCCCAGAACTTCTGGAATCTCGCTGCTATTTCGCTCCGGGTACCTATGTGCAGCGTCCCATCAGGCATGTAACTGTACGCGAGAGGTTCGTTGCCAACCCTCACCATCACCAAGATGTTTCTCAACGCATCTTCTGGCAAGACATCGTCCAATTTCAGCGAGAGTTTCTGGCTCTTCACCGTTTCGGACACCACGACGTTCAGCTTCAACTCTTCGGACAAGTATTTCACAGCGGTTTCGACATCACCATCGACGAGTGCGAGGCTCAACCGTTTCTGAGAAGATGGGATGAAAAGTTTGAGTGTTCGTCGTGATAAACTCATCTCTGGTTCTCTTGGAACGAGGAGCTGAACCAAGACCAAACTTCCCTGACGCGTGTTGATGACCCTCAGCGATTCAACCGGACCATACGCCACGGGCAAGAAGAACGAATCCAAGGCGTGTTTCACATCTTGCAGGTAAATCGAAAGCAGAGAACCCGAGGCATTTTTCTCCAAGTACACGCTCTTTTCGCTCACTTCAGAATCGAACTCCACCACCAGAGTGACGCCGGCGGCGCTGAAAGTTGGCGAGATCCTGACCAAAGAAGCTGCAAAAGTGAGCACGCTCAAAATCAAGCCGAGCAACAAAATGCACCTTCTCATCGTCCCACTCCTCACTTCACGACCAAAAGATTTCCCGTTGAGAGGTCCACCACGATGGCCGCGAAACTGACCGCATGGATTATCAAGTACCTGTCCTCAAGGGTCGATCCAACAGGTTTCACCAAACCGTTCGAGAACATCACGAAGTTCTCATTCTCGCTGACGAAGTAGCCTCTGAACTTGTAGTTTGAGAGCGGCTGGAGTTGTGAAAGCGCCTGACGCACCAACTGTTCTTTGTCCAGTTTCAACACGTAAGGCTCGAAAACGTTCATGATGGGACTCGGTGCTTCAACGTTTTTTCTGAAACGCTCGATGTCTGAGTCGCTCAACCTCCTGATCAAAGGCTGCAAAACTTGCTCGCGAGACTGCGTTGTTACAACCGTCACAGACGATTTTTGGTAGAAAAACAACACATAGATGGCAACGGTCCAAACTCCCACAAGCACGAGAAGCAAAACAATCAAACGCTTGCTCATTCGAGCACCACGCCCTTTAAAGCGATCCTCACGTCAACTCGGACCACCGTTCGTGTTTCATCGATGATCATGGGTACGATCTCTTTGGCGTCAATGAGCATGGATTGAACGACAACGTTGGCGCTGTTCAACAACCGAATCACGAGGTCTCTCAGTCTCTCTGGTTCACACGTTCCTTCGATCACATAGGTGCCGTCCTTCTGCTGCGAAAGGTTCAAATTCGCCGCTTTCGTCAAGGATTCAATTTCTTTGAGCGTCGTTCGTGGTTGAACGGCTTTCTCAAGCCTGCTCAAGTATTCCTTCTTTTCTTCAACGTTCTTGTCGTACTGCTCGAGTTTTATCAGCGAGCTTTCAAGTTTCGAAATCAAATTTCTCGAATAGAAGTAATCGTACACATCGAAATAGAGAGCTGAACCCAGTGCGATCAGCAGAGACAGAATGATAGCCAACTTCCTGGGCATACTATCTTTTTCCCCCCACGGAAACACTCGAAATTCTTTTACCGAGAAACACCATCGGCGCGTCGTGTTCGCTGCTCTTCGTCACCTTGTAACCCAGGTTTATCAAAACCTTTTCCAGTTGATCCGACGTTTTGGCCATGCTCGGGTCGTAGAGCTCGTACAAAACGATCTTCACGGAATCACCGTAGACGAACTCCCTCAGCACAACCCAGCTGCGATCGTTCGTTTGCAAGTTTCTCAAGATGCTTCCCAGCGGTTCCATTCGCTCGTTGAAACTCTTGATGTGACTCTCCAAATAATCTATCTGTGTCTGCAGTCGTTTGCTGGTTTGGACCAACTGACTGTTGATGGCATCGAGTGTCGACAGAACGCTGGTTAGGGGTACTGAACGAGTGATCCTGTACTTTTCAATTATTCTGCCGTGGCTGCTGTAGATGGAATCGATCATGGAACGCTTGTAAAATTCCAAGGTGAAACGCATGGCCAAAACAGGCAAAAGCAATGCAAACGTCAAAGCAAGAAAGCTCGAAAGCTTGAGAATGGGCTTTTTATACCTGAACAAGTTTATTCTTTCCAAATTCCTCACCCCCTCGAAGCAGAAGACCGAGGATGCCGATGGGAAGACCTTTCACGCTGATCTCAGCACGCAGCGTCTGGAGCTTTCCTTGGAAGGTCTCCACCGTTTCGAAAAGTTTCGCATAGTGCGGTGCGAAATCCGAAGGATCACAGAACAAATAGAACCTTGCGACGTCTCTTATCGACGATCCAGGCATCGCTGAACTGAGCAGGAATATGATCTCTCTCTCAACAGCGTAAGGCAGATCGATCACGATGGACTCGAACACGCTCCTCACGTTGTTAACGTCTGTTTTGGTGAATTCTTGAGCTATCTCCTCTTTGGTGAGCCCCGTTTCTTCACTCACTATCGAGAGGGTCTCTTCCACCGAGTGAGAAAACGTTCTTATCCCAAGCGGTGAACCAGCCACACACGTGATGACAGCGCTGTAATCGTACGTCAAGAAGATGAGCACACATGTCTCCCGCACTGGCACCTTGACCAGCTGCAGGTACTTGAAGACGTCAGGTATCACAACGTCGGGGAGTGGAAAACCTGCGGTCGTGAGGTTGGACACCCACTCGTTCAGCCGGCGAGCCTTTGTCACCATGACGAGCGCTTTTCCGACAGGATTCCTCAAACAATCGAGTGCCATTTCAGAAGATGAGAGATTGAGGATTCTCGACATCTCTGCCGTGACGTAGGACCTCAGTTCGGACTTCCTTATCTCTTTTGGTACGTCCATGGTGTTGAAGAGCACTTCTTCCATCGGAAAGTTCGTCACAACGATGTCTTCCACATCGGGTCTCAGCTTTGAATTCAGTTCCCTCAGACGTTCAACAACGTTTTCGTCTTTTCTCACACTCACGAACGTGGGACGTGACAAGATACCCCTGAACTTCCTCGCCCTCGCACCTTGAACCCAATTTTTCCCCTGATCGATCGCCGTGATCATCTTATGGAATATCTGCATTCGATCACCTCTTGATGTTCATCCTCAAAACCACCGGTGGGAAGCTCAACGCCCAGTTTTTGCTCATAACACTTCCCGCCCGAAGGACCGTCGTGGGTGATAGAGTTATCGCTCCACCGTCTTTGGCCACGATCTGTACCTGCTCTTTTGGAACAACCGTGATCGTGGTGACACCACCCATCTCACCTGGGCGAATGCACCTCAGCCTTATCTCATTGTTTATAACACTTATCGTCACAGTCCCAGATGGATTGTCGTCGAGAACATAGCGAAGTGCTGAATACGTCAGACACTTCAAATAGAGCGGTTCAACATAATCTAAGACCTTGTCCACAACTGGCAGACAAGAGAACATCCCCACGACGAAAGATGCCAAAACGAGCAACTTGAAAAGCACCTCGATCAGCAAACACATCACCTGCCTATCGTCTGCTGCAACTGGAATATCGTCGAATACATCGTGAGTGCCATGAAGGCAATGAACCCGCCAACTCCCGCGATCAGCATCGGCTCAACCAGGGAGACCAACTTCTTCACTCCCGTCCTTATCTGATCCTCGTAGAAATCTGCCACCTTCATGAGCACTTCCTCCAACTTTCCTGTTTCTTCTCCCGTTCCCACCATCTCGTAAACCAACTGTGGAAATACATTACTCTCGAGCATTGCCTGCCTCAAACTTGCTCCCTCGCGCACTCTCTCGCTGATGCGCTTGCTCACCTTGATCATCCTTGGACTGTTCGATGCGGCCGCCGCCATCTCTATGGCCAACGTCAAGAGCACACCGCTGCCGGTCAGTGTGCCCAAGATTCTGCAGAAACGCTCAACCGCCATCATGTTTCGCAGCTTCGCGAGGGGAGGAAACAACCTTGCAAACCATTCTTTCACGTAATTGACGTACCTAGTTCTTGAAAAGATGATTATCCCCACCGCTATCGATATTACAATGATCAGAACCGAAAGCCAGTTCTTAGAAAGGAATCTGTTCGCGTTCAATAGGAATCGAACGATTCCGCTGGTCGGTATATCACCGAAGACGGAAATCAACCTCGGCAGAATATAGAACGTTATCAGGAATATGACACCCACAGCGAACAGAAGGACGAAGGTTGGGTACGCCATGGCAGCCTTGACCTCGTCCTGCAGTTTCTTCGAAGACTCGTAAAAATCAGCGGCCTTCTCCAAAGATTTGTCCAGCACGCCGCCCTCTTCACCTGCGGAAACTAAGTTGATGAACACCGGATCGAAGACCTTTTCGTTTCTCAGAGCCTCAGAAAATGACATGCCCATTTCCAGCGATAACACCAAATTGTTGACGATCCTTCTGAAGCGGGAAGAGAAAACATCTTGACGTGCCAATATCGAGAGGGCATCCTTCAGTCTGACCCCCGCGGTGACCATCGTTGCCAACTGTCGAGAGAAGATCACCAGCTCGTTCAAATGAACACCGAACAGCACGATGTCCCTCTTGGAACTGATCGGCTGAATTCGCAAGATGACGAAGTTCCTTCTCTTGATCAAATCTGCAGCTTGAGATTCGCTGTTGGCTTGTACTGTCCCCCTTATCCTCTTTCCTTCGGGTGTTAAAGCGGTGTATCTGAAATACGGCAAACCGTTTCACCTCTTTGAATAAAGTATACTACAAGTGGGTGATGGGTATGCGAATCGACAGATACCTGAAGCAGACGGGGTTAATCAAACGAAGAACTGTTGCACAGCGTATGATAGAGAGTGGAAAGGTTTTGGTCAATGGAAGGGTTGTTAAATCTTCTTACGAAGTGAAAATAAAAGACACCATAAAGATCATCTTTCCTTTCCGCGAGATCGAAGCGATCGTCGAAGAAAACGGGGTCAAAATCGTTCATCAAACAAAAGAAGATGGACCAGGTTCTAACAGTCCACGATCTCCAGTGAAGTGAGACGCATGAGTTTGTCTTGCACCCTCAGCGTGATCGACTCATCTTCAATGCGGACGATCTCACCCTTCAACCTCTCGCCATTGACATTCACGCAAACCAGCTGTCCTTCTCTTTGAATCAACATGTTCTTCCACACCCGCGTCAAGGCTTCCGACTTTCTCGAATAAATCCTCAACGCCTTGTTGATCTTTCTCAAAACCAGCGACAAGACCGACAACCTTTCGAACTCCTCATTGACCAAGAGTTTGAGACTCGTGGCCTTGTCTTCCAGTTCTTTCGGAACCTCGTTGTTGACGTTCATACCTATTCCCACGATGATCGCCCTGAGTCGTTCTTCTTCGAACACCGTTTCCGTGAGTATGCCTGCGAGCTTTTTTCCATCCACGTAGACATCGTTCGGCCACTTCAGCTTCGCTTCAACCTTCAACTGTTTCAAAGCCCTGACGATCGAGACGGCACAGAGCTTCGTGTAAAAGTTCAATCGAACGTTCTTTCTGGGTTTGAAAAGTATGGAAAACCACAACCCCCCTTCTGGCGAATGCCACGTTCTGTTGAACCTCCCGCGACCCGAGGTTTGCACGTCGGCGATCACGACCGTACCGTGGGGGAAAAGTTTCCAGTTCTCCTTGAGAAAATCGTTCGTTGAACCTATGATCGGGACCCTTACGAGTTTTTCACCGATCATCGATAGAGAATGAACCTCCACGCAAGGCTTACCAAGAATCCACTCGCCGGACTGATCCACCACGTGTGATCGAACTTCTTCACGAAGATAAGGCGGTAGAACAACGCGATCACGAGTGAAAGAAACACGAACAAAGGTTTTGAAGCGAGCAAGAAGATGAAGACCGCCAATCTTTCGGAGATACCGTCTATATCAGACATAAATTCATCTTTAGGATAGAAATTTCTAAAGAAGTACGTCACTCCAACGGAAACAGCCGACATACCGAGCAGATAGAGTACAAACTCGTTCGACAGATAAGATTTGCTCAGCAACTTCGTGCCGAAAAGATTGAAGACAAGAGCAGAAGTGAGCCCAATGAGCTCGATGAGGTTGAGCAGCTTACCGTTCGGATAGGCTTTCACCCTGAGAACGTCGAGCGAAGCATGCACGATGAAGAATCCAACGAGCAGTGTTATGCCAAGCCTTGAACGGAGGAACACATCGAACGTGAAGGCCAAGATCGCGAAGAACGACCAGACGATGTGGCCCAACAGCTTCGAACCTCTGTAAGTCCTTATTTTCGCGTTGTTCGTGAACGCGTGGTCAGCGACCACGTGTCCGAGAAAAAGGTGCAAAGGTAACACGCCTGCCACCTCCCGAGGTGAAGATCTTGCTGGAGATCTGCTTCATCCTCTCCACGATGATCTCGATCCACACGTTGGTGTAATACTCCACTTCTGCTGGACCCTCAAGAAGGCTCAATTCATAGACTTTTTCCAAGTCTTGAACAGTTCTTTCTATGGACCAATGTTGTCTCACGTAAGCTTTGCCTGCCGATCTCATATCATCATAAAGTCTTGAATCGGAAAGCAACATTTCCACCTTCTCAACGAACTCCTCAAGCTTTGGTTCTTGTAGTAGCAAAGCACCTTTTCCATCTTTCAAAACGTTCGCAACTCCCATCTTCGCCACTGCCACGACAGGGGTCCCCGCTGCCAGAGATTCGAGGACAACGAGCCCTTGAGTTTCGGTCACCGAAGCGAAAACGAACAAATCTGCCTGTTGATAATAATCCACGAGTTGTTCTCTCGGGAGAGCCCCGGCAAAGATCACTCTGTCTTCTATCTCGAGCCCTCTCGCTTCTTCTTCCAACTGGCTCCTCTCGGGCCCATCGCCGACGAACATGAGTTGCACATCGTAGTTCTTGTTCAACAGCTCTCTGAGTACGCGAAGCAAGAAGGACACGTTCTTTTCCTTCGCCAGCCTACCAACGAACAGCAACAACTTCGTCGCAGGTGGTATTCCATACTTGTCTCGTACGTCGATGAGTGGAGGTCTTTCGAAGGAATCCACATCGATTCCAGTTGGTATCACATGGATGGGTTTAACCACACCATAACTCATCAACTCTTGCCTTATGTTCTCGGTCGGTGCGACGATCCTGTTGACCATGTTGCAGAACCAAGCCGAAAACTCCGCAACGCTTTCCTTTGAAGGTGTGAGAGGCTTTGGAATGTAATGACGATACTCGACCAGCAAGGTGTGATACGTGTGAACATGTGGAATTTTCAAATACTTCTGCGTCGCCAGAGCCCTCAGCCCAAGTGCGAACGGAGCGTGACTGTGAATGACCTCGACCTTCCCGCCGCGCACGAAATCGAGCACAGGGAGCAACCGACCACTCACCGGGATCACGTGGTTTGATTCGTATTTGAACTGTGTACTCTTCAGCACAAGAATTTCGTCGCTGTTGTTTCCGACCGTGGTGACGACGTATACTTGATGGCCTCGTTCCTCGAGAGCGCGTTTGCAGAGGAAAACGGATGTTGCCACACCGTTTCTCTGTGGAATGTAAGTTTCAGTGAACATCGCTATCTTCACGACTTCCACCCCCAAGAGCATGGAAACTCAAAAGCATGGTCGTAAAGAAACAGATCGCAAATCCTATTCCCATGAGGATACCGAATTCCCTCAAGAGCTGGCCTTGAGCCGTCGAAAAACTACCGAAGGCAGCTATCGTCGTTGCGATGGATAAAAACACCGACTTGAAAGTCCTGTAGGTGTGTGTCTCGTCGTTCTTCAGGACCGCGTGTCTCATGTGGATGAGGCTGTCCACACCGAGACCAAGCAGCAAAGGTATGGACAAAAACGTCATGAACGTGGTGCGGATGTTGAACAGCGCCCCCACACCAAACATGACAACTATTGAAAGTAGAACTCCCACCGTGATCAAGAGACTTCCTTTGAAAGATCTGACACTCAGCAATAGCATGAGAAAGATGCCACAGATGGTGAAAAGAGTAATCGAGTACATACTTTTTCTCATGTCCTCCATGACCATGTAGAGTATCATCGGTGTTCCAAAAGATTTGACGCCGTTCGCAGTGAGGAAGTTGTGAACGACCTTCAATCGATTGTCCTTGTAGAGGTCTTTCGTTGTGTCCGTGTAGAGAACGTACATCGTGCGGCCGTCCCTCTCATAGAAGAAGAGAGGAACGTCTTTTTGAAGCTCGCTCAGTACATCGCTGAGATCTTTTGAACTTTTCAAAAGCCTGAGCATGTCGAGTATCTGTGGGTACATCCCGATCCTTTTGAAAACTGCGAGCAGGAAAGGATTGTTCACGGTTTCGCTGAGACTGGCGTAGAGGTCCTGTGCACTCTCGTTACCGTCGAACTTTGAGAACTCCATCAAGCTGAGTACGGACAAGGGTGGAATGAAAAGATCCGAAGTCTTGAGCAACCGGTCCAACCGTCTCAGCTCTTCCAAATCCTTCGCTACGGCACATATTTCCCCAAAACCAACCCTTTGAAAACTCCTTTTCAGTTCGGCGAAAGCAACGGCAGATTCGGCGTTCTTGGCGACGAGGCCTGGGGGAGTGTACCAATACTCTTTCAGGTTCAAAATTCCCAGCGGAACGAACACGATGAGAACTGAAGAAACTACGAGTGCGAATCTCCTTGTCTTACTCATCGAGAAAAGTTTTCTCAAAAACATGAACTTCTCGCGTTCGGTGGGTCTGACCTTCAAGGTCACCACCAGTGATGGAAGAAAAAGCATCATCGTCAGATAGAAACAGCTCATACCGACAATGGAAAAGGTCGCCATTTGAACGAAAGGCCTCGAGAGTCCCAAGTACATCGAGCCAAAGCCACCGATGGTCGTCAAGAGGGCTGTCAGGCTGGGTTTCAACAACTCCGAGAGTGTTTCTTTGATGCTTTCTTTGATCTCCATCAGTCTCGAATACTCACCAATTCTCGTCATGACATGGATCCCATAGTCGATTCCGAGTCCCAACACCATCGCGTTCACGAAGGAAGTCACTATATTGATCTCGCCGACGAGCAGGCCCGCCAAGCCGAGCGTCATGCACATGCCAATCACCATCGAAAGGAAAAGACAGAGCAACACAGTCAAGCTCCCATAACCCAAATAAACGATCAAACTTATTCCAGACAACGACACGATGGAAGTGATCGCAAAATCTCTCTGTACCTGCTTGTTCGATTCGTACACGCCTGCGGGCGTTCCCGTGAAGGCGAACCTCGTCCCCGTAGCCTTGCTCACCTCTCTCGCAATGTTACGCAGTTCGAGGACAGCTCGGTAGATGGCGTTGACATCACTCAAGTTCGAGTTCAAAGTAAAGTTGATGAGTATCAAACGATTGTCCGGAGAGAGCAATATGTACTGCTCGATACCCTTCCTGTTCATGTATTCCTCTGCAAGGTCGTTCAACATCGAAAGAGAGGCAAACACGCTTCTCCAGTGAGAGAAATCGAGAAAATTTCCCTCGGCAAATGCGAAGGCACTCTGCACTCTGCGCAACGTTTCTGTGTCGAGTCCCAGAAACCCGTACTTCACGAACAGCTCTGGGTTGTCCAGCTTCAATGTTTCCGAAACGTAGCCACTTTCTTCGAACCGTTCTTTCAAAAGCTCAACTGCCCTCTTCGCCCTCTCGATGTTGCCGTCCACGTACGCGAGTACCACCAGAGTGTTCGAAGAGAGTTTTTCAGACAAGAAGCTTATCTGTTCTTTGTAGATCTCGTCGAACTTGTCAGCTAAATTCGTCAAATCCGAATTTATGGAGATCTTCTTGAACCCGAAGAAGCCGAACAAGAACGTCGAGAGCAGGAAGATGACCAGCAAGGTCCGAGGATATCTCACCACAAGGCCTATCATATCCAGTATCTCACCACCGTGAGCAGACCGCCGTAAGCAAAGATCCTCACAGACAAGACCAACGGATCATGCTCACCCTCCAGCAGGATCGAATGAACGAACGCGATCGTGAAGGCCAAGGCCTTCGGGAGCCTGAACCAAGCCAGCGCCGCGGCATAAACGGGAGTGAAGATGTAGGGGAAGAACAGCAAGGGCAGAGAAACTGCCCTTCGAACACCCAGACGGAGCGAGGTAAGACCACAGAGCAAGAACATGTAGATGAGAAAGAGCACGTTCAGCTCGATGCACTTCACCGGAAGATTGGTTCCAAGAACGGTGAGCTGGAAATTTCTCCAGAACCCGATGACGACCATGTTCAATGTGATCAGAGCGATCAAGAAGGACCAAGGCTCTTCAACTTTGAGAAAAGCGTCCCTCACGAAGAGGGATTTCAGAATCCTCATTTCGTCGTCAACACCTCGATCCCATACCTTGAAGCGATGACCTTCAAAGATTCCACGTACTCTTCTCCACTTCTTTTGACATCCACGCGCTGTGATTCACCGTTCAAAACCTGGATCAGAACCTTCGCAACATCTGAGTGGCTCGTCAGTACCTGCCCTTCTTCACCCAACAGTATTGAGGCAGAATACATTATTCTCAGGCCGTTCTTTTCAAAACTCGCACGAACAATCTTCTTGGAGCCTGCGATCTCCACTTCGACCGTGTTCTCTAAGGGTTTTTCACCCTTTTCCTTCGCCAAGAGAGAATTGTAGTCCGCCAATCGTTCGATCCTAACGACCGCGAACGTTCGCCCCTGCGAAGGAACCGAAAAACTCACGATTGGAAACTTGTGGAATTCCATCAACAGGTCCATTTTTTTCTTAAGTGTGAAAAGAAAGCTTTGAAAAGGTGAGACCAACGTCACCTTTGGAAAAGGTTCTATCCGAATCAAGTCCTTCTTAGTCCCAAGCTGAAGCTGAAAAAGCAGTGCCACGACCAGGCAGATCGAAAAGCAGATCGTGGCAAAGCCAAAAGACGTCATTTGATCAGCTCCAACAAGGCCTCCAAACCTTTCGCGATGAAAGGATCTTCCAAATTGACTTCGACGACCTTCTTCGTGTAGTCGTACACCAGAGTTTCCCTCGGTCTTTCACTCTCTTCTTCCACCACGACGTCCGGTTCGATCCCTATCCTGTGGATATCCTTGCCGGAAGGCGTCATGTACCTTGCCGTCGTTAAGTACAGCGTGCCACCGTTGGCGAGAGGAAATCCCGTTTGGACCGAACCTTTTCCGAAGGTCCTCTGGCCGACGATCTTGGCCACATTGTGGTCCCTCAGAGCTCCCACGACTATCTCGGATGCCGAAGCGGAACCCCTGTTCACCAAGATCACCACAGGAACGTTGGGATACTTGTTGCCCTTCGACTCGTACACTTCCTCAACGCCGTAAGCGTTCCTCGTCTTCACGATGACTCCTTTGTCCACGAAGTAGCTTGCAACGTCTATCGCGCTGTTCAAATAACCTCCGGGGTTGTTCCTGAGGTCCAACAAGATTCCCTGAACGCCTTTCTGAAAGATTTCATCCAGGGCTGAAGCCATCTCTTGAGATGTCTTGGCACCGAACCGGGTGATCATGATGTAACCGATGCGTCCCTTCTGTGTCTCAACGTAAGCGTACTTCACTGGTACGATCTGGATGACCTCTCTGACGATCTCGAAGGTCAACAGTTCCTGGACACCTTCCCTCAGGACCTTGATCTTCACTTTGGTACCAGGTTGACCCCTCAACTTTCGAACCGCCTCCATGTACTGCATCTCACTGACGGGTTGATCGTCTATCGAAACGATCCTGTCGCCAGGTTTCAAGCCCGCGCGCCAAGCAGGTGTTCCGTACATGGGTGCGATGACCTTCACCGCTTTGTATTCGCTGTCGTAGGTCACTTCTATGCCGAGACCTCCGTACTGACCTTCCATCTCGATCTGTTTTTCTTCAACCTCTTCGGCAGCCTCGTAATAAGAGAAATCGTCACCGAGACCTTTCACCAGACCGTCTATCGCCGAGTCGATCAGTTTGTTCAAGTTGATGTTGTCCCTCTCGTAATAAGCGTTGAGAATGTACGAAAGTGTTTGGTAGAAAGGGGTCAAGGCCTTGTCCACATCTTTTGGGGTCACGGCACCAGTCAAAAGCCATGTCGTGAGAAGTACAACGATACCCACAGCGACAACGACGAACACGTTTTTCCTCATTTCAATCCCTCCAATCGTTCATAACCTTCCGTGCGAATATCATGTAGGCGGTGTGCGCAACCATCCTGTCGAAAGGTCTGAGTCTCTCCGCAACCGGCTTGTACTGTCTGAACAAACTCTCCCAGACCTCCACACCCACGAACGGAAACTTCGAGATCTCTTCGAGTACGTGCTGGACTTGGTTCGTCGTGGGACACACGATCGCGATGTTTCCAGAACCGTTCAAGGCTTCATAACATTGTCGAACGTAGTTCCATGGGTCTGGGACGTCCAGAAAGATCGCATCCGCCCGCTCGTCGAAACCCTCAGAGATGTCTCTCAACTTGATCTCAACCCTGTCTGCCAAACCCCACTTCGTCAGATTCTCTTGCGCCAGTTTCTTGAACTCTTCTCTCCTTTCGTACGCATAGACCTTGCCTTTGGTTCCCACTGCTCGAGCCAGCGCTGCACACATCGCACCACTGCCGACGCCCGCATCTATGACCGTTTTACCTTCGTGTACGTCGAGCATCAACAGAATGAAACCTATGTCCTTGGGATAGACTATCTGCGTCTGCCGTTTCATCTTGTATATCTCGTCGACCAAGCGAGGCCTCATGATGTAGAAGCGTTCCCCGGTGTGTGTTTCACAGACAGTTCCATAGCTTTTACCAACGAGCGATGTCAGATCTATGATGCCGTGGTGTGTCTGGAGCTTACCATCTTGAATCTTGAAGAGGAACGAACGACCATCTTCAAACATCGCTAAGACTCTGTCACCAGGTTGAACCGAGTCCACTACTTTTCACCTTCCACAGGCCAACGGCTCCAAAAGTGCCTTGCAAACCCAAACCTCACGTCCACCATCTTTGTGAGTACATCCCTTCTCGAACCATCCAGCAAGAAGTACACAGCATCGATCCCAGAAAAATTCTCGAAGATCGTCCTCAGGACTTGATGCACGAAGAACCGTTCCTGCGTGAAGTCGAACATGGATATGGGGCTTCTCTTCAGATCGATGACCAGGTAACTTTCCACGAAAAAATAAGCCCTCAGAACATCCTTCGGAACGAAGCTCTTCAATCCTTCAGGTGGAGAAGCCAGCCTGTCGAAGATCGTTTTCACCAAGTCTGCGTCATCGACGCTCTGCCGAACAGAAACTGGCTCGAGCGCATCATCGAGATAGAAGAGTACCAACTGTCTCGCCATGAGCTGCATCGACAGAACGATCAGCACGACCAGCAAGAGCCTTTTCATCTCACGAGTTCCTCCAGAAATGACTTCAACTCATCGAGTATTTTTTGGTCCTCCACGAGGATCAACATTGTCATGGTCTGCGGTGGGAGCACTATCAAAGGACAGACCTCAAGTTTGAACGAGAACCTCTGACACAATTTCTCGGCTATCTTCCTGACCTCAGCGTAGATTGGCCAGTCAGCTCCATCGTACTCCGGTACGTACGGTCTGATTATAACTCTGTTGTCCCCCGGGGCATGCAGGACCGTCAGTTCGCTTTGGTTCAACGTTATGCTGTCGCTCAACTCCAAGAAGCGTATCCTGGTGACGGAGAGCTCCTTGGTTATGACCAAACGCATGAGCCCTTTGAGGTCGATCTGTTGTTCGATCGACTCATTCGAAGCACGTTCGAACTGCACCAAGATTTGACCAGGCCTGTACACGACGTCCTTGTAGAAGACGTATCCTTCGCTCTTGAGGTATATGCCTTTGTCGTCCTGTACCACGCTCAACCTTTTTTCTCCACCGTAACTGACATCGATGACATCCTGAACCTTCTGAATCTCGTATATCCACATGTTCGGTAGGATCAATCGATCCTGTTCCAGAACGAACGGTAAGCCAAAAATCTTCAGCGCCTCGAGGAGGTCGATCCCCTCACTGCGCTTGCTCACACCATCGAGGCTGACGAACTTCGAACCTGAGTCATAACCAACGGTGTGGCCGTTCCAAACGATGTAACTGAAATTGCCAACGCTCCCAACCGTGGGTTGTTCGAAGCCCATGCGTTCGAAGTAATATTTCGCAAGTTCTACAAATTTGTCCCACTTCAGCAACCAGCCCCCACTCGAAACGAGCATGGGTTGATCCCCGTAGAACACCTGTGTGGCGAACAAATTTATGAGCAGCAACGAAAAAATCATCACCAAATTTCTCCTCAATATCTGAACGCACTCCTTCCGATGAACTCTCTGAGTATGGAAGTTCTTGGGATGTCTTCCAAGTTCGTGATCGGCAAGAAATAGTCGAGCAGCTTCATCAGCCTCAATGCCTCGGTGTATTCTTGTTCCTCCGGAGGCACCTGAACCAACAACTGTTCAGCAAAAACCTTCAAGACAGCCCATTCATAAACCACGGCAGAGTTAAACATGATGTCGGCTTCCTCTTGAAAAGGAAAGATGTACCTTTCTTCACCTCTCCTCACACTCGGCCACATTTTCAGGGTATCCAACGCAGAATGGCCCCTGAACTTGTAATCCCTTATGATCCTTCTCAGAAGGCGCGTGTCCGTGGTGGTTATTCTGTTGTGGGGATCCAAGTTCAACTGAGTCAGAGCGCTGACGTAGATCTTGAACTTCATGGATTTATCGATACTTTCGGTCAACTTTTCGTTCAAGCCATGGATACCCTCGACCACGATGGGCTGATTCTTGTCCAATCTGATCTTCTGTCCCGTCCAAATGCGCTTTCCAAGTTTAAAATCGAACTTTGGCAGTTCCACATCTTTGCCCTCTATGAGCATCAGCAAATGCTCGTTGAAAAGCTTCAGGTCTATCGCTTCCAAAGCCTCGAAATCGTAGTTTCCCCGCTCGTCCCTCGGGGTGAGTTCTCTGTCGACGAAATAATCGTCGAGGGATACGACAAAAGGTTTGAAACCTTGGACGCGCAGTTGAACCAAGAGCCTCTTGGCGAACGTGGTTTTCCCAGACGAAGAAGGACCAGCTATCAGTATCAGCCTCGCCTTGCTGTTTGCGAAATGCTCGGCGATCTGGGAGATCCTCTTTTCATGTAACGCCTCGTTTATGATCATCAGTTCGGCAACTTCGCGTTCCCCTTTGGAGATGATCTCGTTCAAATCGGCCACGGTTCTGATACCTATCACATCGAGCCATCGAGCGTACTCGTAAAAGACCGACGAGAGCTTAGGCAAAGGTTTTGGTGGACAGACGTTCAGCGGGTCCTTTTGATCGGGTAAGATCAACAGAAGACCATCGTTCTCTTTCACCAGATCAAACCACTTCAACGTGCCCGTACTCGGGGGCATGTAACCGTAGTAATAGTCGTAACGATCGCCACATTTGTAAAGCTTGATCGTCTTCTTCTTCCTGAACTTGAACAATCTGATCCTGTCTTCTTCTCCCTGCTGGACGAATATCTTGAAAGCCTCGTCTTTGTAATACTCGTTCTTTTCAAAAGGAAGGTCGTGTGCCACGATCTGGTTCATCCTGGCTTTCACTTTTTGAATATCCTCTTCAGAGACACTCCGTACTTTTCCAGAACATCTCAGTTCACAGTAGAGCGCGTTATCCAACGAATGCAGTACCCACAGCTCACAGTCTGGAAACAACTCCTTCAGCGCCATGTTCAAGACGAAAAGTACGCCTCTTTGGTATATCCTCAAGCCATCCAAAGAGCGAAGATCTATGAATTCGACCACACCACCCCTATCGAGTGGCTTCGTGAGTTCAACGATCGTGTTATCCAAACGTGCCGCGACTATCGGTGTATCGTGGTACTTCCAGCAACGTTTCGCGTACTCCAACAGTTTTTCACCGGCTGGGACCTGTAACTCTTCATGTGTATCAGATATTCTCAGCACAATCTGTTTCAAGTGGCTCACCCCCACTTGAAGGTCCTTCCGATCGGTGATAGAATTATATCATGGTAGATGTTGGGGCGTCGCCAAGCTGGTAAGGCATCGGACTTTGGATCCGACATTCGGAGGTTCGAATCCTCCCGCCCCAGCCAAAAAGTGGGCCCGAAGGCCCACTTCATTTTTGTTCCTCTGTCGTACCTCTCAACATCTCTTTTAGTTCCCGACTCGCCGCCTCGAAGTCTATGTAGTTTGGATTCAGTTTCTGCAGTTGATCAAGATAGAACTTGGCCGACGTGGCATCGCCGAGCTCTTTGGAAAGATCGTAGAGGTTGTAACACGCGCTCACGCGCATGTCAGTGGCCGCGGAAGTGTCCAAAACGATGGACGCCAAGCCAGCTTCTATCTCAAGTATGCTCTGGAGTAAGGTTTGAGGTCCGACGAGGGGAATGTAGGGCTTAACGGTGGAATAGAGCAATGTGAAATAGTTGTACTTGACCTCGACGTTGTTCCTGTCGATCTGATACATTCTTCGAACCACGTACAAGGACGATGGGTATTGCTCGTACAAGTAACGCACCACGGCTTCCTTTCTTTTTTTGAGATTTTCATTCACCTCGTTGCCAAAATCTTCGATCTTTTCCACGAGTACCACGTAGGCACTCTTCAAGGCATCGGCAGCGTCCGTGGATATGCTCCCGTCCTCGAGGAACAACTTCTTCGAGAGTTCTTTCTCCACTTCCATCAGTTCAGACTGGCTGGCCGCCTGACTGATTTTGTCCCAACTAAAGAGGATTTCATCCGTTATGCGGAGCTCCACGTTCTTGGTTCTAACGTATTCTTCGTACCACTTTTCCAACGCTTCGTTCTGGAGAACAGATCGTTCTGTTTCGTAAAAGTCACTGAGTGCAAAACTGGCGAAGTCTTTCACGACAGTGGCTTCTTTTATGTGTGCCACGAACCAGCTCTCGGACAACTTGAACGGGCCAACAAAGCTGTTGGGTGTCGCGGAGAATATCTTCTCATCGATCTCTTTATCGAACAGTCCCCTCTTGAGATTGTTCAGAGGTGTGACTTGAACATTCATTTGGCTGGCAGCTTGATCGAACGGCATGTTGGACAGCAGAGACATGAACTTGTTCGCGTCCTGTTCGCTTTCGAACCAAGCCAGTTCCATGTTCACAGTGTCGTACTTTGTCTTGATGTTTTCCATGTTCTCTTCAAAATGTCTCTTCATCTCCTCCTCACCGATGTTCGCAACCTTACTTCTCACCTTGTCGAGAATCAACGTTTTTTCAACAGCTGGTTTCAAAACCTTGTCCAGGTAAACGTCCAAACTACCAAAACGTTGCTTCACGTACTGCAAAAAAGCCTGATTTTTCTTTATCTCGCTCTCGTACTCTTTCAGTTTGGCGTCGATTTCCTTCTTCGTTGGTAGTAATTTGTTTTCCTTCGCGTACAAGAGGATGACCCGCTCTTTCAAGAGTTCCTTTAGCAGGTTTGCTTTTTGCGGTGGCTCTTCGAACAATGGATCCAAGCTTCCCACAGAATAGTTAGCAAGAAAGTTCGCGTATTCAGACTCCAGTTCGGCAGCTGACACTTTGGCTGTGGAGTCCTTCGGTACTTGCCCGTTGACCACCACGTAACCTACCGCTTCCGTCTCAGACTTGCTACTGTTGGCACGTGTGGAGATGTAACCGGCGACAGACCACCAAGCGATGCCTGCGATGAATGCAACGGCGAGTGCCCAGACAATCACGTTCTGCCACTTCTTGAACCATTCCCTCATGATTCAGCACTCCTTTCTTCCTCATCCAAAGCTTCGTCGAAGCGTTGACTGACGAGTGGAAACGCGATGACATCCCTTATCGAAGGAGAATCCGTTAACAGCATGACGAGCCTGTCTATGCCTATACCCAATCCACCTGTCGGGGGCATTCCGTACTCCAAAGCTCTCACGAAGTCGAGATCCATCCTGTGGGCTTCCTTGTCACCCGCTTCGAGGAGCTTCGCTTGCGCCACGAAGCGTTCCAACTGCTCTTGTGGATCGTTCAATTCACTGAAGGCATTCCCGAGTTCCATACCACAGATGATGGGTTCGAACCTCTCGGTGAGTCGAGGATCTTGCCTGTGTCTCTTGGCGAGGGGTGATATGTCCACGGGATGGTCCATCAGGAAGGTGGGTTGAACTATCTGGTCCTCCACGAGGTCCCAAAGTTTTTCGATCATCTTGCCTCTGGTTCTAAGCTCTGGCTCAATCCCGCGTTCTTTCAAGAAAGCATAGAGCTTCTCATCGCTGTCCTCGAGTATGTCAACACCCAACTTTTCTTTTATGAATTCGTGCATTCTTATGCGTCTCCACGGTGGTGTGAAATCGATCTCGGTTCCTTGGTAGGTGATTTTGTACGTACCGAACAGGTAATGAACCAGACTCGAAATCATCTGTTCCGTGAGTTCCATCATGTCGTTGTAATCTGCGTAGGCCTGGTATATCTCTATAGACGTGAACTCGGGGCTGTGCTTGTAAGATATGCCTTCGTTCCTGAAGTTTTTTCCCATTTCGAACACTTTTTCGAACCCACCGACTATGTAGCGCTTCAGATGAAGCTCCGGCGCGATTCTCAGATATACGTCACAGTCGAGCGCCTCGAGCCTCGTCACGAAGGGTCTCGCACTGCCTCCACCTGGGATGAAGTTCAAGATGGGTGTTTCAACCTCAACGAAACCCCTCTCAGTCAAGAACCTTCTTATGAAAGACATCGCTTTGTATCTGGTTCTGAACCTTTCTATGGTGCTATCATTTGCGATCATGTCCACGTACCTTTGTCTGTACGCCAGTTCTTTATCCTTGAGCCCGTGCCACTTTTCCGGCAAGGGTCTCACAGCTTTGCACAAAAGTTGAAACTCTTCAACGAAGATCGTCAACTCGCCGGTCTTGCTCTTGAAAGGAAAGCCTCTGATTCCAACGATGTCGCCCGTATCTACGTACTTCTTGAAAAACTCGTACGCTTTTTCACCAACCGAATCTTGTTTGATGTAAGCTTGGATCCTACCGTCGAAGTCCTTCAGCGTGAAGAAACACGACCTTCCGTGCAACCTTATCGTCATGACACGACCCGCAGTGGAGATTTTCTCATTTTCCAGCGCCTCGGAGGGATTCAAATGGTCGAACTTTTCCCGTATCTGACCACTCGAGTGCGTTTTCTCGAATCTGTAAGGGTAGGGATTGACTTTCATTTCGCGAAGTTCACTTATTTTCTGCAACTTTTGGTTCCGTATCTCCTGAGCCACACGACCACCTCATTCCGTTCTTATGCCTATTATCTCGTATCTCACTTGTCCAGCTGGTGTCTTCAATCGGACGATCTCACCGATCTTCTTGTTCAGCAAGACCCTGCCCACAGGTGAATCGACACTCACCTTGTTCGAGAATATGTCCGATTCCTGCGGGTTCACGAGCCTTATCGTTCTCTCCTCACCCGTGTTCAGATTCTTTATCACCACCCAAGAACCTATCGAGACGACGTCCGACTCAGTTGCCTCTATGATCTCTGCATTGTTCAGTATTTGTTCCAATTCCGCGATCCTACTGTTGATCCTGCCCTGCTCGTTCTTAGCTTCATCGTACTCGGTGTTCTCTGCAAGGTCACCGAGCTCTCTCGCTTCCTTTATGCGCTCCGAAATTTCGTACATGAGCTTCTGCCTCAAGCTCTCCAATTCCTGCTTGAGCGTTTCGTAACCTTCCCTTGTGAGTTTGATCACGCTCTTCTTCATGATCTTCCCTCCTCGTTTTTTTTCAATTCTCTCACGATCTCAAGGAACTGATCTATCTCCCTGAAGTCTTTGTACACGGATGCGAACCTGACGTATGCAACTTGGTCTATGTTTTTGAGTTTCTGCATGACGAGCTCACCGATCACCCTCGAAGGTACTTCTGTGTAACCCATCTTCTGTATTGCAAGTTCCACTTCTTCGACGAGCTTTTCAAGCGTTTCGTATGGTATCGGTCTCTTCTCGCAAGCTTTTAAGACACCGTTCAGCACTTTGTTTCTATCGAACGCTTCCCTTCGCCCGTCCTTCTTCACAACGATGATGGGCAACAGTTCATAACGCTCGTAGGTGGTGAAACGGGCTCCACACTCCAAACATTCCCTACGACGCCTTATCGCTGTACCATCGAGCGTTGGCCTTGAGTCGAGAACTCTGCTGTCCGGATGACCGCAGTAAGGGCACTTCATTTCACTCTCTCCCGAGCCAAGTTCTTGGCTATGCTCAGAATTTTCCTCATTCGCGAGTAAACCATCGATTTACTCATCGGTGGCGTCATGAGCTCACCCAGTTCCCTCAAGCTCAGATCCTCGTTTTCCAACCTCAACTTTGCGATCTGTCTGAGTTCCTCGTCGAGCGATTCTATGCCTATGGTCTCGTCTATGATTTGCAAGGCTTTCAACTGTGTCGCCGTACTCTTACCTATTCTATCAGCGTTCGCAGAAATGAAATTCATGCTTCTGTTAACATCAGATGCGATTGAACGTTGCCGAACAAGTTCTTCGACTCGGTTTGCAGCCTCGATGGCACCGATCAAGTGTAACACTTCAACGACATCCTGAGCACGTCTCAAGGAAAGCCTGTAGGTGTGCTTGAGACGCTTGATCCTTGGTTCCAAGCCGAACGTTTGGTTCAATATGCTCGCTATCTTTTGAAGGAATTCTCCGTCATGGTATGTGAGTTCCCAGTGGTACGTACGAGCCGGGTTCAAGATCGAACCGCATCCCAGGTAGAAACCTCTCAGGAAGGCTCCAAACATCACCGGATCTCCGTGCTCGATGATCCTTTCCCAAAGAGATTCCTTCACGCCGATCCTTTCTAAGAACTCGAGCCCGAGGTTCACTTCAGCGCCCCTCGTCGGCCAGAACCCCTTGGTCGAGAGCACCATCATCCGATAATCTTCCACGGAGAGTGCCTTCAACAGTTTCAAGAACCTGCGCGCACTCTGTATGTTTGGAAACCTCACCGACACCTCCGCCCCGGCTTGAGAAAGGTTCAAAGATCCTCTCGCTTTGACGAATCCGTACGCCTCGTTGGCCACCAACTGCGGATCATCCACGTTCAAAGAACAGAGTTCATGGCGTACAAATTCGGAAAAATTGATCTCACTTTTCATTCGTGGACCGCCCCCCGAGTAAATCTATCACAACCTCGGCTGTCTTTCGGGGATCGTGTCTTGCCTTGGGTCTCGGATCGTTCGGTTCGTGAGTGATCTCCAACAAGTCTCTGAAGACGTACCTTTCGTCCACTTGACCACGCGGTAACACCGGTTCCGCTCCTTGCGCGGCATAGGATGCCAGCACGTCCTTCGGAGGCAAAGCCCTGTTCGCAACAATGTAATCCAGTCGAACCTTCAGATACCTTTCCACTTCAGATACGTGATCCTCGAGGCTGTAACCGATCGTCTCACCGGGTTGAGTCATGATGTTCGCCATGTAGATCTTCTTAGCCTTTTCGTTCTCACGAATGGCTTCAGTTACTCCGTCCACCAAAAGGTTCGTGATCACGCTCGTGTACAGGCTGCCTGGTCCCAACAGGACCGCATCGGCTTGAGAGATCTCATTCAGCACTTCATCTAACGCGCGCACCTTTTTGTCAAGGTGCACCGAGACGATTCTGGCATCGGTCTTCTTGGCGATCTTGGTCTCCCCCGTGATCGTGGAACCATCACTGTAGACTGCCACGAGTCTTATGAGTTCTTCACACACTGGAAGTACCTTTCCCTCTATCGCAAGTATGTCCGAAGCATACCTGACAGCCTTCGCAAAGCTACCCGTCATCATTGTGAGGGCCGCGAGTATTATGTTGCCGACACTGTGCTCCGAGAGACTCCCGTTCGTTGAAAACCTATAAGAAAAAAGCTTGCTCATCAAGCTTTCGGCCTTCGCGAGTGCAATGATGTTGTTCCTCACATCACCCGGCGGTGGCACGTTGAGCTCGTCCCTTATCTTGCCGGAGCTACCTCCCTCGTCCGTCACAGCCACCACCGCAGTCAACTCGAGGTTCTTCTCCTTCAAACCCCTGAGGATGGTTGAAAGACCTGTTCCCCCGCCGATGGCGATCACTTTCATTTGTTCACATCCCGATGTTCAACTTCGATACCAAATTCGTTCGAGAGCTTTTCAGCAAGCCGTTCAACCACGTAAACGGACCTGTGTCGGCCACCGGTGCAACCCACGGACACTGTCATTCCAGCTCTGCCAGCCCTTTTGTAACCCATCGCGGCGATCCGGATCATGTTCGCAGCGCAATCGATGTACTCGGCTATGTCGCTCTGATTTTGGAAGAACTGTCTGACTCTTTCGTCACGTCCATCGAGTGGTGCGAGTTCGGGACAGTAGTAAGGGTTCGGCATGAACCTAGTGTCCAGTAAGAAGTCCGTATCGGATGGCAAACCATACTTGAAGCCGAAGCTCCTCAACCTCACGAGAAAGGTTTTCTCTATTGACAACAGACCGCTAATTCGCTCACGCAGCATTTGTATGTCCATCTCTGTGGTGTCTATGACCAGCGACATGTTCCTTATCTCTTCGAGCATCTTCTTCTCCATCTCTATGGCTTCGGACAAACTCAGTTTTCCTTCGAGCGGGTGTTTCCTCCGTGTCACAGAGAATCTCCTGATCAACTCCTCCTTCGAGGCCTCCAAGAAGAGCACACCGATCGATTCACCATAGCTCTGAAGCAACTTCTTCACGGCAGTCGTTAGATCGCCGAACTGAGCGCTCCTCACATCCAACACCAAGGCTATCTTGTCCATCGACGAACTCATGACGACAGCCATGAAATCGTTCAACAGCGTTGGAGGAAGGTTATCTATGCAGAAAAAACCGAGGTCTTCGAGTATCTTTATCACCGTACTCTTACCAGCTCCGGAAAGACCAGACACGACGAGTATTCTCTTCACTCTGTGATCTCACCCCACGAGAATTCTTCGACGGTGTAGGGAAGAGGTACGTCGTATCTTTGGAGTTTCTTCGAAAACGATTCCGCGTTGGAAGACACGTAGAACTTCACATGCGCTTCTCCAGTTTCGTGTTTTGGGAGGAACCTTTCGAGTTTTTCTGCCAGCAGCTCGGCCGGATCCAGGACTGAGATTCCACCAGAAAGGTTTTCAAAAACGTGCCTGGCCAGTGGAAAGTGCGTACAACCGAGGATTATCGCATCAACACCTATTTCGCGCATGGAACGAACAGCTTCACCGACGATGCGCTCAATCTCTTCATCCCGTGCACACGATTCGATTGCCGCGACCAATTCCTGGCAAGGTCGCTGAAAAACTTCCACACCGATGCTGCGCATTTTGTCAAGATAAACTCCACTCTTCACCGTTGCTTCGGTTGCCACCACGCCCACTTTTCTCAAACCAACCGGCAGATCGAAGTCGAGAATCCCAAAGAAGTTCTCCCTCGGTTGTGCGTTCAAAGCTATCAAAGCCGCTTGAGCAGTGTTGCAAGCAGAGATCACCACGTCCGCACCTTTCTTAAGCAGAAAGCGGACACAATCTAAAGCGATGTTTTTAACCTCTTCGGCGCTCTTGGTTCCAAAGGGTGCATGAAAAGTATCGGCAAGGTAGAGGTACTCGGAGGCCATCCTGCGCTTTACGAGTTGAGACAAAACCGTAAGACCTCCAACACCGGAGTCGAAGAGACCGATCTTCAGTTGGCGTCACCCCTTGTTGGTCATGAAAGATTTCAGCTTGTTTGTAAGTTTCGAGATGGTTTCCTCGTACCATATCTCGTTCAGGACAGAGTTGGCAAGCATAACGACGAGAACCTCGTCCAGGCTCGCGTCCGAGGAGTTGTTCTTGATTTGCGTGAACTGGTTCTGTATCCTGTTGACCACCGCGAGGACGAACTCTTCCGGTACGTCCGCACTCAATTCGTAAGACTTGTCGCCAAGCTTGAGAACCAAGGTCCTCTTCATGGGAATCAGGTCCCCGCCAAACTGATCATTTTCTGCAGTTTGTCAACGAGTGAGTTCATGGTATTCCTGTAGGTTTCGACCAACTTTTCGAGCTCTTTCTTTTCTTTATCCACTTGCTCGAGCTTGTTGAGAACCTCGTTCATCTGACTCCAGAGCTGTTCGTTTTCTTCTTTCAAACGTTTGTAGTCCTCTAACAACTTGTCGAGCAGTTCTTGCAGCTCAACGATCTTGTCCAAAGCAGCACACCCCTCTCCGTGTGCTTTTTTCACAACAAATGATATCACAAAGGCTAAACTTTTTGTCTTTTCAACGGCACGTGTGATAAATTTGCTTTTGGGGTGGTCGCGTTTGCTCATAGGTGAGAACGATCTGGATGTGCGTTCGATCGTCAGCGTTTCCAGACACAACGAACAGGTCAGCCTATCTCCATCAGCGATCGATAGAATGAGGCATTCTCGAATCGTCATTGAAAAGCTCGCAAGTTTGGAGAAACCCACCTACGGTGTGAACACTGGCTTCGGAGCGTTCGCAACGACGAAGATACCAAAAGATAAGTTGTTGTCACTCCAAAGGAACATCCTCTTGTCTCACGCTTGTGGGGTTGGTGAAGCTTTGCCTACTGATGTGGTTCGAGCGATGGTCTTGACGAGGGCGCACACTCTGGCTCTGGGTTATTCGGGGGTCAGACCGATCGTCGTCGAAAAACTCTGTGAGCTGTTGAACAAGTCGATAGTGCCGTACGTTCCATCCAAAGGGTCCGTGGGTGCGAGTGGAGATTTGGCACCACTCGCCCACGTTGCACTCGTGCTCATCGGAGAAGGCGAAGTGATGATCGATGGTGAACGCAGGCCAACGCGCGACGCGTTACAACTGTTCAACTTTGAGCCCATCCAACTGCTTGAGAAGGAAGGACTCAGTCTCGTCAACGGTACGCAGGCCATGTCGGCGTGCTTGGCTTTGGCTGTGAACGATGCGCTCAATCTGGTTCGTCTCTCCACAGAAGTCGCCGCGTTGAGTGCGGACGTTTTGTTCGCTTCGCCCGACGCTTACGACGACGCAGTGGCAAAGACGAGGAGACACCGTGGACAAGCCGTCATTATCAAGATGCTGAGAGAGAGGTTCGAAGCCAGTGAGCTGAGGACCTCACACCTGAACTGCTTGAGGGTTCAGGATGCTTATTCTTTACGTTGCATACCTCAAGTCCATGGAGCCGTTTTGGACGTTCTGTTCTTCGTGAAGAAGACTGTCGAAGATGAGATCAACTCCGCGACGGACAATCCGATCGTCTACGGAGACAGAGTGATCTCGCAGGGCAACTTCCACGGAGAACCCCTCGCCTTCGCTGCGGACTTTTTGTGCATAGCGCTCACCGACCTCGGCAACATGATCGAGCGGAGGATCGATAGGCTGCTGAATCCCAAACTGAACGAAGGCTTACCTCCATTCTTGGCCTTCGGAGAAGCGGGCGTCAATTCTGGACTGATGATATGGCAGTACACGGCGGCCGCACTGTGTAACGAGAACAAGGTTTTGTCACACCCTGCATCCACTGACACGATTCCAACGAGTGGTTTCCAAGAAGACCATGTGAGCATGGGCATGAACGCATGTTTGAAACTGCTGAAGGTCCTTGAAAATGTTGAGATGCTCTCGGCGATTGAACTCATGTGCGCCGCGAGAGCCCTCCAGGCAAGAAGACCCATGAGATCTTCAAAACTCAACGAGGAACTTTTCTCACGAGTGGAGAATCTCTTGGAGAGCACATCAAACGACACCTACTGGCAGAACAGCTTCAGAAGAATCAAGTATTTCGTTGAACAAACGATCAAAGCAACACACACGGAATGGTGGAAAAACTATGAATGAGCCCATTTGGTACGACGATCTGGAGCAGTTTTTGCTCTGTCCCAGGAGGTTTCAACTCGACAAGGGTACGATCGAACGATCTGAGGCACCGTTGGACTCCTCAGAGTTACTCAGATTCGGTTTTTCCGTCGAAAGACCAATCCTCGAAGCGGAGATCTTCGGTGTGAGGTTCATTGCGGACCCAGATCTCGCAGTCTTGGAGGAAAACGGCTGGAGATTGGTTCTGAAGAAAGAAGCAAAAAGATTCAAGCAAAAATACGCAGTCGAAGCCGCTTACCATGCCTACATCTTCTCTCAGCGAGGTTTTCCTGTGAATAGGGTCACCATCTCTTCGCCGTATTTTGAGGTCGACCTCGATTGGCGGGATGCTCTTCCAAGATTGATTTCACTGCTTGAAAACATCACGACGTTCAGAGAAGAACTGTACGATCCCAGACCGACATCCTTGTGCAAGACTTGTCCTCACGTGATAGAGTGTAGCGAAGCATTGATTAGAAAGAAAGATCTGCTCGCGATTCACGGTTTGAACGAACGAACGAGGGCGAAGCTGCTCAGAGAGGGTATTGAAGACCTCGAAGATCTGCTTAACACTCAAAAGTTGAAGGATTTCTCAAAGGATGTCCTCGAAAAATTGAAAAAGAAAGCGACAGCTCTGCTCGAAAGACGCCCAATCCTTTTGGAGTCCATTCCAGCGCTTCCCGAGGGTTTGTTCCTCGACATAGAGTCGCACGTGGTCGCTGGGTACGATTATCTCTTCGGGATCCTCAGCGGCGACGAGTACATTCCCTTCCTGTGCGAAGATAAAGAGCACGAAGGCGCCGTTTTCAAACGCGTCATCGATTTTCTCCTCTCCAAGGATGGTCCCATCTATCATTACTGCGCGTACGAACCTACGCACTTCAGAGAGCTCGCGCGACTTCACGGTGTCGAGAGTGACTACATTCGGTTGAGGAAACGGTTCGTCGACGTGTACCAAATTCTGTCCAGGCACGTCGCATTGCCGTTGTTCAGCTATTCGCTGAAGAGCGTTGCTCGCTACTACGGTTTCAGTTGGCGCACGAAACTCGACGGCTGGCGTGCGTGCAAATACTTCCAGATGTGGCTCTCAACGAAAGATCCTTCGCTGCTCGACACAGTGATGAAGTACAACGAAGACGATGTGCGTGCGACACAGCTCTTGGTCGAAAAGCTGAGGTCGATGGGCTTCAATGAGACGTTACGCATGAGTAATGTGACAGCAAAAGAGTCTCGTTAGCATTTTACTGACCAGTCGGTAAAGGAGGTATTCACATGGCAGTCGTTGGAGGAGTGAAGGGTTTCATATACCACCAAGCTGGAAAACTCGTCGCTTCGGTGCTTCGCAACACAGACGAGGAAGGCTTGTACAAGTTGTTCTCAACTCTCAGTGCCTTGACGAAGGAGCCCTCAAAGAGTGGGTTGAAGAAACTCGCACTCATGGCGAAGGACAAACATCCGATGATCACGAGTTGGGTCAAGGTGTTCAGGCGTTCCAGCCCTAAGTGCGTTGAGAAGATCATAAACAACCTGATCATCAACGAGTTCGCCCTTGGTGAACCAATAAGACAGCAGAAAATGCACGAGCACAAAGTTGTGCTACCGAAACTCGGAGTGATAAGTCCGACGTACGCGTGCAATCTGAACTGCGTTGGTTGCTATGCGGGACTCTATGGAAGAAAGTACGAGCTCACCAAAGAAGAGGTCAGCAAGGTCATTCGCGAAGGAAACGAACTTGGACTGTACTTCTGGGTCATCACGGGAGGCGAGCCGTTCTACTGGCCACACCTGATGGAGATACTGGAAGAGTTCGACGATAATTACTTCTTGATCTACACGAACGGGACCTTGATAACGGAAGAGGTCGCGAAGAAACTGTCCGAACTTGGGAACGCAACTCCGGCGATATCTGTGGAAGGCTTCGAGCTCGACACAGACTGGAGGAGAGGCAGGGGTGTGTTCAAGAGCGTGCTCGAGGCTTGGGAGAGGTTGAGAAAATACGGCGTACCGTTCGGAGCATCGATAACTGCGACGAGGATGAACCATGACACGCTCATGAAAGATGAGTTCTGGCAGTTCCTCGAAGAGCAGCAAGTGGTCTACGCTTGGGTCTTCCAGTACATGCCCGTTGGTATGAACGCGTCGATTGACTTGGTTCCGACACCTCAGCAGAGGTATGAGAGGTTCTTCAAGACTGATCAAGTGAGATTGAGCGGTAAGTTTGCCTTCGTTGCGGACTTCTGGAACCACGGTTTTCTGACGCACGGCTGTCTTGCTGCGGGTGCTAAGTACTTCCACGTGAACGCGAAAGGCTATGTCGAACCGTGCGTCTTTCAACAGTACGCGGTGGACAGCATAAGAGAAAAATCATTGCTGGAGATATTGAAATCGCCGTTCTTCGAATCTTACAAGCGTATGGTTCCGTACTCCAACAACTTGTTCAGGCCATGTCCAATCATAGACAATCCGAAGGTGTACAGGTCCATGGTGAAACACTTCAACGCTATTCCGCAGCACGAAGGTTCAGAACGTGTCGTCGAAGATCTCGCACCTGAGATAGACAAACTCGCTGAAGAATGGAAAGTTTATGCAGACAAGCTCTGGTACGAACACGGGTACGTCGATCGTTACCCTGTGAACAGGGGGATCTACAATTACGAGACCAGGATGAAACGTTATGCGAACAAAGAGGAGGCACTCGCTGTCGACAAAACTCTGAAATGAGAATGGGGAGTGGCCGATTTGTCCAACGCCAGGGAGAGAATCTTGGAGGCGGCGAAGGCCGCCTTCTCTGAAAGAGGCTTCGACGGTGTCAGCATGGAGGAAATCGCACAGCGTGCCGGAGTGCGAAAACCACTTATATACTATTATTTTCCGAGCAAAGAGGTGCTCTTCGAGGAAGTTTGGAACAGGGCGTTGGAAGAACTCGAGAACCACATCTTCAAGGAAGTTGAGGATGAGAATTACTACGTCAAAAAGATCAAGAAATTCCTGAGAGCCTATATAGATTTCGTCACGAGCAGAAAAGTTTTGTCAAGGGTGATAGAGAAGGAACGCGCGAGTGTGTTGGATGAATCTGGAAAAGGAGACGTTTGGAAGAGGCTCAAAAGGCGTTACGATGATTTTTTGAACAGAGTGGCACAGCTCATAGAAGAGGGAAAGAAGAACGAACTGGTCAACCCAGAGATAGACTCACAAACCGCGGCAAAATTGATAACGGAAGCCCTCGCGGCTACGGCGTCCTCAGGTTCTGCTCTGAAATCGATTGAATCGTTCATCATGTCAGGTTTGATGGGAAAGACAGAATCTTGAAGATTGGAATCGAACCTCTTGATTTTTGTGTGAGCGCGTGGTAGGATACTTAAAGGTGTAAGCCCCTGTAGTTCAATGGATAGAACGGCGGATTCCTAATCCGCAAATGGAGGTTCGATTCCTCCCAGGGGCACCATGGTGTGGGCCGTTAGCTCAGCAGGTAGAGCACCTGACTCTTAATCAGGGGGTCGCAGGTTCGAATCCTGCACGGCCCACCAGTAATGAAAGCGGAAGCCTTGCTTCCCACCCCGAGACTCGGTCGAAGGGGTTGAGATGGCTCCTGAATGAGATCAGGGAGGCGGGCTTTGCCCGCCTTTTTTCTTAGGGAGGTAGAGAGCATCGAGAAAGAGCAGATCTTTCTGAAGAACGAGCAAATAAGGTTACCAAAGGTCAGAGTGGTGGGACAGGATGGTAAGCAACTGGGTGTCATGCCCACGTACAAAGCCATAGAGCTTGCGAGGAAAGAGGGTTTAGACTTAGTTTTGGTCTCACCCAACAGCGATCCACCGGTCGCGAAGATCATGGACTTCGGCAAGTACATGTACCAGCTTGCCAAGAAACAGAAGGAAGCCAAGAAGAAACAAAAGGTTCAAGAGATCAAGCAGATGAAGTTCAGGGTCAAGATCGACGAGCACGATTACCAGACGAAGGTCAGACACATCAGACGCTTCCTTGAAGAGGGCAACAAGGTCAAAGTGACGGTCATGTTCAGAGGCAGGGAGATCACCTTCGCGGAGAAGGGCGAAGAGATACTCAAAAGGATCGCACAAGATGTCAGTGACATAGGCGTGGTCGAGGTCGAACCGAAACTCGAAGGGAAAGACATGTGGATGCAGATCAAGCCGAAGGAAGAATGAGGGAGGTTTGAGGTTATGGCCAAGAACAAGATGAAAACGTGCAAGACGGCCGCAAAGAGGTTTCGAGTGACCAAGAACGGCAAGATCCTTTTCAACCATGCGCGAACGAGGCACACCACTGGAAAGAGAAGAAGATCCGCTCTGCGCGAACTGAGAAAGAAGGACGTACTGGACAAAGGCGACGCGAAGAGGGTCAAACGACTTCTCGGAGTCTGAGAAAGGAGGTAAACCATGAGGGTCAAAAGATCAATGCACGCAAGAAAGAAGAGAAAAAAGATTCTGAAGGCTGTTAAGGGGTTCAGAGGTGCGATCAGCAGAAGATACAAGCTCGCGAAACAGCATTACATCCGGGCTAAATGGTACTCATTCGCTGGTCGAAAGATAAAGAAGAGGGACTTCAGAAAGGTTTGGATCACGAGGATAAACATTGCCGCAAGAAAGTATGGATTGAAATACAGCGAGTTGATCCACGGCCTCAGGCTCGCAAACGTGAGCATCAACAGAAAGATGTTGTCCGAGCTGGCCGTCAACGATCCCAACGCGTTCGCATCTTACGTTGAACTCGCCAAAAAACATTTGAAGAATGTGACCGCCTGAAATGTTTGTGATAAAATAAATTTGAAAGGAGTCAACGTTGCAGAAGGGAGGGTTGAAGGTGGCCGGTGTGAGAGTCGAGATCAATGGGAAAGCGTACGAAGTGCCGGCTGGTGTAACGGTTCTTGAGGCGTGCAATCAAGCTGGTGTGTACGTGCCAACGCTGTGCAACCATCCACGACTCGAGCCAACGGGCGCTTGCCGAGTTTGTGTGATAGAGGTTGAGGGTGCGAAGAACCTACAGCCAGCTTGTGTGACGAAGGTTCAAGACGGGATGAAGATCAGAACGAACAGCTCGCGCGTCACGAACGCGGTCAAGTTCAACCTCGCTTTGTTGTTGTCCCGCCATCCAAAAGATTGCATGACCTGTGACGTCAACGGTAGGTGTGAGTTCCAAGATTTGATCTACCTCTATGACGTTCAGGACATCTTCCCCAGCGAAGTCAGGACAATCGCGTTGGATCTGAGTTCTCCAGCAGTGGTGAGAGATCTGGAGAAATGTGTGGTTTGTGGCAGATGCGTGAGAGCTTGTTCGGAACTTCAAGGCATGGACATCTACTCCATGGTCGATAGAGGTTACGAGACTTTGCCCCAAACAGCTTTCGATATGCCACTCTATGAGACAGATTGTATAAGTTGTGGACAATGTGCCGCCTTCTGTCCTGTAGGAGCGATCACGGAAAACATGAACATAAGGAGAGTCCTCGAAGAAATAGAAAAACGCGAAAAGGTACTCATCGTACAAACTGCCCCCGCGACGCGCGTGGCACTGGGTGAGGAGTTCGGCATGGAAGTGGGCAGCATTTCCACCGGCAAGATGGTCGCCGCACTGAGGAGACTCGGGTTCGACTACGTGTTCGACACGAACTTCGCAGCGGACTTGACGATCATGGAAGAAGGATCTGAGTTCCTGGAGAGACTCAAAAAAGGTGGTCCGTTCCCGATGTTCACTTCCTGCTGCCCGGCGTGGATCAACTTGGCGGAGAAGTTGTACCCACAGTTCTTGAAGAATCTTTCGAGTGCAAAATCTCCACATCAGATGCTTGGTGCCGTGTTGAAGTCTTACTTTGCGAAGAAAATAAATGTTCCTCCGGAAAAGATTTTCGTGGTCTCCATAATGCCTTGCACCGCCAAGAAAGACGACATCACCAGGCCTCAACACATGGTTAACGGTGTACCCGCGGTGGACGTCGTTCTGACCACGCGCGAGCTCGGCAGATTGATAAAGATGAGAAAGATTCCTTACTCGTCCCTCCCAGAAGAAAACTACGATGATCCACTGGGTGAATCCACAGGCGCCGCGGCAATATTCGGCGTCACAGGTGGTGTGATGGAGGCAGCTCTGAGGACCGCGTACGAGCTTGGACTCGGCAAACCGCTACCGAAGATAGAGTTCACCAACGTTCGTGGTTTAGAGGGCATAAAGGAAGCCACGATCGATTTCGATGGAAAGCGACTGAAGGTCGCCGTCGCGCACGGTGGTGCCAACGTCAGAAAGTTGCTCGACAAAATAACGAAAGGTGAAGTCTACTACGACTTCGTTGAGATCATGGCCTGTCCGGGTGGTTGCATCGGTGGTGGAGGCCAACCCAAGAGTTTGGACAAGGATGTCTTGATCAAACGCATGGAGGCCATATACACCATCGACGAGAGAAGCGTGATCAGAAAATCTCACGAGAACCCGTCGATAAAGAAGCTTTACGAGGAGTTTTTCGAGCATCCACTCAGCCACGTCTCGCACGAACTGCTCCACACAACTTATGTGGACAGATCGAAAAAGAAGTTCGCACAAGCTGTTAAAGTGTGAATCCAAAGAATGAGTGAAGAGGCGAGGCTTGTTCCTCGCCTCTTTATTGAAGGAGGTAGGAACATGAGAAAATGTCTTATCCTGTTGCTGTTACTTTCGATCAGTTTCAGCTTCGCGATCAACGTTCTTATACCTGTTGGTCCGACCGTGGTAGCCTTTGTGGGCTTGATGGAGAAAAAAGTGACCAGCGAGGTGGAACTCAAGGTTGACTTTTGGCGAACACTCGATCAGGTAAGTGCGCAGATCGCTGCAAAGAATGTTGATCTAATCGTTCTGCCAGTCTCTATAGGTGCATCTCTGTACAGCAAGGGAATTGACCTGAGACTCGCCGGAGTGATCCTTTGGAAGGCTTTTTACGTTGTGACGAAGGATTTCGATCTGACGGACCTGAAGGCTTTGTCGGGCCAAGAGATTTACACACCCCAGGGCAAAGGGCAAACCGGTGACGTGCTGATCAGATACTTGCTCGAGAAAGTTGGACTGAAACCTGACGTCGATGTGAAGATCAGATACGCCACACCTGCTGAGATAGTATCGCTGATGGGTGCTGGGAAGGTTAAGGTCGCCGTGCTTCCCGAACCGTACGTGACGTTAGCTCTGAAACAAGCTCAGGCGCGCATGGAATACGACCTGCAAGAGCTCTGGTCGCGCTACACACAACTGCCTGCGCGAATCCCAATAACGGGCCTGTTTGTTGCAAAAGACCTGGACCAGGCCACTTTACACAAGGCTATGACAGCGATAGAGAATTCACTCAAGTATGCGATGGAGAACAGGCATGAAGCTGCGTCTCTTTCCGTTCCACACCTCGGTGGCATGTCGGCACAAATTGTTGAAGAATCTCTCACTCGAACGCTGTACGAGTACAAACGTGCGAGCGACGTGGCGTCCGAGGTGGTTCAGTATCTGAAGATCACGCAGCAAGTGGATCCGAGTGCGATGCCTTCGATACCAGATGAAAAATTCTTCGCGTTTTGAATTCTCCCTCCTTGGAGTAGTCCTGCTCTTTGCTTCCTGGTTCGTTGTTTCGAAACTCGTCTCGTCCGACCTCGTTTTTCCCGGACCTGAGAAGGTTTTGTCACACTCATACCGCCTGCTGGTCGAAGGCAAACTGCTCGGACCGGTTGGCTTAACCTTTCTCAGGGCTTTCTTCGGTATGGGGTTGGCGCTCTTTGCAGGTACAGTCCTCGGTTTCCTGATGGGTCTTTCCGACAGGATCTATCTTTTGCTCCAGCCGTTGAACATGGCCATCAGGTCCGTTCCGATCGTCTCATGGCTTTCGACCGTCATACTCGCGTGGGGCATAGGATGGCGCGGTGTGGTTTTCATAGTTTTCGTTTCGCTTCTGCCGATCGTAACGTTCAACGTTTGCGAAGGCGTTCGCGTTGTGGACAAGAAACTCGTTGAGATGGCGAAGGTTTACTCATTAGCCAAATGGAAGATCTTCAAGGCAATCTACATGGGTTCCGTCTGGCCGTTTCTGCTCTCATCCTTGAAGTTGAGCATAGGCAGCATGTGGAAAGTGGCGATCGTCGCGGAGTATCTCATAGGCGAAACGGGGCTCGGCGTTCAGATCATGCAGGCCAAGTTCTACGTGAACACGACAGAGGTTTTTTCCTACACGCTCGTGGCCGTGGTGTTCGGGCTCGTTCTGGAAGCACTATTCTCACTTCTCTGGGAGCGAGGTAGCTTTGAAGTGCATTCTTGAGATAGAAGGAATCTTCAAGAATTATGGAGAGCTACCTGTATTGGGTGGAATAGACCTGAGGATCTTCGAATCCGATGCGGTGGCGATCGTTGGACAGTCGGGCTGTGGAAAAACGACCTTGCTCAGGATCATAGCCAATCTGGAAAAGCCAGACTCCGGAGTGATCAACAGATTCTACAGTCGATTGGGTTTCGTTTTTCAGGAGGACAGACTGATACCCTGGTACAGCGTGCGTAAAAATCTGAAGCTCGTTTGTGACGATGAAAGAAAGATACAGCGAACGGTTCAACAGGTAGGGCTTGCTGGCTTCGAACACTACAAACCAAGCCAGCTGAGTGGAGGCATGAGACAGAGGTTGAACCTCGCACGCGCTTTGATCGTCGAACCGGAGCTACTTTTGCTGGATGAACCTTTCAGGAGCCTGGACACACCGACGAAAGTGAAGCTCATCAACGATCTCTCCATTTTGCTTGAAAACATAAACATCAGTTACGTTCTGGTGACGCACGACATGAGGGAGGCATTGAGCCTGGCGAAACGCGTTTACGTCATGCGAGGCCGACCGGCGAAGTTCGTACATCACATCGAACTCAAAAAGAAGATGGACTTTTTCGATCCTTCATTTCTGCAACTCGAGAAAACGATCCTGTCACATATGGAAGATACGGGGGCTCTCCAGTGATGAACGTATTCAGAGGCTTTCTGATAGGTCTTGCGAACCTGGTTCCCGGAGTGAGCGGTGCAACGATGGCCATCATACTCGGTGTCTATGAACGGCTGATCGATGCCGTGGCGAATTTCGTGAAGTTCAGATTCAAAAGAGAGCAGATTGCTTTCATCGTTGCTCTCGGCATCGGTATTCTTGCTGCAATATTTGTCGGCTCTGCTGCCATGAAACATCTGCTCGAAAGATCTCCGGCCATGGCTTATGCCATTTTCTTTGGTCTCGTTTTGGGTTCGATTCCAAAACTGCGCAGAGAGATCTCAGATTTGAAGCTGCGCCATTTCGCAGTCGGTGTGTCTTTGATGCTCATTTTCGAACTTCTGGTTCACACCGTGCGGTTTTCAGGAGCGTACGTTTTGTTGACCGGCATCATCGCCGCATGCGCGATGATCCTTCCAGGTCTCAGCGGTTCCCTTGTGCTCCTGATACTCGGTGTCTACGATGATATCCTCGATGCCCTGGTGAATCTGGAGCTCGCAACCGTTGTTCCTTTTGGGATTGGAGTGATCCTCGGCATAGCGCTGATGGCACTCCTCATGGATTGGCTCGTTGAAAAGTTTCCAAACCAGACCCGTAGCTTCACATTTGGCTTGGTCGTTGCATCGATCATTAAACTCGAACCTTTCACGAAACAGAACATGAATCTTGCGGAGCTTGCTTTCGTTCTTCTGATTGTTTCTGCTGCTGCTTATCTGTCTTTCAGGCTTTCGTACAGATCGCCAGCTCAAAGGTGAGCCACATGGGTAAATATTACGCTGTCAAACGCGGAAGGAATCCTGGTATATACGAGGACTGGGAGCGCGCAAGAGAACAGGTGGAAGGTTTCCCCAACGCGGAGTATCGATCGTTCGCTTCTGAGAAGGACGCACTCGCTTATCTGAGAGGAGAAGCATGGCGCTGCCCTGATCTTATGAAAGATACGATCCTCGTCTGCGTTGATGGAAGCTATAAAGGCGCTGTCTGCGGTTCGGGAATCGTCGTTTGCGATCAGGAAGGCTTGCACGAGTTCTACTTCTGGAGCGATGAACCAGAATTTGCGAAGATGAGAAACGTTGCAGGAGAAATCTTGGCAGTGCTCTTCGCTGTAAATTATGCGCTGCAAAGGGGTGCAAAACGTCTTGTCATAAGGCACGATTTTGAAAACCTCCACAAATGGATCAGTGGTGAGTATCAAACAAAGACTTTTCTCACGGAGATCTACAGAGAATTCGTGCATTTTGCGAGGAAGAAGAACCTTCACATCGAATTCGAAAAGACCAAGTCGCATTCGAAAGATCCCTGCAACGAGAGGGCAGACGCGCTCGCAAAACTCGCAACTGAAAGAAATCGTAACGTCGACTGGAATTGGGAGGTGCTGACAAGTGTCGTTCGAAATGATGAAAGCAGTTGAAGAGATAGAGAACTTCATTCAGAGCTTTGTTCAAAACAACGGATTTAATGGTGTCGTTGTGGGTGTCAGCGGTGGGGTGGATTCCGCACTGGTGGTGAGTCTGTGCACGAGAGCGCTCGGCAAAGAACGAGTGTTGGGGTTGATCCTTCCCGATCGCGATTCTGCGAAAGAGAGTAAGAGGCTCGCTTTGAAACTGTGCCGAGAACTCGGAATCGAACACGAAGTCATTTCCATCACTCCAGCTCTAAGAAAGTTGAGAGTCTACAGACTTTTCCCTCCCGCTTGCTTGTTTCCAAGAAAGGTTCAAGAAAGTTATGTGAAAGGCAAGTGGAAGAGTTTATCGAAAGATCCGTACATTGATGATCTTCTCGACAGGGGCAACGAAACTTTCAGGAAAGGTCTTGCATACTACAGGATCAAACACAGATTGAGAATGTGCCTTCTCTACTTCGAGGCTGAGAAAAGAAATTATGCGGTTGCCGGATGCGTGAACAAAACCGAGTTGATGAGCGGTTTGTACGTCAAATGGGGTGACAGTGCGGCAGATTTTGAACCGATAGCACACCTTTACAAGACACAGGTGGTTGAGCTCGCAAGATGGCTCAGGATACCTTCAGAGATCGTCGAAAGGGCTCCCACGCCTGACCTCATACCCGGTATCACGGATGAATTCGTTCTCGGTTTGAATTATGTGGATCTGGACAGGATACTCGCGAAGATGGAGAAGGGAGAAGATCTTTCGAACGAGGATCCAAAGTTCGTGCAACGCGTGAGACAGATACGTGAAGCGGCATGGCACAGAAAGATACAGAACGTTCGAATCAATTCACCAAACGGCGTACAGTAGAACCCCAACGAAACCCGATGCGAACATCAACACGAGCGGATGTATCTTGAATTTGTTGAGGCCAAGGAAAACGAGTACTGCAATGATGAAGAACCATGGATCGGTGAGCCTTGGACTCGCGAGCGAGATCAGAGTGACGAGCACCATGATCGTTGTGAACCCCATGAGAGCCTGCGACAATCTGTTGGAATTCAGTTTGATCCTCTTGCCGAAGGAGAAGACCACGATAATCGTGAGTGCCGGGGCCAACAGAAAGAAAAACGTGTTCAGGAAGGCACCCAAGAAGCCAAAATATTTGTATCCAACGTACGTCGCCAGATTCAGAGCGATCGGTCCCGGTGTCATTTGAGCCACGGAGACCATCTCGGTGAACTCCGCTGGAGAAAGAAATCCTGCCGAGATGAGTTCTCTTTGCAGGATTCCAACCACGGCCCATCCGCCGCCAAAGGAGAGAAAACCAAGCTTCAAGAAGATCAAAACGAGTTTGATGAGGTTCATCCGCTCATCTCCCCCAGACGTAGAGTAACCAGATGCTGGCCACGAAAACCGCGTACAACGCGCTTCGACTGACCAAAAGAAGCGCGACTCCTACACCAACGATCATTGTTCTCAGCAACGCCCAACGTTGCCTCTTGAGCAAACCTATAAGAACGTTGAAGACCAACCCAACTACCGCGGCGTAGACACCCAGCAGGAAAGCCCTCACATAGACGTTGTGCAAAAAGGGCCTGAGTAGACCAGCGACAGCGACGATCGCGAAGAACGGCGGCAGAACGATTGCAACACCAGACAAGACGGCACCAAGCACGCCCGCCACCTTCTTCCCAACGAGTATGGCCGTGTTGAACGCGATCGGACCTGGGATGCTCTGTGCCACTGACAGCAAGCTGAGAAACTCTTCCTTTTTCATCCATCCAAGCCTGTCCGCTTTCCATTGCATGACGGGCACCATCGCGTAGCCACCACCAAGGGTCAAGGTAGAAATCCTCAAGAAAACACCAAACGCTTTCAGTGCGCGTTTCCACGTACCTTCGCTCACAGTTTTTTCACCACCACGGCCCTACCAGCACTGTCCTGTATCTTGACGAAGTCATCGCCAACATCGATCGAAAGCTTGTTAGACATGCGGGCGAGTGCGGACCTCAACTTGTGTGGAGAGAATTCGAATTCGAACCTCAGAGGACAGTCGAATGGAAGCATCGCTCTGTACAACACCGCGCCGTAAGCACCAAAGAATCTCATGGTGTTCTTGGCGCACTCGATTCTGACGGTACTCTCCCTCGGCATGAGCCATGCAGCCTTGGAGACGAACCTCTGAAAGTTTCTCGGAACCACGTAAGCTTCCCTCTTTTGAAGAAAATCACCGATTCGGGGATCGAACGAAGCGTGCTCCCCGCACAGCTGTAGAGTGAAATCGCCGGAGCGTATCAACAGTGCTTCGCCCAACCCGATGTTCAGTTGGACGTTCTTGGCGTAGACTTCGAGTGCTTTGACGATGTGTCGAGCGCTCATGTAGGGAAAAGAAAAAACGAACGGTTTCATGGCTTCGCCAACTAAACGCGTTAGGCAGATCATCGAACGCGTTGATGCGAACATCAACAGTTCTCCTTGGAACGAACCAAAGAGAGCAAAGTCCCCTTCTTCGAGCGGTGATGTAGCGAAGTCCAAAGCCCGATTGAAGTCGAGCAGGTCTGATTTCGCCACAGGTTCGTGTTCGACGGGAACTTGCTTTTCCCTCTTTCCCGTCAGCTTCATTCGGAGAGTCTCATTTCCAGAACTCAGAACGATCTCATCTTCCGTCAACGCCAAGTTCAGAAACTCACCGCTTTCCCCCACCAAGAAGCCCTTCAACAACCTCAACGGTATGGCGATCTCTCCATTGAACGGTTCGCACTCTCCGATCTTCGTCCAACCATGCAGACAACCGTCCGTTGCACGCAAGACGAGCCCTTCACTGTAGGAAAAATAGATGTTTCCAAAGCTGAACTCCGACGAACCCATCAGCTTGTCGCAGAACCTCAGCCACAACGAAAGAACCGAAAGATCCACGCTCGCTCTCATCTTTTCACCGTCTTCACTATAGCGTCTATCAGGTCCTCAAAACTCATTCCAGCGGCGCGCGCCGAAGCCGGCATGTCACTCAGGTCCGTCATACCCGGTATGGTGTTGATCTCCAAAAAATAAAATGTCCCATCCTTCAGGATCCCATCGATCCTTGCAAAACCCCTGCACTCGCACGCTTTGAAAGCCCTCAAGCAGGATTCACAGACCGTTCTGTACTCTTCCTCGGTGAGGGGAGCAGGAAGAACGAACTCCGTCATGTTTGGTGTGTATTTGGCGATGTAGTCGTAGAACCTGCGTTTCGGTCTGAGCTCGAGTATGGGCAGTACCTTCAATTCTCCGTCCATCTCGATCACGGACACGGTGAGTTCCCTACCTTGAACGTACCGTTGCAGTATCATCTCCCCGTAAAGCTCGAGCTCCATCTGCAAATTGCGCTCGAGTTCTTCCGCATCGTCGCAGATGTGCACACCTATGCTGGAACCTTCCTTGCGCGGTTTCACAACGCAGGGGAAACCGAACGGAGAGTCTCTCGTTGGTCTGTCAACGACGGTGTACTCGGGAACTGGGACGAACTTTTCGACAATTCTGTAGGTCATCAGCTTATCGAAGCACAGGGCGCTCGCGAGTACCCCAGAACCCGTGTACGGCACACCGAGCCAATCCAACAGAGCTTGAACGGTTCCATCCTCGCCAAACTTTCCGTGAAGTGCGATGAAGATCAGATCGAACTGCTTGAGCGTGGGCAAAACATGAAAGAAGTTTTCTTTCACGTCAATCGGCGCAACTTCATGACCGAGTTTCCTGAGGGCTTTGACCACGTTTTCGCCGCTTCTCAATGAGATCTCTCGTTCTCTTGACATTCCACCCATCAAGACGGCTATTCTCAATCGCTCGTCTCCTCCTTGGACCCTTCAAAGGTCTTTTTGCACTTTTCACAGTACAGTTTTTCCGAAGAGCGAAACCTTCGATAGTGTAACCTTTCACCGCATTCTGGGCAAGATTCGTTGGACGGTTCAGACCAGCTCACATAATCGCACGAATCGTTCGTGCACTTGAAGAAGTATTTCTTGTTCCTGCTGAGCTTTTTCTCCACAGCGGAACCACACTTGGGACAGGTCCCCCTCGCGAAATCTTTGTAATTCTTCCCACACTTTTGACAATGGTAGTACGCACCGTATTTCCCACTGTACCGTTTGAGTGGTTCTCCGCAGTTTGGACAAACGTGGGCCTTCGCCTCTTCCTGTTCCATGAAATACATCATATCCTCGTCCATCACGGCGGGCGTGCTCAAATCGATCGATGATGTCTTCCCGCACGATGCACAAGACATGTAAAGTCCGTACCGTCCAACCCTTAGGGTGAACTTCTCACCGCACTCACAGTCCACGTTCGTCTTCATGTCTATGGATAACCATTTTTCCTCAGCTTTAGTCAGTTGACTTGAGAATTCTTTGTAGAATTCACCGAGCACTTGCTTGTGGTCCTTCTCACCTCTCTCAATCGCGTCGAGTGCCTCCTCCATTCTCGCGGTGAAGTCGAGGTCCACTATCTTCGGAAACCTCTGTTCCATGTAGTAGTTGACGACGAAACCGAGGACCGTGGGCACGAGTTCTTTCGACCTCTTCACGACGTACTTTCGTTCGAGCAAGGTCGAGATGATCGTCGCGTAGGTACTCGGCCTCCCGATGCCTCTGGCTTCGAGCGCTCTGACCATCGATGACTCCGTGTACCTCGCGGGCGGTTTGGTCTCGTCCTGCTGTATGTCCCATCTTGTGACGTTGAAGGTCTCCCCCTTCAAAGGTTCGACTTCTTCTGATTCTTTTTTCAAAACCGCTTCGAAGCCATCGAAGATTCTTTTCTCCAGTTTTGCCTCGAAACCGTACTTACCAGATTCAAAGGTGTAGATCGTTTCTTCGTACAGTGCTGCGGCCATCTGCGAGGCAACGAACCTCTCCCAGATCAACTTGTAGAGCTTGTAGAGATCTTTGTCCAACAGTTTCTGAGCCTTCTGCGGTGTCATCTCGACGTCCACCGGTCTTATGGCCTCGTGTGCGTCCTGAACGTTGGACTTCTTTTGCTTGGAGCTGAACTCACCAATGTAACGCTCACCGAAGTGAGCCTTGATGAACTTTTCGGCTTGATCTCTCGCGTAATCGCTGATGCGCGTCGAATCGGTCCTCATGTACGTTATGAACGCCCTGTGACCTTCAGACGTTTCGACGCCTTCGTACAGCATCTGGGCAAGTTGCATCGTTCGGGACACGGAAAAACCGAACTTGTTCGCGGCTTCCTGCTGAAGCGTGCTGGTTATGAAGGGCAGTGGCGGCTTTTTTTCCACCAACCTGTTCTTCCTCTGCACGAGCTTCAGCTGCTTGACTTCTCGCTCAATCTGTCGTGCGAGTGCCTCGTCCACCTGTTGCATCTCGATCCTTTTACCATCGATGTGGGTCAGATAGAACCTGACCGAGCCGATGTAACCTTGCACCTTCCAAAACTTCTTTGGAATGAACCTGTGACGCTGTATTTCACGCTCACAAACGAGTTTCAAGGCTGCAGATTGCACTCGACCTGCACTGGAATTGGTTCTCAACAGTTTCCACAGGAGTGGGCTGATCTTGTAGCCGACGATGCGATCGAGAATGCGGCGCGCGTGCTGCGCGTACACCTTTTTCATGTCGATGAACCTTGGAGATTGGACGGCAGATCTTATCGTTTGTGGTGTTATCTCGCTGAACACGATCCTGTTCTTTTTGTCCAAAACGTTGAGGATGGACGCCAAATGCCACGCGATCGCCTCGCCTTCACGATCCATATCCGAGGCGAGGTACACTTCCTTACCCCTTGCCTTCTGCTTGATCTCTTCGACGATCTTTTCTTTTCCCTCTATTATCTCAAACTCTGGCTCAAAGTCTTTGAGATCCACTCCGAACTCTCTCTCAGGCAGATCACGTACGTGTCCCTTCGAGGATACGACCTCGTACTCACCCTCGAGAATCTCTTTGATGGTCTTGGCCTTGGCGGGTGATTCGACTATTATTATCTTCTTCGTCATCGTTTCACCTGCTGATCTTTCTGACGAGCATGTTCAGCTTCTGGTAGGTGGACTCGTCCTTGGCTTCGAAGTACACCCTGATCACGGGTTCTGTTCCAGAAACTCTCACCAAAAGCCAACTACCTGGTTTGTCGAAGAAGTACCTCAATCCGTCCACCCTGTCGCTCGAGACTACTCTCAAATCCTTCGAGTACTCCTCGAGGTTTTCGAACTTCTGGAACAACTTCTTCTTTTCCTCGTCGCTCGACAGTTCAAAGTCCACGCGCGAATTGAGAAAGTTACCATAACGCTCTCTGAAATCCTTCCTGATCTGTGAGAGAGGCTTACCCTCGCGAGCGATCATCTCCAAGATCAAAAGGCAAGCTAATATTCCATCCTTTTCCGGAACGTGGTTCGCTATGGAGAGTCCTCCACTTTCCTCACCAGCGATGACGGCCTTCTCGTTCAGAAGGACCGAAGCCAAGAACTTGAAGCCAACGGGCGTTTCCACGACCTTTTCCTTGAACGACTTGGCGACCTCGTCCACAGCGTGGGATGTGGCAACGGTCCTCGCCACAGGTCCTTTCATGTTCTTGTTCTTGTAAAGATGGTGCGCCAGCAGGGCTATGACCTCGTTCGCCTTGACGTATTTACCCTCATCGTCCACTATACCGAACCTGTCCGCATCACCATCCACGGCGAGCACCACGTCCCAGCCTTTCGACCTCACTCTGTTCGCAAGCAGTGCGAGCCTCTCTTCGTCCGGTTCTGGCCTGTCCCCCCCAAAGTATGGATCTCTGTAGTTATGGAAGATCTCAACTTCCGTGGTCAGCTTGGAACACAGTTCGTCTAAGTATCCCATGGCTGTGCCGTACATGAGATCGACGATGACTTTCAGCTTTGCCTTCTTTATGGCATCAAAGTCGATGATCTTCACCAAAGCGTTCAAATAGTCAGGCTTGGGATCGAAGATCTCGAACAGATCATTCTTGTTCGCTTCCACGAGGGGCATGGTAGAAATCTTGCTCTCTTCGAGGGATGCTATGATCGATTCTATCTGTTGGGTGACCTCGGGGGGTGCGGGACTACCATCCGCTGGGTTGAACTTGATCCCGCAGTACTCCGGTGGATTGTGCGATGCGGTGATGTTTATTCCACCATCGAGCTTGTGATGGCGTATGGCGAAGGAAACAACAGGTGTTGGTGTGGGATTTTCGGGCATCAACACCTTTACACCGTTCGCCGTCAGCACTTCCGCAACCAAGCGTGCGTAACGCTCGGTCAAGAAACGCGTATCACGCGCGACGATCAACCTCTTGCCGTTGGTCTTCTTCACGTACTGTGCTATGGCTTGTGACACGATGCGCACATTCTTGAATGTGAACTCGTCGCTGATGATCGCCCTCCAACCGCTCGTTCCAAACTTAATCTTCATCCTTCCACCTTCCCAACCAAACGCGTCTTCCAAGATGTTTGTCGAACTCACTCCAGATTTTACCGCCGTTCTTCTGCTTCTCGTTTATGCTCCTGAACCTGGACAGCTTCGAATCCATGTTTTCCAAGGCGTGAACAACGTATGCCTCCGCCGTCTTGGGCAGCACCGGCGAGCCGAACTCGTACTCACCGTGGTGAGAAAGAACTATGTGTTCCAACTGCAACAGCTTCGTTTTGGCTATACTCACTTTACTTGCCGCTTGTTGGAGTATCTCCAAGCCCAGCGCGATGTGACCTTTCAACTCTCCCTCGGTCGTCACTTCCAAACCCTTCTTCGTTATCTTGTATTCCCTCACCTTACCCACGTCGTGGAGCATGGCTCCTGCGACGAGCACATCTTTGTCCAGAAAATCGTAAACGTTGCTCACTCTCTTGCACATGGTGGCGACATCGACCGTGTGTTCGAGTAAACCCCCGACGTACGCGTGGTGAACGCTCACACCAGCGGGAGCTTGGACGAACGACGAGGCGAACTCCTTATCTTGCACAAAGAGTGCTTCGAGCAATGCCCTGATCTCTTTATCTTGGATTTCGTTCATGAACTCGACGAGCTTTTGGTACAAGGCGTCGATGCCCCTCTTGGTTATCTCGACGAACCTCTCGTAGTCGTACTGTTCTTCGGTGAGCAACAGGAGGGCATCCTTTTCCTTGTCGACGTTCAACTGAAGGTGACCTTCGAAGAAGACCACGCGCCCTCTCGCGAGGACGACGTCTCCCTCGACAAGCCTCGCGTCGTTCTCTTCCGCGTTGTGCCAGTCTACGGCGCGTATGCTTCCGGTCCTGTCCATGAGGGTCATGAGTAGAAACTTCTTACCATCCTTGGATTCCTGCAACTTTTTGCTGACAATCTTGCCGACCAGTTCGACCGTTTCCTTCATCCTGTCGGAGAGCTCCTGTATATAAGGACCAGAAGATTTCGTCCTTTCTCTGAGCTTGTCGACGACTTCCCTCGGCAAAAGGTTTTCCAGCTTCACCCTCTCACTCTCCCATGGTGATTTTACCAGCTGAACCCTTTGGAGCAACAGATCTTGCTCGACACATCCACGATGGAGTCACATTCTTGCAGATCGTCCACGTTTCATTCGGTATACTCCGTATGGCACCCTTCGATTTTACCCTCGGTTGAACTGCCGAGAAAGTGTCACGTTTCTGTGAACGATATACAATATATAGGGTTCCTCTTGACATTGATACTACATATAGTGTATGCTCTATCTTGGCTTTCGGTGGGAGGTGTCATCATGCTTCGACCAATCGATTTGGTGAACGACTATCTGAAGAAAACCGACTGGCGGGTTTACGAGAATTCCAACATGTCCTATTCGTTACAAGGTTTGAACCACTACGTATACTCCTCCATCGTGGCAAGGTACTGGCTCGAAGAGATCTATCCCGAGGAAGTGAGTTCTGCACACGTGAACGGGGATCTGCACATACACGATCTTGGTTCTTTGTCCGTTTACTGTGTCGGCTGGAGCTTGGAAGATCTGCTCATGAAAGGTTTCACCGGTGTGGAAGGCAAGATATCCAGCAAGCCGGCGAAGCACTTCAGAAGCGCCCTCGGTCAAGTCGTCAATTTCATGTTCACTCTGCAAGGTGAGGCGGCGGGTGCGATAGCTTTTTCGAACTTCGACACCTTGCTCGCCCCCTTCATCGCTTACGATGGTCTGAACTACGGTGAGGTCAAACAAGCGATCCAAGAGTTCATCTTCAACTTGAACGTCCCAACGCGAACAGGCTTTCAAACGCCATTCACCAACTTGAGCTTCGATTTGGTTGTCCCAAGGCACATGCGTGAAGAAAAGGTGATCGTTGGAGGACACCGTCAAGCGCATACCTACGGAGAGTTTCAAAACGAAATGAACATGCTCAACAGAGCCTTTTGGGAAGTGATGCTCGAGGGGGACGCACAGGGCAGGATTTTCACTTTTCCCATACCGACCTACGCCATCACGAAGGATTTTCCTTGGGACTCTGAGCAATTCAAACTCCTGTGGGAACTGACCGCGAAGTACGGTGTGCCATACTTTTCCAATTTCGTCAACAGTGACATGGATCCTTCGGATGTCAGAAGCATGTGTTGCAGGCTGCGTTTGGACAACACATCGGTCAGGGCAAGGTTGTCACAGTTTTCAGCTCAGAAGGATGAACTCGTGAGAAAGGGTGGAGGATTGTTCGGCGCGAACCCCTTAACTGGAAGCATCGGTGTCGTCACGATAAACCTTCCAAGGATCGCTCATCTCTCGTCCAGCGAATACGAGTTCTTCGAAAGGCTCTCCAAACTCATGGAAACCGCAAAACAAAGTTTGGAGATCAAGAGAAAGGTGTTGGAAGAGCTCACGGATCAAGGACTCTATCCCTATTCGAGGTTCTACCTTTCCGACGTCCATAGGCTCACAGCTAATTATTGGTCGAACCACTTTTCGACGATAGGTTTGGTGGGCATGCACGAAGCGTGCGTGAACTTTCTGGGCGTCGGAATAGATTCTGAAGAGGGTAGGGAGTTTGCGATGAAGGTTCTGAAGTTCATGAGAGAAAAACTGTTGCAGTTCCAAAGAGAGACGAACAATCTGTACAACCTCGAAGCCACACCCGCCGAGGGCGTCAGCTACAGGTTTGCAAGGATAGACAAAAAGAGTTTCCCTGACATCTACACGAGTGGGGTGAACGAACCTTTCTACACCAATTCCACACAGCTTCCCGTTGACGGCGAATACGACCTCTTCTACGTACTCGAGCATCAAGATGCGCTTCAGTCTCTCTACACGGGTGGCACGGTGCTGCACATCTACCTTGGTGAGGCGATCGAGGCCGAAACTGTTCCAGAACTCCTGAAGTCTGTCTTCAGTCGCTACACACTGCCCTACTTGACTTTGACACCAACTTTCAGCGTCTGTCCGGACCATGGATATCTGCGCGGAGAGGTTGGAACGTGTCCGTTGTGTGGTAAACCAGCCGAGATCTATTCCCGAGTGGTTGGCTACTACAGACCAATCAAGAGCTGGAACAACGGAAAGAAGGAGGAATTCAGGTTGAGGAGGCCTCTAAGGATTTGAAGTTCGCAAGGACTGTTTTGACAAGTCTTTTGGACTATCCAAAATCGATCTCGATCGTCCTTTTCACCGTGGGTTGCAATTTCCGTTGTCCATACTGCCACAACCCGGAATTGGTATTGGCAGAAGTGGCCATTGCGAGAGAGGAAGAAATATTCGAAGAGATACGCAAGAGGAAGATCACCAATCGCGTGGTGATAACGGGTGGGGAACCCACGATACATGACGATCTTTTGAGCTTCGTTCGCAAGCTGAAGCGCAACAACTATCTTGTGAAACTGGACACGAACGGGAGCAACCCACGGATGATGGAAGATCTCCTCGCCGAAGGACTCTTGGACTACGTTGCGCTCGACATCAAATCGGGAATGGAAAAGTTTCACACGGTTTCAGGCTTGAACGAGGAGCTCGCAAAGAAGATGTTCAAGAATGTCGTCGAGACTTTGAGGCTCTTGAAACGATATTCAATTCCACACGAAGTCAGAACTACTTACGTGCCTGGATTGTTGGACGAAAGAGACCTTGCGAGGATCAAAGAGCTTATCGGAGACAGTACATGGTACCTGCAGCGTTTCAGGCCACAAAAGACGCTGAGGACCTTTAGCAGCTTTACCGACACGGGCTATGAAAATTTGTCGAAACTCGCCTCAAAATTCGGAACCAAAGTCAGATGAATTTCAACGCATTTTGAGTCGATACCAGATCAGACCAACGATCTCGTGAAGGCCGAGCATGTTCGCTTCGAGCGATTCTCCCGTCGGAACGAAGTCGATCCAGCTCATTGGGCCATAATCGCACAGGTAATCCACCGGGTAAGGATGAACTCGAACGTTGAACTTCTCAAAGCTCATCTTCGCTCTCTTCATGTGTACCGCGGATGTGACCAAGACCAATTCTTTCAAGTTCAATTCCTTCACGATCCTGGCTACGTTCTTGGCGTTCTCGTAGGTGCTTTTGCTCTCGGCATCGATCAATATCTTCTCGTTCGGTACTTCGAACCTCTGTGCCAGCTCTGCCATTATCGTGGCCTCGGGTTGCTGAGATGAACCAGGAAGCCTACCACCGGAGACTATCAAGAAAGCGTCGTACGTTCTTGCGAGCTCGACCCCTTGGATGAACCTCTTGAAGGCGTGGGGGCGCAGCTCGTAACCTTCTGGTCCTTTGAGAACGCCCCCACCCAGAACGATGATCGCGTCGCAACGCTGCGGAACTTCTTTGCGAAAGCTTTTTTCCAAGGGCCTCACGAACAGGAAGGTGCCCGTGCTCGTCGTGAGTATGTAAGCGAAGAGAGAAAAGAGCAAGAGTAACGAAGCCTTTCCTTTGGAACTCTTGAACCACAACAAACCGAGCACCAAAGTTACTGTGACAAAAAAGCCCGGCGGCAAAACGAACGCTTCCACTATTTTCTGAACGATCAACATGTTTCCCTCAGCAGATTCGACACTAAGCTCACGTGCATCTGTACACCTACAATCAGTGCGTCCTCGTCTATATCGTAATAAGGCGAATGGTGAGGTTTGTCCAAACCCTTCTCTGGGTTCGCCGAACCGACCAGATAGAACACACCCGGCACTCTCTGTAGGAAGAATGACATGTCCTCTCCACCCATCGACGGCGGCACCTCGATGACTTTGTCCTTCCCAACGACGCTTTCTGCGACCTCTCGGACCAGTTTCGTTAGCTCAGGATCGTTGATCAACACCGCTGTGCCGTCCTTGTAGTCCAGTTCGAACTCGATTCCGTGAGCGTCACAGATGCCACGTACCATTTGCTTCATCCTCTGCTTTATCGTGTCCCTCACCTGCTCGTTCAAAGTTCTGACCGTCCCTTCGAGCGTTGCCGTTTCTGGAATTATGTTGAAAGCCGTACCAGCGTGTATTTTTCCAACCGTCACGACCGCGCTCTCGAGCGGATCGACGCCTCTGCTCACCAAAGTCTGCATCGCGAGTACAACCTCACTCGCCACTACAACGGGATCTTTACACACGTGCGGATAAGCACCGTGTCCACCCTTACCTTTGAGAACTATCCTGAACTCGTCCGCCGCCGCGAGCAATGCTCCTGCACGCACTCCAACGGTTCCCACGGGCAAGGCGTTCCAAAGGTGTATACCGAAGGCCATGTCGACCTTTGGATTTTCCAGCACACCTTCCTCTATCATGGGTAATGCTCCACCTGGGGGGAACCGTTCTTCGGAAGGTTGAAACACGAACTTGACGTTTCCACAGAGTTCGTTTCGTTTGCTCGCGAGAACTTTCGCTGCCACGAGCAACATCGCCGTGTGACCGTCGTGACCACACGCGTGCATTGCGCCGTCTATTCTCGATCTGTACGGCACCTCGTTGAGTTCCTGTAGCGGTAGTGCATCCATGTCCGCCCTCAGCATGATCGTTTTACCTGGCCTGCCACCCCTCAGAAGACCAACGACACCTGTTTTGGCAACGTTGCGTTTCACTTCCAAACCGAGTGACTCGAGATAATCTGCGACGATCTGAGAAGTCCTCTGAAGATCGAACTCTATCTCCGGATACATGTGAAAGGTTCTACGAAGCTGAACCACCTCGTCTTTCAGCTTCAGCACTTTTGGTTCGATCATGTTCCTGCCCCCTCAACCTGCGGATGTCACCCTGTGAATGATCACCCGCGACCCCAGCTCGATGATCCTGTCCTCCGTGTAGAGTTTTCCATCCACCTGCACAAGGTGTTCGAGTGGATTGAGCCTTAGTTCTTTCAACAACTGCTTCACCGTCAAAGATTTTTCGAGCTCGATCGTTTTACCCTGGTAGAACACGACTATTCTTCTATTATCCACACCAAATCACCGTTATTCAGCAACGCTGCGTTGGCCTCGTCCGTATCGACGTGAAATTCCAGGGCGAACTTTTCGCTGACCCTTATCAGCACGTCGTCGAATATCAATCTTCGGCCCTCTTTTTCGCACAGCACCTTCACCAGGTCCTTGTCCTTCACGCCGTAGTGTTCCGCGTCCTTCGGATGCATGTGGATGTGCCTCTTGGCGAGGATGACACCCTTGCTCTTCACAACGACGCCCTTCGGGCCAACGATGACGATCCCTGGAGAATTCTCTATGTCTCCCGAGTCTCTCACCGGTGGATTCACACCGAGCTTGAAGGCGTCCGTTCTGGATAGCTCAATCTGTGTCTCCTTTCTAACGGGTCCCAAAATCCTCACACCCTCGATGGCTCCCTTCGGTCCAACAATTATGACCTTCTCGTCCGCGGCAAATTGACCGGGCTGACCGAGGTCCTTGATTGGTTTCAACTCGTAACCCTCGCCGAACAGGATGTCGAGGTCCCCCCTCGACAGATGTACGTGCCTGTTGCTGACTCCAACCACGATACCAGGTTCCTTCCTCTTCATGTTCATCTCTCCTTTCTCGTTGGGTTTATCAAAGCTTCTCTCTTTCTTACATATATACCATCGATGGTTTTCAAACATGTTTCAAACGGACCTCGACGAACGCTCACCCAACCCAAACCCGCAATCGCCAGCTCCTCCGAGACGTTCAACTCTATTCTCTTTTCCTGAAAATTCAAGCTCTCCATCGGCAATTCCCGCGGATCGAATGGGGGAACGAGGAGTTTACCATACTGTCTTCTCCAAAGCGTATCGGCCTTGACCTTGTTGGTCTGGTGGAACTTCACAGCTTCGCTCGCGAAGATCTGGAAGATGGGTCTAAGCTCTGAATCGAACTCGATGTCCAGCCTGCACACGCCTCCGAGAAAGATGACGCTGTCTCTGTTGGGCTTGAATGTGAACCTGCTCAGATGATCCGTCGGTGTGAGCTTTTTCTGGCTTTCTGGGCTCAGAAGATCTATCAACCTATGACCCGTGGTCATGCCGGGTGAGTCGAGCAAGACGGTGTTGGAAACTTTTGCACGTATCAGCCCCAAGGTCGTCCCGGGAAAAGGTGTGATGCTCACATCCTTCCCTGTGAGTGCCTTGAAGAGTGAAGACTTACCAACGTTCGTGACACCAACGAAGAGAACCCGGCGAAACTGAAGGATTTTCTCTTCAAGCCTTCGCAAGCCGTAACGTCTCGTCGCGCTGGTGAGGATCAAGTCGAGTGGTTCTTCGTTGATCTGTCTTCTCACCCATCCTTCTATTTCTTGAACAGTCACAGCCTTCGGAAGCAGATCGATCTTGTTTATGACGAAGATTTTCTTGACCGAAGAGAGCATTTCGGAGATCTTCGGATCGTAACTACCCTCAAAATCTGTGATGTCCAGGATCCAGACGACGACGTCCACTTCTTTGATGACGTTTATGAGCTGACTCCAGAAATCCTCAAATCGAACGGGCATCAACTTACCGTAGTGCCTCGCCCTGAAGCACCTTTGACAGAGTACTTCTTCACCCGCCAAGGTTCTCTTCTCGAAGACTTCCTTCGGTATGTAACCTGGGAGCATCTCGTCCTCGTGCTGGAGCTCGGCGCCGCATCCTTTACACTTCATCGTTCAACTTCCTTTCCAACGTTTGAGCAAGAATCTCTCGAAGAATCTGAGCATTTTGGTGCCGAGGAACTCTCTATCCGATAGAGGTTTCACCTTGATCGTGTAAAAACCGAACCTCTTTCCCGTGATCACGTCGGTGAAGATTTGATCGCCCACGAGGACCACGCGAGAAGGTTCGAAACCCTCGAAGATCCTCCTCAGTCTCATGGAGAAGGGTTTCCCGGCGCGCCATACGATGCTGAAACCATCCAGACCCCTCAGTTCTCTTGGTCGACCGTTCGATACGATGAAGACCCTCGCACCTTTCGATTTTAGTTGCTCTAGCATATCTTTGAGATCTTCCTTTATCTCCGCGTTCCTCCAAAGTCCAAGCGTGTTGTCGAAGTCGAAGACGAACACGTCCTTTCCCATCGAAAAGTACCTTTCGATCTGTAAGTCCTTCAGATCGTCCACGAACTCATCGGGTTTGAGAAGGTCAAATAGTCCCACGGTTCAACCTCACGTCCAGAAGTTCGAACTTCACGTAGTCCTTGACGTTCTGTAGGAAATTCAACAACTCGTCGAGCAGACCCGCTGGCACGAGTATTCTCAAAACACCGTTTTCGTACTTTCTCATGTTCAAGAGATTGTCCTCGACTTCAAGTATGTAACTCAGCGTGTGAACGTCGTTACTGTCCATCTTCAAGTACACGTCGTACTCCATGTTCTCACCCAGAAAAGTATATCCCATGGAAATTTCACTCGTGTTGAACTGCTCTTTGTGCGGTTGAAACGAAAGATCAATTTTGAAGCGTTTGTCGACCGAACAAGTATAATGAATTTGAGGAAGGGGGAAAGAAGGGTGAAGGTCATACTGCTCAAGGATGTTCCCGGCACGGGAAAAGCCAACGAAGTGAAGGACGTGAGTGATGGGTACGCGAGAAACTATTTGATACCCAAAGGTCTTGCCAGGCCCGCCACGGAGGGCGAGATCAAGAGAATAGAGAACGAAAGAGCTCTGAAGGAGCACAAGGAAGATCTGACGCGCAAGAGGAGTGAAGAGATCCTGAAGCAGCTTCAGAGAAAAGTTCACAGGATCGAGGTGAAGGCCGGAGCGGGAGGCAAGCTCTTCGGGGCTCTCACGGGCGTGGCACTCGCAGACTTTTTGAGTGACAGTGTCGGGATGCAGATCGACAAGAAATGGATCGAGCTCGAAAGACCCATCAAGGAGATTGGACTGTACGATGTGAAACTGAGACTGCCTGGGGGCGTCAAAGGTACGATAAAGGTGGAAGTCATCGCTGAGCAGAAGGAGTGAAGAAAGCTGATACTTCAAATATACTCGAAGGCACTGTATTCAACATGGATTTACTACGCACCGGAAAGGATACTGTTCGACGCCGGTGAAGGCGTCTCCTTGACCATGGCGAACAAGATCTACGCCATAAAGTACATCTTTTTCACCCATGGTCACGTCGATCACATATCTGGTTTGTGGACGATAATAAACTCGCGCAACAATTCGATGGGTGACAGAGAAAAACCCCTCACGATATATTATCCGAAGGGAAACACGGCAATCGAAGAATGGCTCCAGTTCATCGTGAGAGTCAACGGGGACCTGAGGTTCGAGCTCAACCTTGTCCCCATAGTCGCAGGTCAAAAGATCTTTCTGAGGCAGGCTGGAAGCTTCGCGAGGTACATCGTGCCTTTCAGGGTCAAGCACACGCAGTACGACCAGAGTTTCGGTTACAACGTGATCGAGGTGCGAAGGAGGCTTAAAAAAGAGTACAAGAACATGAAAGAGTCTGAGATCGCACGTCTTTCCAGAGAACTCGGTCAAGAGAACATCACAGAATCTTACGAAAAGAAGGTCCTCACCATCTCTGGCGATACCTATGGAATAGATCCGTCGGATGCACTCGAAGCGGAGATACTACTGCACGAGTGCACATTCTTGAAGAAGGAAGACAGAAAGATGAACGCACATGCTGCTCTGGAAGAAGTACTCTCGATCGCCAGAGAAGCAAAGGTGAAAAAACTCGTTCTCTACCACATCTCGACGCGTTACGCGGGAAAGATCGAAAAATATCTGAAGAACCTGGCTGAAGAACAGTTCGAGATCCATTACGTCGATCCGAACGAACTGTTCACGATGTGAGGAGGTGAAAACGTGGAACCGTACATCTTTTGGCTCATTCTTGGGGTGGTGCTGGTTGTCGCTGAAATCCTCACCCCCACGTTCTTCTTTTTCTGGTTTGCCCTCGGCGCTTTTGCGGCGGCTGGCGTGAGTTTCTTTTCGGGCACGATCTTGCAGATAGTCACCTTCATGTGCGTGTCTGGCATTCTCGTTCTTTTGACCAGGCCATTGGCAAAGAAACTCACCAAATCCGAACCGAGGAAAATCCACATCGATGAGATAATAGGTGAAGATGCGATAGTGATCGAGACCATAGACAACAAACGTGGTACGGGCCTTGTGAAGGTCAAGGGTGAAATTTGGAGGGCATACTCCGATTCCGACGAAGTTACGATCGAAGAGGGTCAAAAAGTGACGATTCTGAAAGTGGAGGGTGCCCACGTGGTGGTTCGCAAGATTGAAAGGGGTGGTGAAGCATGATCATAGCTTTGGGCGTGCTCGTAGTTCTGCTCTTCATAATCGCCGCAACGGGTATCAAAGTAGTAAGACCTTTCCAGCGAGGTCTCATCGAACGGCTGGGAAAGTTTCACAGGGAGGCTGGACCTGGTATTCACTTCGTCATACCGTTCTTCGACAGGATGATCAGGGTCGATCTCAGAGAAATGGTCATCGACGTCCCACCGCAGGAGGTCATAACGAAGGATAACGTCGTGGTGACGGTCGACGCGGTCATATACTACGAGGTCACCGACGCCTACAAGGTGGTTTACAACGTCAACAACTTCCAGTTCGCGACGCTGAAGCTCGCCCAAACGAACCTCAGAAACGTCATAGGTGAACTGGAATTGGATCAAACGCTCACTTCGAGGGAAAAGATCAACGCGAAGCTTAGAACTGTTCTGGACGACGCAACCGACAAGTGGGGCGTCAGGATCACGAGGGTAGAAATCAAGAAGATCGACCCACCGAAGGACATCACAGAAGCGATGAGCAAGCAGATGAAGGCTGAGAGAACCAAGAGGGCGGCCATCTTGGAAGCGGAAGGTATCAAGCAAGCGGAGATACTGAAGGCCGAAGGTGAGAGGAACGCCGCGATCCTGAGAGCAGAAGGAGAAGCTGAAGCGATAAAGAAAGTCGCCGAGGCTAACCGTTACAAACTCATAGCCGAGGCGGAAGGTCAAGCTCAAGCCATACTCAACGTCTTCAAGGCGATACACGAAGGCGCTCCCACGAGCGATCTGATTGCGATAAGGTACCTTGAAGCACTCAAGGAGATCGCGAACGGCAAGGCAACGAAGATATTCCTCCCGATTGAAGCCACGGCCATCATATCGAGTTTGGCGGGCATCGCTGAGGCTCTGAGGAAGGAACCACAGGAAGGAGAGAAGAGTTGAGGTGCTGAGAGGTATTCTGCTTGGACTCGTTCTTTCGTCGGTCGGATTGATCGGGGCGAGCCTACTGACTTGGCTCGGCTTGGTGAGTTTTGCGAACATCAATCTTGTACCATTTTCTTTCGTGAACGCGCTAACGACGCTTGGTCTCTTGTTCATGTACAACAGTGTTTTCGAATCGTCCATTGTTCGTGATTTTTTGATCTACGTGGTTGTGGCCTTTTTTTTCCACGCCGGCAGATTGTCTGTCCTGCTGGAAGCTGAGGACAAGCGGCTCAGAGTCTTCTTTCTCTCCGCGGGACACACGAAGAACGAGTACGTCCTCAACTATCTTTTCAGGCGAGCGATGAGAAAGAACATCGCTTCGCTCCTTCTCTGCTGGGGACTACTCAGTTTGACGATCGTGTTGCGGAACTTGAATACATGGAGGAATCAAGGTTTCTGGGTCGGAGTATTCTTGTTGTCTCTGGGTGTAACATATTTTTTACTGGACCGAAAGCACTAAATTCCGACTAATTTGGTATACTTTTCTTGGAGAGAAAAATCTTTAGGAGGGAAAAGCCATGCCGTTGTTGAGTGAAAAGGACACGAAGTATCTGAAGAAAATGTTTGAAGAACATTTGAAAGACCCTGTGAAGGTGCTGGTTTTCGTCGACGATCCAAACGAATGTGAGTATTGTGATCTCACTAAGCAAGTCCTCGAGGAACTTTCCGCGATCGATGGAAAGATCCATCTGAGCACACATCACGTCAAAAGAGAACCTGAATTGGTCAGAAACTACAAGGTGGAAATGACGCCGGCCATACTCCTGCTGGACGCGAACGGTCAAGACACGAAGATCCGCTTCTATGGGATACCGTCTGGCCATGAATTCTCAACGCTCATTCAGGATATCATAGCCGTTTCGAACAACAAACCAGTTTTCTTCAACGAACAACAGATCGATCTGATCAAATCGATAAATACGCCCGCGAGGATCAGAGTCTTCGTTACACCGACTTGCCCGTACTGTCCGAAAGCCGTGCTCATGGCGCACAGTGCCGCTTTGATCAACAGAAACATAACTGCTGAGATGATTGAGGCTAACGAATTTCCGGAACTCAGCATGAGATATGGAGTCTCTTCAGTACCACATACTGTCATAAACGATGTTCACGAGTTCATAGGAGCGTATCCAGAGCACGTGTTCGTTCAAGAACTCCTCAAAGCTGTGAGGAAAGTCTGAGATGCTTTTCGAGTTCAAAAGCTTTGAAGAAACGAAAGATCACTACGATGTGCTGATAGCCGGTGGTGGACCTGCGGCACTCGGTGCCGCAGTTTATGCGCGAAGATCAGGACTGAGCGTACTGATAGTCGAGAAGGTGCTCGAAGGTGGGCAACTGAACTTGACCACTTATATCGATAATTATCTGGGCTTTACAAACATCGAAGGTGCAGAGCTCGCAAAACGGATGAAGGAACACGCTGAGTCTCTTGGGACACAATTCTTGAACGCTTCGGTGGAGAGGATCATCATCGACGGTGAGACACGCGCGATGATCCTCGACGATGGAAGAATGATCGAAGCCAAGGTGCTGATGATCGCAACCGGTACAGATCCGAAGAAATTGAACGTGCCCGGTGAATCCCAACTCATTGGAAAGGGCGTATCCTACTGTGCCACCTGTGATGGTTACTTCTTCAAAGACAAGGACGTGGCAGTCGTGGGGGGAGGCGATACGGCGATCAACGACGCTCTGTACCTTTCGAAAATCGCTCGCAGCGTTACGGTGATCCACAGGAGAGACAAACTCAGAGCGGTCAAGATCCTTCAGGACAAGGCCTTCCAGAGACCGAACATAAAGTTTCTCCTCGAATCAGTTGTGGAACAGTTCGTTGGTGAAAAGAAGCTTGAAAGAGTGATCGTGAGGAACGTCAAGACGAACCAGACGAGTGAGCTCCATGTTGAAGGCGTGTTCATCGCCATCGGGTCCGTGCCCAGATCGGATCTTGTGAAAGGCATCGTCGAACTCGATGAGAATGGATACATAATCACCAACGAATGGATGGAAACGAACGTTCCACGCCTTTACGCGATAGGTGATGTGCGGAAGAAGAACGTCAGACAGATCGTCACAGCCGTTGCCGACGGTGCGATTGCCGCAGTCCATGCTGCAGAGAATTACTTTTGAGGATTCAGATCGTATCTTGAGAAACTGTTGTCAAATCCCACGTGATGGGTTATAATAGATACCGCGTGGGGCCGTAGCTCAGCTTGGGAGAGCGCTACCATGGCACGGTAGAGGTCGTGGGTTCAAGTCCCATCGGCTCCACCAGAGGGGGAACTTCCCCCTCTTTTTGATTGGATTGATTGGAGGGATCGCACGTGAGATGGCTTTCCACGATGTTTCTTCTCTTCTGTACGGTGGCTCTGTCCATAACGGTTGCCGTTTCGATCAGGCCGCTCGAACTCATCGTGAAACACATCCTTCCGGAAGGACACAACGTCGTGTGTATCATGGACAGAGGGACCAATCCACACCTTTATCAGTTGAAGACGAGTGATCTGAAGGTCTTGAACGAGGCTGATTTGATCGTTCTGGTTGGATTCGAAGAATGGGCGGAAAAGGTCGCGGATATGTTCGCGGACAAGACCATAGTCTTTGCGGATGACCTTTTCTGGAAAGACTTCGAGCAGGACGAACACCTCTGGCTCGATCCCGTGAACGTGCTTCTCTTCTCGCACAAATTGATGCTGAAGCTTTCACAGATCGAACCAGCATCCTCCGAGAACTTCGAGGCCAACTGGTTGGGTTTCTCGAAACGTTTGCTTGCAAAGTTCTGGTTCTGGTACGAACGCGTTCGCCCGCTGAAGGGAAAGACCATCGTCGAAGTACATCCAGCACTCACACACTTCGCAAAACGTTTCGACATCGGTCCGATCTTTGGTCTGGAGACGGGACACGAAGAAGGAATCACAGCGAAGAGACTTGTGGAACTAACAAATCTTGTCAAGAAAAGCTTGGTAAAGCATATTTTCATCGACGAGCACGTCGAAGGTACTGCGGCATTGAAGTTGGCACAGCAATTGAATCTGAAGCCCATATTCATCGATCTCATGGGTTGGGGAGTCACCGATTACATTCAGTTGATGGACTTGCTCGTCGAAAAGCTTGCCTCGATCGCTGAGACTGCGAAGTAATCTCATTTGTTCGCCGAGTCGAGTTTCTCCTGATCTAAACCGAATGGCTCTTGCTCAACGTTGCCTGCAGGTTCAACATGGACCAAGACGTCCACTATTCGGTCGTTCTTGCCAATTATTGCTTGTTTAACTTGAGTGGCGATATCGTGACCCATCCGCACCGTTAAATTCGGATCGACCTCGATGTCGATGTCCACGAAGTACTTGTATCCGACCTGTCTCACACGAACCTTGTGTGGGTTCTTGACCCCTTTCACCGACTCAACGGCATCGAATATCTCTTGGTAGATTTCCAGATCGTGCATGCCGTCCATGAGCTCGTAACTCGTTTCTCGGAAGATGTTGAACGCAGTTCTTATGATCATGATCGAAACGACCAACGCAGCGATACTGTCCATCCAAAAGAGTCCAACCTTGCTCAAGATCACACCGAAAAGCACCGTACTCGAGATGAGTATGTCGTTCCTCATGTTCAACGCGTCGGCAATGAGCGCCGAGCTGTTCAGCTTTTTGCCAACACGGTACTTGTAGAGGAAAAGCCAAGTCTTCACGATCATCGAAAGCACCGTCACCAGCAACGGCAGGACACCTTGAATTTGTGGGTGCTCGCCGAAGATCATTCTCTTGACGGACGTGAAGAACAGGCTCACACCCGCATAGAAGACGATGAAAGAAACAATCTTCGCTGCGATGGCCTCGGCTCGCTCGTGCCCATACGGGTGCGTCTCGTCCGGAGGTCTGTTGGATATCCTTCCCGAAACCAACGTCACCAAGGAGGTGAACACGTCAGTTCCCGTGTCCACTCCGTCCGCAAGCACAGCCGAGCTGTTGAAAAACAAACCTACGAGCACTTTTGCTGTCGACAGTGCCCCGTTGGCCAAAACGCCTATCCATGCAGCTTTCGAAAAGAGCTTGCTCCTGTCCATAGTCACCACCGATCAAAAAGCGCGGCGTGTCGCCGCGCCGAGTCAGCTTTTCAAAATTCTCATCTCTTTATGCTGTAGAAAGACTCGACTCCTCTGTACTGCGATGTTCCGTCCAACTCTTCCTCGATCCTGAGCAGTCTGTTGTACTTGGCGATCCTCTCACTTCGAGACAGTGAACCAGTCTTTATCATACCACAGTTCGTCGCGACTGCCAGGTCCGCGATGAAGGTATCCTCAGTTTCGCCAGATCTGTGCGATACAATGCACGTCATGTGGTTTTCCTTCGCAAACTCCATGACATCGAGCGTTTCCGTGACCGTTCCTATCTGGTTGAGCTTGATCAGTATGGAATTCGAGGCCTTCAATTCAACGCCCTTCTGCAACCTCTTTATGTTCGTGACGTAGATATCGTCACCAACGATCTGAACCTTTTCTCCTATTTGGTTCGTAAGTTTGACGAATCCTTCCCAGTCTTCCTCGTCAAAGGGATCTTCGATGCTGATGATCGGGTATTTCTCAACGAGCTTTTTGTAGTACTCCAGCAACTCGTCGGTCGTCTTCTCACCGCGATCGATCAAATACTTTTTCTTCTCCGCATTGTAGAAAGAAGAGGCAGCACAATCGATCGCGATGAAAACGTCTTTACCCGGTTCATAACCTGCTTTCTCGATGGCCTCGATTAGTACCTTGATCGCCTCCTCGTTGGAGGACAAATTGGGTGCAAATCCACCCTCGTCACCCACTGAAGTTACGTGGCCCGCGTCATGCAAGATTTTCTTGAGTGTGTGGAACACCTCAGCACCACAGCGAAGTGCTTCAGAGAACTTGGAAAAGCCCGCGGGTACGATCATGAACTCCTGAATGTCCAAGCTGTTGTCCGCATGCTTTCCACCGTTGATGACATTCATGAACGGAACGGGCAAAACCTTCGCGTTCGGTCCACCGAGGTACCTGTACAGGGGCAGATACAGACTCTCGGCAGCCGCCCTCGCCACTGCCATGGAGACTCCGAGGATGGCGTTGGCACCCAGCTTGGACTTGTTCTCCGTTCCGTCGAGCTCGATCAGCGCGGTGTCGACGGCCACTTGGTCGTACGCGTTCATACCTATGATCTTTGGAGCGATGATTTCGTTGACGTTCTTCACAGCTTTGAGCACACCTTTACCCAGATACCTTTTGTCCTTGTCCCTGAGTTCCAACGCTTCAAACTTTCCTGTGGAAGCTCCGGATGGAACGATCGCGGAAGCCTTTGTCCCGTCCTCGAGGTAAACTTCCACCTCGACCGTCGGATTACCTCTCGAGTCGAGGACTTCTCTCGCCTTGATGTCCATGATTTCGTTGTACATTCAGCCACCTCCTCATTCGGGTGAGATGTAACTACCAACAAGTTCACCTTTGACCGCCCTCAGCAGAGCACCATCCTCGAAGAAATTGAGCACGACGATGGGCAACTTGTACCTTCCACAGATGGAGAAAGCCTCCGTGTCCATGACCTTCAAGCCCAATTTTATCGCATCCTGGTAAGACAGTTTTTCAAACTTCTTTGCGTCCTTGTTCTTTCTCGGATCACTGTCGTAAACCCCATCGACCTTAGTGGCCTTGATGAGCAGCTCAGCCCCCATCTCTACGGCCCTCAAGGCCGCCGCGGTATCGGTCGTGAAGAACGGATTGCTCGTACCACCCGCAAAGATGACCACGTAACCTGCGTCGAAGTACAGGTTTATGTCATCGTAGTGGATCGGTCTTATGGACGGCAACGAGCTTATCTGGGAGACCACCACGCACTTCATACCGACCCTCTGCAACGCTCCTTTGAGGTAAAGGGCATTGATCACGGTACCGAGCATTCCAATCTGATCGGCGAGCGAGTGTGGAAGATCGACCAACTCTTCGCCCCTGAATATGTTACCCGCGCCTATGACGATGCCGACGTTGACACCGTATTCCACCACCTGTGCCAACTGCCTGACGAGGAAGTCAACGTTTTCTCTGTCGAAACCCCTTTCTCCCTCACCGCACATGACTTCTCCGCTCAGTTTTATCAACACCCTCTTGTACACCACGCGATCCCTCCCTCAGGATTGTACCAACTTCACCGGGAAGGAGAACGCAGATAATGTTACATAAGGGTGTACTTGACAAACTTTGAGTTAGAGGTTAATATATTTTCAGGTGAGTATAAATAAATTGAAGAGGTGATTTGAATGGCGCGCGTTATCTCGAGGTGCCCTGTGTGTGATAATCAGCTGCTCATAACGGAACTCACGTGTCCCTCGTGTGGGACGACCATAAGGGGCAAATTCGAGTTGGAAGAGTTCTTCAGACTCTCACCAGAGCAGTTGAGCTTTCTGAGGATCTTCATCAAGGCGCGTGGGAACCTCAGCGAGGTTCAGAAGGAACTTGGGATCTCTTATCCGACGGCGAGATCCAGGCTCGAAGCCATAGTGAAGACGCTTGGTTACGAAGCTGAGGAAGTACAGCAAGAAAGACAGGTGAACGAGGTCCTCGAGAGCCTCGAAAAGGGTGAGATATCCGCCCAAGAAGCCCTCGAGAAGATCAGAAAGCTCAGAGAGGGGGCGTGAGTGTGCTGATCTTCAAGATTCTCAGTGGCGTCGTCGGTGCGCTGCTGCTCGCTTACATAGGTTACAAACTGCTTCAGATCAAGGTCAAGTCCATCGCCCTGACTTACTCGATCTTCGTGGCACTTTACGTTTTCCTTCTGATCTGGGGCAACGTCGTACCCATACTCGCTTACATAGCGGGTGAGCTCGTGGTGATATGGGTGATCGTCAGGTTCATGGGTTTTTAGGAGGGATGAACCTTGGAGAGAAAATCCATCATCATAGAGAAGCACGTTAACGAAATTCACATCAAGTTGACCAGCGGAACCGTAAAGGTCGTTAAAAGCTCTGATGATTCGTTTAAGCTGTTTTTCGAGGAAAACACACCGGATGTGCACATCGATAACGGTGTGCTCAGCATAAGCGTGAGAGGGCACGAGAAAGGTCTGCTGGGTCTGATAAATTTCGGTTCGGGTTCATCGGAGCATCTCGAGCTGCACGTACCAGTACGTTTGAAGCTGTTGCAGGTCAGTTCGATCTCGGCGGACGTGGAACTCTCCTCACTCTCCTTCGAAAGTGGGATACTGAAGACCGTCTCTGGAGAAATCAGAGTCGAGAACTGTCAAAGCGAGAACATCGAAGTCAAGACCATCTCAGGTGACATCAATTTGTCAACCATCGATGTGTGGCGACTCGCGATCGCGAGTGCGAGTGGAGACATCAACGTTGACAAACTGGAATGCAGAGAGTACGATTGGTTAATCAGCACCGTGAGCGGGGATATAACCTTGAACGTCGTGGGCTTGCCAAACATGAGGTTGAGTTTGAAGAGCACCAGCGGTGATCTCTCTTCGAACGTGGGTTACAGCAGACGTGGCAACGAGTACGTCTTCGGTGACGGCAGGATGAGGATCGTCGCTTCGACCGTTTCTGGCGATGTACACGTCAAAGTGGTGAGCAAGAAGGAGAGAATGGAGGAGATAGAAAAGAGGATACTCAGGCTGGTGGCCGAAGGTAAGTTGAGCTACGAGGAAGCAAAAAAGATGCTTCAGGAGCTGAGTTGATATGTTCAAACGGATCGTACCGTTCCTGATAGCCACGACTCTGTTCGTAATCTTGCTTTTCGTTACGAATCGTCCTGGAACTGACCTTTTCGAGATACCGCGGATCGACTACACCTTGTTCATGAACGCGGATGGAACTGCCAACGTCACGGAGACGTTCACGATGAGGTTCAAAAAACCTTTCCGATATGTCACGTGGGCCTTGGACATGCCGGAGGGTGTGACGGTGGAAGATCTTCAATACGAAGTCGTCCAAGGACCTCCACTCCTCGGTGGCGTTCAAGAGCGCAAAGTTGGTCCAAACAGTTTCGACCTTCTCTTTCAGTTCAGCCGTTCCATGGAAGAATACGTTCAAACACCGCCACAAGGGCTCATCGTCCAGTTGAAGATCAGCTACAGCGTGAAGAATTTGTTGATTCAAGGCAGAGATTTCACTCAGCTGTTCATCAAGTACTTGGGTGAGGCACCCGTAGCCGTCAAAAAACTTGATGTCAAAATGGTTTTCCCCTCCGAGTTCGGCGAGCCGAAGGTTTACCATCATCCGTGGGGGCTACAAGTGAGCTCGAACAAGGAGGGCAGAATCAAGAATTTTGTCTTCAAGAACGTTCCTCCGAACTGCTTCGTCGAGGGTAGGTATGTCTTCGACAAGCCAATCCTTGTTCAAGAGGCTCGTCATCAAGGTGTCTCTGTGCGGGAGGTCATAAACTACGAGCGTGGTTATTTCCTCAAGAATGTCCTCGGTGTGGTTCTCGCGGCGAGTTACACCTTGTTCGTAACTCTCTTTCCTTTCTACTTGTACAGAAAATTCGGCAGAGAATTCTCGATCGTGTACGATGCCGAATACGAACGAGAGGTTCCTTACAGAGACTCACCGGATGTCGTGAACGCCGTGGTGAGAAGGCTGTGCTCGGCTCCGGACGAGCAGGGTTTGAATTCTCTTTTGTTGAACGCGGTGAAAGAGAAGAAGGCGAGGTTCGTCATGGGTCAGAACGGCGAGGTCGTCGCGCTGGAGCTTTTGTCCAACGACGATGTGATAACGAAGATCTTCGATGGGTTCCTCCAAGATGGAAAGTTGAACTTCCAAGCGTTCAAGAAGGCGGTTCAAAAGGAATCGAACGCGAGAAAATTTTTGGATAACTACAGAAGATGGCAGCAGAACGTGTTGAGACAGGCGAGGGAAAAGAACCTCATGGACGAAAAGGGCAACAAGGTTGCAAAATCCTTCGCCTTCGTTTTCGCCGTTCTCATTCCCATGGTCGTGCTCTTCACATCGGCCAACTTCGATTCTGCTTTCAGAGTGGTCATCGATTACGTGCGCATTTTGATGTTTCTGTGCCTATCCGTTGGAACCGCGGTTCTCTTGCAGAGAAAAGACGTCTTTTCACGATGGACCCATGAAGGTCTGCTCTACTATCTGAGATGGAAGAACTTTGAAAAATTCCTCCTCGATTTTTCCGCCCTTTCTTCCCACCCTCCAGCCTCCGTGGCCATCTGGGACGACTATATAGTCTACGCGACGGCGCTCGGGATCGCAAAAACTGTTGCCGAGAACTTCAAAAAACTCAATCCTCCTTCTGAATCCTCCGTGGCGAGCTTGGTGGTCGTGGAACCCAGGGTGCTCGATGTGGTGCCAACGATGGTCAGGACGGCCTCACAAACAGTTTCCAAGTCTTCGTCCTCTTCCGGTGGTTTCAGAGGAGGAAGCGCGGGTTCCGGTGCCGGCGGCAGTAGGATTGGCGCTGGATAATTCACAGATTTCAGTGGCACAAGAACGAGTCAACGCCATACCTCTCCCGATGACTCAAGCGAAGGGATTTGACGATCCGAATCCTTTCGAACGTCAGGCATAAGCTTGTTATACTCTCCTAATTATGATATCAAGTGTGATATAATGATGAAAAACAAATCGCTGTGGGGAGGTTAGGATCAAATGAAAACGGTGCGGGGCAAACTGTTAATGTTGCTGTCGGTACCAACCTTCATCGTACTTGCGATCTTGGTTCTTTACAGCACGAACCTCGTCAGAAACACTATCTATCACGAGAGAAAGTTGAAGCAAAAGCACGTCGTTGAGACAGCGTACTCGATTCTTGAACATTATCACCGTCTCGCCCAGCAAGGGGTGTTGACAGAGCAACAAGCCAAGGACATGGCGAAGGAGACCATCAAAACCTTGCGCTACGAAGAGGTTGAGTATTTCTGGATCAACGACGACAGATTGCCCTATCCAACGATGATCATGCATCCTACCAACCCAGCCTTGGATGGAAAAGTGCTCGATGATCCAAAATACAACTGCGCGACGTTGATGGAAACTGTGAGCGATGGCAAAGTCACAAAGACAGATGGGAAGAAGAATCTGTTTCAAGCTTTCGTTGAGGTAGCGAACGCAGATGTGAACGGCGGATACGTGGAATATCTGTGGACAAAACCTCTAAAAGGTGGGGGTGTTACAAAAGAGCTGTACCCGAAGTTGTCGTTCGTCAAGAAGTTCAAACCGTGGGGATGGATCATAGGAAGTGGCGTGTACATAGACGATATACAACAAACATTTTTCAGCGAAATGCTCACATATCTGTCGATAACGATCCCATCTCTCGTTGCGCTCGTGATTCTCATGTTCTTCATCAGTTCCTCGATCTCTAAACCTATCAGATCGCTTGCGCAAAAGGCTTTGGAATTTGGCAAAGGCGATCTGACGGTGAAATTCGAGGCCAAAGGGAAAGATGAAGTTGCGCAGATGGCACAGGCTCTGACTCAGATGGCGGATGCTTTGAGAGAATCTATGAGAGCCATAGACGAATCTTCCGTGCAGGTGAACAGTTCGGCACAGAGCTTGGCGAGCACGGCAGAAGAGCTGAGCGCCTCTTCGGAAGAACTTGCATCACAGATGGAAGAGGTGAACAAATCGGCACAGAACGCATCTGCTTCCATACAAGAGGTGACCAGTGGCATAGAAGAAGTAGCAGCCAGTGCGCAGAACGTATCCAAAGCAGCACAACAGCTCACAGAAAGATCGAGTCAAGTGAGCATGGCAGCCAAGGAAGGAGACAATGCCATAAAGAGCATAGTGGAGATGATAAGGCAAGCCAAAGACAAAGCGGAGCAGACGGCTAATGTGGTAGGGGAGTTGAGCGAACAGGCGAAGAACATAGGTCAAATACTGCAGACGATAAATTCCATAGCGGAGCAGACGAATTTGTTGGCATTGAACGCGGCGATAGAGGCAGCCAGAGCGGGAGAGGCAGGCAGAGGCTTTGCAGTGGTTGCGGATGAGATAAGAAAGCTTGCAGAGGAGAGCAAGAAAGCGACAAACCAGATAGGGCAGATACTTGGGCAGATAAGCCAAGGGGCGATGAAAGCGGACAATGCTACGAAAGAGACGGTGCAAGTAGTGGAGGATATGAGCAAGCAATCAAACGTTGTAGTGGAACAGTTCAACAAGATAATGGGACAGATAAACAACATGGCGAGTCAGATAGAGAGTTTGGCAGCGAGTGCACAGGAACAGAGTGCGGCTGCAGAAGAGATGAGCAGTGCGATGGACACAGCCACCAAATCGATCACGGTGATAGCGCAGCAAATGGAAGAGATGACGCAGGCGGTGAGACAGCAGGCGAGTGCGGCACAGAACGTGAGCAGTCTGTCGGAGGAACTATCTTCGATAGCGGAAAGCTTGGTCGAACAGGTGAGAAAGTTCAAGATATAAGCAGAACACATCCAGACGGGCCCACATGGGCCCGTTTTTTGTTGGCTCATCGAACTGCCATCACAGCTGGAAATTTCTTTCGAATCGTTCGAGATCTTTGAATGTCCAGATGAGAAAATACATTAGAATTCCATTAGAACTCAGTGATTTCTTCAAATCCTAAGTCTAAGATATCAGTGAAAAGGGAGGGTTGCGCATGAGGCGATACGTCGTTTTAAGCTTGATCTTGGTGTTGGCCTATTCGATCTTCGCAGGTGTCACGGACGCTTTGGAAAGCTTCAAGAACAACAGCCCGGCGTATTTGAAACTCACGTTAGATCGCCAACAAGCGGAGGATGACTATCAAAAGGTGTTGCTCGAGGCGAAGAACAAACGACAAGAACTTTCCGCACAACTTTCGAAGCTGAAGTCCGACAATTCCCACAGAGAATCTCTGAAGAGCTTCGTTAACGATTTCATCGACACGTATTTTGCAGTGGTGGAAGCTCAGCTCAGTCTCGAAACAGCACAGCTGAATTTGCAGATCGCCCAGATCGATCACAGAGAAAAGAAGGACCTTTACGACAAAGGCGTTGGAACGCTTCAAGATTTGAAGAACGCGAGTGCCACACTCATCGAGGCGAGCAAGGATTTCGACGCTGCGAAGCTGTCTTTCGAACAGGCGAAGCGGGACTTCGAAGCCCTCATGGGTGCGAACGTCAAGGTGGAGGAACCGACGAAGGTGAATTTGAATTTTTCCCTGCCCACGGTCGATCAGTTGATGGATAAATCCCTAACGCTGGCGATGGCCAGACTGAACGTTCAAATCGCACAGATGGATCTCGACGGTTTGGTCAACCCCTCTCAGTACACGAAGAGTTATTACGAGAGGAATCTCAAAAAAGCTCAAGCCGACGTTCAATCTTACTTGCAGTCGCTGAGAAAATCCTACGAGAACCAGCTTCAAACAATCCAAAATACCATCAAGTCGATCCAGGCACAGATGGAAAAGATAGAGGTTGCAAAGCTTCAGCTCGACACTGTTCAGAAGAACTTCGCAGCTGGTGTGGCTTCTGAGAGAGACGTTCTGAACGCAAAACTTGCCCACGTGAACGCGCGGAAGACTTTCTTGACACAGCTGAAATCCCTTTTGAAGAACGTGTGTGCCGTTTACATCGATACCGAGCAAGATTTCTCCAAGGTCCTTTCAACGATCCTTGGAGAGTGATGAACCATGATCAAGAAAGTTCTCTTGCTTTTGCTGTTGCCATTGCCCGTGCTCGTGTTGGCCTCCTTTTTCAACGAGGTTCAAAAGAGATTAGAAACGGACGTGAACTATCTCTCGGCGAAACTCTCTTACGAGGAAGCGGTCTTTCAAAGTCAAAAAGACAAAAATATATTCATACCTTACGTTTCCTTAGACAAGTTCAGTTTCAACACGTCGATCTCGGAGAACACGGTGACGTACACCGTCAAGGTGCCGTTCTCAATAACTTTTTCAAACGTCGCTGGGTTCAACTTCTCCATCTCCAACAGCTGGCAGTACACGTCTTCCAACGACAAGTGGAGCGACTCCGGTTGGACCTTCTCCGTTTCGAGGAGCCTGTTTTCAAACTTCGATCTGGATCAGCTGCAAAACCAGAGGAACCTCTTCGATGTGAGCTGGAAGCTTCTGTCGGCGAAGAACAACGTCTTTGTGAACGTGGCGAATGACGTGTTCAACAGTTTCTATTACACCGACAAACTTCAGATCGCCTCCAGAAGGCTTCAACTTCTGAGCGCACAGGTGGAAGAACTGAGAAAAGCTTACGAGGTGGGCAGCGCCGCGCTCGAGGACATTGTGAACGCGCAAAAGCAACTGCAGAACCTTGTCTTGCAACTGGAAAAGATCACTCAGGCGAGATTCAGTGTTTCGAAGGACTATCCTCAGACCGTTCTGGACACGATGATGAAGCGCCTACATGAACTGACATCCAAACTTCCGATTGAACAAGAAGCGATCGAAGCCGTCAAGGCACGCTACGATGTTCAAGCTTCTTACATAGCCTTGGAGATCGCTAGAAAGCAGAGTGAGAGGGCTTATCAAACGTGGTTGCCGAATCCAATTTTGAGCGCAGGGATGACATACAAGGAGGATGGTTATTCCGTCTCGCTCGGCTTTTCCTTCAGTTACAACTTGATCGACAAGGGCGAAAGGTCGTACAGTTACAAGACCGCTCAAGACAAGTTGAACCTGCAACGCGCGAGCTACGAAGAGAAACTGCGCAGTTTGGAGAAAGCCGTGAAAGATTCGTACGCATCTATAAGGATCGCTGAGATCTCCAAGCAGGTCGCCGAACTCGATTTGGAGCTGAAGAAGATGAACCTGGACAGACTGAGTAAGAAGAAAGAGTTCATCTCCCCGCAAGACTTCGAGACGGCCCAGCTGGACGTCGAGGAAGCTGAACTCGAGTTGTTCAAAGCCGAGTTCGACCTTCTCATGAGCAAGGTGAATCTGTTGATGATCCTCGGGATCGACTTGGTCGAAATTTCAGGAGGTGTCTGAGCGTGCGCAGAACACGTTGGTTAGTCATCGTGTCGTTAATAATTCTGATCTTCACTTCGTGTAGCAGAAACACCACACAGACCAACACCGTTCAAGTGAGTGAATACGTGGTTTCGAAAACGAACTTGACAAACACGATAACGCTCTCAGGAACGGTCCAGGCAAGGGAGTATGCAGACATCAAATCGCTCGTTTCTGGAATCGTGAAGAAAGTGAACGTATCGAAAGGTGACAACGTCAAGGTGGGAGATGTGATCTTGGAGCTCGACGATACGGAGTACAGACTCGCTTACATCAGAGCCCTTCAGAACTACGAAACGGCGAAGAACTCTGGTTCAAAACTTTTGATCCAACAACGTGAAATCGAACTCGAACTGGCCAAGAGGGATCTCGAGAACTGCAAACTGGTCAGTCCCATCAGCGGTGTGGTCAGTTCCATCGATGTCAAGCAAGGTGATCTGATAAGTTCTGGAAAAACCATCGCCAGGGTCGTGAACCTCGAAAAACTCTACGTCTCCGCCTCCGTGGACGAAGTGGACTATTCGAGGATCGCCCTGGGACAGGCTGCGACGGTCAGTTTCGACGCGATAGAGGGTCTCGCAGTTGGAGCAAGGGTAACGTACATCTCGAGTGAGGCACAAACATCTCAGGGCATTGTCGTTGTACCCATAGAACTCGACCTGTTGGGCGTGGATGTTCCACAGTTGAGAAGCAGACTGAGTCAAGCTGGAATCGATCCGACTCAGTTCCAGCAAAGATTGCAACAGCTTCGAACTCAAGGTAACTTGGCACAAATGCCTCAGAGACAGCTGCAGAGTAGCTCGCAGAATCAGAGCACCAGGATCATACCTGGACTCTCTTGCGAAGTGAACATCGTCACGATGAGCAAGGAAAACGTTCTGGCCGTGCCGATCAATGCGGTGAAGTTCAGTTCAGGAAAGGCTTATGTCACCGTGAAGAAGTCGGACGGTTCCACGGAGGAGAGGGAGATAAGCGTCGGAGTGAGAACGAACAACTTCTACGAGGTTGTCAGCGGCCTTCAAGAAGGCGAAGTGGTGCTCGTGACAAGCAGAACAACCACAACCACGACGAACAGAACTCAGCAGATGCCCAATGTTTTCTTCAGACCGTGAGGTGGACCGCGTGGCGGAGATCATAAAGGTCGAGAACGTCAAGAAGATATACAGAATGGGTGACAACGAAGTCAGGGCTCTCGATGGTGTGAGCCTCGTTGTCGAAGAGGGCGAGTTTTTGATCGTGATGGGACCTTCCGGAAGCGGTAAAACCACGCTGCTACATTTGATGGGGTGTTTGGACAAACCCACCGAAGGCGAGATATACATCGCCTCGACGCCGGTTTCCAAACTGAACGACTCACAGCTTGCGAAGATAAGGAACAAGATGGTCGGATTCGTGTTCCAGCAGTTCAACTTGCTTCCTCGTCTCACCGCACTCGAAAATGTCGAGTTACCCATGATCTACGCTGGTGTTCCAAAATCAGCAAGACGAAAGAAGGCGAAAGAGTTGCTCGAATTGGTTGGCCTCGGGGATAGGCTACACCATAGACCAACGCAACTTTCGGGTGGGCAAATGCAAAGGGTCGCGATAGCCAGGGCGCTCGCGAACGATCCAATGGTATTGCTCGCGGACGAACCAACTGGTAATCTCGACTCGAAGAGTGGAGAAGAGATCTTGAAGATCTTCTCTGAGCTGAACGAGAGAGGACAGACGATCATCATAGTCACGCACGATCCAGAGGTTGCAAAACATGCTGGTCGAATCGTTCGCATGCGCGATGGAAAGATCGTCAGTGAAGAGGTGAACGTGCATGCTTGACATGCTCAAAGAAGCTTTTCGTTCGATCGTCCACAACAAACTTCGCACGGCCTTGTCCATGATAGGAATCATCATAGGTGTTGCGGCCGTCATAGGCGTCGTCTCCGTAGCAGAGGGTACGAGCAGGAGCATCAGACAGTCTCTGACTTCCATAGGTTCGAACCTCATACTCGTCTCGCCGGGCTTCACCAGGGGCACGGGTGGACGTGCCGCCACAGCACTCACGGAAGTTCTCGAAAAGGAAGATGCAGACAGGATAGCTCAACTCTGTCCTTCCGTCAAGTACGTCACGCCCATTCAGCAGGGAAACTTCATCGTTCAGTACGAACGTCAGAACAGCATGGCGACAATCATGGCCGCAAGATCAATGTTGTTCGACATGATAAACGTTAAGCTCTCTCAGGGTGAGTTTTTCGACGAATCCGACGAGAAGGCTAAACGACGTGTGGCGGTGGTCGGAAAGGAAGTGGCCGATGAACTGTTTCCGAACGGGGATGCCCTTGGACAGACCATAAGGATCACGAGTGGTTCGATCAGACAAACTTACGTCGTGATAGGAGTGCTCGAAAAGAGTGGAAATCTACTCTTTCTAAATCCCGACAGATCGATCTTAGTACCGTTCGCTTCGGCGGAGAACAGGCTCTTCAGACGCAAGAACGTATCGATGATAGTCGCTCAAGCAATTTCAGAGAACATGGCAAGTCAAGCGGTTTCTGAGATAGATTCTGTCTTGTTCGAGAAGTTTCAAAACGAAGATAGGTATCGTATAGTCAGTCAGGACGCACTGCTCGAGACGATCAATCAAACCATGGCCATGCTCAGCTTCATGCTCGGTAGCATTGCTGGCATTTCTCTGCTGGTCGGCGGTATAGGTATCATGAACATAATGCTCGTCACGGTCACGGAGAGGACCAGAGAGATAGGTGTCAGAAAAGCCATCGGAGCCAGTAGAAGACACATTCTGCTCCAGTTCCTGCTCGAATCTATCGTGCTCACCTTCGTGGCGGGACTGCTCGGCATCGCGGCAGGTTTTGGACTATCCAGGATCATAGCGAGCATAGGATCGATTCAAACAGCAGTGACACCCACGGTTGTTCTCATAGCGGTGTCCGTCTCTGTGATGGTGGGCTTGTTCTTCGGAGTCTGGCCCGCGATGAGGGCTTCCAAACTGGATCCGGTGGAAGCGCTGAGGTACGAGTGAGGACTGGTGGAGGCGGGGGGAATCGAACCCCCGTCCGAATGTGAGCACCCCCAGGCTTCTCCGAGCGCAGCCTGTGTTTAGTTCTCGGCCCTCAAGAGCCCACAGGCAGGCCCTTGCAAGCCACAGCCCCTGTTAAACCGCTGAAAGTCGGGGCGCACTTTCAGCGGTCGACCGGTTGGGTAACGCCCCTTCCGCGGGCACCGGTCAGACCTCGCGGGGGACGGCTGCCTATTCTCTATTAGGCAGCGAGAGCCATTTCGTAGTTGGCACTTCTTTTTAGTTCCACCTTTTTTACGAGGAGGTGGAGACCTCGGCTCGCTTCCTGGGGGATCTCACACCCGTCGAAACCGTTCGCCCCCAGCACACGTATTATACACCATCTTTCTTGACGGGCAGATCCTGAAAAAGTTCAAAGCATGTACGCTTCGCTGACCACGTGCAGTGCCATGGGTGGAAGAACCTTGAACGGTTCGACCAGTTGACCCTCCATGGGTGAGTAAGCTCTGCTCTTTTCGGTCAGATAGAAGAACAGCGTCTGCAACGAAGTTTCATCGAACTGGCTCCTGTGCTGCGAGATCGCTTGAAACTTCTTGTTCAGATGTTCCTGCTCGATCGGATAGAAAGTGTTTGGAAACGCCGTGTTGAAGAATCCAATCGCTGCAACGTTGTGATTCGTTGTGCCGGGAACAAGTTTCGGTAGCCTGTAGAGGCTCACAGCCTGTGCCGTGGACATGCCACATTTCAGATGGTCTGGATGAACTTCGTAAGGTGCAAAGGGATCGACGGTGAACACGATTTCTGGTTCGATTTTTCTGATGATCTGTATTAACTTCTCGCGCACTTGTTCGATGGAGTAATCGCCGAGATCTTCAAATTCCAGCCACAACAACTCGTGAACACCCAAGATCTCCGCTGCCTTTTCCTGTTCCCTTTTTCTGATCTCGGCCAGTCTCTTTCCGACCAAAGATTCGTCACGCGTTCCCGCCGAACCATCGGTCACAGTGACATAGTAGATCCTGATCCCTTTCTGTGAAAGTTTCGCGATCGTCGCACCCATGGAGATGTCCGCGTCGTCTGGATGAGGCTGTACGCAGAGCATTTTACCGAAGGAATCCAGCTTTGGAAGTTTCATCATGCCCTTGAGCTCATGAACGAACTGCTTCAAGTTCCTTCACCCCTTCTGAACCAGACTTTTTCAACAGCCCAGGAAAAGATCACGAGAGACATCGCGATGATACCAAACGTGAGATACGCAAGTTCTGCTCCCACCTTCTCTACAACAACACCCCCAACGGTGGAACCCAAAAGCGGGCCTATACCCTGCAGAGAGATCCAGAAGAGTATCTGTGTAGCCTCCAGAACGTGCGCAGAAAGTTTCTGTCTCATCAAGAACAGCGTGGCGTAGTAGATCACGATGTAAGTCCAACCGTGGAGGAGCTGGATCAGTAACAACTGCGTTTCCGTGGTCGCAAACGACGCGATCACCAGCCTCAAGCCCACGACGAAGATGGCACTCGATAGCAACCTGAAACTTCCAAACCTCTTCACTATGCGCTCGGCGAAGAGCAGAAAAGGTGTCTCGCTCAGCGCCATCAATGTGAAACTCAGCCCGACACTCGCTGCGTGAAAGTTCTTGGATTTGACGAGCACCGGCAGAAAGACGCTGTTGAACAAATTTAATCCGACCGCAACGGTGACGATGGCGAAAAGCACAGAGAATCTTTTGTCAATCACTCGTAGCGATGGCCTTTGATGAAAATCCATCTCGAGCTTGCTCCTCCGCACAACTGATGCTATCAAGAAAAAGAGCACCGAATAAACTATGAACAGCGCTACGAAGCCTTCATTCACCAGGTTGGCCACCAAGTAAGATGCGACGGCGTAACCGAAGGTACCGAAGAGCCTTATCCTGCCATAAGAAAGCTTGGTTCGACTTGCAAGTTCCACCAGAGAAGATTCCAGCAGAGGTACCAGACCGCCCTGCGAGAGCATGAGCAAGAAACAAAAAAAGAATATCATGAAAACTGTCTTTGACGCGAACAGGATCCACATAGAAACGATCCCAACCATTGCGGAGTAAAGAACCACTCTCTTCAGACCGAACTTGTATGCCAGCAAAAAGTAGAACTGGTTCGCCCAAAGAGCATTGAGAGAGGGTAGAGCCATCAAGATTCCAACAAAAGAAGGAGAAAGGCCGATGTAAACAAAATACTGACTCAACAGAGTCATGCAAGCAAGCAACGCATAAGCCAAGAATTCACTTGAGAACAGGGCAAACTTTTGTTGTTTCATACGATGATTATACTGTACCTTGTTCTAAAGCCATGTTTCAATACAGAGACATGAATTGAAGCGTCGGGCCCATATCACGCTTACATGCTTGATAGAACCCTGAACCCAACCTTTTCCCCTTGAAAGGTATCGGTAAGGAACTGCCGATTTTTTCAAAATCACGTTATAGATCTTCCAAAAACGTGTGCACACCTTAGGCACAAGAATCAAAAGTTTGGACCAAAGTATCGAGATCGTGCATGAAGAAGCTTGGCGCTATCATTCAGATGTGAACAAAAAACTCAGGCCGCGACGCTTGCAAGATCTCGATGCGAAGTTCAGCTCTTCACTGCCACCCTTCTCTCCTTCTCAGCTTGCTCTCGCTGAACGTTGGAACCGTACAGGACTTTGAGCTGTCTCGCGTCTCTCAGCATTCTTTCTTTCTCCGCTTCTTTGATGAGTTCCTCATGTTTCAGCTTCGCCAACATGTATTCCAACATGTTCCCACCTCCGTGAATAAGTTTATCACGATCCTCAACTTTTGTCAAGTCTGAATAGAAAATATCAATAACTAATCTGAATATATATTAGTACCCCAGTCTTCATATCAATATATTTGAACCACAGGTTCGAGTTTTCAACAAAAACCCGCCCTGTGGGCGGGTCGCTCGGTCGGCATGTTCACAATCACTTTTTGTACTTCGTGATTTGTCTCAAGAAATTGTGCCTCCACTCTCTGTCCTTTTCAGACTCGACTCCCTTGACGGCGAAACCATCCACCACGCCTATGACCGATCTTCCTTGGTCGGTTTGCACGACGAGCACCTGCAATGGGTTTGCAGTCGCAGCGAATATCCTGCAGACTTCCTGAACGTTCTTGATCTGGTTGAGTATGTTGATGGGATAACCGTTTTTGATCACGAGTACGAACAGATGTCCCGCTCCGATCCTTCTCGCATTGTCGATCGCTACGTCGATGAGCTCTTGATCGTTCCCCTCGTACCTCACCAAGCACGGACCACTCGCCTCGTTGAACGCGAGTCCGAACTTCATGCTCGGGTTGGTGGTCACCACAGCTTCGTAGAGATCCTCGACCGTCTTGATGAAGTGTGAGTGTCCTAAGATGACGTTGGCCCCTTCAGGTATGTTCACTTGAACCACTTCGATGTTCATACGATCACCTCTCGTGGACGTTCGATGTCTTCGAAAGAATTATACGATACAGTCCAAGATTCGAGCAGGGTATCTTTCTCCTCTTGCATTGTAGCGAACGTTGGTCTATAATTTGAATTGCTGGGGCCGTAGCTCAGCTGGGAGAGCGCTACCTTCGCAAGGTAGAAGTCGTGGGTTCGAATCCCATCGGCTCCACCAAGCGGGGCAAAATCGCCCCGTTTTTTTGTATCATCTCATTGAGGTGATCTCTCATGCCACTCTTACCCCCACACAACTTGGAAGCAGAGGAAGCGGTGATCGGCAGCATACTGATCGATCCGAGCGTCGTGAACGATGTGATGGAAATTCTCAGAAGCGACGACTTCTATTCGAAAAAGCATCAAGTGATATTCGCCGCCATGGAGAAGATGTACGAGCGCGGCGATCCTATCGATGTGCTGTCGTTGTGCGAAGAACTGAAGAGGACGGGCCAGATGAAGTTCGTGGGTAGCGAACTGGATGTCGCGAGACTCGCCGAAGCTGTGCCGACCTCCGCACACGTGATGCATTACGCCAAGATCGTACGAGACAAATCGATCCTGAGAAGTCTGATAGAGGCTGGCAGAAACATCGTCGAATCGGCCTACGACGAACGTGAGGTGGACGAGATCTTGGACGAGGCCGAAAGGATCGTCTTCGACATAGCCGAATCGAGGGCCATGAAAACCTACGATCACATCGGCTCGATAATGCACGCGGTTTTCGAGAACCTTGAAGAGCTGAGGTTGAAGAGCGCGACGGTTCCTGAACCTGGCGCGGTCGTGAGCGGTCTGCCCACCGGTTTTCGAATCTTGGACAGGCAGACTTCCGGCTTTCACAAGTCCGATTTGATCATCATTGCAGCCAGACCATCCGTGGGTAAGACTGCCTTTGCCCTCACCATAGCACGCAACATGGCCGTCAAGTTCAACCTGTCTGTGGGCATATTCAGTCTGGAAATGTCCAAAGAACAGCTCGCGCAGAGACTTTTGTGCAGCGAATCGAGGGTGGATCTGCACAAGATCAGAACGGGTTATCTGAGCGATCAAGAATGGGAAAGATTGACCATAGGCGCCTCAAAACTTTACAAGGCCAACATCATCGTGGACGATGAGCCTTCTCTGGATCCACGCACGCTGCGCGCGAAGGCACGAAGGATGAAGCGAGAGTACAACATCGACGCCATCTTCGTCGATTATCTTCAGTTGATGCACACACGCGGAGGTGGCCAAGAGAGCAGGCAACAGGAAATATCTGAGATCTCAAGGTCACTGAAGCTGCTCGCGAGGGAACTCGAAATCGCCGTCGTCGCGCTCTCTCAGCTTTCGCGTGCCGTGGAAACGCGCGAGGACAAAAGGCCGAGGTTGAGCGATCTGAGAGAATCTGGCGCGATAGAACAAGATGCGGATACGGTGTTGTTCATCTACCGAGAAGAGTACTACAGGAAGAGCGAAAAACTGCACGAACCTCATGAGGCCGAGATAATCATCGGAAAGCAGAGGAACGGTCCCATAGGCACGGTGAAGCTCATGTTCGAACCACAAACTGCATCCTTTTACGAAGTGGAAAGGATCGAGTCGGAATGAACTTGAGGGTGGGAATAGGCACCGACAGGCACGCGTTGAAGAAACCTGGAAGAATGGTACTCGGTGGCGTCGTCGTGAGCGAAGAAGTTGGACTGGAAGGTCATTCAGACGCCGACGTAGTCTGCCACGCTTTGATCGATGCGCTGCTCGGTGCAGCGGCCCTCGGGGACATCGGCGAGTACTTCGACCAGAATGAACGCTGGCGGAACGCTTCAAGTTTGGCGATGCTGAAACAGATGAGAGACCTCCTGGTGGAGAGAGGCTGGTCCATCGTGAACGTCGATGTGACTGTGACTTGCGGTGTGGTGAAGCTTTCACCTTTCAGAGAAAGGATGGTCGAAACGCTCGCGATCACTTTGGGAATCGAAAAAGAGAATGTCAACGTGAAGTTCAAGACGGCCAACGGATTGGGCTTCGAAGCGAACGAGGGTGCTTCAGCGATCGCAGTTTGTCTGATTTCAAGGAGCCCTTCCGGTTGAAGGTTTTTCCCCCTTCAACACCTGCTCGGCAAGTTTCAAGATCCATTCCTCATCGCTGAAAACGAGCACACCTGCTCTCATGAAAGGATCGTTCACCGAGATCTTGCTCACCGAACGGTTCAAGAGCACGATCGCTCCCTCGAGGACCTTTCTTCTGATCCGCTCGACGTCCGAAAGATCTATCGGTGGCTTCACGTTCAAAGTGGGTAATCTGCCGAGCAACTCGCCGTTCTCAGTAATGAAAGCAACGTTGAAACCAATCTCACGCAGCCGGTTTGCTTTCCCCTCATCCTCCACCAAGGTTGGGCAACTCATCTTTCGGGCCATCAGAGATCTGACCACGTCGAGGTTGATCCTCCCAGTTGCGTTCAGTATAGGCATTACACCCGCTGAGACGAATCCTTCTATCATGAGAGAGATGATCTGGGCGGTTATGAAGGGGGATCGAGAGATCTTACCCAAAGGATTTGGATCGTTATCCGTCAACACATCGAGTGTTCCAAAAACGACGTGGTCGAAACCGTAAGAGCGCGCCACCATGCCCGCGGCATAGGCAACGTCCCTCGCGATCTCCACGTTTTGGTTGCAACCAAGCGCTAAGAGCGATACGTCTTTCAAGATACGCTGCAGAGGAACGTTAAGAACACAGGATCCCTCACAGAACGATAGTTGGTCGCGAAACTCAATCGAGCCAGCCGCGACCGATGAGCTCCAGAAGGAAATTGCCAGGACCACCAAGAAAATTCTCCTCGACAACGACATCGGCCACCTCCTTCAGACCCTTCGTACCGTTTCGAACAGCCACTCCGAGACCAACGCTCTTCAAGAGTGCTATGTCGTTGTCGTTGTCACCGAACGCCATTGCTTCGGAGAGGTCGAAACCCAGTTTTTCGGCGAGCACTCTCAACGCGCGTCCCTTGTCCGTTTGGGACGGAACAAAATCGAGATAGTTGGCGAAAGACTTGAAGATGAGTACGTCTTCAAACTCTTCCCTGAGCTTTGGAATGATCGCATCGAGCTTTTCAGGTTCGGCTATGGCGAGCAACTTCGTTGCACCGTGTTCTGCCACGAGCTTTGCAAGATCGTCCACGAAGGTCAACTCGATCCCTGAATGTTCACTGTAGGCCCTCGCATGTTCGTTGTCTTCTTCCACCACGAGTTTGTCGTCCACGTAGGCCTGTCTGTGAACACTCAACGATCTCAGTTTTTGAACTATCTGGGAGGCACGCTGCGGTTCTATTTTCAACTCCATGATCTTGCCGTGCTGTGGTGTCCACACGACGGAGCCGTTGTAGGCGATGATGGGAAATTCGATCTCGAAGTAACGCCGCAAAAGCTTTCTGACAGATGGGAGCATCCTGCCGCTGGCGAAGACGATCACCTTAGCCTTTTTCAAGAGCAAGTTTATGGCCTTCAGATTCGAAGGATGGATGTTGTGGGAATCCATCAGTATCGTTCCGTCCAGATCGAACACGAACACCTTCAAGGCTCTTTCCCCTCCTGCCATATCTTTTCGAAAAACTCTCGATAACGCTGGACCAAGGACTTTTCTCGAATGACCATCATCAGTTCCGCGTTCCTTTCGTAAGCACTCTTCGTCGCGTTGGCAGAACCGCTCACGACCACTCGCCCGTCGATTATAAACAATTTCGAGTGCAGTGTGAAGGGCTCAAAGACCCTCAGTTCGATACCGGAGTCTGGAAGATTCCTCAGCGCGGAGTGGTTCAAAAACCATCGATCGACGAGTAGTCTGATCCGCACCTTTCTGCTCGAGAGCACCTTGAGCATCGCCCAAACCTTCGGATGTGTCAAGGCGAACATCGCAACATCGACAGTCTCTTTCGCTCTCGACAATTCTCGCAGCAGAAGATCTTCAAGATCGAAATTTGCCAAGAGAATTTCACCGTGCCGTGCTTCGAACCGTCTCATTTCTCCGTTCCAAAGCCCATCGAAAAAACTCGCAAGCTTCGACCCAACCGCGCGATCTTCGATGTACAAGAGATCGTTGATCGACCTCTTCAAACTGTTTTCCGTGAAGTTCGCAGAACCCAAGACGATCCTCTCTTCATCGACCACGATGAACTTGAGATGCAGCAGAGAACTCTCTACGTCCATTCTGACGCGAACGTCCTTGGGTGCTGTACCCGTCTCGAAGATCACCTTCACATCAACGCCCCGACGTGCCGCTTCACTCAGAGCATGCAGGAAATTCTTCTCATCGAGTGAATAACTGCACACGTACACGGACTGCGATGCTTCACTCACAAGCTCACAGAGCCAGTCTGTCGACTGAAGAGGTGTGAACACGATTTGAACACAGAAGGATGAAACTGCCACAAAACACAGCAACAGTGCTTTCATGGTCTATATTATAGCCGAGGTGATGTGCGTGCATACCCTACGCATCAACGATTCGATTCGCTGTATAGTCACAGGACCCATCGGTACGAACAGCTACGTGATCGATGCAGAGCCCAGCGTGGTCATCGATCCGGGTTATGGTATAGGAGCGTTCGTTCAGAAACCTTGCATCGTGCTGCTCACGCACGGTCATTTCGATCACATCTGTGGCCTGAAGGAGTTGAAAGTCGAGAAACTGTACATCTGCGAACACGACGCACCGTGGTTGATCGATCCATCGTTGAATCTGTCGTCGTACTTTGGAGAGCGGTTCGTTTTTGATTTTAAGGTTGAACTCTTATTGGACTCTTTCACGCTGACTGGACTGGAATTTCGTGTGTACCGTACACCGGGGCACACCCCAGGTTCTGTGATGTTCAAAACCGACGGGGTCATTTTCAGCGGTGATACAATCTTTTTAGACAGCATCGGAAGAACCGATCTTCCTGGTGGTGACGAGGCAACGATGAGGAAGACGTTGATGTTTGTGAGAAAGCTTTTGAGTTCTTTCGAACCGAACGAGCTCGTGCTTCCGGGCCACGGTGAGATCGGGACGGTCGAAGAAGTTCTGAAACAAAACCTGTTTCTCGGGGAGGAAGAAAGGTGAAGAAGATCTTCGTTGCGTTGGTGATCCTGTTGCTTCTCGGTGGTTGTGTGGTGAGGATCGCGGAGGTTCCACCGAGGGTTTACTCGCTCGAATCCGCAGTGCAGGTCCTTGCTGGCAAGTACACGCTGTTGCACCTCGAAAGCGTGTCAGGCTATGAAGATATCGAGCTGAAGGGCAAGGTTGCCGTTTACAAAGGTCCAGACGGACGGATGTATCTGTTCTACGGTTTCAAGAGCTTCGACGCAGTGCCAAAGGAGGCTTGGAAATCGATCGTCAAGAAGTACGGTGTTTGGAACCTCGGAGTCTACATCGATCTTCCATCGATCGGGTACTACAGCGCCAGAAAGAAGGCCAAGCATGTCGTCGCGTGGTGGAAAGACGTGTGGTTGTTCGTCGTTGAGTCGAACGAGAATCCAAAGGACTTCGTGAAGGACGCGATGGATGCCTTTGCGCGGTTGGGAGGTATGCTGAGATGATCGTTCTGGGCCACAGGGGTTATTCGGCACGTTATCCTGAAAACACTATGATCGCGTTCAAGAAAGCCCTCGAGCTCGGCGCAGATGGCATAGAGCTGGATCTGAGAGGTACGAAGGATGGCAGAGTGGTCGTGATCCACGACGAAGATTTGAAGAGGCTGTGTGGGGCGGATGTGAAGGTTGCCGATCTCACGTTCGAAGAACTGAAGAATTACAGAATAGGAACAGAGGGCATACCGAGCTTCGAAGAGGTGCTTTCCATTCTCGATAAAAGGTACATCTTGAACGCGGAGATCAAGGAAGCGAGTGTGGCGGAAGAGGCACTGAAGCTCATAGACGAGTTTCGCTTGACTGAAAGTACCGTCGTCTCGTCTTTCGATCACGAACTCATCGCACGCTTGATCGAAAAAAGACCCGACATGAAGTTCGGCTTCCTCGTGGGAGAAGAACTGAGGAACGATCCCATCGGTTTGATAGATCGACTGCTCCAGCACAAACCTTACTCGATGCACCTGCCGCACCAGTTGTTCGATCATCCGCTTGTTTCTGGAAAGATCGTGAAGATGATAAAAAAGCTCGACGTGAAGATCTACGTCTGGACCTTGGACGATATGGAAAAGTATCAGCGCATCGAAAAGCACATCGACGCGGTCATAACGAACCAAGTCGAACTCTTCGTGAACGCGTTGAAGAAACCTCAGCGGACCGAGGGAGCGTGATATGTGCCGTCAATTTTTCAACGAGCCACTGAGTCTCCACACGAGCTTCAAGATAGGTGGCCCGGCGAGGCTGTTCCTCGTGCCCGAATCCTTAGAACAGTTCCTCTGCGCGCTGAAGCTGTTCCCCGACGCGAAGCTGCTGGGCAAAGGTACCAACGTACTCGCACCCGATGAAGGTGTCGACGTGGTGATAAGCACGTTGGGTTTGAACAATTTCCGTTTCGATGGGAACCTTTTGGTGAGCGAAGCTGGGGTTCTGCTCAGCAAGTTGTGCGTCGAGTCGGCACAGCGTGGCCTATCGGGACTGGAGTTCTCTTACGGGATCCCGGGTACGATAGGTGGGGCGATCTTCATGAACGCGGGTGCTTACGGAGGACAGATGGCGGACGTGGTCGAGTGGGTGGAATGTTTCGATGGAGAGCGTGTGAGGGTCTTACACCGAGATCAGTTGGAGTTCTCTTACAGAAACAGCGTTTTCAAAAAGAGGAACTGGGTAGTGCTGAGAGCCTGTCTGAGCTTGACGAAGTCCGACGCAGAAGTGGTTCGCTCGAAGATGGAAGAAATCATGAGACGACGTTTGGAAACGCAGCCGCTGGAGTTTCCGAGTGCGGGAAGCTTTTTCAAGCGCCCTCGTAACGATTTTTACGTGGGAAAGGCCATAGAACAGCTCGGCTTGAAAGGTTACAGAGTTGGAGATGCGCAGATCTCCACGAAGCACGCAGGTTTCATAGTCAACGTCGGTTCGGCGACGGCTAAAGACGTCATCGCGCTGGCACAGACAGTGAAGGAGCTCATCGAAAAGCATTTCAACGTTGTGCTCGAACCCGAAGTCGACATCTGGTAGGTGCTGAACGTGAGAATTAACCTCGAGAAGTTCTTTTTGATTTTGCTCACGGTCTTTGCCCTCCTGTTCTTGCTAAGCTTTCAAGCGTTCGTGTCCGTGAGATCCCAATTGAGGAGAGCTGAAAAGATTGTGGAGGCTTACAGAATGTACGTGAGCGAAGACTACGAGAATTTTGAACGATACGTCGAGAAAAACGATCTGAAGGAGTTGAAGAACCTCAAAGACAACTTGAGGCAGAGATTGTTTGAGAGGTATTACATTTTGGGTGTCACGAAATTGAACGCGGGGGATTTTTCTTCGGCCTACGAAGATTTCAAAAGGGCATTCCAACAGTTGCCTCAGCAGGATGAAAGGCGTGCGGAACTGGTTTACCTCATGGGTCAGAGCTTGGTGAAAGCCGGACGCCTCTTTGAAGCGAAGGCCCAACTCAGTGTGGCGCTCGAGATGCCGAACTCTCTTTACAGGAATCAGGCGATCAAACTTCTGATCGAGCTCTACAAGCAAACGGGTGAGAAAGCCAGAGCGGAGGAGCTCGAAAAAACCTACGAGGGGGTCGTGAGACAATGAGAAACCTGTTCGGAACGGATGGAATCAGGGGTATCTACGGGAACGATCTGACGGATGAACTTGCCTATAAGCTCGGGTTGGCTCTGGGGGAAATGTACGGGCCATCGCTGTTCGTTGTGGGACACGACACGAGAGAGTCTGCGGAACCTCTGCAAAGAGCCCTGGTGAAAGGTTTGCTGGAAAAAGGTGCGAGGGTCAAGCTCGCGGGCGTTCTGCCCACCCCTGCGGTAGCCATGGTCAGCAAAATGTTGGACTGCTTCGGCATCGTGATATCCGCATCCCACAATCCTTACCAGTACAACGGGATAAAGGTGCTCAGATTTGGTTTCAAACTGCCGGACGAGGAAGAAAGAAGGATCGAACTAGTCATGGAGAACGTTTCGAAGGGTGTGGAGAGGGGCTCTATGGAGTTCGACCCACACCTTCGTGAGCTCTACATAGAAACACTCTTGAAATCCTTCCAAGGGCTCGATCTGTCGGGTTTGAAGATCGCCGTAGATTTGGCCAACGGTGCCGCCATCATGACCACACCTGAGGTTCTGAACGCTCTCGGTGCGAACGTGACGTGCTTTTCGAAGGAACCGAACGGGAGAAACATAAACGAAAACTGTGGTTCCCAGCATCCGGAATTCCTCTCCAAACGCATGAAAGGTTTCGACTTGGGCATTCTGCACGACGGTGATGCCGACAGGTGTATCTTGCTCAGCGAGAACGCTGGAGAGATACACGGAGACAAGATAATGGGAGTCGTCGCGGTACAACTGAAACGTGAAGGCAGGCTTAGCAACGACACAGTTGTGGCGACGATAATGAGTAACAAAGGTTTAGAGGATTATTTACTGGACAGGGGTATAAAACTGGCAAGGATGAAGGTGGGAGACAAGTACGTACTCGAGGGTATGTTACAGCTGGGTGCGAGTTTTGGGGGAGAAAGATCGGGTCACATCATCTTCCTGGACAGATCCACGACTGGAGATGGACTCATAACTGCCCTCGAGTTCCTGAGGCTGATGCTTTCAACGGGCAAAAGCGCTGCTGAACTTTCGAAAGAGGTGGAGGACTATCCTCAGGTGCTGCTCAACGTGCCCGTCGCGGACAAGTCTGTCGCGGAGCACCCGAAGCTCAAGAGTGAGATCGAGAAAAATCTTGAACGCTTCAGGATCGTTGTTAGGGCTTCAGGTACCGAGAGGCTGGTCCGAGTCATGGTGGAAGGGAAGGACGAAACCGAAGTGAAGAAGGTGGCGGAAGAGTTTTGTAAGCTGGTACGTGAGCTGGATCGGGGGTGATAAAGCAGATGCGCCTCGCGATCTGTGTCGGCTCTTCGAGCGTTTCAACGTTTGGAGAACAAGGATCGTCTTGGATCTTGCACAACGGCGATCCTGTTGGAACCGTTAAGAAGATCTTGGAAGATTCACCCGAAGAACTCGAGCTCGTCTTCACAGGCAGAAAGCTGAGAAAGATCTTCAAAGCTTTGAACATTCCCGAATCGCTCGCTGTACAGTACGCCTACAAAAAGCTCAGAGAGAAGTACGGCCAATGCGATGGTATCGTGAGCGCAGGTGGAGAGAACTTCGTGCTATACCAACTCGACGACAACGGTGAAGTGAGCGCGATACACGTTGGAAGCAAGTGCGCCTCGGGCACCGGAGAGTTCTTCCTACAACAGTTGAAAAGGATGGGATTGGACCTTTCAACTATAGATTCGGTGAGTGTGGATGGTTTTTACAGGCTTTCTTCACGCTGCACGGTCTTCTGTAAGAGCGACTGCACTCACGCCTTGAACAAGGGTATTCCGAAAGATCTCGTGCTCAACGGCCTCGGCAGGGTCATGGCCGACAAGATCTTGCAGCTCGTGGGTAACACAAAGGCGAGAAGGGTCCTCCTCGTTGGGGGTACCACGAAGAACAGACTCATGCTGAAGCACTTGGATGGTCGCATAGATTACGTGGTCCCAGAAGAAGCTACCTACTTCGAGGCCTTCGGAGCCTATCTGTGGTTGATCGAGAATCCAAGTCGGAAGGTCAGCAAGTACCATGTTGTACCGAAACAGATACCTTCGGCCTTCCTCAGACTTCCGCCACTGTCAAAATACGCATCGATGGTGGAGTTCAAAACGATGGAGAGGGCCAAAGCCGAGGCCAACGACGAATGTATCTTGGGCGTAGACGTAGGCTCGACCACAACGAAGGCAGTGCTGTTGAGGGTGAAAGATAAGAAGATACTCGCGAGCAGTTATCTCAGAACACTCGGCGATCCCATAGGTGCGGCAAAGAAATGTTACAACGAGATCCTCTCGCAACTCGAGGTTCCCGTGAAGATCGTCGGAGTCGGTGTCACAGGCTCTGGAAGAAAGATCGTGGGTTTGCACGCACAGACCAAGGCAGTTTACAACGAAATCATGGCGCACGCGAAGGCCGCCGCGTATTTCGACCCCGAGGTGGACACGATCTTCGAGATAGGTGGTCAGGATGCCAAGTACACCTACTTGAACGAGGGTGTACCCTACGACTACGCGATGAACGAGGCGTGTTCTGCGGGAACGGGTTCTTTCTTGGAGGAGGCAGCGCGCGAGTCTTTGAACATAGACTACAGAGAGATCGCAGACTACGCATTGAAGGCACAAAACCCACCCAACTTCAGCGATCAGTGTGCGGCCTTCATAAACAGCGACATAAAGACGGCGATCCAAGAGGGCATATCCGCAGAGGACATATGCGCAGGTTTGGTCTACTCCGTCTGCATGAACTATCTCAACAGGGTGAAGGGCAACAGACCCGTTGGAAACAAAGTGTTCGCGCAAGGTGGTACGTGTTACAACAGGGCCGTTCCGCTCGCCATGGCGGCGTTGACTGGCAAAAAGGTGATAGTCCCCCCAGAGCCTGGTCTCATGGGAGCCTACGGAATTGCGCTGATGACGCTCGAAAACATAGAAAAAGGTTTGTTGGAGAGAGGCTCGTACGATCTTCGAGAACTTGCAAACCGCGATGTGAAGTATCTGAAACCGTTCACGTGTATGGGTGGAAGAACGGCTTGCGATAGAAAGTGCACCATCAGTGTCATAGAGGTCAATGGGAAAAAAATACCTTACGGTGGCGCATGCAACCGCTACGAAGCGTTCAGAGAGCAAGTCTTCGACGCCTCAGAACTCGACTTCGTCACGAAGAGGGAAAAGATGGCGTTCGAGATCGAGGAAAACGGTCACGGAAAGAGGGTGGGCATCAGCAGATCGTTCGCGATGAACGTGTTCTTTCCTTTCTTCTCGACCTTGTTCACGAAGCTGGGATTCGAAGTCGTTCTGCCCGATGAACCGGACGAATCTGCTAAAGACAGGATGAAGTCAGAATTCTGTTTTCCCGTCGAACTGTCGCACGGTTTTGCAATCTCTCTGCTGAAGAAGAACGTGGACTTCGTTTTCATTCCGAGGATTCGTGGGACCAAACCTCCCCTTTCGGACAAGGAAGGTGTGTACTGCCCGTTCGTTCAGAGCGAGCCCGACTGGTTGAAAGCCGACCTTGCCGAACTCAACGAAGTTGAAGTCCTCTCGTGCAACATCGATTTCAACGACCCAGAGGATGTTGTGTTCGAAAACCTATTCAGCATGTTCAAAACCTTCGGCTTCGATAGGGAAAAGGTCAGAATCGCCTTCGAGGAAGCTAAGAGCCGCCAGAAGAGTTTCGAAGAGGACCTGAAACGGCTCAGTGAAGAATTCCTGAAGAAAGTAGAAGAGGCCAAAACAGGTGTCGTCATCTTTGGTAGAGCTTACAACGCGTTCCAGAGCCACGCGAACTTGGGAGTTCCAAGAAAGATTGCAAGCTATGGTGTTCCTGTAGCGAGCTTCGATGTCCTCCCGTTCGAGTCCGAGGAAGGTTACGAGAACATGTACTGGACATGGGGAGAAATGATGTTGAAGGCGGCCAGGTACGTCAAGAGTCATCCGAAACTCTATCCCGTCTTCATAACAAACTTCAGCTGTGGACCAGATTCGTTCATCCTCTCTTACTTCAAATCGATCATGGGAGAAAAACCTACCCTCGTTCTGGAACTCGACAGCCACACGGCGGACGCAGGTCTCGAAACGCGCATCGAGGCATTCTTGGACATCGTCAAATGCAGGAAAGAGAAGAAGAAACAGCCTTCGCGTTTCAAAACGTTGGAGGTCAGGATCGACAAAAGCGGTGTCTTCGTCTTGAAAGATGGTGAGAAGATCTCCTGGACCGATCCGAGAGTGAGGTTGGTCTTTCCCACGATGGGCACCTTCGGGGCCAGATGTCTTGCTGCCGCGGTCTCGCGATTCGGTGTTCGAACCCACGTTTGTCCACCGCCGGGCGAGCTCGAATTCAAACTGGGCAGGGGCAACTCGCTGTCCAAGGAGTGTTTGCCGTTGCATTTGACGCTCGGTTCGTTGATAAGGTATCTACAAGAAAGACCCAAGGACGAGATCACACTGTACTTCATGCCCACGACGTCCGGTCCGTGCAGGTTCGGCCAGTACAGCAACTACATGAAGCTGTGGCTGGAACAGAACGATGTCAAGGATGTGGGTTTGGTCTCTTTGAACTCCGAGAACGCGTATGGAGGCTTGGGTGTAGGTTTCACCCTACGAGCATGGCTCGCCGTGCTCGTGTCGGATCTTTACTCCAACGTGGAGAAATCCTTGAGGACTCTGTTGAAGAACGAAGACCAAGTGGAATCCCTCATTGAATCTCACCACAAAATGATCCTCGAAAGTCTACAGAAAGATTCACTCTTCAATTTCCTCAAAACGGTTGAAAGAGTTTGCGAGCAGCTCGAATCGCTACGCTTGAAAGAGGCTTATGAGAGATCTCCCAAAGCGATGATGACTGGAGAGATATACGTACGATGGGATGAGTTCAGCAGGAAGAGGATGGAAGATCTTTTCGCCCAAGAGGGTATCATCTTGCAGATCTCGCCGATACACGAATGGATCTACTACACTTATTACATCTTCATAGAGAGACTCGTGAAGAAGAACTCCACGAGCTTCGAGAGGATGAAGAAACGCATAGAGATGCAGGTCTTGAAGTATTTCGAACGAAAGATCAAACGGTCGTTCGCACGAGCGGGATTGTGTGATGCGCGCATGGTGAACGTCGCACACGTGGTGGAAACGGCGAAACCTCATCTTTCACCAACTCTGACAGGAGAAGCCATCCTGACCATAGGGAGCACTCTCGCAGAGATCGGTGAGTATTACGATGGTGTGATCGCAGTGGGACCGTTCGCGTGTATGCCGAGCCGCATCGCCGAGTCCATCCTCAAGAACGCCATCGAAGAGAAGAAGAGAAAGCTTGGAAAGTCTCTACCTTTCATCTCGATCGAGCTGGACGGAAATCCCTTCACACCATCCATAGAGGCAAGAATAGACGCTTTCATCGCCCAACTCAAGCAACTGAAGAGGGGAAGTGAGTCGCTTGCCATTAGTCTTTCTTGCCGGTGATGCGAAGGTCCTGAAAGACGAACACGTGAAGGGGATTTGTGAGAAGAAGAAGGTCAAGAGGATGAAGGTGTCACTGGAGGAGAAAGAGACAGCGTTCAATTTGCTGTCTCAAGGTGGCCTGTTCTTCACTGACGTTCTGCTCGACATCGCCGACTTCGACGACTGGAAGAAGGACGATCAGAAGAAACTTTTGGAACTGGCAGAAAAAGCGAAAATCGATGTGATTGTGAGAACAGAGGAAAGCGTAAAAGCCAAGGACATTCTGGTTCTGGCATTACCCAAACCGTGGGAACACGAGAAATGGACAGACTACGTCTCGCAACGGCTGAAAAAACATGGAATATCAGCTTCACGAAAGCTGGCAGAACTGATCTTCGAGAAGGTCGGACCAAACGACGAACTCATCGAGAGAGAGATCGAGAAATTAGCCTGTGTGACGAACCAACCGACCGAAGAGCTCGTCGAACAAATAGTTTCTTTCCACTCAAGGGGTGACATCGAGGAGCTGTGTTTCAAAGTCTCGATGGGGAACTTCGAAGAAGCGCATCCACTGCTGAGTGTGATCCTGAAGAACACCGAAGCGGTGCTCGTAGTCTCGGTGCTCGCCAGGCATTTTCTCGATCTGTACAAGCTCGTGCTCTTCCTCGAAAGGCAAGAGACTTATCCTTGGCCAGTGATAAAGAAAGCGTCCGAAAGTCTCGGCATAGGACTCGGAAGAACTGCCAAATTTCTGGGCTTCTCTTTCAAAGGTGGTGACAAAGTTTTGAACCACATCACGCTCTACGATGCTGAAAAGCTCGAAAAGATTCTGGATAGACTGTACTGGCTCGATCTTGTGGTGAAGAGCACTCCCACACCGAACTTAGCGATCCACAGCTTCTTAGATCAAGTTCGACAGATCATCGGTGAAGGCACATGAAGTTGATCTTCAGACAGACGAAGTTCAACCGCTACAGTGTTGTGGCTCTGCTCAGCGCTGTTGTGAGCAGGCTCAACTGGGTTGAGATCGTCATCGCGAAGAAGATCGACGATATCTTGACCTTACCTAAGGACAGCGTTGTGGCGTATTCCTTCATGAGTTTCGATCTGAAACGGGTTCAGGAAGAAGTCAAAATACTCAAGTTGAAGGGTTACACGCTCTTGGCCGGAGGGCCACATCCAACCGCGCGAGCCGAAGAATGCCTCAGGATGGGTTTCGATCACGTCTTCGTGGGCGACGGGGAAGAGAACTTGATCGAGTTCTTGAAAGGGGAAAGAAAACCCGTTTTCGATGGTCTGAGCAAGAGGATCGACCTGAACGATTATCCTCCCTTCTGCGTGGAACTCTCCCAGTTCATGCCCATTGAAATCAGCAGAGGCTGTCCATTCAACTGTGCTTACTGCGAGACGTCGTTGGTTGCTGGAAGGATCGTTCGACACCGAAGTGTTGAGCAAATAGTTCATTACTGCGAGCTCGGCCTGAGAAAGCACAAGTACGTGGCGAGGTTCATAACTTCCAACGCGTTCGGTTACGGTTCGAAGGATGGGGTGACACCCAACGTTGAAGCCATAGAATCGCTCTTGTTCAACCTCAAGAGGATAGGTATGCGCGAGATATACTTCGGCACGTTTCCTTCTGACGTGAGACCTGACTCAGTGAACGACGAGGTGGTGAAAATAGTCAAAAGATACGCGAACAACAAGAGCGTGATCTTGGGCGCCCAGAGCGGCAGTGACAGAGTTTTGAAGATCCTGAGAAGGGGACACGGCAAAGACGACGTTCTGAACGCCGTTGAGATTCTGTTGAAACATGGGTTCACACCGCACGTGGACTTCATATTCGGTTTTCCGTTCGAAACTCAAGACGATCAGCACGAGACGATCCAGTTCATCGAGAAGCTCGTTCAGATGGGGTGCAAGATACACGCGCACAGTTTCCTACCCTTACCCGGTACGAGTTTGGAGAAGGCTGGCTGTGCTCTTCTACCCGGTTGGCTCAAGAGAAGACTGTCAAAACTTGCGTCCGAAGGAAGGCTCGATGGTTATTGGCAGAAACAGGAACAGATGTCTCACGAGTTGCTCTCGCAGCAGAGTAACGCGTTCGATGGTTGAACGTGTTATATTTTTTGTGAAATGTTGTTAAAGTAACGACGCGACGATTGTGCTAAAATGTTCGCACGGAGGGATTCTCGTTGCCAGAGAAGTTCTGTTCTTTCTGTGGTAGACCCGCGAGCCAAGTTGGAAAGCTGATAGCCGGTCCAAGCGCTTACATATGTGACGAGTGCGTGGAGTTGTTCCACGATCTCTTGACGAGCGACAAACGTGTCAGGAGGGAACGCAGAAAGCCCCTTCCAAAGCCTGCCGAGATAAAGGCGGAACTCGACAAGTATGTGATTGGGCAGGAGAGGGCGAAGAGGATCATATCTGTAGCCGTGTACAACCATTACAAGAGGGTCTTCTACGCTGGTAACTTTGACGACGTCGAGATGGAAAAATCGAACATCATGATGATAGGTCCCACGGGAAGTGGTAAAACGTTGATAGCCCGCGTTTTGGCCAAGATACTGGATGTGCCCTTCGCCATAGCCGATGCGACCCCACTCACGGAGGCAGGTTACGTGGGTGAAGACGTCGAGAACGTGATACTGCGTCTGCTTGAGGTCACCAACTTCGACGTGGAGAGGGCCCAATACGGGATCATCTACATAGACGAGATCGACAAGATTGCGAGGAAATCGCCGAACCCATCGATAACGAGGGATGTTTCCGGCGAAGGTGTGCAGCAGGGATTGTTGAAGATCGTTGAAGGTACCATAGCGAACGTACCACCACAGGGTGGAAGAAAACATCCATATCAGGAATTCATCAAGGTGGACACGACGAACATACTGTTCATAGTGGGTGGAGCCTTCGATGGACTGGAAGAGATCATCAAGAGAAGGATTCAAAGTTCCTCGATGGGTTTTGGGGCCGACATAAAGAGCAAGAAGCAGATGAGGCTCGGTGAGATCCTCGCGCACGTCACGCCGGACGATCTCGTTCAGTACGGCATGATCCCCGAGTTCGTGGGACGTTTCCCCGTCATAGCGACCTTGGACGATCTCACTGAAGAAGATCTGGTGAAGATACTCAGCGAGCCGAAGAACGCCTTGATAAAACAATACAAGAAGCTTTTCGAGCTCGACAACGTCCAACTCGAGATAGAACCAGAAGCACTGACTGCCATCGCAAGGAAAGCTTTAGCCCGTGGAACTGGGGCAAGAGCTTTGAGAAGCGTTTTCGAAGAGGTCATGATGGACGCGATGTTCGAGTTGCCCTCATCACACAACGTCGAAAAGGTCATCATCACTGCGGCGGCGGTTGAGGGGAAGGAGAAACCGAGACTGGTGATGCGGGAGATCGCGTGATGGTAGTCATAGCAGTGGAAACCTCGTGCGACGAAACTTCCGTCGCAGTGATCGCAGAAGAGAGAATACTCTCGAACGTTGTGTCTTCCCAGGTGAAGGTGCACGAACCCTTCGGCGGAGTTGTTCCAGAGGTCGCAGCGAGGCACCATTTGAAAAACCTTCCGCGGGTCTTTCGAAAGGCCATCGAAGATGCGAAGCTCAGCTTGAACGAGATCGACGTCGTCGCCGTCACGTATGGTCCTGGGCTCATAGGTGCCTTGATGGTTGGTCTTTCTTTCGCCAAAGGTCTCAGCTTGGCTTTGGAGAAACCTATCGTCGGCGTGAACCACCTGTTGGGGCACGTCTACGCGGCGAAGTTGAGTTTTCCACAACTTGAACCACCGTTCCTTGCCTTGCTCGTCAGTGGCGGACACACTGAGTTGCTCCTTTTCACGGATGATCCAACCAAACCTGAAGTGATCGGTCGAACCGTGGACGATGCCGCGGGAGAGGCCTTCGATAAGGTTGCGAGGTTGCTCCAGTTGGGTTATCCTGGCGGTCCTGCGATAGAGAGGGCAGCCAAATCTGGAGATCCACACCGCTACCATTTACCGAGGGCGATGTTGGACAAGGACAAGCTAGACTTCAGTTTCTCGGGTTTGAAGACGGCGGTATCGTACTTGCTCAAGAGTGAACCGAACGCGAACAAATCTGACGTAGCAGCTTCCTTCCAAGAGGCCGTGGTGGATGCACTGGTTTGGAAAACTTCACGTGCCATGGAGCTGACGAAGGTGAAGAGGTTGGTCTTGGTGGGCGGAGTGGCGGCCAACCTGAGATTGCGGGAAAAGCTTTCAGAAGAATGTTCGAAGAAAAACTACGAATTCTACGTTCCACCCATAGAGCTCTGCATGGACAACGCGGCCATGATCGCCCGGGCCGCGATAGAACTCGCACGCAGAGGAATGTTTTCTGATCTCAACCTGAATGCCGTTCCATACCTCTCTTTTTGAGCAATTTCTGTTTTATCCTCGCGGCTTTCTCGGCAAGGATCAACACGTGTCCACTGTCGATGTAGATCACGCTCCTCGCCTGCGCGCCGTAGGTCAGGTTCACCATCTTGTTCGAGTAACTCGCCGTTTCTCTGAGTTGTTTAGCCATCACGTTGTTCACTGGAACTATCGCTTTGATTCTGTCGGTATTGACGAACACGCCCTTCGTGATCTGTACAAACATTACCGTTCACTTCCAATCAGAACCAATCTCTCATGGAGAAGAGCATCGGTTCTCCATGAGGGTTCAACAACTTGTGGTTCACGACCAAACCGTTGTAGATCACATGATCGCCGCTTTCGAACCTGCCGACGAGCTCACACTCGAAGTACGCGATCACACCTTCGACGATGGGTAACTTCAATTTTTCGCTTTCGAACCAGCGAACCTTCGAAAATTTGTCCACGTTCCTGCTCGAATAATACCCGAACAGTTCGCCTATCTCTTTCTGCTTTTTGTCCAAGACCTGGATCGAAAACTTTTTGCTCTTCTCTATGACCTCCGCCGTTTTTCTCGTTGGTCCGAGCGCTACGGCCAGCATGGCTGGTTTGAAAGCAGACTGCATCACCCATGCCGCGGCAAGGCCAGCCCTCTCATCTTCTGTGCAACTCGAAACTATGTAGACACCTTGAACCAAACAGTCGAAGGCGTTTTTGTACACGCATCCTCACCCCACGGGATGTTTTCACAGAGATTATACTTCAAGTTGAATAGTGTCTTTTCAATTCCTCGTTGAACGGCAAATTCAATATTTCATCTATGACCGCAACGACCTGTTCGTACGATCTGGTCCTTGGGTCTCTGATGAGAATCTCTTCGAGCACCCTCTTGTCTTTCGAGAAGAACGCTTCCAAATTCCACTCCATCCTCAGTATTCGAGGCCAGAGGTAAAACTTCTTGATCCTGTCCGTCAAGTCCGGTTCAACCTTCTCTCTGTGAATTCCTTCTCTGTCCACCCACACTGGCAGTTCCATCACCAGATCGTCGGGGAAATCCTTCAACGTTCCCTGGTTCTCCACATTCAGAAACAGCCTGACTTTTTTGTTGTTCGAAATCGCGTTGATGAAAGGAACGTGCTGCTCTCCACTCATTTTGCCTTTCCTGAAGATCTCGGAAAAAGCCTCCGTCAACTTCACACTCGGATCGAGTTCAACCTGTCGCGAGAGCTCTATCAGCCTTCTTCTGGCGTTTCTCAGCAATTCGTGTAGTTTGGGCCTCTCCACTTCGTTGTCTATTCCCCCAAATTCGCCGAACCATCTCTTCTTTATTTCAAGGTTGTAGTGGTATTTCCACGTTCCGTTCCGCACCGTGTCGCCTATCGGGAGCATACCGTAGAACTTGTACATGTCCATCGCACCAGGCGACATCTGAACGTCCCAAGGACTCCTCGCTTTCCATTTGGGAAGTTCCTTCTCTATCCATTCATCGAGGAGTGGATAAGCATCCTTCCCTTCGTATCTGAACCTGTTCAACCAAATGCCGTGGTTCACACCAGCGACTTGCCAATCGACTTTTTCCGGCTCGAGCTTCAGCCTCTCGAAGACCTCATACACCCCAGCCACACCGTGGCAGAACCCCACGATGTTGACTCTCGTGGTCCGCCTCACCGCCTGGGTGATTTCAAAAACGGGATTCGCCGTCTGCATGAGATAAGCGTTCGGTGCCAATTTTTCCATCTTTCTTGCTATGTCTAATGCGAGCTTCACATCTGGATGAGACGCCAAAGCGTAGGTGTACGTCGAAACCATGCTCAATTCTTGACTGTCTATACCCCTGTAGTAGCCATGTTTCTCGGCGATCTCCGTGACAATGTCCCACCTTCGGAACCCATCCTCGTGATACCTTGGATCGTACGGAAAAGCCGTATTTATAACAAAATCCGCACCCTCGATGGCTTCATCCATTTGGAATGTCTTCACGATCTTGACTGGTGAGCCGAGCTCGTGAACGTATTTCTTCGCAAGGACGTACGATGCGTTCAATCTCTCTTCGTTGATGTCCATCAAACAGATGTGCGTGTCATTTTTGGAGAGTTCCTCCGTCTGCGCTATGTCGCCTATGATCTGTTGTGCAAACCTCACGCTTCCTGCGCCTATTATGGTGATCTTCATGCTCACTGCCTCCCCGATTCACAGACCCTTCAACGTGAAAGTCTTGTTCCTCAGATCCACCTCGAGCTTGAGATCACCCGACTTCGTTCCAAGAGCTTCGATCACGTACGAAGGTTCATCGTTGAAAATGTTCAACACCTTCGCTCTCCCACCGAGCAATCGGAGCGTGTGTTGAAAGATTCTATCGGACGAATCGTCGTAGAGCGACAGATCATCGCTCAGAACTATCATGTTGTCCAACAAGGCACAAGTGTAGGCGTAAATCTCTCGCTGTGTCTCGCTCAACTCAGTCTTCTGCGGTCTGAGCAACAAACAATCTGGATCGTTCTGCCAGAGCCTTCTGTTCATGAACGACCTTGTGATCGTGTTTCGAAGTGCCCACTTCGCTGCGGGAACACCGTGATCGGGCAGATCTTCTCCCCAGTACGGCGCGGTGTCTGGTCCTATCCTCATTCCGTCCACCAGGCCAACGGCAGGAATCAAGGGTGAGCCGCAACCCAGTACAAAAGCATCCTTGACGGCACTCCTTATGACCCTCAACCCGTCTCTGAAAGCTTCGATTGGACTGATCGATCTGAACCTCTCACCAGGCATTGCTCCCGCGAAGAGAAAATCGATCTTGAAGTAAGAAAAGCCCATCTGTCGCAACGAACTGAAGAGGTCGAACAACCACTTCTTGACATCCTCCCTGCTCAGATCAAGCGCGTAGATCTTTCTGTTCCAGTTCCTGTACGCCAACTTCGGTGCACCTTTCTCTTTCACCACCCAGTCTGGATGTTGTTGGAACAACTTTGAAGTCTCTGAGACGCTGAACGGTGCTGTCCATATTCCAGGTTCAAAACCCTTCTCAAGGATCGTCTTCGCAATCTCATCTATTCTTGGAAAACTTTCCTTCGTGTCCAACCAATCTCCTATGTCTGTTTCATAACCATCGTCGATTTGAAAGACCCTCACCGAATACTTCCTCGCCAGTTCCAAATTTTTCAAGATCTCTGGCCAAGTTAAATCCAAGAAGTAGTGATACCAGCTGCACCATCCGACGAACCGATCTTCTTTGAAACGCGCTTCGTTATGTTTCGCCACCATCTCGGCGTACCGAGTTAGCAGTCCATAGTTGTCTGGATTTTCCATCAAAACGAAAGTTTCCAGAGGAACATATTCCTCAAAAAACGTATCGAAGTATTCCAAGTAGGCCACCAGATCTTGGCCTTCGAACGCAAAGAACGGATGAGCCAATCTCGAGGTGAGAAAACCATACAGCTTTCCTTCCTCCGCCACAAAATAGTCACTCACGAGCGTTCTTTCCAGCAACTCAGGTACCAAAGATACTGCATAACGCCAATCTCTGTCCACAGTGATAACTTGGAACTGTTCAAGATCTAACATTCTGCAAGGACCCCACGATTGCCAGTTGTTCAGAAAAGCTCGCTTTGGAGCCTTGGTCCTAAAGACCTCGATCCTTCCGACTTTGCCCTTCAGCTGGCCGTCCAACATCCAACCGAAGTCGGTCCTTCGAAGCTCAGCTTTCAAAGAAAAGTCCTTCGCTTCGATCGAATATTCGCCTTCCACCAATTTCTTCCCGAATATCTCCACGTCTGTTCCCTCCCGGCTTCAGTCCGAATTCTCTTTGACGAACTCCACGATCTCTTGAACATAACCAAAGGCAAGAGCCACGTAGGTGTCTGCGGCTCCATAGTAGACCGCGAGCCTTCCAGTCTTTCCATCGCACAAAGTCGCGCAAGGAAAGACCACGTTAGGTACGAAACCACACACCTCGTATTCTTCTTCGGGTGTCATCAAATAGTACCTGCTCCTGTGCAGAACCTTCGATGGATCTTCCAGATCCAAAAGCGCCGCACCGAAACTGTAAACGTAGCCGTTGCAAGTCAGTGTCACACCATGGTAGATCAAGAGCCACCCTTCGCTTGTCTCTATCGGTACAGGCCCTGCTCCTATCTTCAAGTTTTCCCACCAGTTGTTGCTACTTCTTCCCATCACCCACCTGTGGTTGCCCCAATGGACCATGTCGAAACTCTCGCTCAAGAAGATGTCGCCAAACGGCGTGTGACCCATGTCGCTGGGTCTGTTCAGCATCACGTACTTACCTTTGATCTTCCTTGGAAACAGAACTCCGTTTCTGTTGCAGGGTACAAAGGCGTTCGGTAATCTGGTGAAGTTCTTGAAATCCTTCGTCATTCCAACGCCTATGGTTGGCCCGTGATCGTCCGTGCAGAAGGTTATGTAATAGGTGTCCTCTATTTTCACAAGTCTTGGATCGTAGGCGTAGGTCACGGGGAAATCTCGACCGTCGAGGTCTCTCCACTGGATGGGTTCTTCGTCTATCTTCCAATCGATCCCATCCTCGCTCCAGCCGACGTGCAGGAAAGGCTTTGTGTTCTTGTGATCGACTCTGAAGACTCCCACAAACTTACCGTCGTAGGGCAACACTGCGGAATTGAAAACGCGTGCACCCTTCTTGATGGGGTTCCTCTTGGTTATTGGGTTTTTGCTGTATCTCCAAAGAACACCCTCAAAACCCTCTGGCCTCTCTTCCCACGGCATGAACAAAAGTTCTTCACAATAGATCTTCATATTGTTCACCCCCTAATATTCTACCTTGCGAGGCTGGAAAAACGAAAGCCGCCCAATGGCGGCGGACAAGTTTCGCAAGTTCAATAACTCGGTGGGCTGACGACCCACACACCGATCGCTGTGACTTTGCCCACGTTCTTCCACCTGTGCGGCACCGTGGAGGGATAGGTTATGCTGTCGCCCTCGTTCAGCACGATCTTTTTGTCCCCAAGCGTTATCTCCACCGTGCCTTGGATCACGATGCCAGACTCGATGCCCTCGTGTGCATAGAACGAATCGCCGCTGTCACAGCCCGGTTCGAGGTAGGATATGAACATCGAATAAGCCTTGTTCTTAGCCGAGATGAGTTCGTAGGTTAAACCTGGTCGCACTATGACTTTGCGCCGTTCATTCTTCCTCACCACGCCTTTGAGTGCCTGCTCGCCCACCTCTTGCTCGACGAGCGAAATGATCGTTTCTCCGAGCGCTGAGAGTATCCTTTTCAGTGTGCTCAGAGAGGGCGACACTCTCCCGTGCTCGATCTGACTGATCAAACCGGGAGTGACTCCCGCAAGGCTTGCAAGTTCTCTCACCGTCATCTGCTTGGCCTGCCTGAGCGCCCTTATCTTCTGACCTATGTTGTCGAGTTCTTCGCCCATCGGCTCTATTCCCCCATCACCAAACGTGTGAAGTCACCGTAGAGTTTCTGCAATCTCTCGAACTCAGCCTCATCGTAGAACTTGATTTGTCTTCGACCGAAGTACTTGGCGACCTCAACGCAGAAACGGGCCGCGAGTTCTATATCGACCTCGTGTGAGGCCCCGGTAGCGCAACCAGCCACGGGTACCTCTGTCGTTATCGCCACCCCCACGACTGGCGCATTTGGCGCAACGGTACAAGGTTGCATGATGCTGTTTATGTGGTACACGCCGTTGTCGTAAGGTGTTATGTCTTGCATCGTGATTGGGAGCACGAAAGGTACCGTACCACATACCCTTTCGTAGATGTCCAACAAGTCTTCCGACACTCTTAGTATATAACCTCTTAACACGGTTGGTGAAATTGCAAAACCTTTTTTCTTGGCGATCCTGTTTCCCTTCGTTGTGTCGATCGATAGGATCGCATCGACGGGTCTGTTAAGCATGAGCTGCAACGCTTCCTTTACACCAATCGGCGAATCCATGAACGGCACGGGTTTGTGTTCTTTGGTCGGGGCATCCGGACAAACGTGCGTGGTGACGAAGACGGTTCCCACGAGTTCTTCCCTTTTTTTCTTCATTTCAGCGAGTTTCAGCGCGCAGGCCAGTGCGGCGATCGCTCCATCCGCATCGCTCACCAATCCCACCATCTCTGGCCTTGCACCAACTCCACCCAGTTGACCAACTATGCCCAGAACTGGTGCTGAAGAATCGCTTCCAGAGATCGTGATTCTCACGATGTCCGTCTTGCCACGGGATGTTCTGACAGTCTCGTACTCCGCATGTACACCTTCGAAATCTTTGAACAAATCACACACCTTTCGACCATCTGCGCTTGGATCGTCCAAAAGCTCCATCACCGCAAGAACTTGCATCAACATGTTCACACCTCCGTGTAGAGATGGCATCTCACCTTTCGACCTCTGAAGTCTATTAACGGTGGTCTTTCATTGCATTTTTCGAAGGCGAAGTCACACCTCGTTTTGAAGGGGCACCCTTTTGGCGGATTCAGTGGACTCGGTATCTCACCCTTGAGCGAGAAATCTTTCAGACTGTCAGTGCCAACGGCGGGGATGGCCGCCACGAGCGCTTTCGTGTAGGGATGCATGGGCTCTTGGATTATTCTCTCCGTTTGTCCCATCTCCATGATTTGGCCGAGGTACATCACCATAGTGTGATCCGAGAGGTGATAAACGATCTTCAGATCGTGCGTGATGAGAATGTAGGTCAAAGAGAACTCTCTCTTGAGTTCCATCAAGAGGTTCAGTATCTGTGCCTGGACCGAGACATCCAAAGCTGAGGTAGGCTCATCCAAGATGAGCAGTTTGGGTTTCAAAACCAGACATCTCGCTATGGCTACTCTCTGTTTTTGTCCACCACTCAGTTGGTGAGGATACTTCGAGAGTACATCCTCGGTCAACCCCACAGCCTTCAAAGTTTCGATTACGAGTCGTCGCCTCTCTTCTTTGTTACCGATCCTATGTATCCTCAAACCTTCTTCTATGCTGAACAGAACCGTCTTTCTTGGATCGAGTGAACTGTCTGGGTCCTGGAAGACCATCTGTATCTCTCGATGGCCCCATCCCTTCAGGGGTGTTCCCATGAACTGGATCGAGCCCGTCGTGGGTTTATGTATACCGCAAAGGATTCGGGCAATGGTCGATTTTCCGGAACCACTCTCGCCGACGATGCTGAAAACGGTGTTTTCTTCAACGGTGAACGAAACGTCCTGAACAGCCCTCAAGAACTTGACAGGCCTTCCAAACACATCAAACTCGACGGGAAATTCTTTTGAGAGGTTTTCAACTCTCAGCATCGTTCAGATCCCAGCCTTCTCATACAACCAGCACTTGACGATCCTGTCCTTCATTTGAACTTCATCTGGTTCGTGTTGAGTGCATATTTCCAATTTCTTGTTGCACCTTGGGTGAAACCGACAACCCGTTGGTGGGTCGAGCAAGCTCGGCACGTTCCCTTCGATCGAGCGCAATTTCGATCCTTTTTTCTTCAGATCCGGCACCGAGGCGATCAACCCTTGAGTGTAAGGGTGCAAGGGATCCTCGAAGAGTTGTTTCACCGGCGATATTTCACAGATCTTTCCTGCATACATCACGATGATCCTGTCAGCTATCTGAGACACAACGCTCAAATCGTGGCTTATGAACAGTATCGAAGTCCTCGAACTGGACTTCAATTGCTTGAACAAACGCATGATCTGGGCTTGGATGGTGACGTCCAGAGCCGTGGTGGGTTCGTCGGCGATGAGCAGTTTTGGCTCACACAGCATTGCCATGGCGATCATTGCCCTCTGCCTCATGCCCCCACTGTACTCGAAAGGATACCTCTCGAGCATCTTCTCTGCTTCGGGGATCCCAAGTTTTGTCATCGTTTCTATGACCCTCTTTCTGGCCTCCTCTTTGCTCATCTTGAAGTTCTCTTCCAGCACTTCACAAAGTTGTTGACCTATCTTCATGTTGGGGTTCAGGGAATTGAGAGGGTTTTGGAACACCATGCTCATCTTCTTTCCCCTGGGATGGTCGTTTCCTGAGGTTATGTCGACACCATCGAAGAGGATTCTGCCTCTTGCGACTCTCGCGTTTTTGGGCAGCAGGCCCATGATAGCCAAGGCTGTCACGCTCTTTCCGGAGCCGCTCTCACCGACGAGACCCACGCACTCACCTTCGAACACGCTGAAAGTAACTCCATCAGGAACATAGAACTTTCCGAGCCTGGTTTTGAATTCAACCGCGAGATCCTCAACGAGCAGGAGGGGATTCAAAACTCCCTCCTCCCTTCCTGAAAGTACTGCTTCACCTCTTGCAATAGCCTCTCGTCCGTCGCGAGATCGTACACGGTGAACGCGAGTGCCTTTGTTGCCCTCAGCATCGCTTGGTAACCCTCGGGTGAGTTTGCCGCCTTTGCGAATTCTCTCGTGTGTGTCGGTATCGGTTTGCCGTTCGTGATGTTTATGTACGCGTGGATTGCAGCTACGACGTGGCTCACTTCTCCCATGTCGGTCGATCCAACTCCTTGTTCGTACGTTCGCGGTACAACTTCTTCACCCACGAGCCTATAGTTCTCCTCCAGTTTCTTGGCGAGCGGTACGTTGACGTACACTTCCAACATCTCTTCCTGACGAACCACGTTGGCCTTGCAGTCGGCCATGTCGCCCGCAGCTCTGACGAGAGTGAAGAACCTCTGTTCAAGACTTTCAAGTTGTTCAACCCGCAACGCCCTGATACCGATCTCCGCACTCGTGTATTCCGGTATGGTGTTGAAAGATTGACCTCCGTTCGTTATGATCCCGTGGATCCTGACTTTCTCCGGAAGTTGCTGTCTCCAAAGACCAATAGCGTTGAACAAGAGAATCATCGCGTCCAAAGCGTTCTTACCACTGACAGGATCTGCAGCAGCGTGAGCTGAACGCCCAAAGAATTCCACTTTGTAGCGACGTATCGCGTAGGATATATCGAAGCCCGTACTCATGGAAGCTGGATGTATCATCATAGCAACATCGACATCTTTAAACACCCCTGCCTTTATGAGATCCTTTTTCCCCGCTCCCCTTTCCTCCGCGGGGCAACCCACCACCACCAACGTGAACTGCAAATCTTGCAAAGCCTTCTTGAGAGCTACCGCGGCCCCACAACTCATGACACCTATCATGTTGTGTCCGCACGCGTGGCCTATCTCGGGTAACGCGTCGTACTCCGCGAGCAATGCGATCTTTGGCCTTCCCTCTCCTGTTTCTGCCAAGAACGCGGTGCTCAAGCCCGCGACGTTTCTTGTGACCGAAAAGCCATTTTCTTCCAAGAAGTTCGCGAGCAGTCTGGAAGACTCCTTCTCCTCGTAAGAGAGTTCGGCGAGATCGAAGATCTTTTTCGCCAAATCGATGAGCTGTTCTTCCATTGAATCCAGTTCTTGTGCGATCTTTTCCTTCATCCTCTCTTCCCCCTCAGCTCTTCAGTCTTGGATCGAGCAAGTCCCTCAACCCGTCACCGAGCACGTTGAAGCCAAGACACGTGAACAATATCGCGAGCCCCGGGAACAACGCCATGTGTGGGGCAGTTTGCAGGTAGTTCTTCGCCTCAGCCAACATGCTACCCCAAGAGGGTGTAGGTGGTTGAATCCCCAAGCCCAGGAAACTCAAAGTCGCCTCACTTATCACCGCACCGGCAAAGTTAAGCGAGCTGTAGACGATCAACACAGGGACGATGTTGGGCAAAATGTGATGAAAGATGATCCAAAGGTGTGAAGCTCCCAAGGCCCGAGCGGCCAACACAAATTCTTCGTTTTTGACGTTCAAAACAGCACTCCTAACTATCCTCGAAAAACTCGGTACCATGACTATTCCTATCGCCAACATTGCATTGAACAAACCCGCCCCGAGCACTGCCATCATGGCGATGGCCAAGAGTACGTACGGAAAAGACAACAAGGCATCCATAAAACGCATGATCAGTGCGTCGAAGAATCCACCAAAATAACCTGCAACGATCCCGAGCACAGTCCCGATCATCGCGCCTATACCAACAGCAATGACTCCAACAACGAGCGAGATGCGACTACCGTAGACCAACCTCGAGAATATGTCCCTACCGTAGTCGTCGGTACCGAGGATATGCCCACCTTCGCCCGGTTTGGCGAAGATGTAGAAAAAGTCCATTTCATCGACTTCGTGCGTGGCGATGAGAGGTGCGAAGATGGCAAAGAAGACGTTCAAAAGAACGATCGAGAGTCCGAACAGAATCTGCTTGTTCAATCTCACCTCAGACACCCCTGTAGGTCTGCCTGATCTTCGGATTTATGAAAGCGTAGGCTATATCGACGGCCAGATTGACGAAGATGTACAAAATTGCAGTGAAGAGAACTTCTCCTTGCACGAGCATGTAGTCACGCCTGAATATCCCATCGACCATGAGTTTTCCGAGTCCTGGCAACGCGAACACGGTCTCGGTCAAGACGGCACCTGCGAGCAGATTCCCCAACTGCAAACCTATGACAGTTATGACTGGTACGAGTGCGTTCCTCAACGCATGCCTGTAGAGGATCAAACTTCTTCTTAGACCTTTGGCGTAAGCGGTTCTTATGTAGTCTTGGTTCAAAACTTCCAACATGCTCGAACGCGTGAAGCGCGCGATCGTTCCAGTCGAAAGAATTCCGAGTGCGAGCGATGGCAGAATGAAATGACTCACGACGTCCCACAGTCCCTTGCTCGGATCGCCCAGTCCAACCGCCGGGAGCCAACCGAGTTCCAAGGAGAAAACTATGATGAGCATCATGCCGAACCAAAAGATCGGTATGGAAAGACCCATCAGTGCCAAAATCGTGACCAAGAGATCTATGAAGGAATTGTGCTTCATTGCAGCCATGACGCCTGCGGGTATACCTATGCTCACCGCGATCACGAGTGCGCACAGACTCAGCGTGACGGTTACAGGAAGCCTTTCCAATATCAACGAGAGTACGCTCTGTCTGTAAACAAGTGATGTACCAAGATCACCCGTGAGAACCCTCTTCAGATAAATGAGGAACTGTACCGGCAAAGGTCTATCTAAACCGAGTTGCTGTCTGAATCTGGCGATGTCTTCGGCGCGGGCCTGTGGACCTAAGAGAATCATCGCCGGATCGCCCGGGATCAGTTTCATCAACAAGAACGCTGTCAAGATGACGAAGAAGAGCGTGGGTATAACCTGGATGATCCTTTTCGCGACGTACTTCCCCATTCGATCACTCCAAACAAAGAGAGGGCGCTCGCGCGCCCTCAATCATTTCTCAACCCAAACATTGGTACCAGGTGCGTACAGTCTGATCATCATGTCCGGTGAAGGTTTGTAGCCCCTCACCTTCTTGTTCACACCGTTCACGACCAGCTTGTGCCACAACGGGAAGTAGTACAGATCTTTCATGATCAATTCTTCAGCCTTCCTGTAATACTGTGTTCTCTGCTCTTGATCGACACAAGATTCACCGAGTTCAATCAACCTGTCCACCTCGGGATTGTTGTATCCACCACCATTTCCGTAAGTTCCCTTTCTCGACGAGTGGAACATGTAGAAGATGAAGAATTCTGGGTCTGGGTACCATGTCCAGCCTATCGTGTACGCGTCCGCATCACCCTTCGACGTGACGGCGGTGAAACTACCCCACTCGAGTGACTGAACTTCGATTTCGAACCCTACTTTCTTCAACATGGATTGGATAATGACTGCAGCCTTTCTCCTGTTCGGATCTTCGGGCGTGTATATGGTCATCTTCACAGGTTTGCCGTCGTATCCTGCCTCTTTCAACAACTGTTTGGCCTTCTCTGGATCGTATCCCGTGTAGAAGGATTTCACGTTCGGATTGTACGCCCAAGAGCCGGGTGGTATCGGACCGTAAGCAGCGATCCCTGTTCCGTTGGGGAATATGACCTTGACGAGCTGTTCGATATCTATACCCCTGAAGAACGCTTCTCTGACCCTCTTGTCCATCGTGGGACCTTTCATCGAGTTCATGTACACGGCATAGACGTTGCAGCCACCCACCGCCATCGCTTGAACGTTGGGATTCGCGTTCACCTTGGGTATGTCTTGGTCCAGCACATCGCTGGTGATGTCTACCTCTCCACTGAGCAACGCCATGGTCAACACGGACTTGTCGGGTATGAACTTGTAGATGATCTGCTTCAAGTAGGGCCTTTCTCCCCAATAATCTTCGTTCCTTTCGAACACCATGTGGCTGTCCTTGACCCATTCGACCATCTTGAACGGGCCAGTCCCAACGGGATGCAACGTGAACTGGTCCTTCCAACCTTCACACTCTTCCTTCGGCACGATGGCAGCTCCTACGTCGGTGAGTACCGTCAGGAAGGGTGCGTATGGATATTTCAGCACGATCTTAGCAGTGTAACGATCGAGCACTTCGACGTGGTCAACCATGTACAACCTGACCATGGGTGAGATGGCGATCTCTCTTTCGAAGCTGTACTTGACATCCTCTGCCGTCACTTCTCTACCGTCCTGGAACTTGCCCTTCTGGAATCGAACACCCTTTCTCAGCTTGAAGGTCCATTCCTTCAAATCTGGGCTGACTTCCCAAGATTCCGCGAGCAACGGGTGGATCTGTTTGACATCCGCGTCGTAGGCGACGAGCGTCTCGAAGACGTTCCTCATAACCTGGGCTGAGGCGAGGTCCTGGTACATCGCTGGATCCATCGTCGTTGGGTTCTGATCTGAACCAACGCGGATCACTGAGTCGTAACTCGGTGCTGCAACGAGTGACGCGAAGAATGCTAGTACGATCAACGACACTACCAACCTCTTCACACCACACACCCCCTCTCAAAGTAGAAAATTCCTCAGATAGTTCGCAAGAATTCTGCGAGCACTCAACACGATACCAGAGGTTTTGGTTCTGAAGAATTCTTCATGTTTCAATCCAAAACCCATGCAATCGAGATAGACGAGCTGTTCTTGCGACAAGTCCACGTTCAGTTCAGAACTTCGGTAGGGTGAAAAGGCAACGCAGTTCGTTCTCGATCCGACCTTCGACCAACGCTTCACGGCACTCGCACATTGCCGCAATTCAGGCACGACGACTGTGACTCGGTCCAACTTGGGCATAGCTGAGAAAAAGGAATCTATCACCTTGTAAGGCAATATGAAACGCTCACTTTCAAACTCACCCGTACAGAGAAGCACGCACAGACCTTCACACTCGATCTGGAAAAGTCTTTGAACAACCCAGCGGTGGGAAATGTAGGCAACTGAGCCATCACGTTTTCTGCTCACCAGCACATCATCGTCGTTCAAAGGTTTGTAGATGCTCGGATCCACACCGTCTATGAGTCCGACCTCTCTGTAAGGCAGATCCGGTTTACCCATCAAGTTCAACAGTTCCGGTATCACATCGTCGCGTGGAGTTTCTCCGATCGTGATGAAGCAGATCAAGAGAAGACCTCCCTCGTTTTGATTTAATTATAGTAAACGCCATATAGTTTGTCAATAGAGGACGAGCAGGCTCGAGAACAATTGAGGAAAGCGGCTAAAATTCGAACACCTTGCGGGCGAAATCTTTGAGGAGGCACAGTTGATCGAGCAGATCGAGAACGGTGCATCGTTCCCTTATCGTGTTGGAAACCAAGATCAGTCTCACAATGAATTCAAGATCGTACTGTGCGAACAGTTCTTCAACACGGATCGTTTCGAGCGCCGATTCAACTTTTTTGAGGAACTTCTCGTACGTGGGCTTCAAGGTTCTTCTCACGTGATCGAGGTCTATCTGCTTGGGCACGATCTTCCTCTCGTACAGGTTCATGAACCTCTTCGCTTTCTCCTCACCAAAGAAATCTGAAAGAACGCGATACCTTTCCTCGTTGGTCAGGCACGTTCTTTTCAATCTGACATCCTCGAAGATCACCCTGTACGCCTTCAACGTGACGTAGGTTCCCATCGCCACGGAAAGCCCATGGAACGGTGGTATTTCGTTTCTGGCTTCGTGGTACATCTCGAGCGTGTGAGAAATCAAATGCTCTGCCCCAGATGCTGGTCGGGAATTACCAACGATGGTGATGTTCAAACCCGAAACCAAAAGGGCATTCATGAGTCTCAAAACAGCCTCTTTGCTTCTGTCGAGTACTCTCTTCGAATCATCCAAAACGACCTCGAGTTCATCTCTCAGTTGAATCCAAGCGAACTCGCAGACGGGCTCACCGATAAGAAGGTTGCTGAGCATCCAGTCCAATCTCGCCGTGACTTTCGCCGCGATGTCACCTATCCCTGCCCTCAAAAGATCAATCGGGGCTTCACTCAAAATCGTCATGTCCACCACAACTTTCTTTGGAACAACCGCTTGCGCCGTCGTTTTTTCACCGTTGACGAGGATCGCCGCAACACAAGAGGTGTATCCGTCCACGGAGGGAGCGGTGGGAAAGCATGAAAAACTTTTACCAGACAGATGTGCGGCGTACTTGGCGATGTCCGTCAAGCTACCGGAACCGACTGAGACGAACAGATCACTCTTGATTTGTGACATCGCTTTCTCGACGTTCTCCATCGTGGCCAGAACTCTGCCAGAACCTTCAAGTTGAATGGTCCTCGCAGGGCAAGTTCTCACCAACTTCGCGGTGTTTCCATCCACCAGGTAAGTGGCGTTCTCGAAGAAATCGTCGATGTGTTTGAATGCGTTCTCTTCAAAAACGATCTCTATGTTCGGCACACTGTGGACTTTTCCACAGGTGCATTTGAAACTCTCTTTTAGATCCTTCAGCAGTGCGATCACCGAAGCAAGTATACAACGTGCTCTTGAGCAAGATCGATGAAAAAAACAAAAAAGCCCCATCTTTGGGGCTGGAATTTCAATATTCATCTGTTCATGTTGCTCGTCTCGTTCGACCAAACGTTGCACACTGTTGATGGTTCTCTTTCTGATTTTCAACTCTTCGCGTTTCAGTCGAGAGATCACCTTTGATCTTTCATGCTGGGGAGCGCGATTCTCTCCTAACTTTTCAACGAAGGAAACGTCATTTTAGACCAAGGCCAATGTACGATCCCACCGTCTGAACGGTTCGGTTTCTCAAGGAGCGCTCCCCATAAATTTATATACGGACGTATAGATTTCATAACGATGAAAGTGTTCATTAAGAAAATGAACTTTCATGTTGGATGTGCCAAATTCGAGATGGACAAGGCGTGTCGAGCATGGATCAAGACATTCTGTGACTGTAGGTTCATAAAGTTCAAGTACTTGACAATCAAATCTTTTAACTATATAATCTCCACGATGATCGACGTGGATGGCAGGAAAATCATCGAATCCATTGTGGAATTGACGTTGAGATTCTCAAAAGCGATTAGGTTTCATCCGGAACTGGAGAAACTGCGAGCGGTGGAACTTTACGCGCTCTTCTACCTGATCAAGCATGGACCCTGCAAGATGAAAGAGCTCGCGGACGCACTCTCGATGACTAAGGCGAACGTGACCCACCTGATCGACACTCTGGAGAAGAAAGGTTTCGTGAAAAGAACGCCCGACGAATCTGACCGCAGGGTGATACAACTTTGCGTCACACAGCATGGTGAAAGAGTTTACAACGAGCTGATCGAGGAGCTGAGCAAGCTCGTCGAGAAAATCGCGTCCAAACTCAATCCAGACGATTCGATGCTCATATCCAAAGGTTTCGAAAAGTTCCTTGCGATTTTCATCGATTCCAAGGGGGCAAAAGTATGATCGCAGTCACTGGGGCTACTGGACATTTGGGAAACGTGCTCGTGAGAAAATTGATCGGCATGGACGAAGAGGTCCGTGCACTCGTGGCACCGTTCGAGGACACCAAACCATTGGAAGGTTTGAACGTCGAGATTTTCAAAGGTGACATAAGGGATCGGCAAACCATCGAGAGGTTCTGTGAAGGTGCACGAACGGTGTTTCATCTCGCGGCTGTCATCTCGATCTTTGGAAGAAGAAAACTCGTTCACGATGTGAACGTGAACGGGACGAGGAACATCGTTGAAGCCTGCCTCAAAAACAACTCAAAACTCGTCTATGTGAGTTCGGTCCACGCCTTCGCTGAACTTTCCAAAGGTTCGCTCATAGACGAGACCGTGCCCATAGATCCAGCTAAGGTCACAGGGTGCTACGCCAAGTCGAAAGCGATCGCTACCAACCTGGTTCTCGAGGCAACCAAACGTGGGCTCGACACCGTCGTGATCTGTCCCACCGGCATAATAGGTCCTTACGATTGGCGAATCTCAGAGATGGGAAACTTACTCTTGCTCCATCTGAGAGGCAATCTCAAGGTCGCGGTCGAAGGAAGCTTCGATTTCGTCGATGTGAGAGACGTTGCGGATGCATTAGTGTCGGCATCCAAAATTGCAAAGAGCGGAGAAATTTACATCGTAGGCGGTACACACATCACCGTGAAGGCACTCATTCAAACTTTGGACAAAATAGAGCCCAAGCGTTCTGCTAAGATGTTCCTTCCCATCTGGCTCGCATACATCGTTTCGAGTTTCACTTCACTCGCACAACTGTTCGGCAGAAAGAGCATCTTCACACCCTACGCAGTCTACACGCTCAGCAGGAACTATGTTTATTCACACACAAAGGCATCAAAAGAGCTCGGATACGCACCGAGGCCTATAGAAGATTCGTTGAAAGACGCACTCGAGTGGTTCAGGCAAGCTTTCCATTTCGAATCGAGAACGGCCATGAACACGGTGTGAAACTCACTCGTTCTTCGTCACGATGAGCGTATTTCCACTCGTTGCAGTGGTGCTCGGATTATTCAACTGAAACGAATTCAGAAGGCCTATCGTGGTTTCCAACTTCACAGAGGGATTCTCGTGGATCAAGGTCACCTTCACGTACTTTCTGGGTCTTGGGATTGGAGGCGGAGGGTTGACAGTTTGGACGGTGAACACGATCGAAGTTGAAGAGAGATTCATTTTGGCTATGGGCGTTAGATTCGTCGAAGTCTTGACGTAGAACGCTCCGTTATTATAACCAAAGGCAAGTTCAGTCGCGGTGAGTGTTATCTCTTGTATCGACGTAGTGGTGGCCACTGCGTCCCTTGCAAGCGTCAGTTCTTTTCTGAGTACCTCGAGCACCTTTCGCATTTCTTCGAAGGTTGTGTACTCTTGCTGTGTGAACTGTGCATTCCTGATGGGAAGATAGAAGAGCATCGAAATTATCGCAAACACGACACCGAGGATTATCAACACGATCAAGAGTTCTATCAAGGTGAAACCGTCCTTACGAGAGAAGATGAGTTTTGACATTCAAATGCCTCCACGGTTTTATTGAACTGCTGGCTCGAAGATGAACAGAGCGGTGTTTCCAAATTGATCGGATTTGGGTTTCACGATCTTCACTTCAATCGACGTGGCCAAGGAAGTTGAAGTTATGGTCAACGTCGAAAACTGAAATTCAACTCCGACTGTGGAACCTGTGGAGAAATACTCTTCCAGTTCCATGTTCGCTTCAAATGTTTTTCTCGATTCGCGATAAACCCTTCCTATACCAGTCAAAGCGTTGCTGAGCACTCCAAAGAGTGCGAGCGCACCTATGGCTATGATCAGCAAAGCAGCTATGACTTCGGCGAGCGTGTAGCCTCGTTTCATTGACCCCAACCCCTGTACTTCACGTACAAACCATAATGACCCGCGCTGGTGGCTGACGGATCGAACCCTATTGGGAACCAAGGTATCTGCGCTCCCGACGGATTATCTGGAAGCGCAAGATAAAGATTGTTCTGTACCTCAATTTTTTTAGCTACTATAGCTCCAAAGACATCTTCTCTTTGTTGATTCGGACTGTTTCCTATCTTCACCGACTTTTCTGGCGCATATATGTACAGTCCACCGCCTTTGGCAACGGAAAGTCTGTTCCCAAAGTTGAAAGTGCCTGATTTGTTCGAGTAAATGAGCAACCGAAACTGACTTTGGGGTCCTTTAGGTTTTATCTCGATATTATTGCCAGCAGTGATATCACCTTCAACGTATATCATCACGATACCGCTACCATCAACTTCGATCGTCGCGTTGTTCGCAAGAGTGAAACTGGTGGCAGCGATCGAAAGCAACCCTGTCGATGGTATTTTGAGAGTGAGGTTTCTCGACACCTGCAAACCGTCCTGTAGACTATCTGTATAGTACGTTTTATCGCTTTCAGATATCACCGTGCCGTTGAGCTTGACCGCAGGATTCGGGAAAAAGGACGGTGTCGCGGGCAAAGGTGGACTCATTGGTGAACTTGCGTTCACGCGCCTCGAGATTTCATCGAGAACGTAAGCGCTCGATGCATTTTCTGTTTTATCCCCCAGCACTGTAACATTTCTTTCCACTGTTCCAGTAACAATAACGTTGCGCCTTATTGTACCACTACCTCTTACGCTCCCAACGGCCAAAACGTCATTCTCGACAACGCTGTTGTTACCCAGAGTCAAGTTTCCATTTCTTAGATATATGTCACCAGTAACAACCGAGTTGTTACCGACATTCAGCGATCCATTCATTAGGTAGATGTTACCCGTAATGGCTGAGTTGTTGCCGATATCGAGCGATCTATCTCTGACGAGTACATCCCCCACGATCTTCAGATTGTTGTTGTTGACTTCCATCGTCACGGTATCGATTGCATATCTGTAGGTCAAACCACCCATCAAAATCAAAGTCAAGCTGTAGCTGTCCTCAACTCCATCGAGTCGTGCAGTACATGTTATTTTGTATTCATTCGAAATGGAAGTCACGCTGCATTTGATCGTCCCACGAAACTCAGGCACAGACAGAGAAGTCGGGGTGGCCGCCAAGTTTTGTACAAGATCCCCCTTGCCTTCAGTGAACCACTTCGCAACGGTCTCAGCCATCGCGTAAGCAGCGCTCTTCGCCACGTTCGAGACGAGTAATTTCTTCTGCTGCAACACATAATTGTTGGTCACTTGAGCGTAGATGCCCAACACCAGCAGAACTGTCAACGCAAGGAATATAACTACAAAGAGGCTCAAGGTGAGGACAGAACCTTTCCTCATGATCTCACCATTTTCATTGTAACACATTTTATCGTAGTTTAAGCCTTGGTAGTCATCTCAAATTCACAAAACTTCGTGAAACTTAGACAACATTCAATTTCAATCGCTATGCTTGACTTCTCCAACCACCTTCATGATGCGTTCACGCAGTTGAGTTTCGTAGTCAGGCTGAATTTTCTCGTACTCTTGTTCGAACAGGGGAGAAGAGATCAAAAAATCTGCGGTGGAACGGTTGATCGCCACGGGTATGTTGTAGACCGTCGCAAGCCTTATCAAAGCTTTGATGTCTACATCGTGTGCGAGCGGTTCGAGAGGATCCCAGAAGAATATGAGTATGTCTATCTCACCTTCAGCGATCTTCGCGCCAATCTGCTGATCGCCTCCGAGAGGACCACTCTTGAACTTTTGAACCTTCAGATTCGTTCTTTCCTCGATCAGCGTCCCAGTCGTACCTGTAGCGTAAAGCTCGTGCCTCGAAAGGGTACCCTTGTTGAACTCGACCCATTCGATGAGATCTTTCTTCATTCGATCGTGCGCGATCAGTGCGATCCTTTTTCTCTTGGCAAGCTTCAATGTCATCACCCCTTTTATTCATTTTAAATCAGTTGCGTTAAAATCGGCCTGAGGTGGAACGATTGAGTCGGACCAAAGCGGTGATCTACCTGGTCGTAACTTCGGTTCTTTGGAGCCTCGGAGGATTGCTGATCAAACTCGTCGATTGGAACCCCATGGCGATCGCCGCAGGTCGAAGCGCCATCTCTGCACTTATGATCCTCGCGTACGTGAAGAAACCCAAGTTCACTTGGTGTAAGGATCAACTTCTTGCCGCTTTCTTCTACTTTGGCACCGTCACGCTCTTTGTGACGGCGAACAAGTTGACGACGGCAGCGAACGCGATACTTTTGCAGTACGGTGCGCCCATCTACGTCGCGATCTTCGCACCCATGATTTTGAAAGAGAAGACCAAAGCTGTGGACTGGATCGCCATATCGTTCGCACTCTTTGGGATGGTGTTGTTTTTCTTCGACGAACTGAAGATCGAGAGCGTCGTTGGCATACTCGTCGCCATCGCGAGTGGAGTTTCTTTCGGATTGTACATCATCTTCATGAGGAAACAGAAAGATGCTTCCCCAATAGAATCAACCTTACTTGGAAACATCTTGACGGCGTTGGTGGGATTCGTGTTCATCTTCAATCAGAGCTTTGAACTTCGAAACGTCCTCGGCATAGTGTTGCTTGGCACCGTGCAACTCGGCTTTTCTTATATCCTCTATTCGATCGCCATCAAATACGTTGAGGCACTCGAGGCGATCTTGATACCAGTGATCGAACCCATCTTGAACCCCATCTGGGTCTTTCTGGCCTACGGTGAAAGACCGGGCAGATGGGCCCTACTCGGTGGTACCATCGTGCTCTTGTCTGTGACGTTGAGATATTCCCTGCCACTTTTGATGAGAAATTTCAGAGCAGCCAAATGATGCCAACCTTGATTCACTAACGCTTAACCACTGGTTCATGTTTTGTCTCACATTTTGGTTGTAGAATGACTACAAAATAATTATCAAAGCTAAATCGCCACTCGAGAGGATGGGTTTCAATGATCGTTCGCTGTGGGGTGTTGTTCACTCCGTTCGAAGAATTGAGAAACGTTGATGTGCTGATCAAGGGGGAAAAGATCAAAGAGGTGCGTCCATCCAGGACCAAAAACGATGACGATGTCATCGAAGCAGAATACGTGATACCAGGTTTGATCGATCCGCACACCCACATTGGACTCTGCAGACTCGAAGGTGAGGCAGGTGATCATGGCTTTGAAGTCAGTGATCCTGTCACACCACATTTGAATGTCTCAGATGCAGTGGATCTGTTCGATCCTGCGTTCAAAGACGCACTCTTGGCTGGGGTCACTTGCGTGGGGATCTTGCCCGGTTCGTACATGTCGTTCGGATCCTCCGTCGAGAGGATCACGATCATGCCTGGCCAGGGTAGCGTGTACAAGACCAACGGAAGCTTGGTCGAAAGAACTGCTTGCATTAAAGCTGCCGTGGGTGAACATCCAAAGAGATTCCTTTCCGAACAGAAGGCCGTTCCCACAACGAGGATGGGGATCGTGGCTGAGCTGAGAGCAATCCTAACGAAGGCGAAAGAGTACGCTTAATCAGAGAAGAAAGACAAGAAAGATCCCAAGCTGGAAGCTTTGATACCACTCCTAAAGGGGAAGATTCCTCTTCGTGTGCACGTTCATGTCGAAAGAGACATCCAAACCGTCCTAAGACTCACCAACGAGTTTGGCATCCGTGTTGTTCTCGATCACGCTACGGAAGCTTACATGTTGTCCGATTCACTACAGGATGTGCCCATAGTTTATGGCCCCATTGTCTTCGCCAGAAGGGGTGTGGAACTGAAGAATCTCGATAGTGCAAATCTTTCCAAGATGAAAGGACTTCAGTTTTCTCTCACAACGGATCATCCAACGATACCGATTCAATACCTCGATTTGCTCTGCTCGCTCGCTTTGGCACACGGCTACAACTTGAAAGAGGTACTCCAACTTGTCACCATCAATGCCGCACGAGTGTTGGGTTTGGAAGGAAGAATAGGCTCAGTTGAAGTGGGTAAGGATGCAGATCTCGTCCTCCTGTCGGGAGCACCGTTGGCACCTGAAACGAAGGTCTTGATGACGATCATCGATGGCGAGATCGTGTTCGAGGCAGATGAGCGTGAATGATAGCGATCAAGGGTGGAACCGTTTGGACTGGTATCGACACAATTGAAAATGGCGTTGTTCTCATAGAAGAGAAGAAGATCATCACCGTGGGGCAAAAGGTCAGCATCCCATACGGTTGTGAGGTTATCGATGCGCATGGAAAGTTCGTGACACCCGGCTTGATAGATGCGCACAGCCACATTGGATTGATCCCAGAGGGTTTGGATTGGGAATACAGCGATGTGAACGATTTTTATGGACCGATCACACCTCAGATGCGCGCCATCGACGCGATAGATCTCAGAGATGCAGCCTTTTCGGATGCTTTGAACGGCGGTGTCACTACAGTTTACACCGGTCCAGGCAGTGCGAACGTGATCGGTGGGATCGGTCTGGTACTGAAAACCACAGGTCGTGTGTTGAAAGAAGAGGCGGCATTGAAAGCGGCTCTGGGACCAAAGAGATCGAGAGAGTACAGATCGAAAGAGCCCTATCCGAGTACCCGCATGGGGACCGTGGCTTTGTTCAGGCAGGTCTTGGAAGAAGCCAAACTTTGGATGGAAGATCCGACCAAAGTGGACCAGAGCAGAAAGCACATTTACGCGATCGTAGCACGGGCGATCCGGCGCGAGCTTCCCGTGAAGATTCATTTATCTACATCTCCGGACGAGATAACGGCAGCGATCCGTTTGATCAAGGAATACAACCTGGACGCGAGCATAGATCACGTTTTTGGCGGAGACCTTCTCGCCGAGGAAATCAAAAAAGCTGGCATACCAGTCGTCTATGGACCTATGATGCTCAGCAGACTCTATTCGGGTTTCAAATACGTCAATGACAGAATCCCAGTAGAACTCTCGAAGCACGGTGTCTTGGTAGCCCTCATGACGGACCACCCAGTGATACCTCAAAAGCATCTCAGACTGCTCGCCACCGTTGCGGTGAGAAATGGTGCATCCTACGACGAAGCTCTCAAGATGATCACGGTGAATCCCGCAAAGATTCTGCACATGGATGATGCTGTGGGAACGATCGAGGTTGGGAAGGATGCGGACTTGGTTGTTTGGAACGATCATCCGCTGAGACCGAGTTCCCATCCGATCTGTGTGATCGTCGATGGAAGAGTGGTGTTGAAGAGCTTTTGGATAGTGTTAACTTGTAATGATGAAAGAGTGTAAGTGTGAAAGAATGAGATTGATATTACCATTGTAGGTTTTCCAAACATTCTTGACTACACAAAAACCTTATGACCGTTTTTGTATAAGCTGGTGGAACCGCATTTAGGACAAGAGAGCGTTGAGTTGTTCATATCGGGGTACCTCCTTTGTCAAGAGTTGGTTGGGAGTTGTGCCCTCTTTATAAGGATAACGCGGTTTTTGGAAAGTTTCAAAACGTTTAGTTAACATTATCCCAACAAATTTAGGGGGTGGCGCAGTGATGAAAATTTACACGGATGGTAGTTACAAATCTGGCTTTGTAGGTTATGCTTACTCGATATATGATAACAATGAACTTGTTGTAAAGAACGTTATAATAAGACGTCCAGAGACTTCGTTAAAAAACGTTGAGGCGGAACTTCTTGCTGTCATGGCTGCATTAACGGAGCTGAAGGAATTATATTGTTCGTTGAAAGGGGAACGAGTAGTAATTGCCTCAGATTTAACCGAGGTTCGAAACTTTTATGGAAATGCACTTAAAAATCAAAGTGATATCTCAAATGACCAAAAAAACTAGTAGTGAAAAAACTCTGATGCTAGTAAGGAGAAAAAATTCCAAGGAGCACTAATCGCACAATTTTGTGAAATTATCAGGCATTTGGGTTGTAAGCTTTCATTTGAATATGTTAGAGGACACTGGATGAATGTACTCCACAACAGCGTAGATTCCACGCTTCTGAGAATAATAAACAAGAGAACAGCGACAGAAAAAGAGATTATCGCAAATGACAAACAAAGTGACAAATCAGGATTGGCAGTGCTTACCTTTCTTCACATATCTTTTCGGAGTTTGAATTTCAATACATTAAAGAACTACATAAAATCCTATCCGAAACAAAATCTGAAGAAACGTTGTTATCAATTAAACTAATGATGAGGAATAATGGATTTGTATACGAACCACATAAATCAAAACTAAAAAGAAAATTTGAAGAACTGCTTGAAGACGCTGTTCGATACAAAGTACCTACCAAAGTTGGAGATGAAGGGAACAGCTGCAGATACAAGGCAAACAATATTAAGAAAATAGTATACGCAACAATCAATTTGAGAAAAGAAACTTCAGAACAGATAGGAACAAAAACCAAAAGCACAACGCAAAACAATAAATGCGAGTCCGATTATAAAAATTTCTTAGTGAACATATTAAAAAAGAATAAGAGGCCAATGACCATGCAACAAATAAAAGCAGTAACTATTAAGCGCAAGTACCCGTGGAGACAAGAAAAATCTTCAGGAATGAAAACATTTGAGGCACTGTTGGAAGAGTTAGTTAAGGAAGGACGAATAACAAAAATCAATGGTAAGTATACCACTCTCAGTTGAATGACTACAGATTACTTACACTTGACTTTACTGAGAAAACAACCTATTTTCACACCGCAGATTTTTCAATAATCATGAAATTAAGCCTATTTTCGTATTTTACACAACGTCTAACACCAATTTCCCTACCCGTTGTTACAACCACATTTCAAATTGAAAAGATAACAGAAAGCTCGTATCTAAGCTTATGCAATAAGGAACTTGTCAATTTACCCGTTGGAAATCAGCATGAATAAATGACTCAGCACAAATATTAGTCAATTCAAAACATTTTTCAGAGTGCCTAGCTTAGGAGGTAGGGAAAATCGCCTTCCAGAACATATCTATTTATGCGCACCCTGGAAGGCTACTCTTAGGAAGGAACTACTCCCTGAAAGAGATGGAAACTCTCGTAGTACCTTAGTAACTTTCGCTGACAAGACTTCTGGAATAACTATAAGGGTTAATAAGTCCACAGTATACGTAGGTGCTCAATGGAAAAGCAAAGACGAAAGGCAGAAGTGAGTAAGGCAGATAAGACAAATAAGGGCAAAGAGGTTCTACCTGTTTGGGAAGACAAGGAAAAGTGCGATTGTTTCATCTCTTTCGGGAGATTTTGAACTTTTTGTATGTGTTGAGAGTCAAATTAATTAGTAGGAAGCAACTTAGATTGCTGGTTGTTGTATTTGTAGCGACCTTTATTGCTAAAGTTGGGAAAATCGCACTTTGGGCAAGCAGGCGTTTGGTTATTTATCTTGGGAAACTTGGTTTTGTTAAGAGTTGGATGGGGCATCACTTTTTAAAGAATAATGAGGTTTTTTGAAAGTTTCAATGATTTATGCTTAACATTATCCAGGTGTAGAAGGAGGGAGAGGTATGAAGACCTGGAAGTTGTTTGAGAAAGAGATATTAATCGTCGTTCTTTTTTTGATTCTTGCAACCGTGACTTTGGTAGAAGCAGCTGAGCCGCTGGGTCTTTATATCGAAGAATACTATAAAACAAACGGGAGATTGCCATTACCACCAAGTTGGGTCAAAGTCGGTACGACGTTTGTGTACAGGATGCAAGTTGGTGTTGGGACAAAAGGAGAGAGTGGTTTCACCACGCAAGGGTATGTTATCAGAATGGTTATCGGGATCGATAAGACTTCGAATTATGTTGCTGTCTGCGAATGGAAGATAATGTCAGATTTGCGTGGGAACATAGACTACACAAGCCAAATCATATCTGAACAATTTGTAGAACTGAGTTCTTTGGAAAAATTTGTCGTGGACCTTTCTCGAGCAGCTCCCTATGGTGTACAAGTCCAAGGAGGATACTTGCCCGACGGAGGTTTTTACTTTGCATACGCAAGTGGAGATTACCAAGGCTTTACGAGATATAACTATAAATTTAATAGAGAAGGAATCTTAGTGTCTTCAGGTTTCCTTGAACAATCAGGTTCAAGTTCTTCTGTTGGTCAGATGGAGCTTGTGTTTGTGAAAGATGTTGATTTGAAGTTCGATGGTTTGTCGGAGAATCTCATAAAGGCGAATCCTAGTTATCAATATGTTGTAATAGAACAGATGACTGGTGCGACAATGATGTATGGACAAATAAGTGTGATTTACTCAAAAACGATTTCTGAAGGGTTTTATTCGTTCATGGTTAATAATCTTACAAACTTAGGAAGTTCCCAAAGACAGATTCTTGGGACAAATGTCTTAGGTCCTGCTTACATCAACCCGAGTTTGCTTAAAGGAGAAATCGTTAACATACCAGAGGTAGGTTTCAGATGGGTTGTTGAAGGACAAGGTCAATTTGGTGGAATCCAAACAGGGATTTATATCGGCGGAGTAAAAGTCGCCATTTATGAATACTCAGCAAATGGACTTTTGCTTCAGTACGTTAATAAAACACATACAGGCTACCTCCAAGCAGTTATCTCAAAATAACAGAGCGAAGAGTTTTTTTATGTGAGCTTTTTAGTTATATACTAAGTAGGTAAATTTGGGTTTGCGTATATTCGGAACATCAGCTTTTTTTCACCGGGCTTGTTTATAAAGAAAGGATACTTGATTTCAGTTTCGAAAAGCATTAGCTCTTCCAAACCATTGCTTCCTTCATAGCTATATGGTATGTATTTAGGCTGAGGTGAGGTATGAAAGAAGTCCTATTGGTTTTTCGCTTAAGAAATCTGCAATGTCTTGGGGTGTACCAGCTGCGCGATACCTTTAGGAAAGAATTTCCCCTTGACAAAGATGGAAATCAAGGGTGGCAGTTGAAGGAGAGTATAGGTTTTGTGCATGATTTGATAAAATGTCAAGCTTATTACTATGTGTTTGTGTCTGTTATCTTAAATAGTGTGTTTTGCACTTGTGGGCTTGTTTACTGTTGGTCTCTTTGTACCAGGGAATTTAAAAATAGTTGTTCTTACACAACTAAAAAGCGTATAGCTGGAGAAGGCAATTAGAAAACACGGTTTTTTTATTAACTGTGGTTTTGAAATCTCAATGCCGTGGCAACTTTGCCACGGTTTTTTTATTTATGCTCATAGTTAATTCAATCAAAGGCCAGGAGAAAATGGTTTGTAGTTCTTGTATTTATCGATGTTTTTGGAACCGTATGTTTATGCTGATTTTGAATTTTTGGATAAAAGTGGTAAAATACGTAGTGGAAGATTATCTGATAGTGTTAACTTGTAGAGACAAAAGAGTGTAAGTGTGAAAGAATGCGATTGATATTACCATTGTGCGTTTTCCAAAGATTTTTCACTACACAAAAGCCTTGAATATATTTCGTTAAATTCTTCGTATTCTTCAGTCCTCGCCTGAGTCGGAAAAAGTCTTTCAGCAATGAAAACTTAGATTCACATTGATTGTTTTTACCAAGCGATACCACTACGTGATTGATATTTTTAAACAATATCTTTACTGCACTTTCATATGCACCAAGTCCATCAGTAATAAGTTCAATGCTTTTAGGTTTTGAATTACCAAAGAACTTCTCGAGTAATACTTTGACTTGTCCCATGTCACGATACTTGAGAGCGTTGAGTTGTTCATATCGGGGTACCTCCTTTGTCAAGAGTTGGTTGGGGGGGGTGTCCCCTCTTTATAGGGATAATGCGGGTTTTGGAAAGTTTCAAAACGTTTAGTTAACATTATCAACTTTTGAGAGGGAGGTGTTGGTATGAGGAAGTTCCTGGTCGTGGCATTCTTGCTAATGACCGCCGTCTTGTTCTTTGCGCAAACGCCCAAGAAGGGCGGAACCTTGGTCATCGCACATTGGTCAGATCCGATCTCTTTCAACCCCTGCGCCAAGATCGACGACGCGGGTAACGGGATCTATCCGTCGATATTCAGCAAACTCGTTGCTCTCGATCACGATTACAACGTTATTCCAGATCTTGCAGAGAGCTGGGAAGTTTCGCCGGACGGATTGACCTACACGTTCCACCTGAGAAAAGGTGTCAAGTGGCACGATGGACAACCTTTCACAGCCGCCGACGTCGTGTGGACCTTCACGCAAATCAAGAACCACCCAGAAGCACCAGCGTCCAAGCATTTCGAGAAGGTCACAGCGATCGAAGCACCAGACGATCACACGGTAATCATCAAGATGTCCGAGCCACAGGCACCTTTCATCGGATTCTTGGCTTGGTATGGCACCTTCATCATGCCGAAGCACATCTACGACGTAACCAAGGACGGACAACCCGTCGACTGGTTGGACAATCCCGCCAACCAGAAACCGATCGGTACCGGACCTTTCAAATTCGTTGAATGGGTGAAGGGAGATCATGTCACACTCGTGAAGAACCCAGATTACTACATGGGCGAACCGTACCTCGACAAGATCGTGTTCAAGATCATACCTGATCAAAACACGGCGTTCCAAGCGTTCATGGCTGGAGAAGTCGACGTGAACAATAATGTGAGCAACGCCCACATCCCCCTGTACCAAAAATCACCCGATACTGTGGCTTTGCAAAGGCCCGCTCCAAGCCGTTACTACATGGGCTTCAATGTGGCGAGGAGACCTTCGCCCTTCAACAACGTCAAGGTGAGGTTTGCAGCTTCTTATGCATTGAACAGGCAAGAGATATTCGACAAGGCGATAAAGTACGGTTCTGTGAGCGATGGTTTCTACACCCCGGCGATCCCCTGGGCTTACAATCCCAACACCAAGGCACCTGGGTACGATCCGAAACTGGCGGAGAAGCTTCTGGATGAGGCAGGTTATCCGAGAGGAAAGGATGGCTACAGATTCGAGGCGGTTCTTGTCTACTTCCAGGGTCAGGTCTGGGCCGACATGGCTGCCGTGATAAAGGAACAGCTGGACAAGGTCGGTATAAAGGTCAAGCTTGAAGAGTACGAGATTGCCGCGTACATCGAAAAGGTTCTGAAAGCTGGAGATTTCGATCTGACGGTTCTGAACGGCTTTCAGGGACCAGATCCAGACAACTTGAAACTGAGGGTTGGAACGGGCGGAGACATCAACGTGATGGGTTATTCGAATCCGAAGGTGGACGAACTTTTGAGCAAGGGTGCAACTATTTCGGACGTCAAAGAAAGACAGAAGTACTACTTCGAAGTTCAAGAAATACTCGCGCAAGATCTGCCGTTCTATCCAATCGGAGAAGTCGCTGTGAACTTTGTCCACAAGAAATATGTGAAGAACATGCCTTACCAACTGGTTGGAAAAGTTAGCATAAACAACTTCGCCAAAACCTGGCTTGACAAGTGACAATCCTCCCGGGCCACCCTGCTTTTGTGGGGTGGCCCATTCCTGTAAGAGGTGAAGTTGATGGACGTTCTGTTCGCCAAATATCTGTTCAGAAGGATCCTTTCCGCCGTTCTTTTGATCGTTCTGGTCATAACTATTAATTTCTTCATAATCCATCTTGCGCCGGGTGATCCAGCAACGATCATGACGGGGCTCGAGAATCCTTCACCGCAGATCATCGAAGCTTTAAAGAGGAAATACGGTTTGGATAAACCGCTCGTGGTGCAGTACCTCAAGTACATGACGAACCTTTTGAGGGGTGATCTGGGATTCTCCTATGTTTACGACCAACCTTCGTGGAAGTTGATAGGACCGAGGGTTTTTCCCACTCTGTCGATAACCGTCACCGCGAGCGTGCTCGCATTCTCCCTGGGAACCTATCTCGCCGTGCTCGCGAGCAGGTTGAGAAAAAAGTTCGGCGATCTCATCTTCTCGTTGATCTCTTACGTACTCTACGCGATGCCATCTTTTTGGTTAGGTCTCATTCTGATCTTAGTATTTGCATCGAAACTGAGGTGGTTTCCAACCTCTGGCATGTTCGACATGAGGGCATCCTACGAAGGTCTCAGAAAGGTTCTGGACTATCTTCACCATCTTTTCCTGCCAGTCTTCACACTGTTGTTGATACAGCTTCCCGTCTTTTACAGGGTCACGAGGGCCAGCATAGTTCAAAACTTGCGTGAAGACTATGTCACAGTTCTATCGGCTGTGGGTCTGCCGAACGACAAGCTTTTCAAAAAGTACGTGATGAAGAACTCGATCATTCCAGCAGTCACGATATTCGGTATCACGTTGGGCTTCTCGATCACCGGAGCTGCCCTGATCGAGATCGTCTTCGCTTGGCCCGGCATGGGAAGGCTATTGCTGGATGCGGTGTTCAGAAAGGATTACCAGCTCTTGTTGAGCATCTACTTTTTGATGGCCGTGTTCATCAGTGTGGCCATGATCGTGACTGATATAGTGATAGCCGTCTTGGACCCAAGGGTCAGATTGCTCTGAGAGGTGGTGCCTTTGAGATTCAGAACAGACTTTGCCAAGAGATATCTCTCAAGTAGGTATGGACTGGCTGGACTAATCATGTTCCTTACAATGTTGATCATGGCACTCTTCGCGCCCGTGATAGCACCCTACAAACCGACCGACATATCCCACGACATGCTCAGTCCACCGAGCAAGGTACATCCGTTCGGAACGGATCACCTTGGTCGAGACGTGTTCTCGCGCGTTGTTCACGGTGCGAGGGTATCACTGACGGTGGGGTTCGTGGCCGCAGGCCTCTCAGCACTCATAGGCATCGTCATAGGTGCGCTGTCTGGATACATCGGAGGCGTTTTCGACGAAGTGATAAGCAAGATCATCGATTCTTTCCTGATGTTCCCCGTGTTCTTCCTGATCTTAATCATAGTGGCTGTTTTTGGTCGGAACTTAGTCTACATAATGCTCGTGATAGGCTTGACCACCTGGCCGTCGAACGCGAGGATAATGAGGGCTCAAACGATGAGCATAAAGGAGAAAGCCTTCGTCAAGATCGCAAGGGCCAACGGTGAGAGCCCAACGAGGATCATATTCACACACATCATTCCCAACGGCATGTACCCCGTCGTTGCCAACAGTGCGATGCAGATAGGTGGAGCGATACTCACCGAGGCTGCGCTGAGCTTCCTCGGTTTGGGTGATCCGAGTGTCGTGAGCTGGGGCAAGATGATAAACGACGCGCGGAGTTACATGTCGTTCGCGTGGTGGAGCATCGTGTTCCCGGGGATCTTCACGGTGATAACCGTCGTAACCTTCTCCTTCATCGGCGATGGTTTACAGCAGGCGCTGTACCCCAAGCTCAGCGAGGTGAGAAACGAGTGAAGAACATCGTGCTGGACGTGCAAGATCTCAGTGTACACTACAGAATCAACAAGAAAGTAATACGTGCGGTCGAAGACGTGAGTTTCAAAGTCGAAGAGGGAGACTTCGTGGGCATTGTGGGAGAGTCCGGTTCAGGAAAGAGCACGCTGGCTCACACCATCATCCGTTTGCTTCCCACCAACGCGATGGTTGTCAGTGGAAGAATAGAACTTCTCGGATACGACGTTCTCTCCTTGGGCGAAGAAGATATGAGAAAGATACGTTGGAAGGAGTTCTCGATGGTCTTTCAGAAATCCCTGAACGCCTTGAGCCCGGTACACAAGGTTGGAAACCAGTTGGCCGATGCGATGAAGGCCCACAATCCCAATCTCACCGAGGAAGAGATCATCGACAGGTTGAAACAACTCCTTCGGATGGTGAATCTTCCTGAACGAGTTCTCAAGGCGTATCCACATCAACTGTCTGGGGGAATGATGCAGAGGATAATGATAGCCTTGGCTCTTCTGAACCATCCAAAGTTCATCATCTTCGACGAAGCCACGACGGCACTCGATGTTGTGACGCAAGGACAGATCATCGAGGAGATCAAATCTCTGGTGAAGAGCCTTTCCTTGACAGGCTTGGTGATCTCGCACGATCTCGGTGTCGTGTCTGAGCTCTGCGATGAGATCGTTGTCATGTACGCCGGCAGGTTGGTCGAACACGGAACGACCGAGCAGATCCTCCAACAGCCACTCCATCCGTACACGCAAGGGTTGGTGAGATCTCTGCCGGATTTCGCACAAGAAAAGAAAAAGTTGTCCGGCATACCTGGGAATCTGCCCGATCTGTCACAGCCCGTTCATCAATGTGTCTTCGCGCCGAGATGTCCCATCGCGACCGAAGAATGTTTCAAGACAGTTCCAAGCACAGAAGAAATCGATGGGCGAAGAGTCGCTTGTTTGAAAGTGGGGGCTCGCATATGAGTCTGCTCAACGTCAAAAATCTGAAGAAGTATTACTCGGCCGGTCTGATCAAGAAGCGTTATTCAGTCAAGGCGCTCGACGGGGTTTCTTTCGACGTGGTACCCGGTGAGATCTTTGGTGTGATAGGAGAGAGTGGCTGTGGAAAGACGACCCTGGGGCTCGTCCTGAGCAGGTTAGAACGCGAAACGTCCGGAGAGATAACGTTCAAAGGCTCGAAACTGAGTGGCACGCTGAAGTTGGACCCAGAAACCAGAAGACAGATCCAGATCATCTTTCAAAATCCCTACGAATCTTTCGATCCGAGACTTCGGATCGAACAATCGCTGTTGTTACCGATGAGGATAAACCATATATGCGACAACGACGCAGAAAGAAGAGAGAAAATACTTGGATACATGAAGGATGCTGGCTTTGAACCACCCGATGCATTTCTGAACCGCTATCCCCACGAGCTCTCGGGAGGTCAGTTGCAGAGGATTTCCATAATACGTGCGATGTTGCTGAAGCCGACTTTTTTGGTGGCCGATGAATGTGTCTCTATGCTCGATCTATCGGTCAGAGCGAGCGTTGTGAATTTGTTGCTCGATCTGGTCGAGAGGGAAAGAACCACGGTCTTGTTCATCACGCACGATCTGTCACTCGCAGGACACGTGTGCGACCGCATCATGGTATTGTACCTTGGAAAAATGGTGGAACTATCGACTGCGAAGCGCATCGTGGAATCCCCTCTGCATCCTTACACACGCGTCTTGATGAGCTATTCTCCCTCGATATTCAAGAAGCGCGAGAAGATCAATGTTAAGAAGTTGGGCGTTGAGACGGCGATTGGCTCAGGTTGTGTTTTTGAACCGAGATGTCCGTACAGCTTTGAAAAGTGCGTCGAGCAGATGCCACCTTTGATCGAGATTGAACCGAATCATTCAGTGGCGTGTTGGCTCTATCTGAAAACATAGGAGGTGTTCATGGTGAGTGTTCTGGAGAAAGTGATCGAGAACGTACCGAACTACACGGGGTTCATGACCGTGGAGGAGCTGAATGAGTCTTCGAAAGCGTTGGCAAAGCAGTTTCCAAACCTCGTCGAAATGAAACAGGTGGGTCGGTCTGTTTCAGGACAGCCCATCTATTGTCTCAAGATCGGGCATGGAAAGAAGAACGCTTTGCTCTATGGCTTTCCACATCCCAACGAACCTGTGGGAAGTCTCATGCTGGACTATCTGTCCTGGGAATTAGCACGGAACGAGGAGTTGAGAAAGCTTTTGGACTTCACATGGTACATAGTGAAGGTGGCGGACGTCGACGGAGCGATGCTGAACGAAGGTTGGTTCAAAACACCTTACTCTTTCAGAAAGTACGTCTACAACTACTATCGTCCCGCGGGAAACGAGCAAGTGGAGTGGTCCTTCCCCATAGAGTACAAAACCTTGAAGTACGACAAACCCTCGCCTGAGACGAGGGCTCTCATGGAAATAATCGATTCCGCCAAGCCCGATTTCATCTACAGCCTTCACAACGCAGGTTTCGGTGGGGTGTACTACTACGTGAGTGAGGACGCACCTCTGCTCTATCCGATATTCGAAAAGGCCGCAAAGGACAGAGAGGTACCCCTCTCACTTGGCGAACCCGAAGTCCCATTCGTGAAACAGTACCACCAAGCCGTGTTCCAGATGCCCACAACTGTGGACGCCTACGACTTCTACGAGAAGTACTCTCAGAAAGATCCTGCAGAGATCATAATGAGTGGTGAGAGTAGCCTTGGTTACGCAAGGAGGTTCAATCCGAACCTCTTCGAAATAGTCTGCGAAGTTCCGTACTACTACGACGAAAGAATATGCAATCTGAGGCAAACGAAATCCGTGCGTCGAGATCTGGTTCTGGAGAATCTCGAGTTCCAGAAAAAAGATATGGACGCGCTGAAAGAAATCTACGAAAAGATAAAATCCCACATAGACACCCACACGAAGTTCCAAGACGCACTGGAGTATTTCATGAAATCTTTCGAGAAGTCCTTCGAAGCTGAGAAGAAGTGGGCAGAGACTGCTGAAGAGCTCTCAAGGAATGCCACCGTCGCCGAGAAGTTCGACAACGAGGTCGCGAGCAGATCCTACAGCCTTTTCAAGTGGGGAATGCTCTACAGATTGATCAAAAGCCAGAAGGAATTCAAGAAAGATCCCATTCTGAAACAAGCAGCGGAGCAGATCAAGAATTTGATCGACTCTCGTATCGAGCAACTCGAGAAAAAGACCAAGTTCAAAGTCATACCGGTGAAGAAACTTGTTCAAATCCAGCTCACAGCTGGACTCTATTCGAGTCTGTACAAGTCACTGAAGAGTTAAAACGAAGCCCTCCGAAAGGAGGGCTTTTCGTTTCAGCTCGTTTCAATCACAGTCCATCTGCCACTGACCAGTTTAACTCCAAGATAGACGAAGGGTGTGTCTATGAGTGCGATGATGAATTTGACGATGTACTGAGAGAAGATCATGCGCACGAGGACTTCTCCGGGCACAACGTTGAGAAAGGCTATCGTGATGAACAGACACGTGTCGATGAACTGAGAAACGAGCGTAGAAAGGTTGTTTCTCACCCAGAGGTGTCTACCCTTCGTGAGCTTCTTCCACAAGTGAAAAGCCCACACGTCGTGAGTCTGTGAAGCCATGTAGGCGACCATGCTCGCAAGGACGATCCTGGGAGTGGAAGAGAAAACCTTCACGAAAGCTTCGTTCCCTTCGAAGAAGGCCGCCGGTGGGTAGACCACAACGATTCTCGAGTAAAATGCCAAGAGGATCGAGACAAAGAAGCCCGCCCAGACGATCCTTTGGGCGATCTTTTTTCCATAGACTTCACTCACTATGTCGGTGATCGCGAAGGTCACAGGATAACAGAGCACGGCTATCGGCACAACGAACGGTCCCAGGTTCACCAACTTCGAAGCCGTCACGTTCGAAGCGACTATGGCGAAGACGAAGATACTCGTCAGTGTGATGAGCTTTTCATTCAACTTTTCTGTCATGGCCTGCAAGGTCCCCCATCTGGGTCGTAGTCTTGATGCCTCCACGGATGTTGTACACCACGGTGACCCTGAGCCTGTCGGTCTTGAGAAGCTTTCGAAGATCTTCATATATTCTCTTCGTGACTTCCTCTTGGTAGATGCCAACGTTTCTGAAGCTCACGAAGTAGTACTTGAGAGATTTCAATTCCACAATCTTTCCACCGTCTGGATAGTACTCGATAATCACACGGCCTATGTCTGGTAAACCCGAGAAGGGACAGACCGCCGAGAATTCGTCGGTCTCGATCTTTATGTATTCGTCTTTTCCATCGAAATCTATCGTTTCGAGAAAATCCGTCCTTATGGATTCGTGTCCTTCGAACTGAAAGATTTTTCCTTCTGCCTTGGGCATGTTTACACCTCCCTCAGCAATCTTTCGAAGTTGCGGTGCAATGGCTCAAAGGGATAAAGATCTTACTCAACTTCCCATGGTAGATTACCACAAACACATGAAAGAAGCACATCCAAGAACGAGGCTGTTATGAAAATTTCTTCCTGAAATACTTTGAACTTGCAAAAGACTGAGGGCAAGAAGAAAAAATACTACCAAGTTGTGGGGCGTCACACAACCAAATGTCCCTTCGCCACTGAACCCTCTCTGACCAACTGAACGGATTTAACCCCGGTTGAAAGATTCTTTGCCTTCATCTCTTCTCTTCGTTGGCCGATCCTTGCCAGGCTTTGAGAAATAGCTTTTCACATGGGCACGTTCTACAAGAGAATTTGTTTGGCTACATTGATCAATTTTTTCGGAGCAACATTGACAACTGACGGTGTACAGTGTATACTGGTTTTGCAACGAATGTAACAACAACGATAATCGACCGCATCCTCAAGGATTCGAGCTCGCCCCCTGAGTAGAACCTCCAGCAAGATTAGCAATCCGGACGCGGCTTAGTTTCTACAGAAGGTTGTGGTCTCAAATACGTCCTAAGATATAACAGAGGGGATGACACGATGAAAAAGATGTTTTGCTTGCTGTTGGTATTTTGGCTCTCCCTTTTGATCTCACACTGTGCAGGCCCAATCGAACAACCAACAGGATCTGTAGAAGGTGTCGTGAAAGACAGTGACAGGCAACCGATTGAAGGGGCAAGAGTTGTTGTTGACACCACAAACCTACAGGCCATTACTGACTCACGAGGTAACTACCGATTGGCGAGTGTCCCTGCCGGTCAGAGAACACTCATAGCTTCCAAGATTGGTTACGTCAGTGAGAGTAAGGTGGTGAACGTTGGTGCCGGGCAGATTGTCACAGTGGATTTTAAGCTCGCGCCTGTGACCTCCACTGGGACTGTACAAGGCACCGTGAGGGACAACAACGCTCAGCCGATACAGGATGCAACGGTCGCTGTGCAAGGCACAGAATTACAAACTACAACCGACTCGGATGGACAGTACCAGATAACAAACGTCCCTGCCGGTCAGAGAACACTCATAGCTTCCAAGAGTGGTTACGTCAGTGAGAGTAAGGTGGTGAACGTTCGTGCCGGGCAGATTGTCAGAGTGGATTTCACGCTCCAAACTCAGGGTGCTCAACAGGTTGTTTGGCAGAAAACCTTTGGTGGAAGTGATGATGACAGGGCACGTTCCGTTCAGGAGACTATTGATGGTGGGTACGTCGTTGCTGGGTACACGTGGTCATCTTCTGAACGGGAGGACGTTTACATCCTAAAGCTCGACGCGAGGGGGAACAAACTCTGGGAGAAAACGTTCGGTGGAAGTGACAATGATGGGGCATGGTCTATTCAGCAGACAAACGATGGTGGATACGTCGTCGCGGGGTATACATCCTCTTTTGGAGCCGGATCGTACGATGTTTACGTACTGAAGCTTGACGCAACTGGAACAAAAGTATGGGAAAAAACGTTCGGTGGAAGTTACGATGATAGGGCATACTGCATTCAACAAACAAGCGATGGCGGATACATCGTTGCTGGGTACACGTGGTCACCTTCTAAATGGGAGGACGTTTACATCCTAAAGCTCGACGCGAACGGAAACAAACTGTGGGAGAAAACGTTCGGTGGAAGCGACAATGACGGGGCATGGTTCATTCAACAGACGATCGATGGTGGATACATAGTCGCTGGATATACAAAATCCTATGGATCTGGATGGTACAATGCTTACTTACTGAAGCTTGATGGAGCTGGAAACAAAGTGTGGGAGAAAGTTTTCGGCGGGAGTAGCTGGGACGAAGCGCGCTCGATCCAGCAGACAAACGATGGTGGATACGTCGTCGCGGGGTATACATCCTCTTTTGGAGCCGGATCGTACGATGTTTACGTACTGAAACTTGATACAAGTGGGAAAGAGGTATGGAGCAAAACTTTTGGAGGAAGCAGCGATGATCTGGCATGGTCTATTCAGCAGACAAATGATGGTGGATACATCGTTGCTGGATATACAAAATCCTTTGGAGCAGGAAGCGAGGACGTTTACATCCTAAAACTCGACACGAACGGAAACAAACTGTGGGAGAAAACGTTCGGTGGAAGTTACGATGATAGGGCATACTGCATTCAACAAACACGTGATGGTGGATACATCGTTGCTGGATATACATGGTCTTTCGGGGTGGGAAATTACGACGTATACATCATAAAAATGGATGCCAACGGTAACACCGGAGCCTACCCAACGGATGACGAATAGCCAAAATCAGCTCAGGCGAGGAGCAATTCCTCGGCATGCAGTGCTCCCCAGTAGAACATCGAGTGGAAAAGATATTACAGTGGGAAAGAGTGGAACATTCGTTGCACGTGGCCAGACCTATTACGTCGTAAAGCATACATGAGTCGGCTAAAGAGACAACCATTGCAAATCTTCGTGACGTTGATGAGGGCCTCAGTTGAGTCTGTATACTTGACGGTACTATAAGGATCCAGCTATCATTTGCCACGCACGCGAGCAGATAGAATTTTCTAGGCAAATCACAGTGGTGTCGTACCGCTTGGAGATACAGAGCGTTGCGAACTGAAGCGCAAGAAACAAACTCTCGCATATATCCTCAATGATGCGCCTCATTGTGTCGGATTGATACCAGCGGAAAACCTTCCGCTGAACCTTCTCTTTGAAAGATGGTGACCACGTTAACACAATTCTGAGTAACCCTGTGATATCATAATCATGGGTCACAAATATTGTAATGACATTCTTGGAGGAGGTGTGGTTATGAGGAAGGCCCTTTTATTAATGCTTGCACTTTTGGCCTGCGCAGCGTTCGCCACAGAGTACTTGGTAGAAGATGAACTTTTGACACCGGATCCATCACCGAAGATCGGTGGTACTCTGAGGCTCGTTTTAGCTTCGACTCCTGAATCTTTCCTACTGTACGGAAGTCTTGACTCTTCGAGTTACAGTGTCATAATGGGACCGATGTACTCACCGTTGGTGGAGATGCATCCTGTGACGAACGAGATCAAACCTGCGCTCGCTAAGTCTTGGACTGTTTCAGCTGACGGAAAAGAGGTCACGTTCAAGATCCGTGAAGCTTACTGGTCGGACGGAACACCCATCACCTCGGACGATGTGGTTTTCACGTTCCAGTACTTCGTCATGAACAAATACGCGCGGGGTAACTCAATCGACAGGTTCACCATACCTGACGAAAAAGGCGTCAACAAGATGATCGAATGGGTCAAGATCGATGACAAAACCGTCAAAGCGATCCTTCCCTCGCCGTACGGAGCCTTCTTCACAGTTCTCTCACACGTCTACATCTATCCGAAACACAAGCTAGAACCTCTCATCGACAAGAACGATCTCGGTTCGGTCAACAAGGTTTGGCTGTCGAACACCGATCCGAAAGAGATCGTCGTCAACGGTCCCTACAAACTCGTCCAGCTCATAACGGATCAAAAACTCGTGCTCGAGAGGAATCCGTACTTCTGGAAAGTGGACAAGTATGGAAACAGACTGCCTTATTTCGACAGGGTGGAGTATCTGATCATCAGAGACGCGGAAATGAGGCTTGCGAAGTTCATGGCCGGTGAGATCGATTTCATGGCGATCGCCTCGAGAGACTTTCCAATGTTGAAAGAACAGGAACTGACTGGAAAAACGCCTTACGTCGTTTACGCAACCCAACCTAACCAGCCAACGCCGAGTCCGATACACATCTCTTTCAACTTCGACGTGGACGATCCCGAACTGCGTGATCTCTTCAAGAAGCTCGAATTCAGAGAGGCCATGGAATATGCGCTCAACAGAACAAGGATCATCGACGAGGTCTTCGCAGGCTTGGCGATTCCGGACGCTGGCTTGATACTCCCGTCCAACAAGGCCTTCTACAATCCAAAGGTGGAGGAACTCTTGAGACCTTACGATCTGAAGAAGGCGAACGAGTTGCTCGACAAGCTGGGTTTGACCAAGAAGGATAAGGAAGGCTACAGGCTCTTTGCGAGCGGCAAGAGGGTCGAGTTCAACTTGCTCGTTCAGAACTCGCCAAAAGAGTACCAGGACGTCGCGGTCATATTCGCTGAGGATTTGAAGAGAATTGGAATAAAGGTTAACCTGCAGATCCTCGATGCGTCCCTGGTCGGACAGATGTTCGGTGCAGGCAACTTCCAAGCCGGCATAAGGGCGTTCGGTAACCAACCGGACCTGCAGCTCAGAAAGGCCATCTGGCAACCTGGAACGCAGCTCTACTACTGGCACTACTCGACCATGGACAAGACCAAGACACCCCCACAGCCAGTCTTCGAGGCGATGCTCGATTGGGAAAAGAGAATATGGGAACTGTTCGAAAAGGCTCAGATAGAGATGGATCCAGTCAAGAGGAAGGCTTACTACGATGAAGTCCAAGAACTGTACCACATCTATCTGCCTGTCATCTTCGTGTGCAAAGGCATGAACATTTGGGGCTTCAACAAGACTCTGGGCAACGCGGGTCTGACGGAAGACAACATGCTGCGCTTCACCGTTTGGACCAGCTACAGGAAATGATTTCGGGCTCCCCCGATGGGGGAGCCTTTTCAAAGGTGGTTCGAGATGTGGACCTTCATCATACGCAGAATCTTGATCATGATACCGATGATGTTCTTCGTGTCCGTCATCTGCTTCGTCGTCACGGAGCTTCAACCGGGCGATTTTCTGTCCCAGTATCTTGAAAATCCACGCATCTCTCCCGAACAGATCGAATCTCTCAGAAGGGAATTGGCCTTAGACAAACCAGCCTACCAAAGGTATTTCATGTGGATAAAGAACATCGTCACCAAGGGAGATTTCGGCTATTCCTTTTCCTACCAGAGGCCCGTCGTGGAACTGATCTGGGAGAGGCTCGGTTGGACGGTGGCGATCTCCCTTTTAACGATAGGTTTTCAGTGGTTGTTCGCAACGCTCATGGGCATCTACTCCGCACTGCACCCCTACACGCCGGGCGATTACACGCTCACGGTTTTAGGATTCATCGGCCTCTCGATCCCCGAGTTCTTTCTGGCTTTGGTTCTCACATACCTCGTGCTCAGGCTTGGAGGTACTGCGGTAGGGGGTCTTTTCTCGCCACAATTCATAGGTGCTCCCATGAGCTGGGCGAAGTTCGTCGATTTGCTCAAGCATCTATGGTTGCCCATCGTGGTCGTCGGTGTGAGTGGGCTTGCTGGCTTGATGAGGATCATGCGTGGAAACATGCTGGATGTGTTGGGCTCACCCTTTGTCACCGCCTTGAGGGCACGAGGACTGGATGAAAAGACCGTGAGGAGACACGTGATAAAGAACGCGATGAACCCCTTGGTGAGCATAGCTGGTATGGAACTTCCCAATGTTTTCAGTGGCACGATCATCGCTTCGATAGTTCTGAATCTGCCAACGATAGGACCATTTTTCTACAATGCGCTTTTGAACCATGATCAGTATCTGGTGATGACCTTTCTCCTGTTCATAGCTCTGATAACACAGATTGGAAATCTGCTCGCCGATATCGCCCTGGCCTTACTCGATCCCAGGATAAGGATCAGTTGAGGTGAAAGTATGAACACGTGGCAGAGAGTTTTCTACCAGTTCAAGAGGCACAAGCTGGGTTTGATAGGTTTCTGGACACTCGTGGTACTGTACGTCTTGATAATCTTCGCCGACTTCATCTCACCGTACAACTTCACTGAAACCCACAGTCGTTTCACGTACGCACCTCCAACGAAGATCAGATTCTTTCACGAAGGAAAATTTAAAGGGCCCTTCATATACGGGCTCAAGAGAACGAGGGATCCTATCACGTTCAAAGTGAAGTACGAAGAAGATAGATCGAGGATCTACGCGATCAAACTGTTCGTCAAGGGTGAAGAATACGAGTTCTGGGGACTCTTCAAAACCAACGTACATTTGTTCGGCATAGAAGCAGATTCGAACGAGATGATGCTACTTCTCTTCGGAGCGGATAGGTTCGGCAGGGATCTGTTCTCCAGAGTTCTGCATGGTGGCAGGGTTTCTCTCACGGTGGGTTTGGTTGGCACGTTCATAAGCGTTCTCATTGGTTCGATCGTCGGTTCGATCTCAGGTTACTACGGGGGCTGGATCGACGTTCTGATCCAAAGGTTCATAGAGTTGCTCAGGTCCTTCCCGAGAATCCCACTGTGGCTCGCTCTGTCCGTCATACTGCCTCCGAGCTGGCCGAGCACGTGGGTGTACTTCGGCATCGTGATCGTTTTGTCACTCATAGGCTGGATGGGTGTTGCGCGTGTCGTGAGAGGCATGGTTTTGAGCCTTAGAGAAAAAGAGTTCGTGCTTGCGGCGCAGGTGGCGGGTGTTTCGAATTTCAAGATCATCACCAGGCATCTGATACCGAACATCATGAGCTATCTGGTGGTCGTCTCAACCCTGTCGATACCAGGAATGATCTTGGGAGAGAGTGCGATAAGCTTTCTGGGATTGGGCATAAAGGAACCCATGACGAGCTGGGGATTGCTCTTGAATCAAGCTCAATCGCTCGCAGCACTTTCGTCGAGCCCGTGGCTGTTGATCCCCGGTTTTTTCATCATGGTCTCCGTTTTGGCTTTCAACTTCGTCGGTGATGCGCTCAGGGACGCACTCGATCCTTACAGGACGGTCGAGAAGGTATGAAGCTCCTCGAAGTGAGAGATCTCAAAGTCTACTTCAACACACTGGATGGTCTTGTGAAGGCCGTCGACGGAGTTTCTTTCACACTCGACGAGCAAGAAACGCTCGCGATCGTCGGAGAATCCGGATGTGGCAAGACGGTCACCGTGTTGACGATCCTCGGGTTGATCAGGAAAGCGATCGTGAGCGGGAGTATCCTGCATCGTGGTGTGGAACTGACGAAACTTTCACAGAAAGAACTCGAAGAGATACGAGGCAGAAAGATCTCCATGATCTTTCAAGAGCCAATGTCGTCGTTCGATCCACTCTACACCGTTGGAAAACAGATGATGGAGGTTGCTATGAAACATTTGAAGATGGATGAAGAGCGTGCGAGAGAGCTTTGCATAGACATGCTGAGGAAGGTGCAGATACCTCTGGCAGAACAGCGCTTCGATGAATATCCCCACCAAATGAGCGGTGGAATGCTCCAGAGGATCATGATCGCGATGGCTCTGCTCACCAATCCAGACATCGTCATAGCGGACGAGCCCACCACGGCGCTGGACGTCACCATACAGGCACAGGTGCTAAATCTCTTCAAACAATTGCAGAAACAGTACAAAACGTCTGTGATCTTCATCACGCACGATCTTGGGATCGTGGCGGAGATCGCCGACAGAGTGCACGTGATGTACGCTGGAAAGATCGTGGAGAGGGCGGACGTTATTAAACTCTTTGAAGAGCCTTTGCATCCTTACACGAAAGCTCTGCTTGAATCCAGACTCAGAAAGGAGTACAAAAGCAAGAAACTTCCGTTCATCGAGGGCGTTGTTCCACCACCCACCAGCTGGCCGAGTGGCTGTAGGTTTCACCCCAGATGCCCCAGAGCCATGGAGATCTGTCGCAGAGAAGAACCCGCCGAAGTTCAGCTGAATGGTTCCTCCGTAGCATGTTGGTTGTACCACGAAGGTGGTGCTCGATGATAGTCTCACTCAGGAAGGTCAAGAAGTATTTTCCAGTCAGGGCAGGGGTCTTCTTGCAAGTCGTCGGTTGGGTCAGGGCACTCGAAGAGCTGGATTTGGATATAAACGACAACGAGACGGTGGGAGTGGTTGGAGAATCCGGCTGTGGAAAGACGACGCTCGGGAGGATCGTCGCGAGGATCCTCCAGCCAACCTCTGGTAAGATCGAATTTCAAGGTGTCGATGTGACGAAGAAGGCTCCCAAAGACATCGAAAGACTCTTTCGAAGAAGCGTTCAAATGGTCTTTCAAGATCCTTTCAACTCGCTCGATCCGAGGATGACGATCGTGGACGTTGTGAAGGAGCCACTCGAGGCACACAGAATGTTCGTATCAAAGAAAGAGATGGAAGACTACGTTACGGACCTTTTGGTGAGAGTCGGATTGCACAGAGAGCATCTGTCACGTTATCCACACGAGTTCTCTGGTGGGCAGAGACAGAGGATAGCCATAGCAAGAGCCATAGCTTTGAAACCGAAGTTGATAGTATGCGATGAACCGACATCCGCCTTAGACGTCTCTGTGCAGAGTCAAATAGTGAATCTGCTCCAGGAGTTGAGAGAAGAATACAGTATGTCGTATCTTTTCATATCCCACAACCTCGATCTGGTTTATCACATGAGTGACAGACTGATCGTGATGTACTTGGGCAACGTGGTGGAGGAAGGTGAGGCGGTGGAAGTGTTTGAGAATCCTCTGCATCCATACACGAGGGCGCTCATGTCGGCCGTTCCAAGCTGGGATCCCAAACAAAGGAAGCTGTCAGAAGTGAAACTGTACGGAGAGCCACCGAGCCCGATTAATCCACCTGCCGGGTGTGTTTTCTCGACGAGGTGTCTCTACAAGTTCGACAGGTGCGAAAGGGAAAAACCACAGTTACAAGGTGAACAAAAACACAAAGTTGCCTGTTTCCTACACGAGAGGTGATGAGATTGAGCGAAAAACTCTTCAGGTGCGTGGACAGGATCGTTGAAGAAGGTGTGAACAAGATCTATCCGGGTGCAACGCTGCTGATCGGATGGCCAGGCGAAATCGTCTATGAGAAAGCCTATGGAACTCTCGATTTCGAGAGGAAGACCAATTTAGACACGGTGTACGATCTTGCGAGCGTGACGAAGGTCGTTGCGACCACCACCGCGGTGATGAAACTGTTCAGTGAGGGTTATCTCCACTTGCACGACACCGTCGGAAGATTCTTGAAGGTTGAAAAGCCCAAGGCCGACATCACCATCCTACAGCTTCTCTCACACACATCTGGTATGCAACCTTATTCGGAACTTTGGAAATGTTTCAGGGGCAGAGAGTTGCTCGACGAGATACTGAAGATACAACCCATCGAAGAACCCGGCAAAAAGATCGTCTATTCTTGCCTGAACTTCATCACACTCATGGCGATCGTTGAGAAAATAACTGATCAACGCTTCGATGAGTTCATCTACTCAATCTTTGAGCCGTTGGGGATGAAGAACACGAGGTTCTCACCAGGACCATCAGAGAACACAGCTCCCACGTCCGAGAGGGACGGAAAGCGGCTCGTCGGACTTGCTGACGATGAACTCGCTTACTATCTCGGTGGTGTGAGTGGAAACGCGGGTCTGTTCTCGAACATCAAGGATCTATTCACGTTCATGAGCTGTCTGTTGAGGGGTGAAGTGGTGCCAAAAGCTGTGGTGAAATTGTTCACTCAAAAGGTCGTCGAAGCGAGCAACGGAAAGAGACACCTTGGCTGGATGTGCCCGGCAAGCGGTACGAGCAGTGGAGATGTGCTCACAGAAAAGGCTTTCGGTCACAGTGGCTTCACAGGTACAACGATCTGGTGTCGCCAGGACGGTCTCTTCGTCATCTTTCTCACGAACAAAGGTTTCATAAAGAGGCATGAAGATGAGATCATGAGGGTCAGGGCACTGTTGCACAACGTGGTGTTCTCGAACATCGATGAGAGAAGAGATTTGTTCAGCGTCGTATAGGGAGCCGTTTCTTGAGAAACCCTTAGACGCATCAAGTTCCAGTAGCGAATCAATCAAGACATTTGGCAAAGTTCGAATACATCCTCGTGCGAATCTTCATTTGGTGCTGGATTTCTCAATCCAGTGAATCATATCATAACACTTGACTTTTGGCATCCGAAATGTGTATACTTTGCCTGAGAAAGACTCTGGTATGGTGGAGAATTGGAGAAGGCCATACCTCCGCAGGGGGTATGGCCAATTTTTTTGAAAGGGGTGTATCTCTGTGAAGAAGGGCGTTTTTTGGGTACTGCTGTCGCTCGCACTGGTGTTCGTCGGCTCTCTCATCGCTCACTTGGTCCAGACAGATTTTGGAAGGGTTCAGGTCAAAGACGTGCGTTTCGTCAGCAGCGACGGTAAAATTCTGAGTGCTCTGCTGTTCATCCCGAAAGGTGTCTCTCCCGAGAAACCAGCACCAGCGGTTTTAACCATGCACGGATACATCAACTCTCGAGAAACGCAGAGCGGCTTCAACATCGAGTTTGCGAGGCGCGGTTATGTGGTCTTTGCCATGGACATGGCTGGGCACGGTTATTCTGAGCAGATCAAGGGCGGACTCGCCAACCCTGCGCGCGGTGCGGCCGACGGACTGCTGTATCTGGCCAGTCTTCCTTTCGTCGACAAAGACAACATCGCCGTTGAGGGGCACTCGATGGGTGGTTGGTCCACGCTGAGTGCGGCCGGAAGATACCCACATCTGGTTCGAACAGTCATACTCGTTGGATCTTCTTCGGAAACGTATGGAGCACCGAAGGTGACCGCTGAAACACCGTTCAACTTCGCTGTCATATTCAGTAAATACGACGAGTTCAGCCGGTTGATGTGGGGTGTTGAAAAGGCTTCGGACATCGTCAAGACACAGAAATTGAAAGTCGCTTTCGGAACAACCGAAGACGTCGTTCCCGGCAAGCTCTACGGTTCCTTCGAAAACAAGTCCGCAAGAAAACTCTACATTCCCAACTGCACTCACCCCGGGGACCACTTGTCGACCGAAGCGATCGGCTACGCCATCGAGTTCTTGCAGGACTCCATCAAGCCACCGAAGTACATAGATCCAAAGAACCAGATCTGGCCATGGAAAGAGTTCGGAACTCTGCTCGGTTTGATAGGAGGTATCATGTTCCTGCTCAGCTACGGTTATTGCATGCTTCAAACAGCGTACTTCTCGTCTTTGAGAAACAATCCTGTTGGTTTCCAAGTGAAGAACAAGGCCTTGAGCATCATCACGTGGCTGATAGGTTTCTTCCTCGTGACGGCGATCCCGGCGTTCACGTTCTTCAAATTCCAGCAACCAGGTGGAAAGACTCCAACACCGAATGCGTTCTGGCCGCAGAGCCTCACGATCGGTTTTGCACGGTGGGCGACGTTCAACGCCTTGATCGCGATCGGTTTGTTCATCGTTTGGCACTTCGTGTACCATCGTAGGATCGGTGGGAATTTGGTCAGTTACGGTTTGGCCACGAATCTTGACAAACCCAGGTTCCGCCTCGGACAACTGTGGAAGGCCTTCGCTTTGAGCGTTTGCACGGTGTTCGCGACGCACATAGTCTTGTCCATAGTCTATTGGGCGTTCAAGGTGGACTTTCGCTGGTGGGTTATAGCTCTCAAACCGATGGACTTCGCGAGGTTTTGGATATTCATTAAGTTCTTGCCACCGTTCGCACTGTTCGCCTTCGTGAACGCACTCGTTCTGAATGGGCAACTGAAGGCGAGAGAATTCAAGAGCGAAGCGACCTCTACCGTCGTATGGATGGTGTCCTCAGCTTTAGCTAACTGCCTTGGGATACTCATCCTCGTGTTACTCCAGGTGGGCAAGTTGTTCGCCACACAGACTCTGTACTTCCCGACACAACCTTTGCTTGGAATCGTCGCATACCAGTTCGTTTTCTTGACCGCCGTTGTTGGAGCGATATCATCGTTCTTCTACAGGAGGACTGGAAGCATCTACGTTGGTGCGTTCGTGAACGCTCTGTTTGTGACCTGGTACATCGTGGCGGGTCAAGCCATACAGTTCGCAGGATAGAGGGTTTGAGGAGCCGGCGTGTACGCGCCGGCCTCATTTTCTATGTCTTTTCAGTTTGAGCCATTGGTTCAAAGACGGGTCTGGACAACTCCAGAGCATCGTACAAAGGTTTGAATTTCAACAGTCTCATTATCGCCTCCACCAAAAGGCAGGCTGGCAACATTACGATCAATAGATTGAATTGATTCAACATTTCACAAACCAAGAGTGCACTCGAGATTGGTATCCTCAACACAGCAGTGAGCATACAACCCATGCCACAGGCAACGAGAGCTGGTAGATCTTGACCAGCGTCGAAGAATGAACTTGTGAACAACCCAAGCATCGATCCAATCGCGAACGATGGAACAAACAAACCGCCGGGAAGTTTCGCAGCGAAGCAAACTGCAGTGAAAAGCGTTTTGATGAGCAAAAGCGAAATCGTTTTGGTTTGGGAAAGTGCGCTCGACAAACTGGTTTTGATCAGCAACGTACCACTACCAAGTACCTTTGGGGAAAGAATTGCGAGCAGCAGTGTACAAAAGATCGGCAAGGAAATCTTGGCTTTCGAGTTCTTCCAACGGGTTAGGCCAACACAGATCGAAGTCAGAAGAGCTCCCAGCATGGCTGAAAGAACGGCTAAGATGAAAACGACCTTCACGTTGGAAGGGATCACCATAGAAGCCAAAGGATGACCCGTTACTCCTTTGAAGATCAACCCGTTCAGATCAGACAAAACCAAAGTGAAAAGCAGCAAGAAAACTGTTTGCTTCAACCTTGGTCTGTAACGTAAGCCTTCCACCAAGAAGACAACGCTGGCCAGAGGCGCATCGAATGCTGAAGCCATTGCTGAACAAGCGCCAAGAGAGATGAAAAACTTTCGCCTCTCGCCCTCCTCTCGGGACCTTTTTGCAACAAAGTGTCCCACCGTCGAACCGAGTTGAACGGTGGGACCTTCCGTGCCTAAGGAGTAACCACAGAACATGGACAGAACGCCAGCGGAAAACTTGGTCATAAACACTTTCAACGGATCGTAATCCAACTGTCCCGAGAGAACCTTTCTCACCTGTGGAATACCACTTCCGCTCGCGCAGGGTTGCTTCTTCAACATTTCGACGATCAAGAACGTCGCGAAGAGGATCAAAGCAAACCAACATAACAGCAATTTGCCAGAAGACATGAAGAACAAAAGCTCTTCCATTTTGCTTGTGATAAATTTGTACGAACGACCAATGAACGAGGCAACCAGGCCAACTGTTATGCTCAATCCCAGCTTCTTCACAAGATCAACTCCGTCTGTCGATCTTCTCCTCGACGATTTTACACAGCCTTTCTTCCTCCTGTGTGACGTTCAAACACGGAACATCGAGTTCTCGCTCTATGGTTTTCGAAAGCTCGCTCAGATCGATCCGTGCCAACGAATAACCTTCCATCCTCCTTTCCGGGTAACATGGATTCACTGTAACACAGAGGAGCTCCGGTTTTCTCATCACCGCAACGTCTGTCTCGTTCAAGAGTTGTTCGAGTTTGGTGAGTTCATCGGTGAGAAGAATGTGCATGGGAGATTCCACCAAGATATGCTCACCGCGTAGGGAAGAAAGTTTTTCGAGGCTGACCAATCCCTCGACGATCCTTCGACCTTTTTTGTCAATCGGTAGTCTCAATGCCTTCACGATGACCCTCGTTTCTGAGAGCAGAAAGTCGAGGTTCGTGGACCTCGAAGCTCCAACTGCGAGTATCACGAAGTCTGAGTGTTGGAAGGGCACGATCCTGTTTATCGCACCATCGATCAGGAAAACTTCGACCATGTCTTTTTCCAGAACTTCTTTGATCGTGAGCAGATCTTCGCTGCTGTACGGGCCAACCAAGACCACCGTGCCAGATCCTCTGACTCTGTACAAACAGATCGATCCCAAGGCCGTTCTGATGTCGAATCTTCTGAGCAGATGCAACCTCGCGGTCGAGTGCTTTGCGGCTTCTTCGCTCGTCACAACAAAGCTTCCTTCCTCTACGAAGACCTTGGGTTTCGGAAGGCCCGTGATGTGGTCGAGGTCCTCTCCATCGAAGCCTATGCTCGTGAGGGCGAGCAATTTTTTACTCAGACATTTCAACAACGCGTTGAGCGTGGTCGTCTTACCTGTGTTCTTTGCTGTGCCTAAGACACCAAGGCTCAGCATTTCCTCACCGTACCTCTCCCAGCTCTGCCAGGGTTCGCACCCTCTTCGCGTGTTCCGAACAAACCTTCGTACAGTGCGGCAACAAAGTCCTGCCTTTCGGCCACCTTCTTGAGAGTCTCGTAGATGTCGTTCACCATCTTTTCTGCGTACTCCTCTGCCTTCTTCGTGGGCTCTATTTTGGCATGACCAAAGAATCTGAACGCCTCGGCGATCGCCCTCAGTGTGTCGATGCGTGCACTCACAGTGATTGCACCACGCGCGTAGGCTTCGTCGGTAGAGGCGATCGTTATCGCATCAAGTTCGAGAGAACTTGCAAGAGCAGCGTGTAACGCCGTCGTCATGGCAGATTGAACCCTATCTTCCGTGTGGGTCATGAAACCGATGGGCTCACCAGGCCAAATCGGAGCATCCATGATGCGCCTCAGCGCCAAGATCTTCCCGGCGTTGTAGTCGACGTAGTTGTCCTTCATGTAGTCGTTGATCATGACATCCGGTGAGTAGCAGAACAAAGGTTTCAGGATGGGCCTTGCGCCGAGTTTCACCCCAAGGTGTGCCACGACGAGCATGCCCGCGAACGCTTTGGGTGCAGGCACCCCACCGAGTTCCTCGTTCGTAGGTATGTCGAATGCGAGTTTGTACTTGGCCGAGAGCTGTAGCGCATACACACCATCCACGGTGAGCCTTTCTGGATCTGTGCCACCGTTCAGTGAACCGTAGACCATGTTTATCTTCGTCAAGTCTGCACCGGCATGTGCAGCCAGCAAGACTGTTTCAGGTGTGTTCAAGCCTCTGTGCGCTCTCACACACCAGAGCGTTGAACCACTCAAAGCAGATTTGATCAGCTTGAGGTTTTCGAGCGTTATTATCGATCCATCCTCTTCGTGCGCCAGCAATCCCTCAAGCAGTCCTTCGCATCTCGCACCCCAAGACGGATCGAAGTGCAACACTCCGTCCGCACCCCACGCCTCGCTCACCTTTATGTGCATCGCGTCCATGAAGGGACAACCCGTTCCATATTGAACGAAGACGAGGGGTTTATCGAGGCCGTGACGAAGGATCTTACCGTCGAAGTTGATCCCACGCACGAGCCGTTCGAACTTCTTCTTTTCTTCTTCAGTTATGAACCTCACCTTTTTCGGAAGAACGTTCTTTCTGAAGTATGAAACTACGAGCTCATCACACAGTTTCAGATAATCATCGAGTAACTCTTCGCCTTCGAGAATCTTTTCTTTGATCTTAGCCCTCTCGATTCCAGGACTCGTTCTGTCCTTGGCCCAAGCGAGTATTTGATCCGCGATCTTGTCGAGCAAATCTTTGAAAGTTCCATCACGAACTTCGTAGGTGTAACCGTGGGTTATGTCGCGCTTGATCTTCGTGACTGCAACCTTCTTCCTCTCGAACCTGCCCCCTTCGATGTACGCGAACACTTCCTCCCAACTCGTTCTCTCACCGAATCCCACATCGTAACCGAGCTCTGCCGCGAGTTCCTTTGTGATCGCCTTACCACCGACCACCACCTTGCACTTTTTCCTGAGCCCCGCCGCATCCAACATGTCTATGAACCTGGCGAGCAATTCGGCCGCACCGTAGCCGACGGTCCTGCTCACCATGATGAAATCGGGCATCTCTCTCTGACAGATTTCAACGACCTCTTCCATCTTGGTGTCCGGTGGCAAAAGTACGGTCTGATGGCCTCTCTTCAACAATTCTCTGTTCAACATCTTGAGTGCAACGTCGTGAACGGGATCGAGTGGGAACAGGACGAACTTCATCTTGCATCGCCTCCAAAGATCCAGGCGTACTTGTCACCGGGCCTGAACACGTAAGCGCGCAGACGAATGCGAGCGGCGAAACCGTTGTGTTCGACGAACACGACGTCGACGTCGCTGAAACCGAGAGACTTCAAATACTGAATGGCTGTGTTTTTCGCGTCTTCCTCGTCCTTGGAGAGCAAAGTCGTTTCGATATCTATGGCGTCCACAATTCTTTCTATCATCAAACCCACCTCACTTTTTCAGCAGGCTCATTCTTTCCACGCATCGGGGAGAATGTAACCTTCAGCCACAACGCGTGCATCACCTTGGAGATAAACGTTCCTGAACTCATCGGTGTGTTTTTCAAAACCGACCTTCAACTCTCCACCTCTCGCCTTCACAGTCACGGGTGGTTCCACAGCATGGATCAGGAACGAAACGATGCTCGAGGCGATCGAACCTGTTCCACAGGCGAGCGTCTCGTTCTCCACACCGCGCTCGTACGTTCTGACGATTATGCGAGATGGGCCCACCACTTCGACGAAGTTCACGTTCGTTCCTCTTGGAAAAACATCCGATGCGTATCTGATCTTCCTTCCCCAGTTCAGCAAGAGTTCATCTTCCATTGACTCAACATTTTGGTGGAAGATCACCACGTGAGGAACACCCACCGTACCGAAGTGATACTCGATAGGTCCAAAACCAAAATCGTGTTTTTGGAAGAGTTTGAAGTTGTTCACCTTGAGATCTGGAAACATTATCTGGACCTCTTCACCCACGATCGTTGCTTCGTGGATGCCCGCGATGGTTTCGAATCTCATCTTTTGACCTGCGACTCCGATCAGGTTTGCGAACCTCGCGATGCAACGTGCACCGTTACCGCACATCTCTCCTTCTGAACCATCGCTGTTGAAGTATCTCATCTTAAAATCGGCCAGATCAGAATGTTCGAGCAACATGAGTCCATCGGCACCCAAGGCTTTACCACGCCGACAAACCATCCTGACGAAGTGGTTCATGTCGAAATCTTTGAGCACGTTCTCCCTGTTGTCGATCACGATGAAATCGTTTCCCGCTCCGTTCATCTTGAAAAATTTTATCTTCACAGCTCAAACCCCCATTTTTCACATGAGGAACATCGCAACTATCGTTGCGGCAACGTAGCCCAGAATGACCGGCAAGAAGTTCCTCCTCGCGATCTCCTCGGGCTTCGTCTTACAAACGGCCGCGACAGCGATCAATGCCCAAGGAACGATCGTTCCACCACCGCAGTTCACTGCCGTGAGCTGACCGAGCGCTGCCAAGACGGATGTCTTGACTTTAGCGATGGGTGCCAGACCGCCCGCGAGCGTGCCCATGAGTGGCAAACCAGAGAAGCCAGAACCATCCAAGCCCGTGATCGCTCCTATGACTGCCTGCATGGGTGCGACGGCGAACTTGTTCAGTGGTACTCTGTCAGCAAGAGCGTTCGCCAGATCGAAGAGCAAGGGTCTCCCAGCATCGCCAAAGATCTGTTTCGCCGCACCGCTACCCATGTAGAACATTGCCGCGATGATGAAGACGGGAGCGAAGATCTTCACGCCGAACATGAAACCGTCCCTGAGAAAGTCAACGCCGACTTCCAGACCTTCCTTCCTGTACTGCAGCAGGGTGAACACAAACAAAAGTATACCCGCCGTTCCACCGAGTAACGCTGTTGCATCACCGCCACGCAACTTCAGCGCGAGCATCAGAACTATGTCGATCAGGAAAGCGAGACTGACGATCGCGGCTTCCGCCTTAGCGAAGGTGCTGAACTCCTCGCTCTTGGCCTTCATGACGCTCTCACCGAACAGCTCGATGTCCTTGCGCGGATCGTAGTTCTTGTTCGCCTTCATCGTCCAAAAGTAAGCGAGCGGTATTGTCACCACGGCGTAGGCGATGATGAGAGGTACCATCGCCGCCATGACCTCTCCGACACCTATTCCTGCGGCCTTCGCCGTGAGCGTGGGTGCGCCCTGAATGACGAAGTCCGTCGTGAGCGACACACCGTAGGCGAACATGGCGATCGCGACACCTGCACCCACCGGGGAAAGACCTGCGCTGACAGCAACAGGAACCAACAAGCTGCCGATCAACGCAACCGAGGGCGTGGGCCAAATGAACAATGCCAGTATTGCCGTGATGATGCCAACGAACCAGAACGCAGACCTGGGCCCTTTGATGGGTTTACCCAATGTCCTTATCAGCACGGCCGCGGCTCCGCTCTTTTCCATCTGCCTCGAGAGCGCCACCATGAGTGATATGACGACCACGATGCCGAACAACTCGACGCCGGCGACGACGATGGCGTTGAACACGGACTGAAGAGCTCCGATGAACGATTTGGTCACCGCCCAACCGATGAGCAGTGAGCCGAGCAAACAGATGAGTGGTGTGTCCTTTCGCAGGAACATCGTGACGATGACTGCGACCATGAAAGCCAGGTACAACCAGTGGGCCAACGTCAACTCCACCACAGCCAAAACACCCCCTCACACCAGTTTGGTGTTGAAGATGTCCTTCAAATTGGCATTGCGTACCCTCTTCTTGATCTCTTCAACGTTCGTGGTGTACAGATTCTTCTGGACCATGCGTTTGAAGTAGATCGATCCTGAGAAGGTGTACTTGTACTGACGGCCCTCTTCCTTCTTCATTTCTTCGATAACGTGGTTCACAAAATCTCCCACGGCCAGTTCATCTGGATATCTGAGCAACTTCTCGCCTATGGCCTTTCTCACCGCGTTATGTCCCGCCAAACTGCCCGTGACGATCACCTCGGTGTGACCGACCATGGCTCCTGCCTTCTCACCCGCGCAGAAGAGGTTGTCCACCGGCCCGATCGCTTGAAGCTCGGGGGTGCAATTTGCGAAACCGAAGTATCTCATCGAGTTGCCCTTGCCACCAGCGATGGGATCTTCGTAACGAGCCCTCTCCATGCCTGGAATCTTTCTGAGTTGCTCGAGTGGGAAGAAGGGTGTCATCAGCTTCACCGGGCCCGTGTCGAGCAGAACCAAATTTTCGATGAACTCAGGCAGTGCATACTGCTGACACGCCTTCATGCTTAACAACTTCTCTTCTTCCCTCACCTGTTCCGGTACAGGAACGAGTGCGCAACCTTTTTCCTCGAGTTCTCTCACGATGCTGGGATCGATGGAGTCTTTGCAGAGTTTGCAGGAACCACTCATGGCACCCAGGCCACCATCGGGTTTCTTGCCAACCCATTCTTCGACGCCGACTCTCGTTGTGAGACTCACTCTGGGTCCGAAACTGTGGCATCTCAAGATGCACATCGCACAACCGTTGCCGTACTTCGTGCAGTTCGCTGGCACCGCGGAGGTACCGGTTGCGTCGACGAATACATCCCCATGAACAGGCTCATGTTTCTCAACCACGACACACACGATTTTGTCTTTCTCCTTGGCGACATCTATAACACGTGCGTTGGTTAGAATCCGCACGCCCAAGTTCGTGAGGTATTCTCGAACAGCTGGTTCGATCTTGTAAACGCTGTACAAGCTCGCGTGCTTGTGTCCGGGGAATTCCACGTTCGTGTGGATCGCGCATCTGTCCATCACGGCGAATATGTCCGCACCCATCTCCAACATTTCCTCTGACGCAGTGAAACGTCCGTTGTTTCTGAATATACCACCAACGAGGCCTGTTCCGAGCAGCATGTCCGCTCTCTCTATCAAAACGACCTCGGCTCCAGCTTTACGTGCGGTCGCGGCGGCCGCACAACCACCCCAACCTCCTCCAACGACGACCACTCTTGGCACCTTCGCCATACCACCACCCCATCACAGAACGTTCGAATACTTGGCAACGATCTCGATCAACTTCACAAGACCCCTGACTGCGAGCCTCGTTTTGTCTTCGATGATGTCACCGTTTTCGTCCGTCGTGCCGAGGCCCAGCGAGATGAATATGTTTCCATCGTACGCGATCGTCTGGATGATACCCATGGCGTCGGTGCCGATCTGGAGTATGTTCGTACCAGCGTACATGTCCTCGATCGGGAAGATGGGGAAAGGTACACCTTTTTCCCAGCAGTCGTCGTAGTTGACCTCGACGGCGCCAGAGTTGTAGCTCTTGGAGATCTTGAAGATGTGTCTGATGCGCGAATCAAGGTTGGAGAACTCCTCCACAGTGATCTCGTAAAGCCTATCGACGTTCCTCTTGAACTTGTCTGCTTTCTCTTTCAAAGCCTTCAAAGCAGCGATGGCACCGGCGAGCGCCTCTTTACCTGGATCGAAGGTCACGTAGGCCGCCTTGCCGTAGCTCGACCAAGTTCCGTACCTATCACCGTGCGTGCCCATCGCTCTCCTTATGGGGACCATGACGTCCTCTCTTCCGATGATCAAACCACAGGTTGGTGCACCGGCGGCCTTATCCATACTGTAGGTCATGACCCACGCACCGATCTTCCTCGGATCCGTTCCGATGAACGGAACACCCCACGCGTTATCAACGATGTAAGGCACGTTGAACTCTTCTGCGAGCTCACCAAGCTTCTTCTGCAGTATCGGTGCACCGTTCTCATCTTTCTCACCGTAGCCGTAACCGAGCGTGTCGTATCCGAGAGAAGAGAAACCTGCGAGCGTCTCGATGTGCTGTTCCGCCACCTGTCTTATCCTCTTCGCCGTCTCTTCAGCCTTCACACCGCTCAAGAGGATCGTCGGATGATACTTTATCCCGTGCACCGTGTAGCGTGCCCCAGCCATGGGAACAATGATCACATCGACATCTTCGAGCCTTTTTCCGTAGAAGCCCAGTTCTCCTGCGGTGCAACCTCTGTCTGCAAAGATGTCTTTGTACTGGGGTGGGAAGGGTCTACCGTAACCACCGTGATGGTGCAAGTGTCTCTCGTAGGGGACGATGTATCTGGTTCTGTACTTGTCGCCCCTGCCAGTGAACGGTGGTGAGACCAACACGTCGAAGCTCAGCCAGAGCGCCGCCTCGCACGTGCTCACGAGCAGAGCGTCGTACTCATCACCGTAGTAATCCTTCACTATGTCCCTGATCTCGTCCGCGAAGACCCTGTTGGGAATGACCTCTCGGGCCACCGCACTGATCGCTTCGTCCACTTCTTTACTGATGAGTCCATGGCAACCTGATATCGCACCAGTGAGACCGAACTTGCCTCTCCATTCTTTAGGAATTCCGATCTCGTCGGCGGCTTTCCTCGCTTCCTCCAGAATCTTCGGCAAAGACTGCTTCAGATGCCTGTACAGATGGTATCTGTACTTGAACATGCTCATCCCTCCTTCTCAAAAACGATCGTCTCACCGATTTCCAGACCAAGTTCTTCACCGCTGATCAACTGGTCGGAGTAAATCACTATGTTCTGGTGGTTTGGCATGTGAGTCTCATCGAAACCCACCAGTTTTCCGATCTGTCTGCCATCTGCTAGTCTGACGATGTCGTTCGAGACGATGACGCCAGCCTGAACGATCTCCACGAACGCAATGTATGCCACGCGGTTCACCGTCTTCCCGGGGCTCGCTTCTTTCTCGTCGGTCATCAAAATTTCATGGATCTCTCCGGATCTCAGAGCCCTCGAACGAGGTTCTATCAAGCTGAGGCTCCTGTTGTCCAATCTGCCTCTGAGAACCGCCACCACCTTGCCGATCACAGGTTGTTTTTTCGCATAGGGATCAAACTTCAGCATGCCGGCGGAGTACGGTTCTTTCATGATTTTGCCTCCTTGATCGCGATGACCTCGATCTCCACCTGAGCGTTCTTCGGCAACGCGGAAACTTCCACAAACGATCTGGCGGGCTTGTGAGAGCTGAAGTACTCAGAGTAGACCTCGTTGATCGAGGCGAAGTTTGAAATGTCGTTCGTGAACACAGTGACTTTGACAACGTTGTTCAGATCACACCCGGCCGCAGCCAAGATCGCTTTGATGTTCTCGAACACTCTCTTGGTCTGTTTCTTGATGTCTCCATCGACGAGCTGACCCGTCTGAGGATCGAGCGGTATCTGACCTGAAACGAACACAAAACCGTTCGCCTCTACGGCTTGAGAGTAAGGCCCTATGGCCTTGGGAGCCGCATCGGTTTGAACGATTTTCACCATCAACACCTCCTCAGATCATTATTGAGTCGCCTTTCTTTCTTGCCTCTCTCAGATACGCATAAACTGTGAATTTCGAATTTCCAAGCTCCTTCGCGAGCATTTCCACGGCACCTTTCAACAAGAAGAAACCTTTCTCGTCGAGTTTTTTGATGACCGCCAACTTTTCTTCCTTGCTCGCGAATCTGAGCGGTTTTCCCGTCAAACTCTTGATCTCTTGCATCGCTTCGAGGAGCAGTTCTTCGACCTTGCTCACGAACCTCTCTTCTTTGGTGCCAGCTAACTCCTCAAGGTTTTGGAACTTCAGATACTGTTCGACGAACTCTTTCACGGCGAACGCTTTGGTCGTGTCGTAGTTGATGCAGAGAAATCCTATAACCCCACCAGCTTCGTCCCTTATGAACACCGTGGTGGATCGAAGTTTTCTTCCATCGTTGGTCCTCGTCATGTAGTTCGCAACGTAGTCAACGTTTTTGAACCTGGGTGATCTCAGCAGATAAAGACCGAAGTCCGTGAGCGGAGAGCCGATGGTCCTTCCGGTCACGTGGCCGTTCTCTATGGCAACAACGGAACGTTCTGGATCGGAAACATCGTGCAAGACCACTTCACAGTCTGGTCCCAAAGTTTCAGCGAGCGCCTTGACCATTGGAACGAAAGCCTTGAGGATCGGATGCAACCTTTTCATTCTACATCCCTCCCTATTATACAACTCATTGATATAGCATACAAATTTTTGTTGTACGAGATACAACAAATTATTTGAAGCACCCACGAGATCTTTTATGATATTTAAGCATATTCAACCGGATTCTACGAAAAACAACCCGAAACCGCCAGAAAGCGTTGCTATCGCTTAACACGGTGATTCTTCCTGCAAAGCTTGTCAAATGGCTTTGTTCGTCCGAGTTAGGCAAAATCTCGTTCATGTTAAGTGATTCACAATTTTTTTGATCGGTCTGTACACTCGCATGCGTTTTGGACTGACAGAATCTATAATTCTCTTGGGAGGTGCTGAGATGCGAAGCGAACTCTACAGGTTCAAGTACGAATCTCTCTGCAAAGCCGTCAAACCCATACTGGAGAGAAAGGGTTTTGAAGTGTACATCGTCGAGGACGAAAAACAAGTTTTGGAGCTGGTGGAAAGGATGATTCCAGCCAACTCAGTTGTGAGTTCGGGAGGCTCTGTAACACTGGTCGAAACGGGCGTGTTGGATCTTCTCAGGTCTGGAAAGTACGTCTTTCTGGACAGGTACAAGGCATCCGATAGAAGGGCCGTTGAGCTTGAAGCGTTCAAAGCGGATTACTATCTGTGCAGCGCCAACGCCATCACGATGGACGGAGAACTGGTGTTCATGGACGGTTGGGGTAACAGGGTCGCAGCGGTAACATACGGTCCGAAGAACGTGATACTGATCGTCAGCGCGAATAAGATTGTCGAAAATTTGGATGCTGCAAGAGAAAGGATCAGATACATCTCGCCCATGAACGCGAAGAGACTGTCTCTGTCCACACCGTGCGCGGTGACTGGTGTTTGCCAAGACTGCGATTCACCGCAGAGAATTTGCAGGCACTATCACATCATCAACGATTCGAGGAACCAGCCCGGCAGGATAAAGATCATTTTAACGATCAAGGAATTTGGGCTGTGAGGGATAAAGATGGAAAAAAGATGGCTTGCAATGTTTGAAAAGCTCGTCAACATAGACACGGGCTTCGATCTGGACAGTTCAACGAAACTCGAAAGGACTCAATTTGTAGTGGATTTTCTTGAAAACCTCGGCTTTGAGCTCCACAGAGAAAGGGCCGCACACGTGGCTTTGAAGGGTGAAGCACCGTATCTGACGCTCATAGGACATCTCGACACGGTGTTCAAGGAAGGCGAAACAACTCGAAGACCGTTCAAGTTGGAGGGTAACTTCGTTAAGGGACCAGGCGTTGCTGACATGAAGGGCGGAGTCGTGGTGCTTCTCGCCGTGGTTGAAGAAGCGATCAAGAAAGGTTTGGACGGTCTGTGCGTCATCCTCAACGTCGATGAAGAACTGGGTTCAAAAGAGAGTAGAGAGACCTTCGAAAAGTACGCGAGACAAAGTTCATGTTGTCTCTCTTTTGAGCCAGGAGGAGTTCACGGTGAGATAGTTGCTTCGAGGAAAGGCATCGCATCGCTCGACATTCAAGTGAAAGGCATTAAAGGGCACGCATCGAGACTTCAAGAAGGAGCCAACGCTGTTGTTGAAGCATCACACAAGGTTTGTCAGATATACGCACTCAACGGCCAGATAGGAAGTTTGAGTGTGAATCCAACCATCATCAACGGCGGAGAAAAATCGAACATAACACCTGACCTTTGCAAAATCTATTGCGACGTGAGGTTTTCAAACACAGAAGAGCTGGAAGAATTCAGACGAAGGCTCTCTGAGATAGCCCGTACCAACCACATAGAACGCACCTCTTGCGAGTACAGTCTCAATGAGAGAAGGCCGGCGATGATTTTCATGGAAGATATGAAACAGGCGCTCGAAGAAGCGTTCCGAAAATTGGGAAAACGTTTTGAGCTTGAACATTCCAGCGGAGGTGCTGATGGTGCTTTCTTCACAGCGCTCGGTGTACCCACGCTCGACGGGCTTGGTCTGTGCGGCGGAAGGTTTCATTCGGAAGAAGAATTCGCGCTCATCGATAGTTTCGAAGAGCGTGTGAGATTGTCTTTAGAACTGTTGGATCACTTTGACAAGAAAAGAAGGTGATAGCATGAAGTTCGTCGACACAACGCTCAGGGATGGTCATCAATCGCTCATTGCCACTCGCATGTCCACCAACGATATGCTTCCCGCGCTCGAGGCGATGGATCAAGTCGGGTTCTATTCGCTCGAGATGTGGGGAGGAGCGACCTTCGACGTTGCAGTGAGGTTCCTCAACGAAGATCCTTGGGAAAGGCTCAGGAAGATCAGGGAAAAGATAAAGAACACCAAGCTTCAGATGCTCCTCAGGGGTCAAAACCTGGTCGGTTACAGGCACTACGCGGACGACACGGTGAGGCTCTTCGTCAGAAAGATGGCCCAGAACGGCATGGACATCGTGAGGATCTTCGACGCACTCAACGACGAACGAAATTTAATCGTAGCCATCGACGAAGCCAAGAAGTGCGGATTGCACGTTCAAGGTGCGATCTCTTACACCGTGAGTCCCGTGCACACACTCGAGTACTATTTGAACTATGCCGAGAAGCTCGTGGAACTCGGGGTGGACTCGATCTGTATAAAGGACATGGCCGGTTTGCTCACGCCCCAAGATGCGTACAAACTGGTGAAGGCTCTCAAGGAAAGGTTTACGCTTCCTGTGGATGTTCATTCTCACTGCACTTGCGGTCTTGCACCACTGGCATATCAAGCCGCAATCGATGCGGGTGCCGACATGATCGATACGGCCCTTTCCCCGTTCGCACTCGGCACTTCTCAGCCAGCTTTCGAACCGATCTACTATTCGCTCAGCAAGGAAGGTTTGCTCCCACCCCCGAAGTGGGATCTGTTGTCGTATTTGAACGATCATTTCACGAAAGTGCGACAAAAATATGCGCAGTACGATGTGAACATGACGAGTATAGACTTTCGTGTGTTGTACGCCCAGGTGCCTGGAGGAATGTATTCCAACATGATAAAACAGTTGCAGGAACAGAAGATGCTGCACAAACTCCACGAAGTACTCGAGGAGATACCAAAGGTCCAGAAGGATTTGGGTTATCCTCCTTTGGTCACCCCCACGAGCCAAATCGTGGGTGTTCAAGCCGTGCTCAACGTCATGAGTGGTGAGCGCTACGCTAAGGTTACGCGCGAGGTGAGAGATTACGTGAAAGGTCTATACGGCAGGCCTCCGGCACCGATCGATCCAGAGCTGGTGGAGAAGATCCTGAAAGATGAGAAGCCTATAGATGTGAGACCGGGTGAGTTGATAGAACCTGAAATCGAAAAGGCCAGAAATCAGATAGGCTTGCTCGCAAAAAGTGATGAAGATCTCTTGATCTACATCATCTTGGGCGAAGTCGGAAAGAAGTTTTTGCAGAAGCGTTACTACGATCAACTGAGAGTAGATCTCGAACTGGTCAAGGAGTTCGAAGCTCCCGTGTACCCCGTATGATCCTCGGAGTCGGCGTCGATGTGGTCGACATCGAAAGAGTCGAAGAAAGACTCGCTGAGAGGATCTTGACGGATCGTGAGCTACAAGAATTTCAACAGGCTCACGACAAAAAGCAGTTTCTCGCATCGCGCTTTGCTGTAAAGGAAGCGTTCTTCAAAGCGTTGGGAACAGGCTTGAGGGACTTTTCTTTCAGGGACGTCGAGCTGGCGCACAACGAAATGGGAAAACCCGTGCTGGTTTTTCACAGGGACGTAGGTTTCAATTTCGCCCACGTGAGTGTGTCACACGATCGTGTCGCGATGGCGACGGTCGTACTCGAAAAACGAGAAGGTGGCATTTACGTTGCACTGGGTTCGAACATGGGTGAGAGGTTGAAAAACATACAGCACGCTTGCTGCTTGATGGAAAGATCAAACATGAAAGTGCTCAGAACTTCGCCCCTGTACGTAACGAAACCTTACGGATTCACAGACCAACCTGATTTTCTCAACTGTGTCGTTGAGATCGAATCAGAATTGACGCCCTTCCAGCTTCTCGAAGAGCTTCTGAACATAGAAAAATTCTTAGGTAGGGTTCGTGAGAGAAAATGGGGACCGAGAACGATAGATTTGGATATCGTCCTTTACGGTAACGTTGTCCTCGAGACCGAGAGTCTGACGATACCTCACTACGATCTGACGAACAGACAGTTCGTGCTCAAACCTCTTTTGGACATTGCTGACGTCGAACATCCTTTGAAGGGCAAGTTCAGAAACTTCCTGAAAGAAGGTGGAGAATGCCTGCTGATGACGAAGAACTGGTACAGCAATTGATACAGATTGAGAACGAGCTCGACAGGGCGCTGGAGCATGAGGATTTCGAGCGCATGAGCATGTTGTTGGAGCAACGCGAGATGTTGCTCAAGACGCTTTCGAAAATCCCTGAAGAACTCGCCAACAGCATAATCGAGGCTGACAAGATCAGGTTGGAAAAGATGAAAAACTTCATGGAGAGTATCAAGAATCAAGCGATCCAAGCTCGAACTTCACAGAACGCTTTGAAGAGTTACTCGAACCAGCAAGAACAATCCAACTTGGACGAAAGAAAATGAAAGCGGGGCACAAGCCCCGCTTTCTTCATGGATATATGCCTCTGAGTTTGACAGCCTTCGCCACTCGGTCGATCGCCACGATGTACGCCGCTGTTCTGAAATCCGTGTTGTACTTTTCTTTCGTCTTCGCCACTTCCGCGAAAGCAGCCCTCATCATCTTGGCGAGCTTGTTCCTAACATCGTCCAAGTCCCAGAAGAACGACTGCAGATCCTGTACCCATTCGAAGTAGGAGACCGTCACTCCACCAGCGTTCGCGAGGATGTCCGGTATGATCGTCACTCCCTTTGAGCGCAGGATCTTGTCGGCCCCAGGCGTCACAGGTCCATTCGCACCTTCCACGATGAGTTTCGCCTTGATCTTGTCCGCGTTCTCTTCCGTGATGGAGTTTTCCAGAGCGGCTGGAACGAGTATGTCCACGTCGAGCTCGAACAGTTCCTCGTGCTTGATCCTCTGAGCCTTCGGATAACCCTCGATGAGTCCCTTGTTGCTGTCCCTGTAGGCTATCAAATCATTGATGTCGATTCCATTCGGATCGTAGTAAGCCGCGGAAACGTCACTCACGGCAACGATTTTCGCGCCGAATTCTTCTTGCAGTATCTTTGCAGAGAAGGAACCGACGTTACCGAAGCCCTGAACGGCGACCTTGGCCTTGGAGATGTCCTTGCCCAAGAGCTTGCACGCCTCAGCTGCCACCACCGCAACGCCTCTACCTGTCGCTTCGTTCCTACCCACTGAACCACCAAGTTCGACGGGTTTCCCCGTCACAACTCCGAGCGCGGTGTAACCGACGTGCATGCTGTAGGTGTCCAGATACCATGCCATGACCTGCGGGTTCGTGTTCACATCTGGAGCCGGGATGTCCTTGTGGGGTCCAACGAACTGCGATATCTCGAAGAAGAACCTTCTCGAAAGCCTTTCAAGTTCACTCTTGCTCAGCTTGCTTGGATCGACCTTCACACCGCCTTTGCCTCCGCCGTAGGGTAGATTGAGCAACGAACATTTCCACGTCATCCAGAACGCGAGAGTCTGGACTTCGTCGAGCGTGACGTTTGGATGATACCTTATGCCACCCTTCGCAGGACCAAGCGCCGTGCTGTGCTGGCATCTGTAACCAACGAACATTTCGACCCTGCCGTCGTCCATTAGAACCGGGAACTCAACAATTATGGTGCGCTGAGGCCTCTCGAGAAATTTTTGAATGTTGGGATCCAGCTGCATGACTTTAGCTGCTTGTCTGAAGACCTCGAGCGCCTGTTCATACAGCGACTTTTCCATTGAAGAACCTCCTCTCACGTAGGGTGAATAGCTTGTCCCAGTCATTCGTGAATTACTTCACAATTGAATTTTACCACTCAGCGGTTTGAAATCAAAGTATCGCAAAACCCAACTTTGGTCCTTCTTTGACTGCCATGGCTGAAAAACCCTCAGCTTCTGTTTTAATCGCTTCGAAGCTTGAGTATGCACAGGTATGCTCCTCATGTTAACGGTTCGTGTAATTCTTGACGTCGTGACTTTCAAAATGATAATCTAATATTGCGGAGGTGATACCGTGAGGAAATTGCTCGTGGTGGCGATGGTTTTGGTGACACTCGTGATCTTCGCTCAAGCGAAGCTCACCATCTGGTGCTCCGAGAAGCAGGTAGATATCTTGCAGAGACTCGCGGAAGAGTTCAAGGCCAGATACGGTGTGACCGTTGAGGTTCAGTACGTGAACTTTTCGGACATCAAACCGAAGTTCTTGACGGCGGCACCGGAAGGACAGGGTGCAGACATCATCGTGGGTGCACACGACTGGGTAGGAGAACTGGTGGCGAACGGCTTGCTCGAACCCATACCGAACTTCGCAGAGCTGACGCAGTTCTTCTCGAGTGGATTGAACGCTTTCTCTTACGGTGGTAGACTCTACGGCCTGCCTTACGCGCTCGAAGCGATCGCCCTGATCTACAACAAAGACTACGTGCCTGAGCCTCCAAAAACCGTGGAAGACATGATCAAGATGGTGAAGAAGATCGACGCAGAGTTCGCAGGAGAGGTCAGAGGACTCATCTTCCCAGTCACTACGTTCTACTTCGTGGTGCCTTTCATTTTCGGACACGGTGGCTACGTCTTCAAAGACACCCCAGCAGGACTCGACGTTAAGGACATAGGCTTGGCGAACGAAGGGGCAATAAAGGGAGCCAAGCTTCTCAAGAGACTCGTGGACGAGAAAGTGGTGGATCCAGCCGACAACTACCAGATCATGGACTCGATGTTCAAAGAGGGCAAGGCCGCGATGATAATCAACGGACCATGGGCGATCAAAGATTACAGAGATGCAGGCATCGACTACGGCGTGGCACTGATACCGGAACCTGAGCCTGGCTTGGTCGCCAAACCTTTCGTGGGTGTACAGGGCTTCATGGTGAACACCAAATCGACGAACAAGTTGTTGGCGATCGAATTCTTGACCAACTTCATTGCCAAGAGAGACACGATGTACAGGCTCTACCTCGCAGACCCAAGGCTGCCTGCAAGGAAGGACGTTCTCGAACTCGTGAAGGACAATCCGGACGTCGTTGCCTTCACACTGAGCGCCGGTAACGGTATACCCATGCCGAACGTGCCGCAGATGGGATTCGTCTGGGGCGCGATGGACGATGCTCTCAACCTCATCGTCAACGGCAAAGCTACCCCAGAGGAAGCCATGAAGAACGCAGTCGAAAGAATCAGGGCTCAAATTCAGTGAAGCCTCACCCGGGGCTGTCCGCCCCGGGTTTTGGAGGGAGATCATGTGATCAAAAAGCTTTTGAGCTTTTTCTTTATCGGCCTTTTGAACGTCTTCTTTTTTTGGATAGCCTTCTTTCTGTTCAACAATGCTTACTACGTTTTGGGTGCGCTGTTTCTGGTTCTCATGTTTTTGATCGATTTTTTCATCTTCAATCCTAAGGGATACCCCTACAGGTACGTTGCCCCCGCGTTGGTCCTGCTCACCGTTCTCGTGATCTATCCGATTTACTTCACCGTGAAAACCGCCTTCACGAACTACGGTACGGGGCATTACATGTCGAAGGAAGAAGCCATCGAAAGACTTCTCTATGATCCAGTCTACACGTACGAGATCGAAAATGAGAGCGTTGAATACAAAGTCTTCGTCGCTTACGACGGTTTGACGCCGATCTACAACGATTTCTTGATCCTGTTCAAGATAGAAGGAAATCTGTTCCTGGCAGAAAAACCTATCCCCGTCAGGAAGAAAGGAAAGGACGTGCTTCTCAGTGAATCTCTGCTGGTACCGATCGAAAGTTCAACCTATCAGCTCGTGCCGTGGTCTGAGGAGCTCACAGAGATCAGGATGATCACGTCGGAGGAAAAAACCTACAGGGCGTTTTACTCACCAAAAGAAGAGTTTCTCAGGTTGAACGGCTCCATGTTCAAGAGTCGCATCGCGCAGTTCCACCTTCAAAGATCAGATTTCGTTCATCCCAACGGAAACAAATACGCGTTGAGAATAGACCGAACAGGTGAATGGAACTTCCTTAGGATAGAGAGGTTGTACAGGCTCGATCTGGTTCAGACGTTGGAGAACGATAAGCCCAGAACGAGATTGGTCGTTGTGAACAACAGAACGAACAAACCTTTGATCGAGAGGGAAGGTTCTTTCTACGACGTGAACGAGAAGAACGAAGAGGTCTACCTGATAGGCTACATAGACTTCGTCGGTTGGAAGAACTTTCTCAGAATCTTGAGAGATCCGAGAATCTCAGGACCGTTCTTCAAGATCTTCGCTTGGACCTTCTTCTGGGCGTTGTTCAGTGTGGTGTTTTCTTTGGCTGTGGGTCTACCCTTCGCTTTGGTTTTGAACGATCCAAAGCTCAAAGGAAGAAACATCTACAGAACCTTGCTCATCATACCTTGGGCGATCCCCGTGTTCATCTCGGCGCTGGTTTGGAGGAACGGCCTCCTCAACGAGAGCTACGGAGTGATCAACAAGTTCCTGCTGCCTGCACTCAAACTCCCCGCGATCAGATGGATGAACGATCCTTTCTGGGCGAGGGTTGGTGTTCTGCTCGTCAACGTTTGGCTCACCTATCCGTACATGATGACCATCTCGCTCGGGGCGCTTCAGGGTATACCTTACGAACTCTACGAGGCAGCCATGATCGATGGGGCTGGAAAGTTCAGACGGTTCACGGGCATAACCTTTCCGCTGCTCATGACCGTGATCGCACCGCTTCTCGTGAGTAGTTTCGCGTTCAGCTTCAACAACTTCACGATCATCTATCTCATCACGGCTGGAGGTCCGCCCATACCAGGTTCGACCACACCCACGGGTTACACGGACATTCTCATATCCTACGTCTACAAGCTCGCGTTCCAGGCTGGAACGGGTCAAGACTTCGGCCTGGCGGCGGCCATATCGATTCTGATCTTCTTCCTTGTCGGTGGAATCAGTTACATCAATTTCAGATTCTCCGGCGTCTTCGAAGAGGTGGGAAGATGAAACTGCACGTGCACGCGATCTTGATATTTCTGATCATCGTCATTCTCTTTCCGACCGTTTGGGTGGTGACGACCTCTCTGAGAAGGGACGAGGCAGCCTTCTCGACCGATTTGTTTTCGAGCAGGCTCACGCTTCAAAACTATGTAGATTTGATCGTTCAGGAACAGAATGTGCCGGTGCTCGTCAAAGAACTTCAAAAGCTGATATCGCGTGTGAGCCCTTACGATAAACTCACCTTGTCACGAGCCCAGGAGAAAGCCTCGGAACTTCTCAAGAAGTTGAGAAACTATCTCAATGAATCCAACAGCAGGAATGATGCTGCCAAGAAATCTTACGAAGCTTTGGTGAAGATCTTCGAGGCGAACGCCGATCGAGCGAAGCAGTCGACCTTGAACGATCTGAAGCAAATCGAAAAGAGTGTGTTCGAAACTTTGAACGAGTTGAAGATCAACGAAGAAGAGCTGACTTTCATCCTTTACGAAGTGTTGAGCAAAGAGAAATTCAACTCCCAGCTGGAAAAGATTTTGAGATCCAACGTCGAGACCATCGTTGGCTTCAAAATCGAAGACGAACAGTCTTACACGCTCGCCTTGGATCGTTTGAGAGGCGTGTACGAAGAGCTCGGCGGAGCATCCTTGAAGGATCTCGAAGCACTATCGACTCAACTTTCTTCGATCAGCTCAGAAATAGAAGCGCTGAGAAAAGCTCTGCAACCTTTGGAACGATCCATCCTGGAGGCGCAGCTTCTACTGAAGGGCGACGTGTTGACCGAGCTTCGTTCCTTGACCGGCGCCGTCGAAGCGCTCAATAGAATGAAGGATTCGCTCGCACGCACGACTGCCAAGAGCATCTTTCCCATCGACGATACGGCGTTCTTGCAGAGTCTTCAAAGCGTCGCTGCTAAACTGAGAAACGCTTCGAACTCTCTACAAGGTTTCGAAGACTTATTGGAAGTTCGAAAGACCACAGAATCGCTTTCTGAAAAACTCCTCGAGCTCACTTACGTGGATCAGCAACGAAAGAACTTGAAAGTTTACGCCGACATGGTGAAGACCTACGAAGAGATCAGACCGAGGCTCGAGAGGATATGCGACGATCTGGGGAGGCTATTGGAACGATACAGCTACGAAGTTTCAAAACTTCGAGAGCTCAACAACTCTATTTTGATGAAAGAATCTGATCTTCAGCAACTCAAGCAGAGAACGGTGGAACTGCAGAGAAAGAAAGAATCGCTCGAGGTCAGCCTCACAGAGGAAAGGGCATGGCTGCAGCTCATCCTCTTCGAAAACGATTTGAAAGTCAGACTTTCCACCGTTGAAGCAATCAAATCTTTGTCCAGGACGGATCTCACACGCTACTCTGCTCTTCTCACGTGGCTGAGGAACTTCGCGAATTCCTACGAGCGAAACGACAGAACGAAAGAGAGCGTGCAAAAGGCCATCAACAACCTGAGATGGATCGAGGATTACAGGACTTTCACGTCGCGTTTCGAGAACTACGCGAAGAATTACGAGCAGACCGTCAAGGAATTCGAACAGGTGATGGTCGACTTCGAAAAGATCTGCAACGATCTGTTGGCGCTCTCTCACAGTGGAACCTTCGTGACCTCGGAGCATCTGACAAGGTTGCTCGATTTGGTGAAGCTCGACTTCGTGAACAAGGTTCGTGCGGACCTCGCGGTGGTTTCGCGCCGAGCAGGTACTCTGATGAAACTCTCCCTCTTTCCCGAAGCACAGAAGTTGTTTCGCGACGTGGACAAACAGCTCTTCAGGATAGATCAGATCTGGAAGGAGAAGATGAAGCACTACTTTGGCTGGTGGGTGCTCAACTCGATAGTCGTTTCCACGATCGTCGCACTCATCACGACCTTCGTTTGCGCCACGGCCGCGTATCCGTTCAGCAGGATGCGTTTCGTCGGCAGGAGGTATGGTATACTTAGCTTTCTTTTGATCCAGATGTTCCCCGGCGTGATATTCATGATCGCGATCTACAACCTGCTCAACTTCCTTGGAAAGTTCGTACCCTTCCTCGGCATAGACACCATAGGCGGTCTCGCGTTGGCCTATCTGACGAACATCGCTTACAACGTTTATTTGATCAAAGGCTTCTACGACCTGATACCTGCCTCGCTCGAAGAGGCTGCGATAGTCGACGGCGCCACCAAGTTCCAGAGTTTCTACATGATCGTTCTTCCACTTGCAAGACCCATACTCGTCGTGGTCTTCCTTCTGACCTTCATAGGTACTTTCAACGAGTACGTGGTTGCAAGGATCGTGCTTCAGAACGTTCGAAACTACACCTACGCACTCGGTCTACAATCCTTCGCCGTGGGACCGTACGAAACGGAATGGGGTTTGTTCACTGCTGCCGCGTTGCTCGGCATGTTACCCATGGTGATACTGTTCTTGGCAATGCAACGATACCTCGTGAGCGGGCTGACGAGAGGGGCGGTGAAGGAATGAAAAATCTGTGGAAGGTGGGTGTCATAATCTTGATGCTTTCAACTCTGCTCTTCGCTTCTGAAAAACCTTTCATCCTGGGCGTCGATGTTTCGATGCTGTACGAAATCGAAAGATTGGGTGGACGGTTCTACGATGCTGGCGTGGAGAAAGACTGTCTCGAGATTCTGAAACACTACGGCGTGAACTGGGTCAGACTTAGAATTTGGAACGATCCAACGAACTTGGGTGGTGGAAGCTGTAACCACGAGAACATGACCGAGTTGGCCGCCAAGGCAAAGAAGTATGGCTTGAAGGTTCTGATCGATTTTCATTACAGCGATTGGTGGGCGGATCCTGGCAAGCAGAACAAACCGAAGGCGTGGCGTGACCTGCACGGTGAAGATCTACAGAGAGCGCTGTACGACTACACGAAGTTCGTGCTCGAGTACATGAAAGAGCGAGACGTTCGAGTGGACATGGTACAAGTGGGAAACGAGCTGAACAACGGCTTTCTCTGGCCCGACGGTCAGATATCTGGTCCGGACGCAGGTGGTTTCGAAGGCTTCACAGCGCTGCTCAAAGCTGCTATAAAAGCAGTGCGAGATTTCGATCCAGAAATTCCCATCGTTGTTCACTTGGCCGAAGGTGGAAACAACTCGCTGTTCAGATGGTTCTTCAACGAGCTCGTCGAGAGAAACGTTGACTTCGACATCGTTGGAGTTTCTTACTATCCATATTGGCACGGCACGCTGGAAGAGTTGAGTCTCAATCTGAACGACGTCTCACAGCGTTACAAAAAGGATGTTCTCGTCGTCGAAACGGCATACCCATGGACGTTGCAGGACGCTGACGGTCATGCGAACATCTTTGGTGACGAAAGTCTCCAATGGACGGCAGGTTATTTGGCCACCGTTCGAGGTCAGACGAGTTTTCTCAGAGACCTGATCAAGGTTTTGAAACAAGTACCCGACGGCAGAGGCTTGGGCTTTTTCTACTGGGAAGGTGCGTGGATTCCAGTCAAAGGGGCTGGTTGGAAAACTGGTGAGGGAAACCCTTGGGAGAACCAGACGCTCTTCGATTTTCAAGGAAACGCGCTCGAAACTTTGAAGATCTTGTGCAACTATGAAGAATTGCTCGAAGAGAAGGCTGAGCTCGTACGAGTGTTCCCCGTGAACTTGGAATCGATCTTGGGCGAGAGGATGGAACTTCCACAGAGAGTCAAAGCACTCTTTTCGGACGATTCGTTGAGGTCCGTTCGCGTGGTTTGGCAAGTGGAAGAAGAGAAACTGAAGCAAGTGGGGGAACATCGAATAGTGGGAAAGATCCTTGATTACGACACCCTCGTTGAAGCCAAGCTGTTGATCAAAGAGCCGACCAACTACCTTTCGAACTGGAGTTTCGAGACGGGCAACTTCGAACCATGGATCGTAGAAGGCAACAAGCAGTCAGTCAAAGTTGTGCGCGCGAGCCCTCCACAGAATGCGCACCACGGCGTGTATGCCGTGAACTACTGGCTCGACAAGCCCTTCGAATTCGAAATGTACCAGATCGTGCGGGATCTTCCCGAAGGCACATACAAACTCTCGATGTGGATCCAGGGCAGTGGTGGAGATGAGGTGGAACTATCGATCAGCGATCACGGTGGTGAAAAAGTTTCTGTGAGAATAGAAAACAGAGGATGGCTCCAGTGGAATCATCCTGTGTTAGAGGTACAAATCACGAGCAAAGTTGCCAGAATCGCTCTTCGTGTGAAAAGCAAGGCTGGAAACTGGGGCTGGGTCGATGAATTTCAGTTGATCAGGGTGAAGTGAACCTGCGGGTCAAACCCCTTCTGGCGAATTTCACACCGGTGATGAGACTGTCGCTGTTGAAGATCTTCACGTTGATAGCCAACAGAACGGCGGCGAGGGCAAAGTTGTAAAGACTGCCGTAGATCAACAAGGAATAGTTGTCGAACAGAACGTTCCTCACCGAAGTCATCGCGTGGGTGAAAGGAATCGCAAAGACGACGATTTTCAGAGCTAGTGGCATCGTCGAAAGGTCTTTGAACATGGTCAAGAGCATGCTGAAGACAGCGAGTGCAACGAGTGGAAAGGTCAGCGTCTGCGCACTCTTGAAGTCTTTCGAAATCAAACCCAACAACATGGCGAGGCTTATACCACACAACAGCGCGGAGAACATGGTCAACGCGACGAGCGCGAAATCGGCAACGTTCATGCTGAAATCGATCCCCGATGACAACGGAATATCGAAAGATCTCATGTACAAGCTGAAACCAACCATGTATATGCCAGCCATGACGAGGCCAGCGATCGTGGCCGCCAAGATCTTCGCCAATATTATGTGACTTCTCGCAACTGGCATCGTCAAAAGTGTTTCGAGCGTTTTGTTCTCCTTCTCGAGCCCCAAAGAAGAGATCACGGTGCTTCCAGACATGATGATCAGCATCATGACGACGATGGAAACGATGAGCCACCTGTTGGAAACGTAGTTCAAAAGCTGCGATGGGGACATCCCTTCCAGAACCTTACTCGAGTACATCGTCGCCTCCTCTCTATCGATGGGATCGAGCACAAAACTTGGATTCTCCACACCATATTTCGTGAGCAACGTGAGAGTCATTTGGTGCTTCAAAGTGTCCAGAAAACTCTTGAAGGCTTCGGACGGTATGGTGTCCATGATGCCCAGACCTTTCAGAATCGAGACCACCTTGACCTTCGCCTGCTGGTTGGAGGAGATTTTCTGTGTGAAATCTTCCTGCACGATGAGCAGAGCAGAACCGTTGTTCTTTTTCAATTTTTCCATCGCTTCATCGACGTTGTCACCTTTGTAGATCACAGTTGCGTAGGACTCAACGGCATCCTCGATCGCTTTTGAAAATTCCCCTTTGTCCAAATTCACCACCGCAACCGTTGGTTTCTTCGAAACTTCCTCCGCCATGCTACCAACGCTTTTTCCTATCATCGCGTATATCAGAGCCATCGCAACGATCGAGATCACACTCGATACGGTCAGAACCTCCCTCAATTCCTTTTTCAGCAGGTTCCAGAACATCGAACCACCTCCGCGAAGACTTCCTCAATGTTGGAAGCTGAGTACTTCTGCTTCAGTTCTTCCGGCTTTCCAATTTCCACGATCGATCCGTTGTTGATCAACGCGATCCTGTCACAGAGAAACTCCACCTCGAGCATGTTGTGCGAGGACAGAAGGACCGTTCCTCCCTCGTTCACGAATCTCTTTATGATGTTCCTCATCTCTCGTGCGTTCAGCACGTCGAGGCCAGACGTGGGTTCATCGAGGATGGCAAGTTTCGGACTCACCATGAGCGCTCGGGCGATGAGGAGTCTTCGGGTCATCCCCTTGCTGTACGTGGATACCTTCGATTTTAACCTCTCACGCAGGTTTGCGATCTGAATGCCTCGTTCCAACATCGCTTGAAATTCCTTTTCTTCTTTCGCAAAAAAACGAGCCACGAACTTCAAATATTCAAGCCCCGTCAGTTCTTTGTAAGCCCCTGCGTCCTCGGGAAGATAACTTATCAACTTTCGAACCTCGTGAGGCTCTTTCAACACATCGTGGCCGAAGACCTCAACTTTTCCTTCGTCTGGTTTCAACAGAGTCGAGATGATCCTGAGCGTGGTGGTCTTTCCGGCGCCGTTGGGTCCAATGAGTCCGAATATCTCTCCTTGTTCGATCTCAAAGCTTATGCCCTTGAGTGCCTCTATGGTGCCGAACCTTTTCTTGAGCCTTTCAACCGCAACGACCAAATCGAAAACCCCCTTGGTGCGATTATGATGGATAGAGATTTCTTTGAAGTGAATCTGTATTTTCACTTCGATTCAGCGAGATACGGTGCATAATACTCATAGAAAGGTGTGGTGAAGCGTGAGAAAGATCATCAATCCCAACCTGAACGACTTTGAGAGGTTCGTCCTCTTCGAGAAGGGGACAGAACCGCCTTTCTCTGGTGAATACACAGATCATTTCGAAAAGGGCATCTACGTGTGCAGAAATTGCGGAATACCTCTGTACAACTCTTCTGACAAATTCCATTCTGGTTGTGGCTGGCCCGCCTTCGACGATGAGATACCGGGCGCGATCAAAAAGCAACTCGACCGAGATGGAATTAGAACCGAGATCCTTTGTTCCTACTGTGGAGCACACTTGGGCCACGTCTTCTACGGTGAAGGATTCACCAAAAAGAACGTTCGCCACTGCGTCAATTCCGTTTCTCTGCTCTTCGTTCCAGAAGGTCAGAAACCACCCGTCGACAGGATGTTCTTTGCGGGTGGTTGTTTCTGGGGAGTTGAACATCTCTTCAAACAGCTGGAAGGCGTGCTCGACACTCGGGTCGGATACATGGGTGGCAAAAGGAAGAATCCAACCTACGAACAAGTGTGTACAGGCTTGACGGGACATTACGAGACCGTAGAGGTCATCTTCGATCCCAAGAAGATCGACGAAGAATTGCTCGTCAAATATTTCTTCGAGATCCATGACTTCACACAGGAAGATGGTCAAGGACCAGACATCGGTGAGCAGTACAAGAGTGTGATCTTCTACACAAACGAAAGACAACGCCAAGTGGCCGAAAGGATAAAGGATCAGCTCTCACAGAAGTACAGAGTCACAACTCAAATAAAAAAAGCGAGCGACTTTTGGCTCGCCGAAGATTATCATCAAGATTACTACGCGAAGACTGGTAAAACGCCCTATTGTCATTACAGAAGAAAGATCTTCTGATTTTGAAAGCGCACTCATTCTTCACGGTTGGAGGGAGAAAAATGAAATCGCGCCATTGGTTGCTCGTCATCGTCTTGATCGGTCTCGGTATCTGGACGCTGTTGCCCATACCCGGCGCGAGCAAACCTTGCCTTCTGGGTTATTACGCACACTGCAGTTTCACACCCATCAGCACGATCATGTGTTGGATTCCGGCAGGTATTCTGTACTGGCGCAAGGCGAAACAGAGCGCAAAATGACAAGCTATTGAGTTGAGCGAGCCTGCTATCTCAATCTCAACAATCTCGTCAGTTTCTCGACGCTTTGGCTCAGTCCACCTGGCCTGTTCGATTCCAGCCAGAGCTTTTTGTATACCTCTACGACGTGAGCGAATCTGCTCGTGAAATCTTTCCAGATTGTTTCGTCGATCCGATCGATCCGTCCAAACCTTTTCGCCATCAATATCCATTCCATCGCGAGTTTGAGCATTTCTGCGTTGTTGACGATCCCATCCACGAAGATCTCGTTGGACTCGTTTCGAAGTTTGAAAAGCTCACGGCATACGTTCTCTACCTGCTCGAGACTCCCTCTGATCGTTTCGACGTCCTTCTCGTTCAAGGCGTCCAAGTTTTCGAGGAACCTTTCAGGAAACATCAAAGCCGTGAAGTAAACGCTCGCGTTCGGCAACTGCACGCTCAGTTTCTTGTACATGTTCCCCAGGATACAAAGTTTTTCAGAAAAAGATTCAGTATTGAAGATGTGAAGGTCTGTTTCTTTCAGCAGTTCACTCATCGTAAGGTCCGAGGACGAGTTCCAACCCAACGAAGCCGCATAGGCGATCGGAATTATCGAAACCACGAGATGCTGTGGATGGCCGTTGTCACCCCAGTCGGTGAGAAGAAATCCCAAGGCGTTGAACTTCTTTCCATTCTGAATGGCATTTCTTATGTTTCCCAAGGCGTTGTCGAGCCTGCCCACGAAGGAGTTCCAGCTGGAAGTGCCAGGGCAGACGTAGAAACTGACGCCTTTGCTCGCGAACAGTTCACATTCACTCTCGTAAGGATGATCTTCTTCATAACCCCACAGCAGTGCGATGACATCTTTTGGAAGTTCATCCACCAACTCTGGATAGTTCTTTATGATGTCACCCCAGAACATCATGGTCTTGCCGTGTCTTTTGACGATCTCGTACAGACCGAGCAGAAAGTTCAGATAGACTCTTCCTTTTCCAAGCTTCTCACAGAGTTCTTTCGATCTACCCAGCCCCAGATCGAAGGTTTCATCGGCACCGACGTTGACCTTCGTGCTCGAAAAATGCGGCAGGAGCTCTTCCAACAACGATTCAACGAACTTCAAAGACTCCTCCACCGCAGGTGAAAGCGAGAATGGACCGGATTGAACACCCCAGGGGAAGACGAACCCATCGGGACACTCTGCCAGATGTTTGTACTCGTCATGCATGAGCCATTTTTCTAAATGGCCAAAACAATTCTGGTTGGGTACCAATTCCAAGAAACGTTCACGGCAGTATTCGTCGAGCTCCAAGATTTCTTCGTGCGTCATGGGAGAATATGCTTTCCAGACCTTCTCGTGCTCTTCGTATGCAAAGGTGTGCTCCATGTAGAGCTGAAACTGATTGTATTTGAGCTCTGAGAGGAGATCGACGAGTCTTTTCAATGTCTCCATCTTGGGCACTCTGTCTCTGCTTATGTCGAGCATGAAGGCTCTGTTCTCGAAGTCTGGTTCGTCCTCGATCAGAACGGGTTCGAGTGTAGCTTTCTGCTCTCTCAAGAGTTGTCTGAAAGTCTGAAACGCGTAGAACAAACCTTGGTTCGTTGCGGCAACGAAGATTACTTTCGACGGTCGAACGATGATTCTATAACCTTGAGGCTGGCTCACAAGATTTTTGTCGAGCAAGAGCTCGAAGGTTGAACCGTTCTGAGAGTGTGACACGATGGAAAAATCTTTCCCCCACTTCGATAGTTCAAACTTGAGCGTCCTCGCAATGTTGAAAGATTCGATTTTGGAAAAGATTTTACCAGATTCAAGCAGTTGAAAAGTCCCTCCGAGCTTGATGAGCTTTTTCGGAGCCGGTATCATGGTTTCACCCCTCGCACAGGACTGATGTCCGAGATACTTCTTGAATGCAAACTTGTGACCTTGCAACTCAGATTATAAGCTCTCGTGGTTGCTCCGTGGTACAATGTTCTTGGGGGTGAGTGGAATGACGTCGAGGGGAAAATTTCGAAGAAGCTTGTTCATGTTACTCGCACTTTCGGTTCTGCTCTTGAACAACTGCTCGGCGCCGCAACCCACCTTTTCTGCATTTGTCTACGGAAAGATCTCCGCGTACGTCGGGGACGTGACGAGGTCTTTGAACTTCCCGACGGTTTCATCGCCGAGCAAAGAAATTGAGTCGGACATCATCGAAGGTCAGTACGTGGTTCGATTCGACGCAAGTTCGAGTGTGAAAGAACAGCTTTCGTTGCTGGGTAAGGTTCTCGACGAACTTCGTGTGCAAGATGAGATCTACTATCTTTTGGAAACCTCCATTGACATTTCCTCGCTGCGCGAGAAACTCTCCGAAATTCCAGGATTTCTTGGCATTGAGCCTCACCGTCTTATGATCCTTTCGAGCTTCACACCGAACGACCCTGGGTTTTATTATCAATGGAACCTTCCACTCATCAGAGTTCCTGAAGCTTGGAGTGTGACGAGAGGTAGCGACATCATAACGATCGCCGTCATCGATTCAGGCGTGGACCTTTCACACGAAGATCTTCGAGGCATCTTCGTGCCAGGTTATGACTTTGTCGAGAACGATGCCGATCCACAGGACGAGAATGGCCATGGAACGCACGTGACTGGAATCATCGCTGCTTTGACTAACAACAACAAAGGTGTGGCGGGTGTGACGTGGGGTCAGAACGTTAAAATCATGCCACTGAAAGTCTTCGGCAAAGATGGGACTGGCTCTACGTTTAACGTCGCCAAGGCCTTTGTCTATGCCGTCGATCATGGTGCGAAGATCATAAACGCTTCATTGGGTTCTCAAGTTCCATCTGATCTCAGACAAGCCGCCGTCAGGTACGCTTACCAAAACGATGTCGTGATGGTCTGCGCCGCTGGAAACGATGGAAGTTATGGTATTGATTATCCTGCAGCTTATCCAGAAACCATCGCGGTCGGCGCCGTCACGCTCGACTCCAACGAGCGTCCCACAAGAGCCAGCTATTCAGACTATGGACCAGAGCTCGACGTCGTGGCACCGGGTGGGGACGGGGCTCGGCAGATCTTGAGTACCATACCTGGAACGTACGGTTATATGATTGGTACCTCTATGGCGACACCGCACGTGACCGGCATCGTTGCACTCATGATCTCTCGAGGCATTGTGGGTGTTGAGAACATAAGAAACCTTTTGAGGGCAACGGCGATCGACCTTGGTCCTCAGGGATACGATAACTATTACGGTGCGGGGTTGGTCGATGCTTACTCGGCGGTGACTTTTGAAGAGGGGTGGCAGCCATTGATCGTCTTCAGCGTGGATGAGAATGGGAATGTGGACAATGTGACAGTGGCGGACGCGCTGGGTCGGTTCACGCTTGAAGTTCGAAAGCCGAGGGTGAAGATCTACGCCTGGCTCGATTTCGACGGTGACGAAAATTTGAGCTACGGTGATCTTTACGGTTACTATGGCTATGGGGGTGGAAATCCTTTGAGGGGTTCACCCACCGTCTTGACGCTCGGCATGTCCCAAAGCCGAGAGGTCAACTTCGAGGTGGCTCCGTACGTCGATAGTTCCAACAGACCACCGGAACTCTCGGCTCAGGATATGCAGATTCTCGCGAACTACAAAAGATCGATCGTTGAGAAACACTATCTGGAGTTGAAGAATCGCTGAATCGTGGTGATGAAGTGAAGGATTATCTTTCGCTCACGTGTGAGGAAGTTTCGAAGTTCAACAGAGAAAAGGCTGTTTTCGTTTCGGTCGTGTCTCCCATCGAGACGCATGGGAGACATCTTCCTTTAGGAACCGATGTTTTCATAGCGCGAAGGGTGATGGAAGAAACCTGTCAGATTCTTGAAAAGGATCACGAAGTTGTGAAGTTGTTTGAGATTCCTCTCGGAAGCGACGCACAACCCGTCTTCGGTTCTATCTGGCTGAGTTATGGAACGTTCAAAAGACTCATCTTCGAGGTTGGCACTCACCTTGCGAAAATGAACTTCAAACACTGGATCATCTTCGACAACCATGGAGGTCCACGACACCAGCTCGCACTCGCTGAGGCTTCGAAGAAGTTGAAAGAGAAGTACGGTTTCAACTTGGTCGTACCATTCCTTCACATCTTTCAAGACATGCTGAACGATTCAAAAGAGATCGGAATTCCACCAGGCATGAACGGCGATGCGAAAGACCTTCACGCGGGCACGAACGAAACTTCATTGATGCTTCATACGAACCCAGACATGGTGAGAACGAAAGATCTTCCACGATACTTTCCAAGTAGAGAAACCTTTCTCGGCAAACTCTTGAGATTTCTCAAAGCCGAGAGTCTGGCGGTCACGATCGATTGGATCAGTGATCAACAAAACCCTTACTATCTTGGCGATCCTTCTCTGGCCGATCCTGAAAGAGGAAGAAAGATGATCGAATACCACGTGAAGAAGTCGATCGAACTGTTCGAAGAGGCGAAACGTGGAATGTATCAACCACCGAAGCTGTTCAATCCCGCCGTGAAACTCCTGTTGAAGTTGGCAAGGTGAAAGGTCACACCAAGACAAAAAAGCCCCATCTCTGGGGCTTTCTCTGATCCTCGCTCTGTCTCTCTCATCACTGATCCATCTCAACTTTCGGGAGCGCGTTCACATCATCCTTTGAACAGATCTTTTTCACCACGAACCAAGAACTTAGACCAACGCCCATGTACGAAGCCAACCGTTCAAACGGTCCACTTTCCTTGAGAGCGCTCCCATTAAGATGTATACGGAGCTGAAAATTGAAAAGAGGTAACAACATTCCAGCCGGCAGGTGAACTCACCGGATCGAACGCTTTGGCCCCCACTGTTTGCTCGCAATTTCATAAAACTATCGGGGTTGACAGCACATCGTGGACGTATGCTAAAATATATAGGCCAGCACGGAAGCTCTCAGCTTCTCGACGGGAACGGTTCGGAGAGGTGGCCGAGTGGTCGAAGGCGCTTGCCTGCTAAGCAAGTGTGGAGGGAATTCCTCCACCGAGGGTTCGAATCCCTCCCTCTCCGCCAGCGCGTGCCCGTAGCTCAGCTGGATAGAGCGCCAGACTGCGGATCTGGAGGCCGGGAGTTCAAATCTCCCCGGGCACGCCAGCTTCGAAGAAACCTCCTCAAAGAATTTTTTCCTACTGTCAGGTCCCAACCGATCGAGAACCATGCCACAAATTTCAGCCACGCCTGAGCCAGGGTCTCTGTATTCCTCCCTGCTCTAACATTCTCGCAAGGGTGTGTCTGAAACCTTTTGTTGAAACCTTTACTGGTTCGCGCTTCGTTATAGCGAGCGCAACGACACAACCTGCAACGATGGTCCTTTCCCTCCCGATCGGTATGATCTTCCAACTGCGCACCTGTTCGTAAGTCTTTCCCTTCAACTGTTGGATCACCGCCTCTACGTCGTGGTGACTCAGAATGAAACCTTCGACCGCCTTCAGATCCCACTTTCCCATCCTCATCGAGGCGATCGCGACGAAAGATCCTCCAACGCCGAGGGGATTCGTGAAAGAAGGAAGCATTCCTTCAACGTGTCTCAGGGCATCTTCGAACTGCTGGATCGTTGGAAGTGACAGATCGAAGAGATTGTTCAGAACGTGTGTTCCGAGCGGAAGACTCACGAACCAATCCTTTTTCACAATCTCAAGACTCCCACCACCCAGATCGAACACGGTGATGTCCTTCTCGAAGTTCGGATCCACGCTCATGTAGGTGAAATAAGCTTCGTCTTCCTCAGAGAGTATTTCGCCTTTCAATTCAAACTCTCGAACGATCCTCTCGAACAGACGTGGTCTTTCTCGAAAGATCGCCGTACCGAAGACGTGAATGGGTATGTCTGAAACCTTGGCTTTGATCTGAGACATCACTCGGCTTGCCACTTCGAAGGCTTCATCTTCGTCTTCGATGGACTTCAAACCAACTTCGTAGACTTCCTCCAGTAGCGTTTCACCTTCGTGCTGAACCAAGAGTATGAAAGAGTTCGAACCCAGATCAACCACGGCTACCAAAACCATCACCTCTCAAAATCTTGCACAAATGATTATGGAAGAATCAGCCTGCCTGCCACAAGATGTGATCCTCAGTGGTTTTTGTACTGCCTCTGTGAAGTGTGGCACAGCGGAACAGTTCTCAATCCGAGAGCCACGATATTTTGCACACGTTATGATCCAACTTTGAAGGTCCTTCCAGCCTCGTACGTCTGGAACCCTGCTCTTTTCACAGACTCTCCCACAAAATTGTCGTCCACCACGAAGAACAGTTCGACTTTTCTCAGAGTGTAACATAGGTTACCGACTCTTCGCCCGAGACGACATAAGATCATCTTGGACAAGTGAAAAGATTCACACGTGTGGGAGGTGAAAGAATGCTCAACATGTTCTGTTATCAATGCTCTCAAGCCATGAACGGTGAGGGTTGCACCGTTAGCGGCGTCTGCGGCAAAGGTCCAACCTTGAGCAGACTCCAAGACAACCTGATCTACATAATCAAAGGCATATCAGCGTATTATTACCACGCGAGAGAGCTTGGATACCAAGACGAAGAAATTGCAGCCTATCTTTCGAAAGCTCTCTACTCGACTTTGACGAACGTGAACTTCGACGAGGAAGATTTCCTGAAACAAGCCCTCGAAGCTGGCATGATGAACTTGAAAGTCATGCAACTTCTCAAAAAGGCTCACATCGAAACTTACGGTGAACCGACACCAACAGAGGTTGAAACCGGCACAAAAGAAGGTCACGCCATAATAGTCACCGGTCATAACCTCAAGGCTTTGGAAGAGTTGCTCAAACAAGTCGAAGGAAGCGACGTCTACGTTTACACACACTCAGAGATGCTTCCAGCGCATGGTTATCCCAGACTCAAAAAATACAAAAACCTCGCTGGAAACTTGGGTGGTGCTTGGCACGATCAAAGGAGATTGTTCGACGAAATACCAGCCGCCATACTCGGTACCACGAACTGCGTTCTGATACCAAAACCGTCTTACAAAGACCGCATGTTCACAACCTCGATAGCAAGACTTCCCGGAGTGAAACACATAGACGGCTACGATTATTCAGAGGTGATAGGGAAAGCGAAGTCTTTGCCAAAACTGCCAGAAAAACCTGGAAAGTACAAACTCGTGACCGGATATTCGACAAGCGTCGTGAGATCCATAGCGAACAAGATAAAACAACTCGTCGAGTCCGGCAACATAAACCGTTTCTTCGTGGTGGGTGGATGCGATGTACCAACGAAGAAAAACGAGTACTACCGCAGACTCGTGGAGATGCTACCGAAGGACACGATTGTGATCACCTTAGCCTGCGGAAAGTTCAGAATAAACGATCTACAATTGGGTGACATAGACGGAGTACCGAGATTGTTGGACGTCGGTCAATGCAACGACACTATCGTGGCCATAGAAATAGCACTCATGCTCGCCGAACTCTTCAACACTACAGTGGACAAGCTTCCACTCTCGATCGTTCTGACTTGGATGGAACAAAAAGCGGTCGCGATCTTTTGGACTCTTCTGGCTTTGGGGTTGAAGGGTGTATACATCGGTCCTGTGTTGCCCGCTTGGCTGAACAACAAAGATCTTTTAGAAATACTCGTGAAGAACTACGATGTAAAACTCATAAGCACACCAGAGGAAGATTTGAAACAGATTTTGAAAGTTGAGAAATGAAGAGGGGAGAGCCATCCCCTCTTCTTTCTGAAACAGTGATGAGATCCCTCATCTTTGAAGGTTCGTATCAGCTGGTCCTGTCACGACCCCGTGACACAAATTGTCAATGACAAACGCCAGGGCAGAGCCCTCAAAGGTGACTGGCGAGCTAAAGTAACATCGGGGCGGAAGTGTGACACGAAGAACGCTGGCTTCGTTCAACATGATCTTGAGGAAGGGTTTCTTCAAAAACGAGCTCTTCAAGATGCGGATCTTGCAAGATCAAATTCAATTTCAATGTGTTGAAGACAAACGTCACAGCTTCAGTGTGCTTTTCAACAAGATAAACCGCGTTCTGATCTACAAAGCTTCCAACCACGAGATAGAGATAGACACGGTTGAAGAAGTCATCTTCGGAAACTTCAAGTCCAACAAGTCCGTGAATCGAGCCTTCGAACTTTTTGAATCACTCTTGAAAGAAAAGGTGTCGTACCTCGAAGTATGAAATGGAATTCGAGCGGTATCTGCTGAGCTTTCCAAGGGACGCGGGGTCGTATCTGTAGATTTTCTGAACGCCACTTCGGGGCCGTATGGCCCTTTTTTATTAGGAGTTCTCCAACTCTCCGAAGAAAAATCTGTTGGGAGGACCGACGCTGGCAGAAGTACAGAAGAAAAAGAAAAAATTCGCGGCGTTCATGAAGGCGTTCGCGATAGTTCTTTTCTTGGGTTTCACCGTCTTGGTGTACGGTTACTTCGCTTTCGAATTTCAGAGACTTCAGGGTCTCGGTGTGAGGCCCATAGAAGACTGGAGAAGTTACATCTCGTTCTTGCTCTCCAAGATACCTTACGTGAACAGATACGTCAAGTACGAGCCTCTGCAAATGCTCTATCCTTCTCAGTATTTCGAAAGGATGGCGAGCGCCACCACGCAGAGAGTTCAACAGCTCTTGCAACAACTGAATCAGGAGAGAGAGCAACTTGAAAGAGAAAGGCAGCAACTCGAGGCACAGAGGAGGCTCGTCCTGGAGATGAGAAAGACGTGGGAAGACAAGAACCTGCAACTGGAAGCGGCGTTGAAGAGGATTCAAGTTCCAGAAGACGTCGAAAAGGTCTCCCAAACCATCGCGAGCGCCGACCCAGCGGCCATAGTGTCGGTGCTCGCCAGTGAGAAATACTCCGTCGAATCGATCGCCATGGTGCTTTCGAAGTTGGACGCAACCACACGTGCAGATGTGATATCAGAACTGGGAAAACTGAACCCGAACAAAGCCGCCGAGGTCATGAACAACATCGCGAGCTTCGAGTTGGTGAGTAAGAATCTATCCGAACTGCACAAACAGCTCGAGGAGAGACAGAGGTACATCAATTCACAGCTATCTTCACTCATCGAAGCGAATGTGGTTCAAACGCTTTCTGTCGAGTTCTTGAGACAGATGAGCGACGAGGAGATCCTGAACATGATCGATTCACTGTCTCTGGACGAAAACGCTGTTTTGGTTCTCCTTTCCAAGCTTCAATCCGAGCGAACCAAAGAGATCATGAAGAAGCTCAAAGATCGCAACGAACGTCTCTTCCAAAAACTCGTCCTTCGGGGGGTGAGCCTATAAAACCCCAACCGGTGAACGAACGAGGTCAAGTGATCGTCGAAACGCACAACTTCGTCAAGAAGGGATCCATCTCGTTCGCGGACGTTTTGAAAATGGTACAACAAAGAATGCTCAGCGAACAAGCTGAAGGATTCGTCACACTTCAGAAAGATCCCAACGCGCAGAACCCAGCGAGAGACGACACATTTCAACTCGCACAGAACACCAAGAAGGTTTCACTCGAAGGCTTCAACCCGCTCACCATCGAAAAGGATGCCGAAGGAGAACCCATTGAAGGAAAAGTGCAGAACCACGTCCATCAGTCTTCGAAAGTACCCGTGAAAAACTTCCCCACGAGCCAAAGCCCCGAAGAAGAATCGAACCGATCTGAACCACAGATCAAGGAGGACCCCCCCACAGGTCAGTCCAGCTTGATCGAAACGAAAATCGCTGAGCGATCAGAGAACGAACCAGAACAGAGCACCACGAAGGTTCAAAAGGTTCACCTCAACTCACAACACTTCACATCGAATCGAGATATTTTGAACGCCATGGTCTCGAAGCAGAACGAACTGGTCCAGAATGGCAACGAATCCACACGCACTCAAAGCACCGATCAAAGAGGACAAGCACAACGATCTGTGCAGAGTCAGAACGTGTCGAACGTTACGTCGGTGAAGCAAACGAACCAAGGTGAGCAAATCACACAGATCAGTGAATTTTCACACGCTCAAAACGTACACCAAACAACGCAACAGGCGCGACAGAACCAAGATGTTTTGAACGACGAATTGTTGAGACGAACGCAGAGAAACGAACAAGCAGGTTCAAAGATCGAAGAGCAAAACGGGCGAGAAAAAGTCGTTGAAACTTCGCAGAGAAACCTGGTCTACGTCAACGTGAAACCTTCACACAGTGCGCCGAGTTTCAAGCTTCAAAACCAAGAGAGCCTGAACGTCACAAGGTCTGAAAATCTCATTCAACATCAAGGCGTCCAGATTTCACAAGCCGTGCAACCGATGCTCTCACAGGAAAATCTTTCAAACATGAGCTCAGCCGTCCAAGTTCAGTTCAACAGAGGTCCGCTGAAAAACGGCATCGAAACTCAGCAAAGGTTCGAATCAAAACAACTACAGTTTTTGAAGAAGGAACCCACGCACGAGGAATTGAAACCGATCCTTTCAAAGGCTCAACATCTCGAGGCTGACGCCACCGAGCCAGAACTCGTCTCATCGTCCCGTCAGAAGATCGCGTTGGTGACGCAACAGCTGGAGGTCAAGACCAGAGATGTGAAGAACAACGAAGTTGATACAGCGAGCAAGGGTGTTTCGATGCCTCAGCCAGGACCCACGATCGTTCTCAGTGCCACGCAGGTGAGATTGATCGTGGAGAACCTCTCTCGTTACATCAAAGAGGTCAGCAGTGAAGCGACGCAGTTCAAACATCTGAAAAGAGAAATGCCAGAAACGATCAAGGTGAGAGAGCCCATAAAGATAGAGACCTTCAAGCTGACGGTCGCGAAAGAGATCAAGCAGGTCGAACAAGAGCCACTCCACCAAAAGACTGAAAAGTTCGAAACTACGGAACAACTCAAGGAAGCTATGAACAACAAGCTTGCAAAGAAAACTTACGAGCAGGAACAACCACCCGTTCAATACGTCAGGATGGAACAGAGAAACGTCGATCAAATCGTCGTGAGGGTGGAGCAGGAGCAGAGATCTCAGAACCTACAAACGATCGTCGAGACAATAAAGCAGATGAGAGAAACCTTCAGTGAGAGGGCAGAGATTCAACTCTCGCCACCTTCACTTGGAAAACTCGAAATAGAACTGGTCAAACAACAGGACAGACTGACGATCCTCATGAGAGTTTCAACGCAAGAAGCAAAGCAAATGATAGAGAACAGCTCCAAGGAACTGATCTCGAGACTCTCAAGCTTGGGTTTCAAAGTCGAACAGATCGAAGTGAGGATGAATCCGAAGTTCGAGCAGGAACAGACGAATGAAGAAAGGGGAAACAACCAACAGTCCATGCAGCACGAACAACAGCAACAAAGAAAACAAAAGGAGGGTGATGAAGATGATCAACGCGGTTGATCCTTATTCGAGCCTTTATGTTCCCTCCCAAAGAACCGCGAGCAAAGAGCTCGACAAGAACGCCTTCTTGCTATTGCTCGTGACGCAGCTGAAGAACCAGAACCCTCTGGAACCCATGGAGAACAGAGAGTTCATAGCCCAACTCACACAGTTTTCAACGCTGGAACAGATCACCAACATGACCAAGTCCATCCAGGATTTCTTGAAGCTCCAACAAGGATCTTTGCAAGCCCAAGCCGCTTCGTTGATAGGAAAGCACGTCGTTGTTCAGTCTAACCAGATCGTCGTTTCGAATCAGCGTGCAGAGAGCATCGTGTTCGATCTCGATGAGAGAGCACCCGTGGTGGTAAGGATCTACGATTCGAACGGTAATCTGGTCAAGCAGGCTACTAGTGGCGTTCTGGATAAAGGAACCCACGCCTACGTGTGGGATGCGAGAAACGACGCAGGGCTTCCCGTAGCCGACGGTACCTACACCTACACTGTCAGCAAGATCACTGCGAGTGGTGAGGTGTTGATCGGAGGCGTTCAGGCTGGAGTGGTGGAATCTGTGAAGTTCAAGAACAATCAGATCTACATTTTCGTCAACGGTAAAGAGTATCCTTTGGCTTCCGTCATCGAGATCTCACAGGAGGTGTGAACTGCCATGATGCGCTCCATGTTCAGCGGCGTTTCTGGAATGAGGAACTTCCAGTACGAGCTCGATGTGATAGGTAACAACATCTCGAACGTGAACACTGTGGGCTTCAAAGGTTCACGTGTCACGTTTCAAACCGCTCTGCTCCAAACTCTGAAAGCCGCGCGTGCTCCACAGAACAACGTTGGAGGTACGAATCCGATACAGATAGGTCTCGGTTCACAGCTCGCCACGGTGGACAAGGTCATGACTCAAGGTTCTTTCCAAAACACGGGTAGAAAACTCGATCTGGCGATCCAAGGCGATGGTTTCTTCGTGCTCAGCGACGGGCAGGGTTATTACTACACGCGTGCAGGTGCACTCGATGTGGACATGAACGGAACGCTCATCCACTCTTCCACTGGTATGAAAGTGCAGGGCTGGATTGCCATACAAGATCCAACCACGGGTCAACGTTACATAGACACGAACCAACCAATCGGAGACATCATCATAAGTGCTGGTATGACCATGCCTGCGAACGCTACCACCTTGGCGAGGATGGAGGGCAATTTGAATTCGACTTCAGGTATAATGCCTTTCGCTATGACCGTCACGGATGATAACGGTCAACAACACACCGTGAGGTTCGTGTTTTCAAAAACAAATACCGATTTTGCGATACAGAACGGTCCATTCACCGAGAACCAGAGCTACACCTGGAGGGCGTACGATGAGAACAACAACTTGTTAGGTGAAAGCTACATCGTCGTGAACCAGTTCGGCAGGGTGGTGGACTCCGGGTTGAGCGAAGTTGTTGTTGCCCCCGGTGCGTCCATCTCCATACCGTCCTCCGGTGAGCTGAGGTTCTACGAGTCCGACAGTCCTTCCAACTTCGTCACGGCGAAGTTCGAAAGTCCACGCTACGTTACCGCGGTCGAAGTTTACGACACGCTCGGAAATCCATACTCGCTGTACATCGAATTCATCAGGCTCGGACAGTTCCAAGGGATGAAAAACGCTTGGATCTGGAGGGTCTACACGGCGAGCGGTGAACCGATCACGTACATAGATGCGAACGGTCAAACGAGCTACAACAACACACCTTACGTGGGTGGCGTGGTTGATTTCAACGAGTCTGGCCGTCTGAGCACGTTGTACGGTATCACTTGGGACGAAGAGACGCAAACTTTCCAGGTGAGCGATTCGGAACTTCGCACGATACAGTTCGACGCTTCGCACATGGGAGACGGCACGGTGACGATCAATCTGGACTTAACCTCGCTCACGCAGTTCGCGGGTGCCAACAGTGCTACGTTCACCTATCAGAATGGAAACGCACTGGGAACGCTTCAATCGTTTGCGATCAACGAAGCAGGACAGATCATAGGGACCTTCAGCAACGGTTTAACAGACCTGCTCGGTCAAGTGGCGCTCGCCGTATTCAACAACCCCGCAGGCCTGACAGAAATCGGTAACTCTCTCTACGTACCGTCTGCGAACAGTGGTCTTGCGCAGATAGGAGCTGCTGGCACTGGTGGAAGGGGGACTTTGATTCCCGGCGCACTGGAGATGTCGAACGTCGATCTGGCAGAGGAATTCACGAAGATGATCATTGCTCAGAGAGGTTTCCAAGCGAATGCGAGGGTGATAACGACCGCTGACACGATCCTTGGAGAACTCGTGGCGCTGAGAAGATAAGGTGATACTGAATGATCTGGCTGACGCGCCTCAAAGGTCAAAGGTTCGTGCTCAACGCTGAGATGATAGAGACCGTTGAAGCTTTACCGGACACGACCATAACCCTGTTCAGCGGCAAGAAGTACATCGTTCAAGAGAGCGTCGAAGAAGTCGTTCGGCGGGTGATAGAATACAAGAGACAGGCTTACCCAGTACTCGATTTACTCAAGTACATCCCTCGTGAAGGGGAGGGATGATGCGTGGACATATCGACGGTCCTTGGTGTGTTGATGGCTTTCGGCATGATATTCTTCGGAATACTCATCGGAAAGTCTGCGCCGAGTGCGTTCTTGGATCTGCCGTCCGTCTTCATAACCATCGGTGGCGCGTTAGCTTCGACGATCGCTTCTCACCCCAAAGAGAGGAGTTTCCGCATCCTGGGTGTGATCATGTCCACATTTAAGGAACCTAAGATCGACAACATTGGACTGGTGAGGACGCTCGTATCTTTCTCAGAGAAGGCGAGAAGGGAAGGTTTGCTCTCGCTGGAAGAGAATCTGAACGAGATCGAAGATCCGTTCATGAAGAAGGCGTTGCAGTTGGTCATCGATGGCACAGATCCAGAACTGTTGAAGAGCATGATGGAAGCCGAGATGGATTTGATCGAGGAAGACCTCATGGCGAACAAGGCGATGATGGACTCGGCAGGTGCCTTCGCTCCAGCTTACGGAATGATAGGAACACTGATCGGACTCATAGGCATGTTGAGGACGTTGAACAACCCAGAGACCATAGGTCCGAACATGTCGGTGGCTCTCGTCACCACATTCTACGGTTCGATCCTTTCGAACTCAGTCTTTCTACCCATGGGTGAGAAGCTCGGAAGGAGGGCCATAAAGATCCTGAGGCAAAAGCAGATGATCCTCGAGGGAGTTTTATCCATTCAAGCTGGAGAAAACCCGAGGGTCTTGGAAGAAAAACTGAAGTCCTTCCTCACCAACGAGGAAAAGACCGCGTACGAAGCATCCCTCGGTAGGGAGGCTGCCTGATGCCTCGCAAGAAAAAAAGTTACGAGGCACCGAAGGCCAGCTGGCTCACCACCTATGGTGACATGGTGACTTTGCTGCTCACCTTTTTCGTGCTTCTGTTCTCGATGTCCACGATAAGTCCTGGAAAGTTTCAACAGATCGTTGTCGGTCTGAGATCTCCTCTCACCGGTTTGCCACCGAGCGTTCTCACGGGTGGAAAGAGTCTGGCGGAGGAACCGTTGATCACATCGAAACGCGGGGTGTACGAAGAACTCATGAGGATCGCCGAGGAATACAAAGGCAAGATCACCATACAGGAAAAGGACGAAGGTACAGTCATAATAATGCAGGACATGGCGTTTTTCGAACCGGCGAGCGCGAAACTCACAGTCGAGGCGAAGGAGTTGCTCGGAAGGATAGGCGCCATAGTGATCGAGCACACGATGAACGTGATCAACGTTTACGGTTATGCGGACGATCGACCCGTTCCGGCAGACTCCATATATGTTTCGAACTGGCATCTGAGCAGCGCGAGGGCTGCGAGTGTTATACAATTCTTCACAGACGAGTTGAAGCGTCGCAGATCCATCGAAAGGCTCGCCGACGTCAGAGCTGGAAGGTTCGATCCAGATTATTTCTACGATCCTCAGCGTTTTTATCCTATAGGCATGGGAGATTGGCCGATAAAGAAAGAGATAGAAGCACTCCAAAAGGAGATCGAGATCGAGAGGAATTTGGTCTTGGAACGTTTCAAGGCTGGGGAGATATCTGCGGCACAGTACACAGCTTCGCTGAACGAACTCGACAGACGCTACGAGACCCGACTGAACCAGCTGAGGAACGTCTATCGTAGGATAGACATACTCATAAAGAGAGAACGAGCGAAGTAGGTGATCTGGCATGGCAGATGAAGAGGTAAAGGAAGTCAAAGAAAAGAAGAAAGGAATTGGTGGTCTTTTGATGTCGATAATCGTACCGGCAATCGTTGCTGTGGGAGCGACCGTGGTGACCATCATGCTGCTGGGTTCGAATCTGACACAGCCGAAACAACAACAGACAACACAACCTGCGCCCACTGAGATCAAAGCGGTGATCATTCAACCTGGTACATACACCACCTTCATGCTGAAAGGCGGAAAAGAAGTTGCCGTCATAGAATCTTTGACAGTCACAACTGCGAGTGATGCATGCCGTGCAGCGATCGGCGAACGAAGGGACATGATAATGGACGGTCTCATGCTCATATTCCTGAGCAAGGAGAGGTCCGAACTGAACACGGCCGCAGGAATAGAACTGCTCAAAAAGCAGATACGCGCGATGGTGAACGAGGTGACTGGCTTTACGGGTGAAAGGGAAAGGCTCGGGGTCATAGGGGTATATCTGTACATAAAGGCTATCAGCTCCGTCGAATGAGGGGTGATGGAGCTTGTCCGACGTGCTCAGTCAAGATGAAATAGATAAGCTGTTGCAAGCGTTGAAATCTGGCGAACTATCGGCTGAAGAGATCAAGCGAGAAGAAAAAAAGGTAAAGCCGTACGATTTCAAGAGGCCGAGCAAGTTTTCGAAAGAACACGTGCGCGTGTTCGACATGATACATGAAAACTTCGCTCGCGCCGTCTCGACGTACCTCTCCGGTAGAGTCAGGACCTTCGTGAGCATAAACTTGGCGAGCATAGACCAGATCACTTACGAAGAGTTCATAAGGTCTCTTCCAGCACCAGCGCTCATAGTCGTCTTCTCGGCTCCCGAGTTCGTGGGAAGCGCCATTCTGGAGATGAACCTCGAGTTGTTCTACACCATCTTGGATTTGATACTCGGCGGACCCGGTGTTCCAAACATCAAGAGGCCACCGTCGGAGATAGAGATAAGTATCATGAGAAAAGAACTGATGAACATCCTCGCGAATTTATCACAGGCGTGGAGTGACATATTCGGTTTCTCACCGACAATAGAGAGCATCGAGAACAATCCACAGTTCGTTCAGATAGCGCCACCGAGCGAGATGGTACTGCTCGTATCGCTCTTCCTCACGGTTGGCAAGACGGAAGGGTTCATGAACATATGTTGGCCTTCGTCTCTGATGGAACCATTCATGGATCGACTGAGTTCCCGCAACTGGTTCAAGGTGGTGAAAAAAGAACAGGCCTCTGAAAAGATCCAGCAAGATCTGTTCAACAACCTGAACCAGATGAAGATCGTTCTGAGCGCGGTACTCGGTGAAGCCGCCTTGACGGTGAGGGAGATCTTGGAATTGGAAGTGGGAGACGTGATCAGATTGAAGTCCCACAAAGATGAAGACATCGCCTTACATGTTCAAGGCAAGGTGAAGTTCTTGGCAAGGCCTGGGACTTACAAAGGATACAAGGCAGTGAAGATCACCAAGATCGTTGAACCGGAGGTGAAAGAATGAGCGACTTCCTCTCTCAGGACGAACTGGATGCGTTGCTGAAGAGTTTCTCAGAGTCATTGCCCGAAGAAGATAAGAAAATGATAGAGGCCATCGCCACACTCATCTTGGATCCGGCTTCTTCCGCCCTCGGTATGATCGTCGGCAGAGAAACTCGGATAAAACCCGCTCAGATAACACAGACGTCTTTGAAGGACTTCGTTACCAAGTCCAAGGAGAAGATCGTGCTCGCAGATGTAAAATTGAGCGATGCTCTGCAGATGAACTTGTCCATCGCGATGCCGGCATCTTTGGTGTTGAAGATAGCCGATCTCATGATGGGTGGATCAGGTGAACCAGCCGACCAGAACGTGGACGAGATAAAGCTCAGCGCCTTGACGGAGGCGTTGAACCAGATGCTGGGTGCGAGCATCACGTTGCTCGCCGAGAAGGCGAAGGGAAAGGTTTCGCTTGGAAAGCTCGAAGTGAAACTCGTCGACGATCTCGAGAAGATCAGCACCCTGTTCAATCCAACCGAGCTCTTGGTGTGCGTTGAGTGCCAAGTGGAGATGGAGAACGCTTCTTCGTCGAACCTTTGGATGTTCGCACAACTCACGGCGATCAAAGCTGTACACGAGAAGCTCTTTCCAAAGAAAAAGGAAGAAGAGAAAGTCAAGGTTCAGCCGGCGAAGTTCGAAGAATTCAGTCCCGCCGAGACTCAGATTCCACCACAACCGTCCGAGATCCAGCAGAAGCTCGAATTGCTCTTCGATGTACCTCTGAAGGTCGTGGTCGAACTCGGTAGAGCGCGCATGACGCTGAAACAGGTGATGGATCTGACCATAGGTTCACTCATAGAGTTGGACAAGCTCACCGGTGAACCTGTCGACGTGCTGGTCAACGGCAAACTGATCGCCCGCGGAGAAGTGGTTGTCATAGACGAGAACTTCGGTGTGAGGATCACGGAGATCGTCAGTCCAAAGCAGAGGCTCTACTCGATAAGAGAAACGAACGGCATATGAGGAAACTGTTCGTTTTTCTGTTTGTTCTCTGCGTCGTTCTCTCTTTTCCGACGAGCTTGTTCTTCGATCTCGTCGAGCAGTTCGCGGGGGTCAGAGACTTCATCGTGGACTTCGATCTCACGGCAGAGGTAAAACAGAACGGCGTGAAGTCTTTCCACATGTCAGGCTTGCTCGTGGTGAGAAACTTGGAGGACTTCTATTTTCTCGTGAAGAAACCAGATTTCGTTTCGAACCTCTCCTTCGTCTACTTTTCACGGATCAAGCGACTCGTTTTCGGTACGGAAAACTTTCAAGATTTCGAGAGCTTTGAGATCCCGATATCTTCCATCGTGCAGGCGATCCAATCGGCACTCAGAATGCTACAGACACCGTTGGTGAACGTCAAATCGCAAGATGATCGCATCACTTTGGCTTTCTCCAGGCTCGTGACGCAACAACTTGAAGAACCCATCAAGCTGACACTGGAGATCAAGGAAGGTCAACTCAAAGCGATCGAGATTCTCAGTCCATCGGGGGAAGAGAGAATAAGTCTGAAGATCAACAACTTGGTCCTCAACGCAAAGACCGATGAATACTTTCAGCTACGACGCTGATGCAAGAGATTCTCCAGGCTCCAACTGAACAGTTCTGGAAACTTCCTCTTGGAAAAGTTCTCGTCCGACATCACATCGTGAAGGTTCAAAGCGCCCTCAAGCAGTCTCTTCATCTTCATCAGATAGCGCTGCATCGCTTTGAGGCACTCCGTGGTTGCCACTTCTCCGTGCCCTGGTACGATCCAAGCAGGTTTCATACTTTCAACGAACTTCAAAGCCGAAAGCCATTCGTCCAAATCGCTGTCTGCGACGATTTCTGCGTGGAAGCCATTGAAGATCAGATCCCCAGCGATCAGGAGTTTCTCTTGCTTGAAGAACACGATGGACGAATCAGGAGTGTGTCCGCCAAGACGCTTGATGAACAAGTTCTTGTCCTCGTACTCTTCGTCGAAGACGAAGTTGGCCACGACGATCTTCTCGATCGGAGGTAGCTTGGACAGATAATGCTCGTCGAATGCCTCCATGAAGGATTTGGTGAGTTCACTCGCGACTATCTTGGATCCTTCGAAGGCAACGTTTCCAAAGGTGTGGTCCGGATGGTAATGTGTGTTCACGACCATCTCTATGGGTTTTTTGAAGAAGTCGTCCAGCAGTTCTTTCACTTTGCGGGCCTTTTCGACGAACAAAGATGTGTCGACGACGACCACGCTGTCCTTCACGAGCACACCCGTGACGTTCGAAGAACCCTCCGCTCCGATGACCAGCACACGATCGTTCAGGACCTTTATCAAACGCGAACACCTCCGGTATAATCCAATTGATACTTCTCGTTGGGGAGATGTTTTTCCTTGAGGACGGCGACGTTGTTCGGCTACTACGGTTACGACAACCTCGGCGATGAATTGCTTTGTGAGGAGAGCATCAGATTACTCAGAGAAGCACGTTTCGACAGGATCTATCTCCTTTTGAAGAGAGACAAAGTGAAGAACTTTTCACAGCCACAGGTTGTTCCCATCGACAGATTCAATCCATTTCAGATCTTCAAGGTGATCGTGAAGAGCGACGTGGTCGTCTGCGGCGGTGGTGGCATCCTTCAAGACCAAACGAGCGTGAAGAGTTTGCTCTATTACGCTTCCATCGTTTTGATCGCGTCGATGCTCCGAAAACCAGTACTGCTCCTGGCGAACAGTTTGGGTCCTCTGAAGCACAAAGTTTCAAAATGCGTTGTGAGGTTGCTTCTCAAAAAGAAGAACGTCTTTTTCATTGCCCGTGACGAGGTGAGTTACAGGTACGCTAAGATCGTTGGGGCGAGGAACGCGTCGCTGGGAACGGATCTTGCGATCGGTACGATCGAACGCTTGCCGAAGTGTGAGAAACAGAAAAAGATCAGCCTTTGCTTGAAAACTGAGCTGGAACTCGATATCGTCATCGAAACGGCGAGAGTGTACGGTTTCGAAGTGGTGCTCGTTCCGCTGAGTCCACAGGATCGACCAGCGTGCGAGAAGATGGCCAAGAAATACGGTCTGAGTGTCTCGAGCGAACCGTTGAGAGAGCTTTCGTGCTCTTCGTTCGTTGTTTCTCAACGCTTTCACGGTTGTCTTTTGGCTTGTCTGACAGGTTCACCCTTCGTCTCCTTGAACAGCTCCAAGAGCAGGAGATTTTTCGAACGCTACTTTCCAAAGTACGAAGGATTCTGCGTGAAAGAAGACCCCGCGCAGATAGCCTTGTCGATCGTGAAGCTGAAAGATTCGAAACTCGAGCCAAACAACATGATCGATGACTTCAACAAGATGCGGGACGACGTGATCACGCTCTTGAAGGGCTTCTCGAAGAAAAAGAGGGGCTGATCAGCCCCTCAGCACACAGATGGATTTCGGTTCTCTGACGAGCAACGCGAGACTCTCGGACACGGAGAACTCCAGCGCTTGTTCCTTCGGACCGATGAAGCCCACGGAGAGATCCTGACCGATTATCAACGAAGCGTACATTGGTGAATCACAGATCAAGACGCCCGAATTTTTCAAAATTGGCGCCTTGTAGATCTTTTTGACCATCATGGAAATGTGTTCCAGTTCGGTCTGATTACCGCTCTCGTACCTTCTCATCAGCTTGTTGTATCTGTCCGGTGAGAGTGCCAGCAGGTAAGGACCATGAAAACCTGATTCATCGAGCTTCGTGATCGCTTCGATCACATCTTCCGCAGCTTGACCAATTTTACTCCAGTCATTCATGTTCACTCTGGCGGCTTCATCAATGTTCAGCAATCCTTTCTGCTGCGCCACACCGTGGAAGATCAACTTCTCTTCGAACTCGATGCACTCGAGAACGGCCTTCTTGAAACTGCTCAGATCGAGCGTGATCTTTTCCGACTCGAATGCAGCGATGTCTCTCATGGAAAGTTCGAAGGTTCTGTGAACGTAATACAGCGGCAAACTCTTGGGAGCGAAAACACCTTCATCTATCTCTTCATCGCCAAGAGAGACCTGCCTGACTCCGAATCCGAGAGGGCCAACCAAGTTGAGCAACTTTCTTCCCGTGAGGTTCGCCTTCGCCAACTCCACCAACGCATCGTTCAACAACTTCCACAGTTCTGGACCTATCGGAGCGTCCTCCTGCATCAGGTACTTGTTCGCCACATCAATCACCTTCTTTCAGCGAACCTATGGTCGGCTCTTCGTCGTCTCTCTGGGACATGAGCTCTTCGGCTTCTTTGAAACCTTCCTCCATGAACTTGAATTCATCCTTGGTGAGTATGTCCAAAAGCTTGGTGAACTCGCCGATGTGAACCCTCTCTTCGTTCGCTATGTCGATGAGCACCTTCTTCGCCAGAGGATGGTCCGTCGCATCCGCAATCGCCATGTACTGGTGTACCGCTTCGTGCTCTGCGGCAACGTTCAACCTTATGGCGCGGATGAGTTCAGAAAGTGTGAGTTTCCTTTCTGGAACCTTCCCACTGAACGGATTCACGAATTCTGGCATCTCATCACCCCTATTCGATTTTAGCACAAGAATGGATCGAAACCATTTGTTATATTCGAAGCAAGGTCCATGTTTGGGTCTGCGAACCTTTTGTTCGCTCAACGAAGCAGTGTTTTAGATTAGAATTTGAACTGGAGGGGAAGAACTTGCAGAAAGATCGAATCATTTTGGTTAAAATGCAAAGGGCAGAGATGACAGAATACACAGTGTACACGAAACTCGCCAAGATGGACAAGAAGAATTCGGAGGTTCTATCCAAGATCGCCAAAGATGAGCTGATGCACTACAAAAAGTTGAAGAACCTGACGCAAATCGACGTTGCACCGAGCTGGTGGAGGGTGATCTTTCATCTCTTTCTCGCTAAATTGCTGGGTATAACGTTCGCGCTCAAGTTGATGGAGAGAAACGAAGAGAGGGCACAAGGAAGTTACAGAGGGCTCGAACAAACAGAACTTTTGAGCGACGAGGAAAAACATGAAAAGATGTTGCTGAAGCTCATAGATGAGGAAAGGATCGAGTACATAGGTTCGATGGTGCTGGGTTTGAACGATGCACTCGTCGAGCTCACGGGTGCGCTGGCTGGTTTGACGCTCGCAATCCAAAATTCCAAGATCGTTGCACTCTCTGGTATCATCACAGGTCTGGCTGCAGCCCTTTCGATGTCGGCGTCGGACTATCTCTCTCGCAAGTCCGAGGGTGGGAACAAGAAACCCCTCAGGTCTGCACTGTACACGGGAATTACCTATCTGCTCACGGTCCTGTTCTTGGTCTTTCCGTACATGGTTTTGAACCAACCTTTGGTGTCACTCGCTTGGACGATCGTGAATGCTGTTCTCGTTATATTGATCTTCACGTTCTTTGTTTCCGTGGTGAAGGAGGAAAACTTCAAGAAGAACTTTCTGGAAATGCTTTCGATCAGCATGGGTGTTGCCGCCGTTTCGTTCCTCATAGGAATGGTTGCACGAAAATTCTTCAACATAGAGGTGTAGCATTTGAAGATTTACTGCGAGCCTCTCATGAGAGAGCTTGAACTTCCCGACAACATAGAAAGGATCGTCAGCCTCGTCTCTGGTTTCACTGAAACCATTTTCGAGATGGGTCACGGTGAAAGAGTCGTTGGTGTGTCAGAGTATTGTTCGCGTTATGTCAAAGATCTCAGAGCCGAGGTTGTTGGAGACTATCTGAAGGTCGATCTTTCAAAGCTGAAATCCCTAAAACCAGATCTCGTGCTTTCGACCACGGGTGTTCAGATGCAGCTCGCTCTGGAACTGTCGAGGGAAGGTTTACCCATGTACGTTTTACCGTTGCCCAAGAGCATCAACGGTGTGTGGGAAAACGTTCTGTTGATCGGTGGCCTATTGAACGATGTCAGAAGTGCGCGCGAGTTGGTCTTGAAATGGCAAAGGATCTTCTTGAACGGCCGCGAAACTCTCTCTGAACGACCTTCAGCGTACCTTGAACTGTGGCTCGGCAAACACGTGAGGACCGTCGGTGGCTTGAGCTTTGTGAACGACCTCATCGAGTATGCAGGATTGAGGAACATTTTTGGTGATGTCAACAAAGGCTTCTTTGTACCGCCGTTGAAAGAGGTTCTCAGGCGAAGACCACAGCTGATCATCTTCTTTTATGAACCAGACTTCCTTATAGATCCACGTCGGATCGTGGAGTCGAGGGGTTGGGATTGGGACTTCAAATTGATAGAATCCACAGTGGAGGCTGGAAGGAACCTGATACACGATGGACCTTCCATGATGAGGACGATCCAGTGGTTGAGAGAGCAGATCTGGGGGTGAACCTTGTGGAGGATTTCAAGTACTGGAAAGTGTACCTGTTGGGGTTGGGGTTCTTTGGAATAAGCGTGCTGTGGCCACTGTACAACGCTTACGTTCCCATCTTCCTGAAAGACTTCGCCCTGCCTTCTTTCGTCATAGGTTTCATCATGACGATCGACAATCTCTTCGCCATCTTCATGTTGCCGTACATAGGAACGTTGAGCGACCAAACCAGGACGAGGATCGGGAGGAGAAAACCATACATACTCGTTGGTGCTCCACTCGGAGCTCTGTTCTTCGCGTTGATACCGCTCTTTAAAGATCTCGGCTCACTTGCGCTCATGATGTTCGTGATCATCCTGATGAACTTCTCTATGGCGCTCTTCAGATCTCCATTGATCGCCTTCATGCCGGATGTAACTCCATCCGAGAAACGCAGTCAAGCGAACGGGATCATCAACTTCATGGGAGGCTTTGGAGCGCTTTTAGCCTATTTTGCAGGCAAACCCCTCTACGATGCGAACAAGGCTTATCCGTTTCTCGCCGGTGCCGCATTGATGCTCTTGGCCAACCTTTTGGTCGTGCTCTTCGTCGATGAACCGTCTCAGTACAAAGTCGAAGGTGAGAGGTTGAACGCCTCAGAAACGCTGAAAAAAGGTTCCAAAGAATTGCTGGAGAACCTGCGCGACGTGTTTGCCTCGAAAGAAAAGAGCTTGATGATGATGCTTGCGTCCATATTCCTCTGGTTCGTCGGGTTCAACGCGATAGAAACCTTCTTCACCAGCTATGCGAAGTTTCACATGAACATAAGCGAGAGCACGGGGGCACTCGTCTTGGGAGTTTTTTCCTTGTCTTTCATGATCTTCGCTCTGCCCGCTGGCTTCATAGGTGCAAAACTCGGCAGGAGGAAAACCATAAGGCTTGGTCTCACCGTCATTGTCGTATGTTTGCTCATCGCCATCTTGTTCTCACGCTTCTTGACGGGTGGTACTCTTTTGTTGCTCTTCTATTTGGTCTTCGCCGTCAGCGGTGCTGGCTGGGCATTGGTAAACGTGAACTCTTTGCCTATGGTGGTCGACATGACCAGATCTGAAAAGGTCGGTGGTTACACCGGGCTGTACTACTTCTTCTCGATGGCCGCCAACATCGTCGCACCGCCCCTCGCCGGTGCTTTCATAGATCTGGTTGGTTATGGCTCGTTGTTCGTCTTTTCAGTGGTGTTCCTGCTGATTTCTTATGTGACGATGGGCTTCGTGAAAAGGGGAGAAAAGGCCGAGGGCTGAAAGGAGGAATATCATGAACGTTTCTGAGAGGATCAAGAGCGTCGCTGGTTCAAAAACACTTGAGATCAACGCGCTGGCTCAGTCGATGAGGCAGAAGGGTATCGACGTGGTCAACCTCACGGCGGGCGAACCCGATTTTCCAACGCCACAGCCCATAGTGGAAGCGGCGATAGAAGCTCTGAAGGCCGGCTTCACCAAGTACACGGACTCTTCAGGCATTCCACAACTGAGAGAAAAAATCGCTGAACACGTTTCAGAAAGGCACAAAGTTCCTTGCACCATGGAGCAGGTCATCGTGACGAATGGAGGAAAACAGGCCATCTACAACTGCCTTGCGGCGCTCGTGCAGGAGAACGATGAAGTCATCATCATAGACCCGTGCTGGGTCAGTTACGAACCGATGGTAGTCATGCTCGGGGGCAAAGCGGTGCACGTGAAAACGAGCTTTGAAAGCAAATTCATTCCGACGATCGAACAGATAGAGAGCGCGATCACCCCCAGAACGAAGGTGCTCGTGTTGAACAGTCCCAACAATCCGACGGGAGTAGTGTACGATGTCGATCTTTTGAAACAAATACACGCACTTTCGATCGAGAAAGATATATTCATCATCTCGGACGAAGTGTACGACTGTTTGGTCTACGACGGTGAGTACGCTTCCATGTACAGTATTTCGCAGGGAAAGAACGTTGCGCTCGTGAACGCCTTTTCAAAATCTCACTCCATGACCGGCTGGCGTGTGGGCTATCTTGTGGCTCCAGTCGAGATCGCCAAGGCGGCGGCGAAGGTACAGGCACACACCACCTCAAACATAAACACCGTTGCCCAGTACGCCGCGCTGAAGGCCTTCGACGTGGACACGAATTACATGTTCGAAAGGTTCAGACAGAGAAGGGACCTCGTTTGCAAGCTGCTCCAAGAGGCCAATTTCAACTTCGTTCGACCCAGTGGAGCGTTCTACGTGCTCGTCGACGTGAGCCGGTTCGACAAAGACGATGTCAGTTTCTGCACAAAGCTACTGCAAGAAGCCCACGTCGCTCTGGTACCAGGCTCTGCGTTCAACGCACCTGGTTTTGCGAGACTCTCGTTCGCGACGAGCGAGGAAAACTTGATCGAAGGTGTGAAGAGGATGAAAGAGTTCGTCGGAGGCTGATCGTGTGCTGTTGGAATTTGTGAAAAAACATTGGTACAGCTATCTGATAGGAATTCTGACTCTGATCGTTGTCGATCTGTTACAGCTGTACATCCCCAGGTTCATCGGCCAGGTTGTGGACCATTTGAGGTCCAACCAACCCACGATGAGCTTCGTCGCCGTGATGGTCGGCTGGATCGTCGGAATAGCCTTGGCTATAACCATCATGCGTTTCTTCTGGAGGTACTTCATCATAGGTAACGCGAGACGTTTCGAATACCTCGCCAGAAAGATCCTGTTCGACAAGCTGCTCTCGCTGTCCTTGGGTTACTTCGATAGGACCAGAAGTGGCGATCTGATGGCCAAGTTCACGAACGATCTTCAAGCTGTCCGAATGGCGCTCGCTCAAGGGGTCGTCATGACGGTTGATGCGACCTTCATGGCGATCATGACGGTTCTCTTCATGGGTCGCACGGTCAGTTGGAAACTCACCTGGCTCGCTTCGATACCGTTGCCGGCGCTCGCACTGGTAGCACTCTTCTTCGGTAGGATCATCCACAACAGGTTCATGGAAGTCCAGAACCAGTTCTCGGCGGTGAGCGAGCTGACCGAGGAGACGATCGCTGGGATAAAGATCGTTAAGAGTTTCGCCGCCGACGAGAAATTCTGGAAGATGTTCAAAGACAGATCGTGGAAAAGTTACAGGGCGGGCATATCTTTGGCGAAGGTTTCGTCCGTGTTCTTTCCTTTGATGAGTTTTTTGGCATCCCTCGCACACGCCTTCGCGTTGTTCTTCGGTGGTCCCATGGTCGTGCGTGGAAAAGTCACTCTCGGTGAGTTCATCGCCTTCAACTCCTATTTGGGCATGCTGACTTGGCCCATGATGGCTCTCGGATGGGTCCTCAACATGGTTCAGAGCGGTAGGGCTTCGTACAAGAGGATCATGCAGGTGATGAAAGAGATAGCTCAGGTTGAAGAGCCGAAAAATCCTGTCAGGATCGATCGCATCGAAACGATAAGGTTTGCTGATCTGACCTACAGATACCCCTCGAGCCAGAGGGATGTCCTCAAGCACGTCAGCTTTTCCATCAAAAAAGGTGAGATGATTGGAATCGTTGGCACGGTGGGCAGTGGCAAATCTACCATCGTGAAACTTCTTGCAAAGCTTTACCCTGTTGAGCGTGGCAAGATCTTCATCAACGGCGTGGACATAAACGACATCAGTTCTGAGAACATACGCAGTTTGATAGCCTTCGTACCTCAAGAATCTTTCTTGTTCTCTGATCAGATAAAGAAGAACATAGCCTTCGCCCAGGAAGACATCGACATGGAAAAAGTGAAAGAATGTGCGAAACTCGCCGCCGTTCACGACGAGATACTGAAGTTCCCAGAAGGCTACGACACGGTGGTTGGTGAGAGGGGTGTCACGCTCTCCGGTGGGCAGAGACAAAGAGTCACGATCGCTCGCGCGCTTTACACCAACAAAGATGTGCTCGTGTTCGACGATTGCTTGTCCGCGGTGGATCCTGAAACGGAGGAAAAGATCATCGATTCGCTGAGGAGCCAGTTCAAGGAAAAGACCATGATCATCATCACGCACAGGTTGAAGGTGCTCAGAGACGCCGATCTGATAATCGTACTGGACGAGGGTATGATCGTTGAGAAGGGCACACACGAAGAATTGATGAACTTGGACGGCTTGTACGCACGCATGTTCAAACGCCAAATGATCGAAGAGGAGCTCGCCACATGAGAAACTTGGCCTTTCTTTTGCTCTTCACGAGTTGTTTCGTGCTCGCTGCGGTGAGCTATCAATTCAAAAGTTCACAGTTGCTCATCACGGGACTCGAGAACTACGACGAAGTCGAATTAGAAATCGATGGAAAGAAAGTCACTCTGCCAGTACCACAGCTGAGCATACCTTGGAGAAAGAACTACAACACGACGTTGATCTTGACTCCCATCAAGAATGGCGTTAGATCTTCCTCGATTCGCTTGTACATAGATGCCAGTAAAGACAAAGCTCCAACGATCAGATTGAGGATCCCAAGCTATGTAATGTTGGGAAAAACGACGTTGGACTTGTTCGCAGAAGATGACTGGGATGAACCAGAATCGTTGCGTTACAGCGTCTATCTGGACGGTGTGAGGATCGATCCACCGCAGAGAAACAAGTTGGTGCTCGACACCTTCTTCATGCACTCTGGTGAGAGAAGGTTGAGGATCGTTTGCAGAGACAGTGGATCGAACGTCGTCGATCAGACTTACAAGTTCGTCGTGGTGCCCATCCCACCAACTCCCCCACAGCTCAATCAAGGCAAGATCGTTTCGAACCGCACCCACAGGGTCTACGTTGTACGAGACGGAAAGATCGAAACTTACGAAACTAAGTCGAGTGAGCTGGCGGATCAGTTCGCACTCGTGTGCGATCTGGACGCGGCCACGAACGAAAGTTTCCCCGTCCTTTACTACAAAAGAATGGAATTTTCGCAGCTTCAAAGCTCCGTTCTCATGAACCTCAACGAAAGTTGTTCTCTCTCCTCTGAGCACGTCGTCTTTGGCAGGGTTGTCGTGCCCGCCGGGCAGACGGTCGTACTGAAAACAAGTTCGACTCTCAAAATAAACAACAACTGTGAACTCATAGTGCGTGGAACACTCGTTCTGGAACACGGTGCGAAGGTGACAGGATCGGGAAATCTCTCCGTGGTGGAGTCGGGAAAACTCATCGCAATGGGTGCGACGGTTGAAACGAACGTCTCGATAGACGGTGCAACGACGTTGTGGCTCTCGGACGTGGACCTTTCGAAGGCGAAATTCGAGATCAACAGATCCTTCTTGACTGCCCTGAAGAACGTCAAGGCTTCCCAGATGATCATCGACAACGTCAGAAAGCTGTGGATAGATTCGTCCGATTTCGGCACCTTGGAGCTTCTCAACTGTGGCGATGCCATCATCATGAACTCGAAGATGGCTCAGCTGAAAGTTTCTCGAAGCTCTCGAGTGAGGATTTATTCCTGCTCGATTTATTCAACAAGGACTGCGGTTTTTGTCTCGGACCTTTCGGTACTCGAAACCATCGACAGTTGGATCAGCGGAAAGATCGGCGTGAACGTGGAGAACTTCTCCAAACTTCGTGTGAGGAGCACACAGATCAACGCAGACACCGCTGTCGTGGCGAGCAGTTACTCCGTGATAGATAGTTTCGCGTCCGTTCTTGCCGGAACAAAGGCTCTACAGTTGAGAGATACCAAATTCACATTCTCGAAGACTCAGGTTCTTGGAGGGACAGAGAAGTTTGGGCTCGTCGAGGTCAACGAGAGGTGAGTTCGATCCAAATTTGCTGATACACGTTCGCGTGCCAGACGTTGGTAAAGATCACAGGCCCACACACGCATCCACTCTGCTCGCATGGTACACAAAGCCCAAGAAGAACGATTTGGTGATCGAGTTGGGCTGTGGTACGGGCATCGTTTCTGCCTTCCTTGCTATGAACCACGATGTTTCGATTCACTGCATCGAGAAGAATCAGTTCTTGGCCGAGCTGGCACGTGAAACGGTCAGAATGAATTCGCTCGAAGACAAGATGTTCGTTCACAACATCTCATGTGAGCGAGTGAGGGAACTCTTCAGCGCTGAACGGTTCGACCTCGTGGTATCGAATCCTCCCCATCATCTGGCGAGTGTTCCGAGCCCTTCGAAGTTGCGAAGCGAGGGTAGGTCCACCAGCTTCAGCGAAGCCTCTTCTTTCATCGAAGCCACAGCTTACTTACTGAAGAACAGGGGCAAGTTCGTATTCGTTCTGTCCTGCGAGCATCTCATGTTCTGGTTTAGTGAGTTCGTGAAACGAAGCTTACAACCCAAAAGGCTCGTACCGATCTACGGTGATCCAAGGAGAGACGCGGTGCTCACGATCGTCGAAGGCGTCAAGAACGGGGGCATCGGCCTGAGGCTCGAGCCCCCGATAGTGCTCAAAAGAGTTTGAGTTCCTTCACCTTGTTCTCGACTATGTATTTAGTGTCCCTCGCGATCACGAGTTCTTCGTTGGTCGGAACGATCAGAACGGCAACTTTGGAATCAGGCGTGCTTATGATCCTCTCCAAACCCTTCACGTCGTTCAACTGTCTGTCGATCTTCACCCCGAGAAAACCAAGATACTCGCACACTTTTTCCCTGACGTAAGGTGAGTTCTCACCGACACCAGCGGTGAACACGATCGCATCCACGCCGTTCATCGCCGCGGCGTAGGCACCTATGTACTTGGCGATCCTGTACACGTAGATGTCCAGAGCGAGCTGTGCGATTTCGTTGCCGGAATGGGCTGCGTCTTCTATGTCCCTCATGTCGGAACTCAAATTGTTCGTCAGGCCCAGCATTCCACTCTTCTTGTTGAGCAGATCGTAAACCTTTTCAACGCTCATGCCCAGATTCTGCTGCAAATAGATCACGATCGCTGGATCGATATCACCGCATCTGGTACCCATGACCAAGCCTTCGAGCGGTGTGAAACCCATGGAGGTGTCGACGGATTTACCGTGCCTGACGGCCGCTATGGAAGCGCCGTTGCCCAAGTGGCACGTGATGACCTTGAAGTCATAATAATCTCTACCGAGTATCTCCGCCGCCCTCCTCGAGACGTACCTGTGGCTCGTGCCGTGAAAGCCGTACCTTCTGATCCTGTGAGTCTCGTACAGCTCGTAGGGTAAAGCGTAAAGATAAGCCTTCTTGGGCATGGACTGATGGAACGCCGTATCGAAGACACCCACGTTCGGAACTTTGGGTAAAAGCTTCTGAATCGCCTTTATTCCAAGTATGTTCGGTGGGTTGTGAAGCGGTGCGAGATGAACGTTTTCTTCCAAAGCCTTCATAACCTCTTCGTCGATCAACACTGAACTTGCGAACCTCTCCGCACCGTGAACGACCCTGTGGCCAACCGCATCGATCTCGGACAGATCTTTGATGACTCCGATTTCCGGATCGACGAGGACGTCCAGGACCAGCTTGAGTGCCTCTTCATGATCCTTCATGTTCCTTTCGATGACGTGTTTGTCGTTGTTCACCCTGTGCACAAGTCTGCCACCTTCTATCCCGATCCTCTCGGCCAGACCTTTGCACAGGACCTTCTCTCCGTTCATGTCGACGAACTGATACTTTACAGAGGAACTACCACAGTTCACAACGAGTATCTTCAACGCGATCTACCTCCCCAGAATATGATAGCGTCCATCTTCAAATTTAGCCAATTTTCCAGCCAGTTCGTACTCAGTCAGTTTCACCAGAGCTTCCTCTGGATCGATGTTGAGCACGCTCACGATCTCATCGAACATCAAAGGACCTTTGGCGAAGATCTTCAAGATTTCGTCCTGTTCTTGCTTCGGTTCGTTCGATAATCCGTAGTACTCCAACAAATCGGAAGGGTGCGTCAAGGCGATAGCGCCCATCCTCAACAACCAGTTGCAACCTTCACTCGAAGCCTTATCTATGTCCCCAGGGACTGCGAAGACGTCTCTACCCATGTCTGCGGCGAAGCGAGCCGTTATGAGCGCGCCACTGTCTTTGGGAGCTTCGATCACTACTGTAGCTCTACTCAGACCTGCGACTATCCTGTTGCGCATGGGAAAGTTTTGTTTCTGGGCGTTGGTCTGCAGGGCGAACTCACTCACGACGCAACCTTCTTGGACGATCCTCTCGTACAACTTCCTGTTCGAAGCTGGATACGGCACATCAACTCCCGTTCCAAGCACCGCGATCGTTTTTCCAGAAGCTTCCAGAGCCGCACCGTGTGCACAGCTGTCTATTCCGAACGCGAGTCCACTCACCACAACTAAGCCTGCCCGCGCCGCCGCCAAGGCCACTTCGTGTGCGACCTTCTTACCGTAACTCGTCATCCTGCGCGTGCCAACGATCGAGACACATTCCTCCTTCAACAGTTTCTCATCTCCGAGACAGAAGAGCACCACCGGTGGGGACGAAGATTCTCTCAAGAGTGGCGGGTAAGCTTCATCCCAGAAACTGATGATCTTCGCTTTGACCTTTTCGGCAAGCTTTTGTTGTTGATCTGCGAACTTCTGAACGGCATCAAAATCTATCCGTTCCAGCTCGAAAAGTTTCGCTTTCTCTGCCTCTTTCAAGTTGTTGAAAGCCTCGTTGAGATTCTTCAAAGTTTCAAGATCGTACCTTCCAAACTTCCACAGCGCGAAGATCTCAACTGGCTGCATTTTGCTTCAGTATCTCCTTTATCTTTTCGGCCACACCCGCTGCCTTGCCAGGTGTGCACATGTCCGGTGTGACCTTACCGGCAACGATCGCCTTCGCGAACGCTTCACAACCTGCATACCCACACGCGCCACAGTTCGCACCAGGCAATGCTGCCTTCACCAGTTCAACGCGTGGATCTTCTTTGACCTCGAATTTCTTTGCCGCGTACGCGAGGAAGGTACCGAAAGCAAAACCGAGTATCGTCATGAGCAACGTTGAGTAGACGATCAACATCCTGACCACCTCACAGTTTTATGAGCCCTTGAAAGCCCATGAAGGCCATGGAGATGATCGATGCCAAGATCAGGGCGATCGGAAGACCCTCAAAGGGTTTGGGCAGTTCGTAAAGTTCCAACCTTTCTCTGATGCCTGCGAAGATCACCAAGGCGAGGAGAAATCCCAATCCCGCGCCGAGTGCGTGGAAGATCGCCTCGAGCAAGCCGTACTTGGCCTGCGCGTTCAGTATCGCGACACCCAGTATGATGCAGTTTGTGGTGATCAAGGGAAGGTATATACCGAGCGCTTCGTAGAGGGCAGGACTGTTCTTCTTTATGACAAACTCGATGAACTGAACGAAAGTTGCTATGACGAGGATGAAGGAAACCGTTCTCAAAAACTCGAGGCCCGAGACAAACAACAACTTGTTCACGAACCAGGTTATCACCGAGGACATCACCAAAACGAATGTTGCAGCGAAGCCCATACCAACCGCTGTGTCGAGCTTTTTTGAAACACCGAGGAACGGGCATATGCCGAGAAAACGAATGAAAACGTAGTTGTTTATCAACAACGCAGAGAACAGTATCAGAAAGACTCTCATTTCTGCTCACCCCTCTTGCGTCTCAGACCGATTGTTGTGAACAGCGCGGCCAGCAAACCCAGCGTCATGTAAGCTCCCGGGGGAAGTATCATCGTGAACACGTTGAACCCACTCCACAGTCTTACACCGAAGATCGTTCCGTTGCCGAGTATTTCCCTGATCGAGCCCAAGAGCACGAGTGAGCCCGTGAAACCCAATCCCACGCCGAGTCCGTCCAACATCGAATTCAAAACGTCGTTCTTCGAAGCGTAAGCCTCTGCACGGCCCATGATGATGCAGTTGACGACTATCAAGGGTATGAATATTCCAAGCGCCTTCCAGAGATCGTACATGAAGGCATGCATGAGCAGATCAACGATGGTGACGAACGTGGCTATCAAGGTTATGAACACGGGAATCCTTATCTTGCTCGGCACACCTTTCCTTATGGACGAGATCGCAACGTTCGACATGGTGAGAACCACCGTGGCTGCAAGACCCATGCCGAAGCCGTTGATCGCGTTGGTGGTCACTGCTAAGGTGGGACACATTCCGAGCACTTGAACGTACGTCGCGTTCTCTTTGAAGAAACCTTTCGTGAACTCCTTCATTCGGCTCATCGTTTCACCCCCGACAGATAATCGAGCATCGCGTTCAAAGCGTTCGCCACCGCGCGAGGTGTGATCGTGGCACCCGTCATGATGTCGCTCACCTTGGCGACGCCTTGCTTCTTCGCTTCATCAGCTGAGAGCTGCGACAAGTTTGCGTCCTTGTCTACTCGAACACCGTTCGCCAGAGCCGAAGCTTCCATGGGGTAGAACCTCTTTTGTATTTCTGGATCCCCTATCTTTGCACCCAGCCCGGGAGTCTCCTGTGAAAAGTCCGTCACTTTCAAAGAGAAGAGCGAAAAGCCCTCTGGCTTTTTTACGAAACACGCGACCACCGTGACAGGTCCGCCGTAACCCAGACTGGAGCCTGTGAGCACGTAGACTTTACCAAGATCCGAATCGAATTCGTATACGGGAGAGTAAACCTTGCCCTTCGCGTTCTCAAAGATCACTTTGACTTGCTGATCGACTTTCGCAACGGCCGATCTGAGTTGATCCAAAGCGACTATGTATTTACCAGATTCGTCTTTCAAGACCTGCTCGACCGCACCGAGCTTTTCCTGAACCTCGGTCAGTGCGATCCTGTCCTTGGTTACTTGATACACCAAGCCGAGCGAGAGCCCAGCGATGGCACAGTAAGCCATCAAGATGAGTCCTGTTTTGATGTATTCTCTCATACTTTGACCTCCCCGAAGATCTTCGGCTTGAAGGCCCTGTCGATCAGGGGCACGAGTGCATTCATCAGAAGGATCGCGAGCGAAACGCCTTCAGGATAACCAGCGAACAATCTGATGATCATCGTCACAACACCGCAGCCTATCCCGAACACCGCCTGACCTTTCAAAGTCATGGGGCTGGTCACCATATCGGTCGCCATGAACAGAGCTCCCAAGAACAGCCCCCCACTGAGTATGTGGAACAGTGGTGTTCCAAACTTTTCCGCATTCACCAGGTACATGATGCTCGCAAAGCCGAAGACCGTGCCTATGTACGACGCAGGTATGATTGGATTGACGCGTTTTCTGAACAACAAATAGGCAAATCCTACCAACAACACGAAGGCGCTCGTCTCACCGATACAACCACCCACGTTTCCAAAGAACAGATCAAGGTAACTGAATTTGCGTATTGCCTCAGAGAAACCAGAGTTTTTAAGAACTCCCAAAGCTGTCGCAGAAGTCATCGCGTCCCACGGCATCCTCGTGAAACTTCTGACCGGCGTTATCCATTTGGTCATCAAAGTGGGGAAGGAGATCAACAGGAACACCCTTCCCACGAGCGCGGGATTGAAAATGTTCTGACCTATGCCACCGAAGGCATGTTTCGCAACACCCAGCGCCACCAACAAACCTATCAACAAAAGCCACCAAGGTGCCGTGGGTGGAAGGTTCATCGCGAGCAACAGGCCCGTCACCGCCGCACTGAGATCGAAACTGAAATCTTTCTGTCTGCGCAAAACCCTCACTATGAACCACTCGATCAGTTCGCCAACGATGGCACCGAACAAGCAGAGAAAGAGCGCGTACAGGCCGAAAAAGAACGTGGCCACGGCCACAGCGGGAGCGAGTGCCAAAAGCACGTCCAGCATTATGGATCTCACGGAATCTTTCGTTCTGATGTGAGGAGCGTCGCTCTGGATGAGTTTCATTTCTTACCACCTCTCAATGCTTGGTAAACCTTCTTCGTGAGTTTTATGACCCTGACATGATCGATCTTCGATGGACAGACGTACGCACAAACACCGCACTCTATGCAAGCCATGAGACCCTCTTCAACGGCTTGATCGTACTTCTTCTTGTTGCCAAGCAGATAGAGCAGGTATGGTTGCAGTCCCATAGGACAAGACACGACACACTTCGTGCACCTGATGCACGGCTTCTTGATTGGTTCCTCTTCGTGAGGCAGCACGGTGATACCCGAGGTACCTTTGAGGATCGGGATATCGAGCCTGTTCACCGCGATGCCCGTCATTGGGCCACCCATGATGAGTTTCTCGGCGTTTTCTTTCAAACCTCCGGCAAAGTCGACGAGCCCTTGGATCGTCGTGCCCAACCGCGCGATCACGTTCATTGGATTGTTTATCGCCTCACCTGTTATCGTGAGTGCCCTCTCGATCAACGGCTTTCTGTCAACCACCGCTCGCTTTATCGCGATGACAGTTTGAACGTTCTGAACGACGACCCCAACGTCCATGGGTAATCCTCCGACTGGAACCTTTCTGTTCGTGATCGCGTGAATGAGTTGTTTTTCGGCACCCTGCGGGTACTTGGTCTTCAAAAGAACCACTTCTATCGAGCCATCGCTGCAGACTTTTTTGAGATGCTCGTACGCGTCCATCTTGTTCGATTCAACGCCTATGTAAGCCTTCTTTGCGCCGAGAATCTTCATCACGATCTTCACACCAAGCACGAGGTCCTCTGCTTGCTCGAGCATGAGTCTGTGATCCACCGTCAGATAAGGCTCGCACTCAGCACCGTTCACAATGAAAGTGTCTATGTTCTTACCCGCGGGTGGGTTCAGCTTGACGTGCGTCGGGAACATGGCGCCACCGAGTCCCACGATGCCAGCCTTCTTGATGACTTCCAAGAGTTGCTCTTTGCTCAAGCTCTCCCAGTCTGGATGTTCGAGCAGTTGCCATTCGTCCTCGTTCGTTCTCTCGATCACGACGACTTCCATGGGTCTGCCTTGAACCGGGTGATAGAGCTTGTCTATCTTCTTCACCACGCCGGTCAGTGGTGAATGCAAATACGCTGAAACGAAACCTCCAGGTTCACCTATGACTTGTCCCGTCTTGACGGTATCGCCTTCCTTCACGACGGGTTTGGCAGGGGCTCCAGCGTGGTTCGACAGGAAAACGTACACGAACTGCGGTGGGTCCATCCTGATCAAGGTTTTATCCTTTGCCAGTTCTTTCCTTTCCGGTGGGTGAGTTCCACCCTTGAAGGTTAGAAGCTTCATCCTATCACCTCCAGAGAGTTCAACGCCTTTTCAGAATGAACGTTGTAGAGTGGCCCAGAAGGATTCTCGTTGTAGTAAGGCCTTGTACAACTGGGACAACCACTCGTCAGGAAGGCTCTTTGAAATTCTTTCGGCAGGCTTTTGAAATTTTTGATCGAATCGTTCTCGAATTCGACGAGTTCTTCGAGTCCCTCGTAGATCAAGAATCGCGCCAGCTGAATCTTTCTGTACCTTTCGAGTGGTGGCCTTGGATGTTTCTCCAAAGGGGTGCCCCTCAAGGGCGTGAAGGCGAACAACGCCGTTTCCACACCAATGTTCCTCAACCACACCATCGTTTCGAACAGTTCTCTATCGCTCTCACCGAGACCCACGATCAGATGTGTCGTCACCTTCTTGGGATGGAGCGCGGCAATTTCCTCTATGAAACTCTTCAGTTGATTCAAGTTCCCACCTCTGTATTTTCTGAAAAGTTCCTCGTCCACCACATCTATCGCCGTTCCAATTCTGTCCACACCGAGCGCGAACAACTGTTCAACGAATTCCAAATTCGTTGTGCGAACTGACACCGAGATCGCTCTCTTCAGAACATTCAACCGTTCGACGAGCTCGAGCAGATCTTCTTCGAAACCACGGTAGGAAACGACTTGGACGCATATTCTTTCGAATTCACTTCGACTGAGTTTCTCGATGAAGCTGAGAAAGTCTTCCACTTCGGGCCAGAGGACCCTGCTGAGGGAGGAGAACTTTCTGACGGTCGAAGCGTGTGTGCAGTAACCACAGTTGAATTGGCACACACCATCGAGCATCAGATACGCCGTTTTGAGCTGCTCCACTGGTCCTTTCCTCAGCCCAAGCTTGTACAACGTGCCAGCCGAAGATCTCAGCTTCAACGTTTCTCACCTTCAAGTTGGTAACCAAAAAGTCGACCTTCGATCTTCAACACAATCTTACCATCGTGGTCAACCAATTCAAAACCGTTGAGCTTTGGAAAGACTTCACAATCCATCAAACGTCTCACCAACGCGTTCACAACGGTTCTCGCTGCCAGGTCCGAGAGGTACATGTTCTTGACGATCGTTCTTTGGTTCTCGGTCCAGAAAAAGACGATCGCTGTCACCACACTTATGATGCACATTCCCACAAGAGCGTCGAGCAACAAAAAGCCCCTTCTGAGCTTCATAACATGAAGAAGTAAGATGCGATCAGCAAGATTCCGATGATCAACAACGTTATCAGGAAGGCGATCAAAAAATCGCTACCACCAACCTTCGCGACCGGGCTCACTCTGGTTTCGACGCGTTCAACTTGCTTCGGCTTTTCGGAATTCAACATCTCGTTCAGCTTCTTTTCCCAGTTCTGCTGACCGCTCGCCATGGAAGAAACCTTCTCTTGAAATCTCGAGTAATCCGCCATGACCTTGACAGACTTAGGCACCAAACCTTTTCCAACCAATCCTTCCCCCAGATCCACCTTCACCAGGTAATACTCACCTTTCTTACCCTTCACCAACTCTTTCCCAATGAGCGTACCGGAGATGGGAACGACGTTCCTCGTCTCAGAGAAGTGTTTCGGATACATCTGCTTCAACTTCTCAAGCTTGTCTTTGTTCCTCACGCTCAAGATCAAAAAGAAGATCATGTCACCCAGGTCGAACTCCGACAGGGGCTTACCCATCACTGGATCCACCAGAGGAAAGATCTCCGGATGGTCCACCAGGTCCGCCCGTGTCATGACTTCTCCGAGCCCCTCGGCCTCGAAGTCTTCCCAGAACTGCATGTAACTTTCGGCGGAGATGTCCTCGTAACTCAGCTGTTTGCACGCGACGTCCACTTCGATCTTCGGTGCCCATTCTTTGAACAGCTCTTGAACTATGTACATGACGAGTTCTTCATCGTTGTCTCTCACGGCGGCGGTGAGCTCCGCACCGAGCAGCTGGGGACCTCTCCTGTTGATGGTGCTTCTGAGATAGTTCATGATCTCCCTGGACATGTCGTCGGTCTCAGGGTACTGAGAGAAGAATCTGTTCTTCTGCTGCGTGAAGGCCTTCATGAACGCTCCATAATCTGCTTTCAGATCGATGACGATCTGGTTGGCGAGCCTGGTTGGGACGACGAACACATCGTACTCAGGCGCATCGTTGCTCTTGCCGAAGAAAAAACCGATCCCGAATTCCGCGGTTATTCTGCTCTTGAGTCTGTAAGTGACGAAGTAGAAGTCCAGAAAATATCACTCCCCGTGCAGTATGAATCCTCCAGATGGGAGCTCTCTCACGTTGAAGTCATTCTCCGTCACACCAACGCCCACAACACAGTTCTTACCGATACGAACGTTCTCTGGAATCTTCGAGTACATACCGATCACCGTGATCAAACCCGTGTATACCTCTGGATCCAGAGCACTCGGGGCGTCTTCACCAACACCAATTTGTACACCATCATTGATCTTCACTCTTTCGGCGATGACGCTGTTTTCTACCAAGCAATTCTTCCCAACGATCGTACCCGTCATGATGACACTGTTCTTGATTACAGTTCCCTCGCCAACGTGGACACCTTGGAACAGCACGCTGTTCTCGACGGTTCCACGTATCTCACAACCTTCGCTGATGATGGAGTTCGAAATCTTCGATTCCGGTGCGCAGTAAGCCGGGGGCATCTCTTCGGTCTGCGTGTAAAACCGCCAGTGCCTGTCGTAGAGGTTCAACGGTGGTAGGGGGCGCGTCAGTTCAAGGTTGCTCTCCCAGTAGGAACGGATCGTTCCAACGTCCCGCCAATAACCGTTGAACTTGAAGGCGAAGATCCTCCTACCTTCCTTTATCATCCTCGGGATGACGTCCTTGCCGAAGTCGTGTGAACTTTTCTCGTCTTCGGCATCTTTCGTGAGATATTCCCTCAAGAAAGACCAGTTGAAGACGTATATCCCAAGCGACGCCAAGTTCGATCGTGGCTTGGAGGGTTTCTCCTCGAAGTCCACGATCCTCGATTCAACGTCCGTAACCATGATTCCGAACCGGCTCGCTTCATCGAGTGGTACCTCCATACAGGCGATGGTGCCTTCGGCGTTCTTGAGTATGTGAAAGTCCAGCATATCGTTGTAATCCATCGCGTAGACGTGATCTCCCGAGAGTATCAGCACCTGTTCGGGATTCACTTCGTCAACGAACTCTATGTTTTGATAAACTGCATCCGCCGTGCCCCGATACCATCCAGCCACGCCACCAAGATAAGGTTGAAGGATGACCAAGCCACCCTTCTTCCTGTCCAAGTCCCAGGGTCTACCGATCCCGATGTGGCTGACCAGAAGGTGTGGTCTGTACTGAGTCAACACTCCAACGTGGTATATGCCAGAGTTGACGCAGTTGCTCAGCGTGAAATCTATGAGTCTGTACTTTCCTCCGAACGGCACCGCGGGTTTGGCGATCTTCTCCGTGAGCACACCGAGTCTCTTGCCGTGTCCACCTGCGAGTATCAGTGCGAGCACACGCCTCATCTTCACCACCTCACAGTACCGCTCTCTTTTCCATCACGGCCAACTTCTCTCTTCCGATGAGCCTTCCTTGCTGTCTGATCAACACTTCTTTGTCCAGTATCGCGTTCCTGACCACCGCACCTTCTTCGATCACTGAATCTTGCATCACTACGGAATTCTCCACCATTGCACCGGCCTTCACCACGACACCCCTGAAAAGAACAGAATTCTCGACGTACCCATTGACGATGCAACCATCCGAGATGATGCTGTTCTTCACGATTGCACTCGAACCGATCTTGGGTGGTGGCAGGTCCTTCAACTTCGTGTAAACCTTCCCATGTTTGTAGAAGAGCTCCTCTCGAACCTCTTTCTTCAACGCGTCCATGTTTATTCTGAAGTACTCGTCTATCCCCTTCTTCACGTTCCTCCAGTAACCGTCGAAGACGTAGCCGTGGACCTTCAGTTTTCCGAGCTGTGCGATGACGATGTTCAAAAGATCGTTCTCACCCTTGGTCACGTAGTTGTACAGAAGTTCCATCAAGAGGTATTTGTTCATGAAGTAGATACCCAAAAACGCGAGGTTGCCTCTTGGATGCTGGGGTTTTTCCTCTATCGAGACGATCCTGTGATTCTCCATCTGGACTATCCCGTACTTGGTCAGGTCGTACGTTTCGTCAAGGTACTTGACCAAGAGCGTGATGTCGGCACCAGTCGAGAAATGGAAATTGAACACTTGTGTGAAGTCGATCTTGTAGACGTGATCACCCGAGCCGATGAGCACATAGTCTTCCTCTCCGCGTCTCAGGATGGTCATGTTTTGGAAGATGGCATCGGCCGTGCCCTTGTACCAGTACGAACCTTCCGCGCTCACGTACGGCTGGAGGATGAACAAGCCTCCGTTCTTTCTGTCCAAATCCCACTCCTTGCCGGACCCGAGGTGGTCCATGAGGCTTCTGGGGTTGTACTGTGTGAGCACACCAACTTTTCTTATGCCCGCGTTCACCATGTTGCTCAACGTGAAGTCGATGGCTCGGTACTTTCCGAAGACTGGAAGGGCCGCACTCGCACGTTTCGACACCAGGGGCCCGAGCGATTCGCTGTGACCGCCCGCCAGAATCAAGCCAAGGATCCTCAAAATCACCCCTCCGCGATTATTCTACCACCACGATGCTACAATCATTGAGGAGGAAACGATATGTGGTATCCGGGTCACATGGCCAAAGCTTCGAGACAGCTTTCCAAGTTCATCAGATTGGTCGACGGGGTCATAGAGCTTTTGGATGCGCGTGCGCCTTTGGCGAGTCGATCTTACAGCAAAGCATCCTTCGGCGCGAAGAAGAGGCTGATCTTCCTTGGCAAATCGGACATCGCGGATGCGAAGACTACCGAACTTTGGAAAGAACATTTTCAAAGCGAGGGCGAGAACGTCTTCGTCTTCGACAAAGATACGGACAGAAAAAAAGTCATAGATTTCCTTGCCAAGCACACGGACAAAGGTTCCCTCTTGGTCGTTGTGGGTGTGCCAAACGTGGGAAAGTCCACCCTGATAAACAAGTTGAAGGGCAAGCGATCCGCACAGGTCGGTGCCACGCCGGGTATCACCAGATCCCTACAGTGGTTCTCGGTCGAAGGCCTGTTCAGGGTTTTAGACACACCTGGTCTGTTACTACCAGAACTCTGGAGCGTTGAACTCGGTGCGAAGCTTTTGCTGATAGGCAGTTTGAGTGTTGAAATGGTGGACGAGAAAACCATGCAACAGGCTTATCAGATATACGCTCGTTTCGCAAGTCTCGAAGAACGGGACCTCAACGCGTTTTTAGAGAAGTACGCACTGAAGAAGGGAATGCTGTCCAAAGGTGGCACACCGGATCTTGAGAGGGCGCGCGTGAACTTCTTCAACTGGATCGCACAGGGGAAGCTTGGAAGAGTCAGCTTCGAAACTCCACAGGAGGTGGATCAAGATAAAGGCGATAGTGTATCTTCCGCTCAAAGCTGAGAAGGCAAAGCAGTTGAACCTTCCTTTAAAATTGCCGGTGCTGGCCGAAGATCTGGCTTTGATAGCAGATCAAGACAGGATTCCACTGGATGTGATCGTCCGCGGACTCGAGGCGGAGTATTCCGTCTCAAAAGATCCGTACTATCGATCGTACTTGGTCTATTTCTACTACGAGAAGGTGAAGACCGCGCTGAACATGGACGATCTCGAGACGGCGAACGATTATGTCGAGAGGGCGGGCAAGATAGAGAAAGATTACCGCTACGACTTCTTCAAAGGGCTCATCTACGTCAAGAAGCAAGAATACGAGCTGGCCGAGATCTGTCTCAGATCCTGTGTTTCGAGAAATCCGAACTTTTCGTTGGCCCATTACGAGCTCGGCAACATCCTGCGTGCGAAAAAGGAGTTCGAAGACGCCATAGAAGAGTACCAGAAAGCCTTCGAGCTCGATCAGAAATTTCTCCTTCCGATAGTTCGAATAGGCGATTGTTATTTCGAGATGGGTGAAGTGAGGATCGCGTGCGACTTTTACCAAGTTGCCGCGCAGAAGGATCCAAACTTTCACCTTGCCCACGCTCGTTTGGGCGTGGCGTGCAACATGCTGCAGAAGTACGACAGGGCCGAGAGAGCTTTGAAGAGAGCTTTGGAACTGAACAGCGAGGATTTCGAAAGTGCCTTCAACCTCACTCACACGCTCTCGCGACTCGGAAAGCATTTCGAGGTGCTACAGATTTTCAGAAGACTGCTTGAGAAGAATCTACAAGATCCTGTGCTCTTGAACGAGTATGCGCTGTGCCTTCGAAGACTCGGTTTTTACGAAGAGGCGAAGGTCCAAATAGACAGAGCGAGTGAATTGAGCAACGACGCTTTCATCCTCTACAACAAAGCACTGCTCACCCTGTTTGTCAACAAGAGAGAAGGAATCGAGTTGCTCAAGAAGGTGCCCGAGCAGTTTCAAAACAAGGCCTTCGAACTGATAGATTTCTTGAACTCTTGGAAGGGTCCGTTGCAATTTTCACGTTGCATTGAGGAACTGGTTTTCAAGATCAAAAAGTGCATCGTTCGAGGTGAACTGGACCTTCAGAGGCTCACCTTCGCTCTACCACAGAACGAGAGGACGAACTTGGTAAGAGAAGGTTTCTTACCCATGCAGGACGAACAGATCGACGACGCGAGCTGGATGAAATTTTTGCTCGCCGTCGCTGTATCGAGCAGCGAAGATCCCGTTCAAATGGAAAAAAACGTCACGAAAGCAGTTGTCGCGTTCTGTCCAAGTGGTATCATGTTGGCTGCCGCGATAGCCTTGATCCGATTGTTGATGCACGCGAAAGTCCATGGGGGGTTCGATCTGGAGTCTTACGTGAACGACGTTGTCTTCGATCTTCAAGAATACCACTGGGAGTTCGCAAGGAAAGTTTCGCAGATCCACGATGAAACCTTTTCTTTGGATGATGTTGAGAACAAAACCTTCTCATCGGCGAGTGAACTGTTCTTGATGTTGCTCCAAGTTCTATCTGTGAACCCAACGGTTGAAGATTTGACGGTGATGAAGGATGAAAACTTGAAGTGTCTCTGTAAGAACGTTCTGGAGGTGATGGGATGTACGACAGACAACAGATCCTGAGTGAGCTCGTTCAAAGTGCGAGCAGCAAGATCGTTCTTTTGGTGATGGATGGTATAGGAGATGCACCTGGAGAAAGGGGCAAGACACCGCTCCAAGTTGCCAAGAAGCCCAACCTTGACTGGGTGGCGAAAGAGTCCGACCTCGGTCAGACGATCCCCGTGATGCACGGCGTCACACCGGGTAGCGGTCCTGGGCATTTGGCGCTGTTTGGCTATGATCCTGTGAAGTACCAGATCGGTCGCGGCATACTCGAAGCGCTCGGTTCGGACGTTCCTGTGGATGAAAAGGACGTGGTGGCGAGGGCCAACTTCGCGACGATCGAGAACGGTATCGTCGTCGATCGCAGGGCAGCTAGGCCTTCCACGGAGGAGAGCGCCAAGGTCGTTGAAAAACTCGCCAAGGCGATCCAATCGATCGAGGACGTGAAGGTGTCGTTCTATCCAGGTAAAGAGCACAGGTTCGTGGTGAAGCTCACAGGTGAAGATTTGGACGACAGATTGACCGACGCCGATCCACAGAAGGAAGGCAAAGCTTTCGTTTACACACAAGCCTTGGTGGTCGAGGCGGAAAGAACGGCACGCATCGTCAACAAGTTGCTCGACGAAATGAGAAAGGTGCTATCTGATGAACCGAAGATGAACTGTGCCCTCATGAGGGGGTTCTCGAAGTATCCGAAACTTCCGCAGTTCCCAGCAGTCTACAAACTCAGAGCCGCAGCGATAGCGACTTATCCCATGTACAGAGGCATAGCGAAGCTCATCGGAATGGAGATCGTTCGAACGGGCGACACAATCAGGGAAGAGTTTGAAACAGTGAAGAATGTATGGAAGGATTACGACTTCTTCTACGTGCATGTGAAGAAGACCGATTCTTACGGAGAAGACGGTAACTTCGATGCGAAGGTTCACATCATAGAAGAGGTCGACGAAGCCTTACCCATTTTGCTCGATCTTCAACCCGACGTGCTCGTAGTCACGGGTGACCACTCAACGCCGACGATTCTGAAGGCGCACAGCTGGCATCCCGTTCCTCTGATGATCCATTCGAGGTACGCAAGGAAGGGCTTGAGCAAGGCCTTCGATGAGTTCGAGTGTGCGAGGGGAACTCTGGGAACCATCTACGCGATCGATGTGATGGGATTGGCGCTCGCGCACGCTCTGAGGCTTGAAAAGTTCGGCGCATGAAGTTTTTCTGGCTCACGGCCTTCTGTGGTCTTTCGGCTGGGGTGATCCTTTCCCCAGCCTTTCCTTTGACTTCAATTGTACTGCTGCTTCTGTTGTTCAGAAAGAAATCTCTCGCACTCTTTTCGATCTTTTTCTTTCTTGGAAGTCTTCTCGCCACGATCCACGCACTCAACGGAACTTATGAAATCGTGGGGTACGCAACTATCGAAAGATCGAACTACGTGATCGCCACGAACGTCGAGTTCTTCTCGAACGGAAAATGGAGAAGTATTTTTCACAACGTCAAGCTCTACAGCAAAGAAACTCGAGCAGGTGAGACTTTCTACGCCTTTGGAAAGATCAATTTCCATTTTGCGTACCCACCTTTGACCATGAGCCCCAACTTCGTCGCCGGAACACAGTATGGTAACAGAGGCTTTGAGAAGATCCGTTCGAAACTCTTCAAGTTCAAGCAAAGAGTCGTCGAATTCTTCCAAGACAACGCACCTGACTTTTCGGAGCTCTTTTCCACACTCGTCTTTTCAGATCCATCCTTCGACGCGTCTCAGGCGGAGAAGGTGAGAAAGAGTGGCCTTGCACACCTGTTCGCAGTCTCTGGACTGCACGTTGGAATCGTCTACGTCTTGTTCGACGTTTTCATTTCTCTCTTCAGCCACAGTCTCTTTGTGAGAAGACCTCTTTCGGTTCTGTTCACGCTCATGTTCGCAGCCATGACGGGACCTTCACCTTCAGCGCTGAGAGCCGCCCTGATGCTCGCCGTGTGGAACTTCTTCAAACTGATCGATTATCCCATCGAACCACTCAACGTGCTCGGTTTCGTTGCCACGCTGAATCTACTGTTCGAACCTTACATCCTCTTGTCTCCATCCTTTCTCATGAGCTATTCAGCCGCGACAACACTCGTTGCAGCACAAGATTGGTTGAAGAATCACAAAGGAATCATCGCCAACTTTTTGGTCTCCCTCTTCGCCTTCTTGGGCGTGGCACCGTTCCTGCTGCTCTTCTCGACAATGAACGTGCTTGCTCCGTTGATCAGCGTCCCTGCGGTTTTGCTTGCAACACCACTGCTGTGGGCGAGCGTTTTGATCATGTTCCTTCTCACGGTGAACCTTTATGGCGCCGCAGCCATCTTGGTCCGCGGTGCCACACCTTTAGCTTGGGCGATGCAGAAGTTGATCGATCTATTGTCTCACTCTTTGAACATGCCTGGAAGCTTCTTGGCCTACTTGCTTTCGTCAGCGCTACTTTTGCTTCTGCTCTGGCACTTTGGGCAGAGTCCGAAGAACTTCACATCGTAGTCCGTCACGATGTAACCTGTTTGCTTTTCCACGTTCTTGACCAATTGCGTGACGATTTGCTCGTCTATCTCCAAAAGCTCACCACAGCTTTTGCATATCACGTGCTGATGAACCGTCTCGGCATCCGGTGCGGCAAGTTCATAGCGGTAGACTCCCTCGCCGAACTCAAGCCTTCTCAGAAACCCAAGCTTGCTCAACAGTTCCACGGTCCTGTACACGGTCGCCTTGCTTATTCTGTACCTCTTCTCCAAGAGCTTTCTGTAGACATCCTCCGCGCCGAGATGTCTCTCGCTGGACTCTGCAAAGACCTTCAACACGATCTCTCTCTGGGCGGTCATTCTGTACTTTCTCGATCTCAGTTCTTTTCTGAGAGACTCGTAGAGCATGCTTTACCTCCCTTCACGCGTTCATGACGGGCTTTATGTCTATCTTCCAGCCGGTCACCTTCACCGCCAGCCTCGCGTTCTGACCACCCCTGCCTATGGCCAAAGACAGCTGCGTTGGTGGTACCAAGACCCTGGCTGCCTTCCTTTCGGCGTCGAGTATCTCAACACTCACGACCGAGGCTGGAGCGAGCGCGTTCGCTATGAGTTGCTTTGGATCTTCGGTCCATTTGAAGATGTCAACCTTTTCACCTTTCAGTTCCCTCAAGATCGATGATATCCTGCTACCACCCTCACCTATGCACGCACCCACGGGATCCACCTGTGGATTGGTCGAGACAACACCGATCTTCGTCCTCACTCCTGGCTCTCGCGCGATCGCCTTCACCTGCACGACCCCGTTCTCCACTTCCGGCACCTCGAGTTTGAGAAGACCGACCACGAACTCTGGAACGGACCTGCTCACCAAGATCTTTGGACCCTTCTTGTCTTTCAGCACGTCCACCACGTAGACCTTTATCAGATCATTGGGCTTTATGGTTTCTCCGGGGATCCAGTCCCTCTTCATCAGCCTCGTCTCTATTTTTCCCACTCTGATGTCCGCCCAATCGGCCGTGACGCGAATCACTTCGCACGTTGTTACGGAACCAGCAAGTTCAGAGTAGTGCTCGTACTGTCTTTCCTTCTCGAGTTCCCTGATCCTCTGTATGAGCACCTGCTTGGCAGTCTGCGCTGCGATCCTTCCGAATTCCTTGACGCTTATTTTTTTGTAGATTTTTTTCCCGATGTCAGCGAGCGGATCGATCTTGCGCGCATCCTGCAAGCTGATCTGCGTCAGCTCATCGGTCACGTTTTCCACCACATCGAAAACTTGGTAGAGCTGAATGTCACCCGTCATTCTGTCTATCTTCACTTCGACGTTCTTGCTCGTCCCAAAGTTCTTCTTGTACGCGCTAACTAACGCCCTCTCAAGGATCTCTATGATCTCGTCTTTCGAGATACCTTTTTCTTCCTCCAACTGTTCCAACGCTTCAAGAAGGTTCAGATTCATGCTGACCACCTCCTAAAATTCTATTTCGAGACGACTGCGTTTCACATCTTCTGGCTTGAAAACGACCTTCTCGCCGAGAACATCGAGAACGATCTGGCTTTCTTCCGCACTCTCGATCCTCCCAACGTGCACTTGACCGTTCATTAGCCAGAACTTGGCAAGTTTTCCGATAAACCTCTTGTAATCGTTCAAACCACGAAGTGGCCTGTCCAACCCAGGCGAAGAGACTTCGAGCACGTAGCTGTGTGGTATGGGATCTTCTTGGTCCAGATAGTTCGACACCTTCATCGAAACGTTCTCGCACTGGGCTATACTCACGTAACCATTGGGATTGTCGATGATGATTCTAAGCACCCACCGACCCCGTTCTTTCTTGAACGAAATGTCGAACAGCTCCAAACCCATGTTCAGCAAGATCTTCTCCACCTCGGCCTTTATACCTTCCAACACGTCCTCCATCACGATGCCTCCCTACTACTGAAAAACCGGGACTTCTGTCCCGGTACCTGGCGGAGAGGGTGGGATTTGAACCCACGGGTGGCTTTTGACCACCACACGCTCTCCAGGCGTGCGCCTTAGTCCACTCGGCCACCTCTCCAACTGCTTTTTCACTTGTATTTATACCACATCGTGGACGGGTCTGTCCAACTTTTAATTAGGCACAATTCGTCTCTTCGAGGGATGTATAATACAAGTATGCGAATGCGTTCAGCAATCAATCCAATCGAGCTAAGGAGGATGATTGATGAGAGCTTTCAAGAATAGAGAATCTCATTCCGATCGAACAACGAATCCTCCCAAGCTGGAAGTCTATCTCAGAAAGCGCATCAGCAAGATCGTTTTTCTGTCCACAGCGTTGGTATCCTTAGTACTTTTCTTGATCATGTTCCTTCTCGTCTCTCGCATCGTTCAAAACCAACAGTTCGTGCGGATCATTGAACTGGAAAGAAACTGGGCGAACGCCGTGGAATCCTTCGGAAAGCTTCTGAACGTCCTTTCCGAACAAACCGAAATCTTCAAAAACGAAGAGTGTGTTCTGAATTTGCTCGAACAAATCTACGAAAACTACCATCCTTTGGTCGCCTACCCATCGTTCGGTCGCTCTGATGGAAGGATGTTCTCTTATCCACAGTACGACTATGAACCAGATTACGATCCGAGAAAGAGGCCTTGGTACCAAGCGGCGGTGCAAAATCCTGAAAGCTACGTGTTGGTGAAACCCTTCATGCACGCCATTCTCAAAGAACCCGCTATCGCCTTAGCCAAAGCTGTGTACGATGAAGAGAAAAACTTGCTCGGTGTGCTTGGACTCGATCTCGTTGCAAGCCGAGTGGCTGAGGTGCTGCTCGTCGATCGTTCTTACATCGTCGACGAGACTGGCCAGATTCTGGCAAAGAAAGGGACGTTGAAGACCATTTCTCATGTCGGATCAGTTGGATCAGAAAAGATCGCGTCTGGCAGGGTTGGTCTCACGAACTACGTTGCGAAGCCTTCCACAGCGGGAACTTACGTGGTCGTAGAAGATTCTTTGCTTGACCAAATCTTGATCGCGCTGATACCTTCTTTGAGCGTCCTGTCAACCGTTTTCATCGTGAACCTGTTCGCAGTTCGAGGATTGAGAAAAACACTGGAAAAAGTTGTAGTCCAGCCCATGGAAAACATCGTCGAGGCTACGAGGAACTATCTTTCAGGAAGAGGTTTCGAGATCGAAGAGATCGAAGAACCGACGTACGAAACGAAGATGCTCACAAGTGAGCTTTCTGACATGGTGATGATCATAGAATCACAGATACAAGAACTCAAGGCAAGCTACGATCAACTCGAAGCGTCACAGAGGGAGATCGAAGAAGCGTACGAAAGCTTGAGATTGAAAGAAGAGGAAACAAGGTACGCCTACAGTTTGCTTTCAGAGAGGCTCGGTGCCGTGATCGAGAACTTCGACGCGCTGACGGGTGAACACGTTCAAAGGGTGAAAAAACTGTCGAAGTTCTTGGCTGAGAAGTTGAATCTACCGGGGGAACTCGTTGAACAGATAGAACTCTACGCACCTCTGCACGACATCGGAAAGATCAGAGTGCCAAAAGAGATATTGAACAAGCCAGGTAGGCTGACTTACGAAGAGTTCGAAATCGTCAAGAAACACGTTTTGTGGGGCGCGGAGATCATTGGAGACGATGGGAAACTGAGAGTTGCAAAGAACATAGTGTTGTACCACCACGAAAGGTACGATGGTTCAGGTTATCCTTTCGGTCTGAAAGATGGAGAAATTCCAATAGAAGCGCAGATCGTTGGTTTGGTGGACGTGTACGATGCTCTGCGTTCCGACAGACCTTACAAGAGGGCTTTGAACCACGAAGAGGCGTTGAGGATCATCGTTGAGGGTGATGAAAAAACTTCGCCGAGACAGTTCTCCCCAGAGCTTCTCGAGATCTTTTCGAAGTATTCGGCTGAGATTAAAAGGCTCTGGGAAGAACTGTGACCTTGGCGAGCAAGCTCAAATGAACCTCAAACATGCTTCAAAAGCAATGAACCGTTGCTCAAATCTTGCCTCGTTCTGGTTTCTTTCTGTGATAATGCGTCCTCGATAGCATAAAGCTTGGCGGAACAGGTGAGAAAGTTCAAGATATTATGATATGAAGAAAACTCGTGCAAACGGGTTCTTCTGGGCCCGTTTTTGTTTTGGAAGGAGAAGCAGAGAATCCTCCCGAGGAAAGATTCCAATGCTTTAGAAAACTGCAAATTCTTGTTACAAACATTCTGCGCGCAATTCATGTAAAATTCCCTTGGAAAGTTGCATACTTGTTTAGTGAATAGACAAGTATGCAACAATCGGCGAGGAGGTGTTCTTATGAGAAGGTTGTTGCTTGTTCTACTACTGATTTGCTCTGTGCTCATGTTTGCGGAAGTAGTCGAACTGAGATGGACTGGTTGGGGAGGCAGCGAGGATGACCTGAAGCTGGCGAAGGCAAAGATCGAAGCCTTCCAGGCAAAGTATCCCAACATAAAGATCGTCCCCGAAGTGTACCCCGAAAACTACACTCAAGCGTTGCTCGCTTCCCTGGCGGCGGGAAACCCACCCGATGTGTTCCTGCTGGATGCACCCTACATGCCGACCTTCACCGAAAGAGGCGTGCCGATGAACATCAAGCCCTACTTGAGGGTACTTGGGATCAAGATCGAGGAGTATTATCCGAACGTTCTCGAGATCTTCTCCACCCCAGACGGAAAGCTCTTCGGTCTTCCCAAGGGTTTCACACCGATGGTTGTGTACTACAACAAGAAACTTCTGAGGGAAGCTGGATTGCCTGAGCCGAGCGATGACTGGACCTGGGATGATTTCCTGAAGATGGCTCAGGCGATGACCAAGGACTTAGATGGAGATGGAAAGATCGATCAGTACGGAGCTTACATTGGTCGCTATTTCTATCAGATGTGCCCGATGATCTGGTCCTATGGCGGAGAGATCATCTCCCCGAACTATGACACGGTGAATGGTTATCTGAACAGCCCACAGACGATCGAAGCAGTCCAGTTCTTCGTCGATTTGATCAAGAAGTACAAAGTCGCACCTGAGTACTCGACCGTTTCAGCCCTGGGTGGACTCGGCAACATGTTGTACACGAACAAGATAGGCTTTTACATCAGTGGTCACTGGTCCCTCTTCGGAATGAGGAAGTACATAGAAGATGGAACCCTCGAGATCGGTGTTGTCAGACTGCCGAGAGGTCCTTACGCCAAGACGAGCCAGACCGTCATATACGCAACGGCGTGGAGCGTCGTATCGACAACGAAGAACCCGAGGGAGGCTCTCCAGTTCGTTGCTTGGCTCGCCGGTGCAGAAGGACAGAGATACGAAGTTTTGGAATCGAGGATAGAGCTCTCTGGGCACATTCCGACGAACGAACTGCTCGTGAAACAGGACAAGTGGGGTGTGGAGAAGAAATTCGTCGAGATCATTCCAACGGCGAGAATACCGATAGGTTGTAGGGTTTTCGATTGGTACAAAGCCGAAGACATCTTCGCTGAAGCCACAGACAAGATCATCTCTCTTGGAACACCCGTGAAAGAAGCACTCGATTGGGCAGTGAAAGAGATCGAAGCCAAAGTGTTTGGTAGATAAAGCAAAAATGCTTGGGTGGTGGCGTGCACGCGCCACCACCTTTCAATGAAGGAGGCACAAGAGTGAAGGCGAAGTTCATTTCTCTCTTTGGCTTGATTTGTTCGATCATAATCGTATGTTCACTGATATCTTGGTCACTCGTCAAAACTGCACAGACGATCAAGATGGAACATCTGGAGGAGTATTCGAAGCTCGTCAGGTTGTCTTTGGTCAAGCAGAGGGAAGAATTGATCAAAGAAGCTGAGAGCATTTTTGCGCAAGCTTCTTCAGATAACGTTTCGATTCCTACCGATGCGAGACTCTACTTCGTCGACGATTCTGGGAAGCCCTTAGATTCGACTGGTAAAGCCTTGAATTTTTCCGAAGATCTTCTCTTCAATCTACTGACGGGAGATCCCATACCGGTTGTGGATGTAGAGGATTCGAAACTGTTGGTGCGAATTATCAAGGCACAAGATATGAATTTCGACAAGTTCTTCGTCTATGAGAAGGATATGACGAGTCGATCCAAATACAATTTTTCCTTCCTTTCTCTTCAGAGTAACCAGATCGCGAAGATCGGAGAAACTTCGAACATAACCATTCCAGAGAAAATTCTCAAGGTGGCCAAATCCTCCTGGAACCCCGTCTCGGGATTGGCCGACTCGAACGACGGAAAGAGAATCGTAGCCCTTTCGCCCTTTCTGGACCGTATGAACTGGTACACGGAAGGAATCGTCATAGTGAGTGCTGACAGATCGAAAACAATCTCGAAGGTTGTTCCGACTATATATTCAATTGTTCTTGTCGGTGTTGGACTTGCTTTGCTGTGCATCATCATCGTGACAACTTCGAAAAGGGAAAAGATACTGACGAACCTGAGATTGTGTATCTTTTGCGTTCTCTCCGTCTCCGTGATTTTGTCTTTCCTGTCAAAACAGAGCATCGCGAATTTCACCAAGGATTCAATGACCGAATTCTTCGACCGCTTGAAGATATACACCCAAGACTACGCGAAGAGCCAAAAAGACTTTGAAGAACTCACGAAAGCTTTCAGCTTCGCTGTCCTCAACCAAGAAAGGAGCCTTGTCGCATCAGCGCTGGTGATAACGGCCAATCTGAAGAAAGAGATGAACAAGATCAAAGGCTTCGACTTCAACAGAATCTCCCACACCATGCGCGGTCTCGAATTGTTCACGACGAAGCTGGGAGAAACGTATCTGGCTTATCTACCAGTCAAGACCAACACGCAGATCAAAGGATTGAACCTTGTCTTCGCAGTTTTGATAGCGTGCACAGGTTTTGGCCTGTTCCTGCTCGATTTCTTGGTCAGGAACGCGGAAAACAAGCTGATCTTGAGGAAAACGATGAAGGGTTATCTCTTCCTTTTGCCTGGACTCTCCATGTTCGCACTCTGGCTCCTCATACCCATAGCCTTTTCACTGTATTTAAGCTTCCACGAGTGGACGATGGTCGATCCGTTGAAACCGTTCGTTGGCTTGGAGAACTTCTTGAACGTCGTGAAGGATAAAGATTTGATGCGTTCATTGAAGAACACCCTCGTTTACACTCTGAACGTGCCCATAGGCATGGCAATATCGCTCGGAGTGGCTCTGCTGATGAACAAGAAAATAAAAGGAATAAACCTGCTCAGGCTCCTGTACTTTCTACCATCCATATCCTCCTTCGTTGCTATATCGATGGTCTGGCAGTGGATCTATAACCCAGAGTTCGGATTGTTGAACTACCTGTTGAGTCTCTTCAAGATTCCACCGCAAAGGTGGCTTTCAGATCCAAAGACGGCGATGCTGTCGATCATCATCATGACTGTATGGATGAACCTCGGTTATCAAATGGTCATATACTTGGCGGGACTCAAGGGCATACCCAGCTATCTGTACGAAGTTGCCGCCCTGGACGGAGCGAACAGCTGGCAGAAGTTCTGGCATATAACCTTGCCGATGCTCCAACCGACCACAGTTTTCCTCCTGATAACGTCCATCATAGGCTCCTTCCAAGTTTTCACACCCATCTACGTCATGACCCAGGGAGGACCAGCCGGTGCCACCAACGTCTTCGTCTACCACATATACAACACGGCGTGGAAGGGATTCAGGATGGGTTACGCGAGCGCGCAGTCGTGGTTCTTGTTCGTGTTGATTTTCGTGGCTTCCTTCATTCAATTCAGGCTCATGGGTAAGACCTTCTACGAGGAGTGATGATCGTGAAAAAGAGAAAAGGTGTGCTGAAGATATTGGGCGATGTCGTAACCTATGCCATCTTGCTCTTCGTTGCACTCACCATGCTCATACCTTTCATCTGGATGGTCTCAACGTCCTTGATGGACAAGATGGAGGTCTTTCAGTTCCCGCCGAAGTTCATTCCGAATCAACCGAAGTGGTCAAATTACAAGAACGCACTCACGATAGTCCCGTTCAACAGATACTTCATAAACTCAACTATAATGGTTGTGACGGTCGTGCCCGTGCAGTTGTTGTTCTGCGCCATGGCGGCTTACGCTTTTTCGAGAATGAGCTTTCCGGGCAGAGATTCGATATTCTGGATGTTCCTTTCGACCATGATGATACCGGGTATCGTGACGCTGATACCTTCTTTTTTGATCGTCAAAGCTTTGAACTGGATAGATACGTACTGGGCCCTGATCGTGCCTTCCTTCTTCAGCGTGTGGGGCACCTTTTTGCTCAGGCAATTTTTCTTGACCCTTCCAAAGAACCTGGAGGATGCGGCAAGGATAGATGGTGCAAGCGAATGGATGATCTTCTGGAGAATTGTGCTTCCACTCTCAAAGCCCGCACTTGCAACTCTCGGGATCTTCGCGTTCATGGGTACGTGGAAGGCTTTCATGTGGCCACTGCTGGTCACCAGAACAGACAAGATGAGGACCGTCGAGGTTGGTATTGCGTACTTCAAAACTCAGTTCGAGGTGAACTGGCCTTACCAGATGGCTGCCGCCGTCGTCGTCATGATACCGATAATCGTCATCTTCCTCATCGCGCAGAAATACTTCGTTGAAGGCATAGCCTTGACTGGTATGAAAGAGTAGGGGTGATCCGTACGATCGAGACGAGCAAAGAAAGAAAAGCGAATTTGGTCGCTGAGGCCATCAAGAAGATGATTTTGGAAGAGAACATCGAAAAACTGCCGGGAGAGAACAAACTCGCGGAAACTTTCAACGTGAGTCGAACGATCGTGAGGGAAGCGTTGAGGCTCTTAGAACTGGAAGGCATCACCAAGACGATACATGGGAGCGGCACGTACGTGATCAAAAAGAACGGCTTGAACATTTCTTTCAATATCTCCCTGAAAGTTAAGTCCGATGATCCGAAAGACATACTGGAACTGTTAGAAGTCCGTAGGTGTTTAGAAAGTGGAGCGATAAGACTTGCCGTTTTCAACGCCACCGAAGAGCAACTCAACGAATTGAGGTTCGTGTTCTCAGACCTTGAGAAATCCATAGAGAGCCACGAGCATCTCGCCGAAACGGACGAGAGGTTCCACAGAAAGATATTCGAGATCGCGAACAACAAGATCCTTTTGAGCATCTTTGAAACCCTCTTTCCCATCCTTTCCATCCTCTGGCGCTCACCGCTCGGCCTGACGGACTTCGGTGATAGAGGTTTACCTTACCACAGGGAGCTGTGTGAAGCGATACTGAGCAGAGATCTTCCGAGGGCGTTGCAAGCCTACGAGAGAATCATAGAGCTTGATGTTGAGGATGTAAAAAACTACGTTCGAACCCACGAGGTGAAAGAAGGATGAAAAAAACCCTCAAGACGAGACAGAGGCTGTATTTGGAGAGCATCGGTAAGCGTTCCTGCATGATGGGTTTCTTCGGACAGGGCTGGGAAGTTTGGAGCTGGCCCGTCAAGCTGATCGCCAATCTCAAGGCGAGCGTCTGGATTCCCAAAACCATGGACATGCACGATTTGACCCTTTTCACAAACGAGATCGTCTTCAGACCTGAGCAAGTGAAGATTTCCTACGCACACCCCCTTTTCGAGCTCGAAGAAAGAGCGTTCGCTCCGATAGATTTTCCAGGTTGTTTTCTGATCTACGATGTCAAAGCTTCCACAGATCTGGAGATGATCTTTTCCTTCAGGCCTGAGCTGAACCTCATGTGGCCCGGCGCGATTGGTGGTCAGTATTGTCATTGGTCCGATTCCTTGAACGGATTTTTGATCTCTGAACCCACCGACAGTTTTTCGGCGATCGTTCGATCGGTTGGAGCCATCAAGTACTCAAAAGAAGGCGATCACGCGTTTTCTGACAATCTGCACACATTCAAACTGCATGTTCCCCGAGGTGTGAATCGTTTCGTGGTGAGCATCGTCGGCGGTGCGATGGGCAAGAAGGCTTGCCAAGAGTTGTTGAAGATCGAAGAAGATCTGGATCGCGAGGTTAAAAAATCCAGCGAACACTACAGAAACTATTCGTCGAACACTTTAACGATCGAGACACCGGACGAAGAACTGAACGAATTCTTCGAATGGGGCAAGTTATCGATGTTGAAGGGACTGATCAAGAATCCGAACCTCGGTGAAGGCTTGATCGCTGGTGTCGGTCCCTCGGGCAAATCCACCAGAGCTGGCTTCGCATGGTTTTTCGCGGGTGATGCATCCATAAACTCGCTTTCGATGTGCGGATTCAACGATTTGGAGACGGTGAAAAAGAGTCTTGCTTTCTATTTCGCTTTCCAGAACGAGGAAGGTAGGATCCCACACGAGATATCTCAATCTCACAGTTTCATCGATTGGTTCAACAAATACAAAGGTTTTGCCTTTTTGCATGCGGACACGACTGCTTGGTTCTTGCTCGCGTGCGCGAACTACATTCTGCGGACGGCCGATACCGCATTCTTCGAAGAGTACAGAGAAAAAATCTTGAAGGCCTTGAGGTTTTACGACTCGATGTGCGATGAGACTGGTTTGATAGTCAACTACAGAGCCGGTCTTGGAGCATTGGAAATCAGTGACTTCAGGAGATCAAAGTACGAGATTTACACGAGTGGCATCTATCTGGCCGCCATGAAGAAGTTGGAAAGAGTCTTCGAAAGAATGGGGGAGGAAGAGGTCTGCCGTGAGCTGAGAGAAAAGATTGAAAAGGTTCAAACTTCAATCGAGAAATTCTTCTGGAACGAGGTCAAAGGCTCGTACTTTCTGTCCATCAACGCTTCGGATCAACTCTTCCCTTATCTGACCCCCTGGCCTGCCTTTGCGATCTCTTTCGGTGTGCTCGATCCAGACAGATCAAAGCGATCCATGCGAAAGATGTTGAAAAGCAACGTCATGACGAGATGGGGTGCCAGATCCATAGAAGTATGTGAGCATTACGATCCGATAAACTACAACCTCGGTAGTGTTTGGTACTTCATAAACGGGTTCGTTGCCAAAGCTGCTCACGAAACAGGTTATCATGTCGAGGGATGGCAGATCGTGAAAGCTGCAGTGAAAGCATTTTCGGAGGAGAACTCCACTCACCTGTCCGAACTGTTCTCTGGAGACGTTTTCGCTCCTGTCATCACCGCAGTTCCCCATCAACTCTTCTCCGTTGGTCCTATTCTTTGGTCCGTTTTGGAGGGAACATTCGGTTTAGAGGTCGATGCGTTCGAAAAGACTCTGCGCTTCAGACCGAGAGTACCCATACACTGGGATAGTTTCGTCATCGACAATCTTAAGGTCTCAGACAGTGTGCTGAGGATCGAGTTCGCGAGAAGAGGTAAGAACTTTGAGTACCGTTTCAAGAATTTCTCGCGAAAACCGATCAAGGTGACTTTCGAACCGAAAAGACCACCATTTGGGGAAATCGTTGCAGAGACTCCGTTCGAATTCGTCCTCGAAGACGAATTCTCAGTCAGCTACAACTTGCAAGGTATTGACTACGCTTTGGAGTATACGAATTTGAAGTTCGGTCTCTCCGATCCGAGGGCAACCATTTTGAGCGATGTCAAGGACGAGAATTTGTTCCAGCTCGAGTGCGAGAACGCCAACGACAGCGTGATTTACTTTTTCTGCCCCGAAGGCTTCACCGTGAGAACGGAGCCAGATTTGGCGGTCTCGAGATTGGACGATTTTCTGTACAGAGCTGAAACGGCTGGAACGAAGAGTTTGAAGATCACCTTCAGAAAGATTTGAGGGATCCTGCATGAAGAAAAAGATCTTCTACACCTTTGGCAACCACATGCACTGGATCGACATGGAATGGATGTGGGGAACTGGGACTTTGGAAAATTCAACAAAAGACATGTTGAAACTTGTGCAAAAGGGTTTGAAAGGCGCCATCAACTTCGACGCCATCGGCTATGAATATTTGGCCTTCAAACATCCAGAGACGTTCGAAAGATTGAAAGAAGCCGTTCGACAAGGAAAGATCGAAATAGCGGCAGGCACCTACACTCAGCCGTATCCACAACTCATAGACGAAGAGAGCAACGTCCAACAGATAATCTTTGGAGTCAGAGCCTGTGAGAGACTCTTCAAGGTTCGTCCAAAGCTCTTTTGGGAAGAGGAGTTCTACTTCTTTCCCCAGCTTCCACAGCTCTTGCTACAAGCTGGTTACGAAGTTTACTGCTTCTTCTTTCAAGAAACTTGGCACACACCGAGCGTTCCGAAGTTCGAAGAACCAACTCTCTTTTGGGAAGGCGCGGATGGTTCGAAGATAAGTGCTTTATCCTTCACCGATCTGTGTGTTCACCAATGGCCAGAAGATCTTGAAAGAACGATATCGAAACATGCTGGGAAGAATGAGGATCTCTTCTTGGTACAGTGGCTCGAGCTGATGGACTCACCGAAGTGGATGTGTAGGTCCGAGTTGATCGAAAAAGAACTTGAAAGGTTGCGTCAGATCTTCGAATTCCAACCCATAAGACCTTCCGAAATAGTCGATGTACGAAAACCTGAACGTATCGTTCGTTTCAAATCTACAGACCTTTACCATGGACTTTCCTTGGGCAAGAACGGTGATACGTTGAGGATCGAGAGAAGAAAGGTCGAAAACACCATCAACGATGCGCAGATACTGGCAACCATAGCGTACGTGAACGGACTGTCACCGCAGTGGTCTGCCTATCCAGACTGGGAAATCGAAGAAGCAAGAAGGCTCTTGATGATCTCACAAGCCCACGATATAGACGAGTGTGAAGGTTTCTGCGGAGACATCGGCAAGGTTTATCTTCAGACTGCGAAAAGTTTGGCCACTCCGATCGTCGAAAGGTACATGAACTTGTTCTCAAAGAACATCTATGGGACATCTCAGCTGTGCGTTTTCAACCCACTAGCGTGGAAGCGAAAAGGCTATGTCCGTGTCGAAGGAACGGATCAAATCGCGGCAGTTGAGGATGTGCCAGCACTCGGTGTTTTCGCTGTAGATGAACAGAATGGCTCTCGCCGAATCGAAGCGTGGGAAACGGAGGAAGGAATCAAAGTCCTGTGGCATGGTGCGGAGTGGACAGTTCAAGCCAACGGCATCGTGAGGACCGAGTCGAACGGGAAGGTCTACGAACTGAACGGGTTGATCTGCAAAGGATACGAAGTCGTCCCCCTGTCAAAACCAACTTTGAAGAGGATTCTGTCAGACCTGATCGACGTGAGAACGAGTGTGAAGGTTGGACCTTACGAATGCAGACAAAGTTTCAGATTCGGCGAGCTGAACGATCATTTGGAAATAGAAGCCGAAATCGAAGTGATCGAAAAACCCAAACCGGGTTACGCAGGTGCTCTGATGGTTGGAATGGACCTGAAAGAAGAACTGAAAGAACTGGTCTACGATTATCCGTTCGGTGTGGAGAGAGGTATACCGAATTTGAAGCACTATCGGTACTATCCGAAAGGAGATTGGATGACCTCGGAGAAGTTCTTCGAAGACGTGGTGAACCACTTCGCGAGCCTCAGATTCGTTGAACTCGTCGGCGAGAATACAAGCATGTTGTTTCTGCACACTGGCAATCAAGGTTTCATAAGGGACGATTCTAAGCTGCTCGCAGTTCTTTACCTGTACGATCCCTGGGATGGTGAGAATTTCGCCAAACGTGTTCGTACCAAGTATGGTATCGCGCTCAACGCAAAACGCGATCCTTTGATGATGGCTCAGGAATTCAACAGACCCATGATTGCGAGAAAGATTCAAGGAAGTGAGGCTCGTTCAAAATCTTTCCAGCCCTTCGAAATCGTTGGCGAAATACAGTTGAGCGGACTTTATGTCGAAGGGAACTCTTTAATAGTGAGGATTTGGAACCCCAACGATGTGGAGATCTCCGTGAGAATGAAACCCAAATTCGATTTTGTGAAGATCGAAAGGATCAACTTGTTGGGTGAAGTCATGGAAGAAGAGTCAACACAGATCACGCTCAAACCCTTGGAGATTAAAACTTTGAGGTTTCATCTTCCCACACACGTTGAAAAAGGCTTGGACGAATACAGATACGTCTGGTCGGAGTATCAGAAGAGGGAGTGAGTCTCGGTGAGGGTCTTGCTTACGAAAAACGATTTCTTCGATCTGTCGCTCGAAAACGTCGAGACCGTCCAGGACATCGACAAAGCAGATGTGGTTTGGTTTCACGGGGTCTTCGATCCTCACACCGTTCAAAGGGTGCTTGGACGTCGGCACGCGGTCTTCTACGGAGAGGCTGCAGCCGAGGTGAGCAAGATCGTCGAACAGGATGACGTGGTCGAATCCTTCGAGCTGGTGATGTCCAACGATCCTTGGGACAAGAGGGGTTTTCAGTCTTACAAGTACCATCCCATCTTCGAATCGTTGCACGGTGGCTTCTACACTTACCTCGTCTTGGACAAAGAGAGCTCAGAGAAGGTCTTCTGTTACAGGGGTAAAAAAGCGAAGATCTTGGCAGTTGAAAAAAGGTACATCTCCGTGATCAGGGAAAACGCCTTGATCTGGGAATACGAACTCGATTCGAAGAAGATCCTGTGCATCGGTGGATATCTCAATTTCAAAAGTTCTCACATACAGTACAACGTCCAGGAAGCGAAGCAGTTCGTGAAGAACGTCCTCGAGTACATGCTGGGCGGTTCCAAGAAACCAGCCCGTTACTGGCCCAGTTGCTCGAACGAGGCGAAACTCGATCGTGGTCTTGAATTCACCAAATTCAGTATTAAACCTCTCAGAGATTGCGAAACACTCGAACTACTCGTGCACGAAGGTTTCGGTGAGGACTACACGAACCTCTGTGGACGAAGGATACTCGTCAATCTGAGGGAAAACGGTGAGTTCGATGAAGTTTGGGTTCATCCGTTCAGAATCATCAAGAATATCTCATTCAGGATAGATGGAAGAAAGATCTCAGAACAGAAAATCTTTCATCGCATCTATCCAGACAGGGTCATACACGAAACGGAGAACTTCAAACTCACGTCCTTCGTGAGTCTCGACAAACCCATCTTCATGATCCAAGTGGATTTCAAAGACGGAAAGAGCCACGAACTGGAAATTGATTTCAACGTTGACTCTCGCATCATGTGGCCGTTCGATGAGACTTTCAACTGTGGAAAGGTTTTCAACGTTTGCGCTGAAACTGGAGAAGTGGTCTTCCAAACCTCTGATGGAATGTTGAAAGCCTTCATCAAGATGAACCTTCCCACGCGGACGAGGCGGTCTAACGATGAAAATTCGCTGACTTTCACGATGAGCACGGGTGTGACCGATTCTGCCTCCATCTGTCTCGGTGGCTTTTTGGAGCAAGAGCAGGCGCCGGCCGAGGTCGATTTCACCGCGGAACTGATCCAGTATACATCGTTTATCAAGAACTATCTCAACGGCACGCTCCAGCTGAAAACGAACGATGAACTCTTCGACAGAATGTACCAACTGGCGAAGATAGCTACCATAAAGTTCTTAACGTCTGTAGCTGATATCGGTGAAGGCTTGATGGCTGGTTATGCGAACAGCAAGCTTGGTTGGTTCTCGGCAAGACCCGGCTATGCTTGGTACTTCGGTAGGGACAGCGAATGGGTCAGCATGGCACTTTTGGACATAGGTGATTGGGAAACGGTCAAGAAGAACTTGAAGCTTCTGATGAAGTACCAGAGGATAGATGGAAAGATCTTCCACGAACTGACTTCGAGCGGTGTGGTTCACTTCGACGCGGCCGATTCGACGCCACTCTTTCTCTTGGTTTTCCACCGGTACGTGAACCACAGCGGCGACATCGAGTTCCTTCGTGAGAACTGGAAGAACGTGGTCAGGGCGTTCGAGTTCTGTCTGTCGACGGATCGCAACAGCGATGGATTGATCGAGAACACGATAGAAGGCCACGGATGGATCGAAGGTGGCAAACTCTACGGATCGGATGCGGAGCTCTATTTGAACGCCATATGGCTTTCGGCACTCGAGGGAACGATCGAGCTCGCAGAGCTCATGAACGATCCCGAAGTGAAGAGGAAGGCTGAAGAGGCACTCCAAAGGACGAAGCGAGCGATCAAAAGATTCTACGATGAGAGAACAGGCCTCTACATCCTCGGAATAAAGAACAACGGAGAAAAACTCAACTATTTCACCGTCATGACGGCCGTGGCGGTGTACTTGGGTGCGATCGGTTTCGAGGACGCGAAAAGACAGGTTGTTCCTTACGCGACCAACGATTTCTCAACCGACTGGGGTGTGAGGATCATCTCAAAGAGCTCTGGCATCTTCAATCCTAACGGTTACCACGAAGGGACCGTTTGGCCACTCTTCACTGGATGGGTCAGTTTGGCCGAGTTCAAAGCAGGTTCGACGCACAGCGGTTTCAACCATCTTCTGTGCAACCTTCTTTCGGCGAGACACTTCGCGAAGGGTTACATAAGCGAAGTGTACCATGGCGAAGTTTACAAGCCATCCGGGATATGTCCACACCAGGCCTGGTCTGAAAGCATGGCTGTGCAACCTTTGGTCGAAGGCTTGCTGGGTTTCGAAGCGGATTTTTTGAATAGAAAGATAGTCCTGTCCCCACAGATTTCCTGGAACATGAACGAGCTCAGGGTGAAGAATTTGAAAGTGGCAACAGCCTCAGTCGAACTTTCGTTCAAGAGAATTCGAACAGACGAGAACCACTTCCAAGAAGTCTACCGAACTCAAGTTCCTGAGGGATATCGAATGGATTTCTCGGTCTGGATCCCCAAGCAAGCAGAAAGCATCGATGTACTGCTGAACGGGCGAAGAGTAGAGTTCGAAATCGTGGAAGGTGTGTTCAGCAAAAAGCTGAGGTTGAAAGAAGAAAACAGCTCCGAACTGAACTTGATCGTGTCCTACGCGTTGCCGTTCGAGCTCGCTGCGGTTCAGCCTGATCCATCGCCGTTCTGTCCTTCGAGCACCTTCAGGCTCGTTTCGCTGACGAAGGATGGATCAAACTATCGACTCTTACTCGAAGCGAGTTCGAAGGATGAAGCGCTGAAAGAACTCTCAAAGATTTTCAAAGTCCACAGAGGTTTCACTTTCGATATCTTCGAAGAAGCTCCACATAAGAATCACTTCTGCGTCTTGGTGAAACGCAACGAGAGGTGATGACTTTGAGTTCGAAGATCGTGTCGAAGTTCAAAGAGATCGATCTGAACTGTGTCAAACCAAGGGGATGGCTGAAGAAGCAGCTCGAACTTCAGGCGGAAGGCCTCACGGGTCACCTCGATGAGATTTGGCCGGACGTTGGTCCAAACAGCGCGTGGTTGGGTGGAAATGGGGAAGACTGGGAAAGAGGGCCTTATTACTGTGACGGGCTCGTTCCGTTGGCATACATCCTCAATGAGAGATATTTGATCGAAAAGGCAGAGAAGTGGATGAACTCGGTCCTCTCGAGTCAAACAGCGGAAGGTTTCTTTGGACCGAAGAGCAACATCGATTGGTGGCCGAGGATGGTCATGTTGAAAGCTCTGATGAGTTACTACGAAGCGACGAAGGATTCGAGGGTTTTGAAATTCATGATCAGATACTTCGAATATCAGTCGAAAGAATTGAAGTACAGACCCCTGGAACACTGGGCTTGGGCGAGAGGATTTGAAAATCTCATTCCGATCTTTTGGCTGTACGAAAGGAGCAAAAAGCCTTTCCTGTTGGAACTGGGTAACGAGATCTTGAAACAGACCATCGACTGGTCCAGCTTGTTCCAGAACTTTCCTTACGTTGAGCCCACGGAGAGATATCTTTCCAAGGAGTTCATGAAAACTCTCGGAACGTACGACGGATGGAAAGAACTGCTTCGTGATCCTGCAAGGGTTGGACTGACGAAGGAAGAGACGGAGAAACTGTTCTTCGTTTACCACACCACACACGTTGTGAACGTCGCCATGGCAATCAAAGAACCCGCCTTGAGATACGCGCTTTCGCACGATGAACGGTTTCATTCGGTCGCCTTGAGAGGTCTCGAGTCACTGACGAAATACCACGGTCAACCGAACGGGATGTTCAGTGGTGATGAGCACCTGAACGGTAGAGGAACGACACAGGGCACCGAACTGTGCGCAGTCGTGGAGTTCATGTACAGCTTGGAGAACCTTTTCAAAGTGTTCGGAGATCCTTTGTTCGCAGACAGACTCGAAATGGTCGCGTACAACGCACTGCCTGCTACGATTAGGCCAGGTTTTTACGCACACCAGTACGATCAACAGGTCAACCAAGTTCTTTGCAACGTTCAAAGGAGGAACTGGTACAACAACAAAGAGGATTCGAACATCTTCGGTTTAGAACCGAACTTCGGTTGTTGCACGGCGAACATGCACCAAGGCTGGCCAAAGTTTACAAAGAGTCTCTGGATGAAGTCCTCTGAGGATTGCTTCGTCAAAATGGCCTACGCTCCATGCATTTTGGAATACGGATGGAATGACTCTGAGTCGGTTCAGATCGTTGAGGAAACTAACTATCCCTTCGACGACGTCGTCGAATTCTTCGTCACCACAGATAGAGAAATAAAACTCATGTTGAGGATACCTTCTTGGTCTCGAAGCACAACTGTGGTTTTCAACGATGAAAAAAGAGATTATGACAACACGCAATTCGTTGTGATCGACCTACCCAAGGGGAAGAGCAAGCTAAAGGTCACATTCCACTTCGAAATCCAGACCATATCTTGGTCCGATCACACCGCTTTCGTTCAGAGAGGACCCTTGGTGTTCAGCCTCAAGATAGAGGAAGAATGGAGGAAGATCAAAGGGAACGAGCCCTTCGCAGACTACGAAGTCTATCCCAAGAGCGATTGGAACTACGCACTCATCTTGCCCAACGAGTTCAACCTTGAAAGAAACATCGCGAAGCATCCCTCTACACCATTCGAAGGAAAAGAACCGTCGGTGAAGATCAAAGCCAAGGCTTTCAAAGTCGAAGGTTGGACTTTATCGAACGGGTCAGCCGCAGAACCACCGAGAGTTGGCAAGCACAGACTCAAGAACGCCAAAATCGAAGAAATCGAACTCGTTCCTTACGGTTGCACCGCGCTCAGGATCACCGAATTTCCGATCGTCTTCTCAGACGGGGGGTCAAAAGATGAATGACACGTTCCTCATGCGTTGCGAAGAAAGTCCAGCTGCCCTTTTAAAACCTGTTGCCTTGGAAAACGTACGCATCAACGGTTATCTGGGACGGTACTTGGAGAGGGCTTTAGAGATAACCATTCCAAGCCAGTACGAGCTACTCGAAAGCACTGGAAGAATAGACAACTTCAGGAGGGCGAGTGGAAAGATAAGTGGTGAATTCCAAGGTTACTTCTTCAACGACTCGGATGTTTACAAGTGGGTCGAAGGTTGTTCCTACGCTCTCATATATGCAGATCGCAAGCAGCGTGGGAAATTGAAAGCCATACTCGACGAGGTCATAAAAGAGATCGCCGACGCACAATCTCCAGATGGGTATCTGAACACGTATTTCACCTTCGAAAGAGAGAAAGATAGATGGACTGACCTTGCCAACATGCACGAGCTTTACTGTGCGGGCCACTTGATCCAAGCGGCGATAGCACACCACAGAGTGACCAAGGAGAAGACTTTGCTGAACGTGGCGATGCGTTTCGCAGACCACATAAACAGAACTTTCGGCCCTGACAAAAAGCGAGGTACCTGCGGACATCCAGAGATCGAGATGGCACTCGTGGAGTTGTTCAGAGAGACGAAGAACCAAGATTATTTGAATCTGGCACGCTTCTTCATCCTCGAAAGAGGCAAAGGATATGCAGGTGGCAAGGAATACACGATCGATCACAAACCTTTCTTGGAATTGAACGAGGTCGTGGGCCATGCGGTGAGGATGTTGTATCTGTGCTGTGGTGCTACGGATCTTTATTTGGAAACCAAAGAAGAAAGTTTCTTCAAGACTCTAACCGAACTCTACAACAACATGACCACGAAAAAGATGTACATCACTGGTGGGGTCGGATCGAGGTACGAAGGAGAGTCCTTCGGTGAAGATTACGAGCTTCCCAACCGAAGGGCGTACGCAGAGACGTGCGCCGCGATAGCCAATTTCATGTGGAGCTGGCGAATGCTCTTGGCAACTGGAAAGAGCGTCTTCGCCGACACGATGGAACTGGTCCTCTACAACGGTCTGCTCTCAGGCATCTCAATAGATGGCGAGCATTACTTCTACGTGAACCCATTGGAGGATTCTGGAAAGCACAGAAGACAAGAGTGGTTCAAATGCGCTTGTTGTCCCACCAATTTGGCACGCTTTTTGCCGAGCATGCCGAATTATCTGTACACGGTGTCAGACAAAAGCCTTTGGTTTCATCTCTACGAGAACAGTCACTGTGAAACGATCCTGAACGGTGAAAAGATTTCGGTTTGGCAGAACACAGATTATCCTTTCTCGAACGAAGTAGAAATACTTGTGAAAACAGAAAATCCTGTTCGCTTCGAACTGTTTTTGAGAATACCGAGCTGGGCAGAGGACTTCAAGATTTCCTTGAACAATGAAGAAGCAGACTTCAATCTCGAGAACGGTTATGCAAAACTCTCTCGAGAATGGAAGGGCTTGAACAGAATCGTACTGACGTTCAAGATGAACGTGAAATTAATACAGTCTCACCCGTACGTTCGAGAAAACATTGACAAGATAGCAGTTTTCAAAGGACCAATCCTTTTCTGCGCAGAGCAGATCGACAATCCAGACGTCGACGTGTGGACCTTCACGCTGGATCCAAGCAAACCTCTCGAGGAAAACGTGGGATACGACTCAACGTTGGGAAGAACGACATTCTTGACAGGCCGAGGCTTCGAAATTGAAAAAGGCACGCAGCTCTACAGACCATATTCGAAGCGCACCGTCAAGATAGAGCGAAACATCACGTTGGTGCCGTACCATCTTTGGTGCAACAGACAGGCTGGAAAGATGGCGGTTTGGTTGAACTGTACGTGGACCTGAAACGGTACCGCGGTTCGATTATAAAACTCGACAAAAAGCGTGGCGAACCAGTGTTGGAGGAATTATCTCGCCTCCCAAGCGGGTTTGTTCACTTACTCTTAATGTAGTGGTCGATTGCTCGTTTTATATATAGTGTATGCAAAGGTTCAGGTTACTCACTCAAACCGGAAACAAAACGTAAGGATGTGCGTAAAGGAGGATTGTGTAAATGAGATTGTCACTGAGAGTCTACGGCATAATATTTCTCGTCGCTGTTACATTCATAACTGCAGTCCCACTTTTCGTCGCGACAAGCTCACAAAACAAGAGACTTATCTCTAACATCTCTGAGCAGATGTACTTACAGCAGATCAACGGCGCACTCGAAGTGTTCAAAGAGTACGTCAAGGTTGAGTACGGAACGCTCTCTTTGAAAGATGGCCAACTCGTCGACAAAGATGGTAAACCGATCAAAGACAGATTCGAAGTCGTCGACAAGATAAGCAAACAGATGGACGTCGTTGCAACCATCTTTCAAGTCGAAGGCGACGACTTCAGACATGTTTCCACTTCTGTTTGTAGAGACGACGGAACGAGAGCTGTGGGAACTTTCCTTGGAAAGGAGAGCGCAGCCTACAAACCAATAACGCAGAGACAGAGGTACCTGGGACGAGCGAAAATCCTCGGCAAAGACTATTTCACATGCTACGATCCCATCCTTGACGAGAGGGGAAACGTCATAGGAATACTGTTCGTGGGAATACCGGAACAGAAGGTGAACGAGATCATTTCGGCTGGTAACAGGGTGTTTTTGAGGAACGGGCTCATCGTTTCTGGGATAGCTGTAGCTGCCTCAATAGTGATAGGATACTTCTTCGTTCAAGTCGTGTTGATCAAACCGTTCGAAGCGTTAACGGCGTTCATCAAGAAGGTTGCTCAGGGTGAATTGAAAGAAAAAATTACTGCAAAGTTCACAAGTAAAGAATTCTATGAACTATCGCAGGATCTGCAAAAGATGCAACAGGATTTGAACGTTTTGGTGACGGCGATATCCCACAGTTCTGAGAAGGTCTCATCCAGTGGAGAACAGTTGTCCTCGTCAGCTCAACAACTGAGCGCCTCTTCGGAAGAACTTGCATCACAGATGGAAGAGGTGAACAAATCGGCACAGAACGCATCTGCTTCCATACAAGAGGTGAACAGTGGCATAGAAGAAGTAGCAGCCAGTGCGCAGAACGTATCCAAAGCAGCGCAACAGCTCACAGAAAGATCGAGCCAAGTGAGCATGGCAGCCAAGGAAGGAGACAATGCCATAAAGAGCATAGTGGAGATGATAAGGCAAGCCAAAGACAAAGCGGAGCAGACGGCTAATGTGGTAGGGGAGTTGAGCGAACAGGCGAAGAACATAGGTCAAATACTGCAGACGATAAATTCCATAGCGGAGCAGACGAATTTGTTGGCATTGAACGCGGCGATAGAGGCAGCCAGAGCGGGAGAGGCAGGCAGAGGCTTTGCAGTGGTTGCGGATGAGATAAGAAAGCTTGCAGAGGAGAGCAAGAAAGCGACAAACCAGATAGGGCAGATACTTGGGCAGATAAGCCAAGGGGCGATGAAAGCGGACAATGCTACGAAAGAGACGGTGCAAGTGGTGGAGGATATGAGCAAGCGATCAAACGTTGTAGTGGAACAGTTCAACAAGATAATGGGACAGATAAACAACATGGCGAGTCAGATAGAGAGTTTGGCAGCGAGTGCACAGGAACAGAGTGCGGCTGCAGAAGAGATGAGCAGTGCGATGGACACAGCCACCAAATCGATCACGGTGATAGCGCAGCAGGTGGAAGAGATGACGCAGGCGGTGAGACAGCAGGCGAGTGCGGCACAGAACGTGAGCAGTCTGTCGGAGGAACTATCTTCGATAGCGGAAAGCTTGGTCGAACAGGTGAGAAAGTTCAAGATATAAGCAGAACACATCCAGACGGGCCCACATGGGCCCGTTTTTTGTGCTCGTGCCGTTCACACGAAGTTCAACCTTCCTGCGCACTCTGAACCAACCAGGTAGGTTATCATCTAACTGAACAAGGAGTGTGCTCGCATGGAACGGCAAACCAGGGGTGTAGAACTTCTCAGGTCGGACCCGAAGAAAGCGATAATAAGACTCTCGTTACCGATGATGACCGCCATGGCGGTGCAGACTCTCTACAACTTGGTCGACACGATCTGGGTTTCGGGAATTGGACCCGAAGCCTTGGCTGGCGTCGGACTGTTCTTTCCCATCTTCATGGTGATGCTTGCCCTCGCTGGAGGAGTCGCGGTGGGTGCGAATTCCCTCATCTCCAGAAAGATCGGTGAGAAGAACAAACACGAGGCCGATAAGGCCGCAAGCTGTGCGATAGCCTTGGTGCTCATTTTGGGTGTGACAGCGAGCGTTGCTGGAAGTCTTTTCACAAAACCCATCTTGCGACTGACGGGTGCATCCGATCAAACACTCGAGCTCGCTATGGACTACGCGAATGTTCTGTTAGTCTCCATCACGCTTTTGATGTTCAACAACGTGGTGAACGGCATCTTGAGGGGCGAGGGGGACACGAAGAGGGCGATGTACGCGATCACTTTGGGTGCCATTTTGAACATCTTTCTCGATCCACTGTTCATTTACACTTTCAGGCTCGGGGTGAAAGGTGCGGCGATCGCAACTGTGATTTCCATAGCTCTATCTTCTTCTATGATGTCCAACTGGTTGTTCATCAAGAGGAACACCTATGTGAGTGTGAGCTTCAAAAAACTGAAAGGCATGGGGGGAACGGTCCTTGAAATTCTACGCGTGGGTGTTCCTACGTCCTTCGCTCAGATCATCATATTCACATCAACGTTCATACTGAACGTGTTCATCGTGAAAGCAGGTGGAGATCTCGGTGTTGCCGTGTTCACGAGCACTTGGAGGATCATCAATTTCGGAACCATACCCATGATGGGCATCGCCGCCGCGGTCACTTCCGTGACAGGTGCCGCTTTCGGAGAGAGGAACGCCATCAAACTTAGATCCGCTTATCTCTTCGCGATCAAGTTTGGACTCGTCGTGGGACTGTGTGTCACCGCGGTCGTCTTCGCTTTTGCGCCGAAGATAGCATTGTTGTTCACGTTCAGTCAGAATTCTCGTGTCATGTTCAACGATCTGGTGAAAGCTTTGAAAATCCTGAGCTTCTTCATTCCGACGGTTCCATTCGGCATGTTCACCTCGGCGATGTTCCAGGGCATCGGTCATGGCTTCAAAAGTTTGGTCGTTTCGATACTCAGAACGGTCGTAATGCACGTGTTATTCTCCTATCTGTTCGTCTTCGTTTTCGGGCTCGGTTTGAACGGAGTTTGGCTCGGAATACTCACTGGAAACATTGTGGCAGAAGCCATCACTTTCCTGTGGGGTCTATCCGTCACGGGTCGCTTGAAGCTACTGTTCAGCGAGAAGCTCAAAGAGGCAGAGTCTATCTGAACTTCTGCATCAACAGAGCCAGCAAGGCGCGGCAGAAGAGCACACCAACCTTCAGTTGTGTCAGATCCGTGGCCATGAAGAGCCCATTGAAGTAGTGAATGTTCAAAAGCTCGAAGGTGTACAGATCTTTCTTCCCATCTCCTATGTCCTGCTGGGTCGTGAAGGAATCTGCGTCTGCGAGTATCTGACCTAAGCCCACAGAAACTGCTTCAGCTGCTGCATTGCTGATCTCACATCTGAAAGCCCCGGGAAAGAACTTCGATTCGACGTAGCAGATCGCCAAGACGAGCTCGGTTGGGACCAAGGAGAGGCTGACTTCGTCTGTGAAAAAGCTGGAATATCCTGATGAGGTCTTCCTCAGCGTCAATTTCGAGTATGCTTCACAAACTTTCACCAAGAACTGTGCGTAGAGGTTCAGATCTTCCTCAGTCACAGGGATGGAATACTTCTCACACCAACTGTAGAAGAAGCCTTTGATCTTCCAGTCGTTCAACAAGAGCGCATGAACCCTCTGCACCAAATCTTGATCGATCTGGTCCACTTCCAAGTCCCACTCGCTTTTGGCAGGAGGTTCATCGAACGCGTCGATGATCGTTGCAGAAGCTGATCCATCGATCGAAAGAGTTTCTTTCAAGATGTCGAGGATTCTCTGATCGTAAATTTCCGCAGCCTTGGTTTGGACGAATTTCGGTATATTTCCTGTCTTGAAGTACTCGTAGTAAGCGAGCACTTCATCGTCGTAGCTCGTAGCCCCGGCGATCTGCAGGAGTTCTTCTTCGCTCAAGTTGTAGCCGAATTTGTACGCAAGTACGACGATGCGAAGGTTCTCTTCGCCGGATGGCTCACGCATCACAACACATGAAGAGAGAAACACCAGCAACGTGACGATCAGGAGGAATCTCATAACATTTATAATAGCATTCAAGGAGGTGCGCTACGTGGATTTCACCAAGCTTGAAAATTTCATCTTGGAGAAGATGAGACAGACCAAGATGCCCGCTCTGAGCATCGCGCTGATCAGTGATGGAGGGATCGTTTACAAGAGGGGCTTTGGTTTCAGAGTCTTAGAAAGCCACGCGCCCGCCGACGAAAACACCATCTACGGTGTTGGATCCATAACGAAGAGCTTCACTGCGCTGGCGATCGTCAAACTTGCGGAGGAAGGAAAGATCGATCTTGAAAGACCCGTTGAAGATTACTTACCATTGAGACTCAGAGCATTCAATGAACCAATACGTGTGAGACATCTGCTCTATCACGCCTCGGGTATTCCATCGCTGGGATACGCGGAGGCTTTCATAGATGGCATGTTCAACCTCGGTGAAGGCTGGCTTCCCGTGAAGGATCCTGAAGATGTGTTGATGTTCGCGAGGGACGCAGAATCTTGGGCGTTCACAAAACCCGACGAGAGGTTCTTCTACTCGAACAGTGGTTATGTGATGCTGGGAAGGATCGTTTCTAAAGTTACAAGCATGAAGTACGAAGACTACGTGAGAAAGTACATACTCGAACCTTTGAAGATGAAGAGGTCTCACTTCTACAGAGAAGAGGTTGAAAAAGACTCCAACGTCGCGGCAGGTTATGTACTCGATCCACAGAGCCATGCTCACGTGAGAAAGCCGTTTCCGTACGGTATCAGCTCTGATGGAGGGCTGTTGAGCAACGTGCTGGACCTCACCAAGTATCTGAGCTTCTACATCAACAGGGGCGAGTTGGAAGGAACACGCATCGTTTCAAAAGAATCGATCGAATCCATGGAGGAAGGTCGAATTTCCGTACCGTGGGAAAGTTTCGGTGATGAAAAGTACGGTTTTGGCTGGATCATCCATCCAAACTTCTTGGGTGAAAAACTCGTTGAACACAGTGGTTCAGTTTTGATCTACACGGGCTTTGTTGGATACATACCAACCAAGAAGATGGGTGTTGCGGTGCTGTCTAACTGTGCGGGCTATCCTCTGTCGAACATCGGCATGTACGCGCTCGCGCTGATGCTCAAAAAGGACCCCGACGAACAGTTCGACTTCGTCAAATTCGACGAGATCCTGCAGAAGTTGGTGGGCAGATACGAAGGTTACAAGCGCAGTGTGGCCTTCGAGGTCAAAAGGAATGGAGATTTCTTGGTGATGGAGATGGTGAGCAGGAACTTGAAGTTGAGCTCGATCCTCGTTCCAGAAAAGATAGAGAAAGAGTACGTGAGATGCTTCACGCTCCAGAACTTCAGAAAGATGGACGTCGAGTTCTTCATCGAACCGAACAAGGTCACGATGATCTACGAGAGGTACAAGTTGGTCAAAAGCTGAACTCTTCACAAGATCGATTCGATATCGAATGCAAGCACGTAGACGTCCTTGCCTGTGACTGGATTGTCAGATTCACCGTAGATCAAGATCTGACCAGCCCAGAGCACGACACCTCTGACCGTTTGATCGTTCGGCAGAGGAATGATGTTTTTGTTGTGCAAGCTTGCATCTTTATCGATCACGAGCATCACGGGATCGAAACGTGTTTCTCTGTTCCACACCACACCGTACACGAGCAAGCGATTCTCGATCGCCACAATTCCAGCTGGAGAAAAGTCTGAACCGAGATCGAGGAGATGCTCTTTGATGATCCTGCCACCGAGCGACATTTCGAGCAGCAGACCAGACCTGTGTGGAGTGTAAGAGTTGGTCCAACCGAGGACGAAGATTCTATTGTTGAACTCGAGCGCATCGACCGCTTTGTCCCAATCCGGACCACCGAAGCTCGTTTCGAAGATTTTTCTTCCTTTCTTGTCGTACAGAACGACTAACACATCGGCCTTACCTTTGGTCTTGCTCTCGGTCGAACCTACGCACAAAAGCCGTGAATCGATGAACTTCACGCGGTGAAACCAATCGTCCGACAGACCCCCTGTGGTCCTGCTCCAAACGACTTCAAAGTTCCAATCCAATCTCAACAAAAACGCATCGAACCAGCCTTTCTTGAGCGTGTTGTAACCACCTGCAAGGTAGATACCCTCTTCATCGAGAAGGAGCGCTTCGGCCCACGTCGCGGCACCGGAAAAGTTCAAAAGCTTCTGTCTCAAAACTTTCCCATCAAGATCAATCACACAGACGTAGATCGATCTCTGGCTTGGTCGACTCGAGGAGTGTCCCACCAAGATCAACTTATCATCGAACATGGTTGCATCGTTGATCCTATCTGGTCTCACATGCGCCAATCTCACGATTCTCAAAGGTTCGAAGGTCTCATTGAGAAACATCAGCAAGATCTCTTTGCTATCGTCCTCCTGTGCGATGAGCAGTGGACCTCTATCGGTCATGAACAGACCGATGCAGTGCTCTTGATTGACAAGTGGTATCGACGATCCTATGAGAACGACTGGCAAGAGCAGAAGAACTACGGTGCACAAGCGTATCACTCCGATGCCCTGCGATGATATGATAGCATTTAGCGTGTGGAGGTGATCTTGCGACATGATCGGTTTTCTCACGGATTGGTCCGTAAAGAGTCACTATGTGGGCGTGGCAAAGGCTGTGATGAAACGCATAAACCCTTCCGTAGATATCATCGACATAACGCATGAGATAGAACCTTTCAACGTGAGGATGGCTTCGCACATCCTCTTGAGGGCTTCGAAAGACTTCCCGGAAGGTTCGATCTTCGTCGCGGTGGTCGACTACGGTGTGGGAACGAGCAGGAAGGCCATCTGTATGAGGACCAAGAACGAGCAGTACTACGTGGGTCCAGACAACGGTATATTCACCCACGTCGCACTCGAATACGGCGTGAAACAGGTGAGAGAACTGAACAACAAAAAGTACCACTACGCTTCTTCTTACACCTTCCACGGTAGAGACATCTTCGCACCAGTGGCGGCACATTTGTCGAAAGGTGTGCCGTTCGAAGAACTGGGCGACGTGCTTCCCAACTTCGTAGTCCTGCCCACGAAGCAGGCGCAGATAGTCAACGAATCCATAGTCGGAGAGGTCGCTTACTTCGACAGCTTTGGAAATATCCAGACGAACGTCCCTGTCGAGCTGGTAGAAAGGCTCCATTGGCAGATGGACGATACGATCGTTATCAACGATAAATTCGAGGCGAGCTACGTCAGAACTTTTGGTGATGTGGCGAAGGGTCAGCTGCTGATCCATCCAGACAGCTCCGGCTTTCTCGAAATCGCCATCAACCAAGGTTCGGCGGCAGAAAGGCTCGATCTGAAGCAGGCTCAAAAGATAACGCTGAGGAGGAAGAAGTCTTGAAGCTCATCGTCGGGCACAAGAACCCCGATTTCGATTGCTTCGCATCGTGCGTAGCGGCGCAAAAACTCTATCCAGACCACGTCGTGTTGATCAGCGGTGCCCCACAGCAGAACTTATCGCAATTTTTGGGTATCTACGAAGAGAAGTACAGCTACATCACAGAAAGCGATCTCACGGACGAGAACGTGGAATCCCTCATCGTGGTGGACACGGCCGCTTTGGATAGGCTCGGTCAGAAGGTTCAGAAGATCGTGGAGAAGGCGGCGAGGATCATCGTGTACGATCACCATCCCGAGATTAAGGAACAAACGATACGCGGAGAAAAGAGGATAGAGAACATCGGTGCAACGGTGACCCTGTTGGTCGAAGAGATCATGAAGAGAAACATCGAAATCGATTCCATCGACGCGACGCTCTTCGCCATCGCGATATACGAAGACACTGGCAGTTTTCTGTACACCAGCACGACACTGAGAGACCTCGACGCCGTTAAGTTCTTGCTCCAGAAGGGGGCAAACCTTTCAGAGATCGCGGAGTACATAAGGTACGACCTGAGCTTCGAGCAAAAACAACTGCTCGAACAGTTGCTTTCGAACGTCGAAACTCACCAGCTAGATGGTCTAACTGTGCACGTGGCGAGCGCAGAAGTCGAAAAATTCGTTGGCGGACTCGGAGCCGTGGTGAGCAAGCTCTGGAATCTGGAGAACGTGGAAACTTTAGTGTGCATCGTGAGAACGGGCAAGAAGTCTCACGTGATAATGAGGACTTCCTCAAACGAAGTGGATCTGGGGGGCGTGGCGAACGAACTCGGTGGAGGAGGTCACAGGAAGGCTGCGAGCTTCACGGTGAACGAATCGAACATTTCATCGATCAAGAAGATCGTTCTCGAAACATTGAAGCGTTACGTGAACAGGGGCGTTCTCGCGAAAGACATCATGTCTTCACCTGTACGCGTCGTCTATTCGGACATGACCATAGGTGAGGTCAACAAGATCATGGAAAGGACGGGCCACAACGGTCTACCCGTCATAGAAGGGAACAGATTGGTTGGAATCGTGACGAAGAAGGCCGTAGACAAAGCGATGAACCATGGCATGCAGAACCATCCTGTTAAGGCCATAATGTCGAGCAAGCTGATCGTCGTGGACGCCAACACCCCGCTGAGCAAGGTCAGACAGATCATGGTGGAAAACGACATCGGTCGCATACCCGTGCTGGAGAACGGAATACTGGTAGGCATCATAACGAGGACCGACGTGATGAGATCGAGCTTTGCAGACGCTGTGAGGAAAGCACCAAGGAAGGCCGTCTTCGAAGAGGACCAACAACAGTTCCTGAACGTCAGAGATTTGCTGATTTCGAGACTCCCGAAGAAGGTGTGCGATCTGTTGAGATTGCTCGGACGCTTCGGAGACGAGCTGAACTTGCCCACGTACATAGTTGGAGGATTCGTGAGGGACCTGCTCATGGGAAATCCGAACTTGGACTTGGACATCGTTGTGGAGCGCGACGGATTGGCCTTTGCCGAGTACGCTGCAAGAAAGCTCGACGCCACCTTGGTCAAACACGAAAAGTTCCTCACCGCGTCGCTGTTTTTGAAAGATGGCACGAGGATCGATGTGGCAACCGCTCGAACCGAATACTATGAAGCACCGACTGAACTACCGCAGGTGGAAGTCAGCACTATAAAGAAGGATCTTTACAGGAGGGACTTCACGATCAACGCGATGGCGATAAAGCTCAACCAAAAAGATTTTGGCTTACTGCTCGACTTCTTCGGTGCCAAGAAAGACCTGGAGAACAAAATAGTGAGATGTCTTCACACTCTGAGCTTCGTGGAAGATCCCACGAGGATTCTCAGGGCGGTCAGGTTCGAGACACGTTTCGACTTTCGCATAGAAGAAAGAACGTCTCAGCTCATGCTCGAAGCTACGAGGCAAGGTTATCTGGAAAAGGTGAGCGGGCAGAGGTTGAGGCAAGAGTTCGAAAAGATCTTGGAGGAATCCAAGTGGCTCGCCGCACTGAAAAGACTTTCCGATTTCGAAGTGATCAAACGCATGTTCCCGGGCGTTTTCTACACGCTGACTATGGAACAGAAACTCAGATCTTTGGCAGATTTCCTGCCCTGGGCCGAGGAATTCTTCGGCAGGATCGAGAGATTTTACGCCGTGATGTTCGTCTTTTTGGAGTACCACGGCGATACGGCCATAGGGGAACTGAAGGAAAGGTACGGCCTCTCCAACAAGTTCGTGGACGAATTGAAATTGCTGAAGAAAATGATCGTTCCACTCTCGAAGGTTATCTCGAACAAGCTGAACTTCTCCGACATCTACAAGATGACCAAGGGCATCTCGCCCGAAGGTTTCTGCTACATCGCCAGCTATCTCGATCCGGAATCACAGGAATACCTCAAGCAGTTCTTGATCAGGCAAAGAGAAACAAAGTTGAAGCACGTGGACGGTAGAGTCATCGCACAGAACTTTGGGCTCAAACCGTCCAAGCTCATCGGAGAACTGATAGAAGAAGTTTACTGTGCCAAGCTCGACGGATCGATCGGCGACGAGCAAGAGATGCAGTTCGCGGAGAAGAAGCTCAAAGACCTCGTTTCTTCAAAAGCTCCTGCACGATGAAGTTCGCCACCTCGCTCGGCGTGGTTCCGCTGCCGAAACCTGCATCGTAACCCAGTTCGAGCGCGAGCTCGTGTGTTATCCTCGGACCACCGACGATGACGAGGAGATCGTCCCTCAAATTCTCCGCATAGAGCAGTTCCATCAGCTCCGTGAGGTGCTGTATGTGAATGTTTCTCTGGGTGACCACCTGCGAAACGAGCACGACGTCCGCGCCCACTTCCCTGACCTTCTTGACCAACTCTATGGGGGGAACCTGCGCACCGAGGTTGTACACCTTGAAAGCCTTGTACCTTTCAAGACCGTAATCTCCATGGAAGCCCTTCATGTTCAGAATCGAATCGAGCCCAATGGTGTGTGCATCGGTTCCAATGGTCGCACCCACGACCACTATGGGACGCTTCAGCTTTTGCAAAACCAGTTCGTCGATCTTCTCTCGTGGAAGTCTCTGAACCTTCGGTGCGATCACTTTTATGGAAGACAGATCCACCGCCACGTCCGTCTTTCCGTACACAACGAAGAACGTGTAGCCTTCGGACAGATCTTCCATCGTCGCTATAGTGACCTCGTAAAAACCAAGCTTTTCGCAGAACCTCTTTGCTGCTTCTCGTGCCAGAGGTCCGAACTCGACGGGCAAGGTGAAGGAAAGCTGTACGGCCCCGTCGTCCATCTGATCACCGTACGGTCTGACGAGGTTCCGTTCGCTCATCGTCTCACCCCCAACTCGTGCTCGAGCGCGCTTCGAATCGGATTTTCGTAAGCTTCGCTCTTCTTGAACACGCCTTCCAATCCCTTTCCGCCTTCCCTGCTCCTTTTTATGTCGGCGAAGATACCCTGCTCTATGGCACTGAACAAACCCACATCGCTTATGTGTTCGAGAAGTTCTACTGCCTTTCTCAACACCTCGTTCGCCCTCTTCTCGATGAACCCATCAGGTTTGAACAGTATCTCATCACCCAGGTGCCTCGCCGCCGAAAAGACGTAGTTGGCGTTGACGAGCGCGAGGTATCTGTCATGCATGTAGGGTGTGTGGATCGCCTCGGTCAATATTCCCAACAACTGAATCGATTGACCTGTCATCGAAGAGACCAAGTTGAAGAGCGTGTTCATCGCGTATCCTTTGAATATGTTGCCCGTCATGTACCTGGTGGGAGGCATGTACTTGACTGGACAATCTGGGAAGAGCTCGCGTGAGAGCATGGCGTGCGCTATTTCGTACAGTAGAGAATCTTCGACGTTAGGATTTATCTCGAAGGCGTGCCCAAGGCCCATCAGCTGAGGCTTGAGACCTGCCTTGAGCGCGAACTGCTCGTTGATGAGCTGTGAGGCGGTCACCGTGTGAGCCTTCTCTATGGCGTCCGCAGTCGTCAAGTAGTTGTCCTCTCCAGTGTTTATCGTGATGTTCGCGTACGCACAGATCAGTCTGGAGATGTACTGATCGGTGAAAGTCCTGAGCATGTTGATGTCTCTGAACAAGATTCCATACATGGCATCGTTCAAAAGTATGTCGAGGCCTTCGAGCGCCGCCATGACAGCGATCTCGGGCATGCACAGACCCGACGCGTAGTTCACCTGTCTTATGTAACGTCCAACCTTTCTCGCCGCTTCGTCGAGGGCTTGCCTCATGATCCTGAAGTTCTCCTGTGTCGCGTAGGTTCCCCCATAACCTTCCGTCGTCGCCCCGTAAGGCACATAATCGAGCAGACTCTGCGCTGTAGAACGTATCACAGCGATGATGTCTGCACCTTGAAAGACGGCTGCGCGTGCCTGGACAACGTCCTCGTAGATGTTACCGGTCGCCACGATGAGGTACTTGTAAGGCTTCGGAGGATCACCAAGCTGTTGAAGCAATGCGTCTCTCTCTTCGCTCTTTCGCTTTATTCGCGCTAGGGCCTCCTCAACCAGCTTTTTTGAAAATGTTTCATAGACCTGCCGCTTCGGCTGTGGCAACGTGCGCAGATCCAGACCGTCCGCGATCGCCTCACAAATTTGTTGAACATCCTTGTCCAAAACGATCGCAGCGTTCACGACGGGCTTGAACGCACCCTGATCCAACATGTTCCATTCTTTGAGCTTGTCCAACACGACGTTCACAAGGGGTATTCGATCCTCACCGACGACACCGTCCACACCCAGAAGTCTCAACGTCGCACGCTCGGTGGAGACAGTTGAGTGCTCGTCGATGATCTTCTGAACGTCGTCAGTGATCTTCTTTGCGAGGGACCTGGCGTACTCAACAAGCTTCGAATCGAGTCTGATCGTTGGTCTGCCCACCCAACCACCTCCAGTATTATCGTATCATATCTGTTTCGTGAAAGTGAATTAGTGAAACATCAGCGCAAAAATGGTAGAATGTTTGCAGGGTGATCGCCGATGAGACGTTTTCTCAAGATTCTCATTTACGTGGCTCTCTTCTCCGTTCTTCACTTCGGTTACGAACTCACAGGTTGGGATTTTCTCAAAGTCCTCTGCGGCACGGACGAGTCCGTCTTCGAGCACATCAAGATGGGCTTTTGGGCTTATCTTTTCACGAGCGTCATCGAGTTCTTCGCGTTCAAGAAGAAACAGAATTTTTGGTCTTCGCGGTTTTTCTCAGCCTCTCTGGTGCCATGGTTCATAGTGGTCGTGTGGTACTTGGTTCCAGCCATCTTCGGAAAGATCGAAACTCTCTGGATTGAACTCGCTTGGGCCTTTGCGGTTGTGATCGTCTCTGGTTTATTCGCAATCATCGTAGAAACGGAGCTTGAGCCCTTAAAGATTTCAAAGGGCTTCAAGATCTTGGTATTTGCACTCTTCGTCGTTTCGATGATCTTTTTCGTGCGTTTTTCTTTTGGCAAACCGTGGATCGACGTTTTCGTAGACCCGTACACGTTGTGAGACTTTGCGGTATTATTTTGTAAAAGGGAAAACACAGGAGGTTGGTGTATGCTGCGGACACACACTTGCGGGGAACTCAGACTCAGCGATGTGAACAAGAAGGTCATTTTGGCAGGGTGGATCGACAGGATCAGGGACCTCGGTGGCGTGAAGTTCATCATGCTCAGAGACAGGTACGGTCAAACTCAGATCGTGCTGTCGAAGGATTTCGATCTAGACCTGAAGCGTGAAGCTGTGATTCGCGTGGAAGGTGTGGTCAGAGAAAGGCCAAAGGATACCGTCAACAGAGAACTGCCAACGGGTGAGATCGAAGTGCTCGCCGAACGCGTTGAGGTTCTCTCTTCACCACAGAGAGAGCTTCCTTTCTATCCTGGAGAACCGAACCTGCCGAGCGAAGACGTCAGGCTCAAGTATCGCTACATAGATCTGAGAAGGAAAGAAATGATGGACAGAATCATCACCCGCCACAGGGTGGCCCAGGCCGTGAGGCAGTACCTGAGCTCTTTAGGATTCATAGAGGTGGAAACACCCTTCTTGACGAAGAGCACGCCAGAAGGTGCGAGAGACTTCTTGGTTCCATCGAGGCTCAAACCGGGGACCTTCTACGCACTCCCTCAGTCTCCACAGCTGTTCAAACAACTGCTCATGGTTGGAGGCTTGGATAGATACTTCCAAATCGTTCGTTGCTTCAGAGACGAAGATTTGAGGGCGGACAGACAACCTGAATTCACGCAGATAGACATCGAGATGTCCTTCGTCACGAGAGAAGATGTCCTCCAAACGGTCGAAGGCATGGTGAAGTACGTCTTCAAGCAAGTTCTCGACGTTGACTTACCGGAGAAGTTCGACAGGCTGAGCTACCAGTACTGCATGGACATTTATGGCTCGGACAAGCCGGACAGAAGGATCGGCATGGAGTTCGTGGACCTGAGCGAGTATTTCAAGAGCAGCGATTACAACGTGGTGAGAAACATCTTGGAGAACAACGGAGTTGTGAAGGGCTTCGTCGTCAAGAATTTTGCTCCCAAAATGAGCAGGAAGGTTGCAGAAGAGTTCGAAACGATCGTAAAGAAGAACGGACCCGGTGGCATGCTGTGGTTCGCGCTCGAGGACGAGATGAAGGGCAGCGCGTTGAAACATCTGAAGAACATCTACGAAGCAGTGTCCAGGACGACTCGAATGAATCACGGTGATGTGTGCCTGATGGTGGCGGGAAAGCTGAACGAGGTGAATCTCGCTTTAGGTGAGCTGAGGAAGACCATCGGTGATTCATATTTTGCGCATTTGAAAGTTGGTTTCGATGTGTTTTGGGTTTTGGACTTCCCCATGTTCGAGTACAGCGAAGAGGAGGGTAGATTCGTCGCACAGCACCATCCTTTCACGATGCCAAACCTCGAAGATTTGGATCGTTACAAAGACGAGGACCTCTCGAAGATAAGGGCGCAGTCTTACGATCTGGTGATAAACGGCTACGAGATAGGATCTGGAAGCATCAGGATACACAACAGAGATCTTCAGAGAGAAGTGTTCAGGCTCATGCAACTCACGGAGGAAGAGATCAAGCTCAAATTCGGCTTTCTCCTGGAGGCCTTTCAGTACGGTGCGCCTCCACACGGCGGTATAGCGCTCGGTTTGGACAGGTTGGTTGCTATAATTTGTAATGTCTCGTCGATAAGAGAAGTTATAGCATTTCCAAAGACTGCGAGCGGTGTGTGCCCGTTGACGGGTGCACCGGATGTGGTGAGTGAACAACAGCTGAGGGAACTGAAAATAAGAATAACTGGAGGGAACGGAATATGATCGATGTGAACGTCAAGTTCGAGGAGCAGAACGACAAGTTGCTGTGCAAGATCAACGGAGACTTCGACGCGTATCATTCTGCGGAGATCAAGAGACAGATAAAGGAAAGGATGGAGAGCTCCAAGGCGGCGAAGATCGTGGTAGACATGTCGGAAGTGCCGTACATAGACAGCGCCGGTTTGGGAGCGATGGTGGCCATACTGAAAGACGCAAGGCACCTCGGTAAAGAGATAGTCCTGGCGAGCCTGAGGCAGAACGTGAAGAGGATCTTCGAGATGACGCGCTTGGACAAAGTCTTCAAAATTGTCGAAGTTCTGGAGGAAGCTTGAATTGGGCAACTTTCTCATCGCCATAGATGGTCCTGCTGGTTCTGGAAAATCGACCATAGCAAGACTGCTCTCTGAGAGACTCGGTTTCAACCACCTCGACACGGGCGCAATGTACCGTGCGGTGGCAGTTTACTTGGATTCGAAAGGATTCACACCCGACAGCGTTCCTGAGGAAGAACTGGAAAAGATCGACGTGCAGTACATAGACAATGAACTGTATCTGAACGGTGAGAGGGTGCGTGAGGAAGATATCAGATCGGCGAAAGCCGGCCAACTTGCCTCAAGCTTTGCGGTTGTGCCGAAGGTCAGAGAAAAGCTCACGCAACTACAAAGAAAGATCTGCGAACGGGGAAACTTCGTCGTTGAAGGTAGGGACATTGGGACCGTCGTTCTGCCCCACGCTCAGGTGAAGATATTCCTCACCGCGTCCTTCGAAGAAAGGGTGAAGAGGAGAGCCGAGGAACTAAAAAGCAAAGGTATCGAGCTCTCCTTGGAAGAAGTGGCGAGACAGATCGAGGAACGCGACAAGCGAGATTCCTCCAGAAACCTCGCCCCTTTGAAACCTGCCGAAGATGCCATCGTCATAGATACAACAGCTAAGAGCATCGAACGAGTGCTCGAAGAGGTGATCGAAGTCATCGACAGGAGGAAAACGAATGAAGCTGTACGTTGCTGACAACATCGGTTTCTGCTTCGGCGTGGAGAGGGCTCTGAAAACGGTTCAGGAGTGTCTCGAGCACGAGCACAGCGTTTACAGTCTTGGCGAGATCGTGCACAACAGAAATGTCGTCGAGAGATTGAAGGCGAAAGGACTCAAAGTCTTCCACGAGAACGATACGATCCCAGAAGATGCCCAAGATTCCGTGCTGGTCGTGAGGGCTCACGGCGTGGCGCCGAGGGTCCTGAACGAACTGGAAAAGAATTTCAAACGAGTGATAGATGCGACCTGTCCGATCGTCTTGAAGTTGTTCGAAAGGGCGAAGGCTGCAAAAGAAGCTGGTTACACGGTGATCGTTTTTGGTGACGAGAACCACGACGAAATGAAGGCTTTGAAGGGACACGTCGAAGATGTGATTGTCACAACACGACCTTTGGCTTTGCAAAGGAAAATCTGCGTTCTGTCACAGACAACGATGTCGTTGGACGATTTCTTGAGCTTTGGTGCTGAAACTTTGAAAGCTTCCGAACCGACGGAGCTTTTGTTTTTCAACACCGTGTGCGAGGTCACGCACAAACGTGAAGTTGAAGTGAAGAAGATGGCGGTCGAATGTGATCTCGTCATCGTTGTCGGGGGTAAGAACAGCTCCAACACGAAGAAGCTTGCGAGGATAGCCTCAAAGACAACGAAGGTTTTGCACGTACAAGATGCTTCGGAACTCGAAGAGTTCGATTTCAAAGGTTTCAAAAAGATAGGTGTGACGGCCGGAACGTCCACGCCTTTGGAGGATGTCGGTCTGGTCGTTGAGAGAATCCGTTCGGGAGGTTGAGCGTATGGAGAGGGAAAACGCGAACATGAAGGATTTTGAGAGATATCTGGACTTCACCGAGCTCGGGCCGGGTCAGGTGGTCGAGGCGACTGTGACCGGTGTGGACCCAGCCGAAGGTTTGTCGGTGGACTTCGGTGGAAAGCAGGAAGGCAGGATACAGCCTTCGGAGCTCGTGAGGGAACCTTCGAGCTACAGAGTGGGTGAAAAGATCACGGCACAAATACTCAAGATAAACGACGAAGAGGGCTACGCGTTGCTCTCAGAAATGAGGCCCTACAAGAGGATGGCCGAACGCAAGGTCAAAGAGGCAAAGGATTCTGGCGCTCCCGTCAAGGGACAGTTCGTTCAGCAGGTGTCGGGCGGTTACATCGTCAAGCTCTTCAACGTGTTGGATGCCTTCCTTCCAGGCTCTGAGTCTCTGCTCAGAAGGGACGCGGAAATTCCACAGGGTGAACACGACTTCTTGGTCATCGACTATGTTTCAGGCAGGCGTGGCAGGATCGTCGTTTCGAGAAAGGCACTGATCGAGAGGCAGGTTCAGTCTTTCTTCGAATCGCACAAAGTCGGCGACGTCGTCGAAGCAAAGGTGGAGCGAGTGAGAACTTCTGGAGCCATCTTGAAGGTCGGCCCACTGACGGCCACGCTCCCGAGGGAAGAGGTCTCCCACGATCCTTCAGTCTCCATACACGATGCGCTGAAGGAAGGGGAAAGTGTCAAGGTGAAGATCGTGAAACTGGATCCTGCACAGCGTCTGATCGAAGTCAGTCTGAAGGCGCTCGAACCAGATCCATGGCAAACCGCGGCCGAGAAGTACAGAGTGGGCACGATCGTGCAGGGTGTGGTGAAGAACATCGTCCCGTTCGGTGTCTTCGTGAACCTCGAACCGGGATTGGACGGACTCATACACGTTTCTGAGATCTTCTGGGGCAACAAGAAAGTCGATTTGAAGAAGTTCTTCAAACCTGGTCAAATGGTGGAAGCCGAGGTAGTAGAAGTCGATCCAAAGAAGCGAAGACTTGCGTTGAGTTACAAGAGGGCTCAGGGAGATCCGTGGGAGAACGTGACGGAACGCTACAAGGAGGGTGACATCGTCGAGGGCACCATCTTGAAGATCCTTCCCACCGGTTTGATAGTCGAGATCGAGGATGGTGTCACTGGACTCGTACCGAAGTCGGAGCTCTCCTGGAACAAGGTGAGTGATCCAAGCAAGCTGTTCAGAGAAAGACAGAGTCTGAAGATGAAGATACTGTCCATAGATCCACAGAACAGAAGGATGAGACTCAGCGTGAAGCAGACGATGCCAGATCCGTGGGAAAAGGCCGCCGAAACTCTGAAGGAGGGCAGCGTCGCACGAGCGATCGTGAAGGCAAAGTTGAACTCGGGATACGTGCTCCAGCTGAAAGATTTCTCTGTGGAAGCGTTCATGCCATCCAGCCACGCACCCGAGGAGATGAAGGAAGGAACAGAGATCGAAGTCCTCGTGCTGAGGATAATACCTGAACGCAGAAAGATCCTCGTCAGTCAGAAAAAACTGGAGGAAATGAAGGACTACGAGGAATACAAGAAACAAATGGGAGGTTCTCAGAAGACGCTCGGAGACCTTCTGAAGAAGTGAACCATGGCGAAGGTGGTCATTGCCGGAAAGACTAACGTCGGTAAATCTACGCTCTTCAACAGGCTCATAGGCAAGAGAAAGGCGATCACTGAAAAAGAAGAGGGCGTCACCAGGGACACACTCAAGGGCGTGGTGGTCTATGGTGACGCCGCCTTTGATTTGTTCGACACGTGTGGTGTGTACGAAAAAGCCGACGATGAAATGCTCCAGTCCATGAAGCAACGCGCGCTGAAAGCCTTTGAGGAGGCCGATCTGATTCTCTTCGTCGTCAACGCGAGGGAGGGGATCACGTCGGAGGATGAATACGTCGCACAGGTGTTGAGAAAACTCGGAAAAAAAGTGATACTGGTGATCAACAAAGCGGAGAACATGAGGATCGTTGAAGAGAATCTACCCGACATCTTCAGACTCGGCTTCGACGATTATGTGATCGTCTCGGCACAACACAATCTCAACGTGGACCAGTTGCTTGAAAAGATCGTCAACACTCTGAAGGAAATGAATGTGCCACTCGACCAACCCGTGAAGGATAGGAGCTATCCTTCCGTCGCCATAGTCGGAAAACCCAACGTGGGCAAATCGTCCTTGTTCAACGCCATTTTGAACGAAGACAGGGTCAACGTCACACCGATCCCTGGAACAACGAGGGACCCGGTGGACGAGTTGGTGGAGATAGATGACAAAAAGTACGTCTTCATTGACACTGCGGGTTTGAGACGCAAGAGCCGGATAGAAGAGAAGAGCTTGGAGTACTTCAGTGTGAAGCGCGCCATAGATGCATTGGAGTCTGCAGACGTTGTGGTGTTGCTCATAGACGCTGTGGAAGGCGTTTCTCGACAGGACAAGAGGATCGCGGGTCTGGTGCTGGACCGAGGCAAGGCGTTGGTGATCGACGTGAACAAGTTCGACCTGGTCGATGTGAAAATGAGCGAGTACGAGCGTGCGGTCAGGGCAGAGATGCCGTTCGTGGATTTCTGCAGGATCGTTTTCACGAGCGCCGTGAAAAAACAGGGTTTGAAGTCCCTGCTGAGCGCCATAGATGAAGCGTACGCATCCTACTGCAGGAAGGTCGAACAATCGAAACTGAACAAATTCCTCCTGCAGCTTCCAATACTCGCACCGAGTCTTTCCGACACGAGGGTCTACGCGATCAAGCAGGTGAAGATCAAGCCACCGAAGTTCGTCTTCACCGTGAACAAAGAAGATGGTGTGAGATCGGAAACACAGAGAATGTTGCAAAGGCTCATCAGAGAGCGTATTGATCCCTTCACAGGTTCACCCATCTTCCTCGAATTCAAGTCAAGGGGGTGACACCTTGGACTATGTACTCGTGGGGTTGATCTGCTATCTGTGCGGTGCGGTCCCTTTCAGTTACCTTCTTCCCAAGCTGAAGAAGATCGACGTCAGAAAAGTGGGCAGTGGAAACGTGGGCGGCACCAACGCGTTGAGGGCGGCTGGACCCATCATAGGTTTCACTTGCATGGTTCTCGACGCACTGAAGACTTTCATACCAGTGCTCGTCTTCGCCCAACTGTACGGCTACGACAAGAACCTTGTGGGAGTCGCCGCCATCGCTGCGGTCCTCGGCCACGACTTTCCCATCTTCTTGAAGTTCAAAGGTGGTAAAGGCGTCGCGAGCACCTGCGGCGTCTTCTTCGCCCTATGCCCAATCTGTGGTTTCGTTTTTCTTGGAAGCTGGCTGACTATGACGATCCTCACCAAGTACGTCTCGTTGGCATCGATCTCGAGTCTTTTCCTCGCATCGATCGTCGCGCTGTTTTTCAACAGAGACATCTCGGTGCTCTTCTTCCTTCTCTCGGCGCTCTCGACGTTCAGACACTCGGACAACATAGAGAGGTTGCTGAAGGGTACTGAGAGGAAGACCGATCTCATCGGTATGGTGAAGAAGAGATGAAACAATTCGTTTTGGTCCTTTCGGTCATCGCGTCGCTTTGTCTCGCCATCACCAACGAAGAGCAGGCGAGAGAACTGTTTGCCCGAGCTTTGGAAAGCTGGTACGCCGGAGACGTCGTGGCGGCACGGGAGTCGATGTCCCAAGCGCTTTCAGGTCTGATTTACATCACGGACATACCCGAGTTTTGGTTCTTCACCGCCAAGCTGGACATAGACGTTGGTAACACTGCAAGAGCCTTGGAAGATCTCAGAACCTTACTCGTGCTCGCACCCACCAAGGACGAGGCCATCTCCTTGGTTAAAGAGATAGAGACGTTCATCAATCCCTTGGTCCCTTCCACTCCCACCCTGTCGGGTGAGATCTTCAAGATTGAAGGTTTCAAGAACAGCGTGGAATATTTCTACTCGCCCGTTTCTGTGACGACGCTGGGACGAACCATCTGCGTTGCCGACAAGGTTAACAGTCGATTGATCATTCACAGTCCATCCGGCTACACCATTCACAAACTCAGCTTTAAACCTGAAAGCGTGGTTTGCAACGCGTTCAAGTACCTCTACGTGGCTGGTGAGGACAAGCTCGCGCTGTTCGATTTAGAGAACAACCGTGTTGAAACACTCGCTTCGAACCTGTTGAAACCCGTCTTGGCTGGCTTGGATCGACTCGGAAGGCTCTGGGGTGCGGACGTGGATAGACTGTTCTGCGTGGAAGATGGCAAGGTAAGATTCTTCGAGCTCGACGATTTTTATTCTATCCAGGACGTCGAGGTCGGATTGAAGGGCATCTGGATCCTCGACATCTTCAAGAACAGGATCGTGCTCTTTGACTTCAACATGAAGAAGGTGCTCGAACTTCCCGCATATGGATCTTGGAACTTCGAGCTCACACTGTTTGAAGAACCTTTCATTTTGAAGGACGATACGCTATTTCTCGTTCGAAAAGATGGGCTCGTCGAGCTGGGAAAGTTCCCACAAGCCTTCGTGACGATGGAATACAACTATCCTTTTCTGTTCCTGATGGATTTCAAGGCTCACAGCGTTCACGTGGTGCTACTAAAGGGTAAAGAGCCGATCTTGGTGAAGATAGATTCGTTGAGCTTCGATCAAGATTCGTTGATCCTTTCGGTGCGTGTCGAGAACATCTTCGCAGAGCCCATTCCCATACTCGGTGACATGTTCCAAGTAAGGGAGGGTGGAGGACCAATCTTCTCCGAACTGAGCCTGTCCCATCGCAAGGCCGCTTGGCTCAACGCGGATAAGGATTTCTTCAAGAAAATTCTACCCACACTGAAGCGTGGCAGCACTTACGCCGTCGTCGTGAACGACGCGAGCCAGTTGAGACGCGACGATGTGGTCAGCCTGCGTGGCAAGAACGTACGAATCTTCACTCAAAACGTGGCGAACGAGGAAGTCATCCTCAGCGGTGGTTTTGGGTATTTCAAATCCAGTTTTGAACTGTTTCAACCTGTGTGGAACGTCAAGTTCACGAGAACCAGGCCAACACCTGCCGACATCGTTCCCGTCAAATTCGAGATACGTTTGGCGGGCGAGGTGTTTTCCGACACAGTTTATTACACCAAGGGTATGATCGCGAAATGATAGAGCAGCTCTTCAAGAAGGCTTTCGACGCAGCCAAGGAAGGAAGGCTCGAAGAGGCGGAAAAGTTTTACAGAGAATGTCTTCGAATCCACGAAAGCCCAGAGATCTGGAACAACCTCGCGAACGTGTACGTGCGCATGGAGAGATTCGCTGAGGCGATGGAGTGTTACAGGAAGGCGATCGCATGTGATCCTTCCTTCACGACGGCCCACGCAAACCTTGCATCTCTGCTCTTGAACCTCGAGAGGTTCTCCGAAGCCAAACTCTTGCTCTTGAGTCTGCTCCAAAAGGGTGTGAAGAACGAGCAGATCTTGGCGATGCTGATCGCTTGCGATCTGGTCTTGAACGATCTTTCCCAGGCCGCACAACTCTACAGGGAGAACGCTTCCGAGGCTTTGAACCGAGAACTCGCAGAGTACGGAGTTTTGGAGAAGGTTCTTCAACTGATCTGATCATCTCTCTTCGAAGAAGCTGTTGAGAAGCACGGGATCTATTCTTTCTTTCAAAATTCTCTTCACCTTCTGAACCGTGTTGTCCACCTTCTTGAAGTTCACACCCAGCGCTTGCTGTATCTCTTCGTAGCTGAACCCATCGAGCCACATCTGGAATACATCGATCTCTACCTCGCTGAGGAAATCCTTCACCCGTTCAACGATCATCTCCGCCAGAGCATCACGCGCAGTCGACCTGACACCGTCTTCGAAGGAGTAACCCGTCTCCTCGGAATCTTCCGAAGAAGCGAGCAGATCCACGCTGAGCGCATCCGTGAGGACTTTGTTCTTCTTCCTGTTCAAAAACGTCAAGAACGATTTCAACTCGGATTCCACACTCCTCCACGCGAAGGAGGTGAAGCCACTTTTATCTGGTTGATAATAATACACCGCCTTTATGAGCCCCACCAGTGCGCTCTGAACCATGTCGTCGAACTCCGCCCACGGCGCGTAGTACTTGGAACATATTTTGCAGACCATCGGATAGTAACGCTCCACGATGAGATCGAGCGCTTCTTTCAAACCTGCCTGTGCGAGGTTCACCAACTCCTCGTTTCGCTTCGCCCTGAGCCTGTGCTTTACGGACAAGACATCAACCTCTCTCGAGCATTCTCGCCAGAACGGCTATGTCTTCAACAACGAGGTGTGGTTTGGTCGAACTCCTTTCGAGGTCTTCTCTCGTTGTCTCACCGCTGAGCACCAAGATCGCCATCGCCCCTGAACGAGTCGCGAACTCCATGTCCGTGTAGAGTCTATCACCCACCATGGCGATTTTCGAAGTTGGAAGGTTGAACCTCTTGGACACGATCTGCATCATCAAAGAGTTGGGTTTTCCCACCACGTAGTCTGGAACTCTGCCCGTGGAACGTTCGATGAGGGCGATGAAGGAACCTGTGTCTGGCAAAGGACCCTCCTCCGAAGGACAGTTTATGTCGGGATGAGTCGCGATGTAGGGCAAATTGTTTCTGATCAACAGACAAGCTCGAGCAAGCTTCTCGTAGGTCACTTCCGTATCGTAACCCAGCACGACGAGCTGTGGATCTTTCCATTCTATCGTGTGGCCGTACGAGCAGAGGGTCTCTTCCAGAGCCTTGGTACCCACAAGGAAAAGTTTCGTTCTGCCGTAGCGTTCGAGCAAGAACAGTGCGGTGGCTTCGCCCGAGGTGAACACGTGAGTTTCGTCGACGTTCGCACCGAGCCTTCTGAGTTTCTCAACGTACTGTCTCGGACCCTTGGAGGAGTTGTTCGTGAGAAAGAGGAATTTCTTCCCTTGAGACTTCACCACTTCGAGGAACTCCAGAGCACCCCGAATGAGCTTGTCTCCGAGGTAGAACGTGCCATCCATGTCCAAGAGGAACAGTTCTATGTCGTGCAGGTTCAAAGCTCGCACCTCCTGACTCTAAACAAAAAAGCAGGGCCTTTGGCCCTGCTGCTTTATATTATACCACAACTGGAACTTCCTGTCAAGCACCTGTTTCACTGCCGCATCTGTTTTTATCATACCACAGATTCAAACTGAATGCAACCTACACTTCCACGAGCGCACCGAGGAATTGACTCTTGTAAAGCTGCGCGTAGAAGCCTCCCCTCGCAAGCAACTCTTTGTGCGTGCCCTTCTCTATGATTTTTCCTTCGTTCATGACGAGGATGAGATCGGCGTTCCTTATTGTTGAAAGTCTGTGAGCTATGATGAAACACGTTCTTCCTTTCATCAGCTCGTCCATCGCCTTCTGGATGTGTATCTCGGTGAGCGTGTCGACGTTGCTCGTGGCCTCATCCAGTATGAGCACGTCTGGGTTGGCTAAGAAAGCCCTCGCGATGGTTATGAGTTGCTTTTCACCGTAGGATATGTTCGTCGCCTCTTCGTTGATCACAGTATCGTACCCATCTGGCAGAGCCATGATGAAGTGGTGTGCCTGCGCCATCTTCGCGGCCTGTATTATTTCCTCTTCTGTGGCATTCTCCTTTCCGTACGCAATGTTCTCCCTTATCGTCCCGCTGAACAACCACGTGTCTTGCAGAACCATACCGAAGCACTTCCTCAGATTCTTCTTGTGTATGTCTCTGATGTCTATCCCATCGAGCTTGATGCTACCTTTCTGTACTTCGTAGAAACGCATCAACAGGTTGACCAACGTTGTCTTTCCGGCACCCGTTGGACCAACGATCGCGATCCTTTGGCCACTGAAGACTTCTATGTTCAGATCCTCTATCAGGGGCTTCTCTGGCACGTAGCTGAAGTACACGTTCTCAAATCTGACATCGCCCTTCGCCTTTTCAATCCTCAGCGCGTCGGGCTTTTCGGGTTTCTCTTCCTCTTCATCGAGTACCTCGAAAACCCTTTCTGCAGCAGCGATCGTCGATTGAATGAGGTTCACGATGTTGGAAATCTGCACGATGGGTTGCGTGAACTGCTGTGAGTATTGGATGAAGGCTTGAACGTCGCCTATGGTTATGGTCCTCCTCGTGACGAGGATACCTCCCACCACCGAGACGATCACGTAGCCCAAGTTACCTATGAACCGCATCAATGGCATGATCATGCCGGACAGAAACTGTGCCTTGTGGCTCGCATCGCAGAGTTGTTCGTTTATTCCTTCGAACTTCTCGGTGACGTCCTTCTCTCTGCAGTAGGCCTTCACAACGATGTGACCGGCGTAAACTTCCTCCACGTGGCCACTCAATTCTCCTAGCCTCTTCTGCTGTCTGGAGAAGAATTTCTGAGAATACTTCGCGATGAGGACCGTTGTGGCGATGCTCAACGGCAACGTGAGCACCGTAACGCCCGTGAGCAGAGGACTTATCGTGAGCATCATGATCGTGACACCCACGACGGAGACTATCCCGGAGACGAACTGAACAAGGCTCTGTTGCAGTGTGTTGCTGATCAGATCGACATCGTTTATCACCCGACTCAAAATTTCACCGTGAGTTCGAGAGTCGTAGAACTTCAAAGGCAGCCTTGCGAGCTTTTCAGAGACATCCTTTCTCATCTTCATCACAATCTTCTGAGTGACTCCCGCCATGATGAACTGCTGCAGATACATGAGTAAACCACTCAAAGAGTAAATCACGCTAACTTGGATGAGTATCTTCGCCACGTACGAAAAATCTATCTTCGCGTTGGGAAACCTGAACATCTTCGCCATCACGCCACGAAAGATCTCGGTCGTTGCCCTTCCGAGGATCTTCGGTGCGATTATCGTCAAGACTGTCGCGGTGATCGTGAGACCCAAAACTATGATCATGGGCACGAGATAGGGCCTGAGATAAGCGATCAATCTCCTCAGAGTTCCCTTGAAGTCCTTGGCCTTCTCCGCGGGTATACCTATTGGGGGACCACCCGGAGCTGGTCTTCGCACCGGCAGAGGCCTCAGTTGGTCAGTTTTTCTTTCATCTGCCATTGGCTTCACCTCCGATCGTTGCTTCCTCTTCAGAGATCTGTGAGAACACGATGTCTCTGTACACCGGACAGCTCTTCATGAGTTCCTCATGCGTACCTATGTCTTCCACTTTACCATCCTTCAGCACTATGATTTGATCGGCATGCATGATCGTGGCCACCCTCTGCGCAACGATTATCACGGTCGCATCCCTCAATTCCTTCATGAGCCTCGAACGGATCTTTGCATCCGTTCTGAAATCGACCGCCGAGAAGGTATCGTCGAAAAGATAGATCCTGTGCTTAGTCGCGATCGCGCGTGCTATCGAGATCCTCTGCTTCTGACCACCAGACAGGTTTGTCCCACCCTGGGCAACAAGAGCGTTGAGTCCTCCAGGCATCTTCAAACCGAACTCGTTCACCTGTGCGATGTCCGCAGCTCTGAAGATCTCATCATCGGTGAGCTCACTTCGACCGAACCTTATGTTTTCAGCGATCGTAGCTGAGAAGATGATCGGTCTCTGTGGTGCGTAGCCTATCATCTTTCTAAGCTTCTCTAAGGGTATGTTTCTGACATCCACTCCATCGATCTTGACTGAACCTTGTGTCACGTCGTAGAACCTCATCATCAGATTCAAAATCGTGGTCTTTCCAGAGCCTGTGTTCCCGATAATTGCTGTCACCTGCCCAGGTTTCGCGGTGAAGGAAACGTCTCTGAGCGCTGGTTCCTTTGCTCCCGGATAGTGAAACGTCACGTTCTCGAACTGCACCACACCTTCACCTGCGGGTTCTTCGAAAAGCTTTGGTTCCTTCACGGACGGTTCGGTTGCGAGCACTTCGAGAACCCTCTGTGCAGAAACCGAAGCGCGAGGCAAAAAGGTGAATATGAGTGAGATCATGATGAATGCAAACAGAACCTGCATCACGTACTGCATGACGGCCATCATGCCACCGACTTGGAGCTGTCCAGCATCTATCTGTTTGGCTCCGAACCATATCAGGGCAACGATCGTGAAGTTCATGACGATGGTCATTATTGGAAAGACGATGGCCCCGATCCTGTTCACTTTCAGCGCTGTACGTGTCAAATCCATGTTCGCCTCTTCGAACCTGTTCTTCTCGTACTCTTCCTTGTTGAACGCCCTGATCACTCGAATTCCCGTGACCCTTTCTCTCAAGACGAGGTTGAGTCGGTCTATCTTCTTCTGCATGCTCTTGAACAGAGGCATGACCTTTGCAAAGACCAGATAGAGTGCGAACGAAGCCAAAGGAACAGAGACCAACAGTATCATCGTGAGTTTGGCATCCTTCGAAATCGCCATAAAGATGCTCCCGATCGCGACGATGGGAGCCCTTATCACCATCCTTTGAATCATGACGAATGCCTGTTGTATCTGCGTTATGTCGTTGGTCGTCCGGGTGATCAGAGAGGCTGTACTGAACTTGTCGATCTCCGCCAATGAAAAACTCTGAATCTTTTTGAAAAGATCGGCCCGAATATCTCTGCCCGCACACATCGCCGCTCTGGAGGATGTGTAGCTCATGATTATGATCGCAACAACTTGGATCAGAGAGACGAGCAGCATTTTACCACCGATTTTCCAGATGTAGTCAACGTTGCCTTTCGTGATCCCCTTGTCCACTATCTGGGACATGAGGTCCGGCAGATACAACGTCACGTACGAATCGACGATGATCAGTGAGACTGTCACGATCACCAACCACAGATAGGGTTTCAGATACTTCAGGATCTTAATCATCCGAATCACCTCTCGCATGATTCTTGAGATTGGCGATGATCCTGTCCAAGAAGTTTGTGAGTTGGAGTTTTTCTTCCTCGCTGAATCCTCGCGTCGCTACGCTTTCCATCCTCTGCATCTGTTGTTTCAGAAAGTCGCAGTGAGACTTTCCCTTTTGCGTCAAGTAAACCCTCTGAATCCTTCTGTCGCTTTCATCCTGCTTTCTGTGTATCAAACCTGCCTTCTCCATCCTCCTCAACATGATCGCGACCGTCGCGGGCCTCAGGTTCAGTTTCTCGGCGATCTGATTCTGCGTCATGCCTTCGTGTCTCGAGATGATCATGATCATGGGCGGTTGACCCGGATGTATTCCGTGTTTCTCCAGTTCTCTGTGGAGGATGTGGAAATGCAACCTCTGAATCACGAAGAATCTCTTCAAGATGGTGTCCTCGTTCATGCTGTCACCCTTTCGATTGACGTCTAAAGATTAGACGTCAATATATTAACACCGAGCATTGTCCGTGTCAAGCCCTGTTTGAAAAGATCGTGAGCAGATGAAAACTTTTTCGATCAACCAAAGCAAAAAGCCCCATTTCTGGGGCTTTGCTTTTCATTATCGACTTTTCATTCTCTCGTTGCGTGCATCATTGAGACGCTGTTCCATCTCGATCTTCAACGAAAATCTCTCTCATCGGGAGCGCTTTTATCCTTTGAACATCATCCACGAAGAACAAATCGACGAGTTAGACCAACACCAATGTGCACAGCCACCGTCTGGACGGTTCACTTCCCTCGAGAGCGCTCCCATGAAGATATATACGAACCTCACTGTTGAAAAGAGGTAACAAAATCCAAGACGAGAGGTGAACTTGCACGGTGTGTTGGCTTTCCTGTAATGAAGCTCTTTGGCTCCGTGATCCTGTGCACTCTCTACTGAACCACGACAAGCTGAGAGTATCATCAAAATGCGCGACGCTACTTTCTCGATGTCCAGCCTGTCGTGCAATAGTTTAAACGTTGGCACGAGAGGGTGAGAATTTCGGACGGTGAACCTTCCAGCCTGTACTGCAATATAATAATTTGTGAAGAAGTGGGCGACAGTCAGTCATCACCAAGGAGCACGCACAGGTGGCTATCCATGGAGAAAAGAAAGAGTGTATCGCTACTTCTTCATTTTCAGAAAGGTGCTGCCGTTGGGTGCGAGCCGCAACCTTGAGAAGCCATGAATGCCCTGCTTGGCTCGATGGACGCCACGGAGTACAAGCACGTTGTCATGGGTCTTGTTTTCCTCTGGTGCATCACCGACGCTCGAGATTGTGCGAGGAAGACGAACCTTTGGAGGACAAGCCGTGGCACATCGTGTTACAACTCAAAGCACAACAGACTGAAGGTCAGCGGCTCGATGAGGCGATAAGCAAGAGCCTGGAGGGGCTGGGGTATGAAGCTTGAGGAGCTTTTGAAAACGAAGCGTGAGGAAATCATAAAGGTGTGCACCAGGTACGGTGCTCGCAATATCCGCGTCTTCGGCTCGGTGGCTCGAGGTGAAGCGGATGAGGAAAGCGATTTCGATTTTCTCGTTGAGCTCGAGCCTGGTCGAACACTTTTCGATTTAGGAGGCCTCCAGTACGAGCTCGAACAGCTTCTGGGATGCCGGGTGGATGTGGTTACAGAACGCGGGCTCAAACCCCGCATCCGAGAACAAGTGCTCAGAGAGGCGGTACCGATATGAGAGATCCGAGGGAGCGGTTGCGGGACATTTTGGAAGCCATTGCCGCCATTAACTGATACCTCGATCGCGACTGGAAGGCTTTTAAGGAAAATGAGCTCATCCAGGTGTGGTTCCTTCGGCACCTACAGATTATTGGTGAAGCGGCGAGCAAGCTGCCCGAGGAAGTCCGGAATTTGGCTCCGGACATTCCATGGCACAAGATCATTGGCATGCGCAATATTCTCGTGCATGACTATTTTGCCATCGACCTCGATGCTGTCTGGAACACAGTGCAGCGGGACATTCCCTCACTAGAGCCTGCGGTGGAAGCACTGCTCAAAAGACTGGAGGAGTTGGGGTATGGGGAGTGAGTGGCGAGCGGTTTCGACCGTCATTGTGGAAAAGCGGGGTCCTTGAAGAACGTTTGACGCTTCTGCCTCAAGCTGAAGATCTTGCCCGAGGACGATCTTTCCGTGGTGATTTGACATATATATTTTCTTGATATATAATGTCCCTGGAGGTGATCGACGTGTGCTGTCCACAGAGCGTTTGCTGCTGCGGCATGGAGATGAGGCACTGGCACGTTTGGTCTTGCCAAAGATCGGAGTCTTTCAACCGATGGGGTCAAAGATGTCACAGACCAAGCAAAGAATCCTTGCGTGAATACAAAAGATGGCTCGAAGAAGAGATGAAGTTCGTCGACGAAGAACTCAAGAAAGAAGAAGCTGAATGAGCCACTGCCGTTGTCGCGGAATGGGGTGCGGGGGCCACTTCCTCGAGGCCCTCGTGCTCCTCTTGATCGCAGAAGAACCAGCTCATGGCTACGAAATTGCCAAAAAGTTGAACGAACTTGGATTGGAATTCGAAGGCGTGGGCTCCATGGGGAACCTCTACAGGTTGCTTGCACGTCTTGAGGCCGAAGGTTTGGTCAAATCAGAATGGGACGTGCTCAATGGGGGTCCCGCCAGGAGAACGTACAGGATCACTGAGTCAGGAAAACAACAACTATCTTTCTTGGCAGAAAGATTGCGATTCCAAAGGGACCTACTCGAAAAATTCTTCAAAAGGTACGAGCAACTATTTGACCAAAGAAGACAATGACAGACAAACTCTTAGCAGTCTGTAGGCTTCAAGATAACTGTTCGCCGTGTATCGAATGGTCCTGGCGTCGAGCCGTTCGATGTTTGGAAGAAGTGAAGCGGTTTCAGCAAAAGCAGAACTGTAAAAGGTGAGTTTCACTTCCACAGGCTCTCGTTCGATCGTTGGTTTGAACTCTCTCAATCTGCGCATGGCCTCTTCAACGCCAGTTCTCAACTTCTCTTTCACGATCTCGAAGGGATAGATCTTCGCCGCGTACCTTCCCACAGCTTCCTTGACGATCACACCGACGAAATCGTTCAGCTCTTGTTTGGCACACTCTATGGCGAGTTGATCTCCCGTCACGAGCACGACGGGAACGTTGAAACAACCTGCGATTCTCGCGTTCAATCCAGCTTCGCTCAATTTCTTTCCGTTCACCTCGACACAGAAGACCCTTCCGGTGTAGGTGTGGTCCATGATTGCGGGTGCGCTGCCTGCCCTCGCGTGGTAACCAACGAAGAAAACCGCATCGAAGCTTTCATCTATTCCCTCCATCATGCTCATGGGTTTTGGACTACCACTGATCAGCACGGCCTTGGGATGCAACTCTTCGATCAGGATGTTGTCCATCGTGTTGTGAGAATCGTTGATCAGAACTTCCTTCGCTCCACACTGGACCGCAGCCTCCACGACCGCGTTCACTTCACGAGTCATGAGCTTTCTGAACCTCTCGTACTCTTTGTCCTCGGGTGAGACTTGGGCTAACCCAACAACACCAGAGATACCTTCCATGTCGGCAGAGATGTAGATCTTCATGTTCTATCACCCCTTCTTCGTACATTCTTCGACGAAACGTCTGAACAATTCAAAGTGTTCTCTGTATCGTTTGAACATCCTTTCTGGGTGCCACTGGACCGCCAAGACGAACCTGTCGTTGTTGGATTCCACCGCTTCCACGACACCATCCTGCGCCCTCGCAACGACTCTCAAAGCTGCCGCGACATCTTTCACAGCTTGATGGTGAAAACTGTTGACTCGCAAACTTTCCCTCTTCACGATGGAGAACAGCAGGCTGTCTTTCTCGATGAGGACCTCGTGCGTTGGGCTGTGGGCCGGAGCTTCTTGGTAGTGTTTCAGGACCTTGGGTAACTGGGTCTTTATGTCTTGATAGAGCGTTCCACCGAGCGCAACGTTGATCAGTTGAATACCCCTGCAGATACCGAAGATGGGTTTTCCCATTTCATAGAGGATTCTGCACAACGTTATTTCCAGCTCGTCCCTCTCCGGTGTTATCTGTCCCAAACTTGGGTGTGGCTCTTCGCTGTAGTGGTGAGGGTCTATGTCCACTCCACCGGAAAAGATCATTCCATCCAGAAGGTCGACCAAACGGTGCAAGCTCTCCCGCTCTTTGAGGATCGGTACGAGGACAGGTAAACCGCCAGCTTCTTCCACAGCCTGATAGTAGTTCATGTTTAGCTTTAAAGACTCTTCATCCACCGAACAGCTGATGCCCACGATCGGTCTCATGATTATATGTTAGCTCAAAAGTTAATGAAGATCGAGTGCCTCGTTCGTGTCGAAATCGAAAAGCATCAAATCTTTCATTTCGACACACAAAAACAGTTTTTGACCCACGTGGAACTTCTCCTCGGAGGGCCTAAGTACTTTCACCATCGTTTGTTCTATGGAAACGGTCACGATCTGTTCTCTTCCCATGGATTCGACCTCGTAGATCTGTACCTCGATACCGACGGTGTTTTCTGTGATGTGATCGAGTAAGACTCCCTTCTCTGGCCTGAAGCCCAGAACAAACCTCCTCTTGTTGGATATTCTGTGCAAAAGCTCGATCGGCGCCTCCAAACTCTTGCCATCTATCGTCAATCTCGTTCCATCGGACTCGACAGTCAAAAGATTTGCGGGCGGATTTCCTACAAAACCTGCCACGAACGTGTGTTTCGGTTGATAATAGATTTCCTCTGGTGTACCCACCTGAATGAGCTTTCCGTTGTTTATCACCGCGATTTTGTCTGCGATAGCCAAAGCTTCCGCTTGATCGTGCGTAACGTAGACCGAGGTGATACTCAAATTTTTTTGCAACCTTTTCAACTCCGTCCTGACACCGATCCTCAAAAGCGCATCGAGGTTGCTCAGCGGCTCATCGAAGAGAAGGATCTGTGGTTGCTTCACCAGAGCCCTCGCAATGGCGACACGTTGCTGTTGTCCACCACTCAACTGCCAAGGGTATCTTTCAAGCAGAGCTTCTATCTTGAGCATGCTCGCCACTTGGTGGACCCTCTCTTGGATCGTTCTCTTGTCCATTTTCTTCAACGTCAAGGGGAAAGCTATGTTCTCGAACACCTTCATGTGCGGATAGAGCGCCCAGTTTTGAAAGACCAAGCCCACGTTTCTGTCCTTCGGAGATAGGTTAGTCACGTCCTTTCCGTCGAAGAGGATGCGTCCAGAAGTGGGTCTGTAGATGCCCGCGATCAGATACATGAGAGTGGTTTTCCCACTACCAGAAGGACCGAGGAGGACGATGAACTCACCGTCATCTATCTGTAAGTTCACACCATCCAGTGCCGTCACCTTACCGAACCTCTTCGTGATGTTCTCGAGCACGATGGATGCCAAGACCCTTCACCTCCTGATGCCACCCGCGTAGACTTTGAACAAGAGTTGTTGAGAACTTATGTAGAAGAAGATCGTTGGTAAGAGGTAGAGCGTGGCTGCAGCCGCAAGCAATGGCATGTAGGCCATTTCAGCTTCAAGGTTCGATTCGATGAAAGTTGCGAGCGTCTTGTCTATGAGGAAGGTTCTAACGTAGATGATGTCCTGCCAACCAGCGAGGAAACCGAAGATCAGTATGGCCACCACACCGGGTTTTATCAAAGGCATCATGATCTTCGCCCATGTCTTGAGCCTCGAAGCACCGTCGACCAACGCGGACCATTCTATCTCCCAAGGCAGCAGATCGAAAAAGCCCTTCATGAGCCACACAGAGAGAGGAACTTCCAGTGCGGCGCGGGCGACGATGACGTAGAAGAAAGAGAAGTACTTCAGTGCGTTGAGATTGGTTGGCATCCACAGTCTGTAGAGAAAGTAGACTCCGACGATAAGGATCGAACCGGGCAAAGCGTGCAGCATGAGCATCATCAAGAGTATGAACTTTCTCCCCTTGAACTTGATCCTCGAAATCGCATAACCTGAGAGAGTTCCAACGAGTGTCGTGACGATCGCCACCCCGAACGCCACTATCGCCGTGTTGAGCAAGTAGAGAAAGATGTTCTCCCTCAAACCACCTGTTATCGCGATTCTACCTTGAAACAACAGTTGCCAGTTTCTCAGCGTGAATTTCACCTTGGAAAAGTCGAAGTTCGTCACCATCTGGTTTGCAAAGCTCGAAAGAACGAGCACAGAGAAGGCCATGAGCACCGGCACAGAGAGGGCTATCAAGATGATGGAATAAAAGGTCTGTCTTGCTTTACTTCGAACCTCCACATCGCTCAGACTCATCAGATATCACCACGCGGCTCCGCCATGAGCTTTCCAAAGCCCAGTATTCTGAGCGTCATAAAACCGAGCAGTCCTCCCACCAAGACCAGAAGAGTTCCCGCTGCGGCCGCCAATCCCTGGTCGAAAACACCCGTGAACGCAAGATCGTACACGTAAAGTGCCCAGGGGGTTCCATAGGTTTTGTTCACCAGTCTCCAGCTCACCAGAAGGTACGTGTGCGCGTAAGATGTGAGCAAACTCAAAAGTTGCCAAGTCGTGACGTACATGATGTGCCATTTTATCTGAGGTATCAAGATCCTCTTACAGATCTGCCAGTCGGTGGCGCCGTCGACCCTCGCAGCGATGACGAACTCACTCGGGATGCTCTTGATGGCCGAAGACAGCACGATCATTCCGAAACTCACGCCGACCAAGCCGTTGACAAAGATGATCACGCTCCACGGACCGTAAGGAATGAAGGCTTGACCCCAAGCGATGGGCTTGTCGATGAGGCCAAGCTTCAAGAAGAGAGAGTTCAACGTACCTATACCGCTACCGTGGAAGAAGTAGTACCACACCAATCCGTACACTGCGATGGGTGACATCCTCGGTAACAACCAGATCGTGCTCGCCACAGAATTCGTCCTCTTACCGACGAAGAAGGTGAGCAACGCCAAGATCAGTCCACCGAGCACGTTCACGAGCAACGTACAACCAACGAAAACAATGGTCGTTAAAAAGACCGCCCTCACCGATGGATCGTTCGCGATGGCGTGGAACAATTTCTGGTAGTTGTAAAGACCTATCCATTTGGTTGCGTAACGCTGTATGTTCCAGTTCCTGATGGGGGTGAAACTCGTGTAGACGGTCAGAATGAGCGGTACAACGTAGAATATCACCACAACAACGAGAGCTGGGGCCAAGAAGGCCCACAGCTCCCACTTTCTGGAAGTTCCCTCCTTGATCATTTGGCTGGGAATCTCCAATCTTTCGGTATCTCGTTGATGATCTTCACGCCGGCCTTGAGATCGAGATCCGCGTTGATCTTACCGATGGCGTAGTCGATCGCTTTGGCTGGGTCCATCTGACCCCTGAGCACTTGATCGACGACCTCAGCGAAGATCGCCGCAAGCTTCGCGTACATTGGGTGTATCGGTGGGAAGTTGGTGTGCTCGAGCATGTAGGAAACATCGGACAAGAATTTTGCGTTGATCGGATTGACCGTCGCTTTGACGATGCCAGCGATCTTCTCTTTCACGCTCGGATCGAGGTCGAGCTCGAGATTGTAAAGTTTGTCGAGCCATTCTTTGTTGGCGAGCAACGCGGCCGAAGCTTTTCCAACTGGCAAGTGAGCGCTTATGATGCTGTGTATGGCGTTGATCTCTGGGTCGGACGCCTTCGCAGCGATCAGGAAGGCGAGTTCATCGTAAGTGGATTTCAGAGCGCTGTACTTCGGGTTCTGTGCGCCAGCCTTCGAGCTGACCATCCACATGAACGGTTGGCTCAGCGTCACAGGCTTCTTCCCAGGCTCTCCCGCAGGGAACAGCGTGTAGTAGAACCACTGCTCGACTTCTTCAGGTTTCAATCCCCTCATCTGCCCAGTCTTTGGATCGGTGTAGTAGTCCTTGGTCTGCCACTCTGTCCAGTACCAAGTTCCACCGATGTCGAACAGAGTCTTTCCATCGACTATGGCTGGGTGAACTTGCTTTGCCCAATCCCAAGCCATCATGTCGGACGGAAGCAGTTTCTCTCTCGCGAAGACCCACTCGATCGTGAGCCACTTGTATATCGCTTCTTTGTCGAATACGAGTTTTCCATCCGCCGGATCGTACAGTTTGCTTCCGAAGGCGAGTATGAACTGCATCAGGTCAGGATGTGCGGTGCCCCTCCTGTGAATCAAACCCCACTGTGAGGCTCCCAACTGAACCGTCTTCTTCGCCCACTCGTAGACATCGAACCAGGTGAACTCACCCTTCAAGACCTTCTGGTCCAAGCCCTGCAAGTCGAGTCCGACCTTCGCTGCGATGTCCTTTCTGATGTAGAAGGGTCTCGCTTCGGTGTCCTGCGGTAAACCGTAGATCTTTCCTTTGTACTTGGCCACTTCGATGTGGGAGGCAAAGAAGTCTTCGAGGAGCTCTTTGTGTTTCTCGAGGTACGGCGTCAGATCGAGCAGATAACCTTCTTCGGCGAGCGGTGCGATGTACACGTACGAGTTCACCAGAAAGTCACCAGCGGTTCCAAGGGGCTGTTTGCTCAGAAATTCTTGGTACATCTGCGTGAAGTCCAGTTCGTAACGCGTCTCTCTGATGATCACCTTGACGTTGATCTTGTTCTTGGCCCAGATGTCGTTGATGCGTCTCGCCGCCTCGACGATGCCAAGAACCCTGAGCACACTGTTGGGATCTCCAGAACCCCAGACCGCGTAACGTACTTCGTTGATACCGTTCTTCTCGAGCGTGCGGCCCACCTGGACAATGCTGTCCTCAACGCTTGCGAAGAGTAAGACCGCTGTGAACAGCAACACCACGAAGAGCAACCTTCTCACACAAATCCCTCCTTCAGAGATAGAATGGATCTGAAACATGAAACCAGTTTCAAGGAATGAAAGGGTATCTGAAAAAATCTTGAACCGTTCGAGTGTTGAACGATCTGGGAAAGTCTCTGCTTTTCTATCTGACGTCATGAAGACTATAATAACTATAGCAAAAGTTACGATCACTGTCAATTCATTACACAGAGTTACGAAAAATTACGAAAAAGAGAAGGTGAAAACGTGGTCAGGGCGATAGGAATAAACATCGACACGAAGCGTCTGTCTGGCTCAGAAGAGAAACTCAAAGAAGAAATCGAGAAGTTCGAACGTGTCGGGTTCGATTGTGTCGAAATCCCTCCCGCAGGTCTGGACGTCATCTTCAACGGTGAGATCGTCTCCGAAAGACTGAACCGCATCGCACAGGTTCTGAAGCGTTCGAATCTGAAGTTCACAGTTCACGGACCAGACCCTGTGGATCTGTCTTCAGACAGGAAAGAAGATCTTCAGATCCTATCGGCGACCATCGACTTTGCTTCAACTGTAGGTGCGCAGACCGTGGTCTACCACTGTGGCTGGTGCGATGAGAGTGAAGAGAAAAAATCCAGAGAGGTTGAAAACCTCAAGAGACTCTGTGACAAAATCGAGAAGACGAACGTCTGTCTGGTCGTTGAGAACACCAAACAGACCGTGGAACAAACCTTGCAGATCGTCACGAGCGTGAACCATCCGAAGGTCAAGCTCTTGATCGACGTGGGACATCTTTTCTTGAGGCTGAGGGGAAACGAAGAAGAGTTTTTGAGACAGCTCTCTCTTGGACTTTCCGATGCTTTCGAACTGCACGTTCACGACAACTTTGGAAAACCAGAAGACGATGCTGAACGTTCATTGTCGAGAGAGCTCCATTTCGCTTACCTGTACGGCGTGGGGGATCTGCATTTGCCTTTAGGACTTGGAAAGATCCCGTTCGAGCGAGCCTTCGATCTGGTGAATGAGAAATTCGACGGCATAGTCGTTCTGGAGATAAACGATCTGAACAGGTTCGAAAGAGATATTCCCGAAGCACTCGAAAAATTGAAGATCTTGTCGAAAACTGGAGGTGTTCGACGTGCATGAGTTCCTGGTGTGTGGCATTCCCGAGAACGTCCGACGGCTGGAAGAGGTCGGTGACTGGGAAGCAGCGATGGCGTTGATTGACAGATGGTTAAGAGACACACGGATCAGCGATCTACAAAGGCAGAGACTCGAGTACGAAAAGTTCAGGATCAAAAGGTTGCTCGCGGCATATCCGTACGACGAATCAGACGCTTTGGAAAAAGCGAAAGAAACGATCAAAGACTTCGACTACGAAGAATTCTACAGGCTCATCGACGAAGGCTGCGTCGATTTTATACTCGTCAACAGAAAGAGAAGGTTTTTCGAGAGGTTCATTCAGAACATCGGTTTCGCCCGGCCAGAGTACAAGAACAGGATGAAAAGAGATCCAGAAGAAGAAGAACACAGAGAGTTGATCGAGCGAAGAATAAGGGCGCTCGCCGAAGGGGCCGCACCGAGGACTTACACGGTACAAGTAAAATTGAAGGCGAAAGTGGACTCGCACGACGATTATTTCAGAGTCTGGCTTCCATTTCCAAAGAAGGGTCTTCAAGTGGAGGATGTGAAACTGCTCTACGTCAGTGACAATAATTATTTCTTGGCGGACAACGATGTTCCACAGAGAACGATCTTTTTCGAAGGGACAAGCAAGGAATACATTGTAGAATTCGAATACAAGATTCGAGAGTGGGTCAACAGGATAGATCCTTCTGAGGTTCAAACGTGCGACATGGATGAATTCATGGATGAAGAACCTCCCCACATAGTGTTCACGCACTACATAAGGCATCTGACCCAACAGATCTTGAACAACGAAACCAATCCCTATCTGAAGGCAAAGCGCATCTACGACTGGATCACAAGCAAAGTGCGATATTGCTACGTGAGACCCTATTCAACTTACGAAAACATATCCCAGTACGTCGCGGAGAACCTCAAGGGTGATTGTGGTTTTCAAGCACTCTTGTTCATAACTATGTGCAGGATCGCCAAAGTTCCCGCAAGATGGCAGTCGGGTTGGTATGTGACACCTTACTTTGCCTCGCCGCACGATTGGGCGCTCTTTTATGTCGAACCGTACGGGTGGCTCCCCGCAGATCCTTCTTTTGGTGGTGCGAGGAGGTACGATGAGAAACTGCGTAGTTTTTACTTCGGCAGCCTCGATGGTTTCAGAATGGTCGCCAACGACGATTTCATGAAACAGTTCGTGCCCGAGCCGAAGTTCTACAGGGAAGATCCGACGGACAACCAACTCGGTGAGGCTGAAGCGCACGACAAGAAAATACGCCTCGAAACGCACATAGAAGTGGTTCGTTTCGAAGGTTGGGAGGTATGAAGGATGGGAAAGATAAAAGACGTTCGGCTCACGTTGAGGGAGTACACCTACCACAAGCCTTTTCATATCACGGGCAGTATCTCTTGTGAGGCGAACAACGTCGATGTCGAACTGTTCTTGGACAACGGTATCGTGGCGAAGGGTGAGGCGTCGCCATCGTTCAGGGTCAACGGCGAGAGAGTGGAGATGCTCTTGGCGTTGGAAAGTTTTCTGAAGGAAAGTCTGATCGGTCTGGACGTGCGCAACTACGCAAGGATCTTCGAGATCACGGATAAGCTCTTGGCGGCTCCGAGTTTGAAGGCCGCCGTCCAGTTCGCCACACTCGATGGGCTGTGCGAAGAGTTGGGTATAACCGTGTCGGAGTTCTTGGGCGGTGCAAAGACAGAGATAGAAACGGACAAAACGGTGGGCATAGACACAGTTGAGAACAGGGTGAAAGATGCGGAAGAGATCTTCAAAGAGGGTTTCAGAACTATCAAGGTGAAGGTGGGGGAAAATCTGAAAGAAGACATCAACGCAATGCTGGAGATCGCGAGAATAACGAAAGGAGCCAAGTACATTGTCGATGCGAACATGGGCTACACACCCAAACAGGCTGTGGAGTTCGCGAACGTTCTGTATCGTTCTGGCGTGGACATCGCAGTCTACGAACAACCAGTGGTTTGGTACGACGTCGATGGGCTCAAGTACGTAAGGCTGCACTGTCGCTTCCCCGTGGCAGCGGACGAGTCTGCCAAGAGGAAGTACGACGTACTGGGACTGATCAAGGAAGAAGCGGTGGATTACGTCAACATAAAGCTCATGAAGAGTGGCATCAGCGATGCGCTCGCGATCGTCGAAATGGCGAAAGCTTCCAACATCAAACTGATGATCGGATGCATGGCGGAATCCAGTCTCGGGATCAATCAAAGTGTTCAATTCGCGCTGGGAACTGGCGCTTTCGATTTCCACGACTTGGACAGCCACTTGTTGCTGAAGGAACCTTCCTTCAGAGGAAAGTTCGTCCAGGATGGCCCAAAGATGAAGCTGAGGTGATCGTGATGAAGATAAGAGAATTGCTGAAAGCGTATGCACAGAGAAAGCTCCGACCCCGAGAAATCGTCGAGGAATGTTTCAGAAAGATAGAGGATCAAAAGCACCTAGGAGCCTTCATAAGCCTCGATTACGATGGGGCGATGAGAACGGCTCAGATGTTGGAAGAGTCTTTCAAGAAGGAGCTTCCACCCCTGTACGGAGTGCCCGTGGCTGTGAAAGATCTGATCGACGTTGCGGGTTTGAAGACGACGGCCGGAAGCTTGTTTTTCAAGGACAACGTTGCGAGACAGGATGCCTTCGTGGTGCAACAACTGAAGAATGCGGGGGCAATAATCTTGGGAAAAACGAACCTGCACGAGATCGCGCTCGGTGTCACGAACAACAATCCACACTTTGGACCATGCAGAAATCCGCACGATCCAAAGAGGATCTCCGGTGGTTCGTCCGGAGGTTCCGCGGTCGCAGTCGCTACCAACATGGTACTCGCGGCGCTCGGTACGGACACCGGTGGTTCGATAAGAATCCCCGCGGCACTCTGTGGCGTCGTGGGGTTGAAACCTACATACGGTAGGGTCAGCGTGAGGGGTGTAATGCCTCTCTCTTGGCATCTGGACCATGTCGGACCGATCGCAAACTCTGTCGAGGATGCGTGGATCGTGCTGAAAGTGATTTCGAAACACGACGTACAGGATCCTTTTTCCCAGAAGGCACCGCTCAGAGAGCCCGATTTTGAGAAGTTTCCCAAAGGAATAAAGGTGCTGAAAGTGACGGGTGATTTCGTTTCCAAAGCCGACGAGAGAATCTTGAAGATCGTCGATGAAGCGTGCCACGTGTTGAGAGAACTTGGAGCCGTGATCGAAGAGAAACCCTTGGAATGGCTCAGGGATGCGGCGGTGGCAAACGGCTTGATCACCCAGACGGAGGCTGCAACCTTCCACAGAGAAAGGTTGAAAGAACATCCAGAACTCTTTTCCGACGATGTCAGACAGAGACTCATGGAAGGTGCTGCGACGAGCGGCGTTGACTACGCGCAGGCAAGGAAGGTTCAAACGATGACGAAGCACAATTTCAAACTACTCTTCTCACAGTACGAGCTGTTGGTGCTCCCGACCGTGCCTATCGTTGCTCCGTTCATTGAGGGCGAAAATGCCGTCGAGATGGCCAGGCGCCTGACACGCTTCACCGCCGAGTTCAACATATCGCATCTTCCAGCCATCAGTGTGCCGTTCCATCGCGTGGATAACTTGCCAGTTGGAGTGCAGTTCGTCACGAAGTGGTGGAGGGAAGATCTGCTCGTTCAAGTGGCGCACATGTTCGAACGTGCAACGAGGTTCGACTGAAGTTCATGGATTCTCACCGACGGGCGCGCTCTGGGACTAACGTGATTTTTGGGTCTATCCATTTGTGAACGTCTTCACTTCCGAGATCAATTGTCGGTCCGCGATCTTTTCAAAGTGGTCCCAGAGCTTTGGATCTTTCATCGTCAGCATGGAGATGGCTTGCACGATATCTTTCTTTATGTCTTGGGTGAATCGCTCGTCTCTGTAAGCTCTGGCGAGCACTTCTATCGTTCGTGGTGTTGGAACGTGTGAGAGTGCCATGATGACCTGTGTCGCGAGCTCTTCTCTGTACTCATCCTCGAGCAGATAGTAAGCGAGCACGTCGAGGATCTTTTCGCCGTCTTTGAGCTTGCAGATCGCTTCGTATATCACTAATTGTGCGGACTCGTCATCGTACTTGCTCAGAAGGTTGTACAGATCCTTCTTTATGCTCGTCTCACCGAAATCGGAGAGTATGTCCACCAGATAGAGCAACACCACGTCGTTCTGCTGGCACATCTTGATGTGCTCTCTGTACTTCTGTAGTAGAATGGGACGCGCAGTGTCACCGAATCGGTATATGATCTGCAAGACCGTCTCTCGGACCTTTTCGTCCTCGTCCGTGAGGAGGTCTATCAAGCTCGGTATGGCCTCGACACCTTTCTCCGTCATGATTCTTTCGACGAGCTTTTCAACATCGTCGCTCACGTCCATCGCAGTTTACCACCTTTCTCAACTATCAGTTTACGCTCGAAGTAATCCGCAAATTCAGGCTCGTGCGTCACAAAGCCTATGACCTTGTTGAGTCTCTCAAGCTTCTTCAAAGCGTCTGCCACCTTCGATTTGTTGTCGCTGTCCAAGCTCGAAAAACCTTCATCGATGAAGAAGGCTTCCATCTCTCCTGTGGCCTCTTCCGCGATGCTCATCGCCAGGGCTATCGAGACCAGGGTCTTTTCACCACCCGAAAGTCCGTTCGCATCCCTCTTGACGTTGCCATCTCTCACAACGAAACCCGACTCGTCGATCGAGAGGGAGAACCTTCCATCGCTCAAGAAGTCAAGCAAGCGGTTCGCGCGTTCCACGATTTCGCTCAGAACGACGTTTGCCACGTAAGATTGGAATTCTCTCGCAGCTAATGTGTCCTTCACCATGGATAGCACAGAAGATCGCCTGCGAGCTTCTTCGAACTCTCCCTGAAGTTTCTCGATCTGCTTCAACAAGCTTTCTTTTCTCTCGATGAAAAGTCTCACTATGGCCCTCCTGTTGATCTTCTGATCTCTCTGGGTCTTCAAACTCTGCAGTTCTTGTTGCAACAAATTCTTCGTTCTTTCGCATTCTTCTTTATTTCTCTTCACCGACCCCTTCAACTGTTCTATCTGACTCTCGAGCTGTCCTATTTCCGCGTCTATCTTGGAAAGTTTCTCTTGCGCACTCAGCGATGGCAACTCTTTCTCCACATATTTTGTGAAGGTTTCGAATTCCATATCGATCTTCGTGAGCGACGAGAGCAGATCTTTTTCGATTTTTTGTTTTCTTGAGGTCCACCCTTTCCGTTCCTCGACGAGACCCTTCAGATCCTCTTCGATCTCCTTCAGCCTCAATTGGAGCTGCTGTTTCGTACCCTCCTTGTTCGAAACGTCGGCAGTTAACACGGACTTCTTCTCCAAGAGCCCTCGAAGCTGGCTGTTGAGTTCTTTGAGCCTCTTTTTTATCTGTGGAAAGTAGCCGATTTCGTTGAGCTTTTGAGAAATCTCGCTCTCCTCCAACTCGATCTGGTGTAACTGCTGTTGTAACGAAATGATCTCTTCGCTCAACTTGACCGCAGTCTCAGAAAGATTCTGTAACTCAATGGCGATCTGCGTTCTCTTCCCCTTCAAACTTTCGATCGTCTCGCGCATTCGCTTGTATTCTTCCAAATCGTACTCTAGCTTGCCCACGCTCCTCTTGCTGTACGTTCCGCCGCAGACGGGGCATCTGTCACCATCCTGTAGTTCTTCTGCGATCTGATCGGCCATCCACAGAATGGCTGAGGATTTGACCTTCTCGAAACCTTCATTCAACGAGTTCAACTGTCGATTCAGCTCACGTTGTTCTTCCTCTTTTTCGTGAATCTTCTTCTTCACTCTTTCCAGATCCTGCTCCTTGTTGTGAAGTTGTTGTTGGAGCATAACTTTACGCTCTCTGAGGTTGGACGATCTTTCCACCAGCTGCTCGCACTGTTCGTCAATCCCTGAGAGCCTCTCGATCTCTCTCTGAGTCTCTTGAATCACGGCATCGCACTGAGAGGCTTCGACTCGGGCCCTTCGCACTTCTTCTTCGAGTCTCTGCAGCTCTTGCTGAATTTTGGAGTGATTCACCTGAAGCCTTTCGATGTTGCTTTCAACCTTCTTCAGCGATTCACTCGCGTGGAGAAGTTCTCGATAGGGCAGCTCGAGCGACTTGGCTGCGGATATTTTCCTCTCCTCCTCGAGCAAGGTCAAAAGCTTTTTTCTCTCGTCGATTTTGGAACGCAACGTTTTTTCGATAGCCTCTGTCTGTGAATGAATCTGTAGATCGCGTTCGACACTCTTGAGTTCTTCTTCTTTCAGGGATATCTGCCCTTCCAACTTCTTGATCTCACTCTCCAGAAGATCGAGAGGTGTTTCTTTGATGTCCAAGTCCAGTTTTTCGATCTCGTCTTTCATTTCGTTGACTCTTCGCAAAAGTTCGTCCCTCTCGCGCTGAGCGTCTTTGAAAGCGTCGCTCACTTTCTCGATGATCTTCGCGAGCTTCTTCTTCTCGAACAACACATCGAAAACGACCTCGTTTATCTTTGCGCGCGTCGCAGTGAGCAAGCTTGAAACCATACCCTGCGGCAGGAAGAAGGTGCTTATGAAGCTCTCATAACTCGTCTCCATGACCTCTTTGAGTTTCTCGTCCACCAAACTGCGCTGAGAGGCCACAACCTTGTCGTTCACCAAGAGCAGTGCTTCGCTCGACCTGTCTTTCGTCCTGACACGTCTCACGACTTCGTACTTCTTTCCTTTCCTCAGGAAAGAGAACTTCACTTGACAATACTCGGCCCCAGACCTCACGTAGTCGAGGGGACTCCTCTTACCGTATCGAACGCCCACGCCGTACAGAGAAAAGACAATCGCTTCGAGCAGTGAAGACTTTCCCGCACCGTTCTGTCCGACGATGAGGAACACACCATCTTTAAAATCGAGCACACACTCCTCAATACCGAGAAAGTTCTCTATCTCAATCCTGAGTGGTCTCAGATTGCTCGACCTCCTTCAGCAGTTGTTCAACCATCTTGACCATCTCTTCCTCGAAGTCTGGATATCTTTGCTTCACGTAGTCTCTGTACATTTCGATCAAACTCTTCTTCTCCACTGGCCTGTCGAAGCTCTCTTGTTGCCAATCCGTCTCGAATTCCACCTTCACGACGGATTCGTAGCGTTCGAGCAAATGTTTCCTCACCTCGTTGGATGGAACGCATCGGAACAGTACACGCGCGTAACCAGAGAAATTTTCGAGCTCGGATTCGAGCCTGTTCAAATTCAACAAGCTGTAGTCCTCGTACTCGAAGGTCCTCAGAGCCACGTGGGGTGTCCTCACTGGTTTGACGATGGTCCTCTGCGAAATCTCGATGAGCAGTGCACCCTTCACATCCCTCTCTTCACCGAAGTCAAGGGCTATCGGTGAGCCACAGTACCAGCCGATCGGTTGCTGCAAAACTTGCATCTGGTTGTGCAAGTGACCCAACGCCACGTAGTCGAAACCCGTTGGGAAACTGCTGGGTTTGAGATCGTACAGTATCGCGTTCTCCCTCTCCGATTCGAAGCAACCTTCCAGCATCGTGTGCGCAACGAGCACGTTCGCCTTGCTCGGTATGATGCGTGCTCTGAAATCGTTGAGGTAAGAATCCAAAAGCTCTCTCATGGCTGAGATCGGATCTTTAGTCACGCCAAGGAGTCTTTGATAATCGCTGTACGGTAGAAAGGACAAAACCACATCCTCGAGCTCGATCGTGGTTGGCTTGTCGATGATGTGAAGGTTTTTCAGCTGAAAATTCCTCCAGCAGTTCAAACCTTGCCAATCGTGGTTTCCGAAGACCAAGAATGTGGGAGCGATCGCAGCGAACCTCGTCATCACCTCACTGAGAACGTTCAAAGCCTCGATCCTTGGGTTGATTCTGCTGTGCATCGCGTCTCCCGCGATGAGCACGAGATCGACTCTCTCTTTTTCCGCAACGTCCACGAGGAAATGTAGAACCCGTTTGATCTCTTCGAGTCTGTCCACAGCCTTGGAACCAACCCATGACTGCAGTCCCACGTGCCAGTCCGACGTGTGAAGGATCTTCATTCAGTCTCCTCCCAGCTTGAAGACGTTTCCCTCCGATGGGAACTCTTTCGTTCTAACTTCTTGCACGTACTGAGAGATCGCCTTGAGCGAAGTTTCGTAAAGATTCGCGTACCTCTTCGCAAACTTCGGTAAGAACGCAGGGTTCAAACCGAGCACGTCGTGCAACACGAGTACCTGTCCGTCACAGTATCTGCCCGAGCCTATGCCTATGGTTGGCACCTTCACGCTCTCGGTGATTTCCTTTGCCACCTCTTCTATCACCATCTCCAGCACGATCGCAAAGACTCCAGCTTCTTCGAGCGCCTTGGCGTCTTCCAAGAGTTTCTTCGCGACCTTCTCGTCTTTACCCTGGACCCTGTAGCCTCCAAAAACGTTCACAGATTGTGGCGTGAGACCCAGATGGCCCATCACGGGAATTCCGCTCTCCACCATTCTTCTTATCAAAGGCGCGAAGCTGGAACCTCCCTCGAGCTTGACCGCGTTCGCACCGCCTTCCTTCAAGAACCTTCCAGCGTTCCTGATCGCCTCGTCCTGCGAACATTGATAAGAAAGGAAGGGCATGTCGCCGATTATGAACGCGTCCGGTGCACCCCTCCTGACTGCCTGCGTGTGTCTGATCATGTCGTCCATCGTGGCAGGCAACGTGTCGGAGAAGCCCAGAACGTTGTTCGCGAGAGAATCCCCGACCAATATCGCATCCACACCCGCTTCGTGCACGATGCGTGCGAAAGGAGCATCGTATGCCGTGATGAGAACTATGGATTGCTTTCCCTTCATTGAAATGAACTTCTGAACGTTCATGCTCATAACCTTCCCTCCTTGAGCCTTCTCAGCAGTTCCACCATCTGGTCATAGAAGGTCGTGAACTGTGGAAAGATGCTTTTGAACAGCTCGCCTTCTTTATTCACCACTTCCCAATCACCCCTCGCCACGGGTCCGGTGAGCGAGCCTGCCACACCCTTCGCCTTTATGTTCTGTGCAACACTGCCGATGAGATTGCTCATCAACTCGCGAGAATCTTCGACGCCACTCTCTCCATATATCTTCTCCGCGAGCGCGGCAAGACCCACAACGAAGTTCGAACACAACACGGCCGCAAGATGATAACTGATCTTTCCATCCTCCGATAGAACCACGTACTTGTTGGATATATCCTCAACCAATTTTATCGCCGTTTTCAATCCCTCTGGGTCCCCTTCGACGCCGAAGATACAATTCGAAAGGTTCAGCAAAGCAACGGTGGGGTCGGCGAAGGAAAGGTTCGGATGCATCGATGCCCTGTGAAAACCGAGTTTTTCCGCATCCGCGAAGATCTTCGATGAATGAAAACCGCTGAAGTGTATCAGACAGCTGCCTGGCAGAATCTTATCCTTCGTCCACTCGTAGACCTGTGCTATGGCAGAGTCGGGTACCGCAACGAAGACGACGCCCGAAAGCATTTTTAGTTCTTCATAAGTCGTCGCTACACCTTCACCGAGATCTTCCACGAACCGCTGTGCGTTTTCCTTGGAACGCGAAACGACAAAACGAACCGTGTGGGATCTCTCGACGAGTCGTTTACAGATGGTGAGCGCCACCTTGCTGGTGCCGAGAACGTTCAGTTCCACACGAGCTCACCCGATAAGTTTTTAACACGTCGCTCAGCTTTTGTTGCGCCTCCGATTCAACAGATGCTTCAGGGTGAGCAAACTCTGTGTGATATCTTCGTTCACCACGAGCACGTCCTCGGGCACTTCGAGCTCGATCGGGGCGAAATTCCAAATACCTTTGATGCCACAGGCAACCAGGAGGTTCGCAACTTCCTGTGCGGATTCCTTCGGCACGCATATCACACCGATCTCGACGTTGAACCTCCTCACCACTCTGTTCAGGTCTTTCAGAGGAAGCACCATTAGATCCGAAACGAACTGACCGATCTTCTCTGGATCTTTATCAAAGATCGCGACGATCTCTATTCCATACTTTGCAAAACCCTTGTAGTTGGCAAGGGCGGAGCCAAGCCGGCCCGCCCCAACGATGACGACGGCTGTCTTTCTTTTGATACCGAAGAGTTCATCCAACTCTTTCTTCAGCTCTTCAACCTTGTATCCGACCTTGGGTTTTCCCATCGTCTTGAGATAGCTCAAATCCTTTCTGACCTGCTCGGGCTGTATTCCGAGCAACTTGGCAATGGTTTCGGACGAAACGTACTCCCCCTCAACGTCGAGGAGGAGTCTGTGATAGAGTTTGAGTCTCTCAAACGTTGGTTTGGGAAGCATCATGAACCCTTCGTTTTTGGAGTTGCCTTTCAATTTCGGCTTCCACCTTTTCAAGGTTCGCTTCACCTACCAGTTTATCATCCACGAGCACGTTCGGTGAGTGATCGCAGTTCTCCAAACAGAACGTACCTACTATCTCAACGGATGAATAATCCCTTCTTTTCGCAAGTTCGATGAGTTGCGAGAGCAATCTGTAGGAACCTTTCAGATAACAAGAGGTCCCAAGGCACACCTTCACCTTCAACTTCTCGCCGTTCGGCGCTGGCAGAACTTCCACGTCCTCCTGCACGATACGCTTCCTCGGTCTGTATGTGGTGTGGATCAGTTCATGAAGATCATGAACTTCCTCGTAGAGTTTCCTCATGTGGTAATTCTCCGTGGGTGAGATGAGGCTCTTGACAGAAACGAGCTCTTTCAACTGTTTGGATCTGCTCTGTCTGACCTGCGTGTCGTTCGGATAAGGCTGACCTCCTCCACCTACGCAGCCGAAGTTACAGGCCATGACCTCAACGACTTCGACGCTCAGCTTCGCTTCAAGAATATCGTTGATCACTTTCCTTGCGTTTGCGAGTCCGAAAACCATCAAACCCTTGATGGTTCTACCGTCCTTTGTCTTCGCTTCGATCTGTCTGATACCCTTTTCGAGTTCGATTGATCTCTGCTCTTCGATCCCAACCTGATCGTTCAAGACCGTGATGACGCTCGAGAGCACTCCGCCGCTCTTACCGAAGTCGAGTCCACCCTGTGAGGAAACACCGTACGGTCGATCGAAAGGTTGCGGTTCGAGTTTCTTCAGATCGACCCTGCTAGCCTTTATGAACTGCGACAGTTCCTTGGTGGTGAGCACCAGATCGACTATGCCGGCGTGTTCCTCTCGCTCGGCCTCGAATTTCTTCGCAGTGCAAGGCATAAACGAAACCAGACAGATCCGCTCAGGATCGAGGTTCAATTTCTTCGCGTAGACCTTCTTCACAACACTGCCCAGAGCCTGCTGCGGAGACTTCACGCTGGACAAGTTGTTGGTGAGCGTCGGATAGAACTGCTCCACGTACTTGACCCAGGCTGGACAGCAGGAGGTGAACAGAGGTAGTCTCTCGTTGTTGGAGAGGCGCTCCAAGAGTTCGTGTGCCTCTTCGAAAGCCACAAGATCGGCACCAAACGCGACGTCGAAGACCTTGGAAAAGCCCGACAATTTCAAGAAGCTCACCAATCTCTCTGCAATGAACGGATCTCTCTCAATGCCGAACTCTTCCGCGAGGGCAACCCTCACGGCGGGTGCGATCATGCCTATGACGACTTTGCCACTCGAGAGTGCCTCGTACAGTTTTTCCAGATCGTTCCTCACGTACAGCGCACCCGTAGGACACACGGACACACATTGACCACAATAAACGCACTCGGTCTCTGAAAGGTTGGCTTCGAAGGCAGGTGAGACACGCGTTTCAATGCCACGATTTGCAAAGTCTATGGCGCCGACAGATTGAACCTCTTCGCACATCCTCACGCAGTCTCCACAGAGGATGCACTTGCTCGTGTCCCTCACGATAGGGCTTGATGCATCAAAAAACGTGGGTTTGGGAAGTTGATCGAAACGCACCTTTCTGATTCCAAACTCTTCCGCATATTCTTGAAGCTTGCAGCTACCGTTTCTCTCACAGATGGTGCAATCTCTGTTGTGGCTGGCGAGTATGAGCTCGAGGATGCCCCTCCTCAACTGTTGGATCTGCGGTGTGTTCGTTTTTATGCGCATGCCTTCCTTTGGTTTTGTCGTGCACGAAGTTACGAGCTGTCCATCCGCCTCGACGAGGCACATCCTGCAGGCACCGTAGACCGATGTCTCTGACAGGTAGCACAGATTGGGTATCTCAATGCCGACCTCTTTCAGAGCTTCGAGCAAGTTTTTCGCGTTCGGATCTATCTGAACTTGTCTACCGTCCACGTGGATCGTCATGCCGTTCACCTCCCATCAAGCGACCACTATGGCTTTGAACTTACACTTTTCAACACACAAACCACACTTGACGCACTTTTCTGGATCTATCAGGTACGGTTTTCCCCTCTCTCCGCTGATGGCACCGTTTGGACAAGACCGAGCGCACAGTCCACAACCTTTGCAGAGTTTTTCGTCGATCACGTACTTCTTGAAGGCGGTGCATGAACCACTCGGACAAACTCCACGCAGGTGCGCTTCGTACTCGGGTCGGAACCATCTCACGGTGCTGAGTATCGGATTCGGTGCAGTCTTTCCCAAGCCACACAGGGAAGCAGTTTTGATGAGCTTCGCCAGAAATTCCAAATTCTTCAGATCTTCCTCGTTAGCCTTAGCGTTGACGAACTTTTCCAAGATCCTGTAAGCCTGCGCGGTGCCTTCGCGGCATGGCACGCACTTTCCGCAGGATTCTCGCTTGGTGAAGTCGAGGAAGAACCTGGCGACCTCCACCATGCACGTCTTCTCGCTGATCACCACGATGCCTCCAGAACCGACCATGGCATCTATGGACCTCAACGTGTCGTAATCCAGTGGCATGTCGAGATATTGTGGCGGCAAGCACGCACCCGATGGACCTCCTATTTGAACCGCCTTGATCTTTTCGTTGTTTGCAAGCCCACCGCAGATGTCGTATATGATCTGCCTCAAGGTCGTTCCGAACTGCACCTCGACGATTCCCGTCATCTTCACTGGTCCCGTGACGGAGAACATCTTGGTTCCGGGGGAATTCACCGTGCCAAGTTTTCTGTATTTCTCCACCCCATCTCTGATGATCCTGGGAACGTTCGCGTAAGTTTCCACGTTGTTGATCAAAGTCGGATATCCCCACAGACCTGACTCTGCGGGGAAGGGTGGCCTCGGTCTGGGCATGCCTCTCTTTCCTTCGATGGAAGCGAGCAATGCAGTCTCTTCACCGCAGACGAACGCACCCGCACCTTCCTTGATCTCCAAATCGAAGGAGAATCCCGTGTTGAGTATGTTCTCACCGAGCAAACCCATCCTTTTGGCATCGTCTATCGCCCTTTGAAGCATCTGTATCGCTATGGGGTACTCGGCACGCACGTAGGCGTAACCTTTTTGAGCACCAACAGCGTAAGCGGCGATGATCATACCTTCCAAGACCAAGTGCGGGTCTCTCTCGAGCAAGGTTCTGTTCATGAAGGCTCCGGGATCTCCCTCGTCACCGTTACAGACGACGAACTTGATGTCGGACTTGCTCTTTCTCGCCGCCTCCCACTTGAGACCCGTCGGAAAGCCTCCACCACCCCTACCTCTCAGGCCGGAAGCTTTGATGGTCTCGATCACTTCTTCTGGTTTCATCGATGAGAGAACTTTCAACAGTGACAGATAACCGCCTCTGCCCATGTAATCTTCAATGCTGTCACATTCGCTCTTGCCGATGTCCTCCATGATGTAGAAATTCTGTCTCTTGTAGAGCTGGGTGTCCTCCAGCGATTTCACACGTTGGTTGGTTTCGAAGTCTATCAGTAGCAACTCTTCGACGATTTCTCCCTTTTTCAGAGTTCTCTCAACGATCTTTTCAACGTCATCCACACCGACGTGCGCATAGAAATAACCGTAAGGCTGAACGCTCACCAGTGGACCCGACGAGCATCGACCGCAACAACCAGTTTTTCTCAAGATGCCATCGTGCACGTCATCCATCTTGAAAACGCTCACGTTCAGATTCTCGCGCTCGATCAATTCCTTGAACTTGTTGTACACCTTGAGCGCACCCTTCGCGCTGCAACCGGTTCCCACACATACATAAACAGAAACGCTCTGCAACTTTCTTGTCCTGATCTCTCTCTGCTTTTCTATGAATCGATAAGCGTCAGTTAGACTTTTGAGCATCGTTATCACCCCTCAAGCTTCGTAGGATCTCTTTCACCTTCTGTGCCGTCAAGTTGCCGTAAACTTCCCCGTTTATGACCATCGCCGGTGCGAGTGCGCACGCTCCAAGACAACCGACGCAATCTACGCTGAACTTCAAATCCTTCGTGACCTCTCCAGGTTTGATGCCTATCTCTTCTTCTATGGCTTTGATCAGGCTTGTGGAACCTTCCATGTGGCACGCGGTTCCATCGCACACCAAGATCGTGTATTCTCCTTTGGGTTTCAGAGAGAACTGCGCATAGAACGTTGCCACACCGTAGACCTTTGCAGGTGGAAGTTGCAACGCGACGGCGACGTAGTGTATGACGTCCCTCGAAAGGTAGCGATGAAGTTTTTGAACCTCGAGCAGTATCTTCACGAGGTTCTCCTTCTTGTAGTTGTACTTTCTCAAAACCTGTTCGATGGCCTCATAGGTCCTCTCCAAGGCCCTCACCTCCTCAGCAAAATTCGATGTTCACAATCTTTCCACGTTCTCTCAGGATTCGAGCGACATCGTGGACGAGCCTGAACTTCAACGAAACATCGTGGCTGAACAAGGGATTCTGGTGCGCTGGATTGATCGCTCTTCCTACAACGAAGTTGACCTCGTCAGCTTCGGAGAGCAGTTTCAAAAGCATCTGCGCAGCGAGTCCAACCTCGCTCTGCTGGTTCTCAAGGTATCTGAACAGTTGTGTCAGCGTGACGATGCCCTCGGTAACGAGTTCGAAGCCTTCGAGTTTTCCGAGCGGTGGAGAATCGAAAGATATGGTGTCGAGCTCTATCTGAACTTTCTTGTTGAGCACGCGTTCGAAGATCTGAGCTGTGGTACCGCCGCAGATGACCTTCTTCCCAGGCAGGCTCAAAAATCTTTTCACCATCGCTTCATCCTTGCTCTTGTCTTCGGGTGGGCCAACGAAGATGTTCAAGACCTGAAGAGGTCTGAACTGCGCCACCATCGCGAGTGCATCGTCCCCTCTGGTCCCCCTGTCGAGGTGCTCGGCGAGTTTCACGAGGTGTCTCACGATGTCGCCGGGTGGAAGTCTGTGTTTGAGAAGTGATTGGATCTCTTTGAGAATGTTCTTCAACCCAAAACCGAGGGGAAACTGCGGCGTTCCCATGCCAGCCTGCGAAACCCCATCGGTCATCACGAAGAGCAAATCGTTTTCTTGTGGTTTGATCTTGCTCAGCGATATGCTTCTACCTTCGATGTTCCTTTCTTCTTTCTCAAGGTTCACCAGTTCACCGTTCCTCAAGTAGAGAACAACGGGAAATTCGTACTCGACCACGACACATTCGTTGATCGTCGCATCGTACACCACGCAACACAAGTTCGCGTAGCTTATTCCCCTCACTCTGCAGGTGGGCAGAGTTTTCAAAATCGAAGTGAAAACCTCGTCGAAGGGAACATTGCGAAAGAGCATCGTGGCAGCCATCTTCGTCGTGAGTGTCGAGAGTATGCTTGCCTTAACTCCGCTTCCAAGACCGTCCGAGACACAAGCCACCACTCTGCTTGAACTCTTCTTCACGCATATCGAATCTCCACAGATTTCCTCGCCTGGTTTGCTCTTCTTCGCATGTTCTATCTGACAGGTGAGCACAGCTCATTCCTCCAAGGATCTTCTCAACTCGACGAAACTCGCCTTTATTTCGGCGACAGTTTCGCCGAGCAAGCCTGCCACCTCTTGAACGACCCTCATCTGTTTCGAGAGCATTTCTTCCATCTTCTGGAGCGTCTCTTTCTTGATACGTCTCAACGTCTCCTCTTGTTCTCTCTCCTTCGTTACGTCTATCAGCAAATAAACGTCCGCCTTTTCTTCAGGAAGGATGAAGAACTTGACGTAGTAGAGGTTCGACCCTATCTGGACAGGTTGGCCCTTGAAGAAGGATTCTCTCAACTCCTGAACGAATTTTTCTTCGGCGCCGTTTCTGAAGATGTTCGAAGCACTCTTGTTTCTATAGACTATCGTTCCATCCTTGACCATGAGGATCGCGTTCGGTGACTCCTCAACGATCCTGTGTGTCGCGGCTTTGAGCCTGTCCACCAAGTAAGTGATGCACATCTCTTTTTCTGCCCTACCCAAAAGCACTGCGGTGGCTTTGTCTTTACAGCTGTCATAGCCACACGCACCACAGTTCAACCTCTTCCTTTGGTCCGCCTTGCCCATCTGTTCCAAAACTTCCTCGATTTTTGATTCGTCAACGTGAATGGATCTCTTCTTCACAGAGAAGTTCCGATCAAGGTTCGCTCGAACATCTATCGAACCCTGATCCAACTGGGACATCCTTTTTGCATGCCGTACTATGCGAAGACGCTTCTCAACGATGCTGATATCCTTTCGGATCGCAGGACCGTTGAGACAACCTCCATGGCACGCGGAAGCTTCGATGAAAATCTTTCGTTCCTGAAATGGAAAGTTTTCGAACAGTTCGATGAGATTTTCGACGCCTTCGACCACCATGTGCTCATCGAACTCTACGCGAACCGTGTAGTTGATGCCGCCTGAGGTCGGATACATCCTCGCGTACAAAGGATATGGGCCTTCGGGAAACTGCTCTTCGAAATGAGACAGATCCACGTTCTGCTCAGCGATGAGTGCATCGAGCTCTTCAAAAGTCAAAGCGAGGTCCACAGTCCCTTCGGCTTTTTTTGCAACACACGGTCCTATGAAGACGACTGGCAAGTCCGCGTGAAGTCGTTTCAAAATTTTGGCGTGCGCAGTCATCGGCGAGTCCACGTGGGCTAAGTGAGGTAGGATCGAAGGATAGTGTTTTTCGGCCAGCTCAACGACCACAGGACATGCGGTGCTGACGATCGTGTTTTGTCGTTGAAAAAGTCGAGAGTATTCCTTGGAAACCAGCTCTGCACCTACAGCGGTCTCTTGAACGATCTTCGCTCCCCAGGATTTCAGCAGCGAGATAACGCGGTACGGTTCATCGTAATGAGCAAAGAAGGATGGAGCGATAGAAACGAGGAAAGGATTTTCGTGCACTCTTTTGAAATCTTCGATGTTCTTGGTATACTTCTTCGCCTTCTGTGGACAGATTGAAATACACTTACCACAGTGAACGCACTCTTCTTCTATCACCCAAGTCTTGCCAGCGGAGAAAGATATGGCTTTCACCGGGCAGTTTCTCAAACATTTGTAGCAATACAGACATTCTGCCTCACTCGAAACGATCAGCGACATGCTTTCACTCCCAAAAGTTGCTCGAGCTTTTCAGGGGTGACGTTCGTGTGCAGTTGGCCATCGATCTCGACACAAACACCCTCAGCGCATCTACCGAAGCAGAGAGAACCAAAGATGTCGAGGTCGAATCCTTTCTGCTTCAACTTTTGAAGCTCTTCTACGATGGTGTAGGAACCTTTCAAATGACAGGAACTACCCATGCACACTTTCACCAACATCCCATCACCCCAAATCGTGAAATTTTTATCGTTATATTTTTCACGATTTATTCTAAGGCCCTTTTGCGAACCGAAAGTGACGCCATTGGAAAGCTTGCGAGACACTTATGTGAAATAATTCACAATTGTACGTGCATGCAGAGGAACACCTATTGTAAAATCCTGTTGTGTGGAAGGAGGAGAAGGGATGAAGTGCAGGAAATGTTCGCAGACCGCCGTCATTCACTTACCGCAACACAACGTCGCTTACTGCGAAGAACACTTCAACGAATACTTCTTGGGAAGAGTCCAAAAAGCGATAAAGACGTACTCCATGATAGAAGAGGGCCAGAAAGTGCTCGTCGCCGTTTCGGGCGGTAAGGACAGTGTCTCACTGTGGTACGCTTTGGTGAAGCTCAAATACAAATGCGACGCACTCTTCCTCGGCACTGGTATGGGCACGCCCAAGCTCGAGCAACTGGACCAAATGGCAAAGAGCATTGGCAGCAATTTCATCGTCTACGATGCTCACGAAGATCTGATGGGACTGGACATACCAAAGATCGCGAAAATTCTGAGAAGGCCCACATGCTCGGTGTGCGGTAGCGTGAGAAGGTATTTGATGAACAAGTTCGCAGTTGAGAACGGTTACGATGTTTTAGCGACCGGCCACAACCTGGACGACGAAGTTTCGTTCTTGCTTGGGAACCTTTTGAACTGGCAGACGGGTTATTTGGCGAGACAATCACCGACGCTCCCAAAGACCCACGAGAAGTTCGTGAAGAAGATCAAGCCGTTGGTGTTGCTCACAGAGAAGGAAACCTACGCCTATGCACTGATCAACAACTTACCGTTCTCCGAAGAGAAATGTCCTTTCTCGAAGAACGCGAGCTCGCTGTTGTACAAGAGAGTTCTGAACGAGATAGAGGTGGTGCAGCCTGGGACCAAGCTCAGATTCTATGCGGGTGCGCAGGAATTCTTCAAGGAAAAAGAACCAGTGCAGTTGCGCGAGTGTATCGTTTGCGGTTATCCAACGACGGAGGAAGTGTGCAGCTTCTGTAAGATGAGAGAGAGGTTGAAGAATGCCTTGGGAAAACAAGCGATTTGAGTTAATTCTTCCCATCACGGTGGTCTGTTTGATGATCATCGGCCTTCTGGCTCTTTACAGCGCCACGAGGGATCTTGGCTTGAGCTTCGTTCGCAAACAAATAGTATGGGATGTCCTCGGCATCGGTGCCATGTTCTCCATGCTCATCGTTCGCGAGCGATACTTGAAGATAGCTGGTAAAGCACTCTACTTTGTCTCGCTCTTCTTCCTCATTCTTGTCCTCTTCTACGGCACGGTCTCCGGTGGGGCACGTCGTTGGTTCAATCTCGGCTTTGGCTATTTTCAACCTTCAGAACTCGCAAGGCTCGCCCTTTTGGTGTTGAACGCTACCTTGCTCGCCGAACCGAACAGAAAGAATTTCTATACTTCTTTCTTCCTGACCATGATCTGTGTGGGTCTCGTTGCCATAGAGCCGGACTTGGGAACCGCGCTGCTCATGGCCGGCATATGGTTCTCTATGGCCCTCGCGAGTCAAGTGAAGAGTAAAAGGTTGCTCAAGATCGTTGTCGTGACACTCGCCATGGCGGTGCTCCTCTTCTTCTTCGGATTGAAGGACTATCAGAAGGACAGGATCTTATCGTTTTTCAACCCTGGCAGGTACGCGCAGGGGAGTGCCTACAACATGCTCCAGTCTATCCACACGATTGGTTCTGGAGGACCACTGGGTCGAGGCTTTCTCAAAGGTCCTGCGACGAGATTGAAGTTCGTTCCCAAGAACCACACAGACTTCATATTTTCAGTCATCGGAGAAGAGTTCGGTTTCCTCGGATCCTCAGTCTTACTCGTTCTGTACTTCGTCCTGTGCTGGCGCATCGTGAGAACGGTCAAGTTGGCGAAGGATGAATTTTGGAGACTCTTGTGCGTTGGAGCGCTCGCAACTTTTTCGCTTCAAGTGTTCATAAACGCTGGCATGTGCATGGGAGTGGCTCCCGTGACGGGTTTGCCATTGCCCTTCGTGAGCTACGGTGGTTCGGCAACGTTGTTTCTGTCGATCCACGTAGGTCTGGTGATGAAGAGTATCGCGATCGCCAAAAGTGGTGTGGAGATTCAAGTGTGAGAGGAGGTGCCGAAAATGCCCGTCACAACGGGAACTGGAGGGAAAAGAAAGGGTGATTTTCTCACAAGCTTTCTGGTGTTTTTGCTGATCAGCATTTTCATCAGTGGCTTCGCACTGTCCATCGTTTCCTTCTTCTACTATCTCAGCCAGAAGAAGCAGAGCGAAAGGAATCTCTTGGCTCTATCGCAGAATATAGACACTCTATCGAACCGCGTTTCCAAGCTCGAGGAACTGCTCAAGGCAGGTACGGGTATAGAGAGAATCATAACCTCTGCGAATTATCTGTCGAATTTGTCCGTTGATCTTGAACGAATCATCGAAGAGCTGACCGACGATCCCACCACAGGGTACATAAGGCTCTTCGTCATAGGACAAGACAACGTATGGGTCACTTTCAGGAAGGGAAACGAAGTCTATTTCTCGAGGGAACTGAAACCAGGTTTGGCACCCTACAAGTTCTACTACTTCAAAGAACCATCCATACAGACTCAGTATTCCATAAAAGTTCCACGCGACTGCTCGATAGTCATTGGAAAGCCTGGGATGGTGTATTTCCTCGTCTACGGGGTCGGGACGAGCAAACATCCCACCAAGGTCGTCATATGGAAAGACTCTCGGGTTGAAAACTTGGAACGGGACTTTTCGCTCTACATACCAAAATAGACGGAGGGCCTGCTGGCGCAGACCCTCCGTCGTTTCTTGGTTCCATCCAAGGGGGGATAGGGGGGCTATCCAAGCAATATGCTAAACCAAACTTGTTACGGAGCCATGAAACCAAATAGACGTAGAGTTTAAAGGGGGAATGAAGACATGAACCTCATACGTGAAAAGCGTAAACTGGCACCGGGTGTTTACGAGTTCTGGATCGAGAATAATCATATAGTTAAATATGCACAACCCGGCCAGTTCATCGTGATGAGACTGCACGAGAAGGCAGAACGTATTCCCATCACCATCGCAGGGAAGAAAGATAGTTGTTTCCGTGCCGTCGTCAGGGCAGTGGGCAAAAGTACCTACGAACTCTGCATGGTCAACGAAGGCGATTCGATAATGGACATCGCAGGGCCCCTCGGGAGACCCAGCGAGATAGATTTTTACGGAAACGTCATGCTCGTCGGTGGAGGTGTTGGTATCGCCACGCTCTTGCCCATTGCAGAGGCACTCAAGGAGCGTGGAAACAAGCTCTACGTTGTGCTCGGTGGGCGCAGCAAAGAGTACGTGATCATGCTCGAGGAATTTTCGAAACTCGCGGACCAGATGATCGTCACCACCGACGATGGTTCTTTCGGCATCAAAGGTGTCGTTACCGACGGCATGCAGATGTTTTTCGAGAGAGAGAAGATAGACATCGCTTGGGCTGTGGGGCCCACGATCATGATGAAGTTCTGCAGCATGAAGGCGAAAGAACATGGCGTGAAGATCTGGGTGTCGCTGAACCCCATCATGGTGGATGGGACTGGCATGTGTGGCGCGTGTAGGGTCAGTGTGGATGGAAAGATCAAATTCGCCTGCGTGGATGGACCGGAGTTCGAGGGTGATCGGGTCGATTGGGACGAGCTTTTGAAGAGGTTGGCCCAGTACAGGAACGAGGAAGAGCGGAGCTTGAAACTCTTCATGGAAAGAGTGGGTGATCTGTCGTGGCTGTGAAGCCTTTTCCGAAGAAGACACCTATGAGAGAACAAGAAGCGAAGGAGAGAATAAAGAACTTTTTCGAAGTTCCGCTCGGATACAGCGAAGAAGAAGCTGTTCTGGAGGCGAGCAGGTGTCTTCAATGTCCCGCGAAGCCGTGCGTGAGTGGCTGTCCCGTGGGCATCGACATACCTGGGTTCATAAGAAAGATAAGGGAAAGGAACTTCGCCGAGGCCGCAAGGATTTTGAAACTCTACAACAATTTGCCTGCGGTATGTGGGAGGGTGTGCCCCCAAGAGACACAGTGCGAAGAGAAGTGTGTGGTCGGTAGAATACCAGGTTCAGAGCCAGTGGCCATAGGTAGGCTCGAGCGGTTCGCTGCCGACTGGGAGGCCGAACATTCCATCCAAACCCAGATCGAGATCGCCCCAGCCAAACACAAGAAAGTGGCGGTGGTCGGCTCGGGTCCAGCGGGGCTCACCGTGGCGGCGGACCTCGCGAAGAGAGGCTACGAAGTTCACATCTTCGAGACGCTCCACAAGCCCGGAGGGGTTCTGGTTTATGGAATACCCGAGTTCAGGCTTCCCAAATCCATCGTTGAGAGAGAAGTGAATTACGTCAAATCTCTGTCCGTTCAGATCTTTTTGAACATGCCCGTTGGAAGGGCGATACCAGTGAAGGACCTTCTGAGAGAGTACGATGCCATCTTCATAGGAGTTGGGGCGGGTACGCCCAAGTTCATGGGGATCGAAGGGACGAACCTCAACGGTGTCTATTCGGCCAACGAATTTTTGACACGCGTCAATCTGATGAAGGCCTACCTCTTCCCAGAGTACGATACGCCGGTGCGAAGGGGAAAGAAAGTCATCGTGGTGGGTGGTGGAAACGTGGCGATGGACGCTGCGAGGAGCGCGCTCAGACTCGGCGCAGAGAGCGTTACGGTGGTGTACAGAAGGACCGAGCAAGAGATGCCTGCCCGACGTGAGGAGTATTTGCACGCGCTGGAGGAAGGCATAAAGTTCTACTGGCTCACACAACCGATAAGGTACGTCGGAAACGAGAAGGGTGAGGTGGTTGGCGCTGAATGCATCTCGATGAGGCTCGGTGAGCCGGACGAATCTGGAAGGCGCCGCCCCATTCCGATAGAGGACAGCAGGTTCATCTTGGAGGCAGACACCGTCATAGAAGCCATAGGCACAGAGGCGAACAGGTTCCTTCTGAGCCAGTTCGATGGGCTGAAATTGAACAAATACGGCTACATCATCGCCGATGAGAACAGTGGTGCAACGAGCATGAGGAAGGTCTTCGCGGGAGGCGACATCGTCACCGGAGCGGCCACCGTTATCGAAGCGATGGGTGCTGGCAAGAGAGCAGCCGAATGGATCGACAGATTTCTCTCTGGAGAATACGATCCATGGAAGTGAGGAGATCTCATGATAGTCTGCATTTTTGTCGAAAGTTCTGAGTGTTTCAAAGAAAGAGTGAAAGATTGGTTCAAAGAGCGAAAGGTACAAGTGCGTTTTGTTGAGAGCGATGCGAACGTGGACAAGTTGACTGAGCTGTTGTTCGAACACGCTCGAGACGATACACAAATCGTGCTGGTTCTCGGAGGTGTGGATGTCAAGTCTAAAGCAGTTTCGAGTATAGCAGTGAAGAGGATCTCCGACGGAAGGATCTACACCTTAGAAACGTACCTGTGCGAGTACATCGCGGAGAACTGTCCGGAGTGCTTGCTCACTTCTCCAACCGTGGGTCTGAGAAACCAGACCATCATGGTTTCGTTGCCCGACCACGAAGTGATCTTCAAACTCCTGGGCGTGATACTCAGCACGTTAGAAAGAGGCGGCTGAGCCGCCTCTTCATTTACTGTAAACGAGTTCACCTTCGATGTAAACCTTCTCCACAACAGACTTCATGTCGAACGGATGTCCCGACCAAACGACCAAGTCAGCATCCTTGCCAGGTTCTATCGAACCAAGTCTGTCCTGTAAGCCAAGGATCGTGGCAGGGTTTATAGTGAGCATCTTCAAAAGATCCTCTTCTTTCACTCCAAAGCGCATTGCTGCCGCCGCTTGAACCGACGCGAACTCCAAAGGTATCACGGGATGATCGCACATGAGCGCCACGAGTACCCCCTTTTCGACGAGTATCCTCAGAGCTTCCATGGTCATATGCCTGAGTTCCAGCTTCGTGGCGAAGGTCATGAGAGGACCAGCCACGACGGGTATCTTCTTGCTCGCGAGCATGTCCGCAACCTTGTAGCCCTCCGTGCAGTGTTCCAAGACGATCTTCAAGTTGAACTCTTCGGCGAGTCGAACCGCGGTCACGATGTCGTCCGCGCGGTGTGCGTGTATCCTGGCAGGAAGCTCACGCTTCAAAAGTTTCTCTCCAACCTCGTGCTTGGGATCCCTCTCCAAGAAGGGTTTTCCCTCTTTCAGCGCCTGCTCTTTCTTCTTCATGTAATCTTCCGACTTGAGCAGGAACGTTCTTATGATTGCTGCTGTTCCCATTCTCGTCGTGGGCATCATCTTCTTCTCAGAGTAGACTCTCTTTGGATTTTCCCCGAGCGCCATCTTCACCCCAGCGGGATTGACCAGACACATATCAAGTGCGGTTTTTCCTTTGAATTTCGCTATGAATCCCGCACCACCCACTGGATTCGCACTCCCCATCACGACGAACGCCGTTGTGACACCACCTGAGAGCGCCTTTTTGATCGATTCGTCCTCGGGATAGAAAGCATCGATCGCCTGAAGGTGCGCCGTGATGGGATCAGTCATTTCGTTTCCTTCGCTCTCGGTCGGTCCCAGACCTTCTGGGTACAATCCGATGTGGGCGTGGGCGTCAACAAAGCCTGGGAGTAGGAATTTGCCTTTCAGATCGATCACTTCCATGGACTTCGAAGGCTTGATCTGACCTATCTTCTTGATCTTCCCATCCTCCACGAGCACATCGCCGACGAAAGGTTTTGAAGTTATGGGTAATACCGTTGCGCCCTTGAAGAGAAGCTTCATTTGTCCACCTCCAATTGTTCGCTCTGCTCACTTTATGATAACACGGTCACGCCTTGATCGCACCCTGTGTCAAGCCCTCGACTATGTACTTCTGTGCGAGTGAAAAAACCACTATCGTTGGCAACAGTGCCACGACTATACCTGAGGCCATCACGTTCCACTGTATCCCAGCCTTCGAAACGAACGAATACAGCGCCACGGGTACCGTCATCTTGCTGTCGGTGTGCAAAAACAAGACTGCCGTGAAGACCTCGTTCCAGCTGTTGACGAAGCAAAAACTGAAAATGGAGCCCACACCAGGAAGCAAAAGTGGAATCACCACCTTGAAGAGCACCTGCAATCTGTTGCAGCCATCTATCAGGGCGGCCTCTTCGATCGTTCGCGGCAAGTTCTTCAAAAAAGCCCTCGCCATGACCGTGCCGAACGCAGAGCCGAAGCCCGTGTAGATGATGATCACGGAAGTGAGCGTGTTTGTGAGTTTCAGCCTTGAGAACATCGTGAACTGGGGTATCATGATCAAATACGTGGGTAGCATCTGAACGAAGAACAGAACGAGGATCAAAAAGGTTCTGAACCTGAATCTCTCACGCGTCAGAACGTAGCCTGCCATGAGCGAGAAAAACGTGGAAAACCCAGCCGAAACCGTTGCGACGACGAAAGAATTCTTAAAATACACGTTGAACCTCGCGAAACTGAAAAGATACCTGTACGCTTCGAAAGTCGCTCTCGAAGGAAGATATCTCACAGGGAACGTGTAAACCTCCGTGGCAGGTTTTATCGAGGTGAGGAATATCCAGATCAAAGGAAAGAGTGCCACAACGAGAAATATCCCAAGTCCAATCGCCCTCAGGATGCCGACCACTTTCTTCTTTTTCACAGTTCGAACTCACCCCGTTCGAGCAACGCGAGATAGATCACAGCGAAGATCGTTAAGATGGCGGTTATGATCATGCCGAGTGCGGAGGCCAGCCCGAAGTTGTTCCTGTAGTAAACGATGTTTATCATCTGAACGGACAAGATGTTCGTCGCCCCTGCGGGACCTCCACGCGTCATTCCATAGATGATGTCGGGAAAGTTCATCACCCAGATGATCCTCAAAAGGACTGTGCTGTAGATCGTCGGACGAATGTAGGGTAACGTGACAGAAAAGAGTTTTCTAAAAAAACCCGCCCCATCGATCTGCGCGGCCTCGTACAGCTCGCTGGGAATCGACTGAATCGCCGCAAGCAACATGATGGCGAAAAAGGGTATTCCGTACCAAACGTTCACTAAGATGACCGAGAACATCGCGAACCTCTCGTCCGAGAGGAACCCTATGGGCGTTCTTAACAGACCAAGCCTTATGAGGACATCGTTCACGATGCCAAACTGACCGTTCAAGAGCCAAGACCAGAGTAAACCTATGGCGAAACCTGAGAGCGCCCACGGGTAGAACACCAATCCCATGTACAAGCCTCTACCGAAGAAGGGTTTTGCCAAGAGCAATGCCAAGATGAGTCCAAACAGGAACTGGAACGTCACCGAGCACGCGATCCAAACGAAGGTGTTCCAGAGCAAGCGTGGAAAGGCAGGATCGCTCAAGATCGTCCTGTAATTGTTCCAACCAATGAAGCGTGGATTGTTCAAGTTGAAGACGGTGAGCCTTTGAAATGAAATTACCCCCCCGCGGACGAGGGGGTAAAGGTTCACGAAAAAGACAAGCGCAAAAGTTGGAACGAGCATCAGTATCCAGAGTTTGGATCTCTTCACTTCTTCACAAGCCCTGCCTTCTTCCAGAAATCCGCCCAAGTCTTCAAAGCATCTTCTGGTTTCATCTTGCCCAACAGTACCTGTTGCATCGTCGTTTCGTGGAGCTCGTTCCATTCGCTCCAAGCTTCGTTGTCGAGCGGATACTTGGTGAACTGATAGTGCTTCTCATCTTCGAACATCGCAGTCCAGCCGTAGAAGGTTTCACTCTTGAAGTAAGGATCGATCTCATAAACTCTCATGTCCACGGGCAGCGCACCGTAGTCCCTGCACCAGTACGCGTTGATCTCAGGAGAGTTGAAGAATTCTAAGAACTTCCACGCCAGATCTTTGTACTTCGAATAGCTCGTGATGCCCCATCCGGCAAAGCCGATCGTTGGATAAGCCTTTCCACCACGACCGATCGGCAGTGGTGCGGTCTTGTAAGTTCCTTCCTTCATGATCTCGTTCAGCAGTCCCACCGTGTCTGGGTCTTGGAAGAGATAAGGCGTGATTCCGGAAGCGAAGGCGTTCACTTGCTCGTCGAAACCCCAGTTGATCGAATCTTTTGGAGCCGTCTTGAACAACTCGATGTAGAACTTGATCGCTTCGAGTGCTCTGGGATCTTCGAAGATGAGTTTTCCATCCCTCTTGAGGTACATGCAGTTGGGATCTATGTCGTCGAAGAAGGATGTCATCACAAGATCGATGAACGCGGTGGGATAGCCTTTGCCTCTGAAGTCGAAACCGTACTGGCCAACCTCGGGCTTGGTCAGCCTTCGACAGTGTTCCAAGAGCTCATCCATCGTCTTGGCGGGTGGTGTTATGCCGTACTTGGAAATCACGTCGGGCCTGTAGAACAAGGTTTTAACGTAGATGGCATTCGGCAGAAGGTAAGCCGTTCCTTTGTAAGTTCTTGCGGCCTCCAGAACACCTGGGACCAGATGCTTGGTGAGCTCGGACTTGGCGAGGTAAGGTTCGAGCGACAGGAGTTTTCCCATGCTCGCAAGTGCGCTCAAAGACCAATCGCCGACCTCGACAATGTCAAGGGGTTCTTCAGCGCTGACCATGAGATAGATCTTTTGATACGCCGTTTCGTAAGGTGGGGAGATGAGCTCGATCTTCACGCCGGGATTTTGGGCTTCGAACTTCGAGATGATGTCCTCGAGCACCTTCGTCCTCAGAGGGCTTGTGAAAACTTGAATCATGCGGAGCGTCACCTGCTGAGAAAACACCAACACGGAAAGGATAACGATCAAAGCGAGGACCAACTTCCTCACAGTTCCACCTCCCAAGAGTTATTCTACACAACTCTCGGGAGGTTCAATCAGGTTTGCATCAATTCTCATTCGATCTCATAAGGTTTTTTCAACGCAGCGACAACCTTCCATCGAAGATCATGTCCGAGAAGAAATTGCTCGTGATCCTACAGTTCTTGATCCTCACTTCGCAGTGCTCGAACTGTAGAGAACGTTCAACGTCTTCCAGAACACAGTTTTCCAAAAGAACGTTGACTACCTTCGAACCCTCCAAACCCTTAATCACAACACCACATTTTCCACGCACACCTTTGAGGTTCTTCACGAAGATATTTTTCACCTTTGGCGGAAAGTCTCCCACTTCGTTATCGTAATCCAAATGGATCACAACGAATTCTTCAGACACGTTCATCGCAAGGTTATCGAAAAAGTAGACATCTTCAATAAATCCTCCCCTTCTCGAATTGGACTTTATCCTCAAGACCCTCTCGAGGTTCACGAAGAGATTGTTCACTGCAACAAGTTTCCTCACCCCACCAGACATTTCGCTGCCGACGACGAACCCGCCGTGGCTTTTCTGGCTGAGAATCGTGTTGTTTCGAGCTAAAACGTACTCGCAAGGAACGTTTATACGTCTTCCATCTTCGTTTCTTCCGGATTTTATGGCGATCGAATCGTCGCCAGTATCGAAAAAGCAGTTTTCGATCAGGACGTACCTGCAAGATTCCGGATCTATTCCATCGTTGTTCGGACCCTTGCTGGAGATCTTCACGTTCCTGACGATGACGTTCTCACAAAGCACGGGATGGATACACCACATCGGAGAATTGATGAGTTCGAAGTCTTTCAGCAGCACATTCTTACACTGGTAGAACTGAATGAAACTTGGCCTCAGGAAATGCCCCTCGCCGAAGATTCTTTTCTCCACGGGTACACCGTTCTTCACCAGCTCGGTTAATCTTGCAACATCCGGTCCCTGTTGAGGCATGCCAGGTCTCCAGCCGAATTCCTCTTTACCTTTCCAACTCCACCAGTTTCTTTCACTTGCTTGACCATCCAGAACTCCGCGTCCCGTGATTGCTACGTTCTTCTTGCCGTAGGCGTAGACCAATGGAGAATAGTTGTAAAGCTCCATGCCTTCAAATCTGGTGAAAACGGCGGGAAGGAATCTTCCCGGATCAGTGTGAAACTTTATCAAAGCGTCTTCGAGGTGAAGCTCAACGTTACTCTCCAGGTGTATTGGACCTGTCAGATAAACACCCTTCGGAACGATGATCCTTCCTCCACCAGCGTCCGAAGCCGCTTCTATGGCATTCCTGAAGGCTTCGGTGCAGTCGCTCTCACCATCGGCAACTGCACCGAAGTCGACGACACAGAATTCCCTCTTTGGTATCTCAGGTTCGGAAATGTTCGTCATGATCTGCTCAACCAAATGCTCCATGGTATCCTCCTTCTCTTTTTTAAGGTATATCGAAAATCAACTTACCCGAACCGGCACCCTCAACGACAATAGTAGGCACGTTGTCGGCAGGATCAAGCTTGTAGTCGTAGAAGTTTGCGGGATTGAAAACCGCTTTTCCTTCTTCAATGAGTCTTTCTTGGGCTTGCTGGCAGTACGTGAACACGTTCTTCGCTTCGTTCTTTCCAAGCGATATGTACCCTTCAGGAGATGTTCCTGCTTTGCTTGTAGTTGGCACGAATGCGATGTTGGCAGTTTCCATAAGGGTGGCACCGAAACCCATGAAGTTGTTCGCTTCGACATGTACTCTTGCCTCACAAGTGGACGCAATTGCGTACAGCGGAATCACGTTACCAGACACACCGCACCTGAAACCTGCACTATAGAAATTGTTGAACACGTGTACCATGCCGAACCTCACCCTTGGCATTCTCTGGATACAGTTCTTGAAGTAGTTGTGATGGTACGTGACTTTGTACGCCTCTTTCGCTTTGATCGGATCCTCTTTGTCACTGTTCCCAACGAGAGAAACTTTGTCATGGTCGACAAATTTGCACCAGGAAACCGTGATATAACTCGAGTAATTCGTGATGTCAACAGCACCATCGTTGCCGTTGACAAAGGTGCAATGGTCAATCCAAACATGGTGCGAGGATTCGATAGAAATGTAATCGTAGTCATAAATTTTTCCCTGAGGATCGTCCTCCATGTAGAATCCTTCGAAATGGATGTTTCTTATTATTACGTTCTTGCCATTTTTGATCACGAAACCTCCGCCAACGATCTTCGCATCGTTGATTCCCACGATGGTCTTGTCCGAAGCGATTCTGATCTCTTTCTTCGGTTCGAAGACGATGGTTCCGTCGATAACTATGATGTACTTATCCTCCTTCTTGGCCCATTCTTCCAGTTCTTGCGCAGTTCTCACAACCACGATCGGTCCTCCGCAACCTCCCGTCGTTCCGTCTTGCCCCAGCGCACTGACTGCTGCAAAACCGATCGGCTTTTCACAAAGATCCGCCTTGATCACTCCGAAGACCACGCTCACGATCGCAAGCAGACTGACCAGCAACAGTTTCCTCATCGAACCCCCCTTGAACTAATTACCTGCTGAAGCAACAAGTTCGGGCATCTTACCAAAAAATTTTATCACAAGACAACACCCAGAGCAAACTGTCAACCATTCATCTGTTGCAAAACTGCGGAGCGGAAGAACTACTTTCTCTTCTGGAACAGAGAATCACCCTGCACCAACGATCGGACACTTCATCCTTTTTCTTCGACAATTACACTCTTCACACGGAGCAGAACTTAACGAGCAAACCTGCCACCCAAAAACATCGTGAACCACGGCACATAAGTGACCAACAACAAAATTGCGATCATCGCTAAGTAGAACGGTATGGACGCTTTGGCGACTCTTTCCATCGTGCTCTTTCCGATGGCGCATCCCACGAACAGCGTCGTACCGACCGGTGGTGTACACAAACCGATGCCGAGGTTTATCATCATCACTATGCCGAACTGCACCGGAGACATTCCCAGTGACCTCACCAGAGGTAAAAGGATCGGTGTGGTTATGAGTATGAGCGGAGCCATGTCCATGATCATGCCCAAAAAGAGCAGCATCAAGTTTATGAGGAGCAGGATCACGTACTTGTTCGTAGAGATGCTCGTCAGCGTGCTCGCAACCAGCGCCGGTACCTTCAAATATGCCAGCAGATAACCGAACGCTGAGGAGCTCGCTATGATGAACAAAACCATCGCGATGACCACCGCGGTGTTTTGAAAGGTCCTCAGGAGCTTCTTGAAGTTGAGAGTCTTGTACACAAAGATCGTTATGATTATCGCGTAAACGGCAGCGACGACCGAAGCCTCTGTCGCCGTGAACACACCGAATATGATACCCACGATGATGATGACACCGACCAGAAGTCCCAAGATGGAGTCTCTCGTTATGATCAGTGCTTCCTTGAAGCTCACCTTGCCCGCCACCGGATAGTTTCTCTTTCTCGAAATGATGTACGCGACGATCATTTGTGCTACACCGACCATGATGCCGGGAATGTAACCAGCCATGAAGAGAGCCCCCACGGAGACTCCGCCCGCTGCGAGAGAATAGATGATCATGTTGTGGCTCGGTGGAATGATGATACCAAGCGTCGAAGAGGTGATCGTCACGGCAATGGAAAAATCTCTGTCGTAACCCTGATCGACCATCATCGGGATCAAGAACGCACCTATGGAAGATGTGTCCGCCACAGAAGAGCCACTCACGCCTCCGAAGAACATGCTCGCGAGTATGTTCACCATCGCAAGCCCTCCACGTACCCTTCCGATGAGGATGTTGGAAAACTCCACTATCTTCTGTGCGATCCCACCCTCCGCCATGACCTGACCGGCCAGTATGAAGAACGGAATGGCGATCAAAGAGAACGCGTTTATGCCGGCGCCCATCCTCTGGAAGATCACCATCGTTGGAAGGTTCAAATAGATCGCCGTGAGAAAGGCTGGAATGCTCAAACAGAAGGCTATGGGCACTCTGAGCATCATCAGCAGCACGAAAGATGTGAACAGTACGATCCTTCCACCCTCCTCGCGGGAAAAGCCTTGAACGATGGGAAGCTTGAACATGAACGCGAGGAGTACACCCAAAAGAAAGATCATGAAAGCGCCGAAGATGTATGATAAAAATCTCTTCATCGCTTTCTCCCTTCTTTCAAGGATGCGACCTGTTCAAGGATCTTGAGAAGAGCACACATGACCAGCAGAACACCACAAATGGCTATGGGCACGTACATCCACGCGACCGATATGCCCGTCGCAGCGAGCCGGTTGGGGAGCCTTTGAACCATCATCACGGTGTAGCGAGTCATCTGAACTCCAAAATAACCTATCAAAACCATGATCGCGATTTCAACGAATCTTTGCATTTTCTTTGGAAAGACCGACATGAACACTTCGACGCGCATGTGTATGTCGTTCTTCAAGCCGATACCAGCTCCGAGCATGGCGATCCATATCATGGTCACGAGAGCGATCTCTTCGGTCCACTTCGGAGGTTTGTTGAAGAAATATCTCGCCAACACTTGGTAGAAAACGATCACGACCATGAAAGCAACACCCACGATGGAGAAACCAACAACGGCGTTCTCAACCCACTTGAGAATTCTCTCCAGAGCTCTCTTCAACGCGCTCACCCCAAACGCTGGGCGCGGGGTGCGCCCAGCGAAGGATCATTTGACCTCTTGGATTCTCTTGATCAAATCTTTGTACTGTGGGAATTTGTCATAAACTGGCTGAGCTGCTTTCTGGAAGGCAGTGATGTCGGGCTGGAATATCTTCGCTCCACCCTTTTGAACAGCTTCGAGTGCGGCTTGTTCCATCTGCTTCCACAGGTATTTCTCGTACTGTGCGGAGGCTATGGCTGCCGTCTTGAAGATGAGTTTTTCTTCGGGTGTCAGCTTGTCCCAGAACGCTTTGGACATGAGCAGGATCTCAGGAATGCGTGTGTGTGCATCGAGACAGTAGTACGGTGCGACCTCAAAGTGTCTGGCCGTGTAGTAAGACGGTGGATTGTTCTCAGCGCCATCCACCACACCCGTTTGCAGAGCGGTATAAACTTCTGCATAAGCCATGGGCACACCCGTTGCACCGAGTGCTTGCATCAGTGCCACCATGACCTCGTTCATCTGAACTCTGATCTTCATACCCTTCAGATCCTCTGGTTTCTGAACGGGTCTTCTGGTGTAGAAGCTCCTCGCACCCGCGTCGTAGTAGCAAAGGCCGACCAAACCTATCTTCTCCACACCTTTGAGCAGTTCCTCACCGATGGGACCTTCGAGGACTTTCCAGAAGTGATCCTCATCTCTGAACAGATACGGCATCGTGAAGACTCCAATCGGATCGTAGAACGGTTGCAACGGGGCAACGGAAACGCGTGTCATCTGGATCGCGTTCATGATCGTCTGCTCGATCGTTTCTTTCTCGTCTCCCAACTGCCCACTCACGTACACTTCGATCTTGTACTTTCCGTTGGTCATGACTTCGATGATCCTACCCATCATCTTAACGGCTTCCACGGTTGGATAACCGTGCGGGTGCACATCAGAAGATTTGATCACGATCGGTGCAGCGAAACCTACCATGACCACAAAGGATGCCAGCAACACTACCAAGAACCTCTTCATACAAACACCTCCTCACAAAGAGTGTGGTAAATAATCCTCTCTTATCGGAGTGAAAACATCCAGCAGAACAGCATCGGTGAGCGCTTCGACTTGGTGTTTCACGTTACTCGGCACGTAGATCGCTGAACCTGCCTTCATGTGGTACTTCTCTTCCCCGACCGTGTAGATGAATTCGCCTTCCACCACGTAACTGATCTGCTCGTGAGGATGACTGTGAAGGTCTCCCACGCAACCTTTTTTGAAACTCACCTGCGTCATCATCAACTTTCCAGACCAGACCAAAACTCTCATTTCTATGCCTTCCTTGACTTTCTTCGGAGCCACTTCGTGTGCGTGTGCGAACGTTCTCATCTGCTCAACCAACCTCCATCCACAACGATTACGGAACCAGTCACATAGTCAGAAGCTTCACTCGCCAAGAAGACCACAGCACCTTTGAGGTCTTCTGGCAAACCCCATCTGCCCATGGGTATCCTCGAGAGTATCTCCTTGTACCTTTTCTCATCCTTCCTGAGCGCCTCGGTGTTGTCGGTGACCATGTAACCGGGAGCGATCGCGTTCACGTTGATACCGTGTCTCGCAAGTTCGTTCGCAAGCAATCTCGTCAAACCAAGTATACCGTGTTTCGAAACAGTGTATGCCGCGGTGTAGATGCCACCTTGGAAAGAAAGCAAGGAGGCGATGTTGATGATCTTTCCTTTCTTTTGATTCTCTATCAAGTACCTCGCGAACTTCTGAGAGAGGAGAAAGACCGATTTCAGATTCACATCTATCACTTCGTCCCAATCTTCCTCGCTGTATTCGATCGCCAGAGCACGCCTTATTATGCCCGCGTTGTTGACCAGTATATCCACCGTGCCGCACTCCTTCACAGCCACGTCGATGATCGTGCCAACTTTGTCCAGCTCTCTCAGATCAAGCTCGATTCCAACATACTTCCTACCCAGAGATTCGACAGCCTTCTTTGTTTCTTCTTGTTGTTGCATCGACCTGCTCACACCGACGATGTCCGCACCCGCTTCGGCCAAGCCTATCGCCATCGCCTGACCCAAACCCCTCGATGCGCCCGTGACGATGGCGACCTTGCCCTTCAAAGAGAAACTCTCCAGAACACCCAACACGATCACCTCACAGGGAAAGGTTGTCCTCGATGTTCTTGATCATCTTTGTCGCCTGATCTATGAACCTCATGTCTGGATCAACGTAAGGTATTTGAACTCTCTCCTCGCCCGCTAAGAACCAAAGATAGTAAACCGTGAATCCAGGTGCCGCAACGGCCGTGTGGTAACCCTTCGGAATGAGGTGCAATGTGTCGTCCTTTATGACGCCGGCAAAATCTATAGTGCCATCGTCGCTGTAGTGGCGAGCCAAGCCCCAGCCCTTGGGATGATCGACCCTGTAGTAGTAGATCTCTTCGAGAAACACCTCTTCGGGTGGATTGTGCCTTTCGTGTCTGTGAGGAGGATAGGTGGACCAGTTGCCCGAGGGTGTGAACGTTTCTCCTATCATCAACTTCACCGCGGGATGTTTCTCGTCGACAGCGATCTGATGGAAAGTCCTCGAGTAGTTCGAGATACCCCACTTGCCACTGTTGACTTGAGAAGGAGTTATCAAGTAAGGTTCTATCTTCGCAGGTTCACGAACTAAAGCCTTGGCGAGTGCGATCTCACAACCGAAATCGAGCGCTTCGATGGAGAACTCTACTTTCGGTGGCAGATAGACCGCGTAGGGTTTGCCAGAGAAAACGTTCCTCCTCTCACCGATCCTTTCAAAGAGCTTGTCCTTCACCTTCACGGTGCACCTTCCGCCCAATACGACGAGAAAGATCTCAAAATCTCCGCTGCTCGCAGTGTGACACCGTCCAGGAGGAAGAAGGAGCCTTTCGAAGCCCAAATACTTCATGCCGTTCGCATCTGGTTCACTGACGAAGTGCACAACATCCTTTATCTTGATGAACATTCCATCACCCGAAAGCAATTTTACCTAATGTTTCAATTGCTTTGCAAGAAAAAGACCGTTGGACTTTATATGAATGGTGTATAAACATTAACCAAAAGAAAATTGTGGAAGCTCTTGGAAGCTCACGCCACTCATCCACATACAGATTCAAACTCACTGTTAAGCGAGATAACGAAAGATCATGAATTCAAAACTTTTCCCGCTCGCCTAACTATCTGATCTCACCGACACACTGGACAAGAAAGCGTGGTGAATTTCCACACAGGTCCTTCAGTTTTTCCACCCTCATTGTCTTCGGCAACGATTTTCGAATAGTACGTGGTGATCAAATTCAGCTCTCCAAATTCTGTAGTTACGCTGTGCACTCAAATCTACCACACGCATCCTTGGAATAATGCTCAAAAAGCAATTCGTTCAAATTTTCGAGTCAATCGTTTGTCACATTCTGGATGTAAAATAAAGAAAACCTTTGGGAGGGATGTGCATGAAGAAGCTCGCTGTGGTGTTGCTTGCGCTTTTGGCGGTCTTCGCACTCGGAGCGCAGAAATTGTACGTCTCCACTTGGGGTTTCAACCTCGATCTGCTCGACAAGAACATCAGCAAACCGTTCCTGGAAAAGTATGGAATTCAGGTCGAGAGAGAACTCGGAAACAACTCTGTCAGACTCAGCAAGTTGATCTCGCAGAAGGATAACCCAGTGATCGACGTGGTTCACTTCGCGGACTACTTCGCCATGTTGGCTGTGAAGAATGGTCTGTTGCAACCCATCGACGTCACGAAGTTGAGCAACTATCAAGGCATTTACGACTTTGCCAAAGATCCGGTGGGCGGAAACTACGGTGTAGGTTACACCGTCTACAGCTTGGGCATAGTTTACAGGACGGACAAGATCAAAAGACCGATCACATCTTGGAAAGATTTCTGGTCGAAGGACGTTGCAGGTCACATAAGCTTGCCCGACATCACGACTACACAGGGACCAGTGTTGATGATGCATTTGAACAAGATCTTTGCCGATAACGCTTACGATCCAGAACTGAAGGCAGCCTTTCAGAAAGTTGCAGAGCTGAAGAAGAACATCGTGACGTTCTACAAGACTTCGTCGGAGCTTATCAACCTATTCAAGATGGGTGAAGTTTGGATGGCTCCAGTCACGCGCTTTTCATGGGGACAGTTCTTAGAGACCGGTTTGCCACTCGCGTGGGTGGTGCCCGAAGAAGGCATGCTGGGCTTCACGAACGTAGTGAGCATCGTGAAGGGTGCGAAGAATTTGGATGCGGCGTACAAGTACATCGACTTCATCATAAGCTACGAGGTACAGCTCGCAGAAGCGATGGATCTTGTTGATTCACCTGTGAATGTGAAAGTCAAAGTTCCACCCGAGATCGCCGAGAAATTGACCTACGGTGAAGACCACATCAAATCCTTGGTGTTCTACAACATAGGTTTCATCGTGGGCAACTACGACAAGTGGATCAACAAGTGGAACGAGATGATAGCTCAGTAATTATGAAGAAATACGTGCTTTTGATACCTTGTCTTGCGTTCTTGATAGCGTTCTTCATAGTCCCAATCTTTGGAATGTTCGTCGAGAGCATTTATCAACGCGAGAAAGGTTGGGTCGCACAGAGGTATTTGGATTTCTTCAAGCAGAGGCTCTCACGAACGGTCTACTTTCGAAGTCTTTGGATGAGTCTCTTGGTCACCCTCGTCGCACTCCTCATAGGATATCCAGCGGCCATGGCCGTGATCAGTGTCAAGAGTGATTCTCTGAGAAGTCTGTTGATGACGTTGCTCGTCTTTCCGTTGATGACCAATCCCGTGGCTCGAACCTTCTCGTGGCTCGCGGTGCTCGGTAGGGAAGGCTTGATAAACAACCTACTCTTATCCTTGAAGATACTCGACAGCCCCGTGCGCTTGCTCTACACGCGCGGGGCTGTCTTCGTTGGACTGCTCCAGCTCTTCTTACCGCTCATGATCATCTCGCTCACGAGCGCGCTCGAAAACCTCCCAAAAGACGTTCCGCTCGCTGCGAGGAGTTTGGGTGCGAGCAGCTTCAAGCTCTTCACAAAAATCTATCTGCCCCTGACGAGCGAAGGAATTGTGACAGGCTCAACTTTGGTTTTCACAGGGTGTATCACGGCATACGTGACACCCGCAGTTCTTGGGGGAAGCCGTGTGCTCATGTTGAGCACGCTCCTTTATCAGAAAGCTTCTGTAACACTCGATTGGACCATGGCTACCGTGATCGCGATGATCATGTTTCTGAGCACGATCGCCGTGAACTTCCTCTCTCGAGCGTTCAGCACGGTTGGGGTGAGAAGATGGCGCAAAACAAGTGGCTGATGGTCGCACTCTTCGTCGCCCTTTCGATAATGCTTGGGCCTTTTCTCATCATCTTTTTTGCTTCCTTCGAACCGAGCTCGACCTTGCGATTTCCCCCGACAGGATTCACGCTGGACTGGTTCAGGAAGGTCATGAGCATGAGCATGTTTCAAAAGAGTCTCGTTCTCAGTTTACGCATAGCGCTCTTGGCGTCCTTGCTATCCTTGCTCTTGGGAGTTCCCACAGCGTATGCGATCTCACGCTACACCTTCAAAGGAAAGAGGTTGATCGAAATCATCATCACTTCTCCACTGATAATTCCAGGCATGGTCGCTGGTCTGGCATTGCTTAGATTCTTCGTGTTGATGCGAGTTTTCTCCGTTGAAACCACGCTTTTGATCGGACACACCGCCATCGTGTTACCTTACGCTGTCAGATCGGTCCTCGCAAGTCTGGTGAACCTGCCTGTGGGCATCGAAGAGGCAGCGCAGAGTCTTGGAGCCCACCCGCTGAGGAGTTTCTTCTCAGTGGTACTGCCCAACATCAAGGTTGGAATAATCTCCGCGTTCATCATGACCTTCATCACATCTTTCAACAACGTTCCGATATCTCTCTTCCTCAGTGGGCCTGGTGTGAACACTCTGCCCATCGTTATGATGACCTACATGGAGTACTATTACAATCCAAGCATCGCGGCCCTTTCGACGCTCCTCATAGGTTTGACGCTCGCAATAGTTCTGGTCGCACAGAAATTGCTCGGCATTTCCAAACTCATGTGAGGGATGGATGAGACGTGGCCTTCTTGGAACTTGTGAACCTGACCGTTGCGTACGGGAAGAATTCCCCAGTGCTCAAAGGTTTGAACCTTTCCATCGACAGGGGTGAGTTCGTCTCGCTTCTCGGGCCCAGTGGTTGCGGCAAGACGACCACCCTGAGGCTCATCGCGGGCTTTCTCAAACCTCTCGAAGGAAAGGTGCTTCTGAATGGAAAAGATCACACGAACGTTCCTCCACACAAGCGAAACATCGGTGTAGTGTTTCAAAACTACGCGCTGTTTCCACACATGGACGTGTTCGAGAACGTGGCTTTCGGTCTCAAGATGAGAAGAATTTCTAAGGCAGAGATCGAAAAGAAGGTCAAGCGAGCGCTCGACATGGTGGGACTTTCAGGTTTTGAAAACAGACTCCCATCCGAACTATCCGGTGGTCAGCAACAGCGTGTCGCCATCGCGAGAGCCATCGTGATCGAACCAGACCTTTTACTCATGGACGAGCCACTCTCGAACCTCGATGCGAATCTGAGAGCAGAGATGCGTGGTGAAATAAAACAACTCCAGCAAAATCTTGGAATCACGACGATCTATGTCACACACGACCAATCCGAAGCTATCGCGATGTCGAACAGAATAGTCGTGATGAAAGATGGCAAGATCGAACAGATCGGAACGCCACAGGAGATCTTTTCGAATCCAAAGACCGAGTTCGTGGCCAGCTTCATGGGATTTCAGTGGCTCGCCAGTGGCGTGGTGAAGTCTATCAAGGAAAACTTCGTGGAGGTCCTGTGCGGTGGAAAACTCTTCGTGGCACGAGCTACATGTGACGTTGAAGTTGAGGACAGAGTTTCACTCTTCGCAAGACCGAGGAAGATGAAAATCGTTCAAGAGGAGATGGCCAACTCTTTCGAAGTCGAGTTGGTCTCGGTACTCTACCAAGGAGAGACGAGTCTTTTCGTTTTCAAGCTTGGTGAGAGACAACTTTCGGTGGAACTGGATTCGAACGTGAAGTTGTCACGTGAGTCTAAGCTCTTCGTTCATGTTCCCAAAGAAGACCTCTTGGCCGTGAAGGAGGAAGAATGATGGACGTGCAGAAGCACATAAGATGCAAACCTGGAGATGTCGGTGAGTACGTTTTGATACCCGGAGACGAAGCGCGGGCAGAGAAGATAGCCGCGCACCTACAGAACGCCACCTTGATAGCGAAGAACCGCGCGTACCATGTCTACACGGGCACCTTGAATGGCGTCAAGGTGAGCGTCTGTTCGACTGGAATCGGTGGGCCATCGGCTTCGATCGCCATAGAGGAACTGATCAGGGTGGGCGCCAAGACGCTCATCCGCGTCGGCTCTGCTGGTGCGAGACAACCCGACATGCCCATCGGTGCTTTAGTGATCGCGACCGCAGCCTACAGAGGTGAAGGAACGTCTCATGCCTACGCTCCTGCTCCGTTCCCAGCCGTGGCGGACCTGCAAGTCACTCTGGCTTTGATGAGGGCAGCCAGATCTTTGGGCTACGACTTCTACCACGGTATCGCTTTCACCAGGGATGCTTACTACGTTCAGGATGAAAATTTGAACAGGTTCCTGACAAACTGCGGTATCGTGGCCTCCGAACAGGAATGTGCCATCACCTTCATACTGGGAAGCGTCAGGCGGGTGCGAACCGGCGCCATCTTGGCCACCGATTCGAACATATGGCTCAAGCCACAACCGAGTCTGGAGGAAAAGGAAAGACTGTTTCGAATCGCCGAAAAGAAAGCCATCGAGGTGGCGATAAGAGCTGTAGAGATCCTCATAGAGGAGGACAAGGGTGGAAAGAAAGATCTTTCTTAACGCACGCATCGTCGATGTGATCACTCAGGCCATCTTCAACGGTTGGTTCTCGGTGAAGAACGGCAGGTTCGAATTCGTCGAAGAGGGTAAAGTCAACGTCAACGAGCCTGTCGAGACCGTCGATCTGAAAGGTCTCTACTGCGTCCCCGGCTTAACAGACGCCCACATGCACGTTGAAAGCAGTCTCGTGACGTGCTCTGAGTTCGCGAAGGCTGCCTTGAGGCACGGCACCGTGGCCGTGCTCCAAGATCCCCACGAGATGGCCAACGTGTTTGGAAAAGACGGGGTTCGTTTCATGTTCGAAGAAGGTTCCCTGCAACCTTTGAAATTCTACGGAGCCATCCCAAGCTGCGTGCCACCAACGCGCTTCAATTTGGAGACTGCGAACGCTTCAATTGACCAAGAGGACGTCGAAGAACTCGTAAAGATTAAAAACGTGCTCGCGATCGGCGAGGTGATGGATTATCCTGCGCTCGTTCAGAACAACGAAGAGATCTTGAAGATCATCGAGGCTGGTTTGAGACACAACTTGCTCATCGAAGGACACTGCCCAACGCTTTCGAATGAAGAACTTTCCAAGTACATCTTCAACGGTGTCGGCTCGGACCACACTCTGACCGATCCGAAAAAGATGTTGGAACAACTCCGCAAGGGTATGTTCGTCATGATTCAGGAAAAGTCGATCAAACCAGAGAACATCGAATTGATCAAGAAACTACCGGATCGATCGAGGATCCTCCTCGTCACCGACGACGTCCCACCATCGAGATTGATCGAAGGCCACTTGAACCTTCTCATCACCAAAGCCATCGAAAATGGTTGGCCCACTCTCGACGCGATAGCATCAGCGACGATCAGGCCAGCGAGCTATCTGAGGCTCAAGGATCTGGGAGCCATCGCTCCAGGAAAGAAGGCGTGTTTCTTCGTCTGTGAGGATCTCTCACAGCCGAAACCTTTGAAGGTCTTCGTCGATGGCATCGAAACGGATCGGCTGGATTTTCCAAAACTGACTTTCTCTTTCCCACCTTCGATCTTCGTTCGGTCTTTCGACGAGAAAGATTTCAAGCTCACCAACGTTCCAGACGGGGTCAGAAAAGTCAGGGTGGTCGTGGCAAACCCACAGAACAGTTTCACCGAATTGGCCGAAGAGACCATCGTCGTGAAGGATGGCTTTGCAGAAGGCGACTTCGTCAACGTCGCAGTCTTTCACAGAAAGAGTTCAAAGCCTCGAGGGCATGTCGGCCTTTTGAAAGGTTTTGGTTTACAACGTGGTGCTTTCGCATCAAGCTTCGCGCACGACACACACAACATCCTCGTGGTTGGAAGATGTGCTGAACACATGAAAGTGGCGGCGAACGAGCTTTTGAACATGAATGGAGGAATCGTGTTCTACGACGGTTCCATCCTTCTGAAACTACCCTTGGAGATCGGGGGCATCATCAGCGAACGAAGCCTGATCGAGATTGCCCCAGCTTTGCGTCAGATCGAAGAACGATTGAAATTCAACGGCGCGAAGCATGCCAAACCTTTCCTGTTCCTCTCCGTCCTTTCCTTGACGCTCAGTCCCAAGTTCAAATTCTCGGATCTGGGTATAGTCGACGTCGAATCTGTCAAGTTGCTCTCCAACCTCACCGTGTGATCCGTTGAGTAAAGAGATCGCGTCAAGGAGAGTCCGAGTAGAAAGCCCTGATTTCTGGCAAGATTCTGAAGAGGTTCGCTATGTCTTGTGCGGTGAACCTCTCGATCGTTCCCACCGCGACGAAGAGGTTCCCAGCCATTCCGTTCGGTGGAAAGTAGGCCACCAAGTAATACCTGCCCGTCTCGGGTAACACTATCCTCTCGCTCAAATGGATCCAAGAGTGCGTGTTCGTGAACGGTTCGTAGAAGGCCCTGGGTGGACCAGTTGGCTCGAAGACGATGGCTCCAAGTTCAGCGGGAACTTCGAACGGTAGGTCGGACCTAACGGGGAAACCCGGACCCAAAAGAGCAGCGATCGGCCTCATCGCCTCGTACTTTCTCGTCTTGGGTGTACCCAGATCTAACTTCAAGACCTCTCCTTTCTTACCGTCGAAGGTCAACCAGACGAAACTGTTTTCGTTGTTCAAGATTTTGTACAAAACTTGCGATATCGCGATGTTTTTGACTGGTATCGCGCACGAAATACACGAACCAGGCAGTTCTGAAACTATAGGTGCGTGGGCGTAGCCTGTCAATGGTAAAGAGATCATCAGAAACAGAAGCACGTAGAGAATTCTTTTCATCATCTTCACCTCCCATGATTTTAGACTGTACAAAAATGTTAATGGTCCAAAAATTATCGTTTTCAACACGATCTCACCACACCACGATGCTTCGATCTTGGTTCGCTCGGCTCCGGTTTCGCTTCATATCATTCTTGGGCGTGGCTTGAGAGATCTTCACGACGGAAACGAGTTATAATCTTCTTGGTATGCGCGACTCTCATGGAAGGAACATAAACTACCTTCGACTTTCGATCACGAACAGGTGCAATTTCGACTGTTTCTTCTGTTCCTCGAACAGTTCGCTTGTGCATGAAATCACTTTGCAGGAGCTTCAAATTCTTTCCGAGCTTTTCTCACGCTTGGGAATAGAGCACGTGAGACTCACAGGTGGTGAACCCACGCTCAGGGAGGACCTTCCTGAAATAGTAGAGTTGCTCTCGAGACGCTTTCGTGTCTTGATCACGACCAACGGTTCACGTTTGAAGGACCTTGCGAAACTCTTCAAAAAGTTCGACGTCCGGGCCATCAATCTCTCATTCCACAGCCTCAGGGAAGAAATCTTCTACAAGATCACTCGTTCAAGCTTGAAAGATGTTCTGGATGGCTTGAAATCTGCTTTGAAGGAAGGTCTCAACGTCAAGCTCAACTGCGTCGTGAGTGAGTACAACGTCGATGAAATCGCGGAGTTGGTTCGTTTCGCTGGTGAGCTTAAAGTGCCCATCAGGTTCATCGAGCTCATGCCTGTGGGTAAGAACAACAAAGCTGTGGTGCTGAACGAGATCCTCGATCGTCTGAAAGATTTCGACCTCAAACCTGTCGATACCAAACTCGGTTTCGGCCCGGCGAGTTACTACGTCACAAAGGATGGCAACTACGTTGGAATCATCGCCGCTCTGAGTAAGAACTTCTGTGACAGTTGCAACAAGATGAGACTCAGCAGCGATGCAAAGCTCTATCCGTGTTTGGGTTCGAGTTTCTACGTCGATCTCAGAGAGATTTTGAATCGTGGTTCAAGCGAAGACCTTCTGAAGATCATGAGGTACGCTGTAGAGACCAAGCCTTTGAAGCACAGAATGAACGAAACCTTCGTTCCGAACAACATGAGAGAACTTGGAGGCTGAGTGATGTCAGAATTCTCCCATCTGGACGAACAAGGCAACGCGAGGATGGTCGATGTCTCTCAAAAGCAAGACACCGAAAGGATCGCGATCGCCCAGGCGAAGGTGCGCATGAAGCCAGAGACGCTGAAGGCGATCTTGGAAGGTTTTGTCCAGAAAGGCGATGTACTCACCACCGCGAAGATCGCCGCGATCATGGCCGCGAAGAGAACGTCCGAACTCATACCTCTGTGTCACAACATCAACCTCTCGCATGTGGATGTCGAATTCGAACCTGACACCAATAACGGAATCTTGACCATAAGAAGCAGCGTCAAGTGCGTTGGGAGAACCGGTGTCGAGATGGAGGCGCTCGTTGCCGCTTCGATCGCCGCGCTCACCATCTACGACATGTGCAAATCCGTCGAGCGCGGAATGGTCATTGAAGAGATCTGTCTGCTGTACAAGGCAGGTGGAAAGTCCGGTGAATGGAAAAGGTGAACTCACGGCGATCGTGCTCTCTGTGAACGTGTCCAAGGTGAAGGGTGTGAAGAAGGTTCCGCAATCAGAAATAATCTTGGTTGAAAACCACGGTGTTCTCGGTGACGCACACGCTGGCAACTGGCACAGACAAGTCTCCATGCTCTCGAAGAGCAGCATAGACAAAGCCAGAAGCTGGGGAATAGACGTTTCTTTCGGAGACTTCGCAGAGAACATAACGATCGACGGTGTGGACGTGTGGAAGTTGCCCATCGGAACGAAGGTGTACATAAACGATGCGATACTCGAAGTAACCCAGATAGGTAAAGAATGCCACGATCGTTGCGCTGTAGCGAGGATGGTTGGAAAGTGCGTCATGCCCATCGAAGGTATCTTTCTCAAGGTCTTGAAAGGTGGAACTGTGAAACCCAACGACGAGGTGGTGTTCGTCCTTCCCAGATGAGAAATGCTCTGATCCTTTTCTTGCTCCTCTCCGTCACGTTGTTTGCCAGACAGTTGATCATCGCGACGACCACGAGCCTCTATGAAACTGGTTTGCTCGATCTTCTCAAAGCTCATTTCGAGAAAAGATACCCCATCCAGGTTGTGTTCGCACCGATGGGCAGTGGCATGGCCCTGGCGATGGGCAGGCGTGGTGATGCGGACCTACTCTTGGTGCACTCACCATCGGACGAGGAGCAGTTCATGAAAGATGGTCTTGGTTTGAAAAGAGTGAGTTTCATGTACAACGTTTTCATCGTCGTTGGACCGAAGGAATGGCAGGAAAGAAAGTTTGAAGATGCGCTATCTTTCATGAGATACATTCACGAAAATCAGCTGCCCTTCGTTTCCAGAGCGGACGGTTCTGGAACACACAAAAAAGAGCAGGAACTTTGGAAGAGCATCGGCGTTGTACCAGAAGGAAAATGGTACCACATGGCGGGCACGGGAATGGCTCAAACGCTTTTGATCGCGAACGAGCTGAGGGCCTTCTGTCTCACAGACAGGGCGACTTTCGAGATGTTGAAAAATAGACTGAGCATGAAAATCTGTTGTGAGGACGGCAAGCTTTTGAAGAACATCTACAGTGTCATTCTGGTCAATCCCAAAAACGGAAAGAGAGTGAACTATGAAGACGCGAAAAAGTTTGTCGATTTTCTGCTCGAAGATTCCACGCTCGAGTTGATCGAAAACTATTCCGTGAACGGCGTGAAGCTCTTCAGAGTGTTCAGATGAGCGAGCTCGTCGAGATCTCACTGAGGTCTATCTACGTCAACTGCGTTGCGACGTTCATAGCCTCCCTGATAGGCGTACCGTTGGCGCTCTTCTTGGACGTCTCAAGGTCTCGTTTCAAAGGCGCCGTTCTTCTCATCTTTCAAACCCTCGTTGGAATTCCTCCCGTGCTGGTTGGTCTGATCCTCTGGCTTTTGCTCTCCAGGAGCGGTCCACTCGGTGGATTCAATCTTCTCTTCACCACAACTGCGATGATCGTTGCTCAAGTTCTCATCGCTTTACCGATCATCATCACGATGAGTCATTCGCACTTTGCAAGGGTGGACGACAGAATCAAGTTTCTGGTGCTGACGCTCGGCGCGAACAGACTCCAGCTCATGGGAACCATCCTGGGAGAGTCTCTCTCTGGCGTTCTTTCGGCGATCCTCACGGCCTTCGGGAGGGTTGCGGGTGAAGTGGGAGCGGTCATGATCGTGGGAGGAAACATCCTTGGAAGAACACGCGTTCTGACGACGTCCATCGTGCTATACACGAACACGGGTCAGTTCGAGAAGGCCATCTTAGCTGGTGTGATCTTGCTCTTCATCGCTTTCACGGTGAACTTCACGGCGAATCTGCTCTCGAAGAGGTCCAAAACATGAGCGTGTACAGTGTGGAACAACTCGAATTCAGCTACGATAAGAGATTCACACTTTTCTTGGAGAGCTTCGAAATGGATGAAAAATGCGTCGGCCTCGTTGGGCCATCCGGCAGTGGAAAGACAACGTTGCTTTTGAACCTCGCGTTCCTTCTGAAGGGAAAGTGGAAAAAGTTTGAATTCTTGGGCCAAAACGTCACAGAGGCGAACTTCGAACGACTCAGACGGCACGTGACGTACGTCGCACAGCATCCAGTTCTTCTGAGAAGAACGGTCTTCGACAACGTCGCTTATCCTCTGATCTTGAGAGGAACTTCGAGAGAAAAAATCACAGAACGAGTTGAGCAAATCACCGAACTGTTCGATCTGAAGGATCTTTTGAACAAGAAACCTTGGCAACTTTCGGGTGGTCAGGCCAAGATGGTCTGTCTTGCGAGGGCCTTCGTCTTCGAGCCGAAAGTGATCCTTTTGGACGAACCTACGGCAGATTTAGACGAGAAGGGCAGAAAGATCCTGAACGACGCACTGAAGGTTTTCTCGGATCAAACCAGTTTCATCATCGTCTCTCACGATGTCGACTGGCTTTCGAGCGTGTGCGAAAAGGTCTATACCATCAACGATGGTGTTCTGAAGGAATACAGAGCAAAGGTTAAGAAAAATTAATTGGAGGTGCAAACGTTGCAGAAGAGAAAGTGTCTTCTTTCCGTAGCGATGATCGTTAAAGACGAAGAGCACAACATAAGGCGTGCTTTGGACAGCATCAAGGATGTTGTCGACGAGATCGTCGTTGTCGATACAGGTTCAACAGATAAAACACCGCAGATCGTCAGACAGTACACCGACAAACTCTATTTCCATCCCTGGAAGAACGATTTTTCCGAGGCGCGAAACAATTCCTTGAAGTATCCCACCTGCGAATGGGTCCTCATCCTCGATGCGGATGAGGAAGCTTCGGAAGATTTCAGAAGGAACATAAGAAGTTTTCTGGAGAGTTTGCCCCCAGATGTGAACACGGTTTATTTGCCCACCTTAAGCTATCTGGACTGGGATTTCAAGAGGTCCGAAGTTGCCTCAACTCCACGGATCTTCCGCAACGGTACGGTGTACTATAAAAACATCGTGCACAATCAAGCCATATACAAACCGAAGGTCGCGAACGCGAACTTCTTGATATACCACTACGGCTACATCTGGACCAGGAAGTTGAAAAAACAGAAGTATGAACGCACTGGCAACCTCATAAGAAAACACCTTCAATCTTGTAAAAACGATCAAGAAAGGCTCTACTACCTCGTGCAACTTTACAAGACCGAGAAAACCGGTGGCACACTCTATCAAGCGAGTGAGGTGGGCTGGCAGGCTTTGCAACTTTTGAAGAAACTCACATCGGTACCAGCCATAGGCTTGGAATTTCTTTATCTCTTCTCGGTGGATCTTCTCAACGCTGGTCTCTACGATCTCGCCGAACAGCTCTCTAAGACAGCGATTCAAGCAGTTCCCGAATATCCAGATCCGTACCTTTCTTTGGCCTTCGTGAGCTTCAAGAAAAGGGATTGGCAAACTCTTCTGAAATATTACGACGATTTCAAGAAGGCCGTGGAACACGCATCAACCAACATCGAGAAGTTCGGTTGGACGATCATGAGCTTCAAGGATGTTCCCACGGCAGACGTTCTGGCCATGATCGCCGCCATAGAAGTCGAAGACTACGACAAGTTCAACGAGATAGCACTCCAAAGATTTGAGAAGGATGAAGATGTTAGAGAGGACCTGGTCCAACATCTTCTCAACAGGGCTAATACGAAGGACGTTGAAAAAACTTTGCCTGGTTTGAAGAAGTTGCTCGAATTCGCAAGGAAGAAGAATCTTCAACTCAACGCACAAGCCTTTTACGAGAAAGTCGTTGAAAAACGTTTGCCTGTCAAACTCGAAGAGATACTGCTCAAACAGATCACACCTTTCTCTTACTATCTGATCAAGCGATTGGAAACCAACGCCGATCTGTTGCTCGACTTTCTGTCCTCGGGTCAGTACGAAAAGCTCGTTCACGAAAACGGAGTCGGAGGACTGCTCTTCGTCTACACTCATCTTCGCGATGATGAGAAGAAACCCTTCCTGGAAAAGTTCTTGGAGGACGAAGACAGCTTGATCAAAGGTGTGGCGAAGGCGCTGTACGCGGACCATCTTCTGAAAGAATCCAAGTTCCTCGAGGCCATAAGGGCCTACAGGGACTCTATACAACTGGTTCCAGAACTCTCACAGTTCATCAAACCCATCGTGGAGGACCTCAAGACCAGGCTCGATCCCACGATCGAAGGAGTCTATGAGGAACTCTACAGATTTTACGCGAAACAGAAGGAGTTCATGATAGATTTCAAAAAGTACGCTGGAAACGACGTTTCCAAGCTTTATTTGATCTCAGACAGCGACGTGGCGCTCTACGTTTCAGCTGTTCACACCGACAAGGCCGAAAGGTCCGTAGAACTTTTGAGCAAGATCAAAGATCCTTCGAAGTTTCCCATGTATCACTACAGGATGGCCAAGTTCTACAGCAAGTTCGACAAAGAGAAGGCCTTTGTACACCACATCAAGGCCGTTGAAACAAACGAAAAGCTCGCCGATCTGGTCTTGGGTAGGTTCGGCTACACGGGTCTGTATCCCAACATGACGCTGAACTGGTTCGAAAAATCGGATCCCATCGTGTGGGTAGGCAACATCTCGGAGAAGTTCTCCACACTCGGAGTGATCCATCCAATCAGGGCGTGGAAGAGAGCGAAGAACGGTCTGCTCTACGCCATGCCTTTCCCCATAGATGAATCCATCAAAGCCTACAAAGACTTGGAGAAAGAGTTTGGCATCGAGTCGTTCGCGAAGGTGAAAGAACCACAGCTCCGTCAGGTGCTCGTCGAGACGAACTGGGAGAACGTCGAAAAGACTGAATCGCTCGAAAGCTTTGTACATCTTTTCGAAGATCTTGGAGTGGAAATATCGAGCGATTCGAAAAGGCGCATCGTCCTGGAAGGTGTCGAAATCCAACTGGATTTGAGCAAACTTGTCGCTGATGCGAAAGAAGCTTTGATCTTCTATCACTTTCCAAATCTCTCAGACGAGAACGACTTGGTGTGGTTCTACCCCGCCTTCAGAATCTTGCGTTCGAGCGCTCAGATGAGGAAGGAACTTTCGAAGCTCGGTTATCGAATCGTCAAAGAGCTCTTCTTTGACAGGAGCCTGAGGTGCGTTTGGGTGAAACGTGAGGAGAAGTGACTCTCGTTCGATTTATAAAAACGTGGCAACACAATAGCCTCACTTGAGCTTTGTATTTCACGTCGCAATCTTTTCTGAACTGGATCGATTTGCATCGATGTTGAAATTGTTATGCCCAAAAGGTTTATAATGCATCATGGGGGAGTGATTCTCACGTATTATCGCTGTCCGAACTGTGGACAAATGTATTATTCGGCGGCAAGTCTCGAGGGTGATCAGCTCATCTGCGAACGCTGTGGCGCGACGATCGTACCGATAACGTACGAAGAGTTCAAGAAGTACATCGAAGAAAAGACGAGATCTTCGAATGAAGGAAAGCAGCGTTCTTGATACTCTTTTTGTTACACACATTCTCACGTGTCCGTCCTTCGTGAAAGCAAAGCGATACAATCAAGGAAGTTTCAACAACGTTCTTTCGACTATGGGGTCGGGGATCACGTAACGTTTCGAGCCGTCTTCAAAGTGTTCTTCGAGGTAGGAGTACTTCAATAGGGCCTTCAAAACGTTGGTCAGGGTTCTATCGTTCATGGGCATCGATTTCATAACGGAGTACTCCTTTATCTTCGAAAACGTGTTCATCCTGTGTGCGATCGCCTCCAACACGATCCTGTAGTTTTCGGATTTTTCAAACAGTTCTGCCAACTCTTTTTCAACGATCCGTTCCGCACTATCGAGGGTTTCCGAAAGCGCCTTTTCGTAACTTCCCTTCTGCCACACGGTGTATCCGTACATGACCAAATAACCCACCAATCCATCCAAGGCATCCACGGCTTCTTCTATCTTTCTCAAATCCTGTTTCAAGTTCAGCTGTTCAAAGCCTTTGACCAAAAAATCGATGGAACGTTCCCTGGAAAACCTCTCGACTCTGATCTCGTTCAAGTACCTTCCAAAGAGTGGAGAGTTCGCATCGTCCAACCTGAGAAAATCGTGTAGTACACCAACCTCGGAACCGGTAAGTACAAACTTGACGTTCAAAAGATGATCGTAGACATAGGCAAGGAGGTTCAAGAATTCCAATCCACCACTGCCATCCAACCTCATGTTCTGAACTTCGTCCATCGCCACGATCAACTTGCGTTTCGATTTTTCCAGCTTCGAGTTGACCTCGTTCAGAACGTGCGCGAGGGAAGCCTGAAGGCCTTCCTTTCCCTTCAGCTCAACTTCCAACCAAGGAGTCTTGATGTTCGAAATCGATCTTGCGGCCCTCTTGAGAATGCTCTTTTTAAAAACGTTCTGAATCTCGTCGATCATACGATCCTTTATCGCCCTCTTGTCGAGCAAGTTTCCCCGCCTCACGAAGGCTCTGCAGTCTACGAATATGTGGAACACACCATCTTGCTCCTTCTCGTTGAGGAACACCTTCAGAATGGACGTTTTGCCGATCCTCCTTGTGCCGGTCAACAGAACTATCCTTCCGTTCTCGAAAGCTCTTTCCAGTTCGTTCAGTTCGTTCTCCCTGTCGTATAGGTCTTCCCTCCTTGTTTTCGGTTCCAAAGAGAAGAACACGGAAACCCCTCCCTCAACCATCACTGAACATGGGTTCAGTAACTGAAGATGGGTTCAGTAGTATCTTACCATTGGAAGATCCAGAGTGAAACGTCCAACAGAAGCGTAAAATATCCACGAACGGAGGGATGGAAACATGGGTATCGAAGAGTTCCTTTTTCAAGATGGTTCCTACAGAAGGAGTCTCCTTCTTGGAAATGCTCCCACCGCTGAAGAGCCTCGTCATGTGATCCTCGACACCGATGCGCACAACGAGATCGATGATCAGATGGCCATCGTGCACGCGTTGCTCTCCGCCGAGCTCAAGGTGGAAGGCATCATCGCTTCACACTACGGCATCCACACGCACAGAGACAGCATGGAACAGAGTTACCGTGAGATTCAGCATCTTTTGAGACTCCTTGGGATGGAAGGGAAGGTTCCAATCCTCAAAGGTTCTCCCTTCGCCCTCGAAGAACCTCACACACCACAGAGATCCGAGGGCGCAGAGTTCATAATTTCTTGCGTCAAATCTTCACACGAACCAGTCTACATCGCTTGCTTGGGTCCGCTCACGAACGTCGCATCCGCCTACCTTTTGGCACCCGAGATAGCCGAAAAAGTTGTCGTGCTGTGGATCGGGGGAGGATGGTGGCCAGTCGGTGGTCCCGAATACAACGCGTTCAATGACCCATTCGCGGCCGATCTGGTTTTCTCTTGCGATCTTCCCTTGGTTCAGTTTCCAAGGAGCACGTTCAGGATGATGCGCCTCGGGATTGCCGAGATGGAACGCTTCGTCATGGGAAAGGGTGCGATCGGGGATTATCTCGTGTCTCTATTCAAGAGTTGGAACATCAACACACCGAGCCCGAGGCAATGGTGGATTTACGGCGATTCTCCGGCTGTGGGCACGTTGATCAACCCAAGCTGGGGTTACTACGTGAGATTGGCTGCCCCTCGTTTCAATCCAGACTTTTCTTACCGCCACGAGGCGAAGGGCCGTGAGATAGAGGTGTGCGTCGAGGTCCTTGCCGGTGAGATCTTCGCCGACTTCTTCAGAAAGTTGGAAGCTTTCAGTTTGAAAATTCGTTGAACTTGAAAGTTCTCACCTCGGCCAACGTTCCTCCACGTTCGGTAGCTGTGGGAACGGCGCGTGCGGCTCGACCTGGTACCAGTAAGCGACCGACGCGATGTCGTCCGTGAGGGGTTGGAACTTCCCGTTGGGCCACCATCCGAGCGCCTGTATCGTGACCTTCAAGTCGTGCTTGAACCTGATGGGATCGTATATGTGCCAGCGGTACATCGCATGCTTCGTAACTTCACCAGTGTGCCACAGTGGATAACCACTGAAGGGAGCGTTGAAGGTTTGTCTGAAGGACCACGCGCCACCAAAATAATCTTCGGTTCCCGTTCCACAGATGGTGGGATATTCAGTGTCTCCGTCTATGTAGAACTTGACCTCACCTTCACCCCACCAACCGCTCGAAAACTGTGTCCATGCGATGAAGGTGCCCACGTAATGACCTTGCCCCACGATTCCATCGACTATCACATGCTCTGGATGCTCGCGCTTGGTCATCGATCTTCTCCACTGTGCGTGGAAGTAAGCGATCTTCTCGGGTAAGTCCGTCAGCGCGTAGGTGATCTGGTAGAAAAAGCCAGTTATCTTTTCCCAACGCTGGTTCTCTATCGTGATGAGCGCACGTTTGCGAAACGGCATGGGAAAGTAACAGTTGAACCCACCAGATGGATTCACCGCGATCGGTATCGAGACCACGTTGTACCTCATTCCATGGCCGTTGCAGAAGAAATCACCCAGTGGAACTTCCACGGAAGGTTTTTCTTCATCGTCCCAGTACATGCGAAGCACGGTGTCTCTGTAGGCCTTCGGGTCCACCGTGATCCAGATGTGCTGAACGATACCAGGTCCAGCGATGTCTGCAAGAACCGTCGTGCTCTGTGGTTCCAAATCGATGCACGGTCGAACCTTCCAACCTTTGCCGAGCATGGAAGCAGGATTGTTCTCGTCCGGCACCGCCTTCGCTCCACCACCCTTTTCACCTGAGGGGTTCTCCGCGGATATGGAACGCGTCTCCGCATCTGATAACAAAGGTAGACTACCAAGTCCAAAGTTCAGCAAATAAAGCTCTCTCACCATGATCACTCCCTGAAATCTTCAACGGAATAACCAAGATAGACTTCTCTCGAGCAACTGTCTGAACTTCTCGTTTTTCAATCCTTCTTCGTCGTGTGCTGGTGTTAACGCCAAGATCTTTCCATTTCCAACACTTTTCTTCCAACCAGCGGTGGATCGACCGAAGATCGACTCGGACCAGAGGAAAACTTCAACGTTTCCTCTCAGTTCGACGAAGTAATGTTCGTCGAAGACTTCGAAAGAGAATCCATCCTCGGTGAAATACCTCACCGAAGTTCTTTCTGGATGAAAGATGAACCTTCCTCCCACGAGTTCTGCGTAAGATTGAGGATATCTCGCAAGGCCTGAGTGCCACACGAAAAGTTTTCCACCGTCTTTCAGCCAACGCGTCAAAAGCTGAAGCGAGCCTTCATCCAGCCAAAAAGTCCCACTCTCGCTCAAACCCCATCTGGCGATGACGATCGAGTCTGGATTTTCTCTCAAAGTTTCCTCTAAGTTTTGTCCCTCTTCGACTTGGAACGAACCAAACTGTTTTTTCAAAGCTTCGCACAGCACGTCGAAAAAGGACCTTTTGTCGTGGTATCTATCACCCAAGAAAGAGAAGAGTTTCATCATCGACCCCCCACTCACTCATCCTCTGAGCCTGTTCAGATCGGCACGCATGAAGAGAAGTAAATAGTAAACAGGTTCTGCGTGATCTTTGACGTAGATCCAACGTGACATCTTCAAGAACGCGTCGGCGTCGATCAAACCTTGAACGTGGCTTTCTGCCTCTTTTTGTGTACATGGTTCTATGATCTGCTCTATCCTCGCGATCTCCACATCTTTCACACTCTCGAAGAACACCTTCGCCAAAGACTTGGTCAGATCCTCGTTCTCGATCGATTTCGCAACCTCTGGATGAAAGTACGACTCTTCCACCACGATGGGAAATTCGTCCACGTACCTGAGGCGCTTCACCAAGAAACACTCTTGAACGTCTTTCCATCTCGCATCGCACGAAAGATCTTTGTCGAGCTTGACGTAGCCCTTCTTCAGCACGACGTTCTTGCTCACAAAACCAAAGGTTTCGAGCGCGTAGTTGAGGCTTATGAGCGGTTCGAAGCTGAAGGTGGGTCTGAACTTCCTGACGAAAGTGCCAATACCGTGACGCTTCACCAAGAAACCTTCAGCGACGAGCGCGTCTATGGCTGCCCTCACCGTCGCCCTGCTCACACCGTATTTCTCCATGAGCTCAAGTTCTGGGGGGATCTTTTCTCCGTCTTTCCATTCGCCTTTCAGTATCTTCTCTTTGAGCTTTTCTGCAAGCTGTGCGTAGAGCGGTACAGCACTACTCTTGTCGAGCAAACGTTTCACCCGAGTTCATTTTACCACGCGATTGACATCGTCCAAGTCCAGCGCCAGCGTGCCACCGGGGTTCATTATGTTGTTCGGATCGAAATGGCGTTTCAGCGCCTTGATGACCTCCAGCTGGTTTTTACCGATGCATCTCTCAAACCACGGTGCGAACAACCTTCCAACTCCATGGTGATGACTGAGCGAAGCTCCACTTTCGACGATCTTGTCCACGATCTTGGCCTGATAATCCACGAACTCTTCGATACTTTCGAACTTGCCTATGAATATGAAATACAGATTCGTACCCTGTGGATAGAAGTGTGAGCAGTGGCTCATCACGATCGTCTTCGGACGTGCTTTGCAAACTTCTCTGACGGTTTTCCAAACGTACTCGAGCTGGTCCCAGGCCATCGCACACTCGAGCGTGTCGATGATTATTCCAAAGTCGTTCAGATCGTCCCTCAGGTATGGATCTGTGAACCTGCCCTTTTCCCAAGCTTTAGCCACGTAACCTGTGGTGTAGAGCGCTCCGTGAGTCTTGGCGATCTTCTTTATGTTCCTCTTCACATTTTTCGCGAAGTGCTCTTCGCCCTGTGCGATGCCGAGCAGAAGGCATCTTTCCATCGGTCTGTAACCCATCGCGGTGACGAACTTGTCGATCACAGTGCCCTCAACGCCGTAGAGTTTGAAGGCAACGGACGTTTCTTCTGGGTCTGAAAGTCTCATCACGGCGGGAAAACCGAAGTTCGATTGCATGATCTCTCTGCACGCTTCGATCGCACTGTGAAAATCTTTGAAAACGAAACTGAAGTACTGATCGTTCCCAGGCATGTAGCGAAAGATCTTCAGCGTGACAGAAACGAGGACGCCAAAGGTTCCCTCGCTTCCGATCATGATCTGATCGATCGAAGGTCCAATCGCCGCGCGTGGATATTCCTTGGTTTTTATTTCTCCAACTGGCGTGACGTACTCCTGACAAACCACGAGATCTTCTATCTTTCCATAATACGTCGAGTTCTGACCAGCGCCTCGCGTCACGACCCAGCCACCCACGGTCGAGTACTCGAACGATTGTGGTAGATGTCCACACGTGTAACGATGTTTTGCACCGAAGTATTTCGGTGCATTGTTGAGTTTTTCTTCGAGCGCAGGTCCGTAAATGCCAGGCTCAACAGTCACAGTGCAGTTGGTCTCGTTGAGCTTCAAAATCCTATTCATGTGTCTGGTCAGATCCAAACTCACACCACCACAGACACATTCTGTTCCCCTCGTCACACCTGAACCTCCACCGCGGGGATAGATGGGGATTTTGTGCTGATTGCAATATCTCACGATCTCGACAACATCTCTTTTGTCCCTCGGATAGATCACAAGGTCTGGCAAGTTTTCGACGATCTTGTGCCTAAGTCTGAGCACGTCGTACTGAGTCTTTCCGTAACTCGCTTTGATTCTGCTGTAGGTGTCGAGTGCGATGTTCTCTGGACCAACCATTCTTTGAAACGCTTCTATGTGTTTCGATTCGAGCCTTATCGGGACTTCCACATCCACGACTTCAAAACCAGTGTTCTTAGGACTCTTGAGATCTTCTTCGCTCAGTTCGAAAACCTGTCTCATGAGTTTGCACAGTCTTTCGTTCGGATGTTTGAAGTAGTTCGGATCACCCCAGCGAAAGATCGATCTGTAGCTTTTTTCCGGTGCGACCTGTTCGACCCATTTAGGACAACTCATCCATCTCACCTCACATCTCTGGATAGTTCGTTATCTTCTGCATTGCTCTGTAGAGAGGTCTGAGTCTCGGATAGAGTCTTCTGTAAACACTTTGGTACAGCTTCTGATAGAGTGAAGCCCTTTCTGGATTGGGATCGCACTCGTGAACGTATCTGACCATCTTCCCGACTGCTTCTTCGAAACTTTTGTAAAACCCAAGGCCACAGAAACTGACGATCGCAGATCCCAAACCTGCAGCTTCGTACACGTGCGTTCTCAAAACCTTCTTGTTCAACACGTCGCTCAGAATTTGACAAACCATGTTGGATCGCGAGCCTCCACCAGTCGCCACGACCTTTTTTATAGTGGTTTTGGAAACTTTCTCCATCTTCTCCGCCGCATCTCTCAACGCGTACGCCAGACCTTCTATGATTGCCCTGTAAAGGTATGCGCGGTTGTGAACGTCTCCAAAACCCACGATGGCACCGCGCGCCTCTGGCTGCTTCAACCCAGCACCCCAGTAGGGCTGCAGAACCAAACCGAAGCTACCCGGTTCGGTCTGAAGCAACAGTTCTTCGAGCACTTCTTCTGTCGAAACGTTCCGTTCGCGTGCGATCTGAGATTCAACCGCGGCGAACTGTTCTTTGAACCATGTCACCATCCAAAAACCTCTGAATATCTCCACCTCCGGGTTGAACTTGCCCGGTATCACCGCTGGATACGATGGCATGAACTTGATCGGTTCGAGGTATCTTTCGCTTGTTATCTGCAGCGTGGTCGTCGTGCCCAAGCTGGCGCAGGCCATAGATTCTTCGATGCATCCAGCTCCCAACGTTTCGCAACCCTTGTCCGACCCCGATGCGACCACGAATGTTCCTTGTTTCAAACCAGTGAGTTTCGAAGCTTGGCTCGTTAGACCCCCCAAGACCGTTCCTGGTGGGACCAATTCTGGAAGTTTGTTTTTGTCTATCGGGAAGAGGTACGGATGAAAGTCCTTCTTTGGATCTGCCCAGGTTTGCTTTTTGTAGTTGAAGGGAATGTGACCTATCTGGCTCGCGATCGAATCGACGAACTTTCCAGTCAAAAGATGGTTGAACCAGCCAGAAAGGAGCAAGAACTTGTGAGTTTCCTTCCAGATCTCTGGCTCGTTCTGTCTCACCCAGTTCGCCTTGCACTTCTTTGCTGAGATCACCGCGGCTCTGTCCATGCCCACGATCTTGAAACCAATCTTGAAGTGTAAAGGAAGCTTCGCATCGTACTGGGCCATCCTCTGATCGAGCCAAAGGATCGCTCTCTTCAATGGCCTTCCATCTCTTGCCAGAAACACACAGGTGTCCCGCTGACTCGTCACACTGATCGCGAGTACTTCTTCTGGTTTTACCTTGCCCTTCTCGAACAGCGTTTTACACGCCTTTGAGAGCGCTGATTCGTAAACTTGGAGGTCCTGTTCAGCCCAACCGGGTCTGGGTGAAACGTAGGTTTGAGGATATTCCACTTTGCACATGTCGATGAGATTTCCATTCTCATCGAACGCGAGAGCCTTCAAACTCTGCGTGCCACAATCAACGCTCAAGACGAGCTTCGACATTCGTCCTCCCCCCAGAAAGATTGTACAGAGTCGCAGTGGCAATTAGATTGGCGTTCGTGTTCTCTATGTTTTCCACTATCACTTCCCCACGGCGCACGGGTTTCTTTACCACGATGTTCTTCACTCTGTTCATGACTTTCTCGAAACTTTCGAGTGGGATCTCTCTGTCTGTTCTGACGGGAAGAAGTCTTGAGTCTTTTGTCAGAACGGTCGTGCACAGAACTCTCTTTGGATTCACGATGTCTTGTTTTGCAAATTCGAGCCCTCTTTCACAACTATAACCTTCGAAGGTTGGATTCGAAGCGCTCCCGTAAAGTTCTATCTCACAACCTTTTGGACACACGATGCACACCAAACTCTTGAAGGGTTGATCCTGTTCATGAGAAGAAACTCGCTTGAGTGAGATTTCCAAAGGTTCGTTCTCGAACTTCGGCGGTACATCGATGAACTCTATCTGTTGTGGTCTCAAGATCTTGAAGTTCTTCGAAACAAGCTCTTGTCCTGCTTGAGAGACTGCGATCTGTGCGTTCACAAGTTTCGACTTGGTCCTGAAATAGATTCTCACCTTTCCAGTCAGAGGAAAACTCAACAATTGTGGCACGCAGTACTGCAACGATGAATCGAATTTCAGTGGAACTCTCTTTTGCACTTTCAGTTTGTCCTTCGCGTATTCACTGGCGCATCTTCCAGCCTCAAAACCAGTCCATGTGACGTAATCCACCAGATCGTGCACGTGCAAAGAGTTTCCACAGCTGAATACACCTTCGACCGTGCCCATGAAGTACTGATCCACGAAAGGACCGTTCGTGACTTGGTCGATTTGAAGCGAGAGCCTTTCTGCCAATTCGTTCTCGGGTATCAAACCGACGGCGAGCAAGAGTCCGTCGCACTCGATCGTTTTTTCACTACCGGCAACAAACGAAAGGTTTCGATCGACCTTCACCACTTCGACCTTCTCGACACGATTTCTTCCAAAAACTTTGCTGACGGTGTGTGAGAGATGCAAGGGGATCTTGAAATCGTGCAGGCATTGCGAAACGTTCCTCAAAAGTCCCGCCGGCTCGGGTTTTATCTCGTAGACTCCGATCACCTTGGCACCCTCGATGGTGAGTCTGCGAGCCATGATCAAACCGATGTCCCCACTGCCTAAAACGACACATCTTTTGAAAGGCAACAGACCCACCATGTTCACAAACCTCTGTGCCGTTCCTGCGGTCATGATCCCGGCGGGCCGATCGCCGTGGATGAAGATCTGTCTGGAAGTTCTCTCTCTGCAACCTGTGGCGAGCACGATGGCTTTGGATTGGATCGAAAAGATGCCCTTCGCGTTCTGAAGTGTCAAATTGAAAAGGTCTTGTTCTTTCTGAACGTCCAAAAGAAAGGTACTGGTAAGTACACTCACGTCTGTCTTCAAAAGCTCTTCGATGAAAAGTTCTGCATACTCTGGACCTGTGAGCCTCTTTCTGAAATGAAGAATCCCAAACCCATCGTGGATACACTGTTTCAGTATTCCCCCAAGCTCTGGCTCCCTTTCGACGATCACCACGGACGAACCGTTCTTGTAAGCCGAAATGGCCGCAGCCAAACCGGCAGGTCCAGCGCCTATCACCGCAACGTCATACATGTTCGTCTCCTCCCAGCCTGGTCCTCGAAACGAAGAGCTCTGAACCAGGGCCTCTCTTCGTTATGGTGAGTGGATCGATTCCAACCTCTTGCATTAACTCGACCAAAAACGGCGTGCAGAAACCGCCCTGACATCTTCCCATCCCGCAGCGCGTTCTCCATTTGATCCCATCGAGTGTGGTGGCCGGTACGTTTCCATGGAGCGCTTGAAGGACTTCGCCCTTGGTCACAGTCTCACACCTGCAGATCACGATGCCATAGTTTGGATTTTTCGCTATGATCCTTTGTTTTTCTTCCAGAGAGAGCTTCTTGAAATCTGGATCCTTCTTTCTGACAGGACAGAATTTTTCGTTGGGAACGATCTTTCTCTCTTTTTGTAGTTTTTCTATGCACATCGTTGCGATATCCTCCGCTATGGCGGGCGCACTGGTAAGTCCCGGTGACTGGATTCCCGCAGCGTGAATCAGGTTATGGATCTTCTGAGAAGGTTCAACGATGAAGTCTTCTTCATACGTTGCTGCCCTCGTTCCAGCGAAGTAGTTGATCACATCCTTCCTGCTGAGACCTTCAACTAAGCTTGCGTGCTTTTTGAAAAGTTCATCCAAACCTTCTTGAGTCGTGCTGTAGTCTTCTCTCTCTGGAATCTCCACCGCGGTCGGTCCAAGAAGAAGATTTCCATGAACCGTCGGGATCAATCCTCCACCCTTTGTGACCGAGCCGAGTTGTTTGAGAGAAACTTTCGAGAGAGTCAATCTGGACAGGTTGGACTTCTTTTTGTCGATTATCGCCATCTCACCTTTTCTCGGATGAATCGTGAAAAATTCGTCGTTGGCAAGAGATGCAATTCGATCTGCCCAAACACCTGCCGCATTCACAACGATTCTTGGAAAAATCGTTCCTTTGTTCGTCAGGACGGCCTCGATTCTGTCGTCTTCGACGACGAAACCCTCAACGAAGGTGTTGAAAGAGAATTTTACTCCGTTCTGCACCGCGTTCTCGGCGAAAGCCAAAGTCATTTGAAACGGATCCACAACACCCGCTTCCCATATCACGTACGCCCAAGCGAAGTTCTTTTTCACGTTCGGCTCGATCTTCAAAAATTTCGAAGCACTCAAGAACTGTGTGTCTTTGACGTTGTTTTGAACTTCTCTCACCTTCACGAAGGGCAGCAGGAGTGTGAACCACTCGCTCGTGAACAACATCGCCATGCCGTTCCTTTGGAAGGGAAAGTCAAGCTCGCGCGAAAGTGCTTCTATCATGTCCAAACCTTTCCTGTTGTAATGAGCCTTCTTACTCTTTGGATGCGGTGCGATGGGTGGATGCATCATGCCAGCGTTGTGAGAACTTTGGTGCATCGCAACGTCTGCTTCTTTGTCGACAACCAGAATGTCCAGCTTCCATCTGCTCAACTTTCGTGCAATCGCACAACCTATCACACCCGCGCCGATGATCAAAACGTCCACTTTTCTTCCATGAAGGCTCGCGTCTCGAACCAGTGGAACTTTCGGAACGGATAATTTAGCCTCTTCACACTCGATCTTGTTCACAACACCTCTGAAGCCAAATCTCGTTGCGAACTTGCCTATCTTCACAACTTGATCCCAGCTTTTGACTTTTCCGTACAGAAAAAGCGCACCGTTTTTTTCTTCGCAGTGTATGGCAGCGGAGAATTTCTTGGACAGGAAGTCTCCTATTCTTCTCACGGTACTGTCCTCCTTACATATGGTTGTCCGTACATCCGTATCATAACACGACACACCCCCTGACGTCAACACCTCTCACACCTGAGCATGACCAAACGGGGGTCTTTCCTGAAAGGGATGGAAAGGGCTTGTGTTACTGATAGAACGCTCACTTTTTTGTTGCGGGTCCGATCGAATGCGTTTCTCAATCCAGCTGAGCTCGGTGCACGGCATGAAATGTTTTTCAAAAACTTGGCCACACACCGTCGACGATCTTCAGGCCAATCGTCGTACGACTATTGCCCAGAAAGACCATAGGAACTCAAGGAGCAAGAGGAACAGATGAGGAGGAATGAGAACGGTTGTAAGAGAAGTTCAAGAACCTTCGGCTGATTCGTGATACTGTCCATCAAATGAGTGAAACTATGGAAGAGTTGTTGCCTGCTATCGTATTCGCAGCGTCAATAGTCTGAGCAAGTTTTACTCAGCACTGATCATTGTCTTGATGTCATCTGTTGTCACCGAGTCGTTGGGCATCAGATACAACTGCTCGTCTGATTTGTCGGACCACAGAAAGCACGTTCCTTGCTTGTTCTCCACGAGTGGCAGATCATCTCGCTGTAGCAACTCATCAGTTATGAGATGTGCAAGTTTTCACGCGCACTTGGTTGATTCGTCTTTCAAGTATGGTTCTTCAAATTGAGCCCTGCTTGAGAAGTACATTACTCCGTACACAGTCGCATACTCTTTCCCATCCAGTGTGTAGCTCAGCATGATGAACCGTTTTTATGAGCCAGTTGCTCTTTGATTCTGAACGGCAGAAAGCCAGTCAGCTGAGCTTATGGATGAGCACTCAATGCATCGGTTGCAGCCCCGCAGACCAGATAGGCTAACACCGGCTCGCGAGCTTTAACCTCAAAATACCGTTCCAAGTCGTACATGTTTTGCAACATCTCATTCAGTATAACCTGGCCATCGAGTTTGAGCTCACTTGCAAGCACACTGGTGCCTATCTCCTTGGTACGAACCAGTTTCAATTCTCTTAGCTGTTCATGCCGAGCATCGCTGTATTCTGGCACGTGTAGCTTGGTTGAAGTCGAATGATCCACCCGATAGATCTTCAGAGCGCTTGCTTTTCTAGGGTAGCAAAAGCTTGATTTTGAGCTTTACCATCTGCGTTCGATGTCCCCTCTCGTTTTCTTAGATTGTATCTCTCGCGGGGGAGCAAACTCACCATTCATATCCTGTTGAAATCAGAAGCATCCTGGTTGGGTTCAACTGAACATTTCTCACAACTTTGTAGTTCGACTTGGGAGGTGAAAGCATGGATGGCTTGGCTGGCTTTGATGATCTGTTTGTTTGGAACCATGGCTCTGGTGGGTATCATCAGCGAGGCGATGAAGGATCATTAGACGCGCTGTGCCCTTGAACTGGAACCAGGTAAGACCAGCCGGGCTTGCTTCATACGCACAATGCAAAGTTGTGCATCTGTAATGCTCACACGTGCTGATGCCCGCGACACTGTCGTCGCGTGGGCTTTTAAGATCGATAAAACTGTGATTCCAGAATCGAGAGTGAGATTGCCAACGCCACGAAAAATGCCCTCTTCATACTATCGCCCCCCCCAAATGGTTTCCAACACCATTCATCGCTGACTCCGTCTCGAAGGAATCTCATTGGAAGCGATTCCTCAGATTGTTTAGGATGCCCCAATTCGTTCCTCAAGGATCTGCCTTCCTTTATTTCGGATACGGTCCTGCGTTCCCATCCGCATCCGTTTTTATGATGTAAACATCCATTCGTCCCATGCCAAAGGATTGTGTCCATCCTGCAAAGACATACTTACCATCTTTTGTCTGCTCAACGCAAACAGATCGTCCTTGTTTCCTCCGAAGGTCTTCTCCCACAACTTTTTGCCGTTCACATCGAGTTTGACGATGTAAGCATCCCATTCACCCGGTCCAAAGGATTTCGTCATCCCCACGACGATGAATCCACCATCACTCGTCTGTTGCCCAGAAACCGGATAATCTTCATACATACCACCGTACGTTTTCTCCCACAGTTTCTTTCCGCTCTGATCCAGCTTCAAGACATAAAAGTCGTCTCTGGCAAAGCCAAAAGAGCTCGTCACTCCTACAACGAAGTAACCTCCATCATGTGTCTGTTGTACGAATTGGGCCGAGTCGGATTGGTTTCCGCCGAAGGTCCTCTGCCAGACGCTGATCGGTTGTGCTTGAGCTGCACAAATCGAAGAAACAAGCAACAAGGCAGTGAGAACACCGAACCACCTGCTATGGATCAGACTCGAAACTTTGTTCACCAAAAGTTTGGTCACACCGCGGAACGGGATTTCGAAGAAGTTTGCAGGGGTGTGCTGAAGACACTCATTCCCCAAAGTTACAGCTTGTGAACATAGTAGTCCAAACCCGCATGAAGTCAAGATACACATACCCCTTTCCATCATCTGCTTTCACGCTGGATTCAGCATGATTCACGGTCCGATTGAGGCAACATCAACAAACAAAGACTCACCATCGTTAAATTCAATGGTATAATTAATCATCCCACTTGCTTCTCCGCCTAACGATCTTCCTGGGCAGCAAGCTTCATAGGAGTGATAGTGTGAGAGAGAAAGGCAGATCCTCCATCTTCGTCTTTGTCTTGCTGGCAATGATGCTCTTTTTCACCGCGAAGTCATTCGCTACGACGATCAGTCAGCGAGAGATCGTTCAACTCGTCAAACAGCGTTCCGTGGTCGCAAGATCGATCCCAGACCAAGCCTACGAAATGGCCCTGGACAGTTTGAAGGGAACCAAAACTTTGGTCAAACTGATCGAAATGACGAAGAAGGTCAAAGAGTTCGAAGAGCTGGCGAACACACCTGTACCCAAGGACTTCAACAACGTCAACGAGTTCAGGAGTTTCAAAAAGCTCATCAAAGACAAGCTCGATCCCATGAACTGGCTCCTCGATGTCATCACGCCGAAGTGGGTCAGCTTCATCAGCGAGACGAAGGAAGTCTTCTCGGCCGTGAGAGCAGACATTCTCGAACAAGCGTTGAAGGAATCGACGTATCAAAGCTACAAGAAGAGCCGAGATATGGGCAACGACACTTACACAGCTTACGATGAAGAAACCAACAGAAAGGGTATCTACGTGATACGTTCTTCAGCCGAGTACAAGGATTTGTCGGAGTCGCAGGTTCACCAGCTCCTCAGACAGGCCATGGAAGAGCGCTACAGGGCGGAGAAGTACGCCGAGTTCATCTTGGAACTTCGAGCGAACAAGGACAAACACATCTCAGAGATCGTCAGACCCTACGGTGATACCATCACCACACTTTACGAGACGGCGAAGAAGTTTGCGGACCAGACCAAGCTCGATCTGTCTGGAAGCTGGACCGTCAACGACAGCGCCGGCAGGTTCAACGGCACGCTTGTACTTCAACACATCGACTTCACAACCGTCATAGGACAGATGGAAACGCCTGCTGGAAAGATCAACGTCTATGGGAACATAGAGAGAAACACTATAAACTTGCAGTTCCACTTCTTCGATGCCAACCTCATAGATCAATATCTGCGTTATCCAGAGCTCTCCAACTACGTGGCTTCGAAGGGTGGTGTCATGGCCACGGTGGTTCTGTCGGTGGGAGACAGCGTCGATCATTACTCGGGCACGCTCTATCCATGGTACGTGGTCTACAACACTTCGGATGGCTTGGTCGTCAAGAAAATCGTGTACGGCACCGTTGAAGAGAGTGGAACGCCGAGGTCCATTTCAATAGCCAGGAGGTGAGTCCCACGAGGAGAACGATACTTCTTTCAGTGATGCTTTTGACTTGCGTGATCTTTGCGACCGACTATTTCTTAGATCCCAACAACGAGTACATCTACGCGACGTTGGAAGGTTTCGAAGCATACTACGACGAAAACGAGCAGAGTTTGACCGTCTTCAACGCGGATTTGAACCTTTTTCTGAACATCTCGAAGTTGAGCGAACCTGTCGAGGGATTGGACTTGACAACGTTGGTACAAGAGATCAAAAAGAGCTTGGAAAACTCAGGTTTCAAGATCCTCACAACGGACGAGAGGGACTTTCAAAAATACAAAGCAACGACCTTCGAGACTCTGTCTATGCAGAACAACATCTTGGTGCGCGTCGAATTCACCATCTTCGAAGTCCCCAACAGAGGCTTCTACATGATTCTCTCAGCAACGCAAGATGAGTCTTACGACAGTTTGAGGATGTTGATCAGAGCGGCGAAAATGATGTTGATGTTCATTGAGTGAAGGCTGTGAAAGAGTTCCAACGTTGAAAAACAAAAAGGCAGGGAATGATCCCTGCCTTTCGCGTCAACCATTCTAAGTGAGG